>Ga0307514_10000008_pt1 | contig 532874 bp, 558 predicted proteins | sample 16_EM_MG_FD_203088 | JGI IMG/M metagenome (GOLD analysis project Ga0307514, IMG submission 203088) | Populus trichocarpa ectomycorrhiza microbial communities from riparian zone in the Pacific Northwest, United States - 16_EM | ecosystem: Host-associated > Plants > Roots > Unclassified...
GTAAGTGCAACCTTATCTCGACTGCTCGTGAGGACTTAGATCCTCACCGATAATCTTACTACACTTCTACACCTAAGATCACTCGAGGCCACGTGTGCAACCGTATCTCTTATATTACCACCCTGATTCCTACGCAGCCGGAGGCAGGCATACGTGCCCTTACAGGCAGCTGCTTGACGGAACTTTACTGATACTGCGCTGATAGGCCATGGCTTTGATGCTTCCGGACCTCACGTACTGGTATATCCACAAACATGTCGTAGGCTTCGATAACTGGCGTAAAACGTCGAGTGGTGAGTTGCTGGGTAGACTACCAATCGATGTCGATGCTGAGTGGTAAAGAGAGCTTTAAAACAACGAGATACACTTGCAAAAGCAAGCGGACACAGACAAAAGGTATGGAGTGAAGCCAAAGTAAAACCCCGCTCCCCCCCAAAGAGGGGAAAGCTTGGCAAAACCAGGCGTTGAGTGTGGTTGTCGAAGGTGTGTGTTGCGTTTAACAGTATGTGGAGTGAACTCTGCTTAGCACTTTATCATGATCACGAAAGATAAACTCGTCTGCACTCTCCTCATTCGGCGATTCCAGCATTCTATTTTCAAAAAGCCTGTAGAGAATTAATAAACACGATTATCACGGAGCACTAAGGTCCACTTTGAATTCCCATTGTATAGGATGTCACAAATTAATGCTTCTCGTTCCATTTCTATAATCTTCTTTATCCTTCTTTTCCTTCCTTTCACGGTTTCACCACTGAACCAACTCTGTCGACTACCCTCCGATCACAAAATATCACCCACCGGGCCTCTAGATGTCGCAAAACAAACCCAGGATATCCCGTCCGTCCACGGTTACGTCCTGCCTGTATAAGGGCGCCGATGACTGGCATGGATCATAGACACGTTCCATACTCGAGGAACCGTTATCAAATTTATCGATGAATCCCGCTTCGGGTCATGAGTCCTTTCATGTACTCCCCATATAAGATCCTCAGGAGAGAAGCTGTATTTATAGAAGTTTCTCTGATTCTTCATCTTGTATGTCTCCTTTCGATACATAACCCCGTGTAAAGTGCGTCGCTCATTGCGATCTCGAATACCCGAGCGGCGAGGTGTTATGATTGAGGTATGAAGTCTCAGTGTGGTAAAAGTACGTGTTCCCCGCAGGAAATGTCAAAACAGCCCATCACTTCATTTCTGGGAGTCTCGAAGCTGCTCTCTCCCGATATTGTTCACCTCGGCTGCCGGCATAGCATATAGATTGACTGCGCAACGAAAAGCGGGATTACCTCGTTAGTGGTGGGTATCGAAAAGCTTCGGGTGGTACTCGATACTGAATAGCGGCGGCGCAGGTCCATTTATATTGGTGGGCACTGAGTCTTCGCATTCTCTTTCATGCGGTTGAAGTTGAAGATCCATAGCGCGTCCCTATTGGAGCCGTCGGTAAAACTCGACTTGGCATTATTCTGGGTACAACTATGCACGATTCCTCGCAACTTCTTCTTTCCTCTTTAGTTACTGTGTGCACAACGCACACCAACCCTTCATATTCACTCTGGCTTCTCAAACAATGGAAATTTGGAGGGGAAAGTGGAGGGAAGAGTGAACCTGGAGTTGAGGAGGGATCTTTGGCTTCCCGTTGGATACCTTATGTTCTTTGGTGCTCATGTCTAGAGTCCAGCGAACAACAATCTAACGATACATACTAAGTACTGAGAGGATGCCCTCAATTTATGATATCCGTACAAGATACGGTCGGTTGGGAAGTAACCGCATGATGTTGTGCTTACCCAAAGAATCGGATTGAGACATCTGAAAAGCTCATCCAATACTCACCATAGACACAAGCCCATCTTCAAACCAGAGAAACATCATCTACTTCAACGCCTTCTCCACCGCCTCCTTCACCATTTTCTCCAACAACCCACCCTCTGCCCCCAACCCCTTCTCCAAATGTGCCTTAACCTGCTTCTCGATATACTTCCCTGCCATATCCACCTCAACATTAACACTCTCCCCCACCTTCTTCCCGGGAATCACAATCTTCTCCTGCGTATACGCCACTAACATAACCTCAAACCACCTCTCTATATTATTCACGGCCACAATCGTCAAACTCGCCCCATCAAGCGTGATATACCCCTTCTCGACGATATAGACCAATACCGCTGGATCTGCCGGCCGGAACCGGATCGTGAGTGCATTTCCGTCTGGCGTTTTTGACACAATGGTGGCGGTGGTATCGACGTGTCCCTGTATTACCCATCAACACCCACCCCCTCATCCATCTTCTCCCTACCCATCGTACCTGAACAAAGTGACCGCCAAACCTCACATGCCCAGCGACCGCGCGCTCCAGATTCACGCCCATGCCGACTTTTAAGTCGCCGAGGTTTGTGCGGCGGAGAGTTTCCGGCGCGACTCCGACTTTAAAGGTGTCCGTTGAAAACTCGGTGACAGTGAGGCACGTTCCTACACAGTTAGTTTGCGGATTAGCGGCCCCGAGGGGGGTGTACCATTGACGGCGATGCTGTCGCCGAGATGGACGTCGTCTAGGATGCACGCGGCGTTGGAGATAGTGAGAGAGGTTCCGCCGCCGCCGGTGGAGGTGTCATCTAGAGGTACTAGGGAGGACACGGCTATGCGCTGTTAGGTCTGGATGTGCTCAATAGAGAGGATGGAGGAACGTCCTTACTCCCGATTGTTTCAACGATTCCTGTAAACATGGTGCTTGAGTGGTTGGAGGTGGGAACTACCGTTACGTGATGGACATCCTTACGTATGCAGAGACTGAGATCTTAGGTAAATTCTGGGAGCCTGAATTCTGGTTTGCATGTGACGTTCGTTATATGCATTGCGTTCTGAAGTCTTCATAAGTGACCGACTAAATGTACCTTTATTTTTACTGTAGCTTATCTTGCGAGATTTGCATTATGGGTCTTATGCTTGGTCTATCGATTGGGACGGGATGCAGTTGGTGCTTGCGGAATTGGTTCATTGCTTGGGATGTCTACAGCTATCCATCATCAACTTACCTTGTGAAGGGACACAAATATTGTGCCATTGCTATCTACGTACATACTCTTGTCTCGCCGCAGTCGAGAGCCTGACATACATCATCATCATCGTACTTCTTCCGTCACATGTGATCAAGCCCACTATTCGCAGGCATCAAAAAAAACAAACGGGTGGTGAGGTAGGTGATATATAGGAACAAGTGAATCTTTGTCATGTGTAGTAGGAAACTCGAGCGGAGAAAAAAGACAACCGCGCACTCCAAAACAAGTTTTCATTCAGATTCCCATCATTATTTTTGTTGAAACAAGAACACCGAACAAACCCCTAATAGTAAAGAGGACAATTAAAGCCACTTAAGACTTGGTGATCAGCTCTTCGTTCTCCTGCTGAGCCTTGAGGAAAGCCTCCTTGAAGAGGTTGGCATCTATCAAAGGGTCAGCAGTTGCATCAAGTAGAACGGCAGAATGGGAATCCTTACTCTCGGTGTTTGCGAAACGAATGGCCAAAGTCTGTGGCTCCGCGGCGCCCTCACTGACGTCGGCAGTGGTATTCCATACCCAACTCCTGTCGCTGCCAACATTGGGAGAAAGTTTCATGTTGGGAACAACTACATGCACACTATATCAGTAAAGACCCCAACGACCGCATCCTCCAGGGAACATACCGTAGTGGTTTGCGCAGACCTTGAGAGTCTTGTCTCGCCTCATGACCAACCTGGTCTTGCCATTCTCCTTGTGCTTCAACAACTTGACATCGCCGGTACCGCGCTCCTTCCACTCCTTAGTGTCGGGGTCAAACTTGAACAACTTGGCACGCCTAACAGAGCTTCATCAGACTGTAAAATCCCATCAACTCCAAGTGCAAAATACATACATCTTGAAGGTCTGCTCTTCAGACTCTTCGTGGGTCTTGACGTCAGCCTTCTCAAGGTGAACCACGGGTTCAAAGTGGACTTCGGGAGACTCGGGTGCTTCCTCATTCTAGATCAAGGCATTATGGTCAGTATTTCTGTTGATAAGGAGAGAAACCAGGTCGACATACATCCTTCTTATCTGTCTCGCCGTCTGCGTCCTCCTTAGGCGCCTCCTTCTTCTTGGATGCGCCTCCAAACATAGAGAAGATGCTTGTCTGGCTTACTGGCTCCTTCTGCTTCTCTTCCTTTGGCTCGGTGGTCTCGGTGGTCTCAGTGGTCTCAGTGGTCTCGGTGGTCTCGGTGGTCTTTGCCTCCGTAGTCTCGACAGGCTTTGACTCTGTGGTGTCCCTGTTATCGGCCATGTTGCAATGGAGTTCAGAAACTAGTTTGAACGATAAAGTTGATAAAGGGTATTGGCTGGTGGGTGGATGAGTTTGGTAGAAACGTTGTCAGAGGATGGATGTGTGGATGGATGGATAGAATGGGTGGGGAGCGACACAGATGAGGGGTGTGTTTAGTGGCTTGGTGGGGCTTCCCCTAGCTTCGAAGATTGTGCCTGGCTGAAGATGCCTTGGCGTGCTTCCGACACCGACAGTCACTCGGGTCGCGTGAGGCAAATAAGCCTCCCAGGCCGGAGAGCGCATGGATTCCTGCCGGCTTCGTGCCTTCGCCCGGGTCGAAAACGTGCGGGGCAAAGAGGACTGGCAGTGTAAAACTGTGCTCTGTGCAGCGAAAAGGTGCTACCTAGCGCATATGAGACTCCGCCACCACCGCCGGATTCTCCCGCACACTGTGGCTAGTGTCCGCCGCCTCATTCATCTTTGGGGCAAAGCGTGAGAAATTTAGTGGTAGCTTCAACAATTTCCACCACCCACCACCCCAACAACCTCCTCCAATACACATACATCGCTATCTTCAGTCAAAACCCACGTCTTGATCCTCCTCTACCGTCGAAGAACACGTGCCCTCGCGCTCTGGCTCCAATTTTTTGACCTCCATATATCGACATGGTCTTCAATCCTGCGAGAGCGGTTTTGTCCCGCATCGCCTCTAGCACTGTTCGGACACCCGTCGCCACCAGAGTCCCGGCCCTTCAGTTGTCACAGCTTTGGCATGTACGATATTTCAGTTCTGCCGTTAAGGATTACACCGTGAGAGATGCTCTGAACGAGGCACTTGGTATGTATGCTCGCTGCTGCACCTTGTCAACAAGCTTTGCCTCTCGAAATCAGATTGTCGGAGATATCGGTGGCTGATTGAGATATTTAGCGGAGGAACTCGAGCGTAATGACAAAGTCTTTATCATGGGAGAGGAGGTTGCACAGTACAACGGTGCGTACAAGGTGACAAAGGGCCTATTGGACAGGTTTGGCGACAAGAGGGTCATTGATACACCGTATGTTGTTTCCTCTGGCAAAAGTTATTTCGGAGCTACAATTAACCGGCAAATGATAGTATCACGGAACACGGATTTACTGGTATGGGTGTCGGTGCAGCTCTTCATGGATTGCATCCTGTGGTCGAGTTCATGACTTGGAACTTTGCTGTTCGTTTCCTGTTACTACCTGCACTACCACCCACAAAGTCCGATCGCTGATGGTGTCACTGTACAGATGCAAGCTATCGATCAAATAATCAACTCCGGCGCCAAAACTCACTACATGTCCGGCGGTATCCAGCCTTGCAACATCACTTTCCGTGGACCCAATGGATTTGCTGCCGGTGTCGCGGCACAGCATTCCCAGGATTACTCTGCCTGGTACGGCGCAATTCCCGGGTTGAAGGTTGTCTCCCCATGGAGTGCCGAAGACGCCAAGGGATTGCTGAAGGCTGCCATTCGCGACCCCAACCCAGTCGTTGTTCTCGAGAACGAGTTGCTCTACGGGCAGAGTTTCCCTATGTCTGAGGAAGCTCAGTCGAGCGACTTTGTCTTGCCGATTGGAAAGGCCAAGATCGAGCGTGTTGGAAAGGATGTCACTATTGTTACTCTCTCCCGATGTGTTGGTCAGTCTTTGGTCGCTGCCGAGAACCTGAAGAAGAAATACGGCGTGGAGTGCGAGGTTATCAACTTGCGTTCAGTCAAGCCACTAGATGTTGAGTCAATTGTTCAGTCCGTACAAAAGACACACCGTCTGGTTGCTGTGGAGTCTGGATATCCCATGTTTGGTGTTGCAAGTGAAATCCTTGCACTCAGCATGGAGTACATGTTTGACTCTCTCGATGCTCCTGCTCAGGTATGATTTCTCTGTTCCTGTTATCTGGTAACTAATCTAACAATCCCATAGCGAATTACTGGTGCCGAAGTCCCCACACCTTATGCGCAGGGTCTGGAGGAGCTCTCATTTCCCGACGAAAACCTTATTGAGAAGAAGGTTGTTCAACTCTTGAGATTGTAAGAAGACGGTGGGGAAGGGAAAACGAGGAGTGTGATGGGAGAGTGTAAAATTCTTGTGACGCATAATTTCTTAGTACGCAAATGGGGGTTGATTGGTTTCCGTTGACGATATCATGCTCCATAACTGTTCCATTTTGTTTGTTTGACACCATTGTTTTTGTAGATTACCCATCATAGAGCAGCTCTGTTGGGTCCATTGGAGTCCTTGGATACCTAGGAGGTAAGTAACGCAAATTTAACACGAATGTTACGTCTGGCACTACCTTCATGTTTCATTATAACTTATATGCTTTTCATTTTTCTCTCTTTGAGAAGTGGGATTGAAACGATCCACCAAACCCAACTATGGTACACAATGACCGCCCCAGGTACATTTCCCATCTAAAAAGCGTACTCACAGAATGTTTGTACAAAACTCCCCTCCCATAAAGCAAGCAGTCCACAATATGTATCTAAAGTAAAAGAAACGACTTTAGTTTGTTACCCACCACATCTATAACGTCCGTCTCTCTTCAATGACTTCATAACACTGAACGAGATCTCCCTCTTTGAAGTCTTTCCACCCATCAAAACCCATACCACAATCCGTGTCCTTCTTCATCACCTGCACATCCTTCTTAACGTTCTTGAGGGAATCTAAGTTCCCATCAAACACCATCTCCTTATTCCTAAACACACGGACCTTCTTGTTGCGTTCCACCACGCCGGTCTTGACTCTGCACCCGGCAACGGACTTGAAGTTGCGTCCCTTGAGTTTAATCTGGAATACCTGCAGGATCTCGGCTTCCCCGGTGACGGTGGTGATGATCTTGGGCGGGAGGAGGTCGGACAGTTTGTCACGGACGTTGTCGACTAGGTGGTAGATTACGTTGTGGGCGAGGATTGTGACGTTTTTTGCGCGGGCGTATTGGTAGATTTGTGGGTCGGAGGGGAGGTTGAAGGCGAGGATATACGCTTTTTTTTTGTCAGTATGCTCCATCAATGCAGGGGGGGAGAAATACCTCCAGCGGCGGCAGCATGGTCGACATCGAATTCGCTGATGGATCCAAATGAAGAACGTAGAACCTTGGCCTTGACTTCATGGTTTCCGAGGGTGGATACAGAGTCAACAACGGCTTCAACAGAGCCTGAAACATCCGCTTTCACAATCAACCTGATCTCTTTTATTTTTGCCGCCAGACTATCATTAATCTTTTTTGCAGCGTCAGTGACAGCCTGATCGGGGTCCTCACCGCGGGCCTGTGCCTCGCGGCGGATCTCGTCCTCAAGTTCATCTTTTTCTCGCGCTACTCGTCGGGACTCGTTGATGGCTTCCATGTCTGTTGCTTGCTTTATGCGTTCAGACTTTTCAACTCGGTACTCGACAACCTGTTTTGCCCTGTCTTCGGTGGGAGCCGATATGGCGAGGTCTCCGGCATCGGGTTGGTCTCTCCAACCATCGATCTCGACGGGAGTTCCTGGTGGGGCAGAGGAGACTTCGTCACCGTGTTCGTTGGTCATGGTTCGAACTTTCGTCCATGTATTTCCAGCCACCACGATGTCTCCGGGTTTCAGTGTTCCTCTAGTAACTAAGACTGTAGCTACACGGCCCTTTTTCTTAGTTGTCGCTTCTAATACCCAACCTTCGACTTGACCTTCGGGCTCGGCCCTATGATCTAGGATTTCGCTCAGAGCAATCACTGATTCCTCCAAGTCCTCCATTCCTTGTCCGGTCTTACCGGAAACACACACAGTCTGTGTATCTCCGCCGAGATCCTCCACCTCAACGCCATATCGTGCCAAGTCACCCTGCACCTTTTCAATATTGGAGTCTGCTTTATCAATCTTGTTGATGGCGACTATCATTGGAACGTTTGCAGCCTTTGCATGTTTGATAGCTTCAATGGTTTGGGGCTTGACTGAATCGTCTGCCGCGACCACAAGAATCACAATGTCTGTAACGTTGGCGCCTCGTTCCCGCATAGATAGGAACGCAGCGTGTCCCGGAGTATCTAGGAAAGTGATGACTTTTCCGGAAGGCATGGCGACAGAGAAGGCACCAATATGTTGGGTGATCCCGCCATGCTCGGAGGCTACGATAGATGACTTGCGAAGCCAATCCAATAGGGTGGTTTTGCCGTGATCAACGTGTCCCATGATTGTAACAACTGGAGGCCGTGCTGGTAAAACTGATTTGTCTTCTGGAATAGGCCTGGTAATGAATGTTAGACTCTATGTGCAATTGATTCAATGGGGTGGGAGTACATTTGCTTCAAATCAATTTCATGGCCCTTATCAATTACAGGCTCGTACCCGTATTCACCAGCAATCAATCCCGCCTCTTCAGCCCCTAAAACGTGGTCATTGTTCGTTTCAGTGAATCCCATCTCCTTAAGCTGTTTTGCAAATTTTTCGACACGAACGCCGAGCACAGATGCTAAATTCTCGACGCTGATAAACTGCGGTAAGAAGATGGGGATCAACTCTTTCCGCGCTTGCCGCTTTGCTGCCTTCTTTGCCTTCTTCGCCTCTTTGGCGGAGAGCACCTCTTCTTCAAGGATGGCCGATTCTTCGTCATCGAAACGGCGGTTTCGCCCTCGATCTTTAAGTTTCGCGGCTTGACGTTTAGAAAATGTTTCATCTTGAACCTTTACTCGCGTCTGGATTGGCGACGAATCTGTTTCCGAAGTAGTGTGCTGCGGTTCAGAGGGAGCTTCTACATCGTCACGAGTGTTCCGACCAAACCGTTGCTCACTTTGTGCTGACTGGGCTCGACTATAGCGCTCAGATCTTGATGGAAACTCTCTCTTAGTGTGATCGGTTCGACCTGACCGCACACCGCCATGTCGTTGGTCGCTCTTTCCGAACCGTGGCAAGAGTCCCCGCCTCTCCTTTGTGTCCCTTCCAAAGTATGGCAATGATCCCTGCCCGTCCCCACTGGCGCCCATATCATCCCGTCCAAAAGGTGGCATTGACATATCCCTATCCATCCGCCGATCATTCCGTCCAAACCCCGGCATAGCTAGCGGATCGGAACGTTGGGTATATCGCGGCGGTCTAGTCTGCCGAGATTCGTTATTAGCTGGTCGCTGGACATCCTCCGGCCGAGTGATGGCTGGTCCACTCCAGTCGTTTTGCCTCCCCCGAGAATAATCAGCATTTCCCACTGCAGGACTGTTCCCCCTTTCCGCGTTTACTCGCCCTATTCGGAATGGTGGTGGTGGTGAGTTGCGTGTGCTATCGCGATTGCCCCAGGTGATGTTTGATTCTCCTCTCCCCCCCCCCCCTCCCCCGAGAATTGCTTCAGGTATATTCCATTTACTGGCTGCTTCTTCCACTAAAGGCTTCTTTCGGAAAGATTGGAAACCGCTGGGAGCTACATATGTTGGTTCGGTACGAGGTCGGGGTGTAAGTTCGCCCTCATTGGCTTTATTAGAAGAGTGAAGCTGTCTAACAGGAAACCGGCGAGCAGGGTGAAAGGCGCAAAAGGCGCAGGTGAAAACGGGAGGATTCTGGAAGAGATCAATAAGCGTTCCCTCTCCCCAGAAGCTCAGTAGGGAAGTAAACGCACCACAGCGCTCCTAGAAGATCTCAACATGGTGGGTAAAAGTCGTGGTTGTCGAGAAACGGTGGGATTGAAGTCGAGCTCTCAACCACTACCGAAATTTTTGGATATTACACAAAGGTACATACGTTCCGGAACATACCAATCGGAGGCAAGAGGCTCCGACCGGACAAGATAAACGTTGGTTGATAAGATGATCTTATAAGATTGACTATAAGACAGCCCGATAACACTACACCGGACTTAAGTAACACGTCTCGGCATCGTCTCCCTCAGTCAGTCAGTTCCACAGTCTACGCTGTCTCTGCGCATCATCTAGAGAAAGAAATCAAAAGAACCATGGCCGACCACCCGATCCCGACGGATGAACAACAGCTCCTCAACTCTTCACCAGTACCAGCTACCGTCTGTCCGCCATCATCCGTAAATTCAATCCTCGAGAACGTCAATAACCCGGTTATCCCCGCTCCCAACTCCCCCAACGCACAACACCTCCAGCCCCGCGTGGTTTATCTAAGAGACCATGTGACCCATGCAACAATATACCCCATCACTTCTACAACTCAGCTATTTCCTTCGATTCTTGCAACTCTACAGGATGAACTTAACCGCGAAATCATCCAGGGGGATACCTATCCCATAGAGGAGGAGATGGACTTTGATAAGTTTACAAGCTACTGGTTCGGCACATTTGCCGCCCTTATGCTACTGGGAAAGCCCGAAGAGCACGGAGACCTAACAGCGGAGAGAGATTGGGGGCCGCTAGTTTTGGGAACTTTCTACATCAAGCCTAATTACCCGGGTAAGTGGATGATATTGGAATTTCTTTGGTGTTCAACAGTTAATGAGTGCGTCTGAATTAGGTCGGAGTTCGCACATCTGTAACGGTGGGTTCTTGACCACACTAACTGCTCGTGGAAAAGGTTGTGGTAAGCTTATGGGAGAAGCGTATTTGGATTTTGCTCCGAAACTTGTTGGTCTCACAGGCCCCGATGAAGCGAGTACCGCTTAACGCACGTGTATAGGGCTTCACATATTCCGTCTTCAACCTTGTTTACGAAAACAACATCGCTTCCACCAAAATTTGGGATTCTTTGGGCTTCAAGAGAATTGGTTCAATCCGGGGTGCTGGTCGTCTACGCTCGTGCCCAAATATTCTGGTTGATGCAATTATCTTTGGGAGAGACCTGAAAGACGACGATGATTACGTCTCCGAAGAGCGATTCGACAAGATACGATTCTACCTAGAGAAGGGTAAATACCCACCGTCCGCGGACCGCTCCGAGAAGTCGCGATTACGATCTGCAGCTACACATTACCGCCTCACCAATGGTAAACTTATGCTGAAAGATAAGGAGGTGGTATCAGACAGCCAATTGCAGTATGAAATTGCGCGAAGTGTTCACTCCCAGTCTCACGGAGGAATCAATAAAACGACCGCCAACATCGCTGAGAAGTACCATTGGGTGCGAATTAAGGAGACAGTTTCCCAAGTTATACGCAATTGCGCCGACTGCAAGGAGCATGGAAAAGTACCGGCAGTCCGATCCGAGGACCGCACGCCACCAAAACGGGCATCACCATCAAAACAAGTCAGTCAACAGCTGCTAATGGAGCAACAACAAACAACACTTCAAACCCAGACCCAGCAGCTGCAACAGCACCAGCAGATTTCGATGCAAGTCCCTCACTCAATTTCGATGGCACAACAATCTACGACGCTCATGTCGAACAACTCGGTATCACCTGATATGGCTAGGGCAACAGCGATCGCTGTCGCGGCAGGAATGGATATTCCTGTAGACCCACAGATGATGGATGGTGTGGAGCACCACGACGTCGTCTCGCAGCACGCACAGTTTGTGCAGCAGCTTCAACAAGTCGCATTTTCTGCGCCGGTGGCCCCAATGCACTCGCATCTTATGCCAGAGCATGATATGGCGCAGGCTTCAAGTCTCCAGCAACAGCATGCCGCCGCGGTTGAAGCAGCTAGAGCGGCGCTAAATGAAGGTGGGGACTCGTTGACGGATGAGGATCGGACGTTGAAAGATCGACATCTGCTAGAAACGTTGACAGCAGAGCTGAAGAGGGAGGGATATGGTGAGGACGAGAGTTAGATTTGAACCATTTAGGGGTAGGGGATTTGAAGTGTGATGGTTCTTGTTGGTGCATGTCCTATTCAATCTTATTTGCGTTAGCATTGAAGGATTCAGGAATTAGGAATGGTGTTTTGTTAATGTTTCTTTGGGATTTAGCGAATTGTAAACGACTACGCATCTCGTATGGGCGTGGTTATTTTTGATTTTGTATCATCATAGCGTGCACTCTTTCGGCAGCCTTAACTATTGTAGCGTAATTGTGACATTCGAGTGCTGCGTTGTGTTCAACGAATACAGGAGTTGATGAGATATCATCTCCACCTCTCATCCATCTCGCCGCCCCACTCTACTCGTCAATAAGCGACAATACAAATTACACGACGATAACCACCGTGCCCAACACCACCACCACACCGACTTCTTCACAGCGATTGCCGCCGACGATCAACCCCTCTTGCCGCCCCCACATCCTGTTTATCTCCGCAAACAACACCAACCCCGAACCACAGCCCAAGAACATGAGCGGCCTAAACTCATCCTCCTCATCCACCGCAACAACAGATCCTCCACCACCACCCCCAAAGCCACAAGTCCAGCCATGCCGCTATAAGACGGGCAAAACGCTTGGCTCTGGCTCCTATAGCACAGTCCGGGAATGTGTACATATCGACACGGGAAGATACTATGCGGCAAAGGTTATAAACAAGCGGTTGATGGCTGGTCGGGAACACATGGTAAGCGCGTGCGCGCGTCAGCGAAACGGGAGAGGAGAGGAGAGGAGACAAGGCTGATGAGGCGCGCAGGTGCGAAACGAGATTGCTGTGTTGAAGCGCATCTCAATGGGTCACCAGAACATCCTCACACTGGTCGATTACTTTGAGACCATGAACAACTGTATGCCTCTTCTCTCCCAGCTTTCTCTTTCACCCCGCGCGCGACGAGAGCTAGCTGCGACCCCACGACAACGAGGAGCTCGAACGGTATATTCTTTTTAATGGAGTTCATACAAATAGCTAAAGACTATGTTATGATATGACAGTGTATCTGGTCACTGATTTAGCGCTCGGCGGTGAGCTATTCGATCGTATCTGCCGCCAGGGTTCCTACTTCGAATCAGATACGAGCGATCTCATCCGCGCAACGCTGAGCGCAGTTGCATATCTTCACGATCACGGGATCGTACACCGAGGCACGACACCCATACCCCGCCATATACAAAACTAACAAGAAAATACATACAGACCTCAAACCAGAGAACCTCCTCTTCCGCACCCCGGAAAACCATGCAGAGCTCCTCATCGCAGACTTTGGCCTCTCGCGCATCATTGACGAAGAGCAATTCCATGTCCTAACCACCACCTGCGGGACTCCAGGATACATGGCGCCGGAAATCTTCAAAAAGACCGGCCATGGGAAACCAGTGTACCACCCCACCCTCCTCCTCTTTCCTCCATATTTTACTTAAAAAAAAACAGTGACATATGGGCAATCGGTGTAATAACGTACTTTCTCCTCTGTGGTTGCACGCCCTTCGACCGAGACTCGAACATGGAAGAGATGCAAGCAATCCTGAACGCGGACTACAAATTTGACCCGGACTACTGGTCCTCAGTCTCGGACACCGCAAAGGACTTTATCCGCTGCTGCCTCATGGTCGACCCGGAGAAGCGGCTGACCGCGCATCAGGCCCTCGAACACCCCTTCCTGGCTGAAAACCACAAGGGGTTGAAGGAAGACTTACTGCCTACCGTCCGCAAGAATTTCAACGCGAGGAGGAGCCTGCACGCCGCCATCGATGCTGTCAGAGCCGTGCGCAGGTTGAGGGCCGGCGGCACGATGGATGGTGCGCTGAGTATCAGTCCCGAAACGCAGAAGCAGGAGGATGAGAAGAGTACGAGTGTTGGACTTTGGAAGAAGCCGGCGGGTGGGTTGATGCGACCTTGATATGGACTGTTTATGGAAACGCTCTAACAAAAAACACGCCCTTGTGTTTTTTATGTGTGGTGGGGGGAAGAGGAAACAGGGGTACGCACATATGGAGTTCTCATTTCTACTTTTTTTCTTTTCTTGAGGGAAGCCTTTTTTAGCGTTATGGGCCATGAAGAATCATATTGCAGCTTCATATCATTTTATGAAGATGCTAGCGGTATTTGCAAGATCGTGGTATTTTGTGTGATCCTAGAGGACACAGCTGCTCGTATAATGCGAGCCACGCTTGTGTATATAACTACTCTTTGAGGGCCCCATTTTCGGGCTCATTTTCAAAAACCTCAATTTTACCAATCTCCATGAATAAACAATAAACGCAACAATGAGAGACGACATGGACTAGGAAGCAATTTGGGACGGCCTGGACAACGAAAAAAACTATCTTGATGGCAAGACATATGCTTGTAAGGGCTATATAAAACAATCTGGGCTACGTCTATTCGATGTAGCTGGGATAAGAGGTAGGCCACGCTTGTTCTTACGGTTTTTGCGGACGGTATACCCTGCATGAAACCCGATGTATTCTTTAAGGGTACCGCAGATGAAAGCAAGCAAGAATTCTACTAAGGCCAAGACGAAAGCACTACGATTCACGTGTGGATGTGTACTTCAATGCAAAAGGCTTTTTGCAACGAGGCACCACGCCGAAGTACATGTAGAGTAGCGAGACAAAAGTGAGGGAACGCTTGATAACCTGCAACTCAGTCAATGCCCATTGTACTGTGTCGATTCAACTGGTGCTTTTGGTCAAAATTCAATAGAAACCAAACAAATGATGTTAATGAGCTGCTTCTATCTTTTTGGGATCGAGTTCAGCATTGTTGCTATTGGATGGGTTAATTAGGTTGGTACAGGTATATCGCGCGTTCCCTCACTTTTGTCCCGCTACTGTACAAAAAATTGGCACCTTCTGGAGAATAAGTACCTCTTTGTCGGTCTCATCCCTTGGTATAATTGCCTTAGATGCCGCAAAATTCCATCGTACTACCCGTGTAGAGGAGATACTTCGAAGCCACTCCGTTCTCCCTTCTCTCATCCCGGTCGCTGTACCGGTTTTATTCAAGTGTGAACTAGCCTTTCAAGGCTATTCTTAAGAATGTACTAGATAAGACCATGGATGACCTGGACTGCGCATACTGGACGGTATTTCAGATTCTGCTATTGGTAGACGGAGGGTTTTGATGACCGAGGCCGTAGGTGAGGCCTGGGAGCGAGCGTAGCAAAGCTCACATTCTAGATCTGCCAAGTCCCACAGTGAGTAAGCAGGGATTATCCGCGAAGCGACGAATTACAGCCGTCTTATTCCGTTTTTTAAAGACCCCAGATTCCACTTCATCTCAAAACCGTACATCTCACCTCCACAGCCGCAGCCACAACACACCCGCCTCAGTCTCGGGCAAACCTCATCACAGGCTACATTCCCCACTTTCACGCATAGAGGCAAGCAATAATGGGCGCAGCTACTGGACCCGGAAAGACTCCCGGAGTGTAATGCTGCCCCCCTTCGCTTTTTCCTCGCGCATAGCCAAACATCCCATTGACATTGCGTGGCATAGGTACATGGGATGGTGGGGTAACATCGGCTCGCTCCCACAGAAGGGTGTCACCACCTACGCCTTGTCTTCCAACCGCCAGCGACCTCTCGCTGGCACTGCACACGCCGCAGTGTTCAACAGCTGGAGACGATTCAAGGGCTCCGTGCTCTATGTTATCCCTCCTTTTGTGGCATACTACTTCATCATGGATTGGGCTGAGAAGAGGTTTGTTTTCTTTTTCCCCTCAAGTGAGGGCGGATGGGAGTACACGGAAGAGGGGCGAGAACATGGCTGACATCGCCCCCCAGGAACCATTTCTTGAACAGCAAGGAGGGACGTGCTCTGTATGCCAATGAGGAGGAATAAGACAGCGTTTTGTTTGAAGCAAGGCGAAGCAGTGATGGGTTTTCGGAAAGATAGATGGAAGGGAGGATAAAATTGTTTTTGTACAGCATAAGTACCCAGTTACCCCCACTGCAGTCAATCCTGTTCCATCCTGTTCCATCCTGTCGTCTTGCTCTATCGTCTCGTGATTCTGAGGTGGCCAGAGAGTGGAGTTGTGGGAAGTGCGGGGATGGAGTCAAAAAATGAACTCAGGTCAGTATGCAAGCTGCTTGTATTGTCTTGTACATCATTTGAACAGCTGCGAGTCCTCCTTCATACTACGTGCTAGCTGGTTGCCCAAGATTGACAGATTTTGTATAAGTACAAGAGCGAAATGACGAATGTAAGAAGTATAAGTGAAATGACTAGGACCCGGGACGAGTGATGAACAACCGACCAGCCGATATTGCAGCTCGCTGAGATGCTGGGCATAATAAATATCACTGCCAGTGCACTTAAAATCAATTGCCATCAAAATGTCAGATTTTGTTATTGATAGCTTGAGAAATTGTCCGGTGTAATCTGGTGGCCTAAAGATTTTCAACCAACTACTGACTCTCACGAACCCCACCTCCGAGTGACAGATGACAGTACAGGCCTCAGATAACACTCAAGTCGGCACCAAAATTCGGGTGACAGATGACATTCTCATCCCAACCTCATCTGTCGGTACAGTACCCCGCAATTACCCTGCATCCAAAGCATAAAGTGAGTGATTAACAATGATTGATACGATCAAAACCCGGAGTTTTTGCCAAGCAGGAATCGATACCAACGATTGGACCCGGCACCTAGGCGCCTTGCGTTGCGTATGCATGCCCTACGAGTTGCAGATGGAGGAAGAGCTATATTGGGATATGCTCGGAGGGACCGCCGACGGGGATCATCGAAGCACGGGGAGAAGGTTCCATTGGCAACAAAGACCACGAAGATTTACACGCACTGCCGTAGTGAAGACCTATATCGGGAGTTCGGGAGATATTGTTCTGCATACGAGCCCATTGGTTGATCTACACCAATTGAGTACGACCAGCACGGCGGCTTGTGTATCCTACTCTAGAAAGGCCTTCGACTCGACGACTAGGTTGAATCGGTAAGTCTCCATCATAGAAGGGCTTGGAGAGTGGCTTACATATCGGATGCTAATGCGGGCGACTTCCTAAGGGATATCTTCACGATATGGCAATGATATACGGTCACGCCAAAGCTGCGTCAACAACATCCTCAAATCCAATTGCTCCTCCTTCCACACAAAACAGGGAATCACACCGAAATCTTACACCCTAGTTCCAACTAGTCTCTGGGGGGGAGGGTTTTTTTACATGGAGGCGTTGTTCTAGCACAAACTCCCGGGATTTGACCAACGAGACTACCAAAGTAGGTAAAGGTACGATACGTCAAAACCCAACACTCCCGATCTCTTCCCTGGCGTGCATACAGATCTTTACAGGTGGATATTTCCTGACGATCCCGAAAATAGATCGATATCGAGGGGATTGCAATTGGTAGTCCCACCGGAAGTCTCGGGACGGGTCTAGAGGTTATTTGCACTATGATCTCCCCCCGTTTCTGACCTTCTACTTCCATCCATTCTCTCGCATAAATCCTTTTCCGCAGGGGGTTTCTTCGATTGGAAATGCTTAAGCAAATTTGTTACCACAAATATGGCGCGTCCAGAGCTTTGCGTGCGGTTGCGATGACTTCTCTTATCTAATGTCACTGGTGGAGTCTAGGAATACCTTATTTCGTATTAGATACCTAATGAAGTGGCTTTTGTGGCTTATTGTCAGGAAATATTTGTCATGAGAGCCTAGAAGACTCGAAGAATCTTGTCAAGGTTGTTACATGGCAGCATGTTCTGGTTCTACATTTCAGGCACGGTTGACGGATATGAGTTTGTCTACAACACCAAAATGGGGGTTTGTAGCGAGGTGCAGAGTTGGATAAGCAGGGCAATGCTACACCTCCTCGACACGAAGCATGCCAGCACGTCGGTATGTCATTTGCCTTGAACAAGGTGTTGTTTACCAACATTCCCAGGTGTCCGGACGACAGGACTATTACGTCAACTGCAGTAGGAGCTAGTTGTGACGCTCGGTTCGAAGAAAGGCCAACACGCGTCTAATGAAGGCAAGGTCGAAGTTCATGCGGGCTGATGCTACTTGGACGAGGGGTGTGGTTCTAGAGTAACTGTTTCATGTTCCTGTGGTCTGGCATATGTATAGGCATGGGAATTTGCTGATGCAGGTACCCTTAAGCCAGATGCCGGCAGAGATTTCCATAGTCTTGAATGTGGTGGTGGTCTGACTTGATGGTTTGACGATCTCCGTGACAGCAGTCAACCCCCTAAGGCTTCATCACTCCGCCCTGGAACTGCAATCCAATTTCCATAGCAGTGTCCGTAATCCAATAGATTCATCCCGCCCCCAGATTCCTCCTCTGCAAAGTTGAGTTGTCCCCATCCCTCTAGGTTTAATGCAGTCAGTGCCGTACGTTTTTCCGGGTGTTCCCCTTACTTTTCTCCTATCATCCTATGGTTGTGCTTCATTCTAGAGCTGATGGGAGAAAAAAACCCTAGGCCATGGGCACAGCAGCAAAGGGGTGTTTCATCCTTATTGATGATGTTGATGTGGCACGGTGTAAAAAAATCTTCGTGGCTCCTTTGCTTCCGTAGCGAGGGTATGCACGGAGATATATCTAGATGAGATTAACGGAACGGTGAACGGTAACGAAGGTGGGGTGCGGGATTCTAAGGAATTAAACATGCCGATTGGGAATATCGTGGGGGACTGACATCTTGTTGCTCGGGGTCTGTCCCTGCTGCAGTTCGTGGTCAGAGCTTTTTTTTTTGTGCTCACCCGCACTGTACCTGCGTACGTAGCTCATGGGACTTCGTTTTTCATGCAAGCTGTGCGAGTGCTGCATAATGATTTAGTGTCAAGCTTCCACCCACAGCCGAGGTTCCACAGAATCTAGATCTACCCAATCCCAAACGGGTGGCTTCAGGAACCAGTTCTGTATTTGGAATTCATGGGGTATCAATCACGCGGGGGTTTGCGGTTTGGGGGTGGAGGGTCTTTTACAAGGGCCCACAGAATATTAAGTCCCCCCCGGCCGAGGTTCGAAGTTCCATGATATCATCGCCTATCACCAACCACCGCTCCGGACAATATAGGGCAATCTGGGGGCATGGATATTTGATGGGGACTCGTACAGGTACAGAATAATGGGCTGATGGCTAACGCGTTATGTGTGCTGTATGGGAAGACTTGAAACACAGTTAGATACAGTACGGCAACAACAACCAAAAAAAAAAGAGAAGGCCGGTAATTGTCGGTCGGTTGGGTCGGTGTGGATCTATCTATCGTCAGGCACCACCTCCACCATGATGCATATAGAGAACTGAGAGCAGAACGGCAGATAAAATAATATTTCCCCAGCGCTTCGTTCCCCGGGTCTTACTTAGGTGCAGTACAGTACAGTACCTTTCACAAGGCAAAAGCGCTCGCTATTTTGCCTTGCCTTATAGTAATTTTCTGTGTGGTGTCAGAGCCATTGAAACAGCATTGATGAGTGTAGTTTTTTTTTGTTTCCCACGTGGGGTTCATGTGATGTGTGGTGTGTTATGCAGGTTTTCTCCCAGGGAGGTGAATCAGTGGGATCGAAGCACGGGGTGGAAGGTTCCAATTGTGCTCCCTGGAGCCCCGGAGATGTACAATTTCTTGCGGAACGTTGCAACTTGCTGTTCTATATCGGGAGTCTCGGGGAACGGCTTCAGTAGCGTTGCATAAATTGTGCGTCGTGGGGAAATATGGGTAAGTAATGGGTAATCTACTATACCAAGACCAGATGGTGGTGGGATGGGGATGCCCGGGTTAAACCTGCCCCAGAAGGAAATAGGCTTGAATTGTTTACCAGATCCAAACGGAAGTTTTACCAATAAAATAATCTCCCCGCGAAAAGGGTGTCGTTGGTACATGGCTGTGGGCTTGTATACAACTCGAGGCGAGTTAGCACGAAAAAAATCTTATCTCAGATTTCGGGGCGAGGTGCAGGTTGATGGATAACGTCGTTCGTTCGTCCGTGTCGCGTCGCGTCGTGTCGTTTCCTTCGATCCTGCAACGAAACGAAGATAACGTGCCCTCTGTTTCTTCTGTATGTCTTAGAAAGCTGCATTGCTCCGCCACAGTATACATATCGCGCAAGACGTGCTCTCCCTCAATCCGTCAGTCTCTCGCTCATCATCAACATCATCACGTTAGATCGGATGCCGACGCGATGTTCTATATATATCCGCCTGCGCTATATAGGCGAAGGCCTAGCATCAAACCTTACCCATGCAGCCAGCAGGCAGTCGAGCGAGTGACGGATGATGGGGTCTCGCCATTTCCGGAGTACCGTTTCTGGGTCGGCGAAAACTTTGGCCGAGCAGCAGTGTGGTGCTTTCGTCTAGACAGTCTAGTCCTACAAACTAATATACAATACCGGTACCTATGTCAGGGACGCATCTCTTTTGTCTGATGGTAGCGGTGATGGTGGGTTTGCTATTTATAACCGCCTAACCTAGGCACGCTTTCGCACAGGCTTGAATTTCTCCGCCGCCCACGCCCTTGCTTGCATATGAATTGCACTGCTAGGTGCTGGTGCTGTGGAAAAAAGGTGAAACTTGAAGGTGGTGTGTGGTATGTGGGTCTGTCTCCCACCGCATTGAACACAGAAAGAGTAGATATGATACATGCGTGATCGGTGGCGTATGCATCGCTAAGAGGCACTCCAGACCGAATAGCGAGTAGAAATCCCATACTCGAGTCAAAAAGGATCGTATCGCGGTCGGCAAATAATCTGTGGTAAGATTCAAAGCGCCACATGCAGTATTGGGTTAAAACGCGTGAAAAAAAACAGCCTGGGATATCAAAGAAACAACAAGCACTCAGAAGGCAGCGCTTTGAACTTTGGTGGTCAAGCACGGCAAAACCCCATCATCTTCCCAGAAAGATACCGGGGTACTTGATTGCCTGACCTGACCCCGAGTGCATGCCCTCCCCAGACCAAAACATCGTCATCCGACGGTCCAAATTATCAAATTGTCGCCGGACTTTCGTGGTATACTTAGTACCAAAGTACCGTAGGCCCTTCTTAAGTTACATATGTACAACAGTCAAAGGCAAAGGTACCCCTCCACACCTCACCCAAGCCTCGTCGTCATAGGCCCCATACGCGAGAGAAGAAAAAACAATTCACAGCTTCCAAACATTTTTCTCAACGTCTTCTTTGGGCAGACCAGGTGACTGATAGATAATGTATAGTACAGCATCTAGTTTCTATATATATTCACCATGTGTTGCTGCGGTATTGTGATTATCCAGCCAATGTAGTAGTAGCAATATAGTACTTAGGGCTTCACTAACCGTCGCTTGGATGCAATGGTTGAATAGAACTAAATTCACCCCACACATAACGACAGAGAGTGATGCATCGTGACAAGTGAACAAGGGAGAGAGTTTTTAAATCATTTGAAATAAAATAAAAATTTATCTGCCGTGCGAGCTATCTAGGTACTAAGGAACCCCCGCAGATGAAGAATAGACCCAGCTTCATGCTGTACCATACCGGCAAACAATACAATCCGCTGCCGCTGTTGTAATCTATATACACAGGTAGGAGAGGAAGGAAAAACATTATGAAATAGCCATTAGAAGAGAGAAGCAAACCTATAAGTCCCATACCAATAAAGTCCTATATCAATAAAGTCCCGTACCAACAAGAAAACCACGAAACCAAGTACCCAACTCGTCATATTAACCCGAAATCCCATCATATACTCCAATGATAATGCCGCTCGCAAAGAAATCGTTAAATGCTAAAAATAAGAATGAAAGAAACCCTCATCTGTGTCGCAGTTCGAAGCATGCGAGCCTTACCTCAAAGCTCTCCACCTTCCTTATGATCCGTGGTGTTCGGACAAGCCAAGGGAACCCTGAACAATGCTAAAAATAAGACCCGAATGGTCGGATCTTGCACGATGCGATTGCGAGGGTAGGAGGCAACGTCCAACCATCACTCCACCATCCCAAAATAAACATAGCTTCGTAAAAGTGAAAAAAAGTCGTGATCGATCTCATTGAAAGCCCAAAGAAAGATACCCGAAGATAAAAATCGCTAAAACTCCAGGATGAAAATGACCGACTGTAGGAAAAAAGAGTGTCATCAAAATGCATTTACATTTCACGGTCGTACATTGGAACGTCGCCAGGCAGTTGCGGCTGTCCATAAACTCTAGAATGTTATGTCAGCTCAGAACAGACAATACGCTCGGATAGCTACATACTTTCCAAGGTCTTTGTTTTCTACAAAGAACTGATAAAGCTCCGGTCCCCAATTCATGGAATTGTCACACACCACTTCACTGCCTCGGGATTGGTGATGGGACTGGTGGTGAACTTCTTCGCCGTAGCAGCGCTGCGGATTATACCTCTCATAGTAAAGCCTGGACTGCTGCTGCTGCTGCTGCTGGTTCGGCCATTGCATTGGACCCTGAGGGAACATGTCTAGCGAGTCTAGTACTGTGGGCGGCGTAGGCGGGTGGTTGGAAGCGGAGCCGATCGAGCCGGTAGGCTGAAGGAGGTTGGGATCGATATAAGCCGCGGTAGAGGGCGAATGGACATGCATGGTTGTTGGAATGCTGGTAATATTGACATCTGTGACATTGGTATAACCACCATATGTTGCAACCTTCCGGTGATTCCTTTGCAGAGCAGCTGCATGCTGCTGCTGTGGAGTAATTTCGCACCCAACATTCCAGAACGCTCCCACCGGCTCTCCAGCTGCGCTCTGCGGGGAAGACTGCCGTGAAGTCGGGCTGCCTGGGCAAGTTCTGGAACTTGAAGAATCGAGCATTTGCGTATCGCTGTCGTAGTTTGCGATCTCTTCATTTGATATCCTGTTGTCCACTCTCGCCTGCTGGCTGATGATATAATTCAAAGCTCGTCCGGATTTTCCATTTGCAACCTTTTCAGAGGCCCAATCAACTCCTTCGACCATGGGAAGGTCACCGCCCTGGGCGTCCATAAGTTGCTTGAAGATGATAATAGTGGCCTTCTTGAGAGTGAGATTTTCGCTTTGAAGGGCGTCGGCGACACTGTAATATCCGTAAGCCCTATTCTGCGGACGCGGTGGCCCAAGAAAGAACTTACGCTGGGGATATCATTTTGTGCTGAGGAGGTTTTCGGTCGGTGTAGATGCACATAACATCTGCAGAAACGCATTTGGCGCATTGTTCTTTGCCGTCGCACTGTGACAATTTGTGTCAGTTACTGCAATGCGCTGTTGTCACACCAGGAAGAATTTACCTTTCCCTTCTTCAGCCGACAGCGATCACAAGCTCTTGCCACTCTCTTGCGAGGAGCGTCTTTGGAAATCGGACTGCTCTCTTTGGTAATCTTATTGTGGTGCATCATGACTGTGGTTGTCCAATGGGAAGCAAGTTCAAAGCTATGTCTGTGGGAGGTTTTTTGAGATTGTTGTCGAGGTGTGTTTGTGTGTGCTATGTTGTCGATGTCTTCTAGAGGGAGGAATTGTCTGAGCTTGGAATTGGTTTTTGTTTGTCTTCGGCCTACAAGAGAGAGAAAAATCCATTGTCAAACAAAATCAAACAGCACAGGTAACGAGCGTGCCTACCTTCCTGTTGAATTCAAGATGCAATGATGCAAATTGTAGGAGCAAGCGAGCGAGCAAATAAATTAACGAGTGTTTGTAACGAATGGACTCAGTAAAAATTACTGCGGAACTGAAGCCGTAACGAGTGCGGATGGAAGAGAAGAAAGAGGAGCTGTCGTGAGGGAGCGAAGGGTGCTCTTATTAACGAACGAGCTATGCTATACGTAGTTCACTCTGACTGCGCATCGATCCCCATACTTAGCACTTACCGAGTGGAGCGCCTGTGACGTCTGAAATGGCGCTTACCAGTTCGACACCATGTCAAATGGCTATGCCGAATTCGTAGCGGGTCCATTCTGTTCTTCTGAAGAGATAAATATGTACCTGCACAACGAATGAACGATTGGAGGGATGGAGAATTCGTCAGTTACCACACCACCCCATATGCTGCTCTCCTGCTGCTCCTTGCACTGCCCACAACCCGTTTCCCCTTCTCTCTAGATCGTAGGAGGATGTATAACGGTGTTTGGCGTTTCTTACTTGCTTGATAGCTACGTAGCTAGCTGTATGCCCCTCACTGTACATAAACTGGACAGGCACCAGGTATCACAGACGAGTGGTTGAAGCCCAGTTGAAAATAATGTTAATAATAACAACCCTATCGGCTTCCACAGCGAGCTGTGAAGTACTCTCTGTGCAAAGATTCCTGCTACTGGCAAAAGTATGTAACTTTGAACCAATCCCTGATCCCTTCCATTCCATCGCGTTGGCGTGGAATAAACAGCTTCTAGCTTCGCCCAGGTACATCGTACCTGTTTAATGCTGCTGCTGCTTGTCGCTGAAAGCCGCAATATACAATATAATGAAACAGAATCATCGTATGATGGCTTAAATTTACAGCAGCTGGAAACGCATTCCACTGGTATTGGGCCACTAGCTACGAAGCACTTGGGTACTTATTTTGGGAATTCCAGGTACTTCACGGGACATCGCGTCAAACGACAGGCGAAACTTTATCGCAGTGCGACGCAGGTACTCAGGCAGATGGACAGCCCGCATAGATCGCACAGTTACCCCTCCGGCATGTCGAACCGGCTATTGCTTGTTAAGACCCGAATGGCTGCCCCGCAGACTTCCCATCGTGGCCGCTGCCGCTGCCGTGGGCTGTGTCGACTGTTGCTTACTCTATATGCTATTTTTTACTTCAGTAGCGTTACACGTCTAACCACGGACCGCAACCCCACGAGCCTCTCTTCACATCATCACTGAATCGAGAGAACTACCATGTCCCGAACTTCCAGGGAAGTTGCCACCTCCGACGTTCGCTTGCGGGCCTCGGAAGCAACAGTTGCATTAGAGTCGGGTGATATTAGGGTAAGTATGTGGTCATTCATTTTCTGACGTTGAAGAGTGTTGTTTCGCGTGCGCGGGGGTTGTTACGCATGAGGTAAATATTGATACTGAAACTGCACATTGGTTGTTCAAATGCCTACATACGATCCTTGTTTGCAGCTCGTGGCAGAGAGCAAACACTCATGTTGCAAATAGCTGATTGATGGCAGCTTGTCATTAATATGTAGGGGATTTAAGACGTTGAATGCCCGAATGCCACTGTTGGACTAGGAATGGGCCCGATGACGCAGCTATCAACATGTTTCGACTGAGCAGATGGATATTGGCTCACGATAGTTCTCATTGTGGCCATGCCCTCAACGGAGAATTCGGATATATCTCGAGGCTGTCGGAGCTCATAATCCCATAAAAAAACCCCAGGCCATCTGGTCCATTTGACTGGCCAAGGCAAAGCCCACCATTCCGACAGTAGTGTTTGTAGCCAGTGATCGTCGAACACCTTTGAGACTACTCAGATCTTTTTTGGGTGTAGTTTGGAGCCTTCTCTACATGCATGTTCTTGCACGTTCTCAAGCAAAGGTGTTGTCCTCTTGGTTGTCCTCTTGACCAATAGACACTTGCATAAGTAAATATAAAACTACTGAGGCGAAGTTATCTCCTGCTTTCTAGGTGCACCTCATGTCGAATGCAGAATGCAGAAACTGAAACACTGGCTGCAAATGTGCCTCGAGGCTTGATGCACTGGCCATAAACTACCGAATGTTGATATGCGGACGGGTTAGGGTTGTTAGTTAACCTCTAGCATTCAGAGAGGAGTGGTTTGCGAATTCGATGTACATGTTTTAACAATTTAGTTGAGTTGAAAGAATTGAGACTACAAACATACAGTTGACATCTACTGTTTGCGGGCAGTTCATCTCATATTCATCATCTGTGTAACGTATTCCGTGACCGTGGGACATCCGCCCCCGCCGTTACTCGGTAATGTAGTCCCCGCAAAACGGTTCCACTAACTCACAACTACACCTCGCCCACCCACTCACATCCCCACCTCCACACACTTACCATCTTCTCACCGCACCCCATACCTCCGATACCTGCCATAACTTCTTCCTTTCCTCTTTTTCTTCTTCGTCCAAAAATAAAATAGCCCCCCCAGCCGCTCAATTCACAGCTGCATATCTACCGGTAGTTCCTACCAAGGTAGATAACTAAACACTTGACGAAAGTTTGTGCGACATCCAACATCGTAATGTCAAGGGAGCTAGAATCGGATGCCTTGATGCCAAACTTTGGTGTCTAGGTGTTGAGGTGAAGAATAACTCTGAATAAGGGGAGAAGTTTGGACTACAATGTTGCCGGCCCGCTATTGGGCCTTTGGTTTGAAATCGGCTGCTACTAGTTAGTTCCGCTGCCATGAGCTACCATAACAGCCGGCTCACCGCAGACGTTCACGATAGTGTCGGACGCTGGTGCGCCACACTCCGAGACTACGTTCATGATACCGCAATAGGCGCTGACAGCCCTAGGGAGGATCAATATGGGCAGCTATCGCATTCAATTGCGCTACGAAAAAGGCCGTATGTACAACAAAATGTTATTTACACCTAGTTCACTAACGGATAGATCTCTCAACAACGGATAATACAGTCAATGCTATCCGTACGTGTTAAGGTATGACCATCTGCTCCGTAGTAATCAAGGGCTTCGTCGATATTGGGCTGGAGCGGCTTCAACGCTCTACTCTAACAATACTGCCGCCCAATTGAATCATGTCCCCTCCAGCTTCTTGCACACCCTCTTCTCAGTCTTGTTGGAGAGCGTAGTGCTGGAGGAGCTTCCTCTTCGAGATGCAACATAGAGCAAAGTTTTGAATTCTCCCAGCGTGAACCTAAACCCACTCGCTGCGCCCTTCATAAGTTGTAAACCCGCCTCTTGGGTCTAAGTATTGCTGGGGACCACACTTAGCATCGCGCAAAATCCCGAGTAGTAGGATTTGTCGTCGTTTCAACGAATAAGGCCAGTGTCGTGGGTCAGGGGGAGTATGATGTGAAGCACGACCCCTCAAGAAGTGCGCACGAAGTGGATGAGGTGCTCTTCCATCCGAAAATGTCACCATAGGGCGAGGTGTGTGGGTGGATGGAGAGAGAGGCCATCGTTAAGACACCAGCATGGAAGTGGAGAATTGTGGAAGGGTTCTCTTTGTTCAAGGCGTGTAGGTTGACGCTAACTAACGTCCATTTCTAGAAGGATTAGCAGGAAGAATCGCTGTTGAGGACTGGTACCTTTAGGCCCTTAACAAGCGCGGATTGGCCAGATAGGCACGCAGATGCGATGAATATTGATGATATGGGAATTAAAGGTTCTCATCCCAGACTTTCAATTTTTTGCTTGCGCCGTGAAAGCTTGCGAGCGACTTTCGGGAGACAAAAGTTTGATTTACGGGAGCAGTAGTAACTTAAGACTAGGACCGAAAATCCCAAGCAGGAATTATACTGGAAAGGGAAGAGGGTTAGCCGGGACAGGAAGCCGCAACTACCTGGTAGGTAGCTACCCTTACAACGTATGATACACCAAACAATTGAGCGGGGTAGCTGTCCACATCCAACACACCCACAAACAGACCTACAAACATCGTCACTCAAAGACATCGCCCTCATAATCTTCCAATGCCTTCCGACGGTGCTCGTCAGCCGTCTCCGGCAGCTTTTGCTAGCTTGTCTTCGCGCCCAAGTACCGGCAGCCTTCGGACTGCTCCCCCGCCGTCACCGCGTTCGCCCTCTCGCCACCTATCTATATCTCAGCATTCAATGGCAGACCTTCTCTCAACGCCCCCGTTGCCGAAACAAGAGGGCGCAATTCCCAGAGACTGGAGATCTGTCTCTGCGGGAGAGCTTGTCGACCAACAGGTGCTGCGGTTTGTGGAATTGGATACCCCCGTCGAATCGGCTTGTCAGGTAAGACCTGCATCTTTCTTTAAATAATCCGGCATAGAGTTGCGAGGCGCAGCACTTTCTATGCATCAGATGTGATCGCATTTGTATGCGCCATTTAGGTGGTTCGCAAGGGATATTATCTTAGGGCTGACCAAAGGGATGACGTAGATGCTCATTGATTACGGCTTGTCATCTCTGCCTATTCGCACATCTCCCGACGATGAAAGCGTATGCGGAACCTTTGACTACACAGATCTAAATGCATTTTTACTGCTAATAATGGGACTTTATCAACCTGAGGAAGACGATAATTTGTCCTCGTTTGAAGAGCTGGCAAGGAAAGCTCGTGCAGGTGGTTCGATTCCTGTCAAGCTCGTAAAGGACCTTGGAAAAAAAGGACCTTTCGTTACAGTACCGGAATCGGCACCTCTGTCCAAAGTTGTCGAGGTCCTCGGGAGTGGGGTCCACCGTATCGCTGTTGTGCGTGAGGGAACAAATCGAGTTGTTGGAATGATAAGCCAGCTCCGTTTGATTCGATTCTTCTGGGAATATGGTAGATGCTTCCCTAGTATCGAAGCTCTGTATCCATGCAGTTTACGGGATTTGAACATTGGTTCCACTGCGGTCATATCCATAAAGTAAATCTCCAGCATTCCTAGATTCTATTTCAAAGAGGCGGACAGTGGATAGTTGGACTTCGCTTTGACATGTGTGATTTATGTAGAACAAACGCTAATTGGTCATAGTGGTGACAAGAAGGTACTGGATGCGCTCGAAGTGATGAACTCGGAAGGCGTTTCATCGTTGGCAGTAGTCGATAGTCAATACAATGTCGTAGGAAATATATCAACAACCGACGTGAAGGTATGCTCCGAGGCTTCAGTATTAGATGACGCACTGATGGAGTTGAATCTAGTACCTTACTAGATCCAGTTCTATTCCTCTATTGAAGAGCACATGCTTCCACTTTCTCTCGGTAATCTTGACCGATAGAGGTTTGAATGATGGCAAGGACTCGTACCCAGTCTTCCATGTCAATCCTCAATCTTCACTAGCACATACAGTTGCCAAAATTGTTGCTACACAGGCACACAGGTGGGACCCCTTAATTTTGTCTACTGCTGTTACTTGGTTAATCATGTTACTTGCAGGATGTGGGTAGTGGAAACACCAAGCCCAGCATCGACTGCTCCTCCAACTCCCACATTTCCGCACGCGGCCTCACCACCCCCAATCAGTCATTCTCCAGGTTTTTCTGGTTCAGCCTTTTCGGCTCCTGGAACATCCAGTCTTAGTGGCATTCCGGGTATCAGAATGAGTGGTAGACTCACTGGAGTTGTTTCCCTTACCGACATCCTTCATCTCTTTGCCAAAAGTGCAGGGTTGGCGCCCGAGGACCCCAGTGAAGCGAGACGACAGAGACGCCGGAGTTCATCTAGTTCTATGAGAGCTAGCTTTGATCAGGGTCGAGGTTCCCTAGACTTGCGTGAATTGCGTGAGCAACGTGGGTCTTTTGAGATTCGCAGGTAATATGTCTATTGCAGGCAGCTGTTTTACATAGTATCGAAGCTTGTTTAGCTATGGGTGTACCGGGCTGTTCCTTTTGTAATATATTTCGTTAGTGTGCCGGTTCTTGTCTTCCTCCTTTTTTTCTTATTGAATTTGCTGTTCTCTAGGAATAAAATTGCCGTCAGGAGACGCAATTATGTCTCGTTGAATTTATGTTTTAAAATGAAAAACAAGGTATTACTAGAGGTGTTGCTTGTGACGCTATATGAATGGAACGTCTCCGGACTGTCAGTAGTAGCCTACATATCTCAGTCCGCTTCGTATACCCTGTGCCAGCACACCTCCCACATCCTTTCCGCCTTTTTCACCGCTAGGATATCCCGTGTGCCTGTAGGGCTGCAGTAAATTTCGACTGCTTTACATACCTAGCAGTAAACCCGCAGGCCTGGGTGATGGATTCAGAAGGTTCCTCAATAGAATATTGGCCCGACTGCCGTTGACTTGCATACAAGTCAGGTACCTTTTACCTTTTTTGAGCCAGGTGTTGACCTGCTGTTCTCTCCTCACAATCTCTTGTATCATTAGATCTCAAGCGACCGTACAATCACTAGCATTGGGCATGAGAAAAGCAGGCTCTGCACCGTTTGGATGATATGGAGGAAGGCGTTGAATCAATGAAACCTGATTCTCAACCACCACGGGCAAAGCGAACGCATGGTGAGAATGATGCTGCTGGGGCGTGCTTGAAGAAGGATGGCCAGGGGTGGTATATGTACATACCCATAGATGAACTATGCCCGTTCGCGAAGTAGAAATCCGGTATGTGAACTCACCAAAGTACTAAGAATCAGTGGAGATTTAACCCTGCCAGGCATGCTGCGGAAAGATATTACTCCTTCTCTAGCTCTAGGACGACGTAACACTTATAATACTCGGTATCACAGCTGAGAATGAGCTTCAATCCGTCGGACAGATGAATCAAGAGTCACACTCGACATGTGAAGTGATACGCAGCGGCAGCGATTTCTTCATGCTGCATTCGAGGATTATTGAGCCAGTTATCATATCCACTCCTGTAACTTGTAATGACTTTAATGGGTATGGGTTCGCATAAATTGGTCAGTTCGTGAACCAGTTCGCGAACTGGCGGGTTCGCCAATGGGTCGGAATGTATGTAGTAGTATGGGTAGTGATGACGGGCATACAATCGTATTTATCGATTTTGAGCTGGTGGGCGTAAGGAGAGAGTGTGTTGACACTTATTGCTGCTGATGTTTCTGTTACCGAAGTGCTGGTACAGTGATACTCGATATAGCCACGAAGATGCCGAGTGGGTTCGCTTCCAACACTAGTGAGTCTTTAGTATAATGGAGAGTTTGGAAGTGGCAATACCACAGAGTTTCAGTGCCGGTTGACGAACCTCGAGAGACTCCAGTTACTATTCGTGCTGCGTCTGCAAGGCGCTCAGAACCCTTACGTGGAAGTTCTTCTTGAGTACTAGCTGGTGAGAGCAGCGGCCATATATATGGTGATGCAGCTACTAGTAACATGATCATCTCGAGTTGACCGTAATACGTATTAATCGGCTGTCCACAGACAATTTGCTGCACGAACACATGTACTCGAGTGACGCTGCGTGAAGTTCCCGAGACTCGGATGGCATAAGCAAAATTTGGTGAAACCTAACGAACTTCTTTGACGCTAAGTCAACGACAACCCTCAACCCACCACCACCGCTCGCATCCACAATGATCCTCAGAAGAACCCTGATACGAGGGAGTGCGCAGCAACTCCCCATACTGACTTACAGAACACAAACTAACAGCCTCCGTTTTCTCCAGGCCAATTGACCTTCCCTCCGTCCCGATGCGCCGTTCGAACCCTCACCACCGACCTCTCCCAGGGAAAGCACCTCCCGGAGCCCCCCAGCATCTCCGAAAGCCCAATGTCCCTTAAAGACCAATTTGAATACTTCAAAACCTTCAGTGCATCGTCTCCCCCCGCCCGTCCTGCGTCCCCCCAGCACTGACAACCACCAGAAAAAACAACAGGAAAACTCGGTGCCCGCATCGGCCACCACTACCAAGCCAACCGGCTCGTCAATAACCCCCCGCAGCCAAAGGACGTAACCCTCGAGCTCCTTCTCGCGGCCGGCGCACACCTCGGTCACTCCACATCGCTATGGAACCCTTCGAACCAACGCTACATCTTCGGAATCCGCCAGGGAATCCACATCATCTCCCTCGAGCAGACTGCGGCGCACCTACGGCGCGCGGCAAAGGTCGTGGGGGGCGTGGTATACAACGGTGGTTTGGTGCTATTCGTTGGTTCGCGCCCGGGACAGGATCGGAGTGTGGTGGAGGCGGCGCGGATGTCGGGAGGCTGCCATCTGTTTGAGAAGTGGGTACCGGGGACGATCACGAATGGGAAGATGATTGTGGGACATGGCGCGGTGGTAGAAATGGATAATGCGGATAGGGTGAATCCCCAGGGGCCGATTGAGAATGCGGATCCGTTGAAGCCGGATTTGGTCGTGTGTTTGAATCCGCTTGAGAACTATATTTTGCTGCATGAGTGTGGGTTATATGGTATCCCGACAATTGGGATTGTGGATACGGATGTGAATCCTACTTGGGTCACGTATCCTATTCCTGCGAATGATGACAGGTTGGTGGTGGTTCCGGGTCTGGGGTTTGCTGGTGGCTAATGATGCGGAATTACAGCTTGCGGTGTGTACAGCTTATTGCAGGGGTCCTTGGACGGGCTGGAGAGAGTGGGAGACTGGGAAGAATCCAGAGAGCCCAGATGGAGGAGATGTACCGCGAGGAGGATAGGTAAATATCGTGGTTTTTTAGGGAAAAAAGGATAGACAAAAACTTGGTGGGTTTCGGTAGCTTGTATTTGTACATACCAGCACAAACGGTCGTTATTATGTACACTAAATTTCTCTATTTCTTTGCACGATGCCATGAAACTTCTCTATTCCCATACTTTTGTTAGACCTCTCTAATCTACTGTATATATATGCAATAGGTGATGGATATATCCTCCTGCCCTCCTTGGCCGACCATTTCTAGAGCTCTGGTTGTTATTTAATCAACCTCATTGTCGTCTCGACTCTGCGTGGGCGGTTAGCAAATTTAAGCTTCGAATGGGAGAATCAGCACGTACACAAAGAACGTTCCAGCAGAAACTGGCATAGCTCTCATGAGCGTCGGCGTCAATCCTCTCCAAAAGCCCATCATTCCCTCTTTCGCCCAAACTTGCTTCATACAATCGATCGCACCCTTATACTTTTGCTTACCAGCCTTCAATGCATCTGTCTGCAGCTTGCTCTTGACGACATCAAGAGGATAGCTTCCAAGCCACAACATCTCTCCCGCAAGACCTCCGTATAGAGCAATCTTCCACGAGGGTATATCCTCCCGCTTCGTATGTCTCATTGCTCGTTTCATCAAGTACTCAAAGGTCAGAAACCACAGCCCATAGGCTTGCGCCTCACGCAATAGCGTTACCCCAGTACCTCTATACAAGCCGTTGCCAACTCCACCAACGGCGATGAGTTTCTTGATACAATCGAGCGGGCCATGATACAGTGCGTTTGCCCCGTGTGGTTGCGTTTGTAGTCGGATACGGACGTGTTCAATGGGCGAGGAAAGGACAGCTGGACAAAAGTCAATCTTTCGTCCTACACACTCAGTCGTGGGGGAGGGAAACAACATACTGTTTGCGATTCCGGCGGTGGCACCTGCAAGATAGTACTGACTGTAGCTCAGATCAGTACGGTGGGGGTTGAACTTTTTGTTGTATGCCTCGATGCGTCGACGGGCTTCGTGGAATGCGCCGAACTGCACTGAAACGCAGGCGCCGATTCCGATCAATGGCGTGAGGGTCCCCTGTTATGAGTCAGAGATTGTATCGGGCGGCGCCCGCGGCGACATGAAATATAGTGGGGATGAGATGAATGGATATAATACCTTGTAGAAAGCTAATGCTCCCTCGTGCTTGTAGATCTTGTTTGCTGCATCTAATGCGTTGCTGTACTTGGACGTTGTCTGTAACCGCACCTTGACGATATCTGTGCAATCTCCGCAGCGTCATCATGGGGAAGATATTAGAGACGAACACCGCGATATTGCGGCGGGAAAACTTGCCGAATGGTTGGCCTAAATACGAATCATGCAGTCAATCAATCAGCTGGTAATTCTTCCGAGTGGAGGTGGTTTTTTGTTGTGGGTGGCGGTGATGTGATGGAGGGGTAGGAATCGAATGAGCATCAAGTGTGAAACGTACCAATCAGCACCTGAGCTACTCCTCCCACAGCCCCCGCGAACAAGTCTTTGAGGGTTCGAGACAACCCGCCTGCATCATCGTCATTGATCTTGCCCATAGCGAGTCACACGAACGCGCGGCAGATGGCTGCAACGGGTGCGATGGGGTGCGGATGGACCGATTTGAAGGGTGGTTGTGGTGGTGGTGTAGGAATGGGGAAGATAGAGTGAGTTGGTTTGGTGGATCCGATGAGTGCGGATAACAGCAACAGCAAATATCAACCTCACTCTATCTATCGTGTGTGGCGGACGTGCCATACTTTACATACTATACATGATATTACAGATACGAGCAGCGGAGTCTGATTCAATTGATAAGCATGCCATGATAGTGCGTAGATCAGCCGTACGGAGGACATCAGACGGGGACGACAAAGGAGACTTGGAGCTGCGTTCGTTTCTCCCTCGCGATGCTGTCGAGTATCTTATCAGTCACATCAGGCCAAGAAACCCGACGACATACCAGGTCGAAGCGGTTTGCCAGTCCATCCAGCCAGACACCGCTTTTGTCATGTAGAAGCGTGGACGGTTCGCCATGCGTGCATAGGGAAGGGAATGTACCTTGCAATACCAGCGCATTGCACGTTAGAATGGAATTCACAGACAAAGCCCGCAAGATCTGTACATTCCTTAAAGTGCTCTAATTCCTTCTCCCAAGCTGGACGACCCATCCGGCACGCCACGACACTCGAAGTGAGGGGGCTCTGTTTTCTTTTTAGCAGATTGTCGGACAGCTTCTTTATCTCGCAGGGATGCGTGGTAGCGTCATAATTCAAGGAATTGCGGCACGTGAGACCGCGACCGCGTAGGCATGCAGCACCTGCGGGGGTGAACGTTGCTGGTGTGTTTCTGGGCAGGCGGTGCATCACTCGACGGCCAGCCGCATGCGTGCTGTCGAATTTCGGGATCTCGCAGTCAGTACCGCGCGAGGAGAGTCCGGCCAATTGCACGGCAAGACTTGATTAATAGGACAGCGTGTTTGCAGCAAACATTCGTGCTGTGTCGTATCGGCGGCGTCTTATGATTGCTGCCTTGCCAGAAACGACGAGGAAGGTGCCGGCGATCAAGGGAAGAGTACAAACACCAGAAATTCCTGATAGCTTGCGGGGGTCTGCCACAGCTTTCAATTTCTCGTGCATACTTTGCCTCTCCCCGCTCTGGCGTTGCGGGGTAGTTCTGGGTGATCCGGATCTGCAGACTCCACACACACCTGTGCTACCAATTCCTTCGTAGCTGTGGTCGGGTTCTAAGCGCGAAGTACTGCTTCGCAGGCCCATCTGGAGACAGTTGAGCAAAGAGCTTCCAATTCAATGAGGTGCAAATCCTCGAGCCCGGCAGCAAATGTGAAGAGAGCTCTTGAGCCGAGGACGCCAACGACCCTTGCATTCCGACGGCTGGCTTGCGGTAACTTGCACTTGCAGGGGTAGGCCGTCGTCTATCTCCGCCTTGCGAGGCCGTACTAAGCGACCAAACATCTGGGCTAGTACTCACTGCACCGGGGCACTACCTGTGCACTTTGTACGTATAAGCAGCTGCAAAACGTCCCCTTGTGTTTGTGTCTGGCAGAGTGCTTGCGCTGCAAAACGTCCGCCCTCCTTCAGACGACAGCCAGGTAGAGCTCATACCCTAGCACCTTTCCCCGACGAGCACCCCCTCCCGTGACCTCCCACTTATAAACCCCCATTTCTTTCGTCGATTCTCCTTCTTCTCTTAACCTCTCACACCGTTCGTTCACATCCCCTTCTCTCCCGCACGTACTTCTCTTTCTTTCTCCCGTACAAATACATCGACACATCAAGTAATACTTCCACTTTATATCTAACACCACCGCCAGCATGTCTTATAGTAAGTTTCATCGTCTTTGTTCCTTTTCTGGTCGCGTTTGCATAATATCCCGCTGCTTTTCAATGATCCCACCGCCCTTTTGAATGATCCCACTGTTTTCATTAAGAATATTTACTAACGTCATCTTTTAACAGAACGCGGCTTGCAGTATGAGCCGGACTCTGATTATGAGCCGAGCGCCAATCCCATGATCAAGGACATTAAGCTTCCGAAGCGTCCTGGTTGGGGTGCAAAGGGAGTTCAGGCCATGGTGCATGTCAATGCCTATCCCGTTACGAAATTCCCAAGTTCCGCTATCCATCAATATGATGTTTGTCTACCCTATCCATCCTGTCTAACAATTACGTTGTAATCCGATACTAACTTGTTTCTATAGTGTTCAATTGGAGCAGATGGATCTAAGCGAGCCCTGATCAAAAAACTATGGAACCATCCCAAGCTTCAGGAAAAATTCGGCAGGACCAAGGCCACTCTTATCTTTGATGGGAGTAAACTTGCATGGAATATTCACCCTATGCCCTTTGGTGAACAACTCACTTTAACGATCGATCTTGATGAGGGTGGGCGAGGTAAGTTGATCACTTCTCTTTCATATTGTTTAATGATCAGTGTTAACTCTTTGATGTAGAACCAAGACCCGGGAGGCCTGCCCGCGATAACAAGCACCGGATCGTCATTCGCAAGTCGGGCACTGTTCCACTTCAGGTCCTTGATGCCTATTTAAAAGGTCAAACAGATTATGATAATAGCGTTTTGGCCGGAATCAATTTCTTAGATCATCTCGTTCGTGAGACACCGGCTAAGAAGTTTACTGCCATCAAACGTTCGTTTTTCCAGAAATCGGGATGTCGCGAACTGGAAGGTGGAGTTGAGGCTTGGAAGGGAATCTTCCAATCGATTCGCCCTGCTCAAGGAGGCCGCCTAATCATGAACGTGGATATGGCCACCTGTTGCTTCTGGAAGGAAGGAAGTCTGATGGAACTGGCTATGAATCTTGTGAGATTGCGTAAGTAATTCCTGGTTCCTTTAATAATGTTTTCAAGTAACTAATTATTTGTAACAGAAAACATTGAAGTCATGGTCAACGAAATTGACAGGCAAGGACCCAAGGGCAGGCTTATGAGAGATCTTCGTCGTTTGAAGAAAGTTCAATTCTTCTGCAACCATCGCCTTCGCGACACAGATGGATCTCCCAAGAGAATCTATACCGTCGAAGGCTACGAAGAGGGAAACGCTAGAAACACCAAGTTTTCCTTGAGACGTCGCGCTGCAGATGGAACAGAAACGGCTCAGGAGATTACCGTTGAGAGGTACTATCAAAATACGTACAACATTCGCCTTCGGTTCCCAGGACTTCCTTTGGTTCGCACAAGAAAGAAGGGAGAGTTCTATCCCATGGAACTTTGCTATGTTGCAGAAGCTCAACGCTATCCGTTCAAGTTAAACGAGAGGCAAACAGCGGATATGATCAGATTTACCGTCCAGCGTCCAGCGGAACGAGTTAACCAGATCCGTGGAAATGTTGCACAACTTGCCTGGGACAAGGATCCTCTTCTGCGTGATTATGGGCTACAGGTTAATCCCAATATGTTCAAGACTCAAGCGAGAGTCTTGCCAACTCCGCAGATTCAGTATGGAGTTGGATCTCAAGATGCGAAGTTCACTCCAAAGGATGGTCGTTGGGATCTTCGTGGTAAAAAGTTTGCTAGTTGGGGACCGATTTCTGCAGCCAACAACGGGGGCTTGAAGGCTTGGGGTGTGATGGTCTTTGGATCTCCTCAGAGAATTCCTGAGGCCGGTGTCAAGGCTTTCTTTCGCGAGCTGATCAAAGCCATCACTCAGCATGGCGGGCATGTTGTTCATAAAGTATGTTTTCTAATCTCTATCGGCTCAACTTTCACTAACTAAGACTATAGGATCCTCCAATCATGTATGCAGATGCCAGCAAGGCCCCTGGAAACAATCTTTTTGAATTGTACAAAAAGTCCGGCAACAAAGTCAATATGAAGCCGCAGATCTTGTTCATCATCTTGCCGCAAAAGAGCACACAGCCATACAATGACATCAAGGCTTATTGTGATATTCAACTTGGTGTTCCGTCTCAATGTAAGTGTCAACTTTCTCCTTCATCTTTTGATTGAAGCAGATGGCTAACTTTGTCGCTTCTACAGGCATGCAGGCTAAGCACGTCGAACAGGCCAAAGCTCAGTACTGCTCCAACATCTGTATGAAGATCAATGCCAAGATGGGTGGCTACTCATGCGATCTGGTTCCCTCGTTTCATCCTATGGCTGGAAGTACGTCTGGAAGGAGTCTTACGACAATGCTTCTTGGTGCCGATGTTTCTCATGCATCGCCCTCGAACCCTACTGGATCTTATGCTTCGATGGTTGGCTCTACCAACGAACTCGGAACTAGGTTTGCAGCAATTGCCAATACCAATGGTACTCAATCTGAACTCATTTCTGGCAAGAACGTGTTCAAATTTGTCACAACCTTGCTTCGAGCTTTCTACCAAGGCACAAAGAAGAAGCCAGATAGAGTCGTCTACTTCCGCGACGGAGTCTCCGAAGGGCAGTACGAGCAGGTGATCCGTGTCGAGCTTGAGGCTATCAAGCAAGCTTGCACTCAGATGGATCCCAACTATTTTCCTAAGTTCACCGTGGTCATCTGTTCGAAGCGTCATCACTTCCGCTTCTTCCCGATTGACAGGGTTGCCCAGGACCGAAATGCGAATCCCGTGCCAGGAACGGTCATTGAACGGGACATTACTTCCGTCCAGGATTATGACTTTTACTTAAATTCGCATAACGCTATTCAGGGGACTTCTCGCCCAGTTCACTACCAGGTGATCTGGGACGAAAATAATACTCCGGTCGATACCTTGCAAGCGTTGATCTATAACACTTGCTACACGTACATTCGTGCAACTTGTTCGGTGTCTCTAGTTCCTACAACTTACTACGCTCACGTTGCTTCGGCTCGTGCTCGTTGCCATGAGATAGACACAGAGGATCATGTCTCAAGTTTCTCACCAGATGATCCTGCCGAAATCCAGAGGCAAGCGGCGATTTCCCAAGGAAAGGTTCCTCCTCTCCGTCAACTCCACAAGGACATGACCAACAAGATGTGGTAAGTCCCCTTCCTCCCAAGTATATTATGATTCATAAAAACTAATGGTGCATCACAGGTACGTGTAAAAAAAATAGAAGATTGGGTATCGTGATAGGTCTGTGTTTCTTGGGATTGATATCATGGGTTTCATTTCTTTACCATACTCTTGGGTTTCAAGGTTTTTCTTTTCGGGTTTCGAGTTTTTTTTTTTTCGGGTCTCAGGGTTTCTTTACGGGCTTCAAGGTTTTTTTGCCGGTTTCGGAGCTGTTTTCTACCTACATAGTCAATCCGGGAAATAAATGGTGAAAACTTGATAACATCTGAAGCTATTTGTGATATTATACTTAATTTAATCAACACATCAAACCGTTCTCTCACTTTAAGTGACTTGGATAGGATTTATGACGGGATAATTCACTCGCGGTGATGCCTAACTGCAAACATAGAGTCGGGCAAAAACAACAACCGAATGTTTGAAGATACTGTACCGGCAATTGCAGATGATACACTTTTTCTGACCTATAGTTTTCAAGATACAGGTAGTAATTGACAATATAGATGATACGTATCCACATATGATGTCAATTTTTGGAACATTGTCTATATTGAGAGCTCAAAATCCGCAGTGGCTTTGGAGCCCCCTACTGAGCATCTTATTTTGGGTTCTGACAGCAAAAATCTTTGGTACAGTGTTCTGACCCTGACACATGTATTGATCTGGCGATACAAACACCCGTCCTGACAACTGACGTATCATCCACAATTGCCGGTACAGTACTACGTCTGGGGTTTTAATCGGTTCAACACAGCTATGGGCATCTTTTTGTACCAGGCATTCTACCTTTTCTCTACTCAACCTGGTTACAACGGCCCTTCTCCATGTGGGGCTGAAGGATGAATTGAATACGATCCATTAGAGGACTGATGCATTTTGGGTAAGTATCTACAGTTGCAAAGGTGTTGCATCGAATGAAAGCCGGCTTTCAGAAGTGGAAGATTGAATTTGACTCGTACCTTGTTCGTAAATTGTCCTTCCGTATCATCAAACGAGTAGTAGGAACTTGCTTCGAAAACGGGTTTCAATTCCCAAGTTAACCAATATATGAGAAAAAAAGGATATCAAAAAGAAAAACGCAAAAAAAACCCCTTTTTCGACGATATAATACGAAGCAAAAACAAGAACCAAATTAAACCGGAACCCCAAAGAATTTATCCCAAGAAAACCCAAAGAACTGTCCTCACAACTCATCAGCCTTTACCACTGGCGTCTCCTCCTTCACCGACTCCCCCACGGGTTTCGCCGCACTCTCTTCCAGCTTCGTTGCTTCTCTAGCCTCCTCCTCCTCCTCCTCCTTCTTCTTCTCCTCGACCCACTCATTCACAATTAATTTCGCTACGTTCATTCCCATCAAACTACTCGTCTCCATAGTCGAGATAAAGCTCTCGATACCGGCTGTATACCACAGTCCATCGGCGAGCTTTGACTCCTCGAATGTGACTCGTGGGTACTCGTACGGGTATGCCTTCCACACGTGTCTGTACATCCAGGTAATCGCCACAGCATCTTCATCTCCATCTTTGACTCCCAAAACCTTCTTGATCTTTTCATCGCCATATCGCTCGGGGGAGAAGATCTTGTAGATGTACTCGACTTTCCCACCTTCGCCGCCGTCGGGGAGTGGGCGTACCGCACTGCGGAGGGTGGAGATGGAGAAGAAACCCGCGGAACCGACGGCGTGTTTGCCCTCCCCGCGCATGATTGCTGGATCGGTGCGCTCCGAGTCGTTGAGAGTTGTCAGGATAGCGCGGGGGACGAGTTGGCCTGGGTTGAGGCCGAAGAAGACGGGGTCGAGACGCAGCGGGGAGGCAAATAGTGTGACGTGGAGAGTGGCGTAGGGGATCATGTCGGGTTTCTTCTCGAGTTCTGGCTCGATGGCGAGGTTGGCGTATTGTAGGGGTCCCGCGAGAATGACGGAATCGTAGATCTCCTTTGTAGCTTCCTTTGCGCCGTCGGGCTTGTATGCGACCGTCCACTCCCCGTCGTCGGACTTTGAGATCTTTGTCACGGGAGTCTGAAGCTTGAGGTCGATGTTGCTTGAGTTGATCATGCCGTGGAAGATCTGCCAGTTGCCGCCTTCGACACTCACTGCGCCATCCGTAGCCATGCACACCATTGTTTCCACGCCGTGAATCAACCCCAGATTCTGGCCGTAGTTGACGCGCGTAGATGCTTGAATTAGTTCCTCTGCAAAACCTCCCACAATCCCATTCGCCTCGAGAAACTGCAATCCGGTAGCGCCGGTTGCAGGGAGGAGTCCGGTAGCTTCGACAGCACCTGACAAGGAGGGAAACGGAAACAACGGCGGCTCGTACATAGTCAGGAACTTCCCGACGATGTTTTCCGTAAGCTTCTTTGTCCGCCACAGTGCAAGCGGTCCATAACGGTAGATCAGCTTTGCCAACGACCACCACTTCCCCTCCGGGTATGTGAACAGCATCTGGTTGCCATCGTAAACACCCAGGACCAAATCATCCTGTCCATCCTCTACGCGTCGTTCCTTTGCCGATACAGAGGACACTGTAAGCCCCAGCTCATTCGCCGCGTTGACAAGGTTGTAGTTGACGGAAACAAATATCGAAGCGCCGAGTTCGATGGGGAGCGAAGGGTCATCGTATGCATTAACGGTGGTCGAGCGTCCGCCCACATACGAGTGTTTATCAAAGACCGTGATGTTGACCGGGAGCTTATCGATAGTCGAGTTCGCGAGGAAACGGCGGAGGTAGTATGCGGACGAAGACCCAGCGGATCCAGCTCCTGTGGGAGTGTGTCAGAAACGCGCGCCTGTTGAGTATGGGATAAGTACCTATGATAGCCACGCGTTTTCCTTCACGCTTTGGCTTATCGATCACCTGCTCGGGAGTAGCTGTAGCTGTCTCTACCTCGCTGGGTATGAACGCGCCTAGAATGGTCTGGCGGAGGGTATCGAGGAAGGAGGCTTTGCAGAAGCTCACGACTAGAAAAAGCACTAGAATACAGACTGCTCTGCGGGAGAGCGCCATAGTGATAGTCGAGTCAAGTCAGACGTGTACGAGCTGAGCTGTGATGTTTCGGGGAGTGGTGTGCTTTGGCCTCGATTAGGGAGGGACAGGAGAGGTACAGGAGAACGGACGAGGCTGACACAACACTGAGGAATAAAGAGCCAATCTTATTAAGGCTCAGGGAGCGGGGGAATTCGTCTCAGAAAAATTGATCCATGATTTATTTTATGAAACTTCTGTACGTCTGTATTCTCTCTCGCACGACTGAGCTTGCAAGGTTTGAGGGAATCTAGACTAACTTCATTATTTCCATGGCTTAAAATAATTGGCTATAATTGCGGTATTACACAACGTGCGCTAACGTATGCAAGCATCCGTCGTCGTACGTCAACGTACTCTTCCTAATGATGTCCAGACGAAAATGAACTTATTTTAAGGTACTTGGCCTCGTTAATCGGACCTCTGTACCCATTATTTAGGTTTTTTTGTCACGAATTTCTCGGACGTGTCAGCTTACACGATAATCCGTGCTGCAGGCTAGCAGCGTATTTGCAAGGTCGTAATTCAAACTACCGTATAAACCGCGTAGCAAAGGAATAGACAGCGGCCGAGTTTAATTAAGATTCACTGGTTGAAAGAGCTCAATAGCGAAGTGGGTTTAACTTGTTTTAAATCTGTGGATTGGTCTTCTCTTAACCATCCGTGCAGTTCATGCTACTAACCTGCGACCACTAGCGATAGTCAAAATGTCGTTCGCACTCTTGGGCTGGAAATCACCATGGGATATGACTGAGTGGATTATTCTGCATCATTGATGATGGAGAAAGTCCATTGCAAGGTTTTCTTTAATCTATAGAAATCACCAGTGTTGAGCTGGTATCCTAGACGGTATACCACCTGTGCAGACACACGTACACACACACATCCCATTCTGATTGATAAAATGCAGAATCCCAATGTTGAAAAAGCAAAACAAACCAAACACCATCGAATCATAAGCCATGATCACGAGAAACCTCAGACAGAAACAACCCACCCTCAGCATAACAAAGTCTCTAAATAATTTTCGTGAGGTGAAGCACCTTTTGCCAAGGAAAACCCACGCCTTAAAACCCTAAAAGTACAAAAGAAATAGAACAAAAGGCCCAAAAGCATAAAAAGGAAATTAGATGGGGAGAGGGAAGGTAGATGCCCATGCGGCAATCTCTTTCCTCAGCTCCTGCAACTCGGGGACACCCCCGAAGACCTTGGCCTTGAAGTCCTTGAGCTTGTTGTTCTCCTTGGGGAGCTCATTCTGGATCTTCCTGGTCAGCTTGATGCACTGGTCAATGTAACCAGCGACCCGTTTGAAGTCATCCTCGCTGAAACCACGAGTGGTGGCAGCCGGGGTTCCGATACGGATACCGCAGGGAGTGAGGGCACTCTTGTCACCGGGGATGGAGTTCTTGTTGCAAGCAATATTGACAGCCTCGAGGACAGCCTCAACACGCGCACCATCAAGATTCTGTGGGCGAAGGTTGAGAAGAACCATGTGGGAGTCGGTTCCATCAGAAACAAGCTTGTAATCAAGACGCTTTAATTCCTCCTCAAGAGCCTTTGCGTTCTTGATGATTTGCTGTTGGTAAAGCTTGAACTCGGGGGTCATGGTCTGCTTGAGAGCGACGGACAGAGCAGTGATGGTGTGGTTGTGAGGTCCTCCCTGGTGACCTGGGAAGACACTTTGATACAAATTAGTAAATTGTGCAAAGACGTGAAGGCAAATGAGAGAAAGTGGCGAAAAGTATTCAATATCAGAAGGAAGGCATAGGAAGATATCTACACGGGGTTTGCGCATTCGGTAGACAATAGTTTTACATCCAAAATGTTTCATCATATGAATCTCTAGGCATGGGGCAGGTAGAGAAGAAAAATAGTTGTAATATATAACATACCTGAAGTTGATGGGGTTCTCCAGATCAAACATAGTCTTGTTGCCCTTAGCATCGACCTTGCGGACACCACGTCTGAAGAAGATCATGGCGCCACGGGGTCCACGGAGAGACTTGTGGGTAGTAGTGGTGACAACATCGGCGTACTCGAAGGGGCTCTTAATGACACCGGCGGCGACCAAGCCGGAGATGTGTGCCATATCGACAACCAAGTATGCACCGACAGAGTCGGCAATCTCGCGCATGCGCTTATAATCAATCTCACGGCAGTATGCGGAGGTACCTGCAACAAGGGTTTTGGGGCGGTAGAGGAGAGCGGTCTTTGCTAGCATATCGTAGTCGATGATTCCAGTCTCCTCATTGACGCGGTAAGGCATGGTCTCAAAGTAGGTGGAAACAGCAGAGATCCTGGACACTGGTTAACTTCGCACTCAATTGGGGCTCGCAAATGGCAAACTGACTTCTTCTGAGGAGTCTGATATCCGTGTGACAGATGACCACCGTGGGGCAGGTCCAAGCCCATCAAACGATCATGAGGCTTCATGATGGCCTGGTAGACCTGTAAGTTGGCAGGAGATCCGGAAAGACACTGGACATTGACGCCCCACTTCTCCTTGTCGACACCGAAGGCGGCCAGGGCACGTTCCTGGCAAAGGAGCTCGACTGAGTCGATATGTTCGTTTCCTCCATAGTACCGTGCGCCGGGGTAACCCTCGGAGTACTTGTTGGACATAACAGAACCAAGAGCGTCGTAGACAGATCGCGAGGTGATGTTCTCGGAGGCGATCAAAGGAATGTTCTCACGCTGGCGCTGAATCTCTCGTTGCTGTGGGGGGTGTTAGGATGCACGTTAGATACCAATTGGGGATTGGGAACAAACCATGAGCTCGTAAACCTCAGGATCCGTCTCTTGAAGAGACTTCTCGAGCATCTATTCAGAAATGACGCCAGTCAATTGGTCTGCCAGTGGACAAAGGGCACTGAGTTTGAGCAAACTAACATCCTTGTGGGATTGTGGGAGTGCGTAAGTCATAATTGCGGATAGTTGCAGAAAAGGATTTCAAGAATCAGCAACAGAAGGAAGGATGCAGATGAGATTAGGGATGATTGATTGAGAAAGAGAGAGAACTTGTGTGGACAGTGGGCAAGAGACGACTTTTGTACGTAGCGAGGTGGAGGGGTAGAGGGGAATGATAAATCCACGCTAGTGAGATTTTCAGTCCAACTTTTTTCTGCATAGCGAATGCTAATAATGCTAACGGAGTTCTGTACTGTACTGTACTGTACTGCGATGTGATGTGATGTGCTGCACAGTCTATACTATCTGCTCTCAACATATTCGATGGTATTCTCAGTTCGCAAGCTACATTATCATTGGAAGACTCACGTCTGCGGGGCGGTTCAGAATTATAAATTACCCCCAGGGTTCTTTCTGCATGAGGTAGGTACCATAGAAGTACTAAGAACTGAAGCGGGTACTAGTTATATTGAAGACAATCAATGTCCCATCGCAAAGCATTGACGCAATCTGTCTTCAATAGCGGGGCCTAGATATTCCACCGCATCGCTTGTAGATGGGTAATGTGTGATTTGTGTATTCGAGGCTTGCTGATGTACCACACAAGGCACTCCCCAAGCGCTAGAAAACGATCAAGACAAATGAAATGAACAGTATCAAAACCCCTCCCCCCTCCTTCGTCCCTCATCATTATATCTATAATGTCGCATATTCCCACTTTGATAGCACCATGCATCAACCCTCGCTACCGAAGTCCCTAGTCCAATCCTCGCTTTTCTGGATATCCTCCCTACTAACCGTAGGCCTTGAGTTCTTCACAGCCTTGATGAAGTCTTTCATTGTCAATGGCGGCTCCATCAATCTATCCGGATCCACATCCTCCCACGTCATTTCCATTGCCCCACTATCACCTGGAGAGCACGGCGTAAGCTTCTCCATTCTATCTGGGGCCATCACTTTCTTGTAGTGTGTCGCGGTTTGGATCTTTCGGACAGGCTGCATAAGAGCATCTTGTGCAACAATGCTGATATCACTTCCAGTGAAGCCTTCAGACATATCTGCGAGTGTTCGGAAGTCAGCCTGCACGAGTTCGCATGGTGTTTTGCCGACCGCCAGCTCGAACATTCTGACACGACTTCGCTTATCGGGAATAGCGATGTGGATTCTTCGTTGAAATCTGCAGAAATATCATTAGTCTTAATTCCCAATACAGCTCCCCTGTCTTTCACCCACCGTCGTCGGATGGCGGAGTCCAATTGCCATGGGATGTTTGTTGCGCCCAATACCAACACGCCAGAGCTATCATGCCCCACACCATCCATCTGCACTAACATCTCGGTCTTAATACGTCTACTTGCCTCACTTTCTCCTTCTCCTCTCGTACCGCATAGCGCATCTACCTCGTCGATAAATATGATTGCCGGCTTGTTTTCTCGAGCCATGGCGAAGAGCTGCTTTACCAACCGTTCACTCTCACCCATCCACTTCGACACCAAATCACTGCTGCTCACCGAGAAGAACGTAGAATTCGCCTCTGTCGCCACCGCCTTTGCAAGGTAACTCTTACCCGTACCGGGCGGTCCGTACAACAAGATACCACGCCACGGTTTCCGGTTGCCTTTATTAAAGAGTTGTGGGAACTTGATGGGTAGGATAACGGCCTCTTTAAGAGCTTCCTTGGCTTGATCGAGACCAGCCACGTCTTCCCACCGAATATTTGGCTTCTCCGTAAGAATGGCACCGGATAGAGCGCCCCGTAGCTTCTTAGACTCGGGATCAATCCCATCTTCATCGTCGTCGCCACCCTTTCCTTTTCCAGCGCCTCCCGTTCCTCCACCGTTTGCGCCCACCTTACTGGGTTTCTTCTTGCCGTTCTCGTCGTTGAGGTGTTGTTTCAGCTTTTCCGCACGCTCCATATACTCGTTGATCTTAACACGGATTGTGGCCTTTGAGTTTTCATTCTTCTCCCATTTCAGTGCTAGCATGAAGCATTCGAGCGACGCGTAGTATTGTTGGTAAGCCTGCTCGTAGTTACCGGCATTGTCTTGTTCGATGGCCTTCTTGACGATGTTGATCGCTTTCTGGGGAGATGATCAGATATTTGCGGTGGCAATAGCGGAAGGTAGAAGTTCGTACACCCAGAAAGTCGGAGTTGGACATTGTATCGGGAGTCTTACTGGCGGCGACGGGGTATAAAAAGAACAGGAGGATGTTTCTATGGAGAAGTGTGGGGTGTTGCCAGCTGTACAGGGAGGCACCTACAGATGAAGCGTCAGTCTCAAGAGATCGTCGGTGAACGCAGATTGGGGATAGATGAATTACCCCAAGAATTCGAACGAAAGCGATAGGACGTAGCGACAGAGATAGAGGACGGTGGTATGCGCTGATGTACTGTGCGTTTGCAGTCGCTGGAATCGTTGCTTGCTGTCACGAGATGGTGTTCCTGACTTGGCATTGGGACTTCACCCCTCCCAATATCCACACCTAACCCCCCACCCCCGCTACCGAACATACCATCATCGCCAGACGGAATTCGCCATGGCCGACACCCAAAAGATATTACAGATCCTTACAGATGAATTCCAGAACCTGCAGAAAGGTGGGCTCTCGCCTCCGTTACTTCACCAACGCTGACTCGATTGGTCTCAGATCTATCCTCCGTAGTGGAAGCACGGCAGAAACTCGAGTCCCAGCTACAGGAGAATAAGTCCGTCCAAAAAGTACGTGACGGAATTTGTTTACTCTTCCATGCGCGGGCTGATGCAATCCGGAACAGGAGTTTGCCGGATTAGACGATGATGCGAAGATATACAAACTGGTCGGCCCAGTACTATTGAAGCAGGATAAAACGGAGGCGGTAATGAACGTTGATAAGCGCTTGGAATTCATCGAGTCGGAAATGTGTGTCTCTTAGAGTTCATGGCCGTCCGCGTGATCGCTGACCCGTTCCTGGATAGAAAACGAATAGAAGGTCAAATCACCGAGCTTGGTACGAAGCAGGAGAAGAAGAAGGTGGAGATACTACAGTTACAGTCGCAGCTGCAGCAGCAAGCAGGCGGGGGACCAGAGGAGTAATGTACGTTTCTGATAGCAACTCTTCAACCCATCTCGTCTACTGCGCTTCTATGAGCTACGGAATGCTATGTTTGCTGTGAGGGTAAGTTGTATGACTATTGTACAGACGTGCGCTTCAGTACCGCGACCTTGAACTGCTATGCCTCAACCTCCTTTCCTTTGCTCTTATGCTTCTTCTTTTTCTTCTTATCCTTCTCTAGGTTGGACTTATGCCGTTTCTTTTTCCGCTCCGGTGTCCCTTCTTCCGCGTGAGGTATCTCCTCGTCGATATCCATGGCGTCCGCAGCGCCCATACCATCGCCCTCTCCGTTGCCAACCGCCCCAAATGGTCGGTACCGCATCTGCAAACCTTCAGGCTGCAGTCGAATGGGCTTTGCCGCAGGAACATCCTCTTCTGAGATTTTCTTCGGCTTGGGTAAACTCTCCACCAACCGGAACGACCTCGCTATTGGCTTCCCAGCTTGGCTCAAGTCAGCACCCCACCTTCGAGAACCCGAGGCGATGTTCTTATACCTTCTCTGTACACTCCCTCCGAGTTTGGAACCATTATGACTACCCCCTCCTCCTCTGCATCCCAATCAGGCTTCAGGCAATAGCCTCGGCCAGATTTCGTCTCTAATACTGGGTTTCCCTCCTTGACATCCGTAGCGTTAATGGTGCGTATCTTCGTCAAAGGCGCGCCGACGGGCGTAGTGATGAACCATAACTCCTTGCCATTGAGGTTTACGGTGGAGAATGGATTCGAGTTAGAAAGCGAATCCGACGAGAGGGGTGTGAAGTTGTCTGGAGGTTGATATTTGTAGGTTGCTCTGCACCACGCATCGCACATTAGGACGATGCTATATCCGCCCAAAATCCGTAGAAATATACCGTGCCTCCTCCTCCACCCCTTCCTCCTCCTCCTCCCCACTTCCGTTTTCGCTTTCATCTTCCGACTCCGATTCCATATCGCTCTCCTCTACTTTCTCGGTGGATTTCGCAATTGACGGCGTTGATTTCGAAGACTTTTTTGATTTCTCCGCTGACGTTAGACGTTTTGTCGAGTTCACTTTTTCCACCATGGTGGATGATGTGGGATTCTGGCGTTCGGTATGTTGGATCGTAGTCGATGGTTTAAACCATACCTGTGCAGGAGCTTCTCTACTGCCAAGAAGCGAAAAAAGTTTATCTTGAGCCGCACGGCCGCAGCCAACGCGCTTAACCTTCGCGCATACGACCTCACTCTCTATCCAAACATCTGATATCTAAAAAAAAGAAGGAAAGTAACTTGTATAGTATTTGAGTAAGTAGGCATTATGCTTGGATATACTACTATACCTTCTATTCATCGTTATTTGTAGCAATTAATTACATCCATGAGGCTCTACAATCATGACGGAGAAACCCATTCTTAGTTTTCCTACAACCAACCACAGGGTATAACATCACCAATCCAACCTGCACCAAAATGCCCAAACGAACCCGAGAAGACGAAGCAAAGCGTAAAGCTCTCCATGCGTCGCAGCGACCTCGGCAGCTAACAATTCAAGCTTTTCAGCTGCACCACAGCTCAGTGCAGTAGCTCAGCGACGACTCCGAAAACTGCAAACACAGCAACCACCAACCCCAGTAGCCCCCGAACCCGCAGTGAAAGTTAGGAAAACGAAGTCAACAACACAAAAGCGTCATGAAGAAGCTATTATTCCTACGGCAAATGCTAGTAACGAGGAATTAACAAGGAAGCGAGCTGAGATTGAACGAAAGCTGCGGAAGCAAGTGTCTGAAGTGAAGGCTCTAGGAAGGGATCCAGTTAGAATATTACCCAAGGATTGGAGTACTGCCCTGATGTCACCGGCAAGCAACATATCACATTCGAGAGAAGAATCTCCAGTCAGCAAGTCGTCGCCCGCCAGACGAGACACGCCCAGCAAGACTGAGGAATCGGCCCTGGCAAGGATAAAGAGGGAACGAGGAGATAAGAAGAAGTCATCTGCCACTACCGACGACGAGGATGTTGAAATGAAAAGTGCCGGAGGAAGTGAAGATGAGATTATGGAATCTGGGGCAGAGAGGTTTGATATCTGTGCTGTCTAGCTGGGAATGTTCGGCGCTGATGTGCTTCTCAGCACAACTCCAAAATTGATCCAGGTTTCGAGTTTTATACCTACGGACGAGAACTGCGAGAACTGCAGCACCACCGATTCCGTAAACGTCTTTCGGCTCCGGCCAGGCGAGGTATATAATCTATTCCTCCTCGATCCTCGATCTAACACGGTCCGTGGAGACCCTTGTCCTAGTTGGAATATATCAGATTGCCGTCACGAAGGGCTCTGTAAACATCTCTGGCGCAAAACTTTCTTCGACTTCTCCTATGCAAACCATATATGCACCTATGACCCACGCGTTACCCGTGATTGAGGCACACTCATCAAAACGGAAACAAACCACCAACTCCAGCACCCCTAGCACAGAGATTCGGGTCACAAATCACTACTCGGGTATACTGGAGATTGGCAAATTATGTCCTACCTTCAACACCATATGGAAAGGACCATCGAAAGACCAGGGCGGAAATTCTTTCGCCTCACTATTCACCAGCGCTGTAAATATTCCGACAGTAACAGTTCCTACATCATGGAAACCCACCCTAAAAGCTTTGACAAAAAAGGTGATGTCTCCTGACGCACCACCACCTATCATTGTGCTCGCCGGCTCAAAGGGTGCAGGAAAATCTACTTTTTCACGCATTCTAGCGAACAGGCTACTCACGACCGCCGGCCTCGACTCTGTCGCCTACCTCGACGTTGATCCTGGCCAACCAGAGTTCTCACCGCCAGGAATCATATCTCTATCCGTTCTCAACAGCCCGATTCTTGGACCGCCATTCACACACACCATCTCTCCCACACGAAGCCATCACATCGGCTACACCTCACCTCGAGAGGACCCAGCGCACTACATCCGCGCCATCATCGACCTACTCTCTGTACACCGGCAATCCCACCCCACGGTTCCACTACTCATAAACACAGCCGGTTGGATAAAAGGCTTGGGACTAGAGCTCCTGCAGGATATACTCTCGCACAGCCAAGCTACCGATGTCGTCTTCCTTAGTGGGGGAGCTCAAGCAGTCTCAGAGATCATCGCGCCCAACACAGCAGCACTGCACGAGCTCTCATCCGCCGCAGCAGCACCATCAACACGGTTTACGCCAGCAGACCTTCGGACTCTCCACACCATGTCCTATTTCCACCGCCGTCCATCCTCCGGATGGGATTTCACCACCGCACTCACTGGATTAGCGCCCTGGGTAATCCCCTACACTGGCGCAGCACGGGGTATCGACGGTGTACACATTCTCGGCGAGACCATCGCCGCCAAAGAGCTCTGCACCGCGATAGAAGGGACAATTGTAGGCATCGTGGTGGTAGCCGAACATAACCTCCCGGAATCTTTCACTCCCACTCCATCCACCACCACGGGTGAACCGGTGCTCCCCGCAATCCTTGATTCCCCACTCGCGCCAGAGGTGACGGAATGTAAAGGCCTCGCTGTAATTCGAGCAATCGACTCAACGAACGGCGAGGTACACCTCGTCTCCTCTGTTGCTGAGGCCGAAATTGAAGAGTGGGAACGGCAGGGGGGAAGAGTTGTGCTGGTCCGTGGGCGGTTGGAGTTGTCGGTGTGGGATATGCTGCTTCCCAATGAGGCTACAGAGAAGAAGCTGCCATGGATCAGTACCGGCGAAGGGAAAGGGGCCGGGGCTGTTTGGAGGGTTAGAAGGAATGTTATGCGGAGAGGTCAGCAGTAATCCGTGGATTTAAATAGAAGTTCATGGAGACTTAGGCCAAAGACAGTCACAGAAGTTATTATCGATTGACAGATGTAGTCGTAATCGTTGCTATCGATTCAACTATGAAAACCCAGGAAAAAAAAAACTCCACTGAAGAAAATCGTAACCTCTAACCAAGGGCCCTTTTAAAAGAAAAAAAGAAAAACCTAATGATCAGAAATGTTACAGCACCACAAAAAAACCGGTAACGCCCATGAAGAGTGCCCCCCAAGTGCTGACAAATGCAAATGCATACCAAAAGGAAAAAAAGGAAAATAATAATTTGGGAGTACAATTTCTCTCCAAAGACAAGTCGCATTTGAAAAAAGATCGCTACATTAATTGCAACCCAGAACTCCACCTGAGAAGAGTGAAATGAGAAAAGAAAAGCTCAATACTGACAAAAACTAAGAGTCATCACTACTATTCTGTAAGTTCGAACTTTGCATCCGTGCACTCTTCCTAACTTGTTGATTGCTAGTGAAACTGATGACGCTCCCTCTCGACCTTTTCAGACTGGGTCTATCTAAGTCGAACGCGTCAGATTGCTGCATCAGTCGCGATCCAGCAGGGGCCATCAACCCAACGTATCCGCTTCCAACGCTGCTAGACTGCTCACTATCCATTGATAGAGGTCCCTCATATGTCTGATCTTCGATATTGCGATCCGAGAAGACGCTGGATGTTCTGCTCCCGTCGCCGGCAGTGGCCGCAGAGCTCGGTGATCTCTGGAAGGCTGATACACTAACTTCGTCTTCGTCAAGGGACGGGTTTCGATAGGCGTCGAGACCGGGTTGTTGGAAGAAGTAACCCTCTGAACCGGACGACCGCGGTGCATCGTCGTCTGTTTCTCCATTGGAAGAAGAATCTTCACTCGGGGATGCAAAGATATAAGATGCAGGCGGCAAGGAAGATGGCGGAAGTTTCATGGTATTGGCGGACAACAATTCATGCCTAAGGGCTCGTCCTCGAGCTGGCCGAATAGATTTAGATGCTTTTGACTCCGTCGAGTCGACAGACGAGTCAGTCATATTATCTTGATCATTGAACGCATCAATAGATGCCTTCGGTATCCGGTGTAAGATCCTCTTATGTAAGCTCGACTTCAGCGCCCTGGACTTTGATACAGGCAGCCGACCGTGGCTTTCGGGAAGTATATAATGTTTCGTCTCGCAGTTAATTGCAAAATTGTCAGCCGGAAGGACCCCACCAATACCCGAAGCCTCGAATTCAATAGGCGCGGGAGGAATTGTAGGAGAAGTGGCGGTGAATTGAGGCGAAAATTCAATAACACTTGAATCATCCCGATCGATTTCCATGACATCTTCCTCTGGAATGACCATCCCTACCCGATATAATGGACTTTCATCTTTGGTGCTTGGCGACGGAGGATGCCGTAGCGTTAACCCAATCGAACCAAGCGGTCGGGTAGTAGCTCTGACATAGCGAATCGGCAACTCGTCGTTTAATTCTTCGTCCTCGCGTAAAGGCTGGGAGCTTAAGTCCGTGCAGAATCCACCGCCTTTGTAGAAAATAATCGGTCCCGTATCACTCTTCTTGCTGCCCGTGCCTCTGGATTCACTGGAGCTGCTGCGCTTCTGCTCCTGGGAATCTGTATCGCTGGTAATGCAGCTTGACGAATCGTCATCAAAGGATTGAGATCGCGCAAAGATGGGCCTGTAATGAAATTTGTGAGGTTCTCGGCCTTGTAGCTCACTCACCCCCGGCCCCGATCCACATCCGGAAGAGCCAGACTGAGACTCGGATCCTGATGCAAACGACTTCCCGACCCTAATACCACCTGATCCTGGGCTCTGCTCACTACTCCCATCACCGGAACTGCTGTTACACTGTGACCAATCGTTGCCTTTCCACCGGACCATCTTCCCATCGGCCGATAATTCCAACCTGGAACTGGCATTGGCGATGGCCTTCTTAATGAACGGTGGTGTGACGTTAATGGTGTGGAGCTGCGCTAAATTGATGATTAAATTCAAGTATACCCATCCATTTTGCGGTCCGGGACCCTTTATACTAGACTCTGTCATGTGGGTAAGATACTCAATATTGTTCTCAGGTACTTGTTCTCTCTGAGGATCAAGATCGAGTGGCCGCGCGGGTCTCTGCTCTGGTTCATCTGGTGATAAGAATGATTCCTGCGTATTGTTGCGAGGGGGGGATATTATAGATGCCTCTCGTGCACCCTCAGTGTCGACTTGTTCCCCAGCTGAGAGTTTAGCTTCTTGATCTTCTACCGCAGCAAGGTTGGAGATATTTTGCTGCTGCAGGACCCTTCGGTCGCCCACAGCTGCGGTCTCACCACCAGTAAATAATTGCTCCAATCTGCACACTACTAGCTTCATTTTCTTAAGCTCTGAGTTCGTCTGCGAGCTAGACCACGTCCTCATATTCTCGTCACTGTTCAGGTCGCGCGTGGGCGGCGCAGAAAAGTCGTTTCCAGAGCGCGAAACAGATGCATACCCAGAGTCAATGGCACTCGACCGGTTTCCTGGTGTAGTGTTGCTCCTTAAGCTGGTCCCTTGTCCAAGGCTCTCAGCGTCGATAGATGCAGTGAAGGATTGCAATATCTTTTCGAGCTCTGCTTTTTTACTCCTGTGACGGAAAGAGCTATTAGTAAGTAGATCATTTGCGCCAATAGGAAGCGGGCAAGGTTACTCAGGCAAGTCGTGAACTCTGACTTCAAATAATCTTTCAGCGTGTGTAGTGTGGCCATGTATACCTTCAAGTTTCCGCAAGCGCTTCTTCAACTTCTGGTCTGCAAGAATAGTCAGAAGACGGTTGACAGAATAAAAAAGGTGGGGCAGCACTCTTAATTGTCAAGTCGTCAATGACACTGCGGAAGCTGTCGCTATTGCTTTCTTCCGTGCTATCAAGCACGCCAGGCGGAACTCCTCTGAAGCTTTCTGGGCCATTCCGATCTGGGAACCCTCCATGATGCGTTTTTGCGGGTCGTGGATATCGGTTGCTTGGCTGATATTTTTTCCGGTGGTGGTTGGGCATATAATACGGCGAATCATCTGGGGAGAGGTGTAAGATTGTAGACCTAATCCAGGATGAGCGCCGAAAAAAAGGACCGTTACGTACTTTCATAGTTGGGGTAACTCTGGTTACCTCTTACATCGCGGTTGAAAGTGTTGAACCAATCCTCCGCCGTACTCTGTCGCGTAAGTCTGGCCACGCTGCTTCTACCAGAACTATCACCTCCCAACGGTCTGCCCTCGCTGCCGGACGAATTCCCACTACCGCCGGACGAATCCAAAGGCATTAGTTGTAGTACGGTGCCTGGCTGGTGTCGCGAATATTGTTCCGAGTGGCTTCCATGGTGGCTGCCTGTCGACGAATCTAGTCCCATTCCGCTGTCTCCAACGCTGGATACTCTCGACACGTTTAGTTGCTCCGGGAGCTGGTCGTAGGTGGGGAGTGATAGCTTCCTGGTACCCATACCACCATATTGTTGATATTGTTGAGAGCAAGTGATTTCGTGCTCGGGCGGTTTGCGACGATGGTTATTGTTCTGAAATTGCAGGATCCGTTGGCCATCCTGATGTGCCATCGACGACGACTTAGGTAGAGGTGGAGGGGCGGACATTATGGGCAAAATGCGATTGATGCCAATAGTAGGAATAGGTGTAGTAGTGTTGTTGGAAGGACACGACCTGTTACAACGTCCAGGGAGGCTGGTCATGACCAACACTGGGGAATTGTCCGGATTTGGGGCGTGGTGGCCCGCCCGGTCTGAAGGTCTTCACCCTGTCGGCGATGGATGATCCGGCAGCAGGCTACGCTGCAGGATTGATTTGTTCCGTGGACCTAATAGCGAGGAAACCCCTTCGATTGCGGTGAATTACGACTTTCGAAGGTAGTTAAGCGTAGGTGGTTGTGTCGGACGAAGTTTCTGACAATCAAGGTTAGAGTACAGTATCAAGCTGAGCGACTCCCAGACAGATAGGGATGGGAAGGTAAGAAAAGCACAAACAAGTGTGATTGATAGCAAGGCCAGTGTCCAAGTTTCGTCGAATGTAAGGCACCACCATATACGTAAAGCATAGACGTGTGTGAGCTGCAAGGAATACAGGCGACGGATAGAGATATTGCAGTAGCAGGAATTCGACTTTTTGTGAGTCCCTGGGTCCGGAATGGTAGCGTAATTCTTCTGACCTTTCTGGACCTTTCTGGACCCTGGCTGGTTTGTCTCGTATCCCCCGATGTGCTCAGCGCCAGTGGGGCTTTCTGATCTGAGATGGGATGCAACCAGCCAGCCACTTCGATGGGTAGGTAAGTCGGCGGCTAGGGTGGAGGGGTACAAGTGAGTTGGGGGGGGAGGTGATCAGAGGGATGAGGAGGGGGGGGTTTAGTTTGGTGGTGGAGGTAGAATTGGTGGTGGTGGAGGTGGTGGTGGTGGTGGTGGTGAAAACCAGGGCGGGGAGGACATGTTGGCGGCCATGGTACGGACGGTGGCGTCTCTGACCCTCTCTCAGTTTCTTGAGCGTCCCCCCTTCTGCCTCTTCTGGTTCCTTGGTCTCGGAGCGGCATCTGCTACCTGATCCTGAAGCGTGAAGGTTGTGCCTGTTTTCCGATGGCTGAGATCGAGGTCGATGTCTATGGAGCCAAGAATTGGTGGCAGATCGGCGTGGTTGCGCTGTCGCCATCAATTTTCGTGGTGACTAATAGCCCCATCGGACTCGACGCCCATAATGTCGACCGATGTTCAACGTCAATCGCGAAACGAAACGAAACTCTATGTCCAGCCATCGCCCGGACGCTTCAGAGATCTACCTTTGTCGAAAAAAACCCTAAATAATGATTGCCACCGTCATCTCTCTCCGTCGGTATGGTAGTATCATGACTCCACTTTGCACTCACTCTGGCTCGCTTTGCTCGAACGGATCAATGAACAAATGCAGCCTTATGTCAATTCTCTCCTACTGCGAGATCGGTTGGCTGACGGCGGTCACAGCCTTTCCGTAATTTGGTCTCAAAGAAACGATTTCAGTGCTACCAGGACCCTGAACATCATCGAAACTGCAACCGGCAGCCGGCCAGGCCATGGTGGAAACAAGCAATGAAATTTGGCATCGTTGGTAAATAATGGGGAATTTCCCCCAATTGAAGCCGCTCCAAATTCGGCATCCAGACTCGATAAAAACAAAGATGTACGCGTCTCCGGTGCCGTACATAATCGAACGCGAACAATTATCTTTGATTCCCTCAAAAAAAGCTGCCCGCCACCACCAAATATTCTATTTTCCTTGATTCCTTGACCATCTGCGAAACGTTTCACTATTTCACCCCACGCTCAGATTACAAGATTGCAGCACTTCCCTATTTCCCAGGCCAATCGCAAACAAAGCCCCCATCTGTCTGTATTAACCAAAACGTCCACGTCTCTAGCACACATTCTATATTTTGTGTGCCAGAGAAGTTTCGTTTAGCATACCATGATACTTATCCGAGCATCTTGCGACGCCAAAGGAAGCGAGCTGGCGTAGGTCACAGCAAATCGACGATGGTCGCAGACGTGGTAGCTAGGTCGTGGGATGTTCAGGGAATTTCGGGGATCTAGACTTTTGGTGGTGATCATGGCACCTCCTTCACGTCTCCGGCGATCGGGACCCCGGACATTTTTCGATGGCAATACAAATCCCCGATTCCTACAAACTCCCTACTCTAGTGTTTCTTGAGCTGATTACTTCCAGCACCCAAGGGGAGTGGGGATATGTGCGCGGCCGGTCAAAAAATATTAATAGATAGCACCTGAAGGGGGAGGAGGGCTCCTTACCACATCCATCCACCCGCAGCAACGCAGCACCGCAGGCAGAGCGCAGTATCGGCTCCGTCGCTGAGGAATAAATTACTGCTCCTGAGCCTATCCGATAACACAGTGTGAAAACGAGGCCCTCACGAGGGAAATAAAACCCGCGTATCTGCTGCTAAGTTGTCTGTTGCAAACACCTGCAACTATCGAGAAAGGAGCTGGCAATCCCATCTCAATTCGCCCGTCCTTCCAGGACAGCCATACATTGAATTCCATCTCCCCCAGCCGAAACCCTTTGCCGACGACGTACATATCACTCTATTCTACCTCAAACCTCGCAACACACAACCACGTCCCCTCCTTACCTCGCCCGCGTCCACCACATCTCAAAACTTCTCCAGACGCCCGCACATCTAGTCCCCGCACACCCACCAACCTCCACTCACCACACCTCCATATCTACGCTATCTGAGTGATATTACTCTACAGTGCAGGACGCAGGTGGACGCGTCCGTGAACTCCCTCACACCCAGAAACAGGTTATAACGCATATCAAACATCAGCAGTAACCGTATCTATGGTAGTTATAGGGTGTGGTGGTCCATTTAAACAAACAGCACACCCCCATTCACTCGTCGAACGACAAAGGTTATACATGATTTTATCTAAAGTATTGTTAAGACACCATACTAGCCAGCAGGAGCACGACCTCCAACAGGTCCATCCACGCATAACCCACACATCTCTGACTTCCAAGCACATCTCTGGTTTCAATACGCTATCGTCTTTCACATGCACTTTCGAACCCTCCTGTCAGTCGAACCTCCACGGGTTACTCATATCCTTATCGTCCACAGAAGTCGTATGACCATGGGAAATGAGTCTTTGGGTTCATTCAACTCAATATCAATCTATTGTTAGCCTCAAACTCGTTCTTCGCAGGCTGCAAGGCATCCCACGAGTGATTTTTTATGCCGCAAATCATAGCCTATCATACCATTCAATGTGAATCCACTATCCCACTATCCCATTATCCCACCCTACAAACATAAGGAAAAAAAAAGATAGTTGCACGCTGACAATTGAAGAATCTGCCTGCCAAAAGCAATGCGAAAGAAAAGACCCCCAATTTCAAGAACGCCGTGTTGTATGATTGCAGCTTTCCCTTCTATCTATCTCAGTACAGTACAGTCAAAGCCAAGGCCCAACCCGAGAACCGATTCCACACAAGGGGACAGAAAAAAAAAGTAGTAAAAAAAGAAAAAGAAAAAGAAAAAAACAACTGGTTAACAACAAATTCCAAGAAGGTGGTTGCTGGCAGCCCATTATTACTAGAAATAGACACATAGATAACGCCTTTGCAGGAAAGGAACAAGCAATACCAAAAAAGCAAAGGGCGCATTAGGCGAGACGCATAGCCTTCCCGTTAGGGTAGCTACAGTCAAACACACCCAAGAAAGATGGTCCGAGAAACTCCGAAGACGCCCAAACAGTGCCAATGGTGAAATTCAGTACCCAACTGCTGTTGCTACCTCTGGCCTTGACTCCAAGTTTCGTGGCACCTGCTCTTCCTGTTGCTTTGCCGAAGCGGCGACGGCAACGGAAGCCGGGTCCCTTGGTATCGACAATGAGGCTGCCGCTGTTGCATTGCTGGCGGCTGTAGCGGAGGCCCTGGCATCTGCCGGAGGCGGCAGGGGGCTAACTGGCCGTGTTGTGACTTCTGGTATGCGATCAAAAGTGGGGGGCTGCGTCTTGATATTGGGTGTTGCTGGATCTATAGATGCCTGTGACGCGGACGTTGCCGGTGACGCCTGGTGATGCTGTTGCCTCTTATCTCGATCCTCACAAGCTGAACCGACACTACCTGCCCGACTTCGTCCGCCAGGGGACGAAGCTGAGCCAATCGAGAGCGGCATCATGTCGGCCGTAATTTCATGCGTCGCAGACCCATAGCCATATATTTTCGAAAGTCCTGCCAACAGACGTACGAATGCGGAATGTAAATCGACAAAGAAGCGATCCTTTCCGACTAAATCCGCTAGACTCTTCTGACTGGCTCCATCGCCTGGTGCACGTCTCCGCAGGAAACTCTCGGGTCCACGAGATCCGACCGACGACATTGAAGCGCCCACGGACGGTGACGTTTGAGCGTCTTTGGCGGCCTTCTCTGCTACAGCATGTTGAATCTCGTGCACCAGGTTTTGGAAAACCAAAGCTACCACGTTCCATGACTGCACCAGCGCCTTCTGATTCATCGACATGCATAATAATGCGTAAGTTCGCAACCCCCCTCGCGATTTCGAGTCTGAGAGCTTAAAAACGACAGCTATTGTGTATCCAGTATGTCCATCGCCAAAAAGTATCGGACCAGTTTGAGCAGGGACCAATTCGCAGGAGAGGGATCGAATACACGCCTGTCGAACATTGGAGTACCGCGAAGCCTGCGCAGGTGATCGACTTGAAAGGTAAGTAACGGTGTGAGTATGAGTTGCGAGGGAAGGGGTCGCAGAGCTGATTTGAAACTTGGGAGAAGACTGTGGCTGACTCCTACCAACTCGTTCAACGTCTCCCTTAGCACCCGCTGGCGCACCAACAAGGACTGTTTCAGTGGTTCGCAACGGTCTTCCGGGCGGCGATACTCCTCTTCCAGTTGAACTGCTTGGACTCAGTTCCTCTTCAAATTTCTTCGGCAAAGTCATAGTGCAATTCCGGCATTGTTCGGGCGCACTGCCACCTCCAGAAGTGGGCCCAAGCGTAGGACTCCTGGGAGACGACGGCGGCGTCTCTGATGGGGATGGAAGTCGAGGTGAGGACGAACCAAGATACGACGTGGTGCTAGGTCTCGGAATTGGATTGCTGATGGGAGTGTTCATGGTGGTATTAGACCTTCCGTAGCCATGGGAGGACTGTGGCGGTGTCGGGCCACCCGCCAACTGCGGCGTACTTGGAGATCGAGTGAGAGTGCTTCGCGGCGGAAAACACGCACCGCAAGACGGCGGAATGACCTGGGTGCAGAGGATAGAAGTTGGGCCGTGTATTTCACACCAGTGAGCAAGGCTAATCTGCATGGGCAATCAATCAATTTCGGCGGTTAGCGTGCTGTGCCCGTATATGCGTAGCAAGACGGCGGTTGGTCCTCACTATGAAATCCATGTTGACGTTGCTTGGTATGCGGTAAAACAGCGTCTGGACGTATGTAGGTATGTATGTGCGTATGCGGGTATGTATGTAGGCAGATAGGAGCGTAGGTATGTAGGTATGTATGGGTGTATGTAGGCCTCATGCAGAAGTGCAGGCCGAGATCAGTGGATCAGTCGTGTCGTTCGTGGTTCCGGCCAGTTGGATGGGAATCCCCGCTTCTTCGGGTGAGCGCTGTTTGTCGTTCGTCGTTTGGATTGGCTCGCAGAAGAGGTCCTCGCGAACAGAATCGGGATTCTCTGCGAGGGTGGCAGTTCGATGCAGCGATGCAGCGCATCCGACAGAGCAAAAGAATGATGGAGGCAATTAAGGTCGGCAGACAAGATTGTGTGGGCAGGCAGGCAGACAGATAAGAGGAAGTAGGTAGGTGCGTACTTGTAGTTGGGTTACAGCGAGAGATTGATTGATGCGCTTGTTTGTTCGATTCCGTAGCGCCAGTCTGATTTGCAGCTGCGTCGCGGCTGGGTTGGTGATCCAACTGCAAATCGTAGATACTTAGGAGTAAGTATTATTGAGCATCAATAGATTGGATTCGGCGATAGGAAAGTAGTATGCAATGCGGAGACAACCAATTCGAATGGAATCGGCTCAATGCATACAGCTTCAAAAGGCTACCGGTGGCAAACCATCATAAATGAGGAAGACAAGCGACGTAAGAGCAGAAGTAGGGGTAGGGGTTGGCAGGAGGAGTGGAGGCGGACGAGGAGGAGGAGCAGGAAGAGGAGGTTCGGGAATTGAATTGGTGATCAATCGATGTCAATTGAAAGGAGCACCACCTCGTACCAACTAACCTCCTACAGTAACCAGGGAGTATCTACAACTTTTATGTCTCTTATATGTATCAACGTTGTCTCGGTTAGAAACAAGTTGTAATACATCTCATCCTGAAGCATAACCAAAACCGACTGCTGTAAGACTCGGATCCCCTTGCGGAGCGAGAGCGACGCAGCCAATCGATGGAGCCGATAAGAAATCGACAGATCATCTTATCTGATTATTGATGTGGGTTGGACGCCACTTCGCCACGAGGTTTTATGCACGGACCTGATAGACATCGGTAGAGAGCACAACAACAATTCACAGATCCCTAGCAAATTCCATCTTCCCATGCTCTTGTAAACCAAACTTTGCCACACGCGGCCAGGTACGACCTCCTCAGTGCAAACTCTGCCGAATTAGAAAGTAGAACGCCTTCATACCATGCTACAGCTACCAGCAATTTATATGTACTTAGTACCTTGTGTTGGTCATGAGACGAGACCTGAGAAGGTCCCTGGATAGGTATCTTGTCTTGTGAAGAATAAGAACCCAGGAGCTCTGGGACTGAGCGGCATTAACAGAAACTACAACATCTTGGCTCTCTTTTTACTACGCTCATTGAGTTGGATTCTGCAGTGCAGTATCGATTACTCTTGAGCTAGCAGAAACAACTGCTGTCATGGAAGAGCATTATTTGCTAATGACCCAGCACCCGGCCCCCCACGCTCCGGGTCATAGTATCTCACTCATGAAGTCCTGCGACATCTCGAGGCCAACCCAAAAATATCCCAGAATATTTTGTCCCGTGACGCAAATAGTCGTGAGCTCAAGTCCTGGAATGAGGTCTCAAGAAGTCCTACCCACGACAACACTAGTCTCCAGTATAGCTGCCACCTGATTGTTCTCCTTAGTAACCTGTCCCTAGATAGCTCGACACTTTCTATTCTTGAGAGAGGTTCCATCATGACCTTAGAGGGCGCAGAAGCTGTCGAGCTCGGAATAGAAGGCAGTTCTACAAGAGCAGGACGGCTCAAGGGCTTTGAGCCCGGGGTGATAGTACGAAATCTGTTTGGGGATGAGGAAGAGTCAACGTAAGTCAACGTTGTACAAGGAAGTGGGAAAGAGCCAGCGAACTATGGCCGCGGATGGCCCGTCCGTCGAGAAACGTGGGGAGAAATTTAGTGTTGGGCGAGATGCTGCCAATATGTAATTGCTCGTCGACTATAGATCTAGATGCCTCTACCACCAACATAAGCAACCGTAACTGCAAGACGATCCTTGGGGAATTATGTAGGCTGGATATTCAGAAGGCCAGAGGCGGCAAAGGGTGGGTGGGTGAAGGCAGGAGCTGATGCATACCCGATGCAAGGGTGATGCCGCTACCGATGTATCTTTTGAAAGCCCTTGCAGCGAATAGATACTTCAGACGTGCAGTATGCATTGCTAATTGTGCTTTCCTGGGGGTGGACGTCCGGACGTGAAGCTAACACGATTTGGATGACCCATGCGGCTCTAAACCTTAAAATTCTCCGCTAACACGCATCCCTGTCCAGCCGCGTGACCGACAGGTTATGTGTGAATGACCCCACTTACGCAGCTGCTCAGCTGGCTCAATGAGTTGGATCTATGAGTTGGAACCAAGAGCGCGTTAACGTCTATCAAATCCGGGGTAACTATAGGTCGCGCCACCGCAATGCGATGCAAACCGGAAGCCCAAATGGGCGCGCGGATGCGTGATACAGGTACTTAAGATCTCATGCGGGTGTCCTCCCCTCGAAAGTCCCTAACCAGTTGGACGAATCATAGGATGCAATAGAGTGGTTGAAGAGACACTTAGACGACTAATAGCACCTGAAAGGCAGCCGCATGATAATCTCGACTTTTGACTGGGTATTCTAGTCTGTCACCCCATACTCAATACTACAACACCATATCTGCAGAGGTGCAAATCTACTCGACTCTGGTTGGTGGTAAGAGATCGGACGTTCCTGTTTTGGCAGACTTAAGCAGGTTTCGAACACCAGAGCACAGGTTCCAAATGCCATCCCACGGTAGTTCTAGTCACAACCAGACATCCGAGGCCCTGACGACGTCCTGCTCCCGCCGAGCCTTTGTCAACGCATCCTCATTGCTGGCCAACAGGATGCGGTTCTCGAACGACGACGCTGGCCAGGCAGAACGTGGACTAGATGGGGTCCTATATGCGGTGCTTAGAATCTTAACAGTGAAGTGAGCGGTATAGAATATCTTTGAGAGAAAGCGTCGCTCAGCTAGGCACCGGTTCGGAGTGGGCCCACTGAGGGCGGAGGTGGAGGTTGTGCGGCTGGTTGAAATACGGGAGTGGGGACACTATGCGCTTCGCATGGCAGCATATGGTAACGTACGCGGTGTTTGCGTGACGCCTACAAACCTTGAGAGTCGAAAACGAGGTGCCAAGGATCTATAACTCAGGATTCATAATTCAGGCTTCCAAATCATCTTCCAGCTCGACTTTGGACTCAGAGTTCTGGCCCTTTTATTGTTCTATTCGAGTGCTAAGTACTGCCCCGCAGTCGTATGAACATTTTGATGTCGTCTATCGGTTCGATCCGTACCCCGCGCCTCATCAGTAGCCTGCACCATTGCTTCAGAAGCTTTATCTCAACTACAACACTCCACCGCCCTACTTCCATCGCAAACGCACTTCCCTCATTATCAAAGCCATTCTATCCTCGCATATTCTCATCTTTAATAAGTCCCTCATCCGAAATGGTGACTGTAAACACCACCGAGAGACTGGCGGCTCTCCGCCAATTGATGGCCAAAGAGAAAGTTGACGTCTATGGTATTACTTTCCATCCTTCAATATATTTGCGTACTTTAGTTTCATAAGTAGATGCATTGCTTGATCATTGACACATCGCGGCCGTATTTAGTTGTACCAAGCGAAGACGCTCACAACAGCGAATACATATGTGCAGCAGATGCCCGAAGAGGTCCGTTAGGTCCTTATGGCCGTTGAACACCCTTTATTGACAGCCTTCAAGAATATCTTACCGGTTTCACCGGTTCTGCGGGGTGTGCTGCGGTTACCCAGGAGAAAGCGATCCTCTCGACCGACGGCCGTTATTTTAATCAAGCCGAGCACCAGCTGGACAGTAATTGGGAACTTTTGAAACAAGGCATGCCCGATGTACCTACCTGGCAAGAATGGTAGAATGTTTCCCGCCGATAAACTTCAAATTTAGCCTCATAAGGTACTGACTGTTTGGATTTAGGGCTGTTCAGCAAGCAGAGGGCGGAAAGACTGTTGGTGTGGATGCTACGCTTATCACGGCTCGTATGTCTCCTTCTGATCCATCTCCACGCTTTGCATGTAGGGACTCTAGTGATTGCTGACGGCAAGACAGAACAGGCCAAAGGTCTCGAAAGTCGTATCAAGAAGAAGGGTGGTGCAGGTTTGCAGAATCTCAGCAAAAACCTAGTGGATGAAATTTGGGGATCTGAACGACCGGAACGGCCCAACAACCCGGTGATGGTACTGCCAGTTGAGTACGCCGGCCAACCTTTTCAAGAGAAAATTGAAGCAGTACGAAAAGAACTCGAGAAGAAGAAGAGTCCAGGATTCGTTGTGAGCATGCTTGACGAGATTGCTTGGTTATACAACCTGAGAGGAACCGAGTATGTCTTCTATTCGTTCCCGGTCAGTGCCACATGGAAGAGATATCTGATATATCGTGAAGTATCCCATACAACCCTGTCTTCTTTGCCTACGCTTTCATCACGCCCACCACAGCTACTCTCTATATCGACTCTGAGAAACTTACGCCTGCCGCTCTTGAACATCTCGGCGATATTGTCACAGTGCAACCTTACGAGGCAGTTTTTAAAGAACTTGAGGTCGTCACCCAGCAACTCAAGGAAAAAGCCAGCGCGGACCCAAAGGAGCCTGCAAAGAAGTGGTTAGTCTCAAACAAGACATCGTGGGCGTTGTCCCAATATCTAGGAGGTGAGGAGTGCGTAGAGGTGGTCAGGTCTCCTATCGAAGAGGCAAAGGCCGTCAAGAACGAGACTGAGCGAAGCGGGATGCGGGATTGCCATATCAGAGACGGTGCAGCATTGATCAAGTATTTTTCCTGGCTTGAGGAAGAGCTCCAGAAAGGAACCGAACTTGACGAGGTTCAGGCAGCGGATAAATTGGAAGAATTCCGAAAAACTGGGGATAATTTTAAGGGACTCTCTTTCGACACAATATCTTCGACGGGGCCTAACGCAGCTATCATACATTACAAGCCAGAATCGGGCAATTGTTCAACAATTGATCCAAAGGCTGTATACCTCTGCGATTCTGGAGCACAGTATCTTGACGGCACCACAGACACTACTAGAACGCTACACTTCGGGGAGCCGACGGAGATGGAGAAAAAAGCGTATACCTTGGTTTTGAAGGGGATGGTTGCTTTGGACAGAGTGATATTTCCTAAGGGAACCAGTGGCTTTGCTTTGGATGTGCTGGCACGGCAGTTCCTGTGGAATGAAGGCCTAGATTACCGTCACGGAACAGGACATGGCGTCGGGTCGTTTTTGGTAAGTGCTTGTCAAAAAACGAATGCCTTCATATAATCGTGCTAACATACCTAAATAGAACGTTCACGAGGGACCTATCGGAATTGGTACCAGGCTCCAATATTCCGAAGTCCCCCTCGCTCCTGGGATGGTTATATCAGACGAGCCCGGCTATTACGAAGACGGGAACTTTGGTATCCGCATTGAGAGTAAGACCCTTCGCATCCCTTTCGTCGTAACTGGCTGAAAGTGGTGCCCCAACAGATGTTATAATGGTGAAGGAGGCAAAGACAGAGCACCAGTTCGGAGACAAACCGTATGTGAAGTAATCCCATGGCTTTTCTCGCTGATATTAACGTCCATAATCAGATACTACGGGTTTGAGCACGTCACCATGGTTCCGATGTGCAAGAAATTGACAGACGAAAGCCTGCTGACGCCAGCGGAAAAGAAATGGCTCAACGAATATCATGCGGAGGTGTATGAAAAGACGAAAGGGTTCTTAGAGAAGGACTCCACCGCTATGAAGTGGCTTGAGAGAGAGATAGCTCCTATTTAACCTGTTGTGAAGAGGGCAGATGCTATGGACTTTTGAGTTTTTAGACATCCCAAGGGGCGGAATATCATGCATGATGAGCTGTTGTAGTGGAACGTATGACATGAAATCAATCTTTATACTATCCTTTATGTATAGGATAGGATGTCCCGAGGTAGACGCTCATGTGTATAGGCCAGATTCGTATGCTCTTTCGAGTGAGAACGCGTGCGCAAGCAACATTATTCCAACCTGGCTGTCAATTCATCTTCGACTAGGAGTTCCTGAGTGCCATGACCATCAGTGCGCAACAAGACACGACGGAGACCTATGGGTAGAGTATGTGTTTTAGCTCGGGCCAGAATAAATCTTCCAGCGGTATGCTTGCGGCGACGTACCCACCACTACCCACACATCGCGATGCTTGGTTTGTTTTATATATCAAGACCTGCATCGGAGAATGAATCATTATGTCACACCTCGAACTGCATTGATGCTTCATCAGTTCACACACATCTTCAACTTACTGTCTTGGGATGGTCCCTCCGATATTCGGGTCATCCCGATTCACTCTCAGATCTCAGCTGAAGCCTAGCGGCCCGGGGCCAAAAGTGGCATCGTCACTCTTCGTGTATAAACCCAGCAGTATGTACTTGTTCTGTGGGTTTGAAGTAGCAATGTAGAAGTCTGGTATAAAACTTCTGAACCTCCAAGTATCTTATTGTGGGGTTCACAGCAGATAGGTGTACTGTGCGTTTTTGATCCACCGACAATCTCCTCTGCCATGTGTCTATTACCCCACCTGCCCCATCATCTTTTCACCATACAACTCCAAAATCGACCTAGGTTGTACGTTCCTTTTACGTCTAGCAGCCAGCTCAACAGCCCTCCATTTCAAGTTCCCAGCAATTTTATTTGGGACTAGATAGACTATCCAACTCGGCCAATCAGTCCTATAACCCCGCACTGATCTCGCCCTTTCTCCAAAACGAGCGTCAAAGTCTAGGCACGAGATCATCCCCGCACCGTTTCTCCAGGCAATTACAAGTAGAGCATGAACAAAGATCGTGATTGCGGTACAATGGGTACCGAACCAAAGTACAAATATTGCTAGTAGTTGCGAGCCTGTGGCCCATATAAAGGTTCCTGCATCAACCTTCTTGAACGGTTGTGTGTTTAACGAATAGAGTTGGAAGTGGCGGTTGGGCAGTTTGGGGTTGACTTTCATTATTAGCGCGGGTGAGAATGTATGCGCATCCAACAAATTCTCGCCTGCCCCGCAGTCTTACTGTGTTGCATAGATTGCCGCAGCAAAAAACCCCGGACAGATAGTCCCCGAAATTGCACCCGCAATGGAAACCTGGGATTGGGGGTGGGGATGAATGCTATCAGGTTCATATCGCATCACATAACTCTAGGATCGAGCTGTCAAAACTAGAGCTACATTTGCATACCATCTCCATCTGCAGGGGAAATTGTGCAACCTCAAATCACGGGACCCACCCAAACGCCAACGCTACCTACCACCCATGCAAAATGCCATAGAGAAGGAAAAATGAGCAAACACAATACAATTCCCCCGCAGATGGTGCAACCCCGCATGATACACGCCCATGGAAAAGAGGAAATAGATGCTGCAAAGGCAATCAACTATGCCCGTAATAATCAGGGTATTCATCAGTTCCGTCGGCAAGTTCACCCCAATGACTCCCATCATAATCGCCCGTCATTATCCCGTAGGTCGCAGTACTATCTTGATAATCCTCATCCTCCTCCTCATAGTCCTCGTCGTCCTCTTCATCTTCATCCTCCTCGTCTTCGGGGCCCATCAATAGCAAAGCGACGAATCGACCGCAACATCCAACTTCATCCAGATCCTGAACAATGTCCCTCGATAATAGACGTTCCTCTGCCGCAGGCGTCCACAGATTCAGTAAGTCATCCACGTCCAAAGGTGCAAGCTTTTTAATCGATGATTTATTGCCTAAATTCGTGACCTTGCCAGTACTTGTCGAGCCCTTTACTGCTGTTCCACTACTGATATCGGTAGCACTCAGTCGTCCAAGACACTGCACACGCTCTACATCGACGGTTTTGACGTATTTATTCAAGGCTCTTCGTCTCTTCCCATAGCCCTTCATCCGATATAATCTCCATACTTGTTTGATTCCGCCAAACACAAATACTTTGGCGAATGAATCGCCCGGCGGGCAAAGTGGTGTCCATCGGCGCAGGGCGCGAACTATTGGTAAGGATGAAGGCGTCATGCGGCGGAAAAACAGGTGTAGGAGTAGATGAAACATTTGATGTAATGACAAAAGCATGCTGTCGGGATACTGCGACATTATGTCGGACTGGATCACCATGTTTTTCTCGGCTGAGAGAATTGATATAGAGTCCTGAGAGCTGTTACCTAGTCGTTGTAGCTTTCGCATCGTGTACGTCTCAAAGAAGTGCATCAGAGTCAGTACCAACGCCGCCATCCCTCGTCGAAGTCGTTTGACCATTCGTTCTTTGATTTCGCGCTCCATAGACCGTCGCTGCCGACGCCCTATCATCTCCTTCCAGATCTGCTCCGCAAGATGATAAGCCAAGTTGGTCGATATTTTCTGCTTGGCCGTCAATTCTACAACATAGTGCAGTGTTGGGATCTTCTTCGGCGGTGGGAAGAGGCGGAGGACATAGAGCGGGACAGATGTTCGGATGTAGGCGCTGACAAGGTAGCTCTCGTGATCGATAGTTAGTTGTCGAAAGCTCCGCGACGAGTGGCGGAGGTTCAACAGATCATAGAGCGAGATCAAGTTTATTATCTGGAGCTGAATCTCGACCGGAAGTCTAAAGAAACGTTCGCCTAGACTAGTTCTGTTTGTTTGCCGAGTAGAGCTGTTAGTTAGCCGAAGGTACTTGACTGACAAGGGGCAAAAAAACAAACCTTCGTCCACGCACAGCACCCACCCTAAGCCATGACTTTGTCTTTGGGCTAAAAATCTCGAGACTTTGTCGTGCCAATAATGTCAGTTCGGCTTGTATCTTTGCCAATCGGGAGGGCATTTCGAGCTGAGGTGAATGTTGAGGTGAATGTTGAGATGTTGATTCCATCGTTTTATGGTGGTAGCAGTGGTGATGTGGTGCTGGACTTGGTACGGTAACGAAACACGCCACGAGCGACTGTCAAATTAATATCGACGTGCGTGGTGGATATATATGCAATTACGGAGGGGTGGAAGTTTCAGTGGCCGGTCGAGATTCATAAATAGAGTTCCGTGCACGCAGGCATGTCAAAGGAGAAAGGATGGGCGTATATATATGTATTATGTAAAGGAGCTGGGCGTTCGATTGAACGAACGAATCGTTGCGCGCCTGATCTGGGCTGCGATCAGCATAATGTAGGCGTGGTGGTGACGATGAGCTAGTGGTGGGCGTTCGGGGAGAAGTCTTAAAGAGGGGTGTTCCCCTGCGGTTGGACAGGGTCGGGGCAGGGATAGATGCAAGTGGAGACCGCAAGTAGGTATGGCATGTACGCTGCATGGACTGTACAGTCCGGTTATCGAGGTTGACCATGGGTCACTGCAAGAGATTCCCGGCTCGACAATCTTGTACGCAGACACTGGCTGGCAGCCCTACAACATGTCAACTATCCATCTCACTGCCCATGTAGAATACTTCAGTGCGTGCGTCTTATTGAACTGCAATACTTTGTAACTGACGCCTGACATTGTACATAAGATGCACCGTCCCGACCTATAAGCATTGCAGTTAGTAAACCACCGTTTGTTTCACAGGAGTAACCGAGAGTCATGATTTCCATGCCGGTGTGGATGCCGATTTACAAGTATGGAAGCATATCGTGTGGAGCATGAAGACGTATCATTCGAGAAGAATTGAAGTCAGTTGGCAGTATGTAATTTGCCTGGTTGTATCATAACTCTCTCGCTTCTATGACACCTACTTAGGTAGTACTAAGTGAAGTAGTTACGCTCTTCTGCAAGGCAAGTCGGGAAATTATCCTCAACGGCTGCTTCACCAATCCGTGTGCTTGAAGGCAATGCTCTTCCATATGCAAGATGCAAAACTAGATCAATTCGTATCGGCGACATTTGCTATGGATATGAATTCCATTCTGAGACCTAGTAATATGTTCTGTGAGTTTTCTCCAGGGCATTCAGTTGGGATGCTGACATATGGCTCCACAGAGTTCGTTTTTGACTGATACTGATACATTGGACATTATTTCCCGTGCATTATCGTATGTTCTGCAGCCCCATGCGAGCCAGTTACAGAAGTTGCAGGGTTAACTGAGAACAACGGCCAACATTGTTTCTAACATTGTCCATTCACTCTGCCCCACCCTGTCAGTCGGAGCTGCTCGATATGGGGATATACCTCCGGTCTGGATTCCTCAAGATTCTACGCCCCAAAGACCGACCAATCCGATCTCTCTGTCTGCCTAAAAGATCATGGGATAACGAAAGAGTGGAGACGTTGGGTTCCGGTCCTGATCCCACCTCACCTTCAGATACGAGACGTTATCACAGTAGAACCGAGATCTCTGTTTTTCTGTGTGGCCGGCGAAATATTCAACCCACAAGCTGGAAGAACACAGTTGCTTGCGAAAGAGCACCATTACCATTCATTCACCCTCGTTTATACGACATCCCCTTCAACCCGTGGCATGTATCATAACAGATGGTCTCTCGTTGGCAGTATCTACTCGTTGGAGCATGTGTTCCGTGTTGGCGTACTGACGGGATGCGACATGATTACTAGAGCTTTGAAATTGAAACGATGCTTGTATTCCAGTGAATCCTGTCATGATCCCTTGATGCTCTTGTGCACAGACTTTTGTTCTCGAAGAGCAAGTCTGTGGGCGACCAGAGAATTTGGGAACGAGAGCATCCCCTTAGTTAGGCGTATGTATTAAACGGAGGCCGGATTCGAATGACGGTAGCAGCAAGTGAGTGACGCAGTATGTTTCCAACCCAACCCTAACCCAGTGTGTACTACCATGTTTGCGGCTCAGCATTGCGTGGAGCACTTACTTCTCTGCTTAGCACCCCTCCGCTTAATCCAACCACCACCGACAAGCAGTTTCCATCCGTTTCATCAAATCTAGTACTCCTGCAAATATGGATACCCTCGTAGCCCGTTATACTTCCCCGCACGATGGTTTCTTCGATGACGACGAAGAATTCGAACGACAACAGCTCAACACCAAGCCAACTCACGTCCACAAGTTCTCCCTCCCTCCTATTGCCCAGGTATACCTAGAAGCTATTTCCATCTCTACAATATACCCAAAGCTGATGATTGGCATCTATTATAGCCCTCTGCATTCTTGCGCGCCGTAACAGACGATCACAAGAACCCCGACTGCCCGATAAAGCTCGCCCACGGTACCACGACGCTGGCGTTCCGCTTCAAGGATGGCATCATTGTGGCTACCGATTCCCGAGCCACTGCAGGAAACTGGATTGCATCGCAGACGGTAAAGAAGGTTATCGAGATTAAGTTCGTGCTTCCCACTGCCGCTTGTTTTGCTGGACGAATTTGTCGTAGCGGGCCGGGAGACTAGACACCTAACCTCTGGGGTAGTGACAAGATGCTTGGGACCATGGCCGGAGGAGCTGCTGATTGCCAGTACTGGCTCAACTACCTGGGAATGGAATGTCGACTCCACGAGCTCCGTCACAAGCGTCGTATCACTGTTGCCGCGGCCTCCAAGATCCTCTCCAATATCGTATACTCATACAAGGGCATGGGGCTTTCAATGGGTACCATGATTGCTGGTGTTACAGCTCTTGAAGGTCCAGCTCTTTACTATGTCGACTCCGATGGAACTAGACTGCAGGGCGACCTCTTCTGTGTCGGTTCCGGGCAGACATTTGCGTATGGTGTGTTGGATCGGGAGTACAGCTACGATATGAACACAGAGGAGGCATTGGCGCTTGGGTCAAGGAGTATTTTGGCGGCTACCCACAGAGTAAGTTGCTTCGGACTATGGTGTGAGGATGTATGGAGCTGATTTGTGACAACAGGATGCGTTCTCCGGTGGTTCTATAAACCTGTACCATGTGAAGGAAGAAGGTTGGACTAAGCATGGATTCACGGATACGAACCCTGTGTTTTGGCAGACGAAGCTAGATAAGGGAGAGTTCTCGAATGTCACTACCGACTTTTAGAGAGGCTAAGATGTAGCCCACCTCAATGAATCTATTTGTGCCCATTAGTCTGCTAATTTTATTCCACCGATCTGGGGTGTTCGAATGTGAAACAACAAGCTATGGTACTCGTCCCGCTCGATTTATGTACATTTAAGAAGTGATCAGCAGGGACCGCAGTAAGAGATTGGCGGGGAGTTGTAAAATGTTAATACCAAAATAATCTGACTACCCTCGAGACTCCGTAGCTGCTCGTTCCGCTGCACGATGTATTAGGTGCATCAAAGTTGACTGTCCGGAGACGCTCCTATTACAGGCACCACAGTGTAACGAGTGGAAATATAGCAACGCTCTACTCCACTATGTACCTGAAAGGGGATATGAGTTTTTATAACACAGTACAGCAAGGTCATAAGCTCTTTTAAGACCCTATTGAATTATGAATACTATGCGTCCCTGAACCCAAAACGGCGCAAATATCAATTCCGACTCAAGATGCAGCTTCTCCATTCCTTTTAGCCGTAATCTCTCCCACCTTAACCAGGGCCCTCGGTGCATCTTTCTGAGGCATAAATAACTCCACTAGCTAGACATACGTCAATAATCTTCCACCCAGGTAGGTCAGAGTAAAGGGTTCAGGTACCTGGATACAAGGCGCCTTCGAAAACTCTTCATTCATAAACAGCTCCTCAACCTCATCCTTTGTTTTGACTTGATAATTCTTCCTCTGGTTTGGAGGAGCGCCAAAGACTTCCAAAAGCTGCATGTGCTTCCACGGTGTGATGTCGTTGTATCCCGCGTTCATGCCGTGAATCATGCGCTCGATTGTGTAGCCGTTGTTGTTGATTACGAAGCTGGCGGGATGTTAGCCAGAAGGAAGGAGGAGAAGGAGTGGTAGGAAGGAACACACATTATTGGCTTAAGACCGTGGCGGATCATGGTTGCAATTTCCTGAACACTGAGCTGGAGGGAACCATCACCGATGAAGAGAATAACGCGGCGCTCAGGTGCTTTCTCTTTGACTGCTAAGGCAGCACCTTGAAGAGCGCCAACGGCATAGCCGATTGAGCCGTAAAGGACCTGGGATATGTGGGAAACATGCGCGGGGAAACGCGCTTCGAGAATACCAAAGTTGGCAGTGCCACTGTCGAAGATAGTCAATATCAGAGAGACGGTTGGAACAGAGAGCAATACGTTTCGGTCACCACAACGTCGTGTTCTTTAAGCCACTGTCCAACCCGTGGCCAGAAGTAGGCGTGGGTGATCTCTTTAGAGGTCGATTCACTCTCCCTGCGTGGAATGACATTGGTCATGAGTGGAGTCTCGATAGAGCGAATTCTCGAGTAGTCCAATGTTTTGATGAGTTTTTGCATCACCTGGTTCATCTGGATCCCAGGGAAGGTGGAATATCGAATCTATTCAGCGTTACATCAGCTTTGCTGTAATATCGCTATAACCAAGTGATAATCGAAAACTAACTTTCATATGGTCGCTATGAAACTCAACAGTATTCCTTCTTTCGACCCTATACGTGAATCCACCCGAATTGAAGTCGCTCATGAGGCCACCCACAAAAAGGATGAGCTCTGCCGCCTCAATGCGAGCCCTCACATCTTCACGACTGACGTCTCCACAATAGACTCCGCCAAAAGCTGGGTGGGTCTCATTGACGGAGCCTTTACCCATTGGAGAGACGAAAGTTGGCAGCTTTGTTTTATCTATCAGTTCGTGGAGTTCATCTAGGACCCGGTGGCGGATGGCGCAGGCGTCAGCAATAATGACAGTGTTCTTAGACTTGTACATGAGTTCCGCAATCTCTTCTACTACTTCTGCTTCGGTTTCTTGATCGTTGGGAGGGAGAGTGAGATCGAGCGGCGATTTCAGACGCTCTGCGGAAACCTTGTGGAAGGCGATGTCCGTGGGAACACCTGTATGTCGTTGTCAATAATGAAACCTATCGCCTTGAATTGGAGGAACTACCAATGTAGACCGGTCGGGCAGTCAACCAACAAGCTACGCAGATGTTAGTATATCAGATCCAATTAAGCTAGGATCGGCTGCCATACTCCTCAAACAACGATCAATCTCCTCGGCAGCCTTTGCAGATTCCAACAGGGTCGTTGTTGTTTGGGATACAAACGATGACATCCTATGATACACCGTGAAGTCCCCATTTCCTAGTGTGTGATGTAATAACAGACCTAAGATGATAAATACTTAGTATATCTACTCGCAAGGTTGGGATGCAGGATTGACATACCACTCTTTTGGGAAACGGAGTTTGGCATCCCAACGATATGAGCAACCGGCACATGCTCACTGAATGAGCCTGCAATCTGAATTAAGAATTGGCATCCACTCAATAAAAACAATAATTATCTGGAGTGTGTATACCCCATTGATTGCAGATAATTCGCCTTCGGGTCCATTAGCCAGTTACTCTAACTCCAACGGTGGGGTCGTTCTTTACCAACTCCGAATGTCGTAATTAACGCCGACATTCCCTTAATCCGGGCATATCCATCGGCGGCATAGGCTAATCCCCGAGTCAGTTTCTTCAACAGAAGCTCCGGACTGAAACACACCAGCATTGAGCTCATTGCAGTTACCAACCCAGTAAAGATCTGCGTCAGGTAAAAGATCCAACATGGTCAAATTGAAGTCACCCTGAATGATCAAAATTAGCAAACAGCTCAATTGTTCTAATCGAGCTCACTTACGGGAACGCCATGGACACCGCGGACACCAAGCTCGTGTAGGCGCTTGTACAGATACAGAGCTACTGGAATTTCGTTCGACGACGGTTTAGACATATCTTAGGGGAAAATTGAGTGGTAGAGCTTGGAATATGGAGGTAACTTGTGGTTCGGATGCTGTCTTTATACGTAAGTGTTTAAGTGGATTTATTTGTGGATGGAGGGTGGAATATTATTTTAGGTTACCTACGGCGAGATAAACAAACATTCCCGGAATAGTGGAGTGGTTTGGCTGCCGCAAAGATAATATCATGCAATGACGACAGAGCACCGTCATGATTTCGGCTCGGATGATGTTTGCATTGAGTGAGGCCAGATGAGGCCAGATGAGGTGAGACCAGATGAGGAATTGACCCGGGGCTTGTACTCGGTATGGCATTCTACACGGTGCACCTGGAAGAAGTACCTTTCTGCCTCATCAACCCTCCAAAGATACTTAAAGTACATGGTCTCTAGCGCCTGCAGCATCAGGTAATTCTCAGTACTTGATGCAGTGGCCTGATTTCAGAGGGAATCCATGAAGCAGATGGGTACCTCGGCACATCACACTGTTGCGGCTCAGTTGAACCCTTCAAGCCCCACAGTTAAACTCCTAAGCCCCTACACAGCAAGTAAACTACCAGTGCCTTCGATCACTGCTCTATCGAAATATCTCCAAGACCAAAGCAGCCCACTACCCAGCCTAAGGAGCAGTGCGCGGTCTACAGCCTTCGTCAAGACGACAGACAGCCGACCTCGAAGAACGTTTGGAACTGCATCGGTTGCCCGCTCCGGAAAGGATGCGGTACAAGATACGGAAGATGATAAGGAAGCACCAGCTGAGTGGCAGGTTTAGTTCAGCTGGAGTAGGGGTGGAAGAAGAGAGTTGTCGAAGCTTGGAAGCAGTTCTGGCTGTCAATAAGCCTCCGTCTGAAGGATTGCCCGAGAAAACACGTCTGTGGAAACCAGGAGGATATAGATCTTTGCTTTCTTATGACTAAATTCCATAGTTTGCTAGCAACGCTTGAAACTATGAAGCATGAGTAAAATACCCGGATTGCTTGAGAAAAGATCAACTATCGACCATCTTGAAAGATTCTCAAGAATATCTAAGCTTGAGGCATTAATTCTTTTGGGATTTTTAAGAGAGACAAACTCTAAAATCAGAAGTTTATCGGCAATTCTGAGGAGTGAGCGTAAGGGTTAGGGTTGTATATGTGCCACTCACTTACTGTATACCAATTTATCCCCGACGAAGGCCGACGACTAAAGACACCTCAAATAGGCCAATTCAGCCTCACTACATTACGAATGTTTAGCAACGTTCTTGCGCATGACCTTCGCCAAAGTTCGCCTTAGGGCCAAGCAAGACTTTGGTATCTACAGGACGGGGGATATCCCGAGATAGTTTTTGGTCCTGGGTGGATACGGTCCTGTTTGACTGGGAGTGATCATTTATTTGTTCAGTAGACCTAAGATAGCTTCTTGAGTGAGCTCTTTTTTTGTGAAGCTCAGCTTTCTTAGGCGGGTGAGACAGTGACGTAGAATAACGCACTTCCAGGCACTATCCCGTGAGTAGAGTAGTGATCCCCTTCCCAGATAAACCAAGCCACGTTCGTGATAGCGCTGTTTCGTGTGTGGATAAAAGTTAATCGATAATGGGTGGCGTGTTTCGTACTTGCCGGCGCCAGAAACGGGGAGCAATCACTTGTGGGGGAATGTCTTGTCAACCCCACAAGCATCGCGTACTCTGATTCCTAAGAATGTCAGCCCTGAAGCCATAGCGCCAAAGCCGAGGTGGCGCCGAGAAGCTTCCTAGGTCCCGAGAGAGACCGCTGAGGAGCACTGGACGATGATGGATCTAGCTCGTCAAGCCCGGACAACGACGATGACACGATGGCGGAATATAAGCGTTTGCTGAAGGAGGCAGAGAAGAAGAAAGGAATGGGGGATGCGCAGAAGAGCCGGGGAAACGCAGTGCTATGCCAGGCGCTCCACCTCAGTCAGTAATTATGCAGCAAAGTTCCAAGCCCAAGGAAACTCCCGGTTTGTGGGTAAACCCAATGACAACTTCCGACAGTCTGCAGGAGTATCTGGACTTCGCCCGCACCGATATCGAGAACGATGAACAGATCATCGCCTTTAGTTGACTCCTTCACTGATAATCCCCTTGCTTAGCATCAGCAGCATCGATGGTAAACTCGGGAGCTTGGACTTGTGGATTCATAAGAGGGCTGTGGTTAAAACCTTCACTAATAGGTTCGAATCTGAAGAAGATACGGGAGTTGAAGTACTCTAAGGGCGATGTTCGCGACACCCTCAGCTGAACGCATTACTACGTGAGCATGACGAGGACGTTATAGAGAATAATTTAAAGAAGGGGTATTTCTAAGAGGATCTGCGGCCGGCTCTACAATTCCTGACGCACCAACAGATGATAACGAGTTCGAATGCTATGAAGTTTACTTCATGGGATACTTATAATTAGGGTGGACGAATATGGATGCCAAGTCCGCAATCCATTGGCTGAGAGCTCTCCACATATCCTGTGATGTGATTGGTTATTGTTCGCCCAGTCTTTGCATGCCACTTGCCATATGCCACAGTCACCTAGCCACACATACCTACAACTAAGTACAGTTACTTATCCATCCATCAAATGTTCAAGATCATGGGTTTAGCATTGCAGATTATGTGAACAGGTAGCAGTGAATTATATTGGGAGGTAAGGAGAGTGTAGAATTTGCAGCATCCAACGCAGCTTATTCCAATTACTTCATGGCCGTTAGTGAGCGCTAGCGAAGCCCAAGTACTGCATTGAAGTGCAGGGAAAGATGGAAGGGGAAAGTTCCGAGAACTTTGTTGTTGTTTATTCATACTGTATTCACTCTTACTAGAGTATGACAGGACCTAATAACCCCTCCGCCTCCGGGCGAGCCGGCTAGATGGCGGAGCTCCCGCTACCCTTCGTCCCCGCTCCGAGAACTTTTGTTCTCGGGGCTCCACCGCTCAAAAAAGGATGAAGGATTCCTCCAAAACTCGAACCGAGTCCTCAATGCCTGCCCGCGACGAAACAACCACTACGAAGAAGTCAAGGAGAAATATCCAAAGCGCTTCGACAAAGAATCGGAGGTAACCAAGGGTATCTGCAATAAACTGGTCGAAACCCGACGGAAACGTAAATAACGGCTACTGCTGGCATTTCTACGCGAAAAACGCGAGCGCAGCTTTGATCAAGAACAGTGAGTCCTCCAAAGGAAAGCAAAGGCCACCAAGGGAGTGCCCTCGGAGTCCAAGGTAAAGAATTCTAAGTGCTAATGGCCGATAATCCATGCCGCTTTGTCTATATCCGAGGGCTTTCCTAGAGTAATGAATATCCGCCCACTATTCCCTTCTCCACCTCCCTCGCAGCCATTACTCGTTTGCCACATTCCACTCACACAACCTTCAATAAACGCCGTCACAGTTTTCATGATCAAAGGTCTCTTCAGTGAGTACGCTCGCTGGACGTGTGAATACAACCCCTAGATTCGTCGTGGCTAAAGGTGTAGAGGTTGTATTGATTGTGGTCGCGGAATGGAAACGCAGTAACGGGTTTGCGTTCCCTCCTACATGTGATTGTCCTAGGTAGTCCTTTGGTCTGTGGAGGATACTGTGTGCGTACTGTTTGCAATGCAGTGTGATTTCGGTGAGAAATATAGAAAGTCGCTCGAGCATAAAGTGCTATGAGCCTATGGCGAAAACCCTTGTTTATTGACACCGTAGCTATACTTCGAATCTCAACAATTTCGATATAAGTCAAGATTCCAAAAGCCTCAATACTGCTACGGTAGTGTCGAACCGGCATTGCTCTTGGATTCCTTTGGCAGAACTGCCAGACTAAGCTTGGGTGGAATTATGAACTGACTTAAGTCTGTATTCTTCAGATTGTAGATATGGCTACGGTATCTTGTTTTCCGGGGTTTTTTGCTATAGCGCTTACTTTTCGGGCCGGGGAAGTGTAGCAATGCAGGCACCACTGCCTATCTCAGAAGAATCCCTTGTAGCAAATAGGTACTTTAGAAGTGCAATATTCATTGCTATTCTGTCATTTCACCCTGTGCTGAGTAATTGGGATCCCGGGCGCCTACGCTGTTTATCAAGTCCTAGTACAAGCAATATACTACTACATGCGATGTCGCGGTACCTGATACTTGGAGGCCTGGATACAAAACAAAAACAGTGGCTGAAACTTACTCGAACCAGTAGTTCCATAGTTCCCCATATCAAGCAAGTCGCAGCCACACAGATGGTACCTGATGGAAGTAGTCTTTTGGGTTCCACAGACCATCGTATGATCTTATGTTGAAGACACTCTTAAGACCAAGAGATATACAGTCTCTGATTTACTCCTTTGGGTTTTATTAGTTTGCCGTTTAAATCCACCCAAGGGCGTAAGTATGAATGCAGTTGTACCTCTGGCTGTACAGGTGGACATATCTTGTTGTGATCCTCAAGCATTCTCCTTGGGTGCCGAAGGGCTTCAATTTCCTCAAACTCAATTTGAGGAGATTTGTAGGTTGTTGCTAGTGAGTAGTAAGTTTATTGACATTGGGCATTGGCAATGTATTTTATGCCTCACGCCCTACCGCCCACGCCCATGCTACGCAAATTCAGGGAGTCAGCGTTAAGAGGAAATGTCGGTCGGAGCGGATGGAAATGAGATGAAACTCGAAAAGCCTGGTGTGGTGGCGGCAGCGCATGAGTACACCAGTCATCATCATTGAAATGTGTCCTGCGAAGGGATCCGCGTGCGCAGGGATTCTTCTCGGAGCAGGCTGTTTGTTCAGCGACCACCGCTAAACAACTGACTGCCTCCTACTCTAGATAACACATACCGTCACTCCATACCACAAAGCCTTTCTATTCTTCTCTACTTCACGATTCCACGGTTCCACGGTTCCACGGTTCTTCTAAACGCGCAAAGTACCTGCTTACTCTGCAACACACAGCCACATTGTTTCGCTGAGTGATAGCTGCCCATACTCACTATTTACTGAATGAGGACTGAAAAGAGAGAGAAGCAAGAGAGAACGATAGATAGATAGATAGTCAGTCAGTGAGCGAATGTCAACAACCTCACCAACTCAATCACATATCCACTCTTGCCCCCCACAGACGTCGAAGCGAGCCAACCCCGCCTGAACGTACCTACGACCAACGAAGAATCCCCACGACACTACCTCAATCTCACTCTCACTCACACCTCTCAACATACCAACCCACCGCTTCGCTCTTTTGCGGATGTCCCGTAATTGTCCAACGTTCTCCTTATGATAGCGTCGAGTGGGAAGCAGAGCGCATCTCCTTCTACCCACCTCTCGCTCACCATTCGATCGTTATTCTCGATTTATTATTTGCACATAGCAGGAGGCACCGGAGCCGAAGTGTGAGGTACGACTCCGTCAATAGAGATGACTGCGCGCCAACGTTCCGCGAGTTCGCTTTCCCATAACACGACAACAAGCGATGCGTCATCGCCCGGTGGTTACTCGATTTCGGGGACTGGAACGTATCGTAACGAGACGGATCCGCTAATCCTTAGCGCGGCCGAGATACCGTCATTCCATGGAGATTTACTACCTCAGAATTCCTATGGCGACTCCTCTCCCTATCCGACCATGACGGCAACGTACATTCCATCGGGAATTCCACCTACCGCAATTTCGGGAATGTCCAGGCCACGGGCGCACACGAGCTCTGGACCGGATGGTGGTCAGGGATGTGGTGGATTCGGTGGGCTACAGCAGCCTCGTTCCACCGTCCAGAGGAATTCAATGCTTCCAGTGCACACCGGCGTGGGGATGCGGCATGTTTCAACATCTCAGTTGGAAACGAGTGGGAGGTTCGGTGGTGGCGGAGGAGGCGGAGGAGGCGGTCAGAATGGTGGGAATCATTTCGGGACGATGTCTGTCCCACCTCCGCCGCCAATGCCTCCGCCAAATTCGTCTGGTCTTCCCGCACATGCCCTCAACCAGAGAGAGTATCAACCACACTATGCTCCGAGACCAGAATACAGAGCCGCCCCACCCGCCGCAAATAGTGCCAACTACCCTTACTCACCTCAACCACCTTCATCATCGCATCCGGCGTCTGGAATGTATTCTAACCGACCTCCTCCTCCCCCTCTGCAGGTTCCGCATCAATATCCCCAGAACCACCAGCACTACAACCATGCACGACCGCAGCTTGATATGTACCGGAATCAGTCAGCCCAATCATCAGAATCATCCTTCTTGAGGCTTGAATCGTCTTCAGAGTCTGACTTTACGAATTCGATGGCTGGAAACAGGGGACCTCAGTCTGCTGGTGCGACTGGCTCGGGGTTCTCTCGTGCGGGGCATGTGCAATCGCCATTGGCAACATCATCCAGTGCGTTGTTTCCAATTACTCAAGATGTAGCGAACCTGTGGACCCTCGACCGTGTCATCAGTTATCTGGACCGTCATCACTTTCCTATTGAATGGCACCAAGCATTTAAGAATTTGGACATCCATGGTATACAATTTCTAGAATTGGCCCAAAACCAAGGACTATTCACACATATACTCCCAGAGGTCATGCGAATATGCCCAAATGCAGATGAGACTAAGGAGCGCCTAGCTGCAAAGAATATTAAAAAGATGATCCGTGAGATTTTAAGGCTGGCTGCTTACACTAGCGACGACAACTATGACTTGCATTCGGCGCCGGCAGGCAGGCAACAAGGCCGACGACCAATGTCAGCCACAAGGAGCTGCACTATGCCAGCAATGACAGACCCTGGTTTCAACTCTTTTTCTTCCGAGCATTTCCCCGGCAATGGAAACGGGGAATCGCAGCATCGACTCACTGGATCCGACTCGGCATCGAGGGGTAGGAATGAGTTCTCCAGGGCGGCGTTAAATTCGGTCGACTCAATCCGTCACTCTCCTTCAAATTCCGAAAGCAGCTCCCGCGATCAGGCTGGTGGACATGGGCGACCATCCCTCCCTACATCTCCTCATGGGTCACCAAGTCTTGGGTTCCAGGTACCTAGCCGTCATGGTCACTCGAATTCTACGGAATCAGTGAACCTGAACTATAGAGAGGGGAAAAATGATAAAAAGGCACTCCATGTGCTTGGACTACTTCCTTCAAGAACAAACCCGGACAAAGCAGAATCACCCCACGGATCTGGCAGGCAAGATTCTTTCGATCACCAACAGAAGCATGGTGGTGGCAAGATTTTAGAAAAAGTTCGGAAGAAGCTCTGGCCAAGGGATGGAGAAAACAATGATGGGGGGTCGCCAACTAGTCCTGGAATAAGACACACAATTGCAAGTTTGCCTTTTACTGCAGGTGAAAGCAATGGGAGTAGTTCCTCCATTGATCGAGTATCCGTTTCATCTATAGATGGTGGACGTGGGCAACGTTCATCGTACGGACAAATGACTACCAAGAACAAATCTACCTACATTCTCGTGACAAGGAACGGGAAAGTGTGGATTTTGGTTGATATTACACATGTGGAAACTGCAGCCGCTGTAAGGGTAGAAATATGTTCAAGCTTGGAAATTAATGATTGGCCGACTGCAGCGATACATCTAACAGAAGTAGGCCAGAAACTACACGGTAAGAATAACTTCTCTATTCTGGGCATATGGAATCCTATCCCCTGTGCCTGTGCCCACTGGTGTGACTAGGCGAGGTTGAGACTTATTCTCTGTACGATGAGGCAAAGGCAGTGACTAACAATGTGGAATTCATAGAGGAGTCATTGGCGGACAACAGGTTGATGCAAGTTTGCCGCAACAGGGCGGATAGCGTGGCAACATTAAAATTTTTTGTTCGTCCTTCACCAGCGTCAGGAGTCGACTCTTCTCCGTCATCATTTATTATGGAAAGAGACCATTCGGTATCTCCTTCGAAGTCTGACTTTCTTACCGAACCTCGACCCCTTTTTGCAGATGGAAGGCCTGCAGTGTCTGTTACTTCTCCCGTAACTGAATCCGCATCAAGCACCCTTAAACAAAGCAGTTTTGATAAAGCGAGAAAGTCATCTGAGAATGCCGCCGAAACTAGTCGCGCTTCTCCTCCTGCTGCTGACTTAACTAAAGATGATGATCTAGACGTTCTGAGGGAAAGACTGGCTCTTCTTCGGAGCTATCAAGAATCTGGCTACCAGGACCCACCCAATAACCCAAAGATCAATGTTATACAGCCTTACAGCCCAATGCCCCCACCTGCTCCTCCTCAGGGCTCAGTACAAGCTTCTCCGATAAACCCTGGTTATTCGGCACGTGACGGGGGAAAGGATGGTCCAGGTCCATCAGGCTTGAAGACTGAAGATCAAAATTCTGAATCCGATGCTGGCCGGTCTCCCGGAGGGCGAGAGCATGAGCTCTTCTTTGAAGACAGACCGCCTGCAACTCTTGGTTCCTATGATGGCCGTAGTGCATCGGCAGGAACACATGCTCTCGAAGCCGCAGCTCGCCAAAAGCTGGATGGTAAGCCCCAACAGCGTCAACCGGAGCAAAGTTTCAAGAGAGCAACAAGGCCACCAGATATCGACAAGGGGTTTTCAAAGGTGTCACAGGGACAAGGACGTCGTGTTGTTGATTTTGATAATCCCAGGCCATCCCCATACGAAGATCGAAAGATGGAAGACCTGATTCCCCAAAGGAATGCTCCACCACCACCCATGGATCGATCTTCGTCCGGTTCATGGAACAAGATTCAGGCAGCTCGCATGCAGGCAGAACTACAAGCACACACGAGGCAGCAACAAAATCCAGGAGATTCCAATAGGAGCTATACCCAACAACATATGAAGAATGGGGCAGATAAACCGATGGTACAAGTTCGATCTGGGACTACTCCGACGCATCCAAACGGTAATAGTGGACCAGATCCCTCGGCTGGTATCGGTGCATCCTTGATATCCGCTGGTGTATTATCTGCTGGTATTACGGGAACTCGTATCCCTGGTGTACGAAAGGAAGTGCCAACGGCAGTCCAGCGTTCCCAGCAGGCACTTCAACACCAGCACAACAGAACTCCGTCCAACGGTAGATCAGGTTCTCGCGCAGGTGGGGCCTCAGTTAACTCTGAGCCTAATATGCTATTCAAGATATCTAACTGTCAGACAGATGCACAACGTCCACAACATCCATTATCGCAAAAGCTCACCCTTCAGATTCCATCAAGTCCTTTAAAAGCTATCACACCCGACGTTAGCTCCATGGGTCGATCCGCGATTCGTTCCAACTCGATCTCAAATCACGGAAACGAAGTTCCATTCAGGGAGAATGATGTGCAATTCACAGCCGCAATTGTAGATTCGCAAGGCGACGAGGACGATAGCGACGAGGACGACGGGCTCTTCGCCATACCAATCTTTCAAAGAGCTGGAAAGGGAAGTGTTGATATACCCAAGACCATTAACGAATCTCAAAAGGACGAGTCTAAAGAGGTATTTGACGAAAGACCGAGACTTTCAATCACAACTGCCCCCAAGTCTGTCCACTTCAAATCACCCACTACAACTTCGACGACTGGAAGTGAAAGTAATACCACACCACTTTCCCCGGAATATGAAGAGGGAGACGACAGATGTGGCCTCAATTCACCCTCTGTCTATAGTAGCTCCAACCCGACTTCCGCCTCAGCGCTTCCCCATTCGCCTGCCGATTATTCTCGGCTGGGCCGACGTGACTCATTTAGAGATGATGTATGGGCGTCCCGTCCTCCAGCCGAAGCTCTCATTAAGCATCTTGATGATTTCTTCCCGAATTTGGATTTGGACCAGCCAATTATTGACGAAAGTCACATCTCTCCACCGCCTTCGCCTTCACCTGCAACAGAGAAACCACAATCGTACCAGCTGAGCGACCCACCGGTTCCACCCCCCGTTGAGGATGACGACGCCTCTACGCTGGGTTCTATGATGGCTGTTCCCATGTCTAAAGCAAAACGTGCCGCGGGGGTTGCGCAACGCAACGTTTCGCGTTCGACGGGTACGGGTTTGGGTAGGATGAAATCGATTCGTGAAGTTGCTAAGCGCGCCCACGATCCAAATCGTTTCCCGAAGCAGCCAGCGATTGAAGGCATCAAATCTAGTGATCAACTTCTGCGGCGAAAGAGCACAAAGTTGTTTGGTGCAAAACTCATTGAAGTCATGCCCCAAAAGGGGAAGCGGGGATTGCAACAACGCCAACTACAGCCACGCATACCGGAGCAGCAACAGCAGCAACCTGGTATCACTCGACAAGCAACATTCAAATGGTTCAAGGGTGAGCTCATTGGCAAAGGCACATACGGGAGGGTATATCTTGGAATAAACGTCACCAACGGCGAGTTTCTGGCTGTCAAGCAAGTTGAAGTGTCGAGAACTTCGGGTGATACTGAACATCAGAAGGAAATGATAGCTGCGCTCAATCAGGAGATTGAGACGATGCAGCATCTAGATCACGATAATATTGTTCAGTATCTCGGCTGCGAACGGAAGGAATATGGGATGAGTATCTTCTTGGAATACATACCTGGTGGCAGTATTGGCAGTTGTTTGCGGAAACATGGAAAGTTCGATGAGCCTCTCGTAAGAAGTTTGACTAAACAAACGTTGAGCGGATTGGAGTATCTACATAGGGAAGGCATTTTGCATAGAGATCTGAAGGCAGATAATATTCTGCTGGATGTAGATGGGACGTGCAAGATTTCAGATTTTGGAATATCGAAGAAGACCGACAATATCTATGGAGACGACCCCGGAAACTCTATGCAAGGATCTGTTTTCTGGATGGCACCGGAAGTTATCAGACCGGAAGGCCAAGGTTACAGTGCAAAGATCGATATTTGGTCATTGGGATGCGTGGTCTTGGAGATGTTTGCTGGACGCAGACCGTGGAGCAAGGAAGAGGCCATTGGGGCTATCTACAAACTGGGTAGTGAGCGTCAGGCTCCTCCAATCCCGGATTACGTGTCTTCGGTGGTCTCTCCCAGTGCTATTGGATTTTTGGCAGACTGTCATACTATGTGAGCACCTTTCACCCTCGACACAAGTCAAACTCCGCAACGAACTGACAATGCAAAAACAGTGACCCCTCTGAGCGCCCTACAGCGAGTACTTTGCTGCAGCAGCACGAGTTCTGTATTGTACCCCATGATTTCGACTTTTTGAAGACAGAACTTTACCGGAAGATTAAGCCGGCGCCGAATACCCCCTCGTCGTGATTTGAATTTCCGTCGATCTCCCCATCTTCCACACAAGCCTGATTGTAAAAAAACCTCTATTCGGCATTATCTTGAGTGGAATGAAGGGTTTTTTTGGACTTTTTTGGATTTTGTTATTGTTGCAAGCATGGCATCGTTGGCTGTTTATTCCTTCTTGTTCTATATTCCTTTCAGCAAGCGTTTTGACTATTTATTGATTAGCGTTTTGGTTTTATTGATGGGAGTGAAAGGGGGAAGTTCCCATCTCATTATACTGGGTCGATTTTGCTTTTGATTGTTGGCGCATGGAATAATGGTGGATGGAGGGTGCGGGATTGGGTATGTGATGTGTGGAGTATGGTTAGGATACAGTCGTACTTAATGATGATATGGCGTTTAGCCCACAACTCTATTCTGTGCAAGGTGATGGGCCTGTGAGTAGCTATGGACTGTAGTCTCGAACGTGCCTGCCAGGGTTCCGTGACTATATGGACTGTGGGCTGCCGACTATTGCTCCCAGCATGCTTGCCGGCCGGCGGGACTGCGGGGATCAGAGTGAGTACTAGTGATGTAACTAGCTATAATGCGGCTCACCAACGTTTTTTTTACCTTCCCCGGACTTCACAACCAACTCCCAACAACCTCAAATTCTCCAAATCTACTATAACGATGCCTCGAGAAATGCGCAAGCGCGGCCGCCGTGCCGAAAAGAAACGCAAGACTGAATCCAATGTTTTATCTAAACCAACTGCACCAACGCTTGAGAATCTCTACATCGAAGACGTTGACGGCGCAGTTGCAGTAGATGATACAACAACCTTCTATGGTCTCTTGACGGAGGAGGAGCAAGAGTATTTTAAGCGCACCGATGAGATGTTGGCGCTGGATCAATTTGGGGATGCGGATGGTGCGTTACGAGACGTGCGAGTAGAGGACGAAGAGCGCTGATGTGGAACAGAGAAGGCGTTATTCATTGGAAGTCTCTACCAGGAAGCCTTGGGTAAGGAACTGAAAATTGCGCATTCGCAAGGGTGCTCAAGACTTTTGGAGCGCTTGATATTATTCTCAACGCCTGCGCAGCTGAAGGCGCTGTTTCAGTGCTTCAGCGGACAGTATTTCTCCCCCACACCTCTCCCGCCCTCCAGGCTAACACGACGGTAGCTACCTAACCCTCATCAAACATCGATTCGCCAGCCATGTTTGCGAAACCCTCTTCCTGCAGGCCACACCCTTGGTGTCAATAGAGATGGACGCCGAGTACTCCGCCAAAGGTGACGCTGACGATATTTCAACAGAAACAGTATTCGCCAGCATGGAATCGTTGTTCCTCTATATGTTCCATGAAATTCTACCGGAGTTGAAGAGTCTCATAACCCACACTTTCGCCTCGCACACGATCCGTACCCTCCTCCTCTTACTTTCTGGGCGACCAGTCTCGTCCGCTACTACCCTCATCCAGAGTAGGAAGAAAGAAAATATCCCTATGAATACCGAGAACGTTTCGAAAGAAGTAACCAATCAGATTGCGGTAGTACCGCAATCCTTTCATGAAGCGGTTGGGAAAGTATTAGCTGTTGCCAACGAAGAATTTACGACAGAGGAGCTGCGTATGCTTGCTGTTCACCAGATTGGGTCGCCGGCGCTACAGATTATGTTGCAGCTAGAAATGGTATTGTCTAAAAAGGAACGGCGGACAAGAGAGAAGGCAGGTGGGACACTACTTGGGAAATTGACGGGTGTTACTCAGAAAGACGAGGCTGCCATTGTGGCCGAGGAAGGGGCCGCAACGAAGGAGGAGGGCTCCAGCGCAGACAAAGGAAAGAACGCAGATGTAGAGCGGAGCTTCTTCCAGAACTTGCTCTATGATTCTGTAGGTTCTCATTTGGCCGAGAGCATGATGCGGTCCGCACCAAAGAAGGACTTCAATATGTTGTATAGGCGATTCATCAAACCTCGACTTGGGAGTCTGGCTAGGAATGAAACAGCGGCGTTTGTAGTTCAGCGGGTATTGGAGAAACTTCCAAAAGAAGGTCTGGAAGAGGCCATAAAGGAGATACTACCACAGGTTCCTGGGCTCGTTGGTTTGCTTTTCACTTCTATCTCTCGTCATTACTGTGCTAATGATAGTAGAGCGCTCTCGCGTTGCCGTCCTCAAGTCCCTCATCGACGCATGCCTAAAACACTCAGTCGATGCAACACCAATAATAACCGCCATAATCTCCTCTTACTCCTGTTCCCCGCCCGAACTAATCTTCAAGATTCTGCGCCTGTCTCCCACCGACCTCCTTCCATCCAACGACGACGAGCTAAAACGCATTAATGCTCCCCCGAAACCGAAGCGCGATCCCAATCAGTTACACGGCGCACTTCTAGCGCAGACCATCCTCGATCTTCCAGCGGAGGTCTCTGCCTCACTTACCAACAGTATCCTCTCCCAATCAGCAGACACCCTAGTAGCACTATGTAAACACCAGCAAGCCTCGCATGTGGTTCAAAAAGTCCTCAACTCTCCACACGCATCAATGCCAAATAAACGAAAGCTTTTAAATATACTCAAGGGGAGGTTCGTGGAGTTATCACTCGATACTATAGCCTCACATATTGTCGATGTATGCTGGGAAAGTCCCATGAACTACCGCCAATCCATCGCCGAGGAGTTAATGCGTGCTGAGCCGGAGATGAGAGAGAGCTATTCGGGCCGAGCGGTGTGGAGGAATTGGAGCATGGACAAATACAAGACGCGGAAACAGCTGTGGTTTTCAATCGGGAAAGACCAGGACGCTATTACTGCAACTCAAGTAACGGAGAAGGCGCGAGGGAGACAGAACAAGCCGGGAGAGAGAAAAAAGACAGCAATAGAGTTGGCGCGGGAACGACATGCGGCGCAAAAAATACGAGGCTTCGGTACCGGTGCTAATGCTCCCAGCAAAAGGTCTGCGGCGGAGATGGTGGCAGACGAGGTGCCAAAGAAGCAGAGGGTGCGGTGATCTCCTGTGATTCCCAAAAACGCTTCTGTTCTTTAGTTGATTATATTGTACCATGTTGTAATTGGGAATCTATCTAGGTGATATGATATGCACACTACTGCTACATCTGCGGTCGCTTTGCTTCGCCTTGTAGGACGACTTGGTAGTGGTGACGGTTTTAAGCAGGGCGAGCCGGTGAATTGATTGATTATTGTCATCTTGTCATCCTTGTGGAAACTGCCCGACTCCGAATAGTCATCGTGCGATCCAAGTCCGAGGCTCCGAGAAGATGGCCGCCCACCCTCCCCCACGTTCGGAACCTTAATCCCTTCATTCCACTTAGTAGCCCGGGATCAGAGTTTTCAACCCACTTCCCAGGTGCCAACGTATAGCCGCTCGCTCGTCCAACGACCACCCATTCTACTAGCCATCGGGTGACTCCATATTATTATTGATTAAGAATCCGATTCGTGCCTAGCCCACCAAAGACACCGCAGAACTACCTCTCCAAGTTCGCCGACATGGTCAGTGAGTCGAATGGCAACAGTGGAAATGGATATGGGAGGCCTGCTGCACTGTCGGCCAGAGCGCAGGAGGTTGAAAAGGTATGCTGATCTGCAGCCCTACGAACCACACGTCCCGTACATACCGTCCATCTATTATCTGCCCGTTTGGGCTGCTTACCGTTCTGGCTAACGCAGCTACCCGCCACCCTATCGATAAGCTTCTGAATCTCGCCGCGACTCACCTGCTGCCATTCATCTCATCGGCTGATGATGCGGGCGGGAAACTGCTGGTCGATTCTCTGCCGCCAAAGAAACTCGAGAGCGTCTTCAACCTTGTGCTGCCTGAAAGCGAAGGATTGGGAGCACAGGGCCTGGAGGAAACTATACGGAAGGTGCTGAGGTATTCGGTGAATACTTGGAGGGATGGCTTCATGGATAAACTGTATGCATCGACTGACCCCGTCGGTGTTGCGAGTGATGTGCTACTGAGCGTACTCAACACCAACGTATGTGTCCGGAGTGGGTTCTTTCGTGCTTATGCCAAAACGTTTGGTGGTTGTTTCGGTGGCTGATTGAGACGAAACGAAACAGGTACACGTTTATCAAGGTTAGACATCATTGCCATAGAAAAAAGCAGCCCGTCTGACTAGGAGAAAAAAAAATAGTTTCCCCCGCCCTCACCATCATCGAACGGGAAACTGCACTACGCTTCGCAAACCTCTTTGGTTTCGACGGTCCGTATGCTGGTGGCATAACGCTCCCCGGTGGTTCAGCGTCAAACTCCACGTCTATGATTATTGCGAAGAACACGCTCTTCCCGGAGACTAAGATCCATGGAAATGGTGACAAGAAGTTTATTGTCTTTACGAGCATTCATGGTCACTATTCGGTGGAGAAAGCGGCGATTTTACTTGGTCTTGGGTCCGCTGCCGTGTGGGAGATAGATGTTGATAAGCAAGGACGAATGATAACGACTGGTAATTTTCCTGCTGGAATGACAGCACCAAGGCACATTTCATGATGCTGATACGCAGTTAGAACTCGAGGCCAAAGTTATTGAAGCAAAGGAGCGGGGTTTCACACCGTTCTATGTCAACGCAGGCGCAGGAACAACTGTCTTTGGCAGTTACGATCCCTTCGATGAGATCGCAGAGATATGTCAAAGGCATAACCTCTGGTTCCATATAGACGGCTCATGGGGTGGATCTGTTGTCTTCTCCGAAAACCAAAAGTGGAGGATGAAGGGTGCGCACAAAGCAGATAGTTTGTCGGTTAACCCGCACAAAATGCTTGGTGTTCCTGTAACTTGCAGTTTCCTGCTCACAGGAGATAGAAGAAGATTCCATAGAGCGGTCAGCTTGAGAGCGGGGTAGTATGTAGCCAGTCCAATCCCCAACTTGCCTTTAAAACCAGCCAATACTCACCAGGACGCAGCCTTTTCCATGAACAAGAAGATGAGGATGAACAGGAAGTATATGACATGGCTCAGATGACCATGGGCTGTGGTAGACGTGCAGATTCCTTAAAAATGGCGCTTGGTTGGATTTATTACGGAAAAGAGGGATATCAACGTAAGAGTTCGATCTTGAAGCTTCATTCAAGACCCTGGTTAGCGATGGCTTGCAGGATACCTAATCCATGTCAAGCCCTCTCTCGACCAGGGAGGAAGGAACAAGTTTCCTGGTCTGGTTGGGGAAAGAGGCAGAAACTAACACTTCCGAGCCTGCTACAGGACGCATCGATCATGCATTTGATATGACCAAATATTTTGCAACCACCTTGGAGAAGCGAAGGGGGTTCCATCTGGTTTCAGAAAATCCACCTCCTTGCCTGCAAGTGTAAGCACACACCTCTCGCTTCCCGAGTTGTTTGGCGCAAAGTGTTCGACTAAACAAAAATAGATGCTTCTTTTACACCGGCTCTTCGAACAAGCTACGCGATGATGCCAAATAGTAGGTTTCCTCCGAGACAGCTCTGAGTTTCCAAATGGCTAGACTAATGCGCCACATAGTAATACCGACACGACAAGAAGAATCGCGGCCCAGTTGCTGGCAAAGGGATATATGATTGGTGAGTATAACGACATGGGTGTGCCCAAACCTAGGACAGCGAATAGTTAACAGGCTCGGATGCAGATTATTCGCCAGACTTGACCTATGGTGAGTTTTTTAGAGCGGTGGTTAGTAGCAGGACTACGCGAGAAACAATCGATGGTTTGGTAGCAGCGATTGAGAAACTTGGTAGTTGTGAATAAGTGTATTATTATTGTGTTTTCTCCACTGACATATTGGGGCAGTAGAGATGTAGGAAATAGATGTGATAAGTACCTAGATAACTTTTGTATAGGGTGGGATAGAATATATAATTGAATATCTATAGCACTCGTTACTCCAGCCCGCTATGTCCTCCCATTCTTCACCATCAACTGCTGCTGCTGCTGGCCATCGCCGTCGAAATACAACTGTAGTATTAAAAGGAGAGTCGAGAATGTAGACAGGGCACGGTGAGGATGAAACAGTTGATACGAAGAGACCCTAATTTTGGCGGTATATTTCGTCAACAGGTCATCATATATCACTCATGGAGCCTCGAGACAGGTCTCGTTAGGCCCGAGACGAAGTCCCAAGACAGCTCGTCCCATGTGCAACACTAACCCCAACTCCCAACTTCGAGGTGAAAACCGGGGTGTAAACGTTAGACGAAAAGAATCGGTCCAGCAATGGCTATGCTCAGCAGTTGCTGGATTAGCGGCACCCTCCCTAAACCTCTGTTTCTGTCTTCCACTTGTCCCTCCCCTCTTTAGAGTTTTCTCGTCCTTTAGACCGGCTGCCTGGGAAAGACTCCGGATTTAAAGTGCGTGGCGAATTTTCATGTCGGCAACCAACCCCGTTCAGAGACTTGTTAGGTTCCTTAGCGTCATTTTGATGGCAATATTTTGCGTATCCTTCCTCCTGTCATCAGCTCCATCTATACGAAGAGTAAATAGCATGTTCCTCTGGAATTGGAGGCGAAATCGGTGGCTGGTAGTGAAAAGTGAGGTGGAGGATGAGCGGTGGAAGATTCCGCTGATGACGTTGAGGGCCGTTTGCTGGCAGCGAAACGGTCGGTAGATCTGCTAGCGAAGTCGCGCATGGAAAGTCAGGAAACTTTCTCTGCCCCGGAACTGGAAGGAAGTTAACCACGACAGGCAGTCAGGTGCTTGGGTACATTACATACCGGCCTCCTGGCTGCGTCGCCCTGCATTCCCTAGCACGCTCAACTTGGGCCGTTCGCTGTTTTCACGCATCAAGTGATCTCTAATAAAGAAATTTTCTTATATCATCGAGGTCAGGTGCGGCCCGTTGTGTGGGTTGACCCCGCTCGCAGGCTGCGGAGCGAAAGGTACCGGGCGTGCAGTTACCTTAGCTATAAGGGAGAGAAAGGGTTTCGAGATATCTGTGGGCTGCCACTAACTTTCGGGATATATTCCCTTATATATACCAAGTTGGTTTTGGCTGGTCCACCACCTGTTCTCAAAACCAAGGGATCTCATATGGCGGGAGCCGTTACAGATAGCCGGAGTAGAGGACACATAAGGCGGAACCCCTAAAGTACCGGCGGTTACCCTTGAGAGCACTTGATTGGTTGTTCGGCGGTTAAGGTTGTGTATTGGATGGGCTCTAGAGAACCCAGAAAACGGCTGATTTACCTGCTAGGGTGTTGTGTTTTGCGGGGAAGGATGGTCAGATGAGGTGTGATAATGAAAGGAAGAGAGAATCACGACCAGAGAGAGAAGGAAGAGAGAGAGCGATCAACCCGCAAAAATGAATGGGGATAGTGATAGCCGTGGCAATTTGGTGCTAAGTAGAGACACACGACAGCGACAGCGCCTGGCTGCATGGCTCTGTCTCGGTTCAAGCAATTGAATTGCGCATGGTGAACTTCCAAATCTAACTGGGTCTCCCGGCCTGCTGCCGTCGTTGGCAGCCAGATAGCCTGGTTTTTTGCTGGGATTCTTTATCATCAGAATATGCCCTCTTCATCGAGATTCATCGCTTCACACCATCAGGTTCCTCGATCATAACCCCCCCCCGATCTAATGAACCCCTCCGTACAACGTTTTCCACCCCGCTTCGTCAAGAAATCGAGGAATACTCCCTGTCCTCAATAGAGACTCGTCCCCATTTTCGCCTCGCCTCGCCTCGACCCGTCCTGACTCTGTCCGTCGCAACTTTCTGATCGGAGATCCCGCCAGCAACCCGCTACTACTACTTAATTCAGTACTCTTACACATTCCAGCCCTGCCACTGTACGCCACACTTCCAAAGGACGAAAAGTGCTGCAACCATCCTTCGCCCGAACGAGCGAGACCGGTTCCCATAAGCTGTGGCCGCTTTTTTTAGGTACTTCGCCCTATCGCAGGGTGGGGTTAGAGGGTATCCGAGCCTTGTTGCAGTCTGAGAGCCATTCTGTAACACGATTTAGTGTTGCAAAAAAGGCGTTGCGATATATCGATATCGATATCTTGTTCAAGAACAAGACAAAAGTGCGTTGGACAAATAATACTTACTGGTTACTAAAAAGTCGCCAGATAAAATAACTCCTCACAAGTATCTATCTGTCTGCCTGGAACTTGCGGGCTTGGGGTGGCTTTTTTCTTGTGAGGTATTGTAGCCTTTCCATCCGTTTACCACCCATCCATGAGCACATACATCACTCATTCATTCATTCACTCACTCACTCATTCATTCTATCCATCCATCCATCCATCCATCCACCAATTCACCCATCCATTCTCTATTTCTGCCTCTTTCTCTCCAGCCATTCCAATATTGTTGTCCCGATTGCGGCAATATTCACTAATTCCTTAATTCCCTATAGTCGCACCGAAGCTGCAAGGGGGGTGGGGGTAGTTGCGATCTGATACTGCTGAGACCGATACCGATACCTGCCCACCGCTACCCATTTTCACCTCGTTACTGGCTTATCCACACCCTTCATTTCACGTCATACCAACCTACCATCCCTACCACACCTCTTTTGTCGCTCGCTCCGAGGAATCTTCCGCTCACCGACCTAGATCCCAACCCAAAGAAGACAGCATAACTTGCTACACCCTGCGGTCTTTCGCACACACCCCCGCCACACCCCTCCCCGCCCTCCTGCGTTCGTGGATCTTTCTTTCAGCGCTGGATCTAATATATCGCGGCCATGGACATCGACGGCGACGAACTTGGCGGGTATCTTGGATCGGGCAGCTATATGCCAACAGATCTAGCTGCGGCACATTCGGTAGCTGAAGATGTGGCGGCTGGGAATTCCGTGAACGGATTGCAGGTAAATCGTGGTGGCGGAGGATTTGGTCAGTCGGATGATACAAACAATGGTGCGGATATGGACACCATGGTTGCCGAAAGGCGCAGGTCCTTGGCCAATGGATTTGGGCTGGATTATTTGTCGATGGGGGATGAAGATTCCTTCACCGCCGCGATGGTATCTCCGACATTTCCTGCACCAAGGATGTCCCGTGGCTCTGTATCTGTCGGGGTCCGGACCACATTGGACGAGGTTATGGATATGACTGCGCCAGTCCCCCCAGGAATGAGCATACTAGGTTTCGGGGCAATGTCAGCTCCAGAAATGCAACCAAATATGTCAATGTACTCGAATCGAACTGGCAGCATCACGCCTAGGGCCTCTCACCCGAGCCCTGTTGACAGCCTGATGACTTCTGTTCCAACAAGTCCTGCAATTAGCATCGGAAATCGCCTGCCACAGCGGTCTTTGTCCACAGCCGCTTCATCGGACATGGCTATGCAGGGTCACACTCAATCCGCTCTTGATCAGTCTATGATCGACCGGTCCACGAGGTCCATCCCTGGTATGTGCTGCTCACGGGGGTTTACCTTCGACAATGTCACTTACGGCTATCCAGACATGGTACCATCTAGTGAGCAGCCTCTAACTCTTCATTCGAAGCAAACCCACTCGCAGACGCCGGCACCTTCGATGTTTGGCGAGAATATCTATTCGTCAAGTGGTTTTGACATGCTTGATATTTTGGTTAATATTACACCCTTTTTCAAATCAAGATGTTGGTTATGTTGACTGAAATATTTGCGACAGAATCGTGTTGCCAATCGGCCAAACCCCGAGATCAATATTGGCGCGGTTGATATGTCTTGCGCATTTGTTGTCACGGATGTCCGCAAGTTTGACAACCCCATCGTTTATTGCAGCGCCACTTTTGAACGATTGACTGGGTATACCAAGCATGAGGTGTTGGGCAGGAATTGCCGATTCTTGCAGGCGCCAGACGGAAACATTAAATCTGGAGATCGGAGGAAGTACGTCGACGAGAATGCTGTATATTATCTGAAGAATCAGATATCTGCACGTGCAGAGGCACAGACCTCACTCATCAATTATCGGAAAGGCGGACAATCGTTTACCAACCTTCTGACAATGATACCAATTCCTTACGACGATAATGACGACATTGTTTATTTCGTCGGGTTCCAGGTTGACCTTGTCGACCAACCCAGTGCGATGATGAACAGGAACAGAGGTATAAAGTCCATTTCAACACAACGAGATTTGTAGTGATTTACGGGGCTGACGCGTTAGATGAAGACGGCTCCTTCGCCGTAAACTATCAATACTCTCAACTGCCAACATATATCCCTGCCATCGTTATGGACCAGCGGCCAAAGTTGACGATGGGTCGAGATGATGTTTCCCAAGTACTTGCATCGTTCGGTAGCGGCGACCTCGAACTTCACTCGAAACGGATTTTGGATAAGGTACTATTGGAGAATACAGATGATGTTGTTCATGTTCTATCTCTCAAAGGGTTATTCCTTTACTGCTCTCCGAGCATCCGGAAAGTTTTAGAATACGATCCTCATGAACTTGTTGGCACGAGTTTGTCGGGGGTTTGCCATCCGAGCGACATTGTTCCAGTTACGAGGGACCTAAAAGACACATCCAGTGGTGCCAGCGTCAATGTTGTGTTCCGCATACGACGGAAATTCAGTGGCTACACATGGTTCGAGAGTCACGGCTGTCTGCACACTGAACAGGGAAAAGGTCGGAAATGCATCATATTAGTAGGACGAGTGAGACCGGTGTATGTGCTTCGCTGGAAAGACGTCCACGCTGCAGGTGGCATTGGGGAGAATGAACTCTGGACGAAATTATCGACTAGTGGGATGTTCCTGCATGTTTCATCAAACTCTAAAATGCTCTTGGATCGGGAATCGGAGGATTTGGTTGGAACCAGCGTTCAGGCCTTGATGCGTCCCGATTCCAAAAACGAACTCGGGAAGGCGCTTGAAGTGGCTCGGATGGGCAACAGGACTACAGTACGACATGAGATTCAGAATAAGCGGGGGCAATTCTTGCAGGCTCTCACGACATTGTTTCCAGGGGACGGGAGCGAGCATCGGCGACCAACATTCCTCATCGCACAGACCAGGCTTTTGAAGCACACCAGGGCCTCGGCTGCGAGCCCTCAACACAAGCCTTGTTCTGTCGAGACGCCAAGCTCCCATGGTTCGACCCCCAGTGGGTGGAGTGCGAACAGTCAATCCACTCAGCCGTCAACTGCTGATGATAGATCGAAAGCTGCAGGAAGTAGAGAAAACAGCGCCGACTCGCAGAGCGAGGACAACATGTTCGAAGAGCTTAAAACTACGAGATCAACTAGTTGGCAGTTCGAGCTTCGGCAGATGCAAAGAACCAACAAGCGATTGGTAGAAGAGCTTAGCTCACTTTTGGCATCAAAGAAAAAGAGGAAACGGAGAAAAGGTGTAGACCAGCTCGAAAGAGATTGTGCTAATTGCCACACTCGCGTCACCCCAGAATGGCGAAGAGGACCCAGCGGCAAGAGAGATCTGTGTAACAGCTGCGGACTGAGATATGCCAAACTTGTGCGTCATAGATGTCTATTCATATTGCATCCTTGATCATATGCTGACTGCTATAGCAAAAGGTTGGTCGGGGATCGTCCCGCACTGCACCGTCCACTTCAGACAAGGGTGGAGGAAGTCCTACCCAGCCCACAACATTAAACACACAGCCAATGAACACTTCTTCCAATGGCACCACGAGTGCAAGCGTCAACCAGCAGCCGTCGTCAAAATCTCCTACCACTCTCACCAATGGATCTCCTACAATGACACTGCATCAAACACACCAGACGCATCAGCAGCAGCAGCAGCAGCAGCAGCACCAACAGCAGCAGCACCAACAGCAGCAGCAACAGCACCAACCGCAGCAGCAGCAGCACAATCATCAACATCAGCATCAACATCAACATCAACATCAACAAAGTCAGACCCATTCAATCCAAAAAAGCCCTCTTATTGGTAGTTCACCCGTTTCGCCTACATCTAATGTACCTCAAAACATGCTACCTATACATATTCGGAGGGGAAGCTTGGGCTCAATACCAAAACCGATGTCCCCGCAACAACATATGCGGAAGAGCAGCCATGGCTCTATTCCGACATTACCGCCCGAAATATTTTCTGCATATGGGAACGGATCTTCTATGATGCAGGGCATCCAAAGCACTAACCATATTCGCCCAAACGGTGGATCCAATCAAACCGATGATGGCGGTGGCATACGGTAGTGGTGGTTTATGCTTGGATTTTTGGTATTCGGGGATTTGATTTTACTACATCGATTGCGCTATCAAGAAGTCCTTTTGTTATTTTATCGGATTTGCCTTTTGGGGAATTTTTTATATCTTTTTAACTTTCTACGCCTGTTGCTTTTATACCTCTTTTTTTTTTGCTTTCGAATGTATTGTTTTCATTGGCATGATGGGTGTTTGCTATTTCCAATGCTTGTTCCGGGGGAATTGCTGCGAGGGCGACTTCCTGGCGCTGTGCAGTGGGATTTTTGGATAAGGGGACTTGTCGGCGTATCTGGATTTATTGGTTTGGTCTCTTGGCGATTGGGTAGCTGTATTCTCGGTCGGGTTGTTCGTTTGGAGTGGTGATGAAAAGGGCTCTCATTTTGACGGTGGGAATTACTCTGGCTTCACACTGCTGTAGTTCTGAATATTGATTGCTGCTGACCCGCACGTACGATAGTGAAGTTTCATCAATCAACTAATTAACTCGTCACCGCGCTGCAATGAACACCCTCACTCACTCATCCTGTGGTAGGCGGGGTATAGAGTTCTTGGTACTGTGGTACGTCAACGCTGGCAACCCGGATGGAGTTAGCGTGGCTGCCTGCATGTCGGGCCTCAGCCCAGCCAGTTGACGACGAGGATGCCTCACCAGTTGGGTGAACAGCCCTCATCCTCATAGATAGATATATCCGCTTCTATCCTGCCTACCTACTTAACCCAGACCAGCATGCAAACACCACCCCCCACCTCCGCAATGCCTGCACCAATAGAAGCTCGCTCTATGGCCTCGCTGACAGCATTGGCCAACTGTCCCCCAACCCGGCGCCCCGACTTTCAAGTCTCGTTTGAGCGCAAGGGGATTTTGCTGTGGATTGTGCGCGTTCCTGAAAAGAAAGGTGACTATTCCCCCTTAGCCTACATAATAAATACGTGGTCCCAACTACCTGCTTCCGTCACATATCACTCGGGGGACCGGGGAGCTGATCGTTGCCTTATATTTGGAGATATCATTTTGACACCGATACACCCTGCGAGAAGCTCGCATACCGCCACGAGGGCGGATATTGAGGCGTGTCTGTATTATCTGCATCTGCATGAAAGCTCCTCCTCTAGTCGGGATATCCCCACGGTAGCGACGCTGATTAGGAGATATCCGGCCGAGGGCAGTCAGTGGGATGTGGCAAATATTGTTGTGCCCGAGATGGGGAGGGAGGAAGCGAGAATTGAAATGCTGGGAGAGGGGTATAGAGTGTTCGGGAAACGATCGGCCCTGACTCCGCCGACGCTACCGAGGACTCCCGCCGTGGCCGGCGCGGGGTTCGAGAGGAAGCCTGTTCCGTTTGCACAGAAGCAGCAGCCCGGTGAGCCGCTTCCACTCATAAAGGTGATGCATATGGAGGGAGAGGGCTTCTGGGACAGGGTCAAGGGTCGGAGGAAAAAGAGTGAAAGCAGCCGACCAATAGATCGCACTCCCACCCCAGAGGTAATTGGCGGCGGTAGTGGTAGGACGAAGAAGAAACGTGATTATGTCTTTGACGGGTTGTGGACGGATACTGGTGGTGCAAGTTGCGGACGGTGCGAGTTCAAGGAGGAAAGGACGGGGAAGTATATCAAGGTATTGCATGATTTTGCTTCATCAACCCATCCGCCACTATCTGTTAACAGTGTTTTTCAGTGTAAATACTATCCCGCCGACACGAATGAAAAGTCAACTCTCCTCTCGGTGATGGAGTTTAAGCCGCCATCTGCGCTGGGACACCACGTGCACCACAGACAGTCATCGGACGAAAAGGCAAAGATGGGAATGTTGATTGTGCATGGGCCGGGACAGGACATGTTGGATTTGCTGGTGGCAGCGAATATAGCCCGGCAATTTCGTGAGTTGATTTCTTGAAAAAAAATAATAATAATTAATAATGAGCCAATTTCTGTGTAATCTAGAGGTGGGGAACGCGGGGTGCCGGTGTGTGGTCGCAGACTGTCTGTACGTGGAAGAATGGCGGCGAGAGGAGACGTTGTTATACCCCGGTTTCTGGTTTGGTTTTGGAAGAATGTTCGGGTTTTCTAGAATTTTAATTGGGGCTGGATAGACGTGGCCGTCGCGATGAATATGGTCTACGTGTAGGTGAGAGGCTGTGATTGGGTGTCAGTGTTTGGAAATTTCCAGTCAAAGTATCGCCATTCATGAGTACATAGGCATAGTTGCTCTCGTTGGTTAGATTTTTCACCGAGCGGGGTGAAAAACGTCTTGTTTATGAGAGCAGGCTCCATTCGAGTCGAACTCTGGAGTAAGACGGTAGATACTAACTAACTCTTTGTATAGAGTGGGATAGGATCCATGGTTGAATGTCTTGCGAGCCAGTTTCGGACGCATTTCCACCCGTGGCACCATGCAGGACATGGTCACATTTTTGGATCCCCAGTTAAAACTTAACAGCAAAGCTATCAGCGAAGTTAAAGGGACTCTATGCGAAAATGGGTTGGCTACAGGTGCCCGGCTGTTACTTTTCGATGTCACGACTAGTGCTGCACACGAGACGAGACGAGATTTATAGGTCCTAACCGACTCGTCTTGTTAGCCATCTAGTTTCGCTCGCGCGGGACCACCCTGTCAGATCCCTTGGATACCCGAGACTCTAACAAGAGGGGGTAGGTTGAGGCTTCAATTTCAAGTGTACCTCCTCTAGTATCTCACCAATGGAGATCAAGGTCTGTCACTCTATTTCTAGTCTCTATACTTCAGTCTCTGGTTGGGATCGAAAAGTTAACCTCGAGGTGTATAGGATGTGTGCCCTTGGGACTTGTTTGGAATGAACTGATTGGGCCTCCACACACTTCATTTATCATCACTCGCGAGTACTCGGGAGATCAAGGGAATAGGCCCGGGATATCTCGTCTCGTCTCATCACAGTCCAACCCCGTCTCGTCTCGAATCCCGGAACGAGTACCGGGCACGGTTCGTCTCATGTGCAATTAGACGTGAGCTGCTACCTGTTACCATTCTTTATTCACTACTAATATATGAGTAGGCAAAGCAAGAAATTCAAGCCGGAGCAATGGTGGACAGAGTCAATGGGCAACAGTCGGGAGAGCTTCTTGCAACCAATGATCGAAATGGTTGGGCAATTTCACGACAATAGAGATGACAATGATTAGCCCTTGGCGATACTATCGAAGCAATGTCGGAAATGATTGGACGGTTAATTGGATACATCTCTCGCTCTTCTGGTATCTCTATTCTAACCTTTCTGGTAATAGGTCTTCTTCATTGCGATCTAATTATTTTCTCCACTGGGTACATCAAGAATCTCATGGGCTGTAACGGCAACGAGCACTGTGTGGGCGTCGGAACTAGGGTCAATGATCTGATGGATTTGGCGGAAACAGATGCAAGAGCCTAGGCTGCGCGGTTGGCGGTTACGCTCTTGATGAAGCTGGAGGCTGTTTGGGGCGATTAGCTTCTCCAAGATGGCCCTGTTGAGCGTTGGGTATGGAGGCGTCGCTCACTATTGTACCTGCCAGAGGACAGAAGCTTGATTATAGAAGTTGGACAAGAGCTCAAGATTAGGCAAGCGATTATGCATATTGAGACGGATGCTATGGAGCTGCAGTTGCTCTACGACCACGAGCCGAATTTCGGATATTGCGTCATAATGCCCAGTTTCTGTATCCGAACCCGCAAAGAGGGACTACTACTTCCTCCTGATACCATCCACAATCTTATACATCCGATCTGCTTGAGTATTGGAGTCTCATTACTTTGTCCATCTTTTCTTTATTCTCGTGTATCTCAGTAGACCTACATGTATGTGACGATCCGCTCTGTGGTGGGCAAACTCAGCTACCTCCGCTAAGGATGTAGGGTACAACACAAAGCACTACCAAATCCATGCCCTCACTCGGTCAAGACTGCAACTGATTCTGATATGAAAATGCATATGGCGGATATATAAAGTACAAGCCCTATCACCGAATGCCGCAATATTTTCCGAGTAGACTTACTTAGACAATTTATTCCTTTAGCAAGGACTCCTCCACTTTGCACACGTAGGTAGCTGTCCTTGTACCTGACAGCAAGCAAGCTCTCTAAGCCTCCTGTACTGCCACAGAGCTTCGTGTCAACCACCATCGTCTTTGCCAATAACCGCACAACTAGAAGTAGCCAGAATCAGCAAGTGCGATATCTCATCTAATTCGCGAGCTCCGGCCATCAAAGTTATCGATGGATTACTCGGATAGTTTAGAAGTTGTCCCAACCCCACCAACCCCGCCAACCGACGGAAGTTTCAAGAAGCATCTCGGAAGCTCTTTTATCGCCATGCAAGTTCACCCAACACCAAAAAGGAAGCGGTCAATCGGGCCGGAAACTCAAACTTTACCGCTTGAGATCCCCGAAACGCCGTGGCGGGACAACGAGACTGCCGCATTGAGACAGGAATCGCCACACAGAGAGAAGCTGGCTGGTCACTTCCACAGCATGAAGCTGGCAGAAGACAGGATCATTGTACTTGGTGACGAGATGGAGGCAGAACAAGAAGCGAGACCAGCAATCAAGCGTAGGCGGGAAACGAAGAAGGCGGGGAAGGCCATCGAGCCTCTTGAAGTTGGAAACGGAAACGGAAACGGGAATCTAGCGGTGTCTCCACCAGCAGAGATGTCAAACGATCAGGACCCCACACAATTTCAAGAACAGCGCAGTAAACGCCTCAAGTCTCCACCACCACCGCCCATTAGCCCCGACGAGTCGGGAAACCAAGGCCAATACAAATCCGCATCGCCAGAAGACGATGACGAAAGTGATCCGGATGTGTATGGAATTGCCTATATACCAACTCCAATGCAGCGCTATGTTAGAAGTCAAAAGCGTATGCAACAGGTGCATTACCTCTCCCTCATCTCCCGTTGTCACCTTCGATTTCGGGAATTGACATTGCTCTGCTAATGGATTTGTGGTCTTCACAGATCCAGAACTATAAATCGCGAGAGTCTAAGGAGGCCAGAGAAAAAAGAACTGCGGAAAGGAGAAGGAGAAGAAGTCAGAGTCGAGCTGATGCTGTAAACACTGCTGGGACGGATGATGGCACGAAAAAGAAAGCTGTGCAGTTCCTTTTATGATTGGGACTGACTTGGTGTTAGAGAGTGCTTTATGCAGTTATTTCGGGGATTAGCGTTCGACCTTAAGATGCGGTAATGGGTGGAATCTGCGGAGTATGGTGTAATGGAGTTATTTCCGTCATTTGTTTTGCTTGGAGGGTTTTATAGGACCTGGATGTTAGTTGGCTTCACTTGTTATGTTACCCAGAACCATTTGATTGCTCAAAACGAGCAATGCAAATAATACTAAGAAATGAATGTACATTATAGTACAAATATATAATATACAACCCACAGCAAAGCTGCTAACATGCCTTACCAAAACTTATACCAGGGCTTCTGTGACGCAGCCACCGCTTCCGTTGTTCCTGCCGTTCCCGCCTTTTCCCTCTGTGCTCTCTTCTCTGCGATCGTTTGTTCTCGTTCCACCCTTTTGGCTTCAATGATTTCAGCTGCTTTCCTCATACCAGCCTTCTCCTTCCTCCGCCGGTACTGGCATCTCTCGTAACAGGCAATACTTGTTAGTACAAAACCGCCCACCGCCCAATTACATGACTTCGGCACCCCACCTACGTCCCAATAGTAAGCACTTTGCCGCCGGACTATCTTGGAAACGGTCCGTGCGTGGTACTTACCTCCAAAGATAAACCTCACTCCACCAACCGCAAACCCAGCGCCCATGCCGTAGAGATTTGCTTCCCTGAAGCATGGCTGTAAATGCACCTTTTTAAAGTCTTCCCATGTGATCGTTCCGGCTGCATCTTTGAGTGTGGGGACCGCTTCCCGGCTAAGGCTGTTGGCGGGCTGGTCGGGCGGGGGTTCGAAGTATCGCTTTGTTTCCGGTGGAGTAGTGTGCAGCGGGGTGGTGGTGGCTTGGTTATCCTCTTCCGGCAGCATTGTGGCTCTGATGAAGATTTGGGAGCAGTAGTTCCAAGGTAACAATGTGGATGGTTGATATGACGATTTGATTGCCCGCTTGAGGTTGGCGTCATCCAGCCCTGCAAGGTACACGTGCCGCACTCAAATTACCAACGCGAAGTAACCGCGTCCATTCCCCCGTTTCAATAATAACACCACGCCCACTATCGCGATCTACCGCGACTACCACGAGAATTTCCTCCACCTCGTCTGCATTTATAAACGACCACACTATACGGTATCACAAACGACCATAAAAACATTAAGATGTCTTCTTTTCGCAGCCGCACACGCTTTGTGAAGCGAGGCGGTCGTGGTGGCGGCGGCGGCGGCGGCGGCAGGGGATTCGAGCGAAAATACAAAACGACGACGGTAACTTCAGGGACGCTACTTTCCACGGAGGGAACCTCAACGGAAGAGAAGTTCGAGCGTGTGCGATTGGGGAACCAAATCGACGAGGCGATGGGGTTCCCACGCTACGAGAGCGGCCCACGGAAAGTGGGATGGATGATCAACATGCACTCTACAATCGTTGAGGTGGAGGGTACAGGCGGAAAGGCTGCCGTGGATTACTACTTTTTGGACGGTCTTGGAGAGAGCTTTAAGGCTACGGTTATATACGACCCGTACTTCTTAATCGCGTGTAAGCAGGGTACGGAGGGAGAGGTGGAGGAATGGCTGCGCCGGAAATTCGAGGGATTGATCAAGAAGACTTTGAGGATAACGAAAGAAGACCTAAGCATGGTTAGCTACGGCTCTAATTATGAAGATGAACGGGCGGGGCTAACACGCTTTAGCCAAATCACCTCTTGGGTTACCGACGGACGTTCGTACAGTTAGAATTTGTCAATGTTGCCGATCTACTAGCTGTGCGAAAGGGGATCATGCCAATAGCTGCGAAAAATAAGAAGAATGTAGATGTTATGGATGCTTATGCAGAGGTTGTGAGGTGAGGCACTCCGGGAGGCGGAGTGCGGCCTTTTGATGTATGCTAATTGAGAGGAAAGTGCAACCGCTGGTTACGACTTTTTAGATGACGGTAATGATTCACGAAACAAACCTACTGTGGCTGGCGATCCAAGCGAGTACATTGTTGATATACGAGAGTACGACGTACCCTACCATGTCCGGGTTGCTATAGACAAAGACATTCGAATAGGTAAATGGTATACGGTGGAAGCAAAGCACGGTGTGATCTCAATAAAATGCATTGAAGACCGGCTGGAGCGTCCTGACCCGGTCGTTTTGGCATTCGATATCGAAACTACCAAGCTGCCGCTGAAGTTCCCAGACGCATTAATTGACCAGATCATGATGATTTCGTACATGATAGAAGGACAGGTGAAGGTGCTAGATTATTATAACAGTATTTGTGCTTACTGGTTCTAGGGCTTCCTGATCACAAACCGGGAAATAGTGTCAGAAGACATCTCGGATTTCGAATACACGCCCAAACCAGAATATGAAGGGCAGTTTATGATTTTCAATGAGCCCGATGAAAAGGCGGTTCTCGAGCGGTTTTTCGAACACATAAAAGAATCCAAACCTACGGTTATTGTGACATACAACGGCGATTTCTTCGATTGGCCATTTATAGAAGCCAGAGCATCGTTCCTAGGAATAGACATGTATCGGGAAATTGGATTTCGAAAAGACTCGGAAGATCAATACAAGAGCACCTACTGTGTACACATGGACGCATTCTCATGGGTGAAGCGTGATTCTTATTTACCACAAGGAAGTCAAGGCTTGAAAGCTGTGTGCGTGGCGAAATTGGGATACGATCCAGACGAATTGGATCCAGAGTTGATGACAAGGTCAGTAGTCTTACGATATCAATGGGCCGTTATCTAAATTTATAGCTAGGTACGCAGCCGAAAAACCGCAGACCCTGGCGGAGTACTCAGTGTCAGATGCTGTTGCGACATATTATCTTTATATGAAATATGTGCACCCCTTTGTCTTCTCACTCTGCACTATTATTCCGTTAAATCCGGATGATGTGTTGAGGAAGGGAACTGGAACCCTGTGTGAAATGTTGCTTATGGTAAGTAGAAACTATTGAATCTGTTATATGTGTTGACTTTGGCTTCAGGTACAGGCGTATCAGAAAGGTATTGTTTTACCTAATAAGCACAAGGGCATGCCAGAGTCATTCTATGAAGGCCATCTCTTGGAGTCGGAGACGTACGTTGGTGGTCACGTCGAGTCTATTGAGGCTGGAGTGTTCCGGAGTGATATTCCTGTCAACTTCGTTATCGATACTACAGCAATTGATAAGCTAGTGGGTGAACTGGACGCTGCTTTGAAGTTCAGTATTGTTGTGGAAGGTGGTAAGAAGTTGGAGCAAGTAACCAATTATGAGGAGGTGAGAAGTCCAACGCGATATTTGTGGAGACAATACACTAATAAACCAACAGGTTAGGGAAAGTATCAAAGAAAAGTTACTTCAACTAAAGGATGTACCCCAACGCAAAGAACGCCCGTCTATCTACCATTTGGACGTAGCCTCTATGTATCCCAACATCATGACCACCAATCGTTTGCAACCTGACTCTATGATTCAAGAGGCCGATTGTGCTGCTTGTGATTTCAATAGACCTGGAAAGACTTGCGATCGCCGGTTACCATGGGCCTGGCGAGGAGAATATTTGCCAGCAAAGCGTGACGAGTACAATATGATTAAGCGGGCGCTGGAGAATGAGACGTTTCCCGGGCGGCACCCAAACCAACCTCGGCGAACATGGGATGATCTGGAGAATGAAGAGCAGGCTGGCCACGTCAAAAAGCGTTTGATAGAATTCAGCAAAAAGATCTATCACAAGATTCACGAGTCCAAAACCATCGAGAAGGAAGCCATTATTTGTCAAAGAGAAAACCCTTTCTACGTCGATACAGTAAAGAGCTTTCGTGATCGTCGCTATCACTTCAAGGGACAGCAGAAAGTGTGGAATCGCAAAACCGGCGAACTGAAATCTGTTGGTGCGTCAGCTCCCGAAATCGAACAAGCAACAAAGATGGTTATTCTGTTTGATTCCTTGCAATTAGCCCACAAAGTTATCCTGAATAGTTTTTATGGATACGTCATGAGAAAGGGCTCTCGTTGGTACTCTATGGAGATGGCTGGAGTTACATGTCTTACAGGCGCTCATATCATTCAAATGGCAAAGGAATTAGTAGAACGCGTTGGGCGGCCACTTGAACTGGATACTGACGGTATCTGGTGTATTCTACCTGCAACGTTTCCTGAGAACTTTGGGTTCAAACTTGAAGGAGGCGGGAAATTGCCCATATCATACCCCTGCGTCATGTTGAATCACTTAGTGCATGAGAGGTTCACGAATGATCAATATCAGGAACTGGTTGACCCTGCAACGTACCGATATGAGACGCATAGCGAGAACACCATCTTTTTCGAGGTTGATGGCCCTTATAGGGCCATGATTCTACCAACTTCAAAGGAAGAGGACAAGAACTTGAAGAAGCGGTATGCGGTGTTTAACCATGATGGAAGTCTTGCGGAGTTGAAAGGCTTCGAGGTCAAGCGCCGTGGTGAGTTGAAACTTATTAAGATTTTTCAGACCCAGATCTTCAAGTTTTTCTTGGAAGGCACGACGCTTCAGGAATGCTATGAAGCTGTTGCAAAGATTTCGAATCAATGGCTTGATGTGCTGTATTCTCATGGATATACATTAGCCGACGAAGAGCTAATTGACCTTATTTGTGAGAACCGAAGTATGTCCAAGTCTCTTGAGGAGTATGGCAGTCAGAAATCAACATCGATCACCACAGCAAGGCGACTGGCGGAATTCCTTGGAGATCAGATGGTAAAGGACAAGGGATTGGCCTGTAAGTTCATTATTTCAGCAAGACCTCGCAGTGCCCCTGTTGCGGAAAGAGCAATTCCGGTGGCGATATTCTCAGCGGAAGAGTCTATCAAACGACACTTCTTGCGACGATGGCTCAAGGATGACCCAGGCGATATGAATCCACGCGGAATCATTGATTGGGGGTACTACCTTGAGCGTCTGGGCTCCGTTATTCAGAAGCTTATTACGATTCCTGCCGCACTTCAAAAGTGCCGAAACCCCGTGCCCAGAGTGGCACACCCGGACTGGCTTCAAAGGCGGATTAACACCAAGGACGACAGGTTCAAGCAAAAGAAGATGACCGATATGTTCGTTCGCCATGAAGGTCCGGCTCCAGCCCCAGAACTGGATATGGAGGATTTTGGAAAGACTGCTGTCAAAAAGCCTATAGTTGGAACGGCGATGAAGCTAGGAAAGCGAAAAGCACGGACAGAGAGAGAGGAACTACCTTCAGATGATCCATTTGCTAGTCTTCCTGATGAGATGCCGTCAATGACGGATGATTACAAGGGATGGCTTAAATATCAAAAAAAAAAGTGGAGAATCCAGAAACACGCACGGGAAAGACGAAGGCAGTTGTATGGTGACCAGCCCGGGGGTGCGCAGGACGGCCTAGGAGGCTACTTCAGGAATAAAGCGCAGACACTCTTCGTCAAAGACTGGCAGGTTTTGCAGCTGAAAGCTTCTGAAGCTGCGGGCGAAGTTAAGGCATGGGTTCTGATTGAGAACAAGATCCAGATTTTGAAGATTAAGGTTCCCCGACAACTCTTCATGAACCTCAAAGAGAACGACCTGCCAGACGCCGAAATCGAAGGATGCATGGCGGAAAAAGTAAACCACACGCTGCCGAACGGACATCCATCAGTGCACCTGTTCAAGCTTACCATGCCAGAGGAAGTGTATGTTTCGGAAGCCAAGAAATTGTCGCACCTTTTCTGCCATCCTAGCGTGGAAGGGATTTACGAAACTCAAGTCCCTTTGACAATCAGGGCTGTACTGGATCTAGGAAGCATCTGCACCTTTGACGATACTCAGAAGGGTGCTCTAGGAAAGGGTCTTGAACAAGGTTTCGATCTATCGACTCTGAAGCGCGTTGAGAGCAAGACCCCATATCTCCATCGAAATCTGCTGGAATATTTTTTCGTATACCATGTTGTTGCCGGAGATAGACAGATCTTTGCCTTTTTCTCGACTGTCAAAGACGAAGCTGATGTAGTGGTTCACAATACTAAAGATACCAGCCTCCCTAACATGGACAAGTTATACGCCGAGCAGCTTCTTGCGCGACAAACAAAGGAACCGGATGGGCCATGGCAAAAGCCGTTCGAGTACCAAGAAAAAATACGTTTCAAGATTTCCTCCACCAGTACCAAGAAAAAGCTCCAGAAGGTGCTCTCAGATATCATAAAGAACCTGAGATCAGATGAGTCGAAGCCGAAGATGGTGGTAATTCAATCATCAAGACGCCAGCTTTTGATTGAAACCATACCGGTGTTGAACGAATTCCCTATTCTACCGCTAAAACCTGATCCATCCGACAGCAACTTGCCGTCCTTGGGATGGCAGACATTCGTTGCGAAGAGAGTTGTGACCCATTATCTCGCACTTGGGTCGTGGGTCTCGCACCTGATTGACTTGGCACGGTACGGAGACATTCCGATTTGCAACCTGGAACGAGATGACCCCAAGTTTCTTATTGATATTGCATACGCTCGACGGTTGCAAAGCAATAATGTCGTTCTTTGGTGGTCGCCCTCGGCAAAGCCGGACCATGGAGGACATGAGAAGGATGATATATTGGGATCAATGGAGACTGTGGAAATGCCGATTATCAACAGTCCAGGATCATATTCCTCGGTTTGTATTGAAATTGATGTTCGCAACCTTGCGATCAATACGATTCTCACTTCATCTCTCATTAACGAGCTTGAGGGCAGCGACTCGGTCACCCTCAACCCCGCGGCACCGACAGAAGACGGCCAAGGAGATGGTGCAAACGTGATCTTCGCCGACAATGCGTTCGCTACTGCAGGTGTAATGGTTCTGCGGGATATGGTCAAAGCTTGGTGGTCCGAGGCTTGTAGAGGGAATAATATGGCCGACATCATGGTTCAACATATTGTTCGATGGGTGGAGAGTCCCGATTCGTTTTTTTACGATCGAGCCCTTCATTATTACGTCCAGACGATGTCCAAGAAAGCCTTTCTTCAGCTAATGACCGACTTTCGACGTGTTGGATCTAATGTGGTGTTTGCGAACGCCAATCGCTTGTTGGTGCAAACCACAAAGATGGATGTCGGAAATGCGTATGCATACAGTCAATACATTCTGAAGGCCATCAAAGCAAAACCACTGTTTCACTTCCTGGATATGGAAATCAAGGAATACTGGGATTACATGATCTGGTATGATGACGTGAACTATGGTGGCAAGGCATGTGAGGAGGTCGTCGAGGCGGAGAAGCAGGCTCTGAATACAGTCATGCATTGGCAACTTATGAAGTTTTTACCCACGACTCTGCAAAGCGTGTTTCACGAGTGGGTGGTTGAATTCATTGAGATCATGTACGGAAACAAACACGCATTGCCAGACTCTGGAGTAGAACTGTCGACCCCAAGACCGACCCAGTTGTTGCCTAAGAAGACGGATGACGACCCGGAGAAGGTTGTCCTGGGCAAAGACTTCCAGAAACCCTTACGCAAGCAGCTCGCACAACTTGTGCGCCGGCAGCAGGAATCAATGATACATCCTGAGATGGAAGTCGACTTTGAATTCCCGAAACTTCCGGGTGCCGTAAAGACACTGAAGAACCCAGCATTTCAGTTGATACGATCGCTCACGGCGGTCTTTATGCTTGCCAAAGAAATCAGCACTGAAGCTCGAATGCTCCGAAGGGAACTTCTTGAATTACTCGATGTGAAAGAGTTCAGCCGCGAAGGAATATTCGACAACCCGAGTGAGAGTCTCAAGTTCTCACAGGTCATCTGCAACGAATGCACCATGCCCCGAGATCTCGACCTTTGCAAACACGAAGACCTTATGCCAGAGCTTACGGAGGAGCTTGGACAAAAGAAGGAGAAAGCATGGAAATGCCCATACTGCGGAAGCGAATACGATCGGTTGGCATTCGAAGAGAAGATGATTGGTCACCTACAGCAGATGATTACTGCCTACAACACTCAGGACCTGAAGTGTAGCAAGTGTGGTCAATTGAAGGAAAACGAGTTCGAGGAGCATTGCAAATGTTCGGGACAATGGGCTACTACTATTGACAGGGAAGGACTCGTGAAACGGTTGGCGGTCTACAAGAGTGTTGCGGAGTTCTATGATTTCAACATGTTGATGGATGTTTCTACGGGTATCATGGAGATGATCTGATTTTTTATGTAGATGGTCTGCGTTCAGGGTTAGGGGTTTGTTGGCATATAGGTTTGGCGTTTGTTCCCGTTTTGATTCTCGTTTTATTCTCGTTCTCTGTTCTTGTATTTTACGCATCTTTGGGTGCAACTATTGCGTTCTTGCTACTTTACTTAGATCGAATACATAGGCGGTAATTATTGTTGAAATACTGATTGCTTGAAGCTTGATTCTATCTAAGAGAGCCACAAGGCCATATATATATGGTACAAGCACGTACGTACTGATCTAAATGTAGAGACGGCTGAGCTCCGTCAGCCCGTATCAGATCCATCTCCATCAGCCCGTATCAGAGCCAGCCCCGTCAGCCCGTATGAGAGCCAGCCCCGTCAGCCCGTATGAGAGCCAGCCCAGTCAGCCCGTATGAGATCTATTTATGCAACAATTATTCTGCAGACTATTCGGGTGAGATATGATGATGGTTTGCGCACGGACCCGGTATCAAAACGAATGTGATTATGAGATTTATCACACATGAGCCTCACTCGATGATTTTTCTAGTATCCAAAAAACCCTAACCCACGCTGGGCGCAAGTCACCCTTTTTAATTACTTGAGTAGTTATCGACACCCCTTTTCTCGTGCCCAGCCGCGGGAGACTAAATACACCTCCAACGAATTCAGGAAGTAGCAGTAAATTCAGTTCAATACTGAGTGTAAATATCTACAGAGGTATGTGTACCGGTTTTCATCTCACTGAGAGGGACGGATTGCAAACGTACCCCTATGTGCGTGGGTTAGGGTTTTCCGGATACTTGAAAAACCGTTGAGTATATCCGAGTCACTGTTGCCCGGCACCGGCACCACCACTACAACTACCAACACCACCACCAACACCTCCACCACCACAACCACAACTATAACCACCACCACCGCATTATGACGACAGCTCACAGGTGCCTCCATCATCTTTATCACGCCATTATTTGCTACTAATACTCCTTCCTCTCCCAGACCTACCTTCGACCCGGCACGTGGTAAAGAGCTCCCCAAAGGTCCTGCTTACCACCAACGTCTCCTTCCTGCGCACACGAAACTTAAGATTCGAAAGCCTGGTCAAGGAAGTGATGTCGATCGTGATGTCCGTGACCTCCACACAGAGCTTCTCAACGCTGAAGCCGCTGCACGCGCACACACAAACCAAGGCATGCTACATGCTTCATCGGAACTGGAAATGAAGATCACTGAAGCACCGGCAAATAAAAGAGCGATCCAAGACCAAGTAGATTGTCCGGTGCACGAACAGACAAAGCGGCGGAAGATATTAGAAGAAACGAGAGATATCGATGCGGATTCCGACGGCACTGGAGAGGATAGTGATAGCAATTGTGAAGACGAAAGTGATGATGATTCTGACGACGAGGACGAGACTATTGAGTTGTGGAAGGAGTTAGAGAAAATCAAGAGGGAAAGAGCACAACAGAAAGAGAAGGATGTGTGTTCTGCCCATACCCATTCTCAATGAAGTGGTAGTTAATGACATGAGCATAGCAGGAACGAGAGCAACAGGAGTTGAACGAGGCAAAAGAGTTTCGTATAGCTCGCGGAAACCCTCTACTGAACCCCAAATCAATGGCCGATTTTAGTGTGAAGCGCAGGTGGGATGATGATGTCATTTTCAGGAATCAGGCACGTGGAACGGATGATAGGAACTTGAAGAAAGCGTTCGTGAACGACCTTCTGAGGTCTGACTTTCACAAGAAATTCATGGTGAGTTTCCATTTCATTGTTTTAAGCAGTAACTCACGGGTAGCGTCCAGAACAAGTATGTGCGATAGATCTTTCTCACCGTTGCAAGCTTTTGGTTTGATTGTATTGTACTTCCCCATATTTTATCCTTTGTAAGCCCAGGCTTAAAATACTACCAAATACATTCATTGCGGAACTCACCGCTGCTTTCAAAAGTTCGTGCGAATTTCAGAAAGCGCCGTGAACTTTCCTGCTGTCCTCCACTTTCACGGCGTTTCTTCTTTCGCTGCCAATCGCAGCGTCTCTCCATTCCCAGCTGGTCTCCTTCACACTTATAATGTGGAATGGATCTCGTTTCAAATCTACACTAAGCGTGATTGCGTATCGGCTGTATGATATTCTCTATCTATCTATCTATCGAAAGCGACTCTGCGTTCATCGGAAGCTCGCTGGAGACGACAATACATAAGTGCACTTGGAAATGGGAGCTGGCTGGGAGATGGTTTTCAAGTGCACTTGGATACGGGTGAACTTGGAGGCAGTACTCGAGTGCACTTGGAGACGGTGCTTGGAAGCTGGCTGGAGATGGTTCTCAGGTGCACTTGGGGACAGCATTTGGGTGCACATAGAGATAGTACTCGGAAGCTGGGCGAAGACAGTCGATCTGGCGGGAGCATGCTGGAAACGGCAGAGAAGGACTCGTCAGGAGCAGGCCGGAGACGGTCGATCTGAGCTGGCCGGGAGCATGCTAGAGACGGTAGAGATGGTCCCTCCGAGACCATGTTAGAGACGATAGAGATAGAGCATGCTACGACTCAACTAGCTCGAGATGATGAACTGCGGTGGTAAACGCTCATCTTGAGTATCGTAGCTAGCTTCCGTCTCCAAGTGTACTTGAGCACCGTCTCAAGCCTAACCTCGGTGAAAGCACAGTTGCCGTCGATAGATAGGACAATTGAAATCGCGCAGGGTATAATCTCAGAGCTTCCTTCGAACCCAAAGCTTCCTGCACACCCAAACCTTCGCGCGCTCACCAAAAGCTTCCTGCAAGCACGAGTCAGAAGTATGGCCAAAACCGCCTCCAGAGAACCAAGAGTTTACCGTACCGGTAAACCTAAACTTTTCACTACTCGAAAGCTAGACATATCCCAGCGCTTTCAGAGTAGCCTCGAAGATATCAACTTTCATGCTAGTGAAAGCTAGAAATCGACTTACGGAAATTCGCGATGTACATTGTCACATGTCTCGGTGATTTCTCATTTCGTCTGTTTTTGCCATAGTTCGTACTCAAACTCTATCCCACCCTCCCTCTGCACTCCCTCTGGAACTTCCTCACCCACGAAGTTCGAAAGCGCCTCCCTCCCCATTTTAATCCACCCAACCCCTTCCTTTGCCAACTCGACAGGGAAGAAAGTGTCCACCTCAAACTTCGTATCGATTCTTGTCAACAGCACACTTTGTGTAAAGGAGTGATCCAGCGCCACCCGATAGACCTCTGCGCCACCAATTACAAAGATCCTTTCCACCTCCTCCCGCGCCGAGAGCTTTGCTAACGCGTCGTCGAGCGAAGTGGCAGTGAGTACTTCGCCTCTTGGCGTTTGCAAATCCACTGAAGCATCACGTGACAACACGACATTCAGACGACCAGGTAATGGCCTGTATGGAGGTGGGATAGAAAACCAAGTTTTGCGTCCCATTATTACGGCGTTTTTACGCGGGGGTGACGAAGAGGGCGGTGAAAGCAGTCGCCTGGTAACTCGGGAGAAGTACGCGAGATCAGATTTGAGTCGCCATGGGAGGGAGCCAGCATGACCAATACCAAGCGATGGAGACATTGCCGCGACGATAAGGATCAGTGGCTTCGGAGGAACTGGGGACGACATGCTGATGAAATCGGGTGGCGTGTGGTGGTGAGCAATAGCACAAGTATCCATATGTGTGCAGTGATGCGGAGTGCACTGAGAGAGAATGGAACGGTACAAAAGTATCAGCCAAACCATGTTTCTTGGCACTCAATACCCAATTTCCACGACTCTGAGTATCGTGACTATTCCATGTTTAACACTCTAAGAGAGTGAAGGGCTATCGCTTGGACATTGTACTGTGTTTAACTTCAATATATTATCCTGAACGCTAGCATAGCTCCAGTTTATTAAGGGGAAAGAAATTGTAGAACAGTTGGCAGAAATTATACACCAAAGTTGCAGCTAGAGTCTAATCAGAGCCGCAAAAAGTAAAAGTTCACAGTTCGTCTGCTTCATCCACCAACGTCAACGCTCCTCCCGCATCGCATTTCGACCCTTTGATACTCGAAACTCCAGGCAAGTGCGCCATACTTTCCCGATGTTCCTTCAGATACTCACATACTGATATCGCTGCAGTTTCTCTTTGATTAATCTATAACTGACAACCCTACGTACCCCACACTATGGCTTTCGCGGGACAAACTCCCACTATCATTGTGCTGAAAGAGGGTATGCATCCCCCGCTCCTCTGTATTAAGACCAATCGATTAAGCACTCGTATTTCTGCGCATGATAAAGCTAATCCGAGGGGTTGTTGGATTCAATCAGGAACGGATGCATCTCAGGGTCGAGGGCAGATGCTCTCTAACATCAACGCATGTCTAGCAGTACAGGATACTGTCAAGTCCACCTTGGGGCCTTACGGAGGTGATCTTCTCATTGTCGATGCAAATGGGAAGCAAACGATTACAAACGACGGTGCTACGGTGATGAAGGTCTCTATCCTTTCCGCTTTCTCCCCAGTCATATCATCTACTCGCATTACCAGCAATTGCTAATCCATCTTTCATCTCCTCAGTTACTAGATATTGTCCATCCCGCTGCACGAATACTTACCGATATTGCTCGCTCCCAAGATGCAGAAGTCGGTGACGGCACGACCTCGGTCGTTGTCCTTGCGGCAGAGTTCCTGAAGGAGAGCAAAGGCTTCGTCGAAGAAGGCGTCTCCTCCCGCGTCCTTGTCAAGGGTTTCCGCGCTGCCGCCCGATTGGCAGAGAACAAGATCAAGGAGATTGCCGTCAAGATCGATCAGACGAATAAAAGGGATACGCTGTTGAAGCTTGCATCTACAGCTATGAGCTCAAAGCTGATCAAGCGGAATTCGGTGTTCTTTGCGGATATGGTTGTTAATGCTGTGGCAGCACTGGACCAGGACGAGCTGAATGAGAAGTTGATTGGCATGAAGAAGGTTCCTGGTGGTGGGTTGCAGGACAGTTTGTTTGTGAATGGTGTGGCGTTCAAGAAGACGTTTTCATACGCCGGTTTCGAGCAACAACCCAAATGTTTCACGGACCCCAAGATTGTTTGCCTGAACGTCGAGTTGGAGTTGAAGAGTGAGAAGGACAATGCGGAGGTCAGAGTGGAACAAGTATCAGTATGTTTCAGAGATTCTTTGACCCTCTCGTTGGCTATTACTCACCTTTGTTGCAGGATTACCAAGCAATCGTAGATGCAGAATGGCAGATTATCTTTCAGAAGCTCCAAGCTCTTGCGGATACCAGCGCAAAGGTTGTTCTTTCCAAGCTTCCAATTGGAGATCTGGCCACACAGTATGCCCTCCTCACAGCAATGCTCTTGCTTGATAGCCTAACTAATCACTGAATAGGTTCTTTGCGGATCGGAACATCTTCTGTGCTGGACGTGTAACACATGAGGATATGGAGCGCGTCCTCCAGGCCGTTGGTGCCAGCCTCCAATCAACTTGCACTGATATCCGACCTTCTCATCTCGGTACCTGCGCAAAATTCGAGGAACGTCAGATTGGTAGTGAGCGCTTCAACTTCTTTGAAGGCTGCCCTGCCGCAAAGACCTGCACTCTTGTTCTTCGTGGTGGTGCAGAACAGTTCATCGCCGAAGTTGAACGTTCGCTCCACGATGCCATCATGATTGTCAAGAAGGCAACCAAGAACGACTTGATCGTAGCCGGTGGAGGAGCCCTCGAGATGGAAATTTCAAAATACCTCCGCGATTACTCTCGCACCATCGCCGGAAAACAACAGCTAGTGATCGCTGCGTTTGCAAAGGCCCTCGAAATCATCCCCAGACAGCTGTGCGATAATGCAGGCTTCGACGCCACCGACATGCTAAACAAGTTGCGTATGCGACACGCAAAAGGTGATACTTGGGCTGGTATCGACATTGTCAATGAGGGTATTCGGGATAATCTTGAGCACTTTGTTTGGGAGCCGGTTTCAGTCAAGATCAACGCTATCCAGGCTGCTACTGAGGCTGCGTGCTTGATTTTGAGCGTGGATGAGACTATCAAGAACCAGGAGTCTCAACAACCCCAAGCAGGTCCTCCGGTTAGTGTACTCCAAATTCCATGTTTCATCAATAAGTTGCTGACGATAGGGAAATTAGATGCCGCGCGGCGCAGCACAAAGGGCTCTGAGAGGACGAGGACGAGGTATGCCTAGGCGGTAGACGTGCGGTCACCTAAGTAGTCGGCTATTTTATTGGGCGATAACCATGATCACTATAAAGCAAATATCAAAAGCATTGTTCATCGTCTCATCTTTTGTTCCTCCTGTGGCAGTCTGGTAAGAGCCACTTATCGCTTATTGGAAATTTCAACAGTGTTAAAGTGGAGCTTCGGAAATACCAGTACAGTAATGTCAGATTTGTTTCGCCCTAATGCAATTATGATACGCTACACCGTGCACGCGCGCCCATCGCCGACACTTTCTCCTTTCACCACCTCAGCTCGAGTGATTATACATGAGAACACTACAGGACTCAAACATTATCGTGAATTACTATCTTTAGGTATACCACTAGTTACAGCATCTACAAGCATGCAGCAGGGGAAACGAGGGAAAAAAGAGGTATCAATTTACTAGCGGTGGTTAAAGGAAGCCCATTTCTCCATCTCGTGAAGCAGTATTCAACTCTTACGATATTGGAGATTGGAGCTTCCCTTCATGCCCGAAAGCCCCAAGCTGAAAACACAAAACACAAGGCAAAAAACAGACAACTGTTCTGATGTGTATATGCAGTCGAAAAGTACTTGGAACACGAGGAGCCTGGCAGAGTAAACCAAGCTAATGCTGATATAAAAGGAGAAAAAAAAACCATGTACTGAACCCAACATAACAATCGTCTTTTACAGGACCCGAAGCAAAAAAAATAAAAAAATAGAAAGATGGTTCATGTCTCCCTATTGAAAAGGAAAAAGAATACACATCTGAGTAAAAAGAATCACCCTCTATTCCAATACACCGAACGTCCCGAAAATTCTCCCGTACGAGCACACATTGCTATCATTATTCACCGAGACACCGCCTATCCAAAGAATTTTGACTATGTACGAATCTCACATAGGAAACGTGAAGCTTAAAGGAACCTTATGATGACGAAGGTCCTGCACCGGTTATATTGCCGCCATCACCCACCATATCGGGGTTGTCATTATAGTAAGCGGTGTCAGTGGTGTTCCATTTACCGTCATATGGCTGCATAAGGTTCATCGGAATATTGATGCCGTTGACAATAGGGATAAGAATGCTCTCTGTAGGACATTAGTAAACGAAAAGGCTATGATGTAAATCGAATAGGTTGACTTACTAGTGGCAACAGGTCCGACAACCATCGCTAGGAAGAAGATCATCATGATGAAATACAGAACCGAGAAACGAGTAACGCGTCTCCTACGGAGTTTTGTCTGTTTCGCAGTATAAATCGGCGGACGAATTTGACGAGAAGGTCGGAGCCAGAAAAGCATAACGGAATGCGCCGTGTCAACGTATGGAATCATGATAAGTGGGAACATAATAAACAAGAGCACGTGGCCAAGAATGAAGTCCGCTGCGAAGAAACCCATCTCGGTAGTCTTACAAAGCAATTCACGTCCAGGCTGAGACATCGCATGCAAACCTATATCGCTGTCAGCTTCCAAGTTTACATTTCATTCATTGACTTCAACTCACCCAATCCATACCACTTTCCGGTCCAGAAAGCAATATTACTAGTGTCGGCCTTAAACTCACGAGTGAGCGCGAAGGTGATGATGAGCTTGTAGAACCACCTCTGTATAGCAACCACAGTGATCATGCCCAGGAGCGCCTTGGTAAAACTAAGACCTTCTAGGAAAAGCATAACTTCGAAGAAGGCAAAGAGCATGATGACCGAGAAGGCGTGGGCGATAGCAGCAAGAATAGGTCCAAATTTCTTGCAACAGATATTCAAAATAGGTCCCATACAACACGCCATTCCAAACAATGCAGCACAGACACCAAGATTGATGGCAATCGGAGCAAATGCGACAACACCGACACGGATGATGGAGGAAGTAGGTGTAAGCGACCCAAGCTTTTCGTTGCCCGGGTTCTCTTTTCTCAGTCCGGTCTGGGCGTTGATGAACAAGTAGGGGACAAGTGTAATGCAGACCAAAACAAACGGGCCCACAACCTCATTCCAGACAATGTTAGTGAACTTCGAACGAGGAATATCGCCGGCAAGCTTTTCTGAAGGATCACCCAGAGCTTTGCGCTTGTACCCGGTGATACGGGTCCTCGAAAGACGGCAAAAGGCAATCCAGGACTGGCCATGTGAACGAGAATTTCCACGAGACAACCACCGAAGGTAATCACGATAATCAATGAAGAAATCGTCCCAAGCGAATTGATGCGGATTGTATACAAATGGAGAGATACAGAGGGCGAGTAAAGATATCCAGAAGTAGGCCAACCCAGGTTGCCAGATTGTACAAGTGGCAAATAGTAGCATGAAAAGGGACCGAGCTCCAAGATAAATCGATGGACCAGCAAATCTCGAATACAAGATGCCGTAGGGGATACGAGCGGTTGCAAAGCCACGTCCAGTTCCGATATATCGCGCACCACCATATGCCATATTCTGGAGCAGAGAGTTTGCGTAGATCTGGCAAACAAACACTTCGAAAAGCGGCGACCACGAACCAAAGTGCTTCGCCAGTCGAGTTGCAGCACGCCAGAATCCGCGTTCCGTCAATTCCTGAACAACCAAGGGGACGAAAGAGATGAGGAGCACAATGGAGATGGAAAGGATACAACGAGTGATCCAGTCGAGGATTGGTTGGATATTCCGGCAGCCTTTCGGTAAAAGCTCATCTCTAATTGGTACATCCGGATTGTACTTGCACATAACCACCTGGTTCCTAAGAGCGCCGATGTTGATCAAAACGAACATGAAGCATTGTACCGACAAGATAATAAAGATGTTGTTGATGTGGAAACCAGCGTGAGCATAGAAAAAGGACAGGAACCGATCCAGAGGAAGCTGAGTGCCAAGGTAGTAATACTCGCGAGATAGGAATTGTTCTCCCATACCAGTTCCGATTTTGGTGGTAAAGTTCAGGATAGATCCGAAACCCAAATCACGTCCTTTACCACATTGATAGTACTCGCAATGCTTGATGCGACCACCACGAATCAATGCGTTCATGCCAGCGTAAATGTCTTCATTGAGATGAAGTCCCTTTTGCGCCTTAGAAACACCTCCACGTGTCGTCATAAAGATACCATTAAGGAAATCAGGATGTCCGTAATGAAGTTTGCCACCAATCTGAGCCAGTGTTCGAGCGAATAAAGTACCAAACGTCTGTTCCTTTCCAGCTGCAACGTCACCCAAAATGCCGACATTCTCGGAGAAAATGTACTCGCGAGCACCAAGAATAGCCACCGGAGCAATTTTTGAAGGAGGCAGTCCAGGGGTATAAGGTGAAACATTATCGACTGACATTTCCTCAAACTCGGCCAAGACACTACGAATCTTCAAACACTCTTCAAGATAATTGTCTTGATTGGCATCAATGAGCTGAATGTATTCACCGCGGTAGAAAATGATCGAGTGGTTCTGATTGTCGGATTTACCGTCACCAAGAATTGGGTTGCCAGAAAGCTGAATACGGAACTTAGGGCGACGCATTCCATTTTCCATGAGTTCAGAGTGACCATCAATCAATGCAGAGAACAGACGTGGATCACCACCTTCTTCCGTTGGAGGTTCCTCGTCCAGGTAGGCAATTTGAAGGTCTGGGTAAGCGCGCAACAAGAACTCGGTATTTTCCATCTCTTCCTTCTTGAATTTGGCATATCGCTGCATAGAGACGCAGATCTTGTACTTGCGACGAGCCATTCTTTCAAGTTCCCGTTCCAGTTTATCCGTGTTTCCACCGAACATCTGCACAACTTCAGGGTTTTCGACACGGTAAAGAAGCTTGATAGCTCGGCTGTAATTCATGAACCCAGAAATAGTGCGATACAAGGTCTGAGATCGGAGGGATGCCCAGATACGTGTGCGGAGCGTATATTCCGGCTGAGCAGATTTGAACCCAATGCAGTAAAATGGAAGGTCATCTGCTTTGGCCTTGGCAGACTCCTTTTCGTTCTTTTCCGCACCATCTCCATTGAACTGTGATGTTTCGTCTGCAAGGATCTTTGTATCCTTCACAAAACAATCCCACTCGTGTGGATGCAGTTGCTTCAGATATTCTAAGAGAGTGACGCGAGAATAAGGATCATCTTCACGGATAATCTCTCTTAATGAAAGCAATATCTTTTCTGCATAATGAGGAATTAACACTGTGAAAGTAGGCATATTGTCAACAGGCACGGGTTCCGGGATTGGCGTTGAGAGAGACTGGGCGAAAAAGGAGATACGTCGCTCAGCTTCGCTTCCGTTCGGAAAAAACTCGGTCTTGAAAGAATGGTCTTCTTGCGATACAAAGAACGTCGGTGCTCTCAACGTGCGTTTTCCTTCCTGTTCAGAGGGGACCTTTAGAACAGTTAGTTTAGGTTACCCAAATAATGTTATCAACTCGGAAAAGAGGTATTTACCTGATGATACAATAGCTTTTGGACGTGATCGATAGCAAGAAGATGCTCCCGATACATAGAAATAACTATAGCATTCCAAATCTGAGAGATGAGGACCTTGGGTTTGTACTTGATCTCCATATCTGTTGTCGCCAAGACTTTGGAATATATACGCTTTGGCAACCTTGAAAAGATGTTCCTCCATGGTGTCCAAATAGAGATACCGAGGTAGAAGGATCTAGCGACTGAGAAAATTGTGTTCCAAATGATGTACCACAGGTAAGTATCCAAGAAGAAGAGTATTAAATCGGTGAAAAACATGAGACCCAATACTACCTGGGGCTGGCGTTTACATAGAAGCTTTGCTGCCTCTCCAGTTCCAAGGAGAACCTCGCCGATGCAGTTATCGATTTTCATGACAGAGAGAACCCGGATGGGATCACGAAGAGATAGAGTCAAGAAAAAGTATGACTCTACAAGCTTCGCCGCAAAAACCAGAACCCAGATTCCGTATGACATCCACATGTCATTTCCCTGCAGGTGAGGGTAACTCGCAGTAAATGTTTGACTAGCGACGTATCGACGAGAATTCTTCGTAAGATAACTTCCAAACAAACCTCCCAGGGGCATGACTGCAAAGAAAAAATATGTGAACAGGGCGATGAAGAATTGTACGATCCCGAGGATCAACGAAATCTTCCCACAGGTTGCTTTAGACGTACAACTATCAACGAAGAAGATGTATACACTGGGTCCCAGGTTGACGATGAAGACGAGAATGATAAACATAAGACGCTTGGTGAGATGTTGAGCCCCACCCCAAGAACGAGGGACATATCTCCATTCAGCAATAGTTGCGACAATCATGATGAGAGCTGCAACTGCACCACCAAGGGCAACTGCTGACCATCGTGCTGCTCCTGGAGGTTGCTCGTTCACACGTTGATGATAGTCTTTGGTGTAGAGGGTAGGGGAGTTAAAAGCAGTATAAAACCAGAAAGCCGAGACATGAATAACCCAGATACGGTTGAAGTTGGTGACGAGATGGAACCACGAGCGAGTTTCTTTGTAAGTTTTGAAGAAAACCTTCTTCCATTCCACCTCCTTCAGTTTTTGGTATCTCTGAGGGGCAGGAACATCGCAAAGCAAACTCTTGTCGGTAAGGACGATCCTTTGAATACCTTGGGGGTACCAGAAGAGCTGATTGATATCGTCATAACCAATGATGTCCTTGTGATCTTTTTCCCTGCGGACATATTTGCCATCCACAATTTCATAGCCCTGGTCTCGGCAGTACTGATACAAAGGAGTGATTACCTCACGAAGATAAGTGCCTTCCTCAACAGGTTCAACTCTCTGCTGACATTCCGGAGAGTGATAGTAGTCGTCCGCACACTTGAAAATGAAACACAGACATTCGGCCATGAACCGGACTTGATTTGCCTCACCCCAGCAGAGCAGAAATAATGCTACTTGGCGAACCCGGTCATGTTGTGACATCCGGTTCATCTTCGTTTTCCACCGGTATTCGGCAGCCTCTAAGCTGTTATCTCCCTCTAATTGAGCTAGCTTCTCTGCCTCATTCTCCGCGCCTTCTGCCTTCTTCTTCGCTGCAGCTCTCGCCTTCCTAGTCTTGCGGTTGGCCTTGATCTTCATGTTCGCGAATCCAACAGCATCATCCAGATCAAGCTGAGCTGCAAAGTACCATTTACGATAATTTGCGTTGTCGCCTCCAATATAATCGGCATGGAGGGTCAGTAGTGCCTGATTAGGGGTCATACGGGAAGCCCGGGAGTCCAGAAGCGTCATGAAGTGATCGTACATATTGCGCATGCTGTCACGTTGAAACCCGAACTTATTGACTAGATCCAAGAAAATGTCCTCAATCTCTTCCTTGGAGAGCGGAATTTGATTTTCGGAAGTCCAGGCCGGATAAGGCTCTTTCGAACGTTGACCCATTGGGAGAGCATTACTGTAGTCCACACCGTAAACTGGCGTAGATGCACCGGAAGACCGATTGCCACCGTATGAAACCTGAGATGACGGAGGGCGATAACCTCGCTGCCCATTACCACCCTCGTATCCATTAAACCGCTCATCGCCACGGCCATAGTAGTCCATCTCAGCAGCACGTGCCATGTCAGATCTCATAGTAAAGTCGCTAAACGTCTCAGAGTCTTCTTCCGAGTCGTGTCCTCTCCGTTTACCCTTACGATCGCCTCCATAACCAGGTTGCTGGCCGGCAGCAGGGGCTTGATCTATCAAGATGTTAGTTCAACCACATAGACGTGAACGGTAGATGTCCACCATAGTATTGATCACCGTAATAATCGTCTTCATAGCCTCCCCGCCCATCGTTGTAATAGCCATCTTGTTGACCATAGGCATTGTGTTGGCCGGCATTATAATATTCGCTATAAAAAGTTTAGCATGGAACGACAGAAATACAAGGGCGGGCAAAACAAACTTCTCGTCATAATATCCATCCCCTTGCTGATCATAGCCCTGATCGTAATGACCATGTTGCTGGTGACGAGGGTCACCTTGAGGATGTCCCCCCTGGGCGTAGTCGTCCTGATAGTACGAGTCATGTTGACCGTACTGGTCATCATACGGCTGTTGAGGCCGCGCCATGACGGAGGTGCTTGAATTAAATGCTGGCAGGGTATTAGTACGGATGAAGCGTTGACTTGGAGGCTCAACAAGTGATGAAAAATGAAACTGCGAAGTTTCCGCATTCACGTCGAAGGCAAGCCAACGGGCGTGTAGCTTGGAATTGAAAATATCAACAGGCAAAGAAGCATCACTCACCCAAATGCTATTCGAATTGTATAGTCAGATATTACAAGAGATGGTTACTGAGGAAGAAAAAGGACACCCTCCGAATTGCTGCTGTTAAGAGTGGAAATCGTAGCTACCGCCTCCACTGTTGTGTTGTGGTGTGGTGTTGTGGTGTGGTGTTGTTGTGGTGTGGTGTTGTGATGTTGTGTTGAGTTGTGTTGTTGACTTGAACGAGCGTCGTCGTCGAGGAAAGGGGTTACCACACTGCAACACAAAAACCCACAAGATGAACGAGAGACTGGAGGAGGGGGGAATTCGAGGATGTTGCGAAAGAAAGAGGGAAAGGCCGAGATGAAGGAGTCGACGGGAATGGCAGAAGTGATCGACGGGGGGCACTAGGGAGAGGCGTATGGGCAGAAAAAGAAGGACGGATGGAGGGATAGCCGGGTGGGTGAGACAAGCGGGCGAGCGAGGAGATAGATAAAAAGTACGGGCTGATATGATGGCAATGCAGCACAGAGAAGCAGCCGAGCAACAGGTACGGTAGCACCAATGGTGCTCTTCTTGATTGAGTTTTAAACGTTGAGGAAGCGAGTGGCAGGAGCGAAGACGGACCCACACTTCACTAAACAGGCAGGGGTCCTGACGGTAGGAGTGGCCAAGTACTGGTACCTATTTAAATACAGGACTTTCTGCTCCAGCACAGGTTCCATACGAAGGGCTTGAGGGCTTGAGGGCTTGAGGGCTTGAATGTCTCCAAGCACTGCCCTAGAGCAGAAGTGCGTTGTGTTGTTCGAAGCGCTTGTAGGGCGGTTTGCCGCTACACGCACAGCACACGCGAGGAGATGAGAGCGAGGTTTTAAGGTTGTTGGTATCTCTACTCAACTCAGCACGACGGGAAGCATTTGAGCCTCTACAAAATGCCACCCGCAATCAAGGGCACAGCATCAGTATTCTGGAACGAAATACTGGAATGCCATGCCAGCTCCAATTTGAGTGGTGCGGAATGGAAAAGGAGAAGACAAGGATCTGGATTCAACCATGCACGATGAGGAAAAAACAGGAACGGGCAGCGCTCTCCATACCTGATCCCTGCAACCAAGCAACGACAAGCAGACAAGGTGCGTGCGCGCGGGTGAACGAACGTTCAATCTAGCCCAGCTTGACGTGCTGGCTGCAGTACTTACGTGGTATGGTAGCTCGACTCAGCCACAATGGCTCCGGCGATGTTTGCTTTAATGAATGATCATCGTCGGTGGCAAGGGAGATGAGATTGCCAGTCGTAGATATATTGCCCAATAGGAGGTGCGTGTCAGGAATTCTGCCTCTCCCAGATGTACCCCCTAAAGTGGAACTACTGCACCCAAAAGCTGCTTAGTATAGCGGCGGTTGCATCAAGCGCGTCGAAGAGCTCTGCCAAATTGTCTGTCTGACGGCTTCAGAGCTGAAGCAGAACTGGTTTGGTTTCCAAATCACATACCCTTGTGTTTGGAGTCCGCTCTCTCTCTTAAATAACGTAGAGTGCCGTGGAATGCGACGCGGGAAGCATGAGAACGGCACCCGTTGGGCAGGCAGTTGCCGGAATGCCGGAACGGATAGGAGCAGAGCAGAGCAGAGCAGAGCAGAGCAGAGCAGAGCAGAGCAGAGCAGAGCAGAGCAGAGCAGAGCAGAGCAGAGCAGAGCAGAGCAGAGCAGAGCAGAGCAGTACCTTACTTACGCGTCAGTAAAGTGAGGAACGAACGAGCGTTACTGTAAGCATACAGCAGAATCCCCCGTACCCGTACCACTTCCGGTGTTCCTGAATTATCTCTCTACCTATTCGGTCCATTTCCACGCATGCCCGCTTCGAAGAAGCAAGCGCCTTGCTCTACCTGTCAGTTTGGTACGCAGTGTTACGCGGCCAGCAGCAAGCATCAACTGCTGATCCTCCAGTCGTCTCAAGAGTCGCTCACCAGCACCCAGCAAGCAGCATAGCAAGCAGCACGACGCAGGTAGTGGTGTGCGGTAAATAATATACTGTACTCCCCGGCATAACACTCCTACTCTACCTACTTCAATTTCCTTCTCCTTCTCAACTCTCCATCTCACAAGTTTTGCTTCACCTTCGCTCCTCAACCTATTCAGAGTATACCGATTCCTGTCATTCGTTCATTCATTCACCCCACACTCGTTAATCGTGCGCTGTTTCCCGTTATTTATACTTCACTTGCTCTCACGGACCCTCCTGAAACTCTCGGCCGCCAGATCAGATAGATATCTGCCGCCATACCAAGACTTCTCCAACAGCGATCCAACCACCTAAATAAGTAGTTGTCTATACAAGGAAGACGCTTTGCCATACAATTTCGCTCAGCGTCGAAAAATGAAGTACACGCTTGCTGTTGCGGTAGCCGCAACAGTCGTCAACTTGGCCGTCGGTGCGAATTTAGATCCCATCGTCACCAAGGGAAGCAGTGGGTAGCGCCGATTCCGTTATTTTGATTGGAACGCTTGGCTAATAAGGCTTGGTGAGACAGAATTCTTTTATAAAACCAATGGAACCCAATTGTGCGGCCTCCCCCTACGGTCTTGGAGTTGTTGCACAACTTGCTGACACAACTATCCTGCAGCTTCATTAAGGGGGTTGCATACCAAGCAGAATCCACAGACACCACTTCCTTCTTTGTGGACCCACTTGCAGATAAATCTGCCTGCAAACGCGATGTGCCTTACCTTCAAGAGTTAGGAACAAACACAATCCGTGTTTATGCTATTGACCCCAAGAAGAACCACGATGACTGCATGCAATTGCTTCAGGATGCGGGCATCTATGTTGTCAGTGACCTCTCGGAACCACAAACTTCCATCAACCGCGATAATCCTCAATGGGATGACGCCCTTTACGCCAGATACACATCAGTAGTGGATGCCTTGGCCGGTTATAGCAACGTTCTTGGATTTTTCGCTGGAAATGAAGTCTCGAACCAGAAAAACAACACCGCTGCTTCTGCCTATGTCAAAGCGGCCGTCCGGGATGTAAAGGCGTATATTAAACAGAAGAAATATCGCGACATTCCTGTCGGATATGCGACCAACGACGATGCCGACATCCGCTTGGACCTGGCCAAGTACTTTAATTGTAATTCTCAAGAAGAGGGCGTAGATTTCTGGGGATACAACATCTACTCTTGGTGTGGAGACAGCTCTTACACAAAGTCCGGTTACGACGTCCGAACTGCCGAGTTCGCGAACTACAGTGTGCCTGCATTCTTTGCCGAATATGGTTGCAATCAAGTACAGCCCCGTCAGTTCACAGATGTAAAAGCTCTTTATGGCGACACAATGACGAAGGTCTGGTCCGGCGGTATTGTTTACATGTATTACCAAGAGGCCAATGATTATGGTATGTTGCTCCTCCGCATGGATATATTTATTTGCTGATGAATATATAGGTCTGGTGAAGATCGACGGCGATAAAGTCACAAAGTTGACCGACTTTGACAATCTAAAGAAGCAGATTCTTGCGGTTAAACCCACGAGCGTTGAAATGAACTCGTACACTCCCACCAACACCAAACTTCAACAATGTCCCGTGGAGGGCAATGACTGGAGAGCCTCTTCCAAATTGCCCCCCTCTCCTAACCAGCAGCTGTGTACTTGCATGGTCAATAGCTTGTCCTGTGTCGCAAAGTCCTCTGTCGACAAAAGTAAATACGGTGATCTGTTCTCTTTCACCTGTGGGAAGGGCACAGACTGCACTGGAATCAACGGTAACGGAACTACTGGTGCATATGGTGCATACTCGATGTGCGGCGCCTCCGAGCGTTTGTCTTGGGCTATGAATGCGGTAAGATTGATTTGTATATTGACACGCATCCTACTGACGTTCCCTCAGTACTACGAAGCACAAAACAAAGCCAGCACTGCTTGTGATTTTAATGGCGATGGTCAAACGCAGACACCCACCTCGGCTTCGGGAGCCTGTGCAACGTTGCTGAAAGAGGCTGGTGGTACTAAAGGAACTGGTACTGTTACCTCTGCGCCCACCAGTAGTAGCAGTAGTACCAGCAGTGCCTCTAGTGCGCCGATTCCTAGTATTTGGCTTGGTTCTTACAAAATTGCGTCTGCGATGGTAGTTGCGTTTTTTGGCGGGGTTGCCATGGTCATATAAACAAATGGTACTGGGTGGGATTTGAGCGCTCGCGATGTACACACTGATATTATGCATTGCATTTGTTGCGAATAGACATGTACAACAAATTAATATGTGAAGGGCTTTTTATTTATTTCTTTGACTTGATAATACTGCTTGACTCTGAAATGTAATAATGAATTTTTGTCGATCGTTCTGCCATATTTTTTTGCTTAGAGCACGTTCAGATTTGTCTCGTGCCCAGCCACCAGAGCCTCATTCGCAAGCTCATTTCTCGTTGCCGAGCGAGCCTGCGAGCGAGGCAACGAGAGCCTGGGGACGAGACAACGTTCAGATGTCCGAGTACGGTTTTGTAAAACTAATTTACTTCCGGTGGGAGCAGTTGTGAAATCCAAAATCATGAAGTCAAATTCTGGTGAGAATTTTCGGCTGTCCTGGAATTATCCTCTACTATAAGTACCAGAATTGGGCACTTAGAGAACTCTTGTAGTTGGGTTTTCGAACTTTCATCTTAGGAGGAAAACCATGGTTTTGGTAAACTTTTCAGCCACAATTCAATGGTTACTGAACATGTCATATAACTCTAAAACTACGAAATTGACCTTAAACTCAGTTTGTATGGTAACTTCAAGTTACAGTTGGTCATCCGAATGCGCCCCTACACTTGCAAGTTTCAGGTCTAGCGATATACGATGATCCGCTAGGGCAGCGTACACCAGCAAGCGGCACAACATTCCGTTCCCTACTGAAGGCAAATTCCTCCCACCCTTTAATGTTGTTTTTACTGGTGTGAGATGGCGAACTGGTCTACCATCACAAATCACAAGTCAACAACACTACGACAGAACACGTACACCAATAATGCACGCTGTGTGGGTGGGTTGGTTACCCTTGCGGCCGATAGCTTAAACTCGAGTGGCAATGACACAAGTTTGTCTCAATTGCCCTCCACTTCTTTCTGCGGGTAGCCATTGTATCTTTGTCGTTGAATTGTGCAGATATTTGTATTATCAAAATTACTTACTGGAGAAGAATCGCACGTAAAGTGGTCTTAATTTCGTCATTAAGAATTTCATGTCTTGCAGAGAGCATCTCAAGATTTTTAAAGAAGGCTTAGCAACGCAAGACATCCGAACTTTCCGGAGAATACCGTTATAGCTTGGCGAAGACGGCTTAACTTGGCGTCAAGTCCGAAGTGCTGGACATGCAAAGCGAGTGATGTTCTGTGTGCTACAATATTGCAATATTGCGGTGGCCTTATAATAAGTATTCCACATTCGAGAGTGTCTGGGTTTCAGAGGACAGGAGGTGTGGCTGATGTGAAGGAGAATATGCTGTTGGAGTTTGAGCGCGGAGTAGCGGGTTTCTCAAGAAACCGGCACAGATATCACTCTTCGCGGTTTCAGTTTCATTTTGCACCATCACAAATACTTTATCATCCCCAAACATCTGTAGCGTATGATGCGTTGTAGCAGTTGGAATCTCGTAAATATCGGAGAAGGCTTGATACTAACGTTACGGCGCCGTTGGCCGCTTGAACCAGTGGTGGTTTTATAGTTTCCTGTGCCGAACACTAGCGGTCTTCATCTGAAACGATGAGCTGCAGAAGTGAACTAAGATTAGCAACCCTTGGGGATATTGAAACTGGTGCTGTAAACTATAGCTTTCTCTATTGTGGCGTTGTAGCAGGTTGTGCAGACTTCAAATGTTCGACGGGTCGAACACCTAGACATACACATACAGTATCTAAGGAATTAGTAAATCCTAATTAGTGAAACCAGACCTCTGCATGTTCAGGGAGGAAGAATTTGTCCTCAAGCTCTAGAGGCAGAAATGGGACTCATACTGTTGAGTGATGTATACCAGTGATTGCTTCTCAGAATGCCCCGATTTGAGCTTCTCCGGAAAGCACTGAATACTCACCGGTATGTATTTGAGATTGGGCTTCATACTGTACTCTACAACAAGAAATGGACTGGAAAGTCGCTACTGCGGTGCTATTGTTGATCTTGGTTCGTTGCTGATCTTGCAGATACTCAAGTGGTTATAACGATAGCACCTCCTGTTAAAATAGCGTGAACATTGGTGTATATCGCTATGCCTTCTGTGCGTGGTTGAAGCATATGAATTCGTACATCTTGATAACTTTCTCTGGGAAGATCGGAGATGACTTCGCATCTCAGTTTCTGTGGGACTGGTCAAGTTGATATATAGGCGCCTACCAGGTGGGTTGTTCAATTTGAATTCTCTCCTCAAGCGAACAGTTCAATCCGGATACCTTCTATCACTCTCAGAAAGTAAACAACAACCCCGAGTTGTCTGGAATAGATCACATCCGATCACTCACCGTGCGGCTCTTCCGGTTGTCTCATAGCAACACCCGGTTTATTTACAGACAAGACCTTCCAAGCTCAAACTCGTTCCAATCCCACTACCACACATTCACCGTCCTCCCCATATCACAAAATGTGTCGCACTCCACCACCCCCCTCTCCTACAGAGTCTTTCAACTGGAGTGATGATGAAGATGAAGCTCTGCCGGATCCTAAGGACTTACTCGAGTCAATATCAACCAAACATACAAGCAAAGGGACGACATGCTCGACATACTCTGATAAGAGCAGTCTGACGAGAGCCAGTCTTATAACCAATAGCAATCGCAGAGAAAGTAATACGCCCAGTATCCATTTCCCAGTGACGGGCAATTCTCTCACCGAACCAATTATTGCTGGAGGCTACCCCTCCCTTGCGAACGTGCAACTGGAATGGGATGGGGAAGCAACCACGGCTGACGAAACGGAATCCGATCAAGTAAACGAACCTATTAAATCGCCCAGGACTGCAGAGACGACACCTGACCAGGTGAACGAACCCACAAAACTACCCAGGAAAGTAACGAAGGTTGTTATCTTCACCTCCGACGAGGAATCGGATACGGACTCAAGGCCGGTTATACAAAAGGCCCAATCACCACAAGAAGAAATCAAAAAACTATCAGTTCCTCGTGTTCGACGTAGGCGCAAGAGTGCTCTTTCGTCGGATTCGTCAGGCTCGGAAGATGAATACGTATCGGCTGTGTCCACGCGGAGAAATGAGGATGTGGTCATTTTTACCTCGGACGAGGAGTATCCAGCAGCATGGGGAAGAGTGATGAGGAAGAAGCGGCAGCCGAGAAATAATAAAATCGGTCAGACTCTTGGATCAAGGAACGAACTTGCAGATCTCTTCGCTAAAACCTCAATCTCCAATATCCCGTCGAAGAAGGAAGTGAGAGAGTTGATATTCTTGACATCTGACGATGATTCCAGCCTAGAGGTGTGCGACAAAAATCCCCAGAAGCGGTGGTCTAGCGGCCGAAACCCATCGAATTTGCTGGGTTCATATGATGACATCTTCTCTGAAGAGTCCGAGTTGGAGGTTACAACTTCAGATGACCTTTCGAACGCAACAATCCCATAGTGAGTTATATTCTTTGCACATTGGAAGGTTGCTAACGTCTGGAGCAATAGTCCTAAGCTCATAAACCCTCCCAAGACACCCAGCCGTGGAGGAATCAAATTCAAATCGCCCGAGAAGAAGTTTCCACGGATACCACCAACCCCTCATCATCCCGACAGCGCGGAGTTCTGGGACCAAGAAGTTACGAACCACTGGAATGATCAACATAGCCCGCGCAAGGTACCCCTTCAACCCCTAACCAACCTTGGCAGGGCTATCAGCATCAGTTCTGAATCAGAGTATGGTTCTGATACCGACTGCGATTCAATGGATGATTTCATCGATGACGGCGACGACGCTCCTCGAACTGTGTCGAAGACCAAGAACCCGAAGACCCCAGGGAAGACTCCAGGAAAGACAATCTCAGATCGTCAAGCAAAAAAAGAATGGGATGCTAAAAAGACTGCGCTGGCTGAATCATTCATAAAACTGTTGGACGAGGAGCTGAACAATGGTGGAGTCGCAAAGTACTATGAGAATAGAGGAGGTATCAAGCTGATATGGAATCCTAAGCTCCGAAAGACGGCTGGAAAGGCGAAACTGGTCAAGGGGACTATCGAGCTCTCCGAAAAGGTGATAACCGATGAGCGTGAGTAATTCTGGTCTAAAACTAAATACTTCATGCTAACTGGATCTAGATCGCTTGTACAATACCACCGCCCATGAATATTGCCATCTAGCCGTATGGGCCATCAGCCAGGAAAAACGTGAGGCCCATGGGCCCCAATTTAAGCAATGGGGTGCTCGGGTTTCTTCAAAGTTCCCTCAATACAATATCAACGTTACAACCTGTCATAGTTACGAGATTAACTACAAGTTCAAATTCCAGTGCCAAACCCCCAGATGCAACTATGCGTGGCAGCAGCATTCAAAGCCCAAGGGCATTGATAACAAGAGGTGTCCTTGGTGTAAGATTGGAATTTTGCTCCAGGTCAAACCCCCACTACGAGCACCTAGGCCGCCAACCGAGTACCAGCTGTACACCAAGGCGCATATGGCGAGGATCAAGCAGGAGAATCCGGGTTCGCCGCACAAGGAAGTTATGACAATTCTGGGACAGGAATGGAAGAAATATAAGGCGCAAACCCCGCTGAGAGTCGTGCAAGACAACAGTCGCATAGATCTGGAAGACATGCCAGATACCATGACTGCATCAAGGGCTAAAGGACAAGGCTTGTCTGATATCAATGCCGTAGTTGAGGAGGACAGGCAAACAGCCCCTTCTTTGGGCGATTTGATGGATAGTTTAAAGGTTAGATTACTAGACTCGCTCCAATCTGTGGTTACTGGGGTTTTCGGCTTACCAAAGCTGTAGCTTTAAACTTGGGTACTAGTACTCGACGGGAATCATATTTAGCATCTGAACTTGAGGAATTGGGTGGGACTGCATTTTATTTTTATTGGTGCGGGTTTTCAAGGTCTGCATTTCCGAAAGATATCATTTGGGATTTGGACAAACTTGGGTGTTTTTGGTTGCATTGCATTACTCGTTACAGAATGCATAGTCCATGAAGGAGTCCATGAGTACCTATGGCTGGCTGGCTTCTGGCATTTAAACATACTTTTGTAAAGTACACTTACACAGTACACAGTTTGGGTTGATTTTTCTGTTCGCTCTTTTGCAGTGCAATACAATGAGTACCTCAGACATGAAAGAAGTTGAAATCCACAGTGCCTGTACCCTTCTCATCGTGAAATCGATGGCAATGTTAGCCCCAGAGAAAGGTTACAAGATATATCCATGGTCCTAGCTCCACGCCTACGCATAAATGTAGTCACCGATAATATGACTCTTACAAAAGGTTGACTAGCAATTCAAGTGGTTGAATATGGTAGGGGACAAGAAACACATCTTCTCTATGAGTCAATGCTCAATCGTCACGTGCTCAGGTGTCAATGATAAAACCCCCCGCGTTCACCCCGCCATCCCAAACGATAGCTCCAAACCTAACCCCAATAACCTCAACTCCTCAATCCGCCTCCTCTACCATGACAGTCCCACCATCGATCCCCACCGTTTCAACCGACCTCTTCGGCGGTGCCATCACCGCACACATCCCTGCCAGCTTCGAGGACGCCTCCAACCACCGGCCAGTACCTGATACACAAGAGGTCTTCGTCTCACGCACTTACGACACTGACATCTCGATAATCTTCGATATTCTCCAGCGCGTCCCCGGCAGCGACGAGGATGCCATCGCGGTACACTGGGACGATGTTGCGTCAGACCCTCTGCGCACACATAAGTTGTTCGACACCAGGAGTGTAACGCTACCGAATCTGTATGGCACTTCCGAAAGGTTTCCCCTTCACCTGTTTTTTTGCTGACACGGGAATAAATAATTAGTGCGGGGAAACCGGCGTATACAATCACTGGGACTATCTCGGGGAAAATTGGGGAGCCCCAGACTCAGCCGCCGCTGTTTACGGCGCTGCTGATGACGGTGGTGCGCTTGCAGGAACAGACGACGGATCTGGTGATTACGATTAATGTCCCGTTTACGAGCGTGGGGATGGTGGCAGCCGAGGGAGCACTTGAGTGGCAGGGCGAGCTGAGTGGTGTTCCGGGAGAGTTGCTGCAGGCTGGGATGATGGTGAGGGATAAGGTGCTAGAGACGTTTAGGATATGTGATTGGGGTTTGTTTGGTGGGGATGATTAAGGTGTGGTGAGGGCGGGGAACTCGAAAAGATGGGATTGATGGCGTTTCCGGCTTTGGGATGCTGTTTGCTATGATAGCGAGAGGGATTAATCTACTTTATAAGAGCTTGGGCTTCATTGGGTTTTTGGGAATCTGGATATTGCATAATAGATACTTGGTAATTGGTAGAGAGCGGTATTGGGTCGTATAGTCAGGATATCAGTTGATAGGTTCTGAAGCCAATTGCAACCAGAATTCCACCGGGAAAAAGTTATATGCGGGGAAGCAACGGCGCAGGAAACGCTCCAAAGTCACATTTTTTGAGGTCAACTGTAGTTCTTTCAAAACCCAACAGGCGGCCCTAGAAGTAGTAACCCAAACAGCAGTCTTCGAGCCTCTTCGATGTTCTATTCGGCAAGTCAGTCTTCTAGGATAGTCAGTTAGTCAACATAACCGTCATGATTATCCAGAGGATACTTCAGGTTAAATGGGTTAGGGATACACAGCCATCTTGCCACCCATTGCCCTGCTTTCTTGTTATGATGCATCACTCGTTCTCTTTGTAAGATACTAGTCCTTCTTCTCCCTTCCTCTTTCCCTTTAAATTCTACTTATTAATCTGATTAAAGCTCGCCACTACCCCAAACACCATTCAACTTGCGTAAACCCGGCGAGTCGATCCACGTTGACGAGAATGCCTTGCTGATCACAATATCTTTGTCGGTATCGAATCAAATTATCCCATTATACACTCCGTCACATACTCTCAAGGCATTACGTGCCAGAAACTGCCAACACCCGGAACAAAATCTCCGCGACAGGCGGGTAGAAATGTCTAGCAATAGAACCCATCAATGCGCATAATGACAACGCATGACACCTGCTATGTCTTGTATTTCAACCGTGCTGAAGAAACGTATCGAGCAGCGAGTATCTGGTATTACTGTGAGAGAGAGAGACAGCGATACTGAGCACTACTGGCGCCGTTGCGCTGGACAAGACAGTCGGTGAGATGTCTAAAGTTATAGCGTCTTGGTGCTGTACTCTACGTACCACTCGCAGCCGATATCCTGCGGAAGTCCGATGCTGATTGGGCGCCGAGGGCATTCTGCGAAAGTACTTCCAAGTGAAACGTTCAAATTTTTTTTCCCCACCACGTCGCTCAGTCTTGGTTGTTTCTCGCCAAGATGCCGGGAAGTTTCAACCAAAATTAGCGGTGTCGCAGGATAGCCCGAGTGTTACATAGGATTTAGAGTCTTGCTTAAGCTTATAGCACGGGTAATAGTAAAATTCATAGAAAGTTTTGTTGAAATGGTTGGATGGGTGGAAAGCCAATGTATGTGCCATGTGGGAACTCGAAGGAAAGTAAAGCCGAATCTCGGAGAGCCTCGATTCTCGAAGATCTCGCGGCCACAGATCGATTTGTTGCGGAATAAGCAAAAAAAGGAGGCCTGGTGGCGGCAACGCTACTGCAGGAACGAGCGGCACCCAAGTGGGGTGGGGCGTGGCATTAGAGAAATGCTGTGTTCCGGTCTGTTTGTATGGGTACTCTGCTGTACTCTGCTGTACTCGCTCTACATGTCTTCCCCTTTTAGCAACGTACCAAGAGCTACTGGGTGCTGTTGGGAAGGCCTATGGCTTTTCTATTTTCAATGGACAACCTAGAGGCAGAAGCAGAAGTGTATGCGTGAGTAGGTTAATAGAAGAGTCCTCCGAATAGAATAACCCAAGGCTCTCCGGTGGGCAAATATGCGGTACCAGGACTGAGAAGGCAAGTAGCACCAAGTAGAGGTAGAACTGCAAGGGGCCGAGCTGAGGGTAATGGAGGAAGGGAGGCTAGGGAGGCGAGGCACAGGTGTGGTCGGAGCGGCTGCGTTCTGGCATATGATAGGGCTATGTCGACGTTTAACCATAACCCTCGCCCTCTCATTATCATTATCAATAACTTTCCGTCTCTTCCCCTCTCCGTTTTCTTCTCCCCCTCTTTCTCTCCTTTCTTTAACGGCTCTGCGACTCGTTGCTTCTCATCTTTCTTTCTATCTTCATTCTTTCTTGCAAATACAATTTTGCGTTGACTGCATCATCAGTCAATTGCCTTCCATCGTTCACCAGTCACCTGGAATCTTTGTGACATTCCCTCTTTTTTTCGTTGACGAAACATTCCCTTTGCTTTGAGAGCACGAGATAGATATATTTTTTGCGCAGATACCATCCGGCCATCCATACAGCCATAGCCTGAACTCACAACAGGCATATATCCAACACCTATCATCTCCGGACATCTATCAACATATCCCACCACCGCCTCCTCCACAAAATCCGACGGCATATCGAATATGTTTGGCAAGAGTCTGATCATCTGGGCTGTTTCTGCTTTGGCTGCCACTCAGTTGGCATCAGCCCAACCTCACCGTATGCATTTTCATGTTCTGTTTTCATGCTCGCTATGTATGTTTATTGATCATTATCACAGACCGGCATGGTTTGCAGCGAAGGCACCCTATGCCCGGGGTTGTCACAGTTAAGAAGGCCGCCGCAACAGTCTATGTTGATCAATACGGGAACACGGTTGATCCGAATGCACCACGTACAGTTGTTGTTACGGTTTATGCTACTGGTCCAGCCCCCGATGCGAAGACCGTTTATACCAGCTGCAAGAAGAAGCCCGCCAAAACGTTGTCGATTCCTCCGACTAAGACTTCCGTGGTCAAAAAGCCCAAGGATGTAGAAAAACCAAATGCCAAACCAGAAAAACCGAAGTCGGAGCCAACGAAACCAATGGAAGAGGTACGGCCGGCGCCATCGAAAGTAAAGCACTCGACACCACCGGCTCCTAAGGAAACCGATTCCTTGCCACCCAGAGGAGCGTACACACCAGGAACATACCCTTCTGGTAATAGGCCTGGCATCGTATATTCGCCCTACAGAGCAGATCACAAGTGCAAATCCGCAGAGGAAGTTGCTGCGGATGTTGAGCAGCTAAAGAACTTCAGCCCACTTCGATTGTATGGCGTAGACTGCAATCAAATCCAGAATGTTATTGCTGCTGGAAAGCCGCATGGAATTCAAGTGTTCGCCGGTATTTGGAACGTAGACAAGGCTGCCGATGAGCTCGAGACGCTGATCGAGGCTGTGGGCAAAGACTGGGATTCTGTCCACACGGTTGCTATCGGTAACGAGGTTGTTAACTTTGGAAGGATGGATGCCACCAGGTTCGCTTCAGTCATCAATCAGAGTCGTAAGCGTCTTCGGGAGCCTTCGGTCGGATACACTGGACCGGTCGTCGGTGTTGATACCTTTGTCGCAATCATGAGCAACCCTGCTATTTGCGAAGCCTCCGACTACGTTGCTGCCAACTGTCATCCCTTCTTCGATGGTAACATTGTAGCTGAAGGTTCCGGTCAGTTTATAGAAAACATGAAGAAGGAGATTGCCAAAAGTTGCGGAAACAAGAAAATCGTCATTACTGGTGAGTTGATCCATGAAATTACATGTTTAGAAGTTCACGGTATTAATGCGTTTGTTAAACAGAGGCTGGCTGGCCCACTAAAGGCACTCCAAACAATAAAGCTGTCCCAGGCATTGCAGAACAGAAGGCTGCGATCAAGTCTATCGTGGACACTCAGGGCAAAGACGTTATCCTTTTCACTGCTTTCGACGACATGTGGAAACAGAACACCGCCCTAACCTTCGGTACTGAGCAGGTTGGTTCACGGTAGCTTTTGTTATACTGATGCACGTGCTAACACGCTTTCACAGTTCTGGGGTATCCAGAATAAGAATCTTCGCTAGACCATCAGATATTCTACCCGCCGTCCTAAATAATGATATAGTGGGTAGTTATTGGGTTATTCTGTAGGAAGTACCGGTATCAGATAGATATTGCTGCATCTCGAGCGGTATAGAGTTGAATGATGAATCTTATGAGTTGGAATGTAAAGGGGGTACAAGTGGTGGAGAGAAGGTGGCGTATGTTTTTGATTTTTGGTTTCAATACTGCAGCTCCTTTGGAAAGCGTCCACTGAAGGGGTTAAAGCGATAACTGGATGCGCATGTTGAAACTTGGCTTGTTATTTAGCTATTTAGCGGAATTTTATGGGGTTATTTCATATAGAGTACTGTCGTCTACTGATTGTGGGTTCATGCGTGATACTCTTTGTAGCAGAGAATAGATTGGCTCTGGACATGGAAGCTTGAAGCAGGGTGGGTCTCTTGTTACTAGGTATGCATTCCCGTGGTCTGACAAAGAGGAATCTGGATTGCCCCTGTTCCCCGGGGCTGTGGAGTGTTCCCTCCGGGTATTTTTTTGCGGATATATTGAACTTTGAACCTTGTGAACGCCGGCTGGCACATATCACTCGGTTCAAGAGACATCTCGGCAATCTCAAAGCAAGTACTATCATATTAGATCCTCCTCTTCCCATCACGTATTAAACATCACCCAAACCATTCCTATGCTACATAGTCATCTCAATTCAAGAAGGAAGTAAAAAGGAAGAAAGAAAACTGCGAATAATTACTCTTTGCGGCCGGGGGGATATAGAATTCTATGTACTTAAGGTACTTACAAAAACATCATAGCAAAGTAAAAAAAAGTGTCTATTATGGCAGTAACCTAGGCACAGAAAAGAAAACAATCTGGTCCATTCCAAACATAAACAGTTCCCTCGCTAAACAAAAGTTTCATAGTAAATCGTAATTGAGATAAAGGGGACGAACACTTTACATTAATATCATGATAAACGTACACCCTCAAGAAACACCTCCACACCCCCGACTCTAAAACTCCAATTCAAAATTTATCACTCCATCACAGGTAGGAAACCGGATGTCATAAGGAAGTACAGCGCATAGGTAATCGGAGGTCTCCGTCTTTTGGTAGTCGTAATGGTGGTGGTCGTTGTTGTTATGATGGTAGTCTTCTCGGAGAAGTCCTACTTCCCACCGGCATCGATTGTCTTTTTTAGGTGTTCCGCATCACTCTCATCACCTACAAACGTCCAGGATTCTTCCGAGTCTTCAGGAACGTCACCAGTATGCGACTTCTTGATCAAGGTACGGGCGTATTCGAGGTCCCGATAAATAGCTTGAATCGCAGTGTCGACGCCGTTTTCCTGTGGTCAAACCAATTAGCAGGGCTCGATAAAATGGTATGGGGGTGAGAGGCTGTCATACACTTCTGATTTGCTCACCGAGCACCTCTGCCTTCACAATCATCCTCTCATTATGCGTTGCCTCCCAAAGAGCCTTGGAAAAGACGCCCGTGTTCAACTTCTTGATACACACACCCACGCCAAGGTCTTCGACGCGATTCCCAAAGAAAAACTGGTCTCCAAAAAAGGGTTTGACGATCGTCGGGATCCCGGCTCTCAAGCTCGCTCCAGTGGTTCCTGCACCACCATGATGACACGCTGCATCAATCTGTCTAAACAGCCAGTCGTGAGGGCAAGAGTTGATTTGATGGATCTCCGGGGGCAACGGGACTTCAGGCTCATTGGATGAGGTCTTACTTAATCTGTCGGACCATCCTTTCGAGAGGATACAACGAACATCAGCCTTGAGGACGGATTCTACCACTGTCTTGGTCATGGCTTCTGGATCGGCGACCGTCACGGACCCGAACCCAACATAGACGACCTTTTTACCATCATCCCGCGCTTTCTTAATAAAGTCCATCAAATCGCTTGGTGGAACCCAACCAGTATTCTGGTCCAGGAACCAATATCCTGTCACACGGATCCAGTCGCTATAATCTAGCGGGGGAACGACGACCGACGGACTGAAGTTGTAAAGGAACGGGACCTTGTTAATCTGAAGCTTGTCCAAGTTGGTACTTCGAAGGTTCAATAGCCGTTTGCGCCACCTATTGACCTGACCAGCGGTAGACTTCCAAAAGACGTTGTCAATAATTACATAGGTGAAATAATTGTATGCACCTCCCATCTTGTGTTCTGGTACGGCGAAGGCGTGCGGATATGCTCTAGTTCTCGTCCATGGCATGGTGAAAGCACGGAAATATGGGATTCCGAGAGCTTCTGCGATATGGATACCAGCCATTGCGCTGGGACTTTCGATAAGGAGGTCTGAACCTTGACAAGCTTGCCATGAAGACTCCAAAAGACCATCAAGCCACCCTCGCATCTGTAGTAGAGCATATTAGTACGGTCATGCTTTGATTAGGAGTCACCGCCTTACCCTTGAAGTTGTTACCCTGAGAAATTCTACCGTAAACATTCCATACTCGACACAGAGTTGCATAAGCTCGGCAGGATCGCCTTCGACCGGAGCAAACTCGATACCATAGCCTTCAATCCAATCTTTGAACTCCGCATGAGTAGCAATTTTCGTCTTGTGACCATCCTTCATTAACCCTATACATAGAGCGATGTATGGCTGCACATCTCCACGACTGCCGATAGTTAGACACGTGATATTCATAGGCTCAGTTGGCTTAAAATTGATGATAGACCCATGAGGATCATCGAAAACAATTGGCGGAGCCTCCGATATAAGACTTGACTCGGCTCTTGTCGGTAGCTGCAGATCATGGCAGTCTGGCTCCTCATTTCGGGCGTCTTGAAGCATTTGATGTTCCAACTTTGCAGCTTCCGCGCCCCGCTTCTCCTCTTTGCTTAGGAAGCCGCTTTCCACGAGGAGCCGAATATCGTCAATGTTTTGCATTAGGGTTATAGCACAATCGTCTCTGGTATCCACTTGGCCAAACTCAAAGAAGAGTTCTTCGTGACCTCGAATTGTGATAACAAGACCCGAATATCCGAACCGGAATCCTTTTTCTTTATCAACATTCTCAATATCTTTGAGAGGAAGAATCATTTTCGTTTTCGTTCCGGGCAAGATGCTACGGAAACAAAAGTTCCGATTGCTAAGATATATCTTGCCATATAAAGGTAAAACCCGGTGTAGGTATCCGAAGTAGACTGCGGTTAAGCGCTCTGTTTCGGGTAGTGCAAATCTCGTCCTGAACCGGTCTCCATGCTCTAAGGCATCATTCTCTTCATCATCTTCATTATCGTCTACCTTCTCATCCGGCATCATTCCCATGGGTTCCTGGTAGTGCCGTCTGCCACCGGTCCACATATCCGAGACCTTCTCCAGATAACCCATGGGCTGGGTAGCTAGTAGTGTGCCCACTTTCTTCGACCGCCGTTTCATCCAGTCGGCCCAACCAGCAGCACGTTGGAGTGGAAATACGCCTGTCTTTGCGATGTCCTGTAGCTTAGGCGAACCTTTACCGTGGCCAAAACCGTGTTCGGAATCCGAATCATCGGGTGACGTCTTGTGACTGCTATCAGCAGTGTGTCTCCTCGAAGGCGGATGAACGCGAATCGTTGCGCCAGGTGATGATTTGCGACCTTGTGACTTCCCTTTCCCTCCTCTGAATGACGAGCGACGTCTAAACTTTTTCATCGTAGGGGAATGGAAGACATCGCTACGATTAAGGATATTACTCGCAGACTGGTTGTCGTCGTCATCAGACGACAGTCGTGTAGCATCCGAGGATTCGCCGAAGGAAAGATCTGTAGGCAATGAATCCCCCGAAAGCACTCTATTATGCCCAGGTTTCCTACTTAACTCAGTGCTATGTCGGTGAGGCGTGCTACTCAACTTCAGGCTTTCACAAGTCAAGTCCGCGCTGCGCCTGCTGAGATCGAAGCTTGACCGTGAAAACTCTCCGCTTGGTCTTGGACTGCCCTTAGTACTCCCGCTTGGGGACATGTGTGATAATGTCGCCCGAACGTTCTCTCGTAGGGCAGACGTGGTTTCCTGGGACGATGCAATGGACGTTGCTGATCGATCTAGCAGGTGCTCAGGCAGCTTTGATGCAACAGATCCTTCGACAACTGACTGGAGAACGCTCAGGGCATCGTTGCCAAAGCTGAAGAACGAGAAAAAGTACTAGAAGACTAGTTAACCGCTTGAAATGTACTGTTTCCTAATGGACTTTGACTAACTTCGTCTATCGCGTACGTATCGTCGTTATCGACAACATTCAACTTGATGGTTTCTGCAAACTCGAGCACTGGACTTTCCTCAACCCCCATAACATTGGCTACTGGGATTGATATCTTGACACTATCGCCTTCATTGTGCGTCCGGAAGATCACTTTCTGCAGAGATTTAACCCACTCCTTCGCACTCGGAGCTGAATCTGCTCTAAAATAGTATTTTCGTTGATCGGTGGTGACAGTGAACGCGGTAGGGTCCTTGCCATCTTTGCTGTCGACTAGACTTGCCTGAATTCCGTACCGAAGGTCGATGTGCCCATTTGGAAAATAGAGGTCGGACGGATCGACAAAGTAGGACAGCACGTCGCCTTTCAGAACGAACCAATAGCGTGTGAACTTAACGGTTGACTTTCCACGTTTGGAGAGATAACCAGATTTCGACGCAACGTTCTAGTATAACATCTTAGCAAGCGTGCGAGTAAACCGTAAGGGGATGTGAATCTCACAGCTTTCTTGGGCAAATATGCATAGAAACATATGTGGTGCGTCGTGATATACAAGTAGCCCTGCAATAGTACACTCTTCAACAGCCAGCACGGATATTCTATCTCACGTCAGAACCTTGAACCTTGAAGAATGTTTCGTTCCTCTTCTTGGGGGGCTCACCCGAAACCACTTGCTCCATCTGTGACAGACCAAATATTTCCATCAATTTCTTGGACAGCTCTGACGACTTCTCGACCTGCTGGAGCTGTTTCTCGCCACCAAACATATCAATCTCATTCCGTTGTGCTGCAGCACTGAAATTGGTTGGGTTCATCTGCGCTTGTGCTTCCAGGATCTGGCTCATAAATGGTGCAGGTCCAAACTTTGAAGGGGGTTCCAATACTTCGGACCCAGTTGCATCCCGGTTTAAATCTCCAGTCTCCTCGATGGAGTGTAACCTAGAAAACGATGACACCCAGGGGTTTCGATCTGTAGCTTTCGACTTCCCTTTATCTACAGAACTCGGTATGGCCGCGCCATTGTCCTCCTCGTCCGCATCGGTATCCTCTTCCGAGTCTTCGTCGAATCTTGAGCTCATCCGAAGGTTCGAAGTGGCAGCCGTAATCATCTGGAAGAAGCTTTGGTTCATGTTAAACGGAACATGTTTACTCGCCGCACAAACATCTGCTTGGTCCTCGGACTCGGAAAAGTTTGGGCGGGTCGGGAGAAGCATGCTTTGCGTGCCTGCTCCATGTCCAGAAATTTGTCTCCGGCGCGAGAACTTGCGACCTATCCGGTGACCCGTGCGCTCGAGCTCGTCGTCAGAAGGCATTTTGGCAGATTATGGGCGTTTGTCGTGGCGTTCGGGGGAGGCGGAGGATTGGTTGTGGTTTTGTTGGGAATAATGCGGAATAGGACTGTCGCAAGGTGCTGGAGTCGTGCTGTCGTGTTTTGTAATTGGTGTGGCTGGCAAGCGATTGCGGGTGTGGGAAGCACTTAAATACTAAGTCGGCACCGGGGAGTTTAATATGTGGTGTTGGTGGTGGTGACGGTGAATGGTAGTTGTGGTGGGGGGTGGTCGAGAGGTAGAGAGCTTAAGGCAACGACACACGTCCTAGCAGCTGTGTGGTCAAGGATACAGCCCGGGGACACTCTAGCCGGGACCAGGAAGGTCGGACTTACTAGTGGAGATCTTGCGGCTATAAGAGCGTGAATGTTGGTATCTACGAGGTCGTCAAAGAGTGGGTGGCAGCAGAGTGGGACCAAGTCGAAGATGCTGAACTCGAAACGAAGGGTGCCCGTTCTTTGTTATCCGAATGATACCGAGATCTCGTGCCATGCGCTGTATGAGCAGCGACGAGCACCAGCAGCAGCACCAGCAGCAGCACCAGCAGCAGAGTCACTCTCCCCAAACCACCACGGCTTTCTTTCTGGAAGCGTTGGTGATGCTCATCAGAGGGCAGGCAGGTGCGTAAATGAGTAACCTGGAAGCGTCGACAGGGTGGGCATTCCGCGAACATGAATCGCCTTTCACCCGGAATGTCCCGTGTATCAAGGTTGTCATCTACCAAACGATAGGTACAGTCCACTCTATACTGTCGGTTGTTTCCTGCGCTGCTGAGTGCCGTGCTCATCACCGTTACAATCGATAACCTTAACCAAACCTCATCTCTCAGGCACCCTCTTTATCTGCAACGTTGATATTGCCATCGAAACACATTTAAAGAAGTACTTAGTATCACCGTTGGCTACACCTATCAAACCAAACACGGATATATATCGTTTGGTACGCTTCCGTTTTCCCTGCCACAGATCAAACCAACCTCGAGGACAAGAATAGACGCCGGGAAGATGCGTCTTGCACAAGATCGGGTGGACACAACCCGTATACACGTGCATGTTGCGCACCTTGGCTCAGCGTGGCCTCTGAGATTTCGTTGATTCGTCGAAGCGGTGCTGGCACCTCGAGAACCGTTCACAAGTGGGACAAAACTACCTACATGTCCAAACAGTAGCTGTTTCAATTTAGTATTGAACCCTCACATCAAAAGGAATGTCAAAAGCGGATACAACAGTCAATAATTTTTAATGTGTCGCCAGTCATCACTGAATAGCAACCAGCTATTCGAGTACTACTGGGTCACATAGTTTGGTCACCAAAAAGTACTCTAGTACCCCGCCCAGTTATCTTGCTCGGTGCGATAAACGCTTGCCAATCCTTAACTGATAAGTTCCAAGCTGTTCATGTAGAGTAAGGATCGCATGTTCCACAAATCTTCGGAGCAGGATTCAGGATTCAGGATTCAGGATTCAGGATTCATCGGCAACTTCAGCACACATCTACAAATTCTACAGCCTCCGACCTACCTCAGGTAAACACGTCGATACCTCCCATACGGAACGTCAGCAGTAGCAGAAGATATGAAGGTTGCAGTATTTGGAGCTAAGAAGGTGCATCCTGAGGCAACCAAGATATGACTACCAAGCTAATGGTTCTCAACAGTACGATCGAGATTCGTTCGACAAAGTAAACCCAGAAGCCTCCGGGCTTGAATTTTGCTATTTCGATGTGAAGCTAGAACCGATGACTACCGTCCTTGCTACTGGCCATGAAGCTGTTTGCATCTTTGTGAACGACCAATGCGATTCCGAAGTTCTGTCGCAGCTGCAATCTCTTGGAGTGGTAAGGACCCTATTTGATATTATCACCCAACTTTCTCTAACGTATGTATCATTCCAGAAATACATTGTCCTCCGCTGCGCCGGCTTTAACAACGTCGACCTTTCTACGGCCTCAAAGCTCGGCTTCAAGGTAGTCAATGTTCCAGCGTATTCTCCCGAAGCGGTGGCAGAGTTCGCTGTGGGCATGATCATGACCGTGGTGCGGAAATATCACAAAGCATACCTACGGGTACGTGAGGGTAACTTCCTCCTCGACGGCCTTGTGGGGTTCAACCTCAATGGCAAGACAGTTGGCATTGTTGGCACGGGAAAGATTGGGCTCTTGACCGGGAAGATTCTCTCAAAGGGCTTCGGGTGCAATGTTGTAGCTTACGATCCTTATCAAAAAAATACTGCTGCCGCGGAATATGGGATCTCTTATGTCGAGACCCTAGAAGAGCTGCTCGGGCAAGCAGATATCGTGAGCTTACACTGCCCATTAAATGATAAAACGAAGTACATCATCAACGAGAAGACGCTGGGACAGACAAAGAAGGGTGTGATTTTGGTCAATACCTCCAGAGGAGCGCTAATTGATACCGGGGCTCTGATTCAGTTCGTTTCTACTTTCCGTGATATTAGCACAGCTTACTGACCTTAAGCCAGTGCACTAAAAAGCGGGCATCTGAGGGCGGTGGGATTAGACGTGTACGAGAAGGAATCGTCATACTTCTTTGCAGATTCAAGCCAAAAGATTATCTATGACGACAATTTTGCCCGATTGTTGTCCTTCTACAACGTCTTTGTCAGGTGCCGTGCCTCCCTCTTCCATGTGAGCAAATAAATTGTTGAGACAGTGATATAGTGGTCATCAAGCCTTCCTCACTAACGAGGCACTTAAAAACATCGCGGACACGACCATCGGCAATCTGCTGGACTTGAAGAATAATGGAACATCAAAAAACGAAATTCATGAGCGACCGAACTAGAAGGGTAGGATGAGTGTTGGTTCATCCTGTTATGAATTTCCTAGCTAGATATACCCTGGATACCAGAACAGTTTAACAGAATAAAGATAAAAAATTACGTCTGGCCAACTTGTCGTTAGGGTATACCCCAACTATCTCATGCCAGTGAATATACACATCAGGTACCCCCTTAGAAACACGCCTCAGCATTACCGCGGACTTCCAATCATCCCATCATACAGCCTTTCTCGCTTCGCCTCCAGCTCTTCCAACTCACTTTGAACTCTCTCCACCTCCAGCCTCGCTAGATCCTTCTCCGGCGGCAATCCCTGGAACCCTTTAGCTTGCGCCTCTAAGTCCAATACTTGCTCCTTCAATGCTAGTATATCTTTCTCCCGCTGTACAAGCGCAGGCACTGTTAATCCCTCCCTAGGAAGCACTGCCTCCATTGCCCGTAAACGATCCTTATAATCTTCCGTCTTGTTCCGTAGATGTCTAGTTGTCCGTGTCCACTCTGTAACGCGTGTAGTAAGATCGGGAGGGAGTTTGTGTTCTTCGCCGTTTTCGAGTTTGCGCAAAGCATCACGGAGGGACGAGAGCTCAGTTTGGAGACGAGAATGCAGAGCATCGATGCGGTTGGTTTGCTGTGCAATTGAGGCTTCTTGGGAGGACAGCGCAATGAGGTGGGGGGAGAGTCTAAGTCGTTAGTAGGCGGTGGAGAATATGCCACTGGAACATACTTCCGAGGTTCAGTGCTGTTGCTTCTGAGTGCAACACTTAGGAGTGCGACCGAGTTCAAGCATCGACGTCCTTCCGGAGTGAGATGATCTTCGACCCCAACTAATAACGGCTCCCCCTTCCCCTTCCGTGACTCTTCTATGGCTGCATCCCGCTTTTGGAGCTCATCTAGAGCTTTCTCTTTCACGCGGTGCTCGAGCGCCTTCTCTTCATCCGCGGACTCGTTTGCGGAGGCAAGTGCGAGCAGTGCTTTTAGGGTTTCCGGATTGCGCTCAAACTTTGGAACGGGATCGGGTGCGAAACGCGTACTGAGGAATTGGTCGACGTAGATCCAGTCTTTTTGCTGCAGACTTTGCTGCTTTGCAACTGTCGGGGAGAAGACTTTGGCGGGAGACCAAATAGAGTCAAAGTCGGTCATTGTTGGATTTAGCTAGAGGTGAAGGGGATTGAGCACTAGCAATAGGATGTAGTATTTACAGATTGATAAGATATGAAGATGAATGATTAAGATTGATAAGATAGGGATTTGGGATGCGCTGCAGCCTGGTTAAGGACACCTGTAATCTCGCGTTCAGTTGCACCTTTAAATATCGACTCAGCTCCTCAACAGCCCAAAACATTCCCTTTTCTTCTTCAAGTCACTCTTTTCATATCCTAAATACCTCAAACGCATACAAACTCAGTCCACTATACTATACAATATCACCCCATCATATTCTAGCTCCAGAGCTACATACCAGCAATGGTCCTCCTCAAAAGCAAGCTCACCCTCTTCTCCGCCGCCCTCCTCTTCTCCTGCGTAATCGCCGACACTCCCGACCCAAACGTTCCCGTCAGCTCACTCCTTGCCAGTGCCGATGCGCTCCTCGCAAAAGGCGATAGGCATGGTGCTCTCGACCACTTTGATGCCGCTATACAGAAAGACCCCGCAAATTACCTGACGCTGTTTAAGCGCGGTGCCACATACCTCTCGCTCGGCCGCTCGTCGCAGGCTTCAGCAGATTTTGATGCTGTCCTTAGTCTCAAGCCTGATTTTGAGGCAGCGCTGCTGCAAAGAGCGAGGCTGAAGGCGAAGGGTGGCGACTGGGACGCGGCGAAAAAGGATTATGTCACCGCTGGGAAATCGAAACATGAGCTGAGCATCCAAGAGATTGAAGAGGCGCGGAAAGCGGCAGAGGAGGCATACAAGGCTGAGAAGAAGAAGGATTGGGATACCTGTGTGGAGCAGGCTGGCACGGCGATATTGGTGGGTCAGGCTGTGCCGAGTCTGCGGAGCCTTCGTGCGAGGTGCAGGATGCACAAAGGGGATGTGCCGGAGGCTGTGGGGGATTTGGCGTAAGCTTAGCTGTTGAGATAGTATATGGCAAGTGCTGACGATGGAGACAGACATGTTGCGCAGCTCAATCCTTCGTCGATAGAACCTCACCTGCAGACTGCAAACCTACTTTTCTTCTCGCTCAACGACTACGATCGCTCAACGGCGCAGTTGAGGAAATGTTTACACTCTGATCCCGACTCCAAGCCATGCAGTAAGCTATTTCGGCGGATAAAAACATACGAGAAATTGCTAGTAAATGTACGGGGTCTACGGGAAGAGCGCCTGTGGAATAGCGCCAATAAGATTCTGATGGGCGTAGGCGAAGACACAGGTGTGATTGATGATGTCAAGGAGGACATAGCCGATCTCAAGAAAGATGGTATAATCAATGAACACTGCCCACAGGCGTTAATGGCAGATCTCCAGGAGATGGTTTGTGACGGCTTCACTGAGGTATGCAATATCACTCTCTCCTGGCTACAACACCCGCTGACTCGGAATTATGCAGATGGGCAAACCCGAAAAGGCCCGACCATACTGTGACGAAACACTCCGACTAAACCCGCAATCTATCCCTGCAATCCTCTCCAAAGCAACCCATCTCCTCAACGAAGACTTATTCGATGAAGCCATCCGACTCCTTGAAAAAGCCAAAGAAGAGATCGAAGGGGCCGCCAACGACCACCGCATCCGCAGTAAACTTGAAGACGCGCAGAAGCTCCTCCGTCGTTCAAAAACAAAAGACTACTACAAAGTTCTTGGCGTCTCGCGGGACGCAAACGAGCGGGAGATCAAGAAGGCATACCGGAAGATGACGAAGAAGTATCACCCGGATAAATACCGGGGAGAATTGAGTCCAGAGGATATCCAGAAGAAGATGAGTTCGATCAATGAGGCGTATGAAGTACTATCAGACCCAGAGCTGAAGGAGCGCTTCGACAACGGTGATGATCCGAATAGTCAGGAACAACAACATCCTTTCCACCAGGGAGGTCCGTTTGGTAGATTTGGAAGGCAGCAATTCATGTTCAGAGAGCAACATGGAGGCGGGCCTTTCGGTGAGAGTGAGGGCTTCAACTTCCACTTTTAAGGAATGCTGAGGATTTTTGATAGATTCTGGAGTGTGGGCTTGGTTTTTCTTTCTTCCTCTTTACTTTGAACTTTTTAGTTAGGGATTGCGATTTGTTTGTGGGGCGGTGTTTTGAGTTATATCCTTTTTTTGCCGGTTGTATTGAACAGATACCGTTCAAAGAAAAGCTACCGTAGTGGTGATACATATATTCGGATAGATTTACAGCCTCCGAGCTTGTCGGGTGGTAATGAATGAGAAATACGGCGGGTTCGGTGTAGTGTTGATCGTACAGAACAGGTACACAGATTCGCACTCGTATACCAAGTCATGTGAGCAACCAAAGCTCAGAGCCTCAGCTATCAGATGATTTCTCCACAAAATTCAATTGCATTGCCCAGGAAAACAGCCTATTCGGGGAGCGCAGAGGTACAGGAGAGGATCATTATTCAAATGGTTGTCAGGAGAATAAACAAAAGCACATCGTCGCAGGAGAGGAAAGGGTAGCAAGGTCGGGCTTTGTGGATCCAGAGTCCAGCGTCATAGCGCCCTCGGTCCAGTATCTGGGCGCGAGCTTAATTGAGCGTATATAAGGCGACGCTTCTCCCCACGCGCATGGAGAGGTGTGTGTTAGTAACCTTTTCCCGTTCCCGCGACTACTTCCCCAAATTCCTCACAGAACAACGTTTACCGAGACATGCATTTCTATTATTGATACGTTGACATAGAGGCATAAAGTGAACAACCAACCACCAATCTCGTCGTCCGGTCCGCAACCTGCATAATTTACCGATACACACGACAACCCTCTCGGCTTCAACCTTCAATTTGACCTTCGGCGTTTGCGAACTTCCGGAACCCCCCCTGCCGCTTGCCGTCGCGTACCGCTCTCTATACTCTTGCTTTGTTTCGACCACCCACCGGCACGTTCGGGACTCCGCAGCATAGCATATTCGGCCCGGTTGCAGTGTTGCGTGAACGGGAACCCCAGGCTCGTCCTACCCACGAGAGGAGGGGAGAAGCAACGTTCCCGCGATAAAGCTTGATCCAACGTCATTCACAAACCCGTACCACGAACGATTGGGCACCCTCATCGGAAGAAGAAGGAGGGGCGCCGGCAAACATGATCATCAAACTCCCAAAATCTGTCCGCTTCCCCATCACCATCACCGAGCTCCTCAGACATCCGAACGACGATGTCGCTCGCCTCGACCCCCTACTCGTGTACACGTACAAGACAAAGATAATGGAGTACCCGGAGTACGGTGTGGAGGTGGAGGTGGAAAAGGAGTTGAGTTCGCAGTTTGATGCCCCGGTTGCAGGAAAGCTTGCGAAGTGGTTGGTGAAGCTGGGGACTGTGGTGGAGAATAATAGGTTTGTAAGCGGTTTGTACCGGGAGAAGGAAGGCAGTTTATGGCTGATCGGAGGATTAGTGTTGCGATCGTCGAGATTGAAGAGCCCTGCTCACATGAGGTTCAATTCGCGGGACTGTGTACGATGTGCGGCGAGGATATGACATTGTGAGCACACCCTTCCCTAGAGTTTGACGGGGAGTTCGGTTGTCGCTGATGGAAAGGCGGGCCTCAGATTAGACTACAATTCCTACTTTTCAAACAGCGACCGTGCAACAATACAGCTGGCCCATGACAGCTCGGGGTTGACAGTGAGCGAAGATGTAACTCTACCCTCCATTCTCGCTTGTTTCCGGGCCTAACGGTAGTGTCTTGACAGGAAGCTCGAAAACTAGAAGAACAAGCGAAAAGGCGGTTACTAAAAGAACGGAAACTATCGCTCGTGGTAGATCTGGATCAGACAATTATTCACGCCACTGTGGATCCCACTGTGGGGGAATGGAAAGATGATCCGTTTTGTGTCAACCACGAGTCCGTCAAGGATGTGCAAGCATTTAAACTTGACGAGGATGTGAGTGGTGGGCGGGGGACGTGGTATTACGTGAAGATGAGGCCTGGGTTGAAGGAGTTCTTGGAACATATCTCCAAGCTGTTTGAACTTCACATTTATACCATGGGAACCCGCGCATATGCATTGGCAGTGAAGAAGATTGTGGATCCGGATGGAACACTTTTTGGAGAGCGTGTGCTGAGTAGGGACGAGAGCGGAAGCATGACCCAAAAAAGCTTGCACCGTTTGTTTCCCGTGGATACAAAGATGGTCGTGATCATTGACGATCGAGGAGACGTGTGGAAGTGGAACGAGAACTTGGTTAAAGTCCGCCCTTATGATTTTTTCGTGGGCATTGGAGACATCAATTCTATGTTTCTTCCAAAGAAACAAGAATTTCCTGTTGCAACCGAAACTTCCCCTAAACCGGTGCTAGCTATTGAGAAGAAAGAGGAGGAGAAAGAGATCGCAGAGGATATGGCAGACCCGACCAAAGCAGCAAACTCATCTAGTATGTCGCCATTAGAACAACTGATTACCATGGGAAGCGGAAGCGATCAGCAGCTTATCACCGACCAAACATCGGAACTCGATAAGGCCATTGAAGCACAGAAAGAGGATCGACCTCTAGCTAAGAAGCAGGAGCTCCAAGATAAGATGGATGAGAAAGCTGCAGAAATGGCTGCTGCCATAGAAAACAGAGATGTTCACAAAGATATTGCGAGTGAAAGCGGTGCACACAAGCACAGTGTCCTTCAAGACAATGACTGGGAGTTGAATTCGCTAAAAGGACATCTGTCAGCAGTACATGAGCGGTTCTATTACGAGTATGAAATGAACAAGGGGAAGGGCAAGGACCGCGTATCGCAATTACGGGATGGGAAGAAGCATCCTAGAAAGCGAGCTGATGAGGATGGTGGGCTGGACCTGGATGCCGTTCCAGATGTTGCCATGATCATGCCGACCATGAAGAAGCGAGCATTGAGCGGCGTTGTGTTGGTGTTTTCTGGCGTTATACCACTGGGAGCTGATGTTCAGAGGTAGGCCCCACTCTACACCTATACTTGAGGTCAAGCTAAACGTAACCTAGTTCCGACATCGCCGTCTGGGCCAAGAGCTTTGGTGCGGTAGTTGCAGAATCCGTATCATCAAAAGTCACGCACGTAGTAGCAGCAAGAGTATGGCCACCACCACAATATTCCATCGCTGACTAACGGCTAACATCATTTGCCTTCCAGAGTCGTACTGCGAAAGTTCGACAAGCAACTCGTTACCCCCTTATCAAGATTGTAAGTCCTCACTGGCTTTACGACTCCATTTCCAACTGGCAGCACGAACCTGAGGATGCATACCTCATCGTTATACATCCTGAAGACCGTCACAACCCTCTTTCATCGATCAATGGCGCCCTGGAAGAGTCATCTGGCCCTCTTCTCTCCTCTGAAGACGAAGATACCGATGACGATGACGAATATGACTCTGAGTTCGAGCCGGGGAGTAGTCAGAATGATGGACTGGATATGAGTAACGTGGGATGGAAAGATGTGGACGAGGAGTTTGCGGAGTACTTCGGAGATGACGACGACTTTGATGAGAGTGATACCGAGAGTGTGAAAACGGTGGAAGTGGAGGTCGGGAAAAGGAAACGGGTGCCCGGGGCGGCGGAAAATGACGGTGAAAGTAGCGGTGGAGAGTCTGCGGAGGAGGAAGCATCTAGTGATACCCACAGCCGTCTTGCAAAACGTCAGAAGATCGCCCGGGATCGAGCGGCAGCGGGAAGTGCGTTACAGAATGTGGAGGTGTCCGTCGAGAGCGCAGATATGGATGTGGGGGAACATAACGAGGGAGAGAGTGATAGTGATTCCCTGGCGGATGAGTTGGAGAGAGAATTGATGGGCCTTGATGAGGGTTTCGGTGGAGACAGCGATGGCGCCGAAGGAGCCGATGGGTAGCCTACCCATCCCACGAAAGCTATTTCCATCCCTTGTATCATAGGTGTTCTTTTTCCGGCCCTCCTTGTCTTAGAAGAGATGGGTTTGTTTGTACCCTTCTAGTTCTACTTGTTTTTGTTTCACTACTAGGCGGTGGATTGGAGTTTGGTATATTTTTGCATTTGGCCTCTCTAAAATATTTTTTGGTTAGTATCTAGCGTATAGGACATGCGGTGCGGCATGCGGTGTGAATAGGACATTTGAGTGGGTAGAAATAATGTCGGAGAGCGTGTACCTTCCTCCGAGTGCTCAACTCAAGGCCGACGATGCAAATGAAGCCGTTTCTCGCTAATAGCAACCGCTGCTATGGCGATCTCCCGTTTAAGCGAGTCCTACATCTGATCCTGATGCACCACCAAAGAACGACGCCGCAACAAAACAGGCTTTTAGATTGATCCGAGTTGCCTATGAACTACACCGCATCGAGCACGATGCTTTGGACATCACGCACCACAAAAGCCCTGTCTGAAGAGATTTTATTACGATTTTTACCTACTCTTGGCGTTCGATACGAAAAAAATCCGTCACAACGAAAATCTCCTCCGAACCATCGTGCTTGGTCCTTATTGCACTTGATGAGACGACGTTTCCAGAAGTTAGTATTTCGATGTCTGGCTTCTGGCCTTTCAACAAACTGTGTCCTCAGCTAGGGAGAAAGCACGAATTCGAAAGGAAGCCCTACGTACAGCCAACCAGCCGCTCCTCTAAGCAACACAACTGGACTAGAAATCTCGCTGCTCGTGTGGTCAGGAAGCCGCGTTCCTACGACCAGGCGGTTGTTTGTTGAAGACTAACCAGGTCCTTGGCCTGGTGAGCATATCTATATACATAGAGGCTTCTTAGTAACATGTACTTCCTGAAGCTCGCGGGAGGCGGTGTCCTGATGGTCCAGATCGGCCGTTCCTTCTTGAAGCCGGAGCATCCCTACGATGGGCTTAAGAGCTTGGTGGTCGCCTGGACGGACGGTGGGTATGGGGTGGTAGGGTGATGAAGAGGGTTGGTGAAGGGGAGGGGGTTAAGGACACAGTTTCATAACAATGTAACGAGAGTCATTTCCTCCTTCGTCTGAAGTCTACTCTGGGAACAAACTCGATTTAGAAAGGTTGGAGAGTTTACCAGACGGGCACCGGCTATCCGTTCACTACATCTTATACTTCTCAAACGATACAGGTGAAAAACACTACATGTACCAAGTGTCTGTCGCCTACATACCGGTAGTGCCATGTGGTACCCGCAATGAGGGCAAGACAGACCGTTAGAAGCTGACTGACGCACGCCTACTGTAAATATGCCTCTTAAAATCTGTATTAATCGTACTCAAGAATAGACTTGAAAGCAATCTAGGTTAAACCCTTTTACGACAGACGAATATGATATAAAGCGCAATCCGCCGCTACAAGTGAAAGGAACACGAAGAGAGCAAAACAATAAATCTCCTACACACAACAGTATCGATTGAGTTCTATTTCCGTATCTCGAATGAACCGCTTCGATGCTCACGCAGTTCCCACAAATCGATTGAGAAGCAATCTCACCGTCATGCAAAGTTAGTCCTCATTTATTTTTGCAAGGTTGCAGGTTGCAGATTCTTGCTTCAACAACTCCAAAAGCGGCCCTATTATGTGTCCATTTTACAGGTGCAGTGCCGACTACTGGGGGAGGGACATAAAACCCTTGCGGCCACACCCGCTGCGGGGGTTATCAATATTCGGCCCAAAGCTTCCCACGGAGAAAGCACTAATCACCCTGAAGCGCTCTCTAAAGCGGGTTCTCAATTATAGTATCTATAGTCTGTACAGTACCAGCGAAGCCTGCCGCCAGGAAAGACTGGCATAGGTCCAACGACTACCAGTCGTATATAGTTCCATAGGTCCACGCGCAGATGTCTGTGGATCGACTATAGACTGCAGGGGTCCACGGGAAGCTTGTTATGAGCTGCGCGTAGCGCAGCCTATAGTGAGTTTACATTTTTGCCGGTGTAATCAAGGTCGAGTCTTATTAGATCCATGCTATCTCGAACAGAGGATGTTGGATAATTGGAGACAAAAGGTGGGTAATAGGTAATAGTGACTAACGAGTGCCGGTATCCTTATGCTTGATAGTACATAGGATGGCGGTGTGAAGCAGAATTAGGTCGCTGGGAAACAAAGATGTAAACAACATGATTACGCGTGAACCAAGCAAATTCTCCACTCTCTCCAGAGAGCAAAACGAGAGTGGGATTTTGGGCAGATGACATTTAGATATATTCCCTCGCGCCCTCCGAACATCTCGTAGTAATACCCAAACTCCTAAAGAAGACGAAACCCCCGCTTTTATTTCCCGGCATTGTGACTTAACACTTTTCTATTTTCACTGCTGATCTAGGTACCTGGTTTAGTTAGAGTATAATAGTGTAAGGTGATACGAAGCTACTGCGCATTCTTGGCAGAGGCGATGGATTAGCCTTCCTTCCTGCAACATCACTCGACTTCGTTCATACTGCCCATACACTGTCGCGTCCCTCTTCGCTCGTTTGGCGCGCGACTTATAGTCATCCCAGAACACGATGGTTACGGTTCGCAATCCCACACACAGGCTCAGCGATGAGCTCTACAAGGCTATGCAGACAGTTCTAGATGCGCTGTTCAACGCGAAGGACTCGGAGTATGGTCGCCCCTATCCCCTTTCTTTGATGGTTCGCAAAAAGTAATTGTGCGCTGACTCTGGTGATGGTTGAAATACAGCGGCAGCGACCTCTCCGCGCCTTTCCACGATCTCCTGCCAAAACGCCAGTATGCGGATTATTATAAGCTCATTAAGCATCCGCAGGCCATGAACCCCGTGCAGGTACCATTCCATGTCCGCAATGTCTAGATGGGGCCACGTGGCCACTGATACATTCTTTCTAGAATAATATCCGCCGCAAAATCTATACTGCCTTCCCCGACTTTGTCAAAGACTGTGCGCAGATCTTCCACAACGCGAAACTCTACAACCGCCACGACTCAGTCATCTACCAGGATGCGGAAACGCTCGAGAAGGTGCTGAAAGATGCTCTGGCGGAATGTGTAGATTTGAGTGTGGTTCCGGCGACCGACACGGAACTGCCTGATCTGGGACCGCTGCCGCCCCCTAGTCCGGAGCTGTCAGCTGCGAGCCCGGAACAGGAGGTGGAGGATGGTTCGGCCGATGAAGAGGATGAAGAGGAAGAGGAAGAGGAGGAGGAAGAAGATGATGACGAGGAGGAGGAGACTACTAAGAAACGCCGTGGGTCAGGTCGTGGGAGGAGGACTACAAGGGGCGGATCCACGCAGCCTCGTACTACACGACGTAGAGGAGGAGGCGCCGGAAATTTGACTGCTGGAGAGGTGAAGGATGAAGATGCGGAAGAGGGAGGCAGCAGGAAGATCAAAGACGACCCGAGACGGAAGCGAGGAAGGCCCCCGAGGGTTGATACGCCGATGGAGATCAGAATCAAGAATATTCTCAAGGCCTTGAGGAAACTGAAGGATGATGAGACGGGGCAACAGAGGATCACGGCGTTCGAAAAGCTTCCAGAAAAGAAGGAATTTCCGGAGTACTTCCAGGAAATTAAGAATCCTATCGCGCTGGATATCGTTCGGGTTTGTTTTCTCCCTTTAGATGCATGATGTTGGTGACGCTAACTGGCTACAGAAAAACGTCAAGCGTAGAGTGTACAAGACCTTGGAGCAGTTCGTCAAGGATATGGAATTGATGTTCGCAAACGCGAAGGCGTTTAACGAAGATGATAGCCAGCTGTACCGGGATGCCGTGATGCTCCAAAAGGAACTTCGTAGCGCGGCGGCGATCGAGAAAGCCAAAACAGACGAAGAGCTAGCGGGCGGCGATGAGGGAGCTGGGCATAACAAGAATATGCGTATTCCACTTGACAAGATCGAGCACAAAGGCGATACATATCGAGTTGGTAGGCACATTCTATCCCTATAACGCGACTCTTCACAACTAATGATGGTCATATTCAGGCGATTGGATTCATATTGTGAACCCGAATGACCCCAATAAACCGACTGTGGCCCAAATCTTCCGTACTTGGAAAGATTTAGATGGTCGAGTTTGGATTAACGCGTGCTGGTACTATCGCCCCGAGCAGACAGTACACTGGGTGGAGAAAAAATTCTTCCCAGACGAAGTGGTCAAAACCGGCCAGTACCGTGACCATAGTATCGACGAGGTCCTAGGCAAGTGCTTCGTAATGTTCTTCACGCGTTACTCTCGAGGACGTCCCAAAGGTATTGATGAAAATAACTGTCCCATCTACGTCTGCGAAAGCAGATACAACGAGACCGAAAAGCATTTCAACAAAATCAAGACGTGGAAGAGCTGCATCCCCGATGAAGTCCATAATCAGGACTATGAGCTGGATCCGTTTGAAAAGCAGAGGACTCTTAAGAAAGTTCCAAGCCCAATTGCGCATCTACTACCACCAGATGCGAAGGAATCCGATCCCTTGCCTGAAGCAAAGATGGGCGTTGACAACGCGCCGCCCGTCATTGGTGCTGTATTCAAACGAGCGCGTCGCGATACTGTAAGCTTCCCCTGTCCTTCATATCCTGGTTCGGTTGTCTTTACAAGGCTGTGTCTGCGCATCTGCAGCCGCCTCCAGCTACATAACATTGCAAACGTCCACTGACACTTCCTAGGACTCTCCTCCCCCCGAACCAACCCCGCCTCCACCACCAGTAATGCCCGCCGTTCCGCCCCCCCCTCCTCGCCGCTCCTCAAACCCCGATCACTACCACGAAACAATGTCGATGACCCAAATGTACAAACAAGCGCACATGGCTGCCACTGTTGCCACCCCGCCACCGCCTCAAACTCCAGGGCCTTCACTGCACCCCCACCAGCTCCGCACTCCGGGACCCAACAACCAATACGCCCCTCCGCCGAACCACTACAGCCCCGCCACGCCGTCTCTGCAACGTCACCCGTCAAATCCAGGCTTGCCGGGCTACCAACACGCCACCGCCGCCGCATATCAGGCGCAACAGCAGATTGCCCGCCAACAGGAGCAGATGAAGCAATACAACCCTCCCGCCGCACCAGTAGTCTTCACGCTGCCCGAGAGCGTGACGCATAACATCCCCGAGGAAACCGCGGAACGGTTTTTGAGGGATGCGCAGGGTCAGCTGCTGTGGTTCACCGTGCCGCCGCTAGATAATACTAGTGCGAAGGCGCTGACAGGAGGGGTGGGACACAGCGTGCAGTATCTGGCAAGGCGCAAGGAGTTGGAGGTTAGGAGGGAGGTGAGGGCTAGGGCTCGTGAGGGAAAGACGGAGGAGGCGAAGAGGAAGTGGGAGGAGATTAGGGAAGAAGAGAAGCAGGAAGCGAAGAGGGTACTCGTTAGGGCTCTGGGACTGATGGATGGCGGCATGGGACAGGCTTGAGGGGGTTCAGTTGGTTCGTCTGTCTTTTACTTTATGGGTTACATTGTACTTCCTGCTACTAGTAGTTAGGCGGTGGGGGTTTCCTTCTTGTACGATCAATCGGGTTCTAGATTCCGTATACTTTGCTTTGTTGATGGGAGGGGGGTTCGTTGGCTGGTATGTACTGTTCTGCACTGCACGTAAAGTATGACATGCACATGGACCCTGCACAAGCGGGAGATCGGCAAATAGGAATGTCAGTAGGGCTGAAGCTACTTGCGCATCCACGCTATCAATCTCCTCACATCCCCACTGCCATGAGAACCCTTGACTCTTCTGGACGCCAAGGCCGTTTTCGAAAGTACGGCAGCGACGTGATACAAAGCGCGCTGTACGCTCTAGGATGGGTGTGGAGGAGTTCGAAGATAGATAGATTAGTTCTGGCATCCCAATTAGGGGGGATGACAACCCTAATGGCATCCTAGTTGAGCTCACGAAATAACAAAAGCAAGGTTGTTGAGTGATATCTCACGGATCCAAACTCAGGCTTCTCCAAGAAAGTGTATCATATTGTACGCCTAGTAGAAATTCGATCCCCCCTCTTAAAAATCGTGATAGACACACAAAGTCTTCGTTCCATACTTGCGAACAAACCGACAAAAAAAAGCAATGGAGAAAAAAAAGAGGTAAAATGTCGAACAGCATATCATAAAACACTCTACCCCCCCCCTCTTGGTGCATACGCCCTTTACCATACCTACAAGCAACAACTCCCCTCGTCTTTGGATCATTCATAATTAACCCAGACAATACGTTAGAAGAAAAGAGTAGACTCCAACATCCATCGTCTCCTCCCCCGCTCCCGGCGCCACATAGATTACGCAAAATATCGGCGTATAGTAGGTACCTTCTCCGGTGGCATCTGCGCCGCCAGCTGCTGAATATTCAGCCCTGTCATGACCAACAAATCCTTTGTGGCGTTGATGACCCTCTCCGCCGTCTGACCCTGAATCGTCTCGGCATCGACTGCAGCGATGACATACTCAAAAATCTGAGGGGCTGCATTCATTACCGCCGGGTTTTTCCTGTCGTATTGTCAATACCAACATTTGTTCTAGAGGGGAGAAACGCAGGGGCATACCGATCGATTAACTCCGTCAAAAACCCGTATGCGTATGGTGCCGCCTCATCATCGTTGACCACAGGCAACGTTCCGATCCAGTGGTTAACAACCACCTGCACATCTGGCACCTTGCTATGATTAAAGTGCAAGATTTTGGCGATGGACGCGCAAGCGTTCTCAGTTGCAAAGACATGGTCGTCCTGTCGAGCCTTTGGAAGCTGTGTAGCGTCAAACAACTGGCGGATAGTGTGAGCCACAAACTCCGAAAATGCTGGCCCACCGTTCTTAGCGGCGATACCGACACCATATGCGGCAGCTTGTCGGTTGGCGGGAATCTTATCAGCCAGTCCCTGGACGAGAGGTCCAGTGAAGTGAGCATGGTACTTCCATGCCTCAGGCCCGCAGAATTCGAGGACATCATCGATAATACAGAGAGCCCATTGACGTTGCGAAGGGTCAGAACTGTTGATGAACCTGTCGTAGAGAGAAATCAGGCGCTCCCACTGCGGAAGGAAGGAGGTACCCTGGTTTTTGAAAATAGTATGGAATGCTTTGTTCATATCGGCCAGCAGGGTCTGATCATCTTCAATGGCGTACATCATATCGTCGGAATCTTCTCGCTCTTCCTCAGGCTTCTGTGCCTCTATCAATCTGCTCTCGTGTCGTTGTTGATATTCCCGCAGCGAAGATTCAGCTGCGGAAATAAAAGCTGCCATCGTCTCCTGGGATAGACAGTTTTGACCAACAACCTCAACAGACTCGTAAAAGCATTGATACATCTCGGCGAGGGTATCAACAGCAGGCTCTTGTGCTAAGTCCTCAAGAAGTTTGCCAACGGTTGATTGCCAGATATCAGCGAGCTGTGGCGACTGAGGCCCATGTGCTTTCTTAATGCTGTTGAGCAGCTGGGGAACTAATTTTGCCGAAGCTACACGCACTGCGTCGTTAAAGAAGAACCGTAGCCCAGGGATGGCAATTTCTTTCAAGACAGGGAGAACATAGGGTTCAAAGGCGGCCTCTAGTTGCTGGGCATAGATGACGAGGAGTTCAATCGCCATGTATTTGTCGTCCAGTGCGGAAGTCTTGATACCAATGTACTTTCCTCGAACGGGAAGCAGTTCCCAACCCTCTTCCTGTTCAATGGAGGCGAGCTGATCTTCATCTACAAATATAGTCTATGTTAGTACCGGAAGACAGTGATCAAGGTACCTAGAGTATGTCATACCGTCAAGAAGCTGTACATCAGCTTTAGCACGTGCAAGCTCGAGCAGTGGAGGCATAACGGCAGGTAAGTATGGCAAGAAATCATTGCCCATGACTCTGCACATTCTACCCCAGCAGTGAAGTAGGTATGATCCTTGTGGATCATCAGGATCTAATACTGAAGTTTGAATTTGGCCAAGCACCTGTACCAACTGAACGGCATCTGCGCCGAGCCTCTCTCGTCCAACTGCTAAAGCTATCAACGTGGCACACTCCATGGCTTTCGCGTTCAGCAGCCGGTTTTCTTTTGCTTGCGAATCCTGTGGATGGTTCAAGACAGCGAACAACAGGGGCATGAGGTGGTCATAGTATCGTCCAAATGCCTGCTCGGCAGAGTCGGCAATAGTGGCGATTGTTGACAGTGCTTGCTCTTGGACGTACCTCTTGGAATCATTCGTGAGCAGAGCCAATAGTCTCTTCAGCAACTCATCCAGATAAGGCTCCAAGATTTCCTTCTCAGCTTCTTCGCAGAAGTTAACCAATGCAGCGGCAGCATGTGACTGCACCCTAGGCAGTTGTAAGCACTGGAACTGACAATATGACCAATGTATTGTAAGCTTACCTGGGTTCTGGGGATTCGAGTACTGGTATGATGCTTGAGAGCACAATCTGATGATATTTCTCTTGCATAACCCCTGCAAAGTCCGTGCTCATCTGTCCCAATGCATTACAGCCAGCCCACCTCACTCGGGCATGTTCGTCTCTCAAGGCTGGCACTACTAAATCCAGAATTTTGTCCAGCTCTCCCTCCATCATCTCACGACATCCCTCGGAAATAGCAGATATGGCCATCAATGCCGCATGTCGATCTCGCCAAGAGGAAGAGGTCATCATTCTAGGAAGCCACTGAAATGTAGGTGCAAGAACATAAGAACCACCAAGCCTATTGGCCAGACGGTCCATACACTGCTCTCCGGCGACATGATTTAAGTCGCTTTCGTCAACGTCAAGCTATATAAAACTTTAGCCAATCTCCACTGCCAAATCAAATAGATGTTGCTGAAACTTACATCATCTGTTTCGTTCCATTCTGATGCATCCTCATCATCGGCTCCAATGTCAGTCATCAGACTGAGACACTGAGTAACCATCTCTGTAGTATAGATTGGATCCTTGCGGCACATTTGAGGCGCAGTATCGGCAAATGTGGCGAGGAACTCCAATGCGTTCTGTCTAGTCTGATCACCCAACTCCTTGTCCTGGACAAATGAGATGCCGTATTTTACAACATCGTTGAACATCGATTTGAACATGGAAGGTGAAATCTCTGCAAGATCGATGAGTGCCATCAACGCTTTGCTTAAAGTATCGGAATTCTGTTGCTCCTTGAGGGGCACAAGAATATTCATGATATTTGGCAAAAGGCCAAAGAAACTCTTCTGTGCTGCCTTTCTAATTGAGCGGAAGAAGGCCGCAAATGCCTCCATGGCTGCAATTCGGACGTTTTGGTCGGCGTCATGGAAACCTGCTGAAAAGACTTCCTTTACAACTTCACCGTGTTGTTTCTCAATAATACCGGGTGTGGTAGTGAATATCCGGAATGCGCCTTCTCGGTGACTTGCTTCTTGCGATTTGCTGGCCTGGAACAACGCACCTAGGAGTTCAGGCCAGGGCTCATCTGAAACCGCGTAACAAGTCTGTCAGCCTCATCTCATGCCCCTCCCCCTCAAAAAAAAGCGCACAGGGCACAAAGCAACAGCACTAACCGGCATCGGAAAGTTGCCTAGCCACCTCCGCAATAGCATCGCCAATCTTATTCCGTGTAAGTCCATCGGTCTCGCGGGCAAAGGCTTGAAGAAGAGTATTTCGTATGTAGCTTTTTACTTCAAGTGTACACTCAATATATAATTCCTGAGGTTCCTCTTTCTTGGTCTGGGTTTTTGCTGCCAGTCTTCGGAAGAGAACGGCAGAGAACGAGCGTGCCTACAGGATTCAGTCAGTGTTGGTCATTAATCTCTATAGCAGCACCCGCAAAGCAAAATTCATCTTTTCATCTTCCACCAGAACATATAGACGATGTCTCCCATAGAGCCCCAACTTACATTCGCATCACCGCCGTCTCGAACTTGCTCTGCCAAACCCAAGAGCAAGAATGCAGGTTTTGTCGCAATCCAATCGTTGCTCAAGCTGTCCTCTGCGAGGTGTCGGGTGGCATTGTCTGCCGAAGCAAGGCCTTGTAGCAGCTGTTGGAGGGCAGTGACGACCTCGGGGGGAAGCTCTGAAGCCATGATAACCGCGAAGACGGTGTCCAAGATGTTGTGAAAGCGGTCGAGGAAACGCGACTAGATGCGGAGTGTGGTTGGCGAAAAAATGCCGGTGTTTGTTGGTGAATGAGGGTGTCAAGAAACAAGCGAGCCCGAGTAGTATCTGGTGGGGATGATATAGTAGTGGTGGGGCTGGATGGCCCTTGAATTTCTTGAGAAGCGATATGTGAGCGGAGGGCAGAGCCCTGTACTAACTGCTGGTCAAATATCGAAGCGTGAAGATGTAAAATTTTGCTGTCGAAATGGAGATAGATATACGGAGTACTCGAAAAAGGAGGAATAAAGGCCCAAGGGTAAAAAGAGGAGAAGCAATAACAACTTGAAACTTTGTTTGATATGGTTCTCAACCTGCGCGGCTCTAGCCCTACTGGTAGAACGCGCTGTCATTTTTTTATTCTTCGAAAGACCACCACAATACACGACATCCAACGACATTCTAGATATTATAGGACGTCGACACAGATAGTAATACTTATACACTTGAGCCAGTTAGGATTCGGCCTACTGGTATAGCTTTTGAGGTTGATAAAACTTTGATCAAAATCACAGAACCTCACTCGAGATAATTTAAAGCTAAGTAACTTCATGAAACTCTTGTTCTGTACAAGAGATAACTGACAAGAAGAAATGGCAACAGCCTGTTGCAGGAAACGGCAAAAGCAAAGAAAGCTACCGGTGCAAAGAAAACTGTCAACTGAATGAACATAGTCAAATTACAAATGCAGAATGAGAAAAACTCAAGAGTGGGAAAAGGGGGTAGGGAGGGAAGATAGAAAAAAGTACAAGAGATGCGGCGGAGAACGCAAATGTAAACCAGGCCCATCTACTTCTAAATCACGCACGCTCCTCACGGGTATTCCAATAACTTTTCCAACACTTATCACATACACAATCGCTTCTTTACACAAATTTTTGCCCTTGTTTTTCGACGTCTTCACTCTTGCCGTCTTATCTCCTAGACAAAGCGAAGACGGCAACGATGGCCACTGCGAGAGTTACTATGGCTCCGGGCAAGATCAATTCGTTTGGCACACCCGGAATCAACTCTGGCTGCAAGGGTACGATTGGCTCGGGTGGCGCAGCAAACTTCTTCTTGGGCTTGCGCATTTCCTCCTCCTCTTCATCAGCATCTTCGATCTCGATTCTTGGGTTCTTTCTCGACGCTCCAATGGGGGGCTGCGGGTCCACTGTGGTAACGACAGCCGGCTTTGAGGGGTCATAAACATATAGGTCGACCTTGTCCCTCGCAGTACGTTTTGCCAGGTTAACTGCGTCAACCATGTCCCTATCAGAAGTGATGGAGACAATATCCCCTTCATCATCGACATAACTGAGAGCAAATCCTTGCTTCGACAACTTGCCGTCCGATTCAAGCTCCGGTTCTCCACCAACTTCTGAGGCTTCGTTCCCAAGCTTTTCGCTTACAGCGCTGAGCAATTCTACCAATCCTCCGCTGGGAGCAACCTGCACGCGGTGGATTCGCCCACTGGGAGCCTTAAATTTGAAGGGAAAAGGCTGATCCAATGGGTCAGCAACTGGTTCGGATCCCCTCTCAGAATGATCTCCAACATGTGAAGCTGAGTCGCCGGGGTGGATCGCATTGTCATGGCGGTCCAAATGGCTAAGACCAGTGGACTGCCGATGGTGCGCGGGTGAATCCGTTCCGTGGCCACGGATCGAAGGTGTAGGTCCCCGGGCACTAGTATGATCGGATAATTGCGATTCTGTATCATTGTCCAAAGACAGCCAAAACTTATTCCAAGCGGGTCCCTCGCTGTCAGCAGTTTGCATGGAATTAATCTACACATTGTAAATCAGCTCACCGAATTTGTTGTTTCACCTGCCCTCATCGAATTTACCTGCTCAAGAGTGGCATAAGTCAATTTCAAAACGTCAACCATTCCAACGATCTCGCCCTCGTTGTTCATAACCGGGAGATTGAGGTAGTGACCGTCTATAAACCGGCCGTCAGCGTGTCTTCTCCTAAGAAGCACTGTGATGATGCATACCATGCATCTTTCGAAGAGCAGACTGAATGGTCATCTCCATTGGAGCAAAATCAGGATGAGGTGTCATGACTCTGACAACACTGCAGTTTGCAGGGTCCAACCCCGGCGCAATAACACGCAGCACAACATCTTTACTAGTAAAAATACCAGTAATATTCCCACCGTCCTGGACCAACACCGCTGTTGTGCGATTTTCCTTCATCATGGCGGCGGCATCCTTGACTGTAGTACGAACGGATACAACTGTTGGAGGGTGTCCATCCAAGACAGACTCCAAATTCGGGCCAGACATCTTTTGCCTCAAAGCCTCCACATAAGAGATGATCTGCTGAGGTTGTGAAGATCCAAGTTCGGATTGAACGCCCTCGAGTGCATCATAGAGCTTCCTGGAAGACGCATATGCGCGTTCCAACTTCTCCATAGCCTCGTAGAAGCACTTGGTGATATCAAGGATACCAGAAATATCCTGGTTCTCATCCATTACTGGCAAATGACGGAAACCTTTACGAACCATCAAATCCAGAGCGTCGGTGGCAGAAGTATCGGTTCTAGCACAGAGTGGGTTTTTGGTCATGATCTGGGCAATAGTGATATCTCTAGCATCGATGCCAGCGCCAACTACACGGAACGCGAGGTCCTTGGCAGTGAAGATACCCGAGATGCGATCATCATCATCGGTAACGAGTACACAATCTTCACGCTTTGCAGCCATAAGCTGAGCAGCCTCGGCCACAGTTGTATTAGGCTTGATTTGAAGGGCTTGGGATGGGCGGAGAGCGAGGACCGTCCCGGGAGCTATCTTGCGGGTCTGACGGGCACGAGAAGTGGTGTGCTTCTTCTTGCTGAGATCGGATTCGATTTTGCGGCGGATAGCCTGCGATAAGAACCGTTATTAGCTCCAATCCTCACCAAAAGTGAATGGGGTAACGAGCAAGTGCGAGCGGTCATAATTATTTCAATTTGGGGAAACGATATACACACCTCATCTCTCTTGGACTGTCTTTTCCTGCTATCGCTGACACTGCCCGCAGATTCGGGAGCCGCAGGAGCATGGGCGTTTGGAACAGGGATTGCCGATGGATTGGTGGGAGGAAGGTGGGAACCGCTGCTTCGACCGCCACTAGTGCTGGCTCTGCTCGGGGTATTTCTGAATGCCCCGGTGTGCGACATATCTTCCAAATCGCCTCAGAGGGGGTGGCGTGGATGGTATTATGTTGTTATGGTGTTAGGGGTGAGAATCGCGACCGCGAAGTGGAAGAGGAGTTGGAGGTTGGGCGTGGGGAAAGTGATGAGCTGAGTCGCAGCCGATAATTCAAACGAAACAGGTGAAGGGTTCGCCAAGCAACGACCACCAACAGATTACTTGCGGAGGATCACGATCTCTTATTTACTGGGCTGCAATTTACTCCCCGAGCCATCCAAGAATGGATGCGGAAGGACTAGAAAATAATCACAGCCGATACTTCAAACAGAATATGTGGCAGGCTCCGAAAAACAATACGCCCAACTAACCCAAGGAACTCTAGAACAACCACAATCGACCCACGTTTTTTGCAACGTTGAACCCGAGTAAACTGATCGCCCATAGTATGACTAGCACAAAGACCGGGAAAAGAAGGATCTCAGTATGATGAAGGAAGGGAAGCGCTATAGAGGAGTTAGCAGAATGCCCGCTTTTCAGGGCAGTGATACATACCATTGTATCCCAGAAATGTAATTACGCAGTAGAAGGAAAATGCAATCAGATAAAGCGAATTTCCGAGGAAGATTGAAATCCTGCACGAAACGATCAACAAATATCCAACTAACCAACACAGCCCCGAGCACATACCAATAATCCCTCGTCAATAGAGGCATCATCAGGAACTGAATGACATATCTAAGCCTACGTTAGCATCCCCCGAACGTTCACGGGTAGTTTGTACGTGTGGGGCTCACAGAAACACCCAAACCGGAAAAAACGCCCTAACTCCAATCTCAAAACAATACATAAACTCCAACTCCCCACCTCCCGCAACAATTCCGGCTCTCCCGAGTCCTCCCGTTTGCGATACCTTCAAGAATTTCCCGCAGAGATAGTATCCTGCCATCGCAAACACCAATGACGTAGCTATAAAGTGGAGGAATACGAGCGAGAATATCAAACGCACGATGGAGGCGAATCTGGGTGTATAGGCGAGTCCCCAGGCGATGGCCGTGAGAGTGAGGAAAAATGTGAGAAGGACTATAAAGGACGGGTCCTAATTTCTATCAGGCCTTCGCATCGTGGGATTTGTGGAACTGGTTCTTACATCACGGGACCACGAGTTTTTGGTTTCTGCTTGCTGGTCATCAAAACGGTTCATGGGAGTTATGACAGGCAGGGAGCATACGTTTCTGCAATCATTCAGTTAGTCGCTAAGAAACTAGCACAGGAAGGGGATGTTTACGTGGTAATATATTGATCTAAACACCTTCTTCGGCGCAATGATCAAAGAGGTCATTTCCCATATCGCCATCTGTTTATTGTCGCCTTAGTAGCACATTCCCTCCTCCGTATCCCCAACCCATCACCAACCTCGAAGTCCATCTGCGGATACTTGAATATCCTCCGAAAGAAAACCGGTAACCGCATCGTCGAGCGCGACTCCGCTCTTGCGCCAGCACTAGTATATCGAGGTGCCGTAATGTGAGGGGAGAAACCGGAACGGTTTGGCGGTGGTGAGTAACGTGAAGCCATTTGTCACTGGAAGTAGGTGACAGTTGTAGCGTAGGTATCTGCGGCCGGTTGTGGCTTCGTTTCGTTTCGATATAATTTGTGAAAGTTGTTGGGTGAGCCGATCTTACAAGTGGAATGACTGGACGATATCAGTCACGTGATACAATACCACATGTTTTGTTTCTAACTAGACCAGAACAGATGAACTTCGTGTTTTTGGTGCATGGGCGCTCAAGCCTTGAGTTTCGTAGATACAACTTACTCTGGATAGGTATATCTTGATCCATTAATTGTTATTCGAGGCAAATGGATGTTCAGGCTCTGGAGGTGAGGTCACTGACCGTCACTCAACAGCTGTCGCGTGAGTTTAAACTTCACTCGGTCCGCTATGCTATACAACACAGAATACGGGGAGGTCGGTTTTTGAATAAACAATTGCTAATTAATCTACCATAGGCGGGATGAAAGAGTTTGGGACTTTCCAGGCCGAAAACGGGCACAGTAAAGCGACGGATGGGTATAAGCGTCATGAATTGGACAAGCACGGGGACACTATATCGGAGTCGGATATTTGGGAGATATCCCCTTTCCCTCGGTCCTAGCCTCGGGCTGACGAACAGTGCCGTACACGCGGGTGTATTTCGTGAAGTGAGAGAAGGATCTTAACGATCAATGCCATCATTTAAATTCTCGTTTCACTAGATTCCAGGCAAGGTCCATCAAAATGCAGCGGAACGTCTCATCCCTTCCCCCAACTTCAAGGCCAGATCTTCACATCTGCTCTATATATAACTTAATCTGACGATGAAGCGAGTGATATCTCACCGGGAGAATTCCCACCTTCCCGTATGTTCGCTTTAACGCGCAAATAAGTTACTCGACTCAAAGAGATGAAAAAAACTTGTTTCCAAGTAGTGCTTATCTGTTTGCACCCTTGCTCACTTCATACTGCAACAATTGGCTTCCTGTGGACCACTCCAGCCTGTGCCCTTGTCATACTGCGTGCGGCCTTTTCGCCAGGCGCATGATTTCCGGAGGTTGGATGAACAATAGCAGCCGTTTGTCACCAACGCAAGTATAAGCATTCAGAACCTATCTCCCGTTCGAGCTATGTGAGCCCAGCACTGAGCAACGCAAAGGCTATAGGGCGGGTGCAGCAAGGCATCGGAGCTGTACAGTAAGTTTGAAGAGCCGAGGTGAAGGGCGTCGTATCACAGCAGGGAGGGCCTATGTCAACTCTGCTAGTTGAGGAATAAACAAGAGATCATACAAGTGCCCTTACATTCACATTGAGCTGTCGCGGCAGAAAATCCGTCCATCAGTGGGATAGAGCGGCTCACCGTAGGGCTGCGTATTCCTCATCATTGCTCATCGTTCCTGACCATTGTGAACACTCTGCTCGAGGCGCAGAGGCGGGCGTACCACTTGTATCGCCCGCTCTTCCCTAGTTTAGAGAAGGTGGGCTTAGCCAGTACCAGTAGGCAAGAAACGTGGGACTGTTCGATAACTGCTGGTTTGCTGGGCGGACCGACGTTGATGTGGCTTCCGGGGGTGAGAATGCTGCCTCTACTCCGGATGCAAAAAGATTTGGGTTTGAGACTGTAGAAAATAAGTACGAGGTACATGGCAAGCGGGGTTAGACAGTGCTTTGGATGCTAGTCGAGACGCCTAAGAAGATGAAGGACGACGCGGGGGATGCGCGAGAAGGGATGTCTCTCTTTATATCTCTTAGATATATTCAGCCAACCAATCGCGAAGAGAGCACGGCGATGGCGACATGGTTAAACAAACGAAAGCATGACGTGTTTTAAGCGAGTGGGATTTTTCGGCAACTCCTTGTCTGTTATATAGTAGGGATTCGCTCGCGTCAGGGTTAGGTGCTCTAGCATGTCCGGATAGCACTGAGTCCATCAAGTAACACGTGATAAATTAACCGAAATGGTCGGTCCTTATTTCCATCGCAGTGGCTATGATCGACACTCATCACTGCGTTAGGTCACCATTGACATTCCCTTCTATTATGTGCTTCGGACATAATACGTTTCCATTGGATGCTGACTTCACCAAGGTTGATCACAAACATTCATCGACATACTTCCTATCGCCTTTATCATGCTTTCTACTGCTAGACTATTCCGGTACATACATTCTGCCATATCTACAACCCAAATTGGTGTCTGAAATTACTCTAGATACCAACCTCCTCGAGAGTCCCAACGTTCATACTACGATGCAGACCTGAAACAAGGACGGTCGATAATTCGTGCTCGTCGACCTTTCATCGTTAAGAATGCTTTGACTGGCTTTGCCATCGTTGGGTTCACTGCTGCTGTGTGTATGTTTTCCTCCCAACTAGCTCTATCAGCGATGTGAAGGATCTGAATCTTGCAACGCAGATATTTACACTATTCGAGCTGTTGCCCAGGATAACTTTGAGGATGTACCCATACCAGATGCGCCAGTTCAGCATACCAGGTCATCCTCAATAACCAGCGGACAAAGTAAATGATGATTTATATGACCCTCATGACGGTCCGAAACACAAGGCGAGAAATTTGTGTAGTGATATGAACTTGGAGATTATGTTGGTGTTCTGTGATATTTGGTCCCAATTTCGCCAATGGAAACTCTTCTCTCCATGATCCAAGGTTGGTTTTTTTGTTCAATGATGTATTGATTGTATGGTAATTAAATTGGGACCAAAGTCGAAAGTGTGGTCTGCTCGGCGCCTCCCGAACAAAACACGAAAGAAAGTGCAAGTACAGTTACTCGTATACAGTGATATACCGTCATATGGTGATATATGCGTACATATGCCTACGTATATCGAATTGCACATGCGCTTATACTCTTATGTTAGTGTGGGTTGAGGGAAGTGAAGTGCCAAGGGATTCGTCCAAATGGCATTACTTTTAGTGCACACGAGGTCTTTTCGGGCATGCATTTAAGATACAGTACAGTGGAGTACCTAGAGTACCTAGAGTACCAGCACGCACTCCTTCATTCACTCTATCCTGGGTACTCTACTCTGCTCTACATGTACCCGCAGCTACCATCTCAGTTCGACACTCCATACCGTTTTCTGGCTCTCCCCTGTGTAGGTGTTTGTTGTGGAGGACCAGCCGCAACACTACTTAAAACACAAGCGCGCATTTTCCTAGAGTAGTTTGGGGGAAATATCTGAGGAAAGCGTTGAATTGGTACATGCTTGCACTTATAGAAGCTGGCACTTGCCATGGTTGCTCAAGAGCCGGGCTCTACAACACTCTACGCCGACAACTCGAGGCCCAGGCCTTTACGGAGGTCAATTTCTGGTCCGTCGTCGCACTCGACAGCACCTTTCCCCCTTGATCACCACCATTTCTCAATGTCTGGCTACGACAGTACGAACTCCAACAGGTCGCAAGCATCAAAAGGGGGGGTGCCGGGGGCCGACCAAGACAACAGGCGCGATTCCAGGCACGATTCCCACGATTTGTCAATATCCAACAGAGGCAGAGACTCTCTTCTGGATAATTTGCTGCTCTCGTTTGAAAAAATTAGCGACGGCACATTTGGGAACTTCGATACTTCACCTTTCTTTTCGAACATTGACGAGGTTGACGACGACGAGTCCTTGTACTCGAGACGTGGGCGCGCTGATAGTATTGGCTACCATTCTCAATACTCGACTTCGGCGCCCAGAAAGTTAGAATCTTCTCACGGGGAGGGAAGCTTTGGGGTCACTTACGACAGTTCACGGGATACACGCTCTCGAGGGCGCGGTGGGCTAAACTCATCACACGGTTATGTGAACGGGTATGAGCCTGCACCTGCACCTAGCATAAGAACCAGAAACCGTACACCTTCTCCTCCAAAATCGCCGAGACTTGTACGACGCCCGTCTAACAAAAGCGTCAAGAGTTTAAGGAGCAGAGATCAACAATTTATTCACCATCCCCCTACCGAGTCCACACTCCCGCCTCTTCCCGCCTTTGCCAGTTTACCCCTTCAAGTTGTATCAATGGCTCCAAGCAAGTCTAATGGCCGACCCGGATTCTTTAGACGGGTTTTTGGCGGTGGCTCCAGCTCCAGCTCCAGTTTCGCCAATAACACAACAAACACAAACAATGGCAAATCCAGCAACAACACCGCGGAATCCGCAACAGTTAATCCGCCTACACCCCACGCAACTGACTCACCACAGTCAGTCATTACGAAGAAGTCATCATTCTTCCGGCGGAGGAAGAAGTCTGTGTCAGATGTCGGTATACCTCCAGTTCCTGCTGCGCCAGTTGTTGCACCAATTAATGTTCCTGCTGGACCACCAACACCAGTGGTCGATCCTGTCGCAGCCAGCCCATCGACATCATTGAGAACTGCTATGAATCCCTATATACGCCCGCCCCCTAGGCCAGCAACCCTAGAATCAACGGTGGAGGTTCGTGAAACTGCCTACCTTGCGCGGAACGCGACAATCCGTACCGTGGCTTCCTCTGATCCCATCACCCCACGACATCCATCCTTCTTTAGTGAAAGCCCTCGAGGTCGAGAGAGCACAGGAAAGTTGGACGGAAGTGGAAAGAAGTACCAAAAGGAGACGTGGGCCGGTACGTGGGAAACAGGGGGTACCATTGAGGAGCAAGGCCCTCGAAAATCACCCAAGGACACCAAGTATCGACCCCAAACCTCGCCCTATTCACCACTTGGAAGTCGGACTTTTTTCTTGGATGAAGACGAAGGAGACATGCATTGGCCACCATCGCCGCCATTCCGTGGAATATTGTCTGGCTCCAAAACATCTGATAATCGATTTCTAGAATCTGAAAGGCATGAATCTGTAGACTCACTTGGCAAAGCTCGAAAATCTTCTGTGGCATCAAAGGAAAACGCAATTATTGATATTAGGGAAATCGAAAAGCAGTACAGTGAAGAGAAGGCAAAGCAGAAGGCCTTCACACCAGCTGATAAGTCCACTCCGCAATTGGGTATAGTCACCACCAACCTGAAACCGCCAAAGCCAAAGGAAGGTTCCTGGATAACATCGCCAAGCACACCAACCGTTACTTTACAGAAGGACGGCCCTGACGAAGAGGCAGAAATTCTGGGTAGCGATAGTGAGACTGAAACCAGGTTGGATGATGGGCTATCCGAACCTACGCGAGAAGATAAGGAGATGGCAAGGAAAATATTTGAGAGTGATGAGGAGTTTGTTTCTAAGGACCGTGCAGCAGCTTGGTTGGGCGATACGTAAGTATCCCTGATACTCATTCCGAAGCTACTCACTGACTATCGAACAGCGCGCCCGAGAGGGCAACGGTTTTAAAAGCGTATATGCGGTTATTTTGTTGGTCGGGGGTAAATATTCTACAAGCGATGAGGATGTTTTGTGAAAGGGTTGTATTCAAAGGTGAAACCCAGCAAGTTGACAGGATCATGGTTGCTTTTGCACATCGGTGGTGTGAATGCAATCGAAACCATGGGTTCAAGAACGCAGGTATGTTATTGTCATTATTTGTGTGGAATTGTTACTGATACGAGGCTGCATTAGATGTGGTACATACTATTGTTTACTCGCTGTTGTTGTTGAATACCGATCTTCATATTGCCGATTTTTCTAACTCACAAAGGATGACTCGGGGTCAATTTATGAAGAACACAATGTCAACTATTCGACGTGGACTGCAAGAGGCAGCAGCCGGTACGGACGAACTTGAACCTGCTAAGCCTGCCCATAGCAACACTATGCCTCGTTCACAAACGCCTTTTCGGAGGAACACAGACGATGATCCCCCAACATTTGTAATTCCCCCAGCTGCGACTTTCCCATTGGCAGCACCGGATGCAAAGGAGCACAAGACCCGATCATCGATTGATTTGGGACGAGACCACAAAGGTTCACGCTTAAGTCGTATTGGAAATATTGGAAATCTCAGTCCAAGAATCATGCCAGAGGATCAGGGTGAAAATTGTGATATCGACTTAGACGGTGGGAATGCCTTGGTTAATGCCCCTCTGGGTGGTGGACTGAGGATATGGGAATCCCAGATTGAGGTAATTTTGAAGGACTTTTATGGCTCAGTCAAAGGATGTGCATTGCCCCTACATGGATCCTCGAGAGAGAAGCTTGAAACGCCCCACTCGAATGGACTATCTGTGTTTGGCTCTGGTGGGATGCTTCGTCGATCACCCAGTAACATCAGTAAAGCACCGTCGGAAATGTCGAATGCTGGCAAGCAAAGGGATAACAACAGAAATCTAGGAACCAAATGGGCGTCGAAGAACCGGTCGCGCCAACGAGTCTACAATGGATCCTTTGCAGGATCTAGTCGAACCAGTCTGGAAGATCGATCGATGTGGAGCCCGTCGGCGTCCAGCACTTGGAGCAAATACACCCTCGACAAAACCCAGACCTCCATGTCTGTGGATTCCCTCGGCTCTGCATTTACCCACGCTGGTGATTATCAACAATCAATCGGGTTTGCGAATGCGCTTAGCAATGCAATCATCCGAGAAGAAGGGGCTTCTGCAACATCTGCCGATGATGGGGGCGTGGATCTTCTTGATGGTGACGATGAACTGGAACTAGAGGGTGCCCCGTGGGCAAAGGAAGGGTTGCTTAAGCACAAACATCATCTCGAATCTGTTGACAAGCGGGCCAAAAATCGTGGTTGGACAGAGTGCTTTGCCGTGATTCAGCGAGGTTATATGCGGTTATTCCAGTTCCCAAACAAGGCCGGAAAGAGTCCTCAGTTTGCTGGTGGCGTCGTTGGAGGCGGCAATTGGACAGAAAATGCGGAACCAATAGGATCCTTCCTACTGCGCCAGTCGATCGCTTCTGCTCTTCCCCCACCTGGATATTCAAAGACAAGACCGAATGTATGGGCACTATCGCTTCCTTCAGGTGCGGTCCACTTCTTTGAGGTTGGGACTATGGATATCGTAAAGGAGTTTGTCACGACAGCAAACTATTGGTCAGCTCGTCTCTCTAAAGAGCCTCTCATAGGTGGCGTCAGCAACGTGGAATACGGATGGGGCGAGTGCCTTGTCGACATTGACACATCTTACTCATCACCTCCGCCATCCATCCATAGCGAAAGCATATCACATGGCCGTGCCAGCCTGCAAATGAGCATTCGCTCCAGCCTCGACCATAGCACAATTCGACCGAGACTACCTGGAGACAAGGTCCACATTAAAGACTGGTCTCCACCGAGTCAGAGTATGGTGGCCTCCAGCCTTAACGAAAAAGATCAACTGAAGGCATTGGAGAACTACGTATTAAACATTGAAGCAGAGCTTTCGAAGCACAATGAGCTCCGACATGCTATGCAGCTTGCAGTAAGTGCCTTTAGCATTACCAACCCATTTTAACTAGAGCTAACCTGGAATGCTACAGTTCACCCCTCGCCACCCGAATAGCGCCAAGGCCTTGAATAACTGGGAAAAGAAGAGCTCGTATCTCTTGCGAGAAATCATCAAGTTCAGAACATACATCGAAACATTGCAGTCGGCGTCACAGCGTCGGCAAATGGTAGACGAGAAGAGAATCTCTTGGGCGGCAGCCAAAAAAGATAACGCTGCCGTCATCATCACTGAGGGGAGGGGCCTTGGTGCTGTACCCAGACCCCATAGATCTAGTGAGTTAGAGTTTGATTTCTTGTCAACCGCTTTTGCATAGGTTACGACTACAGCAAACGATTTAATGCCCTAATGTCTTGCATCAACCTGCTTCAACATTGCATAGCATGTCTACTTCATCCTTTCTTTCTTTCCATTCATTGCTTTCTGTAAAATTACATTCGTAGGGATCAGGTATTTGTTATCATACAACTTTTAGTAGCCACTACGACTTTTTTTATCTTTTTATTTGATGTCTTACAATGGCGGCGTTTGTCTTACTGGTTGGAGGAGTTCACGCTGCTACTACTATTATTCTTGTTGCTTATTTGCTGTTACGATGGATGGATGATGAACGATCGAACTGTATTGATTGATACCTATGCCATTTTTATGCATGTACATACTTTTTTACAATTGTACCTTCTCTCCTTCTCACCCTCTATTGCATTGTACAACTTATTATTTCCCTTTCATAAGATCAATAGGAGATTTTGGGTCGCCGGCATACTTCATATCTATGTAATAATTAGTTTGCATTGTTGTCCCACCGCAATGGTGATATACATGGAGTTGTTAATTTATGGAAGTGGTAGACGGTCATTCAGCTTGTTAACTGTTCTTGAGGGAGAATGCTCTTTCAAGTGGACAGGAGATAAGACATGAGGCCAAAATTCTAGATCATTCCTCCTATCGAGTCCTATGCTCGCCGTGGGGCTCATTATCAGACCTTTCGATTAAAACCAAGCTCTATAAGCACGTTGTTGAAAAGTCTATATCTTTAAACGTTAATCATTTTATAGGGAGTCCAGTGGGGCAGCTTTGAGAGCTAGAAAATTGCGTTACAAGACAAAACTCGACTTTTGCTTTTGCGAATGTTGGTCTATAATATGTTGTCCTGATACGCAATCCCCCCATATAGGGTACCACTACATGTCTCTTGCTCAAGCCTTTGCCAGCACAGTGGCAGCAGCCGGCGGCATATCCAAATCCATCTTCCCTAACTCCTCATCATCCGAGAAATCATACTGACTCCCATCATCCTTATCTGCGCCATTCCCATCCACCATATCGACGTCTCTTGCCGCCCCCGCCATCGCCTCAATCCTACCCGTCTTCTGCGCCCTCTGGTGTTCCTCCAGCTCGGCAAGCGTCCAAGTCGAAATGCCATCACGCTCCTCCATGGGCTGCGCCATAGTCCTCAAAAACTTCTTTGCTGCCGCAACTGCCATATCCGTGCTAAGGTTGATGTCGCTCTCGTGCAACGCCTGACCTATCCATTTCGGCAATTGGGTCCGCTTCCTTCCGTACCTCTTATCCGCGAGCACCATGATGCCGTAGTCGTCTTTACCGCGAAGAACACGCCCAAGACATTGGGCGGCGTGGCGCATGGCGTCGAACGAAAGAAAGTCGTTTTCTCGGATTCTGTAATTTTCGCGGAGGAACTCGAGGCGTGCTTTTAGGATGCGGGATTCCGTGTATTGGTATGGGATTCCAATGCATAGCACTGTCCGGCCATAGTGGTGGTCGAAATCGATACCTTCGCTTACTTTCCCCCGTGCGACACATAGCATAACAGCGCCTCGTCCGTTACAGCATGCGGTGCGGTACGTCTCCAGAGCAAGGCTAGTTTCCTGACTATCTGGCGTCTCCACCAGTAGCAGCTTATACTTCCACACTTCATCGAGAATACTCATTCCCTGCCACATGCTGATAATACTCTCCATGTATAGATACGATGGAAAGAAGACGACCATTCCGTCCGGAGTAATCTTCGCAAACTCGATCAAAATGTTTCCATAATTCCTGACCACACTAGGATCATTACGAATTTCGAATCTGCTAGAGATAGCGACCTGATCGCTACCTCTAGTTATAATTAGGGGGAGGAAGGAGCGACGAGCAAGGGTCATGGTGTAGGATTCTTGGACTACCGTGTCGAACTGTAGCATCCGCGGGTACATCTCTAAGGGGGATATTGTTCCCGAAGTGATAATGACGGACGAGAATCGTTCGAAGACAGGTTTGATGGCGATCGATGCATCCAAGCAAGTATAATGGAGAATGGGGTTGGGGACTTTTGCGGTTTCGGATTCGAAGGGTTCTAGAATCAGGAGGAATCCTTTCTCATATGTTGCTACTAGTGTAGCAAAGGTTGCGACTTCTTGAAGTGGCAGATAATCTTCTACATTGGCCAACTCTAGTGTACGGACAAGTGATAAGAGACGTTCTGCACAGAACCTAACAGTAACGCGTCAACCATGAGGGAAGAAAAAGACATCTGAGGCCTACCTCAATGGTTTCCTTTCAATAAATGTCAAGTCCTTTAAATGCTTCAAGAATGATACCGGGGTCTCTGAGATAACGTGCAAGACTTTCATCCGTGTCTACAGATGCTGAGCATTTGCTGTCGTCAAAAGGCAAGGCAACACCTCTTACCTTCAAATACTCCACAAATCGTTTTAGGAATGCCACAAAGTGCTCTGCTCTTCGTATATTTCCAGGAACAGCTTCCTTTAGCAGATCCGCAGGTAGCACTATTATTTCATTAGCTTCGTTCATTTATCTCACCAAGAAAGCTGCCGTACCAGGATTTGTCATAAACGATTCCTCGGACTCTCTTCTTTCATCTTCCTCTCGAAGACCCTCCACAAGCTTTTGGTATTCGTTTTGTAATTTATTTGCATCACTAGCCTTCATCTCTGTAATTTTTCGTTCCAGATTCGTTGCTCCTCGGGCAGCTTTTCGTAAGGAATCCTCCGTGAGGTCTATACTAAGAGACTCAATGCACACGTTGTCGATATTGTGGGCTTCATCAAAAACTACTATGCAGTCTTTCGAGAACTCCTTTGATACTCGCTCTGCAATTTTAGGGTCGAGTAAGTAGTGGTAAGAGTATATGATTACGTTGCAAAACGGCATCTGTACAGGCCCGTGGTTAGTGCTGCGCTCGACATCGAAGGGTAGCCATTGTGCACGTACCATTCTTCGTGCGCTGAAATATGGGCATTGTGTGTGCTTCTCGCAATACTTCAATAATCCATCGAATGTATAAACCCCCGGTGGGATGAGATTATGTGGCTCCAGCAGGTCCAAATTCTACTCACCCAAGTTAGCCACAAGCGTCTCATCTTTGGACTTAATTACATCTCACATCGTGATAAACACACAGCTCCACATCTTCCCCTTTCGCCTTTTTCTCCTTGACAAATCCCGCCGTAAGGCTCCGGCATCGTGCATCCACGACCTCACCTCTCTTTTCCCGCTTCACGCTAGGGTGTAGACACAGGTTCTTTCTGCTGGTCAACCCCAGCCCCCGAAACTCTTCGACATAACCCAGCTCCTTTGTCCGATATGCCATTAGCGACTTTAGTTCGGCTAGCGCCTTTTCGATTTCCGACATTGTCCGCGAGCAGTAGATGAGCTTCCGCGGCTCCGGAAACGATTGCTGGTATGCGACGATAAGAGAAAGAAGGGAGACAGTTTTGCCTGTTCCTGAAGGCATCTCGAGTACACAGTGGCCGCCGGCATCAAGAGTTCCTAAAAGTTAAGTTATTAACATATTGGGGTAGATTTGCGTGATATTGGGACAAACGTTTCAAATCTGTCATATACCTTCAGCCGGGTCGCCGAGTCAGTTCCCAGCTCCGTAAAGAATAAGAGACTGAGAACATACGCATATTGTTCTGTTGAAGCTGTTAGCTATTGAATCGCCACCAGGGAAGATTCGAGGACACACCAGGATATATTTTAGGATAAGGGAAGAGAACTTCCAGATCACTAGCAAGAGCTAACTGTTAGAGAAAGGTATAATAACATCAACACACAAGCTAGTGTATAAAGATCAGTACATACTCGATCATAAACTTCATGGTGGCGGGGTTGAGGCTTGTGGGTGACACGACGAGGACGCGACAAACTAACCAAATACTCGTGATGACGCCAAGGACCCAGAACCACATGTCGCGTTCCTCCACGCCAAAATGGATGATCACCAATCTGCTAGTTAGCGCCCGCTCACACTGCCAAAATCAGCATTCTCTACGCTAAATCCAATGACTGGCGGAGCCTTGAAGCTGCACTGAGTTTAAAGAAGCGTTACCCAGAAATTACTACTTTGAATGTTGTTGAATTATGACATCAATCGTATCATGAGCGTCAGATATCATGCTCACTGATTCCCAGGAACGGAGAAGTTCGACCGCTCGATCTGCTGTTTTACGAGAAAACCGAGCGACCTGAGTTCCGTGTGCTAGGGGATCCTAAGCATCTGGAGACCCGACCACCTCCACCTTAAATCGATAAGACGTGCTTAAGCAAAATAGCATGCAGAGAAGATCCACGAGCAAGAGGAGATACAGACTCCTGGGATGTTTTGATTTGGGACCTGAACAATTCCAACCCGAACCTTATTTCAACGCCAGAGTTTCACAAGTCAATCGGACAATGAACATCGACTTTGAAAACCAGTGTTGAACGAAAACGGTAGAAAGCCCCGCCATGAATCCTCGAGCCAATATTCGCCCTAATATTGCACACGAGCCAGCTCGAGACTGGGGAGTCCCACGAGACGAGACGTCTAGAGATATCGCGAGTGATATATTATGACTGGTCCGTGATCAAAAGCATGCTAGAAGTGAAAATCTTCACCCTTGAGTTCACAGTTTGAGGTGACTTGAGAAATTATTAGTGGACACACGGATGGGCTAAAAGGGTACGGTGGCTTGGAAGATTGCTAACAATCTTAGCTAGCTTCAACACTCCACTATTATTTGGGCTCGAGCTTTATCACTTGAAAGTCTTTGAGACCCCGAGCCCCACTTGCTGGCGAGACGGGACTATCCGATCCCAAGTCAAAGCTTATCTCGTTTCGTGTCGTGAGCAACATTAGTTCAACTGAGTGTTTCCTGTTTCAAATACCCTGCGATCATGCTAATAGACCTCTATAACATCGTATTACCATCTCTTTCCCTTTCTATTTATGCTACAATCTATTTCGATTACAGCCATGTGCGGTTATAGCAACAATGAATCAGTAACTATATCGGCCTTAGACAGTCAACGACTAGTTCGGCGGATGCATTCCGGACGACTGGGAGGAGCTGGTCAGCGGATGCTATATAATCGATATCCAGTTCATGGGGGCACGAGGTAATGGAAGCGAGAACGAACGAGCAAAGATACGAGAGGTGACAGACGTGCTTTTTTATTCGACTCCAGCTTGCCTGTCGGACTATTCAACTCTAAATTCCGCAGAGTTTCCCGAGTGCTAGGGTGTGAATGCGAGGAACCAAACTACTGCACCCTGGCTCTTTGTACACATGTACCAGTATGTACACTACGGGGGGCTCGAATAAGTACATAAGCCTCACATGGGTTTGAAGTGAGGCTATCATGTATTATTAAGTTGATGTGGTGCTGTTTCAATTTGCAGGCAGATATGTGGAAAACTAATCTGTTAGCAATACCAAAATGTAAGCCTGTCTGATTTGACAGCAGCACAAAGTCTGGGAAGGTTGATAGAGTTGACAGGCTTGCAGTAGTATGTAATGCTAGCACAATGGTTAGGTTAATAGGTTTAACAACCTGACATCAACCTGTCAGTAGTAGAGGGTGTTGCTGTGATGAGAATTTTTTTGGTTCCAGTATGGAGCTGCAGATTTCACCAGCTTCCCAACTTTGCTGCAGCATATAGCAGCAAGTGTTGGAATTGGGATAATGGGTTTGCCACTTTTAGGATCTACTTTCATCTCCAGATTACATTTCCACTGCTCCCATAATTTTTATGTGTATACGTGGGTGCAAGGCATGCAGCTGCTGTGTATGGTGGTGGTGATTATTATGATAGTGATGGTTATGGTGATAGTGATGGTGATGGTGATAGTGATGGTGATGGTGATAGTGATGGCGATGGTAATGGTGGTGATGAGAGTGGTAGTTGTCTGCTGCGGCGATGGCTGCTACGGCGATGGCTACTGCTACGGCGATGGCTACTGCTACGGCGATGGCTGCCGCTACGGCGATGGCTGCTGCAGTGGCTATCTCTTGACAATCTGACAAACCTGACAGGCTGACATGAAGGTCATTAGGCTGTCACTCAAATATACCTGTAAGGCTTGCAATGGACTGCAAGTTCAACAACTGTGATAGCCGAAAATACCTAACAGCCTAGGAGTGAGAAAAACATGTCAAACTAGGTGGTCAAAGATGATAGCCCCATGTGAGGTTCATGTCATGCTTATCTAATTAATCAAACCCCCCATAAAGTACTCTACAATGATTTACTAGAGTGGATTTCAAGATACAACCTTAGAATGCTTCAATCCATACCAAGATAAGTAATACTAAGTAACCAAAGTACCTACCTCGCAATCAGTATCTGTCGAGAGGTGCTCCACCATAAATGATAGACTCATCCACCTGTGTCCTAGTTCTGCATGCTTAGATTCTTGGTGATTCCCACGTTTTATCATTATTTAGCTTCAGATGCGAAGTGTTTTTGACAAATTCCACCAAGCTCATCTCAGCCCATCTCATTGCATCATGCACGTTATATCTTCATGCACTTGACCGGCCGGCACGAGGCTTTGGGCAAGTGAGTATCAATATACGAAGATTGACCAACAAGCAATTGCCACTGACACCAGCCCACTACCTTCAAAAGCAAAGCCAAAGCGAATTCGCTGCTGAGGAAACCCAAAAACACGGATCTTCTCCGCCATTCATCGAGGGAAACCATCTGCACCTTTAATGTGTGCTCCGTTCTGCCTCGTCCTCAGGTGGTGTATGAGGAGTTGATGGCCCAGCTTCAATATCCTGTAACTCTTGCACTTCTTGATCGAATTCTACATCGTCCGCCGCTACAGGTTGATAGCTTTTGGCAAGGCGCTTACGTTCAAGCATACGGCGATGGTACCAGGTACACAATAGAAGTCCAAGCCCGGAACCAATGAGATTGGAGAGGATGTCTAACGAATCGAACTGGCGATTCTGTGTAGATGGTTGGCGGGGCAATGGTCACAAGGACTTCTGAGGAAAACATACGGTAACCACATTCTGAATAAACTCGCTACCGAAACCACCTAAAAGTGTACATATTCCCAAAGTAAAGTTGAGGACCCGGCGGCGCGTTGCGTCAAGGATCCAGTAAAAGCATACCTGCGAAGGTTAGGCGACGACTGACACTTAAGGCGCAAGAACGGACCGTCAGAATGAAAAAGGTAATGAAGTGGAGGAACTTGTCGTTGAACGGGACCTGAATCTGCGAAAATCCGAGATAGGCTGCGACCAAACACAAGCCGAGGAAGGAGATTGCGAAGGGCACTCTGATTCTATAGGTGAGGGGGCGATGTCAGCGCGTATCTAGCACAATGAACAATATATAATAAGTACCTCATGGCTGCTGCTAGACTACCTATGCTATAGTTGGGAACGAAGAGTAGGAAGCATCACACCAACAACATAAGGCTGAAAACTATGGATGAAAATGGCGATGATGGTGATGGTGGTGATGATAACGGTGGATTCAGAAAGACGGTTGTGCTGTTGTTACTGTGGGATACAAGGACAACGTGATAAAACGTTGAAGCTCTTCAGCGAAGTACGCAGCGACCAACCGCGCAACCTCCAAAGCACCGTGCATCAAAGTAACCTGACTAAGCGGCCTTCGATCAACTTCACGCAAGAACGACGCCCTTTCCCCGCGAAATCACGATACTTCTTTCGCATCAAAATCAACAAATCTTGTTTCTCTCCCCCTTCGCATTTCTCGGGTCGCCTTTGCAAAGCTCGGGCTATGACCCGAGCAGCTTGATTTCGCTCTGACGTCCTCGTTCGCGTCAGATTCGAACCCAAATCCACCAACCCCCCTTGTATAAAAATCATGTCCTCTCTGCCTCCCTCGACATGGCAGCGCTTACAACCCTCCCGAGAAGATGCCCTCAACCGCGCAGATCGCACGCGAACGTTGTCTGCCGACATAGGTGGCGATGTGACCGACAAAGAGGAGCAGCCCAATCCCATTGTGACCGCCTTCCACGACAGGTATCAACTTTTCGAAAAATCTATACCAGCCCTGTTTCGTTCCGATCATCCATGCTGCCTCGTGCCCGGTTTGGGCTTTGCATCGTTGGATCTCTCCGACCATGATATGGACGACGCAGGGGAAGACGAGACCCCTAAACAAGCTACTCCAGCACTGCGCGTGGAGGACGACGACTATGACTTCGACGAAGAAGAGGATGAGCCCCCCCCAAAGAAACCGGCTACTCCGCCTTCATTAGAACACTCATCTTCCTCGGGGCTGCAACCGACGGGATCTCCGGCTAAGGAAGCCAAGGCCATTGTTGTGACTCGAGAGAAACTCGAGGCCGACCACAAGGCTACTAAGGAAGCTGTGAAACGGGCATTTCATACCACGTTCTTCACACTGGAAACTGATCGCGATGCTATGTTGGAGCAGCAAAAGTTGGACGAGTCGGATCGCCAGGTCAATGCAGAAGCCAATGCTGCTCAGGAGACGCAGCCGGGGAAGCTCTCGAGTGCCAATTTGGGCGCATCAAGTTTGACCCTAAAACATCTCATTGCCCGAATTGACGCGACTCGCGAAAGAGTAAAGATCTCGGATACGGAGTTGCGAAATCTCATGTCGGAGGTGCGAAAAAACAGGTCTAAATGGGCCAGCGAGGATAAGATCGGTCAGGAGGAGCTCTATGAAGCTGCGGAGAAGGTCGTACTGGAATTGCGCGCTATGACTGAGCACTCGACAGCGTTCTTGAACAGAGTGAACAAAAGAGAAGCCCCAGATTACTACCAGAGTGAGACAAATCTTTGGGCGTATCCAATGCGCAGCATTGGCTAACACATGTCTACAGTCATTAAGCACCCTATGGATCTTGGGACAGTAATGAAGAAGCTTAAACAACACCAATATAAAAGCAAAAAAGAATTTGTGGATGACCTCAATCTGATCTGGGCCAACTGTCTGAAGTACAATGCCGACCCGAGCCACTTCCTTCGCAAGCATGCGAAAGCTATGCAGAAGATAACTGCCAGCCTGGAACCGTTAATTCCCGACATTGTCATTCGAGACCGGGCGGAGGTCGAAGCAGAAGAAGCGGGTGCAGCGGAGGTTGACGCTGAAGGTGAAAGTGATGATGGTAGTTGACCAGGATTGCCACTTAAAGTACTGCGTTAACATCTTCCCTAGAACCAATAATGTCTACTCGTGGCCGAAAAGGCCCTGGTACAAAGAAATCACGGAAAGGTGCCCCGCAACAACGGGAAGGCACTCCAGACGTCAAACCTCCTATTATGAACCTCATTCGTGCGGACTCCAATCCTCCGGCAGATATCAGCCAAATAAGCCTCAACGGGTTCCTTACACCCACCAGCGGAACCCCAGTGCCCAACGGAGTCTCGGGTTCAATGTCTCACTTGGAGCTGGATCACGATAAAATGGATGATGATGATAAAGATCTCGAGTACCAAGCCTGGAAGAAGATTACAAAGAAGGGAAGAGCAAAAGTTGCTGTAAGTTAATGGGGTTCTGCCATGTCCTGACGCCGTAACTAAGAACCTTTTGTCGGCCAGAGTGAGCGTCACAGACTCCTACGAGGCACCAAGCTTAACTTAGAGGAACCTGCTTTAATACGCTCGAGAGTTGGTATGGCAAGACAAATAAAAAGCATGGAAAAACACCTAAAGGGAATTGAAGACGAGGAGGCAGTTGATGGGACATCGGGTGTGATGAATGGTGATGCCGAAGAGGACGACGGGATACTCTTGCCTGACTACTATTACCCCCAATCTTGCGTGCCCGAGATTCCATGGAGAACAATTTGGGCGAACGATGATGGCGAGGTTGAGATGCCGGACGAAGGGTTGAGATTAGCACCCAGAGGGATGTTTGTTCAACCAAAGTCGGAACTAAGCAAACGAATCGACAGCAATATCAAGCAGATGCAGGAAACAAGAAAAGTCTGTTCCAAGATTGGCGTTATCAAGCAGATGCAAGTGCAGACTCAGGTATAGTGCACCTTCCATACGGAAATTGCAGCAATTAACCTTTAAGATGTACGCCAACCAATTCACGAAATACGATCCCAAAGAATTCGTGGAGAAGGATGTGGACGGCTTTGTCATATCCGAAAATGGCCCAGTGATGTGCGCCAATGTCGCCCGTGCAGCGCTGCAACGGTCTATCGGGAAGGTTTTTTATCATGCTGGTTTTGAGGAATTTCAGCCTACCGCAATTGATGCCGTAACGGATATAGCGATGGACTATTTTCAAAAACTCGGTAAGACACTTATGGTATATCAGGAGGCGCCGCAGCACGAACGGAGATTTGAGCCCGAGGTAAGCAAAACAATCGACCTAGAATGTTTGTTGAGATCTAACGGATGGCTGCAGGAAATAATCCTTCATACACTTTATGAAAACGGCGCCGATGTTGAGTGCTTAGACAACTATATCAGAGACGACGTGGAGCGCCTCGGAACGAAGTTGAATAGCATTCATGAGCGGATGAAGTCGCATCTTGCAGATCTCTTGGTAACTACCTCCCACTTACGCCACTGACTCACTGGGTGTTGTGACTCATACTAATATACTCCACAGCGTCCTGCGCTTGCCGATAGTGGTGGTGATGACGCCAACTTTGTTGATGGCAGTGACCAGTTTGTTGGAGGCGACTTCGCAGAGGATATCGGCGATGATTTCTTTGGCTTTAAAGAGCTCGGTCTTGACAAAGAGTTTTCACTCTCCAGCTTATCTGTGCCATTGCATCTACTTCAAGGGAGAATGCATAACGCGTACCAACCGGCAAATGCGATGTACCTCTCTCTTCCCCACCTTACCATTCACACATTGCTAACACTGACGCCCACAGCTCCAATACTGCCGCTACTGAAGGCCACAAGCCGCCCCCGCCGTTCGAACCAGTCACGCGCGAGTTCCTTAAGTCCCAAATCTTGCTGGTGCAGGAGTTTTTCCTGAACAAGTTGCATGCCAATAATGACGAGCCATTGGTCGAAGACGAGGACCTGCCTGCGAAACAAAGACCACCAAAGCCTCGCCTTCCCCCGACAGGAAAGATCTCGATGCCGAGAAAACGCCCACTCCATGGGCAAGGGGGAGGAAGTAAAAAGAAAAAGAAGCCAAATGTTGCGCCGGCTGGGGATAAGAAGGGGGCAGGAGAGAAGGAGAAGAAGGAGAGTGTAGCGATGGAGAGAAGTATCAGTAAGATATCAGAGGCGGGAGATGACGGTAATGGTGGTATGATGAGTCCCGAGAGCTTGGTTGCTGGTGTGTGAGCAACCTCACATCTAATATGCCGCTACTGCATGTACTTTCCTCCTCGGTGTTGTTTATTGGATACGGGCTGTTCTGATTACCCATTTCAGTTTATTCTTGTGTATTTTTTTTTTTCACTTTCTTGGATGGGAGCGTCTGGATGGCGAGCGGGACGGAGGGACACCTTTTTGGGGGTAGGTATTATGGGTTTTCTGGCTTTCTCGCCGATGATATCTTTGCTTTTTACCTTTCTCTTGCTCTGTATATTTACGCCTACCACTTAGTATCGCGTTTTTATTCCCAGGTTGTGTTAAAGCAACCGGTAGGTATGTATTGGTTTCTGTCTTAAGCTTTCACCTCAGGGCGTTCCGGATTTTGGCTTTGCAGTTTTTGGTTTGTGGGAAGATTGTGTTCTGTGTTATCCGTTTTATGATGGGATATTAAATTGTTTGTGTTTCGTTGTCTTTTGCTTAGGAGGTTTCCTTGTGTTGATCTTTTGTAGTAAAGAAAAGTAGGGAGCATGGAAGGATAGTAGTCGGGAAAAATACCTACCTACTTCTATAGAAATCGAGGCTTCTTGAAATAGCATTGAATTGAACGAGTAAGGATAGGTATCTAGTGATCAGTGATCCTGAGAAGCAATCATATACATCAAGACAAACACAACTACACATTCACGCTGCAGATGCAAACATGGATGCTACGAAAAGAAACAAATATAAGAAACGCTTAAATATCTCTACATACTCAATCCCCAAAAGGATCACCAACAGAACTCGCGTCGCCACTACTCAAACATCAATAATTCCGCCGGAGCAAGCAAGTTTCAAGTGAGTCTACACGGACCAAGCACCGTCAGTCACGTCTTACGACGCGGCAGTAAGCAAATGAGCATACCTCGACATGATTGTCGGCTCCTGTCCTCTCGGCGTATAGCCCGCCTTAGCTTTGACGATTTCAACCATATCTCTAGTCTTGTCCTCTCTAGCCTTCAACACAGCCTCAACCCAACTCATAGGGAGGTCCCAGTACGCCGCCTTAAATTCATCATACTTCTCCGTCAGTTGATCCTTCTCAGTACATATTAATGCCAAAAAATGTTCTAGCACAGTCCAGACAGCCTTGACTTCGTTTCGATCCATATATTCCGTGCAAAAGCCGTATCCAACTGCTACATCTGTTCGGATCTGGTTTGCGGCTTCTGCGGCGCGGAATTTGGCGCCTTTGTTGTAGGCACATGACAGGTAGATGATGCAAGTTTGTTCCGAGAGCTGGCGCATAAACGCTGCGAAAAGGTCTTCGTCTAGCCCCGGTTCGATGTCGACTACGTAGCTGCGGATGGTGGTGATTATTGTCTCCATTTCGTTACCGCCATACCAAGAGGATGTAAACAGTGTCTTTCGGATTGGTTTGAGATCATTAAAAATGATCTCGATGATCTGGCTCATGCAAAAGGTGGCAAGATCTACGAAGCCGTTTGTAGCGTCGTCGAGAGAATTGCGAACTTGGTCTTCGTACTTCTTTGTCAACAATGGGGCGTTGTTGTCTGATATCTGTTGCGTGTACGCGGCGCAGCGAATCTGGTCGTTGGCAACGGCAATCATATACTCCAAAATACCGTCTGGGAGGTCCTCCTGCTCCTCCATAGTAACGGCGTGCATGTGCTTGGTTATTTCGGATTTGATGACTTGTTCCCACTTTGATTGTCGAATTTTGAGAAGGCGCACACACTCGTCGACAACACTTGACACGACGTTACCCTTGTTACTGTCTAAAGCGACGCCAAGCTGCTGGTTGATCATGGTAAACATGGTTGGTACGCTTGCCATGTGCCATTTTCCATCCTCTTCGTTTGGCTGGTGGTCTCGGTTGACAAATTCCTTCGTGTCCTCTTCGGCGATATTGTTCATCCATTCTTCCATCTTTTTGGCGATGAGCTGAGAGTATTCCCGTAGGAGATCGACTTCCTTGCCGTCAATTACATGAGGAACCATATCTGCAGCCTTGATACCGAGCGTCTTCATTTCTTTGTTATATTGGCCGTTAAATAATATGATGCTAAGCAAGCTCTGGCCGTCCAAATCTGGCCTGTCGATGTGCTCTTTCAGGAAATCATGCATCAGATTATGGTAGATGTTTAGAATCGTACGGAATATCTTCCATTTTGGCGGAAACAACTGTGTAAATTCGTGCTTAACCACAGCTAAATCCTCAAAGTACCAAATCATATTCTCCGCGAGACTCTCGGGATCATCCTCGAAATTACTCCTTGCGTTCTCAAATTTGGCTCCTGCGGCTGCCTTAATACAGTCTAGAAACTTTTCTTTGTATCCTCGGATGTTCTTAGGGCCCTTTGCTATGGATTTGAATTTCGCAGCCAGTTGTTGATGCGTTTCTTGTGCTTCCTTGAGTGCCATAACCTTTTCATCCGCTCGCTCTTCCGCCTCTATTATCTTTGCGAGCCGTACTACAAGACTGCGATTCCCTGCGCGAACGAGATCAATCAAACTCATCGCAATAAGGCCGATCCGCTCATCGAATTGGTCAGTGGTTGCCTCCAGCGGTGAAAAGAAGTTCCGTAGGGTCTCCTGTATATCACTATCGGTTTTGGAGCTCTGCTCCATCATGTCGTCCCGGAAGTCTCGCAGCTGGGTTAGGGTATAATGTATTGAAAGAATATTCGGCATAGGGTTCGTAAGTTCATCACGGTCGTCGTCCTGAAGCATGCGGTTAACATCATCTAACCGTGCATCCAAACCCGCAAGGTTCGACTTGATCTCTTCAACGGCCACAAAGTTCCGGTGGATTTTCGATATCTTGTCCTGGTCAGCCACCGAGCTCCTTGTCCGTCGTGTGCCCTTCACTAATTACCTTGTTGATCAAGGGAAACTCTGAAATCATGTTTTGGGCTTCTGCGCATAGCTTGTCTATCTACACCCCATCAGAAAATAAAGTCCACAGCGAGGTAAAGGGCATTACCCGCATCATCTCCTCCTTAATAGCACTGAGAGTTTGTTGGCCATTGCTGATTGCATTGATACCGGCCTACACACCCTTCCTAGTCAGACCATCATAGCTACCAACAGGATCGAAATCTAGGTACCTCAGTGACTTCAAGCTGGCTCTTCAAGCCTGTCTTTAGCAGTGTATCGACGTGGGCTTTCTTGCGCGTAAATTCGGATTTAAGGCCACTAATTTTGTCGAGATCCTGAGGTTGGGATTAGCCGGAGCGTGAGACATATGTGGTCGGAATACCTCTGGATGACGGAGGAGTTCTGGTAATCGCACGGCAATTGTATCTGTTTCTTCCATAGCGCCGAAGTGGTGACTCGAAAAAGCGAGGTATTGTGCAACGGCTCGGCACGGTAGGAGATAAGGGGAGTGGATTATCGGCGGGTGATGGAGTTGTGTCGGAGCTGTCGTTTGTTGCTATGTTACACAACCGAAGAGCCTCTTCCATCATTGGTTGTGTGGATCATCACTACAATCTACCTACCACAATCACATCACATTCTAAGTTTATACTTCAATACTCCAATCTCTATCAACCAATCAATGGCCGGGTCGAGCAACAAGCGGAGGCGCGACGATAACCATGCTGCCAATTCAAACAAGAAGAACAAGGCATGTCTCACTTTTGGTTATCGCGAACTTTCTCTAGCCTCTCTGACCCTCTCGCAGACGAATAACCACTGGAAGAAGAGCGCCTACCAGCCGTCCGTTATAATCGAGCCAGGATGGCAGGGCATATTCGCTACGTGTGAAAGAGGTAGAGAAAGTAGAGTCGTTGGGGAGTTCAGCCCAATTCTAGAAGAGGTGCACAGAATCCCCACAACCCGCATGTTACTGTAGAAACTGACCTCTGCTATCTAGTGTGCCTCCAAGTTGTATCCCGAATTGAACAAGAATGATGAGGATAGGGAAGAAGACGAAGAGGAGGATATCGAATCAGCCATTATGAAAGAATTATCTGATGCAAAGGACAAGAAGAAGAGAAGTGGGCCAATTACCTCGGTGAAACTGGATATTGAATGTGGTCCGATCCCCTAGTCGCTTATCCGTTGCGTTCAGTGGCTGACAGTCGCTTACTCTTCTGCAACTGCTGCAGTAACATTCTTCCGACTGAAACCACCACTGGTCCCGACGGACATGGTGAGAGCACTATGTGAATCGGCACGGCAGCCTGGGACAGGATTAATACGAAGCAAATTTGTTCATCGCTTAACACCAATCACTAGGACTGGTAAAGCGACTTTGGAGGGGTTGAAAGAGGTTGCGAAGGCAGTATTGGAACCGTATTTCCACAGCGGGCAGACAGGAATAAAGGTTCGTCATTATAGTCGTCGTCATTGTTTTTTGAGCGCTGGATGGTGTCCATGTGCTATCCCTGAAGGGGAAGAACGTGTCGGCTGGGTGGAGCTATAGGTGGCTCTGGAATCTCTCCGATTCGTTCGCTTACTGAAACCTTACCCACAGTTTGCAATTCGTCCGACTACCCGCAACCACAACATGCTCAACCGTAACGAGGTCATTAACACCATTGCGTCTTGTGTGGGGCCTGCTCACAAAGTTGACCTCAAGGAATACGAGTTGCTTATCCTCGTGGAGCTGTACAAGGTATGATGGGATTATGTGTTCCTCGTCTAATGATACTCCCTATTCGTGGCGCCTCGCTTTTTGAATCAGTCACTCGCTAACTATTTGGACATCAGAATGTCTGCGGAATGAGCGTTGTCAAGGATTTCGAAAAGTTCAAGCGTTTCAATTTTGGCCAGCTCCAGACTGATGCCAGCCAAGTAGGGGCAGACGACACCTTAAAATTAAACGAGCAGAAGCAGGAGAAAAAGGAGAAACAAGAGAAACAAGAGACACAAGAGACACAAGAGACACAAGAGGTCGAAGCTGATATCAGAGGTATCGAGAAGGCCGACACTATCAAAACTCAAGATAGCGAGAAAGAGGTGACTACCACATAATGGTTGGATGATACACATCTACTGCACCTATTCTAAATATTACACCTCCAGCAGTCGGACACACAAAACACCTAACCCTGCTCCGGGTAATGTCTTGAAATGACTCGTTGGTGGCTGTAGTCAAGTTATGATTGGCCAGTTATGAGGGCTAGGGTTTTTGGTGTCCGAAACATTGTTGCACTAGCGAGTACAGCAAAAACTAGTTACAAATATCCAAGAATTACCCAACTTCTTCAACTCGAACTTCATACTCACACTGTCATCGTCCAAAAAGGTGGTGCTGAAAGTCTCGCCGCCTCCCAGCATCAGAGTGCTATACAACGACATCAATATCTCCATCGTCGAGGCCAGTGTTTTACGGCTGATTGCGCGGAATCCCCGTGCCAAAGTTGTTGTTTGATGGCTCCTGCCAACTCCTTGACTCGCCGTTCGTGCTGCTTTCACATCTCCCCGGGTCCCACCTCCCCACCTTCCCATCCAATGAACTGGCTGGGATTGTAAAGAAACTGGTATCCATCACGAGTCCCACAAACAAATTTGGCCACATTGTTACCGCCCCGGGAGAAGCGCACGCATCATATAACACCTGGGGAGCGGTGTTCCGGGCGTTGATGGAAGCCGCACTGCGAGACGGGGAGGCCATGCTGCTACTGCTTCCGTATGCAGAAGTGCGTGCGCACTGTCAACGGTTGGCACATCCCCTTGACATTGTTGAAACGGCGCGGCTGGTGGTGGTTGATTTCAGTGCTGCGTCCGTGTTGGTGGGGGAAGATGGGGAGATGGTAATAGGTGTTATTGATTTTGAGCGAGCCGTATGGGGGGATCCGGGGTTGGCACGATGTTTTCAGGACAAAGAGGGGAGGGGAAGGGGAAGGGGAACGGTGTCGGTGGTTGCTGTAAGTACTTATTTATTCTATAAGAGGGAGAGGTCCCGCTGACGTTAGTAGGTATGAGATGTACCATTCAGTGGTACAGATATTGGAGACGTTTTATTATGGTAGTGGCATGGACGCGGAGATGCAAGGGAGATGGAGGCTGGTGGAGTATTTGAAGGCTCTGGAGAAGTTTAAGGATGGGGAGTGTTGAGATCTCACAAGAAGAAATTCAATAACACAGAAACTGTGAGCCGTATCCGTTACTCTTCCATACAATAAATGCTCTGCCCTAATAAAAACAAACCCGTGAATCATAACCAAACAGCAGTAACACCAAAAGCAAATAACAATACGGGAGCTAGGTATCATATATACACCACTCCAAAAGAACACCAGACGAAAAAACATGACTACCTTCCTAGAAACTAGACCTCAACACCCTCATTCCTTCTCCGTCTATTTGCCGATCCTGGTTCCCTCCTCGTTTGCTCGAATGACCGAGCCACCGAGTTCCTTAACTCTTTGCTCACAGCCCACATCTCTTTGAACTTCTGCATCCTGATAGTTGCGATAACTGCCTTGACAACAGATCTCAGGGCCGGTCGTTTCTCCCTCACGTAGCGATCAGGGAAGATGCCCATTTGCTCAATGAGCTGCATGTTTGCCTCGTTACTTTCCGAACATTAGTACCATCGTCATTTGTGGAAAAGGAGTGGTGTAACGTACCAACTACTATACAACTGAATTTGCATCAAGAAGAAATTCTTGCTGAAAGTGAGATCACTCCTGAAGGTCGCCTCTCTCGCCGCCTTCGCCTTCAAGTACCGAATCTGCTTGGCAAGACCCTTAATCTCAGCCTGATGACGTTTCTCGGCTTGCTGAATGCTCCTTTCAGCCTCCTCAGCGGCCTTTGATGATTTGGCGTCCTCGCGCTTGCCAGTACTCTCAGAGAAGTGTACGCGTTGCCTGATGGCCTTGCGCTCTTCATCCCAGGCTTGCTGGAGCTGCACAGACTGCTCTACTGCGCGCTGATATTTCCGCGAAACCCTCTCCAGCTCTGACTTTGCACTGGTGGCTTGCGAGTCAACTTGTTGCTTCTCGTTTTGAAGGCTACGCAACTGGGATTCGAGTTCACGCTCATGCTTCCTCCGACTGCGAATTTCGTTATCGCGGGATCGCACTTGAGACTGAAGCTGCTCAAGCTCGGTCGAAGTCGCTTTGAGGCGGTCGTGGAGCTCCCGGCGTTCCTCTATGATTTGGGTTTGCGCTGTGACTTCAGACTCCTTGAGATGCTTGTTGAACTGCACCTCATGAAGATCTCTCTCCAAGCCGTGGGCTTTTTTCCTCAGTTCTCCCATAGTAGCAGTTGCCTCAAGGTTCTTCTGGACAAGGGCATCATTGCTTCGGCGGATCTCGTTGAGTTCTTGTTCGAGCATGTTCACCTCGTGGGCGAGGTCTTGGTTGGAGGTCTTCTGATCTGCCAGCTTTCTGTCCATGGACTTGACCTGGCTACGATGATCGCGGATCTGCTCATGGGCGGATGACAACTGTCGTCGAAGCTCCTCTTCTACTGCTGTCTTGCCGGAGCGTGGCGAGCTAGCGAGTGAAGATTGAGCTAGAGCAGCGTCGTTTCTTGCGTCTTGGAGCTCTTGTTCGAGTTTGGAGACCCTGCTGCGGAGTTCTCTATGTTCCTTCTTGACATTAGCCTCCCTCTGAGCAAGCTCGGCCTCACGCTGCTTGGAGTTAGATAGGCGACCGCGTAGCGATGCTAGTTCCGCTTCGGCGTCACTATCGTGGGAGCCCTGTTTAACTAGTTCATCGATTCTAGCTTCGAGACGAGCAACCTTTTGCTGGTTCTTCTGTTGTTCCCTTTCGCGACTTTCCGAGAGTTTTTTCAAGTCCTGACCCAAAGTCCATGCTTTTTCTTCCTGCTCGCGCGCAGCCTGGAGAGTTTCTTCGAGCTCAATCTCGAGTTCGTCAATCTTCCGCTCAAGGATCTCGCGCTCCTCCGAAGCGTGCTGGATTTCAATCTCGAGCTTGCTCTTGGCTCTTCGAAGCTCCATCTTTTCAGAGTCAAGACTCTTCGCCAAGTCACCGCGCTTCGATGTCTGGGTGAGTCTGCTCTGGAGTTCATCGCGCTCGATTTCGACATCTGCTACAGAAACCTGCAAGGAGTTGAGCTGAGATTGTACTGTGGTGAGCTGTTCCTGAAGAAGCTGCTTGTCCCGCTTTGCGTTTTCCAAGTGTCGAGAAGCCTCCTGGACATCCTGTTGCAACTGTTTCACGGTTCTGGCATCTGCGTTCAGATCTCCTTGGAATGTTTTGATATCCGCTTGAGCTTTGGCTTGCTGGTTTTCCAAGCGAGTGATCTCCAACCTGGCCTCGTTGAGTTTCTTTCGTATAGACCCGACTTCTGATTTGGCAGTCTCAATCTGTTCCCTGGCGTTTTCTTGCTCCTCATCGATTTGGGCGGTCAGGAGCTCTACTTCGTCATTGAGAGCTTGTATCTGATCTTGGTACGTTCTTTCGGTTTTCTTTGATTGTCGAACCTCTTCCTTGGCAGTATTCAGCTCATCAAATTTAGTATCTAGAGCGAGCTTGCGATCCTCAATCTCATGCTGGAGCTCAGTAATCTGTCTCTCTAGGCCGTCCTTGGCCATCTTGTGCCTTTCCGTTTCGTTCCTCAAGGCATCAGCGAGCTATATGATCGGTTAGACTTGGATAAGTATCTGGCCGCACAGAAAAAGACCCATACCTTCGCCTCCTTTCCTTGTAGCCTATGCTCCGTCTGTTGTAATGACTGCAAAGTTTTCTGTAGACCATCCGCAGTCTCTTTAGCTCCCTGCAGTTGAACCTCAAGTTGACGCTTCTCAGTAGTCCAGTTCTCGAATTCACGCTCATGCTCCCGCTCGCGATCCTTTAGCTTTACATTCAGTTCGTCTAGTTCATCCTCCAGACCATTCTTCTCGGCGCCCCACTGTTGCTTGAGAGACCGTTCGCCAGACACCACAGCATCTTTCTCGCGCTGAAGAGCAGAATTGGACTCTTGGATATTCTTCTTCAGTCGCTGAATCTGCTGCTGTAATTCTGCGCTTTCGTTTGTCAGGGCATCGTGGCGCACACGCAGCAGGTCTTTCTCAGAGGTAACATGGTGCAGCTCGCCTCGGATCTTCTTCAGTTCAGTCTCCAGATCGCTCCGAGAATGTATTGCAGCATCCTTCTCGCGTTTCAGTCGATTGATCTCCTCTTGCATCCCCAATACACCAGCCTCGAGGCCTCCCCGGGCTTGTGCAAGGCCTTCTTTGTCACGCTTTAGCCAGTCGATCTCTACTTGCAGGGACTCTGTCTTGGTCTCCAAGTTATTGCGGGCTCTCTCGATGGTGTCTTTCTCCAGCTTTAATTGGTTTATCTGTTCTTGCAGGCCTTGTACGCCTTGCTCTAAACCACCCCGAGCTTTCGCAAGATTATCTTTGTCACGCTGTATCCTGGTCATCTCATCTCGCAACGCTCGTATTTCCGACTCCAATCCGTTACGGGCCGTCGTATTGGTGTCCTTCTCTTGTCTTAGGCGATTGATTTCGATCTGAGCCTGTTGCACCCTAGCTTCAAGGTCGACGCGAGCCTTTGCAAGAGATTCTTTGTCGTGTTTCAACTGGTTGATTTCTCCCTGCATCTCCTCCGCCTCAGCGTCAAAATCTCCGTTCAGTCCTTCCATCTTTTTCTGGAGGCGTTGAGTTTCGTCGACCTTGTCCTGATACTGCAAATCCAACTCATCATATTGCTGTTTCAAATCGTCGAACTCGGATCGCAAATTTTGAAGTTCTTTGTCCTCCTCTTCAAGTCTACCCTTATATGAGAAACTTTTGTTCCGGGCTTCATCTCTCAAGTTCTCCAGATCTGCTTTCAGCTTCGCATTGTTTTCCTTCAGTTGCGTGTTCTGGTTTTCAACTCTCTGCATTGAATGTGACATCTCATCAATTTTATCTTCGGCCTGTCGTTGGAGATCACCGACGGTCTAAAGAGCGTCAATACAACTAGCCTTCATAATAATCGAAAAGAAGAACCTACACGCTCAAGCTCTTTGATTTGTCGCTCGGCAGCCCTCAATACTTCCTCCCTCTCTGAAAGCAATTTATCCTTTCCGCCGAGCTGGTGGTTCCGCACTTCTTCGAGTTCTTGTATCCTCTCTTGAAGCTCTCCTGCATGTTCCTCCAATTCCAATATCTTTTCGTCTCGCTTCTTGATTTCATCATCGGCGCCTTCTAGATGCTCTCCCTGCTGGTCCAATTCTCTTTCCTTTTCCCTCAACTCAGCCTCTAAGTCCCCTTTCTCATCCTCCAGCTTGTCGATTTCCTTTTGTAGTTTCTCGACATCCTCCCCTTCTTCGGCCTCCAGACTGGCTAGGCGGTTTTTTATTCGCTCTTCGTTATCTCGGAGATGCTCAATCTCATCCAGAGCTTGGTCGAGCTCTCTCTGTGCTGTATCTAGCTTGGTCTGAAGTTCCGCTCGTAACCGGGCTTCTTCTTCGCTCCGTCGAGCATTGGCGTAGCTATTATCGGAGGCCTTGCCGGAGCGCATCATCTCCTCCCTCATTGAAGCAATGGCTTTCTCCGAATCAAGTAGCGATTTCTTGTACCTTTTAAGCTCTGCTTTTAGTGTAGCGCGCTCGACTTTGATTTCGACATTCTAAAATGACTATCCATCAGTTTCCATATCAGAACAGACGCGGGGAAAAACCAACGCCGCTACCCACCTCCTTCAGCGCCGCATCATTATGCTCAGGCCCCAACTTATCCAATCTCTCATTTAAAAAGAACACTTTGAGCTTTAAACTGAAATTCTCCTTCTTGATATCATCAATGACTTTTTCCTGCTCCCTAAGCGTCATGAGCCCATCGCCACCAAGGGGTCCTGCTCCGCCGCCTCCTACCCGCGGACCCATTGGTGTGCTGCCCATACTACTGTCCGGTAGCCCCTGTGCCGGACTAACAGTTTCGTCCTCCTCTCTCGTACGGAACGTACTATCACCCGTATCATCGGGAGAACCCATGGGCAGGGCGGGGCTACTCCCCAATTTCGCGCCGGGCTTCAAAAAATCCGGCATTGGAACTTCGCCAAATCTATCGCCGCTGACCTTCTGCTTCAGCGTAGTGCGATGCACACTCTTCAGCAGCGGTGTGAACTCGTTCCTTGCGGCGTTGCGGTTCGTAAGGCTTCCAAAAACTTGTCGCTGGGGCGTCGCCATAGATTTCCGTTTTGCCGCGCGCGTCAGGAGGTCTCTGTCACCACCTGGAGATTGGAAGGATTCGATCATGGAACCGAGATCAGGGTTCAAATAATCATCGTGGTTGAAGGTTGTTGTATTCGCCCCCGGAGTCGCTATCGCGCCTGGGTAAACCATGGCTGGCGCTAGTAGAGAATGTTGCTGTCGCGATGTAGATCAGTGGAGTCACTGTTCTACTGATTTATTAGTAAAGTGGTTATAGCAGAACCTGCCGGCTCGTTGCATAGAGATTCTCGCGATAGTTTGTGGTGGTGGTTGTGGCTGTGATAGTGGTGGTGGTGGTGGTGGTGGTGGTTGTTGATAGTTGAGCAGAGGAGTTGGCGTTGTTTGTTTACTCTACTTCTGCGGTTGGTAGCGGCTCGGCAAATATCTGCATGGCTAGACCACAGTAGTGGCGTCTTTAATGCGCCTCCAACTCGACTTTCACACCTGACAACCACTGCAAAACAATAGGCATAAGACATCACAGGCTCTATCTCGTCCGTACCAGGTCGGCTCTTTATGGCCGAACTGAATCCCCCATTTCCTAGCAGAAACTAGTACGGGCAGTCATCAAATGGAGTTCTTCAGTGCTTCTCATCGTAGCAGCGTATAAATTTGGAAATGACTTAGAAATCTAAATAAACAGAAAGCCCAATACAAACAATCAACCAAGAAAAGACTCGTTCATTGCCAGAACCACATTCCCAGATAGCTTTTTACATACGCACACCATTAGCTCAATGCATGAAAGAAAAACACAGCCACCCTCAGAAATGGCCAAACTCTCCTGTATCAGCCATATGCTTCTGGCACTCTGCTAGAAGCTTCGCTTGACGTGCCACCTCAGCAAGTCTACCAATAATCTCCTCATTGCCCCTATAAAACCCATAGATAGTGTACGGTATTCCTACATCCTTGCAAAATTCAAGGACCAGTTTTCGGGTTGGGCGGAGATTGTGCCTAGGAATGCGTGGGAATAGATGGTGTATTGCCTATTTGAAATATGAGCAAAATGATTCATTGAGTGACTGGACGATACAGACCTGTAAGTGTAGGCCGCCATGGAAGAAATCCAACCATTCGGAGCAATCAACATCCATCGTGGTCCTCAGCATTTTCTGAGGGAAACTTTCCGTAACACCCAAATCTGCGGTAGACATTGCAAAATGCGACAGGGTTATTTGCACGTGCAACGGCATGGTGACCATGTGGCTGATCATCACGTAACAAAACCTATCCCAATTTGTCGGAACGCCGTGGTATAACAGCCCATAGCAAAACCAATACCAGAAGAATATCATACCACTGATCTCGAAATAGCGGTGCCAGGCAGCAGAGCCCTTCCGAGGACCCCGTCCGCGAATCAGGTACTCGAAAGAAAGAAAGTACAGGTTGAATCTACCAAACAGTAGAATTAGGTAATATAGATAGTTTTGATAAGGCACAAAGAATTGAGCAAAGGCATCATAAGGCATCAGACGGTTGTAGTAAGTCGAGAATATACTCTTGAAGAACTTATGACTGACGGCAAAGAATGGAAGATGCTCAATATCAGGATCGTGCTCAGGGTCATTCGTGACGATATGATGAACCTAGCACAACTTAGCAAATGGTTCAAAACTCGGCGATTGGAACGGCCTACATTGTGACTTCTTTTCCACCAACCCAAAGAGAGACCACCAAGGAAGTTTGCAATAATGATTCCAATGCCTGTGTCGATTTGGAAATTATGGGTTATTCCCATATGACCGGCATCGTGCGCTGAAAACACAAGTTGATGCCAGAAGCATCCAAGAAGGAAGGCAGACGTTTTATACCAGCCGTATTTGAGACATAACATGCATCCGAAGAACAGAATGATATACCGGATGACCTCTCGCCCATATGCCCAGTAATTACAATTGTAGAGTCCTGCATCGCGTATGCGAACCTCAAGTGCCCGGTACTTTTGCGCAATTTCTCTCTGAGTTGTACAGTCCAGAGAAGGATATTTGGCGAGGTCCTCCTCAATTCCTTTCCGGGTGAGATACCTTGCATTGAATTGGACTGGGACCTGTTCATCTACTACTGATACTGAAGTGATAGACGACGATGATGACTCCACGTGTCTTCGTCGCAGGCTGGGGTCCAGAAAGAGCTCATCACTCGATGCCAGTGATAAAGACGGTGATGATGGTCGAGATGACCCCGAATCGATCTGAGTATCCGCGATAGGAACTGTCTTTGGCGATAATTCTATTGTCCCATTCGCTTCTTCTTCTTCGCCATTGTAATGTCGGAATGTTCCTCCCTGAATCGGTGGTAAGAAATTGTCCCATAACCCGTCGATTCGGCCAATGATATAGGATTTCATCCGCCGCTTAGCATCAGCCGAATGAAGCCTGGAACCGAATCAGCTTTGTATACTTAACAGCCCAATGCGACCAGAGTCTCATCTGGATTCGCACATGAGATTCATACGCATTAACTTCGTCTGTCGCATCTCTTCCAATCATGTGCCGGATCGCCGTGTCACCTCCAGGATGATAGTTCATCCAAGCATTCACCGACAATACATCCCCTTTATATAAAAAGACAGCCTTCCCATCGGCAATCATTCCCTCAATCTGGCGCCTCGTAAGGATCCTATCGGCCAGCTTCCCCATGATATTAAGCTTCTGTATCCGGTATGTATGTATGCCGGAGCCGAAACGAATTGAGTTTGTCGAACGATGTGAGCGGGGAGGAAGTTGCGCCTATTTCTATTTTAGACTGTAGGCGGACCCGAGGAATAATGCGACGTGTTAACAGACGCGGCAGAAGAGAAGGAAAAAGGAAGAGCGACAGAAGCAGAGGGCAGCATCTAAGTACTCAGCAGTATATATAGGAAGTAGAGAGAGCGTAAGAGAGTACTTATGATGTTGAAGGTTCTGTTTACTTTCTTTCTCGACGTCTGTTAACCCTCACTCAACCTAGAATGTGGACGCGGCCCCTGATATTTGGCGTAATAGGACTAGTATGGATACCTTTGGCTGCAGGGATAAAAAGAACTACGAATCGGCTTGCTGGGTTGAGTCCGTACGACTCTACCCCGCGGATGAGTAAAACCCAACGTCCGCCATGTGCAACCGTCAGCACCTTCAACAGCCAACTCTAAATCCTTATCTTCAGCCAGCTATCACCTCTCACTCCCTCATTCCTCCTCTTCTTCTTCTCCTCCCGCCTCCCTCTACCTATTCTCAGTCTCAAAGACAGCATAGCGGAAGACGCACCGACCTAATGGTTACTTAACTTTAACTTTAAACTGCCGAAATTACTTACATGCAAGGCGAATCAACAGCCTCAGAACGGACACCGACGACAGCAATCCATCTTTGGAGCCGGTACCTGGAATGAGAAGCCTACTGAGACTAATATGATAGTTGACAGCAATCATACCACGAAGTCAAGGACCTCAAACAAATGGCGCCAACACCTCATTAACAGCAATACTTTTTAGTAGGGTATTACCAGGCTATTATCTCGCACGCATCAACATCGATATCAACTCTGACATAGATCATGCTAGAACCATAGTTATCGCACACACCGGTCTTTCAAAGCTCAAGAGATCACCAACTACCACATCCCCCGACATACGGATGCTTGTTCCTATCTCTAGAGCTAGAAGTCATAGCTCATAGCGAATTATATTAGCGGTCGGGATAAGTGGCGCCAAACGGTAATTCATTGCAGTTCGCCGAACAGCTACCACCGTCGTATAATAGCTTTAAGAACACTTTACACCACAGATTGATCTCTGATCACCGAGAATTTATGTACCACCTTCATTGCGATATGTTTCTGGAGACCGAAATTTCTCTAGCGCCGCAATTAAATTCCACTGTTCTGCACCTGAACCTGTGCCTGAACCCAGTAATCCGGTTCCATCTTCGTGTCCCGTCACCGAATCCAATCGATGTACCCCGCATTCCCGAAATTTGAACTGTCTTGCTGTGGCCAAGATCAATACATGCTGCGATAGCCGAATGAAGCTAGGGGTAATAAAAACCATCCGAAGCTCGCGCTAGAAATCTTTGATTGAACGAATAGGGCCGTGCGGGGACGATAAGTGTGTAAGGTACCGTGTACCTGAACTTTTGAGCGCTTCAACTTGCATATCCATATTCGCATATGTTTGTGATGTTTTAGTCAATCAACCGGGGGGCGATTGGCTGAAGGCGCAAGGTGCTAATTGGCTCGAAGAACGGTCAAGGTTTGATGAAGGCAACGATCTGTAGCGGGGTCAACTGGGTGAGTGTTCTGAGCTTGCTTCGGTACCTCTAGCGGTTGTGTCAATAAGGCAGCTTGGAAATGATGGAATATTATGAGCAGAAGTTTCTGGCAGACATAGATGATCTATAAGAGCAGATTGCTTCACAGGTGCTCGACGTTTGTACGACTCATGACCACGCGAAATTGCGGGAGGGGGAAGACGAGGGACCTCAAACACCTTTCCACCTCTCGACTACACTGCTGCGGAGGGAGAGGAGGTGGTCCGGCTCCAATCACCACCTTCACAACTGCTCTCATTCGGTCACTGACGAGTGCGAGACCCGGAGGAAAATTTAGGATAAATAGACTGCCAGGAATCAAATTTCAACGACGCAATTCCCAACCAACACCGCCAACAACGCAACAACAACTCTGAGATAACCGGAGAAAATTAGAAGAAATAGAAGACATAATCGGATGTGACCTAGTTCCTCCAACTCAACGCGGGGGGTTCTGTGTGCATCACGATGAAACTTGGTGATAGCAATAGCACTCTCATTGTAACGCTGTAGGGTCAAGCAGCAAACAGAAACTTACTTTGCTCCATGCACCAGCTACCCAATTTAGAATCAAATCCGGCAAACAATAGTGAGAGTTGACTACTGCATTTCATGGGATAGAAGGGAAAAATAATAGTAGATGACAGGATGGTCTGCCCATTGAGAAGTGCCAACGGGGCATAAACAGTCTCCGCACTTCGAATCTGTCCTTCCTCATAACGAACATTAGGAGAAGCCCTCCTAGTACAAAATTTCCCTCCGTTAACTACAAGACCTCTACCATGCCTAGAGAACCACTGTCCCTCATCGCTCAAATTGCCCATCTAGCAATCGAAGAAAAGTCTCTAACGACTTCAAAAAGATTCGCGGCTATATCGACTCGAGCCTAATTAACAATATCTCCTTCAGAGGTCTCTCATTTAATTAAGCGAGCCGAGAATCCTACTCCCATGTTGCAACTGGCCGCAGAACGCGTCACGCCTGGGGTATCTCACCGAGGGGTTCTGGCCCCACAGATCAGAAAGTGGTGCTCTTGGTTGCTGTCAGATTTAGCGGTAATGCACAAGTCCACAGGTACCACGGAGCAGCATTTGCGTGACCTGGTGATTGACTACCATGTTTATGACTGGTACCACAACGAGCTCACTGGTGATGCTTTCGAGATACTTCGGCCTAGTCAGTTGCTGCGGTCTTTGGAGAGCTTCAATAGCTGGTAGTGAACTCTAGGCTGTTCTTTTCCAACGAGACTACCAGCATCCATTATGACTGGATCGTGGCGTCGCTCAACAGCGAAGAGAGCTGACGGTGATAGTTGAAGTGATATCAGCTGAAGGCCAAAGACTCAGAGAAGAATAATCGGTTGATTGTGAGCTTGGTAAAAAACTGGTAAGGGACTGGGGGAAACTGGACGAGACGGACGAAGGCAAAATGAGAAAGTGGTTGTTGAGCACGGGGAGTATTACTGATGGTGTGAATCAATGATGGCGGGCATTGGCGTCTGGGCAGTGGGTAGGCCAACCGGTGTCAGTGGATGAGCCGTAGGTAGGGAGTATAACTGGGGGTGAGCATCGACCATGGGATGCGTTGGCAGATAGGCCACGGGTAAGGGGTATACGTGAACCACACCAGGTGGTGCTGAGTAGCGCATTTTCCCCGAAAGCCGAAAGGGATCCAACATCGAAGGATAAGTAGACAAGCAGAAGGTTACACATGTAAGACTGTGAATGGTCTGGCGGACGTCTATGTACTACTATTTGGTACTAACAATGGTTAGACTAAGATAATCATAGGCTATGGTGTAGGACGCGGAATTTGTGAGTCTTTGATTTTTCTTTTTGCTGGATGCTGTGTTGCATGGGCTTCTATTGTAATGAAGTCAATTTGAGCAGCCTGCATATGCCGATGTCGATTCGATTCTCACTTTGGGTAGTTTCTCATGTTTGGCAGACAAAGCTTTTGGCCAATATTACATTCTCCAGGCGGGTTGAGGCGTTCTCCTTTGTCGTCCGAGATTGCCTGCTCTTCAGCGACCAACCAACCAAAATTAACATCACCCAGGTTACAATCTGAATTTTTTATTTCATAAGGAGGTTCCCGCTTCTATAATTTTCATTAGTCTGTAGACTAAATTTTCATATGTATAAACCCGAACTAAATACCGAAAAACATAAACGGCTCTATATTCTACAGCTCAGCTTTCCAACCCAGTCAAGCAGACACCCAATAGTATGGCTAGTACGTATTTGCCGGTTATTTTGTATCACCCTATTTTCCTCCTCATATAGGGAGTTGCAAACGTACTGTATCAATGCTTGGTCTACGCTAATCAGACTCGTCGAAGTTGAACCTACATTTAACCCTAACCCTACTACCGGCACCTCGAAGTCTTGGCGTTTTTGGCCTGGCGGTGAAAATGACAATCAAGTGCGGATGGAAACTGGCGACCGAGTTGAATATCGATCAGTATTGTATTGCTAATCAAAAGGTCTCGAGGGGAACAGGCTCGGTCTCACTTTCCATCTGAAAAATTGTGCGAAACTTTGAACCTCGGATCTTCTTCAGTAGTGCCACACCGCCACAAATAGTGCACGCAACCGATCACGCATCTTTGTTGGCAGCGGTAACGTCAACAGCGCACTCTGCGCTGCTGCTGCAAGCCGTATTCTAAAGTGCGCTTTGTGCTTGTCTAAACCCGAGAACCGACTACTGCAATCAGAAGCCACACATGCTCACCAGAGCTCGGGGCGTTTATTCTTAGTCGTTTTTGGGCTCGCGCACGCTGAAGAACCGACCGAGTGATATATTGATGACCTCTCCCTGACGAAGACGGCCCCCCGCTCTTTTCCTATTTCTCTTTCCTCTCCAATTATCTAGCTAGAGAGTCCTTCTCCTCTCCCTGGTGGAGACAGTTCCCCTTTCCTCTCCCTCTCTCCCCCCCCCTCTCTCTCTCCCCTCCCCTTTCCTCCCCCCCTTCTCCCTCTTTTCCTCTTTCCCTCTTTCCCTCTTTCCCCTAATCCTCCACTTACCTGCTAGTAACTTCTTTCTCTTTCTATCTTATTCTTCCTCTTCATTCTATATTTATCCACCTACTCACCGATCTGTCATCATTCTTCCTCCGTCTAGAGTACCACGTGTAAACAAAGACAATCCAACAATCCAAAATCCAGGATTAGCCGTGCACACAGCGCAGCCTATTATCCAGAATAGAGGTTCTACTGAAACAGGGAGGGGGCCAAAATCGCAGTGATAATACTTTAAAGGAAAGTTTTTGTGCCAGTAGATGATCGATTTTGGGAGTTGTCTCACGATACCATTGATGCCGAGGATATCAAATCAATAATATGGTTTGACCACCACGGTGACGGCGAGCCGCATAATTGTAACCTCAGTTTCTTCGTCTAATCTACCTAGGTAGATAGAATGTCGTGATCTTGTGTACGTACTACAGTGGCACCGGGCTATAAAACCTCCCATTGTAAGAAATCACTTGGCGCAGGAGAACAATGGACAGGCCAAAATCAACTAGCCACAAGATGTTTTATCCCAAAATAGTAGTGTGCACAGTTTGGGGGGCCGAATATTGAAACTTTTAGTGTTTCTATAGCCAGGTGCGACTGTGCCTCAAATTTTCCCAATCACCTTGAGTACTGCCTGCTTTCATCCCTGGGTCCTCGCAAGCTTGCTTGTCGACCGAGAGATTTGAAGGCATGGCCTATCATCGAAATTCCAGTGGTGCGACGAGAATGAATACACCCGGCCTAGGATTCCTCATCTCCTTGTTATTACCTAGGACTACCATTAAGTGACTAGTGGGCCATCTACCTGTAGAATACGTAGGTAATACCGTAGAGGTACACGGCTAGCCAGAATCCTTCAACTGAGGCGCTGAAGCCTGTTCCATCTTTAGGCATGGTCATGGTTACCACCTAATTACAGGGCCGATAGAATCCCCACGTGCACGGTTCCTGTTGAATTCGATAAGGCCTGATGATGACGGTTATGCTCTGCCGAGATCAATAATAACTTTTAGTTACATTCAAGATGTTGCTTTAGTTCATTTGGCATACAGTTGTGACGGCGTTGGTGTAGATGTTGGATTGTCTGTAGGGCAGCGCGAGACGCTTCCCCACACAATTTAAGCTGAACCCCTACACCAGATCTTGCGGGTATACCTTAGCAAGTACTGGTAGCAATAAGTTCGTGCGGTCAATTGCCTCGGCGATTGAATTGGAACTTAGTCAAGTAAATATGTACCTGAACACGGGTGGCGAATATTCTCAGAACCCTGCGTAGACGGGACTTGAATTACCATTGATTGGCTTCAAAGCTGTAGCTTTTTCTAATCCCATGACTTCGTTAAATCCTAGGAGAGCATTAGAAGATTGCAAGATAAGCTGTTGAGCGAGATTCGAATTTGGAAAACGACGATAGGGAGTATGATGGGCTGCGGTACTAGATTTAGGCTTATTTATGGGGATCAAGTAGTACAGATTGCGTTAAAGCTGACATTCGTTTTGGTTACCGAACTACAAAGTTTATATCAACGTCTATTGCTGACTGGCGGAATACATTGAGTCGGAGATACCTTCAATTGAAGTCCACAAAGGGTTCAATGCAGCTTCTCTGGCTACACAATCGGTCTGGCGTCGTGATTCAATATTCATTAGCGTGTTCTACATTAGAATGGAATTGATGATGGGATCAACGCAAGCGATGATCTCTCCTGAAGAATCCCTAGTAATGTAAGTTGTCAATTCAAGCGGCTTTCCAACAACATGGTAACTGAGACGGGAAGGCGGGGATCTGTGACCTGGTTTCAGCTTATGGCTGGCGTGGCACAGGGCACAGGGCACTACCAGAAACGTGCGTTTCGGGCCGAATCCGAGAAGGCTGTGGGTGTCTTCAGCAGCTGAAATATGCACGCCACCAGTAGTTGCGAGTGCGAGCAGATGGGCACTGCCACGAATGCTTACCTGCTCAGCAGTTTTTGCCGTCATATGCCATCCGCACAGTAGTGGGCGGTGTGAATCTGGTAAGAAATGGCGAAAGAAGAAACGAAGACAAGACGGCGATAGAAGATTCAGATTCGGACCCGGATTCAGATCGAGAGCTTTTCGTAAACTTTCCTCGGTAAAAAATATGGCATGTCTTGCGTCGCTGATCCAACCTGGCTTCACCCCCCGCGCTCACTGTACCCGCCAACGGAAGCTGTTCTCCATTTGGTTAAAACGGTTTCCGTAGGGCTAACTGATCCCCCTCTTCTCTCATCCCACCACATCTCACCACCACCACATCTCTACGTTCACCAGCGGCAGCAAACAGCAACTACAGCAGCTACTCTCACCTGTTGCATAGCGCTTTGTTCTTACCCACCATCCTTATTCTGTTCGCTCCGCTATTCACTACTACTTTCAATTAATCCTCACCGCGTGTTCGCGAGTGTGATAGATATAAAGGCGTTCGCTAGCCACGATCTCAATATCAAAGTCCCTGCCTTGACAAGCAGACTTGTTCTACGAACATTGACAGACGCTTTCTATTCATTCACTCACTTCCTAGTTTTAATACCCTTACCACTTACACTTCCACTCCCATTCCCTAAACCTTCTCACATATCGTCAAAATGTCTGGAGGATACCCAGGTCAGTACTCAGGTCATCACTACCCAGACCACCATCAGCAACAGCAATACCAGCAACAGCAGTACCCACAGCAAGGCTATCCGTATGTTGTCCCTGACACAACTGCAACGGCATGTAACTAATAGTGAACTTGCCGAGTTTAAAGACCGCCCCAAGGAGGATACTACTCTGGTTCTCAGCAACCACCTCCACAACAAGGCTACTATCCCCCACCCTCACCTCAACCATACTACCCCCCGCCGCAGCAACAAGTACGTTATTTCCTTGTCCTTCCAAAGAAAATAAAGATTTTGATATATTCCACGTGTAGCCTCCGCAATGGGGTGCATCGCCACCGCCGCAGCAAGGATATGGCCAGAATCCCAGTATGAATCCCTCCGAGTAGTTCGTTTCTTTTATGAATTCTGATTTGGATATGATCAAGTGCCTACCTACCAGAATACCTACGTCAACCATGTCCCCGGCGCCCCGCCTCCACCCCCGACAGGCCATACTAGCTTCGGCGTCCCAGGTAGCAACTATTCATTTGCATATAGCAACTGTTCAGGGAAACGGAAAGCGCTACTTATCGGCATCAACTACTTCGGTCAGAAAGGACAACTAAGGGGATGCATCAATGATGTCAAGAATATGTCTCGGTTCTTGCACGAGAGGTTCAATTACAAGTGGGACGATATGGTGATATTGACGGACGACCAGCAACATCCTAAGAGTCAACCATCGAAGCAGAATATCCTAACAGCCATGCATTGGCTTGTCAAAGATGCTCAGCCGAACGATTCGCTGTTTTTTCATTATTCTGGACATGGAGGACAGACAAAGGATTTGGATGGAGATGAAGGTGACGGATACGACGAGACAATATATCCATTGGACTTCCGCTTTGCTGGTCATATCGTGGACGATGAAATGCACCGCATTATGTTAGTGCCTAATTCCTTGATACAATGTTTAAAATTACTCACTGTATCACGTAGGGTGCAACCTTTGAAGCCTGGAGTCCGGTTGACCGCTATCTTTGATTCTTGCCATTCCGGATCAGCACTGGATCTCCCTTACCTGTACTCCACATCTGGCAAGCAGAAGGAACCAAACTTGGCGAAGGAAGCTGGAATGGGTCTGTTTGGTGCGCTGCAAGCTTACTCCAAGGGAGATCTCGGCGCAGTTGCCTCGTCGGCGTTTGGCATTGCCAAACGACTCACAACCGGCAGAAACGCAGAGGAAAAAGCAATGCGCACCAAAACATCGCCGGCCGATGTCATTCAGTGGTCAGGTTCTAAAGACAGTCAAACTTCGTGGGTTGATCTTAGCCTCTATAACTTTACGGAAAGTTAACTAGGCTGTAGTGCCGACGCTACTGAGGGAGGTCAAGCTACTGGAGCGATGAGCTATGCCTTCATCAGAGCTCTTTCGAAGAACCCTCAACAATCATACGCACAGCTACTCAACAGTATCCGTGACGAGCTTGCGGCCAAGTACTCGCAGAAGCCACAGCTTAGTTGCAGTCATCCACTAGGTAATGATGGACACGAGCCTCCTTTTGATCAGTCTGATTTACCTTTTCAATTTTAAATCATGTTTCTTTTTCCTGTTTGTACTTTCTTATTTATTTTGAGATATTTCCCCTTTGCCTGGTGCGCTTTATTCTCCTGTATGAGTAGTCGGGTTAAGTTTTTCTTTTGTTTTTTTTGTTTCTCATTTACAAAACCTACGGACGCAGCCTAGAGGAACATTTTTAACGTACGTTGGGTCACCGCAGATACGAACCTACTCTACGTCATGTAAAGTTACACAGACGGTTACGGCACCAATAACGGCAACGAAGCTTGAGGACTCGCCGTTGACGGCCGCGCATCTAGCAATTTTCAGAAGAATGGTGTTGGTAGGTGGATTAGGTTGTCACTCATTGGTTTTTGGTTGCATACAGTCTTACTCGCATTGATCACTGTCCATCTAGGGCTGACATGGGGCAACGCATCCCATCTACACCATACCCACACAGCGTTGGCTGTTTTTGTTTGGACATCTGTACGTTGTTGTTTTTTGGCCCAATAATTGAGGGTGTTGATTTATATGCCATCTTCACTTCCATATTTGCCTGGTGTACTCTTGGTAAATTCTTGCGGTAAGACATCCTGTGTCTCGCTTGACAATGATACGCATACAGTGCTTGTCTCCACCATGCTTCTATCCATGCTTCTAACGTTTCTGGCACCCCAATCGTCGTATCAGACTCATGGTAATAGTAGACCGGTCTCGCTGGGCCGGAACCATTCCCTCGTCAAGTCCTCTGCTACCTCTTCTGCCCCTTTCCTTGCTGCTTCCTCTGTCTCACCTCTGCATTCAATATACACTGCCCGACATCATCAGCCACTCTTACATATCTCCACAGACTATTGAGGTCTACTCACTCTTTATCTTGGGCTCAGTTCCGCTCCCTCGTACAGTGAACCTTATGTCACCCTCCAACTCAACGGTGATCATCTGTGAACTTTTACTAACCGGCAGCGTGGGCTTTCCATCCGCAGTAGCTGAGTCGAACCCTTCCGTAAGATCTCTCCACCAAATAACTTTTCTCTCTCTCAACTTCTTGGGGTGAGGGTTCCCAAGAGCTCTGATCTTAGAAAACACCTGCTTCGTAAGTGCCGGGTGCTTGGAGATGAAGTAAGAGTTTGCAGAATGAAAGTATCCGTATTTCTTGTACAGCTGCTGGAGTTTGTCGTAAGGTGTGAGGCCTTGAGAGGCCCATTCGCGCGCCATGGTGATAAAGACACTTGCCGCAGAGATACCGTCTTTGTCCCAAACTACGGGCGAGAACATGTACCCTAGTGCCTCCTCAAAGGCGTAGACCGCATCATATCCCGCAGCTTGAAGGTCGAAGGCTCGGGTTCCGAGCCATTTGAAACCTGTGAGTGTCTCTTCGAAGCGGAAGCCTTCAACTGCCGCCATGGTTTTTAGCATCTGCGAAGAGACAGTGGAGCACAGCATGCACAGCTTGTTAAGCTTGTCAAGGGGCGCTGCCTTGATACGGTAAGCATCGAGGGTCTGCGCAGCAAATAGGATGCCGAGCTCGTTGCCCGTGAAGGTACGCCATTGTCCCGATGCTAACTTTTGCGCGGCAGCGAAACGGTCGGCGTCCGGGTCGCTGGCAAGAACGAGGGGGATTGACTCTATGTCTGCTGTGGAGATTGCAAGGTCTAGGGCGCTTTTTTCTTCGGGGTTGGGGAAGCGGACGGTGGGGAAGATAGGGTCTGGATCTGCCTGTTTTGGTATGTCAGTTGTGGTCCCTAGAAGTGAATGGAGGGGATGGAATGGATACCTGCTCTTTGACAATTACCATATCCTTCGCAATCCCGAGATCCTCAACCGCTCGAATCATGAACGGTAATCCAACCCCGTGCATGGGCGTGTACACAAACTTCAGCCCTCCTGTCACCGCTTCGCGCTGTATATTGATCCCCTTTAAACACTTAAAATATGCCTCTTCAACCCACTCCAGCGGCTTCTCCACCAGATCCGAAGTGTCTACCAACTCCTCATCCCAACACGTCGGCAGAAGATTCTCCTCAACCGCAGCGGCAATTTTTTTGTCGTGCGGGGGAATAATCTGGCATCCATTGGACCAGTACACCTTGTACCCGTTGTCCTGAGCAGGGTTATGTGAAGCCGTGATCATGATCCCGGCCGAGGCCTTGAACAACGACACACCGAAGGGGACGAGAGGGGTGTGCACCAATTTTGTGTAGAAATAGACCTAGGTGGGGAAGTCACAACAGTCACAAACTGATCACTCATGCGTTTCAAGTTGCGGGCGGCAAACAGACCTTGATTCCGCGCTGTATCATCACCGCCGCAGCCAGGCGTGCAAACCGCTGACTGTTGTGTCGGTGGTCATGGCCGATTACTATTGATGGCGGCAAAGAAGAGGGTGGAGAAGTTGCGATGATGTAGGCGGCGAAGCCCTGCGAGGTTTGGATTACGGTGAGGTCATTCATGCGGGAGAAGCCGGCTTGCATTGCGGCTCTCAGCCCTGGGGTTTCTCAGCATTCCCCATGGCGTTCTATTGAATTGCTTTTGTTACCGGCAGTGCCGAATTGAATCCCTGGAGATACATATGTTAGCTACTATGTGTGGGATTGATAGGGCGATGCCTACGGGATCCTAAGCGTAGCTCGAGCTCAGCTTCATTCTTATCGTCGAGAAGCTGCTGTATTTCTGCTCTTGTGCTTTCATTCTATAACTCAACGGTCAGTACCTAAGTGCTTCCGCATGCGCATGAGTCCGTACTTTATCAAGTGTGAGCCATTGCTCAGCGAGGGTTTGGAGTCGGTCCATAAGTATCGTTGTGGTATCTTGTTCGATTGAATCTTCCATCACATGCATATATCCCTCCGCTAGGCTTGGCATACTCGTAATGCTCTCCAGATTAACTTCAATAATTTATCCTCCACCACCACCACGACAACGCAGCTACCGCTTCGTCCGCCAACTCGTTCTCAGTACCATAAACCGCCCCATAGTTTAACATAAAGTCTCATTCACATACATTCACAATGCCCTCAGAGCTCCACACCTCCCGGACGCGAAAATGGCTTCTCTCGAGCCCCCCTGTAGAATGGACATCAACTCAGTTAAAGGAGCTTTTCATAAACTCGGTCAGGCAAGGGCCAGTACCACAGCACGTCGCCTTCGTCATGGATGGCAACCGGCGGTTTGCGCGCAAGAACCATATCGAGACTGTAGAAGGGCACAACATGGGCTTTGAGGCATTAGCAAAGGTTCCATTCTGTTATAGCTCTCCCAACCCAAAATCCATATGCTTATAGAAGGGGTGGATGGATAGATCCTAGAAGTCTGTTACAAATCCGGCGTAAAAGTCGTCACCGTATACGCATTCTCGATCGAAAACTTTAAGCGGCCGCTGCATGAAGTGAACGCGCTTATGGAGATCGCAAAGATCAAGCTGATCCAACTGTGTCAGCACGGGGATCTGATGGAGCGCTACGGAGCGAGCCTTCGGATTCTTGGTGAACGGGACTTGGTGCGGCCGGATGTGCTGGAGGTTATCGATGAGGCCGTTGAGACGACCAAGCACAACGAACGGTATGCATGCTCTTTCCCTTTCCTTCTTCCCTGGGGTAGTGGATACTAAGAAGGCATAGCTCAATCCTAAATGTTTGCTTCCCTTACACATCCCGCCATGAAATCGCCTCCTCAATCCGCGACGTTGTCTCTCTCAGCACCTCCGCCCCGCCCGCACCACTGGGCTCTCCCTCCCTCAGCGATGATTCTACATCCTCCGAGGCAACCGCTACGCCAGGTCTTACCGACTTTGAATCGATCACACAAGAGACTCTTACAGACCACCTATTCACAGCAGGATGTCCTCCGCTAGATCTACTTGTCCGCACTAGTGGTGTGAGCAGGCTCAGCGACTTCATGCTGTGGCAATGTCATAAAGATACGGAGATTGTGTTTATAGATTGTCTTTGGCCGCAGTTTGATATCTGGAAGTTCCTGCCGATATTGATAGATTGGGGGGTGAAGAGAAAGAGGATGGAGAAGATGGGGCTTGTGGGAGTGAGGCGGGAGGGCGCTAGGAAGGATGCTGAGTTGAATAGCGACCGACAGAGGGAGTTGGAAGAGAGGAGAAGGGCGAGGGTTAGCACATTTTAGAGGTATTGGGTACATCATAGACGCGAGTTTATGCAGATTTTAATGTTTTATCGTGGGTGTACTTTTAATAGATCCATTGCTTTGGTTGTTTGGGGATCAAGATTCGAGATTGACCAGTAGCGAATATGTTGTACTCTAGAGTAGTAGACATACTCTAGTTTAAATTGTTCATGTTATAGACAACCTCTACAAAGCAGCAACACAGATTGCAAAAGGATATAATAACAAGACTCCTGTATCCCTCCCCCAAAACAAGCATAAAATCAAACCGAAAGCCGCCCAAGTAGTATAAGGTAAACCGAAGACTGCGACTTCCATATGCATGTAAACCCCATTGACGCCAATGAAATAACGGACGGGCAGCTCGAGAAGGTTGGCAGTCAAGCACTAAGGCACTCAGGCAAGCGTATACTATGCGCTATGGTGAGTTTCTTCTTCTCTCAACTCATCGAGTATCAGGGGCGGCGAGGATGACTTTGACCGTCGCATACAGCGCTCCCTGAGCACAATATAGATGAATTGGAACTGGATCTCGCTTTGAACCATGTACATCCGTTGTTCCCGCAGTTGGTTCACCGTCTCGAACACAACATCCTCGCGCTCGCTGATGGTGAGGGCTCCAGCGTCGATATCGCGGATAAAGTGATCGAGTGTGATGAAGGTTCCCGATCGGCCGACACCTGCGCTACCTGCGAGACCGCCACAGTTAAATCATGCGGGCTAGCAATTACTAACTGACTTACAATGAACAATCAAGGGATTATCTGGTCCAGAATTCTTCTCGTTTGCAAGCTTGATCAACTCCAGCAGCGCACTCTTTTCATCACCCTCGGGGACATTATAGTCCGGCCAACCCTTGAAGAGGAGGTGCCAGACAATCTTCTGTTTATCTCCAACCTTCATCAACAACTTTCGCACAGTGCAGGAGCTTCTAGGGTCCTTCTTCTTCTCCAATAAAGTAACCGTTGCATTGAAGCCATCATCGAATTCTCCGTCATCTCGGATTACCCATGGCTCGGGGTCACTCTCGGGAAAGTACTGGAAACACTTATCACGCCCAAGTTCAAAGGTCTTAGTGAGCATCACCACAACAGCAACATCCGAGGTCTCCTGCCAAATCATTCTCCACATGTGGTTAAACTGCCCTTCCTTAGGACCCTGCAGCATCGATCACGACGTCAGCGATCTGTAGATATTGAACTCATGACCATTAACCAATAGAACAACTGGCCACGTGTGGTTCGCATTGCGCACAGGTCATGCACCCCGCACTTCACCAACTCGATGTAACATCCAAATATTGTGCGGTGTAGATGTAGGAATCGCATACCTGAGTCGCGATATACTGCTTTATGGAGCCATCCTTGCGACTCTTGAGCGCGATCGGAGAAGCGTTAATGTAGTCGCAGTGCGCTTCCGGAACGTTTAGGTGGACGCGATTGCTCTCCCAAGGAGATACGTTGGAGTAGCGATTGCGCGAGCGCACTTCAGTGGAGTCCTCCACTCTCCACCTTGTATCATCTGGGCTGATGAGACTTTGGCGTAGACGATCGTTTTGCAGGTTCTCGAGCTCGAGGAATTTACGGCGAATATCTATAACGGCAGAGTAGGAATGTCAGTTCCGGCGAACACTTTCTTTATCATTTGCTTTGAAGAGATGAAGAGAAACTACCAGTGGCTGACTGCACCAAAAATTGGGGGATGCCCTTCTCCTGGCGACGAGACCTCGAGCGGGAACTACGTCCTCCGCCATATGACTGCCCATGCGACATCGAATTACTGTCAACGAACAGCGGAGGGACAGTATAAAAGGGCTGATGAAGGTGGTTAAGTTGAAGCGGACGATATCGGACACGGATAATAGTTTTGAGAAGTGGATGAGAAGCCACTGTTGGTCAGTTCTGAGCGAAAAAGGGTGGATATTTGGACCGGAACTTTAGTGGGGGTGCCTAATGAAATGACGATGACGGGCTTGTCCTGGTCCCACTTGTGCGCCCCGCTTTCGCTTTTTCTTTCTCTTTTTTCGTGTTCTTGCTCAGTATTGTAAATCAGGGCTGTCGAAAGAGGGGACTCGGCGTCTGCAACTGATTCGGGGGTTCCGGTAAATGACTGAGAAAGCAAACTCAGATCGTCGTGAGATTTTGAGGCTGTTAAAGATGTGCGCTTGCCAAACAGCACACCCTCCTCCTATGATCAATTAACCCAAAACAGCTGAATAGCACATCAGAACCCCGGAACGGCGATGGTGGTGCTATATCATGGATAACAGCGAGATTGAAGAGTGGTATGGTATGGTATAGTCCGGTATGGTGCGATGGTCCAGCTGGAAGGGTGGATGGTGGTAGTGATGGAGACGGTGATAGAATGATGGGGAAATGAAGGATGTTTAATTGTGTACTTGAAAGGCCAGTCATTGAGCAAATAAGTACAGACATGTGTGGGTATATTTAGAAAATGAAACACATCATCATGAGGAGGAAGAAGGAATGACGGAGGCAATTGCGCAAGGCACCTTGTGAGACAGACGTAACAGACAGACCGACGGTGAAGTCGAACATAATTTGAATCATCCGCCAATCCCAACAGCAGGCGCTGTCTCATGAAGTCCATGACGCTTCGACCGAATCGCATGCGCTGGTTCTCGATGCGTCTTAGTAGAACAGACGGTACAATAGGCCGGGTTAGGGCTGTCGAAATTATTCGGCAGTCCCCACTCAGCCGAATTTGCCATCCCATTATTCGTCATCGTCAAAATTTAATTGATTACGCTCGCCACTACATCCGCCCAACCCGCAACATCAATCCAGGAACACCGACCACCGCTCCCAGACCAAGGTGGGGCTCAATCACCCCTCCACTCCCCAACATCATCATCTCGCTTTCCTGCGTGTGATTGATTGATTGCCTACAATGCCATGGAGGCTGGGCCTACGTGTCGTAGAGGTATCCATCCATATTTTCTTACTTTTACGTCGCCGCCGCTCTCTCCACTCCCTGGCGTTATTTTTGATCCACTAACTAATCACGAGTAGGCGTGGCTCGTTGCACGAGTTGAGTTGACCCTGCTTGTTGTTGCAGCATCAGCGTATGCGTCGCGGGGCTTCACGCGGCTTCTGCGGCACCACAATACCCCTCGCGCATACGACGCGGGGTTGAAGACACAGAACAACCACTGACAGACGCTTTGAACAAGTTGCTTTCAAGTCCCACGTTCCATCGTGCCGTGAGGAGAGTCCATGGCCGCTTGACAGGAACCAAACACCATGAAGAAGTCAGCAATCTGGACAGTGGGCATAGTGGTACCGGCCTGGAAGGTTCGCAATCCTCTTTCTACAGAGAACAAATATCAAAGAGGAGGACAGCCCAAACAAGCAAGACATCCTGATACTTATGATGTTATTGTTGCCTACAGGACCTCGACACAACAAAGCCATCCAATTTATGAAGATATATTTCGACGAGCTTAAGAACGAGTTCAAAAGGAAATAAAACTACAGCAGCTGTCGGCTAGACTATGCCTTTTCTGGACCTATTCGAGGATTCCTTTTTATTTTGTGGATGGTTGTATATTAACGGCGTTTTGTTTGCTGCAGCTTTTGAAGTTTAATTTATGATCTCTCTTCTCCTGGTGCAATTTTATCTCCGAGCTTCCCTCTCTTCCTCTCTTTTCAATTATGCGATCACTTTCTTATCGCATACCGGACATCAAATTGGGCTTCTTTCGACGTATCCTCACGTCATTTGGCTCTCATTCCGTCCGAAGAATATACCAAGCACCAAACCGGTTTGAGATCTCTCTACTGCAGCTTTGCGGACCACTTGGGTGGGTGGAAAGTTTCTTTCATGTTACGCGTGTACATCTCTTTATGTAGGGATGAAGACGATGTTAATGGTGGTGGTGGGGCGACGAATCAAATCATTGCGTTTCAAAATCGTGATCCTGCTCTTTACTTTGTTACAAGTTCTGCCGCAGGCTGTATAGTTGTCTTACAAGACAGACCGAAACCAAGTCCTACAGTTGGCTTGTTTCATATGATGTATCCTCTTCAGTCGTAGCAAGATGTGCATCATCCGCAATATCGCCGCCCCCTTCATCCGATTCATTGCTCTGATCTCTCTCCGAAGAAGCTTCTTGTTCTTCCTCTGCTTCTTTGAGCTCCTGTTCTACCGTGTTTGACGTATGCCGGGCTCCTTCACTTTGCTCCTGCTTCCAATACAGCTCTGTCACGTCACGAGTCAGCACTCTTTCGTTTTATCGAAGTACGAAACTTACCAGCCAAAAATTCGGGAGTGCTAGCTTCATCAATTCCCTTATCTTCCCGCTTCCTTAAAAACCTCGGAAATCTTAAGCTCAACCCACGCTCATCTGACACTAGCCCCAGGGCGGCCGAGTACGTGGGAGAGAGCGTAACATCTGCAAAAGCAACCTCCCAAACCTCCTTTGGCTCAAACCAGACTGCCGGGGTAAGGGTAGACTCGTAATATCCCTTTTTTGTTTTACTCGTGTTACCACTGTCTTCTGAGAAGAACTCTTTATTCTCGGCGTAGAACTTATCGGTGAAGCCCGATATGCATTTACACACCGCCTCCAGAGAGCCTGTGGATGGGTTGCGAACGGCGAGGAGTATGGGAGACCACCATTTTGACTTTCGACCCATACCGTGCCATCCTCCGATAGGGATGAGATCTAATGTGTCCGATGAAGAGTCGTAGTCTTTTTTGACTTTCAGCCACGATTCAAGTCGTTTGTCAGGCTCGTAGGTAGCGAGGAGAGGCTTCCGCCGACTACCGGCAGCCTTAGACTTTTGGCCGCCTGAGGCTGCTTTTTCTTCTTCTTCGAGGGTGGGGTGGACGGGTACAGTACTGTTGTCGAGGACTTTTACCATGATTCCTTCGCATTTGGAGGAGAGGGCAGATTTGAAGAAGGATCGTACGTCGGAGGAATTAGAAGAGGTAGCGTCCATAGATTTAACCCACGTAAACCGGTGCGAGATTTCAGTGAATTTAATACGCAACAGTTGCCGGCGGGAACGGAAGGGCTGAGAAAGCAATTCCTACGAAATCAGGTTAGAATGTTGGTTTTTGTTTTCGCTGGATGGATATGAGATATATATGATATACCTGACCATTCATGTACATCAGATCGAAGGCGAATAGGCAAACAGAGACACTAATATTTCCAATTTCGACATTCTTCCTTTCTCTTCCGGCTAGAGTTTGGAACGGCTTTAACTCGCCGGTAGCTGTATCGACTGCGACTACTTCGCCTTCCAAGATGAAAGATTTCACGTCATCTCCCCGAATTGTTGGGACTAGAGCAACAAGATCTGGGTACTTGTCGGTCATGAGCTCCAGGTGCCGGCTGAAGATCGAGACCCGACCTTCTTCGTCACAATGAATCTGTGCTCGCTGCCCGTCGTACTTATACTCGCAGCTAAAATCTCTTCCCTGTAGCTTCACCAACATCTCGTCAAGATCCCGTGTTATACTCCCAAGCATAGGCTTGAGAGGGCAGTGTAGTATCATCCCGCACTCGTTTTCAAGGGTTTCTACTCCACCGCGGATGAGATCAGGTACTATGTCGTTATAATTTGGCCTTCGAGCAAAACATCGCTTCAGCACCTCTTCCGCCTTTGCAAATAGCTCTTGCCGGGCTTCTTTTTCCTTTGGTATCTTCGGACATCCCCAGGATACATCTTTAGGCCGTGAAAGTGTGAAAGCTCGAGCAAGAGCTATGAGCATAGTGGTTTTGACAGCACCAATTCTAAGGTTCGAAATAAATGTGCGAGTGAGATACCGGATTTCTTCGCCCTTTGCATCCACAAGGAGACGCTTTACGTGGGATTCTTTGACATCTTGGGAACCTTTGCCAGAGGCGTTGGCGATCTTGGTGAGCGTAGCGTATACGTTAGCCATAGTAAGTGGTGTAGGCTTTCGCATCATGAGTGTCTTCTGCTTCGCTTTCGCATCGAAGGCAACGTCGCCCGGATCACCGTATTTGTTGTAGAGCTTCTTGAGCGCTGCTGGGGTGATTCCGCTCGTTTTCGTGATGGCTTTGGTTATGATGGAGCTTCCAATCCCAAGCTCATTATTTTCATACGGAGGTCCGATGTCATTGGTGGTCAACCATACCTTATTCTTCTGTTAGTCTTCATGATTCAGTCAGTTGTAAGTAGCATGGAAATATCATACCGCAGGTAATAGAGACGAAGGGTCAGCCCGTATCAAAATACGCAAAAGGTTTACCAAAGTATCGACAATCTTGATGCGAGACCTGGTTCCATTCACCAGCACAAAGGCTCTAGTCAAAAGTCCATACGTCGCCTTGCCATCAGGCCAGCTGTTTGCCAGACTTAGGTAGTCATCTGGGTTGAAAGAGAGAGGATCTGAGTCCAGTGTGATTGAGTCTATTGTTCTGTGGGTTTCCTCTTCAGCTTGTATTGATACTTCGTTTTTTCTCGGTGAATTTTGTTTCGTCTGATTATTTGTGTTTATGCTGACTGGCATATCCGGCGACGGGCCTTCGCCATGAGTTGCATCCGCTGCTGTCACCCTCTTTGGCTTGAAATCGCTTCCTTCCTGAGAACTACTCCTCCATCGCTTTGTCCCAGCACCGGCGCTACTCTCGGCCTTGACGGTTCCCCCGTTGTGATCTTCTTCACCCCATAATTTGGCGAGCTTTCTCGCATACTCCTCATCATCAAGCTCCCCGCCATTCCCATTGGGTATTAGGGATGCGGGAGAGGATTTTTTGCGGAAAAAGTGGTCTAGGGTTTTCCCTTTATGCGGCATACTGGGCGGATTCTTCTTTCTTTTCTTGGTGGGACTGGCCATTGGTGATATCGGTCTCTACTTGTTGATGGCGGGGTTGAGCGAGCTAGCCGTCATACAAATATGTAAGCTCCAGAGCTTGGACCAAGAGTTGTGCGGCTGAACATGATAGGTGTCTCAGATGAAGAAGCTATGGCACAAAGGATTATGATAGCGAGGATGATGATAACATGACTGTTTCCCATGCCCCCTCAAAGAACCTGGAAATGTCTTCGAAAAACATTAGCCACTCTCTCTTTCGTCTAGAGCTGACAACTCGAGGGTATTTGATTGATTCCTTGTGATTGCCAAGGAGATCACTTTGCCCCACTCTGTCGGAATCATCCGTTCATCCATACCTGTCTCCACCACCACCACCGTTAGGAAACTTCAGGAACTTAATCACACCATCGTGCCTACATTCACTGTACATACGAAATACCACATCTTCCATCTCAAAGCTGGAGTACGCATCGACGAGGATGGCGGCGAGAGACCGCTTTGGCCAGTGGCATACAGACCATGCTGAATCGCAGCTTAAAAGATTCATACGTATGTCCCATCAGACACGGAACTCGGAGTATAAGGTTCCTGCTTATTGACAACCCACCTTCTGGTCCAGGAAATGCTTGCGATCCGACTAATTTCGAATCGAACCTTGCCTTGAACCTTGAGATCAGTGACTTGATAAACCAGAAGAAAGGAACAGCGTAAGGCTTTAGCTTACACTGTCAACTTGTGGCGCCGAACATGGGATTGACCATATTATCTCTACCATCTAGTCCCCGCGAAGCTGCAACTACCATCGTCAATTACATCAACCATCGAAACCCGAACGTGTCACTTCTTGCCCTGTCGGCGAGTATACCCCAAGCTCAGGCACAGGTTGTGTGGCTGCTGAACTAAAGATTTAGCTTCTTGATATATGTGTCAAAAACTGCGGCTACCCATTCCACTTGCAAATATCTACTAAAGACTTTCTCAACGAACTTGTCCGACGCTTCCCTGAAAGACCACCGCCGAGACCGAACCGAGTACAGCTTAAGATTCTAGAAGCTATCGAGGAATGGAGACAGACGATATGTATGACGAGTCGGTACAAGGACGATTTGGGATTTATCAGGGATATGCACCGATTGTTGACACACAAGGGTTATTCGTTTCCAGAAGTGAGAAGGGAGGATGCTGCCGTCTTGAATCCGAGTGAAGTAGGAGTCCCCTGTGGATAAATGAACTGGGCAGGTCGCTGATTCGTGTAGCAACTAAAATCTGCCGAAGAAATGGAGGAAGAGGAACGGGAAGCTCAATCTGCGAAGCTACAGGAGTTGATTCGGCGTGGAACACCTGCAGATCTACAGGAAGCGAACCATCTAATGAAAATTATGGCCGGTTATGATCAGTCGACGAAAACGGATTACCGGGCGAAGGCTGCCGAGGAGATCGGAAAGCTGCGAAAGAAGGCTGCACTCCTGGAAGAGATGCTGGGGAAAGTCCAACCCGGCGAGACAATTGGACAGCAAGATACCTTCGAGGTCAGTGTACACCTACAAAGCTCTAATTTGGTGTTCCGGTACCTGACAGGGGAAGTAGGAATTGGCAAGCGCTCTGATTACTGCACAGCCCAAGATTCAAAAGATGGTCGAGGAAGAGAGTGACGACGCCGAAGCTGTAGTGAAGCTGCTGGAATTGAATGACGCGATTAACACTATAATTGAGAAATACATGCTCACCAGGAAAGGTGATATCAACGGGGCAAAAGCTTTGCCCACTGTGGCGCCGTACACGCCGTCTTCCAGCGCGACAAAATCTTCTGCTACTGCAGCAGTTGAAGACTCTTTGATTGACCTAGGGGGGGATATGGATGGTCCTGTTAATGGGTCATCATCCGCTCCAGGACCGTCAAAATCGTCCTTATTGCAGGACGACTTGCTTGGACTGTCGATAGATGATCCAAGCGCATCCATTGGACAAGGTGGTGGAATTGCCCTTGGATTTGGAGCCAACACAAGTATGTCATATTCTGCCTTGACCAGTCTGAAGAGCGCGAGCTAACTGTGCATTTAGATATACCTGGTCCACCACTGCTGTCATCCACATTGCAAACAAATACTGCAGGACAGCAACCACCGTCGCAGTCACCCTCCCCTCAGCCTCAAGCTGCGGCTCTCGATTATTCTGCTATGTTTGGATCCCTCTCCAGCCCGAGGTTGCCACAACAATCTGCCCCAGCAACACCCTCATTGGGCCCACCTCACACTACCCCTCAAATAAACAATGACGAGGAGTGGGCATTTACTTCAGCTTTACCACCGGGCTCTGCTGCTAAACCAAACGAAATGCTAGTTGTTGACTCAAATTTGAGGGTTGTGGTAGAGGTGAACCGCCCGGTTCCTGACGGTCCTATATTATTGAAAGCCACGTTCTCCAACAATGCGAGCCAAGTCATTCAAGACCTTACCTTCCAGATGGCAGTCACCAAGGTATGTTTCCTTGGCTATCCCTTCAACATTCTGGTCTAAAATTGCGCTAGGCATATTCACTCAAGATGGAGCCTCAAACCGGCCGCTCTCTCCAACCCCACCAAAAAGATGGGATCACCCAGCTGATACGGGTGGCCGGAGCACCTGTCAGTGGCGGCAAGACGGTAAAGATGAGGTGGAAGGCTTCGTACAGAGTTGGTGTGGGGCCTCTGAATGAGGAGCAGGGTGTAATTGAAGGATTGCCAGTTTCATAAGTGAGCATCTTTTTAGTATGTGGAGGGTTTCTTTTCGGGCGTTTAATTACTCTGTTGAGTAGTTCCATCTGCTACCTAGATCTTTTTTTCCGAGTTTTTGCATGTGCAAGTAGGAGCGGCGGCTTGGTGTTTAACGCGATGTAGGCTGTGTTTTATCTGGGGGGTAGGTACTTGGTACTTGCGACATCTCATGAATTTTGCTATTTGAGGGTTGAGAATGTGTCCATAAAATCCGAAACCGCAGATGCCGATAAAACAAATCCGGGGGATTGGGGAAGGTTGGGTGAACAGATAGTCCAGGAAGATGGGACGAACCTAATCCGCTCAATGAGAGCTAGGTAACCTCGCTTACACGGCGGGTTATGCACGAGGACCCGTGGCACAGTCACTTTGCCGCATAATCAGTGGAATGCTGAGCACCAGTGGGGGGAGAGTAATCTGGGGCTGCAGTTGGGTTGCAACACATGTACGATCGCGCGCGGGAGCTGCGCACGGCTGCTGCTTATCGCCAGTGGATCACAAATGGCTGGATTTGAGCTTGGTAGTGGTGCTGGCACTGGACGGCATCCCCTCGCTGGAAATGCATGGCACTCTTCGGTGTCGCATTCTCGCGCTTCGCTCACCTTCTGAAGTCGTATTAAAGTTCACAGTAGCGTCCAAAGGGAGGCCCGCATTAGCCGCGGGGTTAAAGCAATACGTGACGGAGAGCACATTCCCAGTCGAGCTGGGGATGTCTAGCCAGATAACGGCTAGGTATCACATACATGTGAGGTATATAGGGCATCACTACGATAAGTTGCGAAGTGCCGCACATTGCTTGTGACGGAATGCATGTGATGCCAAACTGATTGGACCATTAGCCGACGAGCATTCAAGATGCGATATTGGGACGCGTCTTCATCTCATGATTATCTCATGATGGAAGCCCACAAGGATTTCTGAGCCATCCGACCACCTCGCCGCAGAAGAAAAAGGTCATGCGGACAGAACAATATGCGCTGCTCCAGTGGTATTGAGGTGGAGGGGGTGTAGCGAGGCGAACGAGCTTGGAAGCTCAGGCTTGGAAGCTGAGCAGGCGGCGGGGATGGCGGCAGGGTGATGCATGCACAGGAAGTGCTTACCTGCCTCTTGGCTCCTTAATTTCTAGTAGCTTTAGCTAGTTCTTTTGGATCTGGGTATTAAAGGTTAAACATGGTCCTTCCCCGTCCCACACATCCCCCCCCTCTGGTCTCAACACTCGCTTGTGTTGTGAGGCAAGCTGGTCACGCTTCTACCACATTTCCTCCTCATCCTCGACTTCTTTGCATCTCAACGAAGGTTGCTTGTATTTTTTGTCATTTACGTTGCAGCCTATAATCTTTACGAGACAACGCAATGGCTGGCAATGCCACCAGTGTAAAGTCCCAGGGCGGTATTCTGGAAGGCCTTAATCCCACTCACTATAATGCCACGGACCCTATTGTGCTCTTCATCATCCAGGTGAGCGACTTGCCACTGTCCTTCGAGAGTATGCTGATAGGTGGGATCTAGGCGACGATCATCATTGTAGCATGTCAGCTGCTTCACTGGCCGCTGTCGAAGGTGCGCCAGCCTAAAGTCATCGCCGAAGTGGTAGGAGGCATCGTGCTAGGTATGAACGGGGTTCTGTCAATCTGTGTTTGCATTGCTCGTGCTAATTGCCTCGTCATGTTAGGACCAACTGTGATGGGACATATCCCGGGCTACATGGATACGATATTCCCGACAGCATCGATGCCAATTCTTTATATGGCCGCAAATCTCGGACTCGTGCTGTTTCTGTTCTTGGTTGGATTAGAAGTTGATATGCGGATTTTGGCCAGTAATTGGAGGACTGCAGCAAGTGTGGGAACACTAGGAATGGCCCTTCCATTTGGATTGGGTTTGTACTCCAATCACTCCGTCAGTGGTGATTTCTTAATGACATGTGTTTTAGGCGCCGGAATTGCTTATGGTCTCTACCATGAGTTTAAGAATGATGAAGGCATACTCCATATCAAATTTGGGGTGTACCTACTCTTTATAGGTGTTGCCATGGCGATTACTGTACTTGATCAAACCGATGCTGTGTAACCTCCCGAATACGTGCTGACCACCCTCTTCTAGGCATTTCCGGTGCTTGCGCGAATCTTAACCGAGTTGAAACTTCTCCAAACTGCTGTTGGTACAATTGTGCTTTCCGCGGGTGTGGCGAATGACGTTGTCGGATGGATCTTGCTCGCCTTGACGGTTGCGCTGGTTAAGGCGGGTACTGGGCTTTCGGCTCTCTACGTCCTGTTGGTTTGTATTGGATACGTCTTTTTCCTGATTTATCTGGTACGACCGGCATTCCTTTGGATCCTGCGCCGAGATGGATCGCTCGAAAACGGACCTACCCAGTCTATGGTTGGCCTTACCCTACTGATGGTGCTCGCGTCGGCTTTCTTTACAAATATTATTGGAGTGCATGCAATTTTCGGAGGATTCTTAATAGGATTGATTTGCCCTCACGAAGGTGGTTTTGCTATGAAATTGACGGAAAAGGTTGAGGACTTAGTTACTGTTCTCTTTCTCCCTCTCTACTTCGCCCTCTCTGGACTCAGGACGAACATCGGGTTGCTTAATAGTGGAATCGTATGGGGTTATGTCTTTGCCGTTCTCTTCGTGGCCTTCTTTGGCAAGATTGTGGGTGGCACTCTGGCGGCAAGGTGGTGTGGGCTTGTTTGGCGAGAGAGTTTCACGATCGGTGTTCTAATGAGTTGTAAGGGATTGGTAGAACTTATTGTGCTGGTAAGTCGATTCATTCGATCTAATGCTCATAGTTAACATCATCAGAACATTGGGCTTCAAGCCGGAATCCTTAGCACCAGAGTGTTCACTATCTTTGTAGTCATGGCCCTGGTAACTACATTCGCCACGACGCCACTGGTATCATTCTTGTACCCACCGGAATACCAGAAGAAGTTGGAAGCATGGAAACGCGGCGAGATCGATTGGGATGGCAACCCTCTGCACCGAGACGACAGGTCCTCAACCTCAATGGAGAGAGAGAAGTTACAAATAACAAATATCTCCAAGGTTACCGTCCTTCTGCGCCTTGAGAACTTGCCAAGCATCTTCTCATTTGTGGATCTTCTTGGTGGCAAGACGGTGCCCACGCTGAAAGTTCATAAGATGAAGGAAATTCAAGGTGGAACAGTCCCGGAAGAAGGAGAGTCTGCGTCGGGATCTGCCAAGGCTGTGCCAGAATTTGCCAAAAGTCCGCCTGCTAAGCGTGTCGAGGTTCACGGCGAAAGGCTCGTAGGGTTAACGCAACGTACATCTGCAGTTATGCAGGTTTCCGAGGTGAACGAACTCCAAGATAGGGATCCAGTTGTAAACGTGTTCAAGACATTTGGATTCTTCCACAACATTGCCGTATCTGCCGGTCTATCCATCGCTCCCGAAGATTCATTCGCCGAGGTCATCACAAACAAGGCTTCGACGCAGTCTTCCGATCTCTTACTTATCCCTTGGTCAGAAACTGGCGCAGTCACTGAATCCGAAGATCCGACACAGTATACTTCCGAAAACCGATTCATGTCACAACAGCATAACCAGTTCATTTCCAATGTTTTGTCTTCATCTACTTGCAGCACAGCCATCATGATCAACCGCGGCTTTGGTTATAACGTTGAACGTGGTCTCACCCGCACCTCAAGTTTCCGCAGCATACGCTCCCGCAAGACTACGGATGTTGCCAATGTTATTAATCCGATCTCCGACCCTTCGCACCATATATTTTTCCCATTTTTTGGAGGTAGCGACGACCGTGTGGCACTGAGATTTGTCCTTCAATTGGCTACAAACATCAATGTTACTGCCACAATCGTACAGGTTATATATTCCACAGAGGCCGCAGCCGATCCACATCTCCAGCTGCCACCCGTCGTTGCTCGGCGAGACCTTCCCCGTAATCTTTCACATTCTCAGGTCCCCACTCTCAACACGGTTGAGAGTGCATCGGCTTCCACCACCAGCCTTGTCGCGGCGGACGCCGATAGTACGTTCTTCCAGTCTCTACAAGATTCGCTGCCCAGAGAAATCCAGAACCGTGTGCTTTTCGAGACAGTAAAGACGCCTCAGCCATTGCAGTACACTGTTTCCAAGGCGAGGCTGGAAGTCGGACTATCCCCGAAGAATGCCGGAGATCTCGTTGTTTTGGGACGTGGTCTGAGAGATATCCGGCCGCATATCCGCTCTGAACTGGTTAGAGTGCTTGATTCTCTGGGTGCGCCATCTGGTGCAGGAGTTGAGACACGAAAGTGCTTGGGTGATATTGCAGAGGCCATAATTGTGTCCAACGTCAAGGCATCAGTACTTGTCTTCCAGGCAGGCGGCAAAGTTCTCAAGAAGGAGCATGCGACTCGTATTCGTCAGGAAGTCAAGACGGAACTGGAGTAAAGACCCGATAATAAGGCACAGCCACCGCGGGAACCTGTGACATAGTCACTTCACCACAATTTTAATGTAGTGCTTTATTATTAAGTCTTTATGGTATGAGGTCGAAATGAAATGGGGATTTGGTTTGCTTAGTTTTGTTTTTGGGGCTGGTGTCTCGTAGGCGTACATTCTTTTCAAGCACAAATGTTTCCACATCTTGTGTTCTGGTGTTTTGAGTATTGGTTTTGTTTATGACACGAGTACATGAATGAGCAGCTGAAGGGCATGTGAAATGGATAGAAACCTGTAATAGTTTACGTGCTTTTTACCAGCATGGACTAAATGCACAAATTCACAAGGGTCTTGTGAGAAGGCAATAAAGAGTTGAATCCTCGACCTAGTTGCTATATAAAACTTGTTTGAATGCTAAATACTCTATCTGACATCTTTCAGATGAAACATTGTTTCAAGTGACTGAAAGATATGACATGGCTTGGCATTCAAGGAATCGATACGGATACGAAAGTTCCTGCATCCCGTTCAGCTATCGCCTTCCGTCCATAAGCCAGCGCCAGACTCTTTAACAATCTCGTTCTACTACACCTCGCGTTATTCGAACCAGCAGACCAATTCCCGCAAGCATTACTGTTCTCGCCGGAGATCACGCACCGCCACCCATCCCATTCACACAGTTATGGGATCCTCAGCGGAGGCCGGAGCTGAAACGGTCAAAATTTCAGTAATGGCATGGTGGAAAAGACTCGAGAGCTATCTCTGGCGGTTACCACTGTTGACGAAAGCGGTGGTGTTTGCGATAACTTTCGCGCGGTTCCTGGAGATGTGTGGAGTTCCTTTGAATGGGATGTGGGCGCTCGATCCGGAAAAGATGGATTTGAGTCAGAGTATGTGGTTTTTGCGTCTCCGAGTGTATAAGAATGGGGCTGATGGAGGTGTAGTGCATAGGTTGAATACGTATATACTTATCCATGCGAACTTGATACATATGGCGCTGAATCTCATCGCCGTCACACCGCTGCTCGAGCGATTTGAGAGGGAGATTGGGACACTGAAGACGACATTGTTGGTTGCGGGACGTGAGTTGTCCCCATATGGGGGGTTTTTGTGGCAGAACTGATGCTGGGTGGAGGTAGCGATTTGTACGTTCCCCGCGGGACTGTACCTTGCGATTGAGATAGGGATTCTACGGGGTCAGCAGTCGGTGGCGGGTGCGAGGTATGTGCAGCATCCGTGGTTTGTTTTGCTTCGAGTATTGACGGTATTCTAGCGCATTGGTGTTTACCCTCCTTGCGGCAGAGGCGGTGAAGACATGCGGATTCCAACCTTACTACAGAATCGTCGGCTGGGAAATTCCTACCTGGACCACCCCGATATTCTGGATGGTTCTTGCGAGCTTCCTGTGGCCGGCTTCGAGCGCGCTGGGTCATTTTTGTGGGTTGGTTATTGGCTACGCTTGTAAGTCCCCCTCTCCCTCATTGTGCGAAATTGGGCTGATCAAGGGATAGATGCATGCCGTTACCTCCGTCTTCTTGAACCCAGCGAGTGGATCCTTACAAAGGTTGAGCAGAAGCTGGGGTTCCTCCTGTTTAGACTGCCGTGGTATGTCAATCTGGAGAAACGCCAGGAGTTGAATTATATGGAGATGTTGCCGGCGGTGGGTGGTGGGCCCAGGAATGGTGCGAGTGGGCCTGAGGCCGGGTCTAGTGGGTTTAATACTCCTGGGAGACCCCTCGGGACTGCGTAGTAGATACATGGGGTTTGGGGATTCGAGTACATATGTTGTTCGTTATGTCCTTTAATGAGGGTTCAAAAAGATGGAAGAAGAGGAAGAAAGGAGTATGGGAATCGGCGTTTGATACCTATTGTTAGCTATGTGCCTTATGTAGCTACTACTTATGCGATCTAATGTCTACAGGGAAGTATTATGCCGTCGTAGGTGAGAATATTTACCTGCCAAGCGTCGCGTGGAAGTCGCGTCTCCCAATCTTATCTCTGAGAAACACCTCTTCCGCTCCACATTGCAGCGACAATCCGTGACCAACAACCTCATGTACCATCGCCGGCACCCTCTCCGCAGTCACGAACAGGACTCAGTAACAAAAACCTACAGCCGTTTCCTCACCGGCGCAAAAACTGGCGAAGATGGCCTAACCTACAAAGAATCCACCTTCTCTGCCCGTCCCTCCTCCATCTGGACCACCATCGAGAAGCGACCAGCACCATGGGACCTCGTCGTCACCGATGACCGAGCAGACGGAACAGGCGCACACTCACTCATGTACCTCGTCCGCAAGGTCATAAACCAGAGCCTAGACACCCTATCCCTGGACGCACTACACCTGACCCCCTACGACCCATGGGGCTTCTGGATCTGGACCGACGCACTAGCAACGTACCATCCCCCCCTTCCCCTCCCCTCCCCACTAACACAAGCAGGAAGAAAGACACCCTCCCAACATGGGCGCTCTTCGCCACCGCCTACCCGGGCGAGGAACTCGGCAGCCGCGCCTACAACCTCCCCCCATCCTCGCGGCTGCCGGTACTGATCGGGGTCCTGGCCCGGAACGCATCCTTCGGCTGGCTGGTGAAATTGTCGTTCTCCCTCTCCGAAACCATCTCGGACTCGGATCTCCGCGCGCTCCCGGGGATCTCGAATCTGCAGACGCTGTGTGTGTCGCGAGGTTGTGGGGGCACAGAGGTGGATGATGGGATTGTGCGCTCGTGGTGTAGGGCCGCGGTGCAGAGTGCCGGGTTCTCGAGGTTGCGCGTGTTGCGCCTCAGAGGGTGCGGGAGGGTTACTAGCAACGTGCTGGTGTATACCGAGTGGGTGCGCGGGTTGAGGTGGTTGGATCTTACCGGTTGTCACGGGAGTGTTGTTTGTGATCCCGGGAACGGGTGGGAGTTGGTTGGAGTTGAGGTGTATAAAGCTGACAGGAGGGAGTGGAAGAAGAGGGAGGAGGTGGCGGGGGTGAGACCAGTGGTGAAGATTAAGCTCGGTGTTTATAATAAGGCTGGCGGGGATAGGGAGGTCAGGTTTGTGAGGAGGCGAGACGAGGCCGGAACTGCAAGCGTGAAGAGGAAGGCAGGGGATACTGTCCCGGAGAAGAAGAAAGTTGGGGCGGTTGTGAGGAGGAAGAGGATGAAGGATATGGGGGATCTGTTGGCGGAATTTCAGAACCCGAGGAAGCAGTAGAGAGCGAGTGATTGGTTGTGGTTGGCGTTTTTGGGGTTGGTGATTGGCGTTTGGTTCTACTTATTGCTTACGGCGTATCCAGGCATTCGGGTGTATAATCTTTCCTGGGGTTTAGGTTTTCATGACCATTCGCCTCACTCGTTTCAGGCACTCGATGCTAGTCCGTTGGATGTACAGTACCTTCTATCTACAATATATTCTGTTCTACGCTGCTAAGAACGATAACAATTCTATCAAGTGCCCGCTAGTGGGAAGCTATGGGTGCCTCCTGCATAAGTCGAGTGGGCAATCAGATACTCTAGGGTCGAGGTGTGGACTGAAAAGTTGCGGGTGACTACCATAAGTTGCCCAGAGCACACCATTCGCGGGGATTGTCGAGTACCAATACCACGACACCACAGCTCAGCCCCGCCAAACCACACCCCTCCGCCGCCTCCTGGGAACACTAGCATACTCAAACACACCCATTCTCCCCTCCGTTACCGCTGCAGCAGTAACAGTAGTAGTAACAGTCTTCGTCACCACCTCTTCACCCACCTTCCCAGCAGCAACAAAACTCGCACACGCAATCCTCTTCCCTTCCCGATCATGCACGACCACACTCCTCCCCCTCCTCACCAAATCCCCGAGCCTAACCGCAGCATCGGTGTACTTCGTAAACACCTCCATCCTCCCCCTAAACCCCGGAATCGCCCCCCACTTCCCAGAAAGATCACCGGCCTCACATTCTGCCTGCTTGTTTGGGTTGCATGATAGTTTGCGGGCAGGGGTGGGCGAGAAATGCCCGCCTGTCCCTGCGCAGTTCCCGTCTGCTGGAACCGCGCGGGTGTGGATGTGGTATGCGAATGGCCCGCGGGAGGCGTCGGGGATGGATAGGGAGAGGATTACGCCCATGCCCGGGGAGGAGGAGGTGAGGTTGATGTAGCCTGACACTGGTGAGGTTGGGGTGTATGGGAGGTGGGCGGTATAGCTATAGTTTTGACATGTTAGCAGCCGCTGGAAGATAGGTGGGGGGAGGGCAGACAGGATTTCTGGGTTGTGGTCGTTGAGTATTTTGGGCTCTTGCGCTGCTGCCAGTAGGAGGCAGGGTGCTAAGAGGAGGGTATGAAGCTTCATTGTTATGGTTATGGCGAGAGTTTATGGTGAATGAATTGGTAAATGGAGGGTAGGTATAGGAATCCAGCGTAACAGATGGGGGGATATAAATCCTGAGGGAGAACAAACAGGGCCATGAGAATAGCCTGGCAACTGGCTGGCCATTATATGGCGATGCATTGAATACATTCTATTGGTTTGTTCGGGACTTTTCGTAGGCGAGCATAAGGTCGGGCGCGAGATCCGTGAAAGTTAAGGTGTTGAAGGCTGAAGGCCCTGAGCGAGTGCGTGCTGAAAAATGCTTCGCAGCGTTCCTCGAACTACACCCCCGTGCCGTTATCCAATCACAGCCGAGACTTTTCCCTTTCCCGGAAAATCCCACATTTCGCTTCCCGATCGATACCAGTTATATCGACTCCTCACTCCCCACTCTCAACCCAACCACCCCCACATACGATATACACAATGGCAACAGCAATCGCGAAGCGTATCGCAGACTACACAAAGAGCCGTCCGAGCCTCTACAAGATCATGCGTCCTCTCGCAGACAAGTACTTGGACCTGGCAGGCTACCGCAAGGTTGGGCTTGTGTAAGTTTACTACCACCACCACCGCCGTCACCCAGCACCCCCGGCTGATACCACGGTAGCTACGACGACCTTATCTCGGAAGAAAACGACGTGGTCCAGAAGGCATTGAAGCGACTCCCTCCCCGCCTCGTCTACGACCGCATGTTCCGCCAGCGCCGCGCCATGCAATGCTCGCTCAGCCACACGCTGCTACCACCGGATGAGCAGACCAAGCCTGAGGACGTATGTTACGTATGATGGATGGGGGAATATGGAAGACAAATCTGACAATGGGTGTTGATAGGACATTCACTACCTGAGACCGTATATCGAGGAGGTTCAGCGCGAGTTTGCGGAGAGGAAGGAGATGGATTCTTTGACCAAGAGCAAATAAATAGATGGGGAGGGGTGTGCTGAGGAAAGATGTTGCATAGCGACATAGCGATATATCGATATACCCACGTCACCATACCCCATGTGCCCACTGCGCTGATGTATTATCATTATTACGTTTTACTTATTCTGTGGGGTTTTTCTTTGCTTGCTCGTTGTGTGTGTAGTGTACATCCGGCAACATTAGAGGGTTGGAAAAAGACACGTCTAGATCTTTCTTTCTTTCAATGAGATGTTTCCCAGGATCTCACTCGATATCGGCGTACGCTGCATACGACCCCAATTTGACCGACGGGTGGACGACAGCGGAGAGTATCACAAATTCATCGAGTCGAACGCACACGTAACTAGATGCACATAGTATCTTGAGATAACATCACAAGCATCCTCTCCTTTTCGACCACAGCATTGTTGCCAGAGTTCCTCTCAAACCGCGAACCACTCACTATACACCCAACACCTGCTCTACCTTTTCTTCGCTTCGTTGCAGCAGTAAGAGAACCAGAGAAACGCTCATAAAATCGTCAAATAAAAAAAAAAAAAAACTAGCAATGACAGAAAATCCAACAAAATTGAAACACAGAAAAAGAAGCTAAACCCAATCGACCGTATAAATTTTACAAGCCCACACCAAAGTACCAATCCAATTACCCTCCACCAACACTAACCCAAAATCTATGCGGAAGCCTTGGCCTCGGCAGCCTTCTTGGCCATAGTGTTAAGAGCAGATCCGTTCTTGAACCACTCGATCTGTCCCTCATTGAAGGTGTGCAACAGCTTAGCCTCCCAAGGAGCACCGTTCTTAGGCTTGAGACGGAGAGTCATGGGCTTGCCGACGGCGAGCTCGGTGCACAGAAGGTCAACTCTGTCGTCGGGGTTGATCTTGTCGTAGTCCTCGGGATTGGAGAATGTTAGAGGAAGCATACCCTGCTTCTTCAAGTTGGTCTCGTGGATACGGGCGAATGACTTGACAATGATGGCCAAACCACCAAGGTGGCGGGGCTCGAGGGCAGCGTGCTCACGGGAGGATCCCTCTCCGTAGTTCCAGTCACCAATGACGACCCACTTAATACCCTTGGACTTGTAGTAACGTGCGGTGTCGGGAACAGCATCGTACTCGCCAGTGAGGGCATTACGGACCTTATTGGCCTGTCCGTTCTCAGCGTTCGTGGCACCGATCAACATGTTGTTGGAGATGTTGTCCAAGTGTCCACGGTACTTAAGCCAAGGACCAGCCATGGAAATGTGGTCGGTGGTAGTCTTACCCTGGCACTTGATGAGAATAGGAAGGTCATTAGCATCCTTTCCATCCCAAGGATCGAAAGGAGCGAGGAGCTGAAGACGGTCAGAGGTAGGGGAGACCTTGACCTGGACCGAAGCGACATCTTTAGGAGCCTGGTAGGTATCACGGCCAGGGTCATAACCGCGCTCGGGCAGACCAGCACCGGTTGGGGGAGCGAGCATGAATTCCTTTCCATCCTTGCCCTTGATGGGGTCGGTCAAGGGGTTGAAGTCGAGAGTACCAGCAATAGTGAAGGCAGTAACCAAGTCGGGGGAGGTGACGAAAGCGTGGGTGGCGGGGTTAGCGTCGTTACGTCCGGTGAAGTTACGGTTGTAAGAAGACATAATGGAGTTCTTCTCACCCTTCTTGACATCTTTACGGTCCCACTGACCGATACAAGGACCACAAGCATTGGCAAGGACGACACCACCGAATTCCTCAAAGGTCTTAAGCTGGCCATCACGGGCGATGGTGGCACGGATCTGCTCGGAACCGGGGGTGACGGTGTAGAGCGACTTGGCTTTGACGCCGTGGTTCAAGGCATCGCGAGCGATAGAGGCCGAGCGGGACATGTCCTCGTACGAAGAGTTGGTGCAGGAACCGATCAAACCAACCTTCAACTCAGAGGGCCATTCCTCCTGTTTAACGGTCTCCTTCCACTTGGAAAGAGGAGTAGCCAAATCCGGGGTGAAGGGGCCGTTGATGTGGGGCTCGAGCTCGCTGAGGTTGATCTCAATGAGCTGGTCGTATTCGGCACCCTCATCAGGGCGGAGCTCCTTCTGGTAGGTGCGGGCAAAGTCACCAATGGCGGTACGCTTGGTGGCAGCGAGGTACTTGTGCATGCTTTCGTTGAAGGGGAAGACGGAGGTAGTGGCACCAATCTCGGCACCCATGTTGCAGATTGTACCCATACCGGTGGAGGAGAGGGTGTCAATACCAGGACCGTGGTACTCGACAATGGCACCAGTTCCACCCTTGACAGTCAGAATACCAGCAACCTTGAGAATGATATCTGTCGATCAAAATCAGAACCTATGGCTCCTTCCACAAAAAACGGGCCGAACATACCCTTAGCAGAAGTCCATCCGCTCATTTGACCAGTAAGCTTGACACCAATAACCTTAGGAGCCTTCAATTCCCAAGGAAGTCCAGCCATGACATCGACAGCATCAGCACCACCGACACCGATAGCGCACATACCCAGACCACCTCCGTTAGGAGTGTGCGAGTCGGTACCGATCAAAAGACCTCCGGGGAAAGCATAGTTCTCGAGGAGAATCTGGTGAATGATACCGGAACCGGGGCGCCAGAAACCAAGACCGTACTTAGCACAAGAAGAAGACAAGAAATCGTAAACCTCCTTATTGATGGACTCGGCTCTCGCCAAATCCTTCTCACCACCAACCTGTGCCTCAATCAAGTGGTCACAGTGCACAGTGGAGGGAGTTGCGACTGTGGGCAATCCAGCGCTCATAAACTGCAGAATAGCCATCTGAGCGGTAGCATCCTGGCAGGCAACACGATCCGGTCGGAGCTTAAGGTATGACACCCCTCTCTCGATGTCCTGTCCATGAGGATCGTCCAAATGCGAGTAGAGAATCTTCTCGGCGAACGTCAATGGCCGGTTAAGACGCGAACGTACAACCGCGAGGTTCTCGCTCATTTTCCTATGGGCGAACAGACATGTCTCAGCACAGACCTTTCACATGACGCAAGCCAATACATAATCCCAGCCAACCGCTGCCACACATGATCTGCACGAAGTGCGATAACGGTGACGGCCGGTGACGTGGGAAGGCCCAATTCTAGAAAGCCGATAACACATACTTGTAGTTAATGTAATTCCCCTAGAGTTGAATATTCCTATTAGCTATTGCATCCCACCAGGCAAATTTCCGCGCGCCTGAAAGCCGAGCATAGCCGAAACGGCGTGGGAATTTTAACACAACGATATGGGAAAACCAACCTTCTCCCAATTGGTCATCTCGACCTTCTTGCTGAGGGGGCCATCGGTGACGGTGGCGAAGCCACGCTGTCTCTGGATCTATAGCTTGCAAAATTGGAAGTCAGAACATCATAGCACTTTCGGCGATGGCGATGACGATGCCCATCGCTGCCAAGTGGGGGTACAATAAGAGCACTCACGAGCCTAAAGGCGGAGCCAGAGCACTGCAATAAAGAAAGTTAGCATTGGATTGCTGGACACACTAAAGGCGGGGCATATCCGCACCGCAGTGCGAAACAAACCAAAAGTTTGTTATCGGGGAAAAACTCACCAGCTTTGGGGCCCGAGGAATGTGTCGGGACATCATGATGGGCAATGTGCACTTTGATTAAAGGGGATCCAATGTGAATGTGGGTGTGGTGGGTATCTTCAGTCAGGAAGAGAGGGGTGGGAGGAGGAAAGAGGAAAGAGGAAAGGAAAGGATAAGAAGAAGAGGAGGGCGGATGGAGGGGGGTTAGTAGTGGGCGTGGGAGTAGGCTTGCAGCAAGGCCAAACGGGTGGGCGGTGGTGGGCAAGGGTAACTTAAGCAAGAAACAGTTGCCGCAAACACCGATTCGAGAGTCGGAAGGGGCAATGGAGGGAGGGAAGGAAGAAGTGTGGGCTGGCTGCGCTGTGATTATTATTCTTATTATCTCTCGCAACGCCCGCTGCTGCACTGCAGCAAAACGTCACAGCCTACAGATCGCTCCAGCGGTGAACCTTCGAAAACCCTGCAGTGAGAAAGACGCCCACGAGCCAATCACGGGCGTGTAATTACTGTGAGCTGAAGCAAGACGAAGCACCCACCGCGAGGCAACGCACGGTGAAGCCGGGCCGACCACGGGCATGCGTTCTCCATCCGTCCCGTTGTCCCTCGGCTTCAAGTCTGCCACGCTCCCGGTCTGCTCCATAGCGTCCATTTGGGTCCGCAAGCGCTGTCTAGCCCCACCCTAAGGACCCTCCACACTGTCTTGTCCCTTGTCCCTCCAAGCAGAGCCGCAACCTTCGCTCATCCATACACTCAACACCAACCGACAAACCCCCTACCAAACTCACTACTCTACAATGGGCTCTATCCGGAGATCAAAGACGAAGCGGAGAACCCGGTACTTGCAATCTGCTCGCCCGCTACTAATCTCCCCACCCTGCTGACGGTGTCTCCGCAGTGACCTCGACCAAGTCCACGGCGACTTGCGCAACCCCCGACAGCTCGAACAGCTCAAAGCGCTAATTCCCGACGAAGACAGACCCACCCTTGGAATATACCACTGCGTCGAGTGCGCAAAATACTTTGAGCAGGAGCACAACTTACGGGAACACCGTCGGGGCAAGAACCACAAGCGACGGTACGCCGCCTATCTACATCCCCGCCCGGCCCGTTAACCTGAGTTTTTGCAGCGTGCGCATGCTCAAAGAAGAGCCATATTCGCAAAAGGAAGCCGATGCCGCTGCGGGGATTGGATGTGCGAGTTTCTACGAAGCTAGAGAGTTACGCGCGGAACAGAGGCGCATTGAGGAGGAGCAGAGAAAGATGGAGATTGAAGCATAAATCTTCTTTTCTGTTGTTCGCTATAATATGGTTATTCCAAGTTCCTGTCGTAGGCCATAAAAGTTTTTCACGGTGTTTTGGGAGTTCAAAAATACAGGGCTTTTGACTTTTGTCTCACACGTACATACGTCGCCGTTCAGATAAATCTCACTTTTGATAATGCTTTTATACCGCGCGCCAAAATCTGCACGCAGCAGAATTTGATTACAGTCCACTTCAGCTAGCGCTAAGTACCTTCGGAGGAAAGGAAGTGAGTGGATCAAAAACGCACAAGATGAAAATTTTATACCAGTCCCTGCAGCCTGCTACTTTCGGCCCGAAACGGTCAGGCTAGACGAGCATTTATTGGTGGCATGTGAAGCTCCGGAACTACAGCACAAGTGGTTACTCAAGATCAGTTCCTGGTCCATAAAGAAGTACCTCCGCACCCAGGACAAATGATTGTATTATATCATAGGTAGTATCCAGGATATACGAAGGTAACGTCACGATCATGATGTCTCTAATCGTTATGCTTCTAATCGCCAAAAGGAAAACGCCTCCCAATGCCATGCTCTGAAAAACACCCTCATAACACAACCCATCATTCACGACACAGAACAGAAAGTATTATCCATCTCTGTTTAGGCCTCTCCGAAGTCAGTATGACCTGTTGCCGCTGCATGAGCAGTGGCTTCCTTCTGGCCCTTCATTATCTTTTTGCAGATGTTGCATTTCACGGAGAAATTCTTTGTATCCGTAAAGTAATGCTTCTGTCTGAGCTTGGTGCATAGCTCCTGTGCTGCAGTAAGAATCACCTGGTCGTTTTTATCAAACACCATCTCGTCCCTGTCGGAATCATGGAGGGAGGCGCCTCCGGGAGAGAGCGCAAGTGCATCATAGTGAATACCACTGTAAACAACGATGACTCGGCGATCCTTCCCATCATTGAACCTGACCACGCTTCCCGTTGCGACGTCGATGGTACAAATCTGTTCCAAACCCGAATTTATCAACCCCGTTCCTTATACACAAAGACCATCCCCACAAACAACAAACACTCCCAGTCTTAAGACTTACCTCCACGTCAAAGAAGTCGGCAAAGATCCCGAGCTCTATCCCGCCACCCCATGAGCTCTCCATCTTGATCCACTCGCAATACGCATCGACCTTTTGCTCCAGCACCGCCTCATTATACTGCTGAGGACTCGCCTGTATTGTCTCCGCCACCAGCTGTCGGAGTTCTACAACTGACATCATAGAGCCAGTCAGGACGTAGCTTAAAGCGCGGAAGAGACACGAGTTATCGTCCTCCATCACGCGCAAAACTACGGTTCCTCGGCCGTTGGGGAGCACTACATCAGGCGGGTCATCTTTATTGAACTTGGGCTCAGCGCGAGCAAGAGATAGGGGTTGAGTTGCAGTTGAGTTGCTCTTGTTGCCGTTATTGCTGCTGCTGCTGCCGGTGCTAAACGAAAACGTGGCGCCATTACTTATCGATGTCGATGCCGCCAGATACACGTCCGTCTTGATCTCCGGTTCCGCCGCACTATCCGATGACCCGTCCTTGATAACGCCTGCGCCGGTTCCTCGAAGACCTTCCGTCAGTTCCAAGCTCGATATTATGAGCTGCTCCCCTTGGAGTTTCATCGGCAGCTCTGAAAGCAGGGTAGACGAGATGAGGCCGCTGAGCTGTAGGGGCTTGGGAGGATAGCCATACTTGATGTCGAGATCGCCAGAGATGGAAGTTGCTTTGCGGATCTCTGCGAGGAGGGTAGAGATGGTGGCGTCTTCGGCCAATGTGAGGACTTGCGTGCCTGCGGGGGAGCGAATCTTAAGGCGCATGGCTAACTAGTCTATCGACTGGTCTATCTATGTGGTGACAGCGGAGAAGATAGAACAGTGCGTGGGTGAATGCGGATGACGGTGGTGAAGTTGAGTGGGTAAGGAAGGGTTGCGGAGAAGGATTAGAAAGGTCAAAACAAGCAGATACCTGCTTATAACGACAGTTGGCACCACCACCACTAACTAATAGCTTAGAAAGCGCGCAAACGAACAAAGCGGGGAGGGGTCTTAAACGTCATTCACTACCTAATCATGAGGCTAAAATCCGTTTATACAAGCACATTTGCAAGTGCAAGTGCAGTTTCGGATGGACAGGCAGTAGACGCGTCTCCATGATTGCGAAAATGTCCAGTGTGATATAGCCCATTCAGCCCAAGCTGTGTATCCGCCATGTCGTGTGTCGTGTGCCGCGGGTCTGCATTGATATATATCGGGGTAGCTGTTGCTCCGAAAAGACGATGATCTCTGGTGATGCGTAAATACCTCTATCTAATCCAGTGGAACCTGAACATGCACCGCGAGTTTTCGGGTGTTTCTGGGTGGGGGCCGTTGGATCTCACGAGTTTGAGCTCCCGCACGGAGTTTGATCCACGCGAATCCCGCGCGGCTCTTTGATCTCCACGAATTTCTTTACCGCGCTGACCAAACACACAGAATAGCACGGTTTCACAACCCATAAAAATCCCCTCCTCCAACAGTAGTTATGCCATACACTCAGAACGACTCTTTCAATGACCCGTCATCGGCATCTTCCTCGAAGTATCAAAATCTACGCTCTGGAAAGATTAACCTTAGTTACAAAAAGCCTCATCAGTAGTTAGATCTACCTGTACTGGACCCAAGGCTAACTTTCCAACCTTTGACCACAGAGGATTTTGAAACTTTCTGGGTATGGTCAAAAGCCAGCGGCGGTTAGAGGCTATTATGGAATCTATCATATAGGTACGACTAAGCTGGAGTTTTGGGGATACGCTCGTAGACGAGGGATTTGAACTCCTCGGTTCTTCCCGAGCCCTAATCTCCGCATTGTCACAACCGCCGCCGCCATCATTCATCCACTACAACGAAAGTGCTGTCTACAATACGCCTTTGGCTTTGTTCGTCTTAATTCAATTCGGATGTACTCCACTGCGTTCCCCCCAGCGGGTTTTCACTCCGTTCAAATTACTTTTTTATGACCTTTTCGGATGATACACGACATCAAAACCGACCCCATCGAAAAGGTTTCAAAAACAAATTCAGCATGTCAAAGAATGGCCCTAGCATATCCAGGCTTTTCCAATGTGATTGTAGGAAGCCTGCTTCAAGGAAAGGATTTACAACTCAAATTTAGTGAACGGTACCGTGTAGCCTTACGTTGGTACGGTTAATACAAAAAAGAAAAATGAAGGCTTTCAGGTTTTCTGGATTCCAAAACAAGGGTTAATAAGGTTCGGATAGATCTTGCATATATCAACACCTCCACTTGCGGAAGGCTATGCTCTGACTCTTTGTTTCCCGAGCTTCGACTCGAGTCCGACCTACCTTGAGCTATGGGTAGCGTGATCCAGACGCTGCTGAAACGTTACCGAGGGTAGATATCTAGCTGAAGCTAAAATCAATGGAACGTCGATAGCTGAAGGTTAGGGTTGCTGTCGGATCGTGTCCAATAGAGTAGCTCTGGCGGTCCTTTGTTTGCCGGGTGGATGTTAGTTTGAACATACTATGCTTGTAACAATGGCATCTTGATCCTTTAATGTGGTTTTGTTTACGACTTACCGATTAGACTTACCAAAGGTCAAACGTATTCAATTTAGAGTGTCAGACCTGTACTCACGCGAGAAAACTTCGGGCAGGTTACTTGTGTACATACGACGGATCCCGGCAAGGCCTGTTTTCCATCCCAACAGCAACTGGGCCGATTAGGAGAAATGCTCGAGTACGGGCCTGACTTCTAGAGTTGATCCACACGATATAATTTCAGTGTTACTCCATACTCTAGTAGAAGGAATACTACGGAGTCCGAGCCTCCTTAGGAATACAACATCTTTGCAAGGCAACAAGGCGTTTCCCGCCTTATAGGGTGTGTGCATGAGTTTCCTCCTGCCGAAAAAGAATAGAACACGCGTGTATTCCATTCCAAAAGAGAAGTGTGTACCCACGCCTGAAATACGCACAAAATATCCCCAGATCATATCATAGAGTGTGGATGCACTCCGCGTGCGGAGGCATTTCAAACCCGGCAATTGCTCCGGTGAGGGGGACTCGCCAACCAACCTCCCAGCCGGCACCTCACCGCTCGATACCGCAACTCAAATTGCCGACCGCCTGCGGAGAAGACAGGTACTGGTTTTTCCTTAAAGTTTAGCGTTGATTCCGATATCGATCAACCGGTTGCTAAAATTAAAAAGTTGCCGCCCAGTGCGATGGTAGGCGCTCGCCCATTAAAAATGCCCGTGACAAGAATACAATGAGTTTCAGAATTATATCCGCAATACAAGCGCACAATGGGGGATTCAGAGGGTGTGAATAAAGAGAAATAAAAGCTTGTGATTAATACTCGATTCATGCGGTATAGCTTATATATAAACAGCCCCACCAAAGTCTCGTATGGTTGGCTCGAAAGTGTTCTCAACTCAAAACATGTCTATCCTACAGCTTCCTCTAGAGCTTCTTCTCGAAGTCGTCTCATATCTCCCAATCAGCGCCGTCTCCCGCCTTGTCCTCACGTGCAAAGGCGCACATCACTTCCTCCGCGACCACCTCTATCGCGAAATCTATCTGGATAGACAACATTCTTCCCAGGCCTATGGATTTACAGCAGCCGCAATTGCCGGAAGACTATCTGCGAAGGACTTGGAGAGTGTTAGGAAACTGGTGTTGGGGGACATATTCACCGATATTCACTATCATCATGGCGGGGAGTTTCAGAGTTGGTTTGTGGATAGTATTATACCATGCATGAAAGGGTTGAAGAGCCTAAGAATTGAAGTACGGGGAGAAAGCCAGAAACAGCATCAATGGGCATTTTCAGAAAAACTTACAGATTTGAACGGGGTGGACATTGAACTTGTGTTGGGTGGTGAGTGCGAATATATGATGCCGCGAGCAACAGCAACTTGCTAACACGAAATTCAGAATCCTTCAACTTTTCTTCTTTCATTTGTCTGCCATTCGTCCAGCGTCTTCCGTCAAATATAGTAGCCGTTACCGCAGACATCCGCAACATCACTTCCAGTACACTATCATTGCTATATGTAGCCCTCAGCACCCTTCCACGCCTCCGGCATCTCGAGGTTACAAATCTTCCCGAGTACCTTCGTCACCCGTCACTCTTCATCATTCCCTTCAACTTCATATCCTCGGGCCATACCTTCTCGCTATCAGCGCTTAAATCCACCCTTGACCGCCTCGCCCACCTCGACTTCTACCCCTCGACATCTCAGGATCTGACAACCCATCCATCCCTCGGCACTAGCCTTCGAGAGTTAATCCTGCACATGCCGCAACTCTCACCAGAAATGGTATCCGCCATATTTTCCCTCCAAAACCTCACCAAGCTGCGACTTGTCGAGCCCGCAGGCCTAGAAGAGGCCTGGGCATTACTTCCATCCCACCAGCCCGAATTCACAAACCTAAAAGAATTCGGCTTCGGATCTAGAAAGGATGGAGCCTGGCCACTCAAGAACCCGCATTATTATTTCCTCGACAGCATCCCACACGGTTTCATCGAGTCCATCTTATCGCGGAATCCGCGACTTGAACGACTGGGATTGATACACCTTACCCAGTCAATAATATCGGTCCTTCCCACACAGTCACTGCAGGAGTTAGAAGTTGCGTTTTCCTTCGATTTCACAGGGAAACCAACAATTTCTGTTCAAACTCTGACAGCTGTGTTTCAATCTGGGGTATTCAAGAACCTGTGTCGTTGCTATCTACCGTTCACTGGATTGAAGCTGAACGTTCCCTTTCTGAAAACTATGGCTGGATGCTCGATGCTGGTGGACCTACAGATAGTGGATGGTATGGATGGAGATGAGGGATATAAGAAGGAACCGCAACGGCCAAAGGGGCTTCCACTCGGAGAAGAACGTGATGGCCAAAGATATCCAGGCGGACTTGCGGGGAAGGTACTATTTGACGTGGCGCTCAAGGAATTTGCGAGGTGGCAGGATGAGCACCGCAGTTGGAGGATGGAGCTTGTACATGGAATGTGCGAGGACCAGGAGACGTATGTACTGGCTGAACCGTTTCTTACAGTGGGAAGAAGCCCGAGTTTCAACTCGGTAAATGTGCGATGTATGCTTGATCAAGCATCGCTGAGGCACAGGTTCAGTGGACATGGTATATAATCTTTGCATATCAAGTATGGTTATAAGGCAAACTTTCAATAGCCAATGCATCAATAGTACGCTGGTTTCAATAGTGTTGGACATAAATTCAATGATAACACAAAAGTACAATAGCCAAAGTAAACACAACCCGATTAAGTCAACCACAAACGAGCTTCCTAAAATACACTAAACAAGAAAACTCCACATCAATCAAGTCATGGTTTATTTAGCTTTAGCAAGACCAATAGCGTTTTCACCAAGATCATAGACAGAGTAGTATCTCCGCAAAAAGGCATCGCCCAAGATGGCCAAAGGACCAACAGGCTCAGGGAAGTCCATGCCCATGAAGGCACTGATGCAAGAGCCCTGAACCTCAAGGATATAATCATATGCGGTGATGGTGAAGTTATGCCCAGTGAGGGTGAAGGTGAGGTCGGGAAGAGAGTCACGGGCAGAACACTCAACGGAGTATTGGCCATTCCAGCCCTTTTTTGCTCCGATCTCTTCGTTCAGGAGCTCTGCGATGGTGGTGGGGAGTGCAATTAACGAAGTACCGGTATCAACGATAGCGCCAGTGTTGTCCAGATTTGCAACCTGGTCTCCGAAAGTTATGGCATCGAAATCAACCTCCCAGTAAGCCTTTCTACGGACGGGGAGCTTGACCATCTTGCCGGTATAGTGTTTCTTGTCGATGCCTCCGAAGATAGCTTCACTCTGATCTTCAGTGCCGCCAAGATAAAAAGCAAATACAGGATAATCTAGCTTGCCCTGCTCAATCATCGTGTAGAAGGGAGGGGGGATTTTGTTGACGGAGATTGAGTCATAGCCGAGGCCCAGGATACCGTCAAATCTGCCAAAGGCAAATGCCAAACCAGGTTCTATTGTAGAAGTGAGCGATGCGTAAGCTGAGATGTTTAAAGGAACGTCCTACCAGCAGTGGCCTCAGCAAACAGCTGATCCTTGATGGTGATATCCCCAATGGTGACATCATCTTGAGAAACGAACCCGCTCAGGCTGCCGGAGCCATAACGGATCTCAAAGGAGGTTCCATTGGACTTATAGGTCTTCGAGCTGGACGAATCATACTTGTTGTGGAGGTAGCAAGCGATCGATCCGCACTGCGTGGAAGGAACCCAAACTATTACATGTTAACCTGAGATTCGAAAGTCGCACTAATTAATGTACTCACGATTTGAACTCCCAGTGTCCAGCACAACCTTAAACTCCTGCGGTGGGGTACCGATACAGATCTCGGAGAAGTCTAGGGATCATTAGTCCATGGCACCACGAACTTGGGGATTAGGCGATGTACACTGAGCATTAAGGAAGTTCTGGTAAACAGGTTAGTTCACGAACACATTCAAAAACTATTGGCTCCGACATACATTTACGGGGATTTTGTGGTTGCCGTCTGCATCGATAGACTGCGTGCGGAACATCTCGATTTGATGCTGTTGAGTGCGAATACCCATGTACTTTTGCCCCAAGGCGCGAACTTGGCTGTCGATGTCATAGCTCGACTAGATGGTACAACATTAACTGAGGGTTACACTGAGGGGTATTGGGGACAACAAGCTTACCAGTTGCTCAGAAAGAGGAACTTTCTTAAGCGGCATGCGATGGACTCCAGCCAGAGCTGAGCCGAGCAGCGACGAAGCTGCGAGAATACCGAATGACTTCATAGCTGTGGAAAGGACCTAGCTATCTAAATACGGGTAATTTCAAAAGAATGAGCGGGGTATAAGCTATGTCGAGGTACAGCAAAGACTGCGGTCCGAGAGATAGACGCGATGAATGAGATGTGCTGGAGAGGTAGGTAGGAGGTTGGAGGTTGAAAGCTGGAGGTGGTTGGGTGCTGTCAGAGGCGAGGTGTGATAAGGTGATGGGCGCCAAGTCGGGGTTGTCGTAACCCGATACATTGAATGATCCCATAGTCTCGGTTAGCCGCTGAGCTCCACAGCTTAGCGTCTGATCGAGGCTACGGTACCACATCCGCGACAAACATCTCCATTTCCGATTCAACACCTCTCATAGCCTTTGTGTCCTTCACACTCACGTGAATACCATTCTTTTTTGCCTACAGCCATGTCTATACCAATTTCAGATATTCTGATTGGACTCCTTTAGCTGTGTTAATTAGGCCCGCTAGTGCCATACTACCCCCAAGGCTTCGTTGCTGGCTCCTATACAAACTCCTCCTGATAATTTATGAGAATTGCTATTCTATTATTATACCCTAGATCATGATCCTTCCGCATCCTTATTCAGCATTAAGAAATCCTAGACTAGAACCTATGTAGCTTCTTATCATAAATACGGAATTTCACTCCTTGTGATCGGTTTCCAGAATTTTACTCGGGAAGCTGCCGCTCCGCAGTTTCACCACTGGTCCATCCAATACCAAATATTTAATATGCAACCGAGAGATTATTCTATTCCTAGTGAAGGGCGCTCATCCCTCATTCTGTGTGGAATTACTCTACCTGACAATGTCCTGACGAAAACGAACCCATTTGAAGGTACTTGACGTCATAAAACGGGCTTCTGTGCCCATTTTTCGGGGCTATTTGTTTTTTCGCTGCAACTTTCGAATTCTCGAATGCGGTGGTGTGGTATTGGTTTGCACGATCATGGCGGATTGAGGGCTAGGTTTTCAGGCCCATTTTCAAAACCATCAGGTTTAATCTTGGTTCTCAACGCGACACGAATAAACGCAACTATGGGGACAACATGGACTGGGAAACAGACTGGAGCAAGCTGGCCAAGGGTAAGCTTGAGTACCTGAGAATTACTTAAGCCTAGCTAAGAGTACACAGAAAGCAGTCCGAGAATTCCACAAATAGTGGGGCCGGTATATGCCCTCTTTATTTGTCTCGTGGTCTTTCGCTGACACCCCCAAAGTTTTAATCATTCTACAGACTAGGAATCAGAAGAGCTCGCCCGTAGACATATTGGTGACAGGTCCTGCCTCGACTGAGGTTGGGCTTGCAAGCTTCTGAACGACACCGCCGTCACGAAACTGTAAGTTGGTGTTTCTTACAACCACACATCTGGTTTAGAGGCTCAGGAGCGCTATCTTGGCTGCGACGAGCTGCGTTGGCATTGGTAGATGTACTGGTAGGTGTGTGCTGTTTGATATGATGTAGAGAAATAGAGAGTATAGTACATACCCTACTCTAGGTACCCAAATTTCTGGAGCCTGACCGCCGGTATAGGGTGCCGAGTGGTATATGGTGAAGCGTTTCAATACATACGATCACCTCACAACCTGGTGTTGGGACAAGGTGGGGTAGCAGCTTCCTGTGCTCTCTCACTTTTTCCTGTCACATCATCTTTCCAAAATACTCTTCGCCATTACTTATCTTTGCCAACAGTACTTTCCATTCCCTACGCGAGAATATCTGACAACCCTTCATCGTTCCGCTGATCAGACTCGCATTACTGCACAAATAGTAAAGGTTGCCTTCTGGGTCCGAGATTCCTATCCCGTTTAGCATTGCAATTGATTCTTTCCAGACAACTCCACTCTTCCCTACGCGATACCCTTCACCGTTCTGCTTATTAAACTCACATCACTGTACAAATCATATTAAATCATAGTAAGGCTTGCCTTCTGTATTCAAGTTTCTCTGCCCATTTGTCATAGCTAACTTTTCGAATGATTGTTTTCAGATGACAAAAGGCTGCCTCACCTACAAGAAGCTTCGTAACGTCGTTTCTCTATTCTAAGGTTATTGCATTCATTGATGATAATGAATAGAATACTGATGCCGAGGAAGCATTGCGGAGAAACTCAATCAGATGTATCTTTTCGGCAATGTCTTTGCAAATAACACCGGGCATTCGAACAACATACTTCTGGAACGTTTATCAGCTCAGCCCAAATCAGATCGCTCGCAGCTCATTTAGAACAGCACCTAGAACAGCGGGAATTTCGCACTCTGTATGACTAGGCGGTCGATCTGACCGCTTCGGAATACTGGGCTCCATATTTAGCAAACGTCTCCTCTGACATATATGGTTTACATTACATAGTCGTGCGTTCCGGCACCCTATCTATTCTTGTGTAATATACCTTCTTCAGACTAGTCTCCGCATGTACATGGCATTGGGCGTGAAAGATGATTATACCTATGTGTTTTTTGACCTTTTTGGTGTTGGGGACGAGGGTGGTCTCTTTTTCTGTACGCCCTCTAATTTTCTTAATTTTATGACGTTTTTGACAGTGTTGATGAAAATATACATGTACTATTACATGCAAAAAGGAGGGTTTTTAATGGCGGTCGTAAGACCGTTATCTTAATATGACCATTGCCTAATCGTTGGATACTATTTTTGACGATTGACAGACGGTTAAAAATGCTGTAACGGCTGTATAGTGATGGCGGTCTTACCACAGCAATTTAAAAATCACCTTTTTTTAATACAGTACTCTACGACACGCCTCGCTTAATCTCGGCAACGCGACAACACAACCAAATACAACCAAAACGCATTCTAAGAATATGTAAAGACGTGTAAAAAAAAGATGGGTACATTTACTTCGTATTTTTGAGTGCATTTTGTGCTCAACATTTATGTTGTTGTGTTGTGGTATTGTATTTGGATAATCGCAGCTATGACATAAGCGATGCCAGAAAATTTAAGTCTAACACTTAGCGTGGTGAGTGTTGCCATTTTGGGTATAAACTTAATTTTTAATTAATACGCGTCCTTTGCGCTGAATCCGTCGCGTTCGCCACACGTCCATTCTAGCTCCTATTCTACCTACAATCACAATCAAAATCACAATCGCAATTCACTCGTAACATTGAAGATGGGATCGAGACCAGAACTTAAAGTAATTTACTCCCGTCCTCTACAAATCTTTAGCACTAAGTAATTAACATTCCCTCCTAAAAAGGTTGATGATGAAAGTGGATTCATCAGCTTCTTCAACCGCCTCCCAGAAACCGATGCAATTCGCCTCTTTGAACGTAATGATTTCTATACCGTCCATGGCCGTGATGCCGTCTACGTTGCCACAACAGTGTACAAAACTACCAGTGTAATCCGTCAACTTGGTTCCTCGCGCAACGCCCTTGAGTCCTGTACGCTGTCGGTTACGGCCTTTCGGAACTTCCTCAGAGAGGTGTTGTTCATACAGGGAAAGAGAGTTGAAATTTGGCAACAAAAGGGAAGAAGCAGCTGGGAAATTGGTAAACAGGCTTCTCCTGGCAATTTGCAGGATGTCGAAGAGGACTTTGCAGGGCAAATTGAGAGTGCACCCGTTATCTTGGCAGTCAAAATTCAGGCAAAGGGCGAGGAGAGGGTTGTCGGTGTGTGTTTTGCTGATGCGAGCGTGAGAGAACTGGGCATCTCGGAATTCGCAGATAATGAGGTTTATTCAAACCTGGAGGTATGGCTTCCCTTTCATCCCAGCGCGCTCACAGTGCTGACAAATATAGTCCCTCATTATCCAGCTTGGAGTGAAGGAGTGTGTGATACAAGCGGATCCAAATGGCAAAGATCTTGAACTAAAGAAGGTCCGAGAACTCATCGATCGATGCGGAGTTGTTATGACCTTCAACAAGTCCTCAGATTTCTCCATCAAAGATATCGAACAGGATCTGTCGCGGTTATTGACCAACGACGGTGCGGCTGGCATCCTACCACATACCGAACACAAAATTGCGATGGGCGCTGCTTCAGCATTGATTCAATATCTGAGTCTAATGGCGGATGAACTCAATTTTGGCCAGTACCATCTCTATCAGCATGATCTATCACAGTATATGAAGCTAGATGCATCCGCAGTCAGGGCTCTTAATCTCATGCCGGGACCACGAGATGGTTCAAAAAATATGTCTCTGTACGGTTTGTTGAACAAATGCAAGACAGCAATCGGGACAAGATTGCTTGGGCAATGGTTGAAACAACCCTTGATGAGTCTCGAAGATATCGAGAAGCGTCACAACCTTGTCGAATCATTCGTAGAAGATACCGATCTCCGTCAAACGATGCAGGAAGAACACCTCAAAAAAATACCAGATCTTTACAGGCTTTCCAAGCGCTTTCAACGGAGTCTTGCTAATTTGGAGGATGTGGTGAGAGCGTATCAGGTGGTGATTACCCTTCCTGGCTTCATTGGAACGTTGGAAGCAGTGATGGATGAGAAATACAAAGACCCCTTGGACGAACAATACACCAATAAATTCCGCGAAATTTTTGCCAATTTAGAAAAGCTTCAGGAACTTGTTGAGACAACTGTTGATCTTAATGCTATCGACAATCATGAGTTTGTCATCAAGCCCGAATTTAATGAAGACCTTCAGAACATCAGGGAGAGGTTGGACTCATTGAAAGATAGCATGGATAAGGAGCATCGTCGGGTCAGTAAAGATCTTGATCAGGAGAGGGAGAAGAAATTGTTCCTGGAAAGCCATAAAGTTCATGGATGGTGCTTTAGGTTGACGAGAAATGAAGCGGGCTCAATAAGGAACAAAAAGGAGTATAAGGAGATTGCTACGCAGAAGAACGGCGTTTACTTCACCACGAATAAGTTGAAGGATTTGAACCGAGATATGGATCAGGCGACGCAAAATTACGACCGGACACAGAGAGGTCTTGTTGATGAAGTTGTTAATGTGGCAGGTGAGTTATCTGGTTCGAGCCAGAGGTTTTGGTAAAGCTCTAACCTTAGTAGCTTCGTATTGTCCTGTGTTGGAAGAGCTCGCTGGTGTTTTGGCTCACCTTGATGTTATCGTGAGGTATATACCCGTGACTTCTGACGTAGTGGAGCGATTAAATTACTTACGATTGTGGTTAGCTTTGCGCATGTATCTGTGCATGCCCCCACAGCATATGTTCGGCCAACAATGCATCGCCGAGGAACGGGTGATACGATCCTCAAAGAGGCTCGGCACCCGTGTATGGAGATGCAGGACGACATTCAATTTATCACAAACGATGTCAGTCTAAAGAGAGGCACGTCAGGATTCTTAATCATCACTGGTCCCAATATGGGCGGTAAATCGACATACATTCGTCAAATTGGTGTAATAGCTCTTATGGCTCAAGCCGGATGCTTTGTTCCATGCTCTGAAGCGGAATTGACGGTCTTTGATTGCATTCTTGCTCGGGTGGGAGCGAGTGATTCCCAGCTGAAGGGAGTTTCTACTTTCATGGCGGAAATGCTGGAGACGGCGACAATTCTCAAATCGGCTACTTCTGAGTCGTTGATTATTATTGACGAGCTTGGACGCGGAACCAGTACTTATGATGGATTTGGACTTGCTTGGGCTATATCGGAGCATATTGTCAAGGAAATTCGTTGCTTTGCATTATTTGCGACACATTTCCACGAGCTGACGGCTCTGAGCGATGAGTATCCAGATGTCAAGAATCTTCATGTTGTGGCACACATTGGCGACAGGAAGGAAGAAGGCAGGGAAGTTACGCTGCTGTATAAAGTGGATGAGGGTACGTCATTCTAAACCTTTTCATCCTGCTCACCATTAGTCACACAGAACCATGTTTCTGACGGAATTTCTTAGGCGTCTGTGACCAAAGTTTCGGTATTCATGTCGCCGAGCTTGTCAAATTTCCATCGAAGGTTGTCAAAATGGCGAAGCGGAAGGCTGATGAGCTCGAGGATTTTACGGGAAAGCATGGGGAAGAACATGTGCAATGTTCAAAGGAACAGATTGCCCAGGGTTCAGCACTGCTCAAGAAAATGCTACTTGAGTGGAAGGGGAAAGTTTCGGGAGGGAATATGACGACTGCAGAAATGAAGGAAGAGCTGAAGAAACTAGCGCAGGGACCGTACAAAGACGCGTTTGAGAAAGACCCATTCTTTCAGAGCGTCAAAACTCTAGGGTAGTCGAATGGAGATAGACGTTATATTTTGGCGTGTGGGTTTGATTCTTGGTTACTTGTATTCAGGCTGGCGCTTCGACATTTGATATTCATAATCTACTTACGCATACATCTTGAGAATTAGAATCTAGATTCTCTTTGACGATCTAGACCATTGTTGTGAAGTAGTGTTGGGCACCGATTCCCTCAGTACTAACTTAAGTACTACCGCTCCTAAACTAGCATCTGCGTGCGAAAGAGGTAACTACTCAACCAACTTCGCGTGACGGCGGGGTTGCGTCCAGTAATAGACTCCAAGCGATACAGAAGGGGGCCAATTTGATATTGTTCACACAAAGTCGTTTGCTGGTAGTAATAGTAGCCATCAAATGGTAGATGGCCAAAGAAAAGGCAAGCAAACTCTTTACGTTCTCCCATCCCATTATACAAAGATATCCACCTCATTAGACCTCAATACCGTTTGAATTTACCATAGCAACTGACGAAAGTGATGTGTATCAACTGTCTACCCATTAAAACGGCAGTAAAAACAACTCGGGTAATAGGACATGGTCAACTAACAAGTTCGAGCTCATCCCTCTACAACAAAAAGATAATGATAAGTAATATGATATGCCGGTGGAGACAATGTAAGCAATACCTAGATTGCAAGACCTTAATCGACGTCGTAGTACTTGTGCAGAATAAGGTCTCCCCAGACGTTATCTGGGATAGTATAACCTTCTGCTTCGAGTATAATTTGTGGAACCGTACTGGCCTGAAGTCTATCGAGCACGCTGATTTGTTCTAGGAGGATGCTGCTTAAACTGTTCGGCATACGTCTTTGAGGAACAATTTTCGCGATGAACTGAACATCAATTGTAGAATTGGAGAATTGGAGAATGCCATCAACTGCTACAACCCAGGACTCTCCTCCGTCTGTGACTATGTGGTGGGTGGCGTACGCAGGAGTCTTGATGTAGTCCAAAAACTCCGAAGACAAGAGATTGTCCGAAATAGTTGTTATGTGGCATCTGGTATCCCAAATTGTTAAAGCTCCAGTTACATGAGCTACGGGCTTCAAACGCAAAGATGAATCTTGTTGACGGGAGGGACATTAGTGACTCTTCAGTAATCAAGGTATCTACATTAACCAAATACAGGTCCCTGTCAATCATTTTCTCCGCTCTCTTTAGCATATTATGAAGCCATTCCTTGGTTCCTGGGTTCCGTGATGTTCATGATGGGGTTGGGGGAGTTTGTCATTCTCGGGGCGGAAAGTCAATGGTGAAAAGTTCTGCCTGCTGAACGCCCATGCTCGGAGACGTTGGGAAGTGTCGACAGAAGGTCGTTTGTTTACCAAGAGGAGAAAAGGATTGTTTGTCTCGACCGCCTCCGCAACGGCCTTTAACGCTTTAGCTGGGGTGGTCTCGGATTTGATAGCTACATCGACGTTCGCCTAACTGTTCAAAGCCTGTGCCGTTTGGAAAAGAATAGACTTTGCTAGAAGGTGGAAGTTGCTTCCGGTGAAGCTGGCAGAGGGGTAGAACACCTTGGATGCCATGAGAAGCGTGGTGACGGGGTAAGTGTTCTTGAGCTATTGGGAATCGAGGTGCAACGACAAAAGCGAAAGGGTATATATATGGGAGACTATAAATTGGAGATTAGATTAGATTAGATTAGTGCGATTAGATACCAGTGGCCTCAGGCGCGGCTTCGCCTTTAAGATCGGCCTGGACCCTAAGTATCGGTCCTTAGCATTCATCACAGTGTCTCGTCAAGTGGACCTTCCTCCGCATCCGCATCATTTCAAGGGAGCCAAGTCGCGAAGGGCCCAGAAACCGACTCCTCTGCACACACAGAAAAAGCCGCACCCCCACCCAAGCCATCCATCCTCCTCTTGCCTACCGCGCTCTCCTGACGGCCTACCTCCCAACCCCACAACCACACCAATACCAGCCACCACCAACATCGTTCCACCCAACGCCCAACAACCTTCAATTGATCGCGTGAGGCCCAGCTTAAATACGGGATGACACTCCAGTTGGCCGCAGTCTCGTGAGACCACCAAAGTAAATACAAAATAGAATTGGTGTCATAGATTTTTTTTCAGCGCTTCAATCCATCCCTGAACAGCGCCCTTTACTTTCGCCGAGGGCTTTATCTGCCGCATTTACATTCAAGGAAGTACTGAGCATGAGCTTCAATGTACCATACAGACTGGAGAATGAACAGCAGTTCTGGGATGGTGCGGACACCCCTCCACGCCGATGGGTCTAAAACTAACAGACATGCAAAATAGAGCTCGATGATATCGTCAAGACTCCCTGTGAGAACCAACAGGCTATAGATAATGCCTTGAAAGCGTACCTCGGCTTCACCGCACACTTCGCGCTCGAATACCTTCGCACTGACTACGAATGGGCAAAATGTGCTTTCAAGCTCCTTGGGAGTCCGCTATTCAGGAAAAACAAGAGCTATGTTCGAAGGAGAATGTTTGGGCGCCTGCGAAAGGAACAGTCGACACCTCGATTACAGCTGGTTGCTACTGTACTGCTATATGATGGCCGGGAGACACAGAAAGTGTTTGAGCAAATGCGGGAAGAGGGACTGTTTGTCAGGCTAGTGGAGCTGTTGAAGGAAAGGAGGGAAAGCGATCCATTGATGTGGAAGATCTGTTTGGACCTGTTGTACGAGATGAGTCGGATACAGAGACTTAGGAAGGATGATCTTGGTGGGTACTATCAACTTTCCGCCAGGATACGGGGAAAAGAGGCTAGTAGCTGACAAGGGAGTGCCACAGATGTTATTGACGACGAGTTTGTTAAATATCTTTTTCAGCTGGTTGAGGAGGATCCAGAGGATATTGATAATGACCCCTACCACTACCCCATAATACGTATGCTGGTACAGTTTACTCCTTACCTCAATCGGAGTGTTAGAGCTAGCGCTAACGAAAGGCGGCAGTTGGTACTAAATGAGCAATACATGGTTTCTGCGCATGCAGCTCCAACGAACGGGAAACTGCCCGATAGTAATGGACCGACCAACAAGGTAATCAAGATACTATGTTACCATGGAACAGATTACAGAACCTTCGGGGAGAATATAGTACTATTAATTAACCGAGAGAGTGAGACTTACCAACCCCAATTAGCTATGAACGCGGACTAACAGTCGACAGGCGAAACTTGTCTGCAACTATTAATCCTCAAATTGTTATACCTTCTCTTTACCACCACTGCAACCTATGAATACTTCTACAGTAACGACCTACGAGTTCTAGTCGATGTCATAATCAGAAATCTCCTGGATTTACCAGATGAAGCGCAAGCTGTCCGCCTATCCCGCCCTTTACGTATCTAGCACTTACTAACAACCCATGTAGCTTCGACACACATACCTCCGTGTACTCTACCCCCTCCTAAACCACACCCAACTGCGGCGTGCGCCTCACTACAAACGTGACGAAATCCTAAAGCTTCTCGAGATCCTCAGTGGAGCACGAAGCGAGCACTTTGCACCTGTAGACGACACCACAGTTCGCTTGGTAAGCAGGTGTATGACAGTGTCCTGGCTGAAGCCGTTGGATGATGAGTTGAAACCGGAGAATCCGGCACATCGGTTCCTGGGCATGAGCCTTGGGTCTAGGGGTGAGAGTTCTATGAGTGTTGTTGAGGTTGCAGCGCAGTCTGAGAAGCCAGGTGTCATGATGCCTAGTAGGTCGAGAGACAATGCGAGCGCGAATGCAAGCGCAAACGTGAATGGGCGCGGGGGCGTCGAGATTACTGGAGAAGCTTAAGCCCCACTTTATTGCTTAATGAGATCCCCGACTGTAGTAGAGCTTTTAATGAAGGCTAAGGTGCGGAACAAACTTTTTTCTTCTTTTCTTCCCTACGAGACTGTTTACTATCAGAGGTGTGCAGGTGTTTTTTGTGATTTGTTTGCCAACTGCATCAGAGCGTCCTTTTGTTTTTTTTCTTTGCGCGAGGGTCTGGCCTGCTTTCTTAATTTCTATGATTATAATTTCTACACTCAGTTCCAGAGGTTCTTGTTCTTACTACGGGACCCGTTCGTCTTTTAGCATTTGTCTGTTGGAGCTATGTGAATGTACAGATAGTAGTCGTGATAGCTGCGTTATATTATTATGGATTGTCAGATCTATGAAAAGTTCGAGAACTTCACCATCTTCATTCTCAAGTACACTTCCGTCAATACTCCGCTTCACCCAGCTTATGCAAAAACCATCACTTGGTCTTAATTTAATAACAGGTAGGCCTAGATCACCTTCTATTTGACTAATAGGTACTAGTACTAAGTATCTAACTGCGCTCGAAAACCAGCCATCTGCGAGCGACGAGAAAATCTGAGAACGAGAGCAGTATCTAACTACAAAACAGATAACCTAATACATCGCAAAACACGTCCACAAATCGCTAAACCCCAGGCTGTTTTATTTCCCATGACTCCTAAAGGGAGAGGAAACATAAGATCAGTGAACCCAAGTACAAGAATTCTGCAAAACATACCAAACTCCCAGTCAATACCATTATCCTTCACCTATATCATGGTAATGCCATCACGCCGGCGCCTGCGCCATGGTCGTGACCGTAGGATACCATCTCTGTCCGTCCAAGCCTTCACAATCGCAACAATAATAATAACTACAAAAAACACACCGCAAATACTGAGTGTGCAAGTAATTGCAGTTTCAACTATATCGAGTTAGCCGTAGATGGAGGGATATGAGGAGAAGGGTTAACTTACATCGATGTCCTATTTCCGCTCTTCCCAAGAGACGCTGTTGCATCCGCATCGGTGAAATTTCGCTGTGCATGTGTCCGTAATCATCGCGTTTCGCGAGCGGCGCCTTCGCCTTGCCCTTGCCCTTGCCCTTGCGGCCGTACCCGCTCACCGGTACATAGTCGGATGGGTTTGGGTTTTCCCAGGCGTTGATCCAGAAATCGTCCTCCGGGATGAGATCCAACGTAGGTAATCCTACAAGCGTTTCGGGAAGAAGTGAATCTGGAACCTCGGCCGGCACGGAAAAAGCTGGGGAAATGGCTGAAGGCCCAGCGACAACTAGAGGCGTGACCGTACCCCCAAAGAGCCTATTCCAAATATTTCTGCCTACTGCAGCTGGAACAGGCATGAGACTGGCAGACGGAGAAACATCCTTCGGGGGTGTAACAAAAACTTGAGGAATGGACGTAGAACTGCCGGAAGAACTAGCATCAGCTGCGCGGGGATTCGTCTCCTCACCTAGGCTCTCCAGTTCGATATTTTCCTCGTACTTCTGGTTGAGGGAATTTCCTGGTTTGATTGCGAGGCGAGGTTTAGATGCCGGGCGGGCTTTGCCATTGGTGCTGGCTACCGGAGGGGTGTGCGGAGTGTCGAGTGTGATGTCCGTCACAGTTCCACTAGACCCGCCATTCTATGGTTTGAAAGTAGACCCCCAATAACTAGTCACCGGGGAATCCTCACCGACTATACCGCCACTCTCTTGATCGGTCTTTCTTTCATCGGCTCTTTCCCGGTCGTTCGCGGCCTCGCTCAAGACCTGCTTGGTATCGACTTCTGGCAAGACAGGGCTCTTGCTATCGATGTGGAATCCTCCGGTATTGGTGTCCACTTGAAGCCTTATGGCTTCTTTCCAGTCTTTTCCCATCTTAATTGGAACGGTCGGGTCGAGGCGGGGAATACCATCGGGGTTGAGAAGCTCATCAGGATCGTCAGGGATTTCGGCAGCAGTTGGCCAGCGGGTTTTGGGGTACGTTTTGCGCTGCTTGACCGGAATGCCATCTTCGCTGCTGGTGCCGTAGGATATTGCTTGTGGTGGGAAAATCGTGAGTCCGTCCAGTGACGTCTCAAGTGAGTCAGGTAATGGCTCAACTACACTCCAGTTAGCGCACTATACACATTGGGATCGGTATGGATAGTTACATTCTCGTCCTTTCCCTTTGTCTATTTTCTTTGGTGTTTCCTTCCCGGTCACTCTGTTGGACATATCCGCGATCGTGGAATCGGTATTCATTTCTGAGATTCCATCATAGTCCGGTAGTCCAAACGCACCGAAAGCAGTCGAGAGCTTCGTGTTAAATATTGAAGGCCCTGTAGCGCCGGTGGAATCATTTGGAAGGTGCCACCCCAGCAAAGGTGTCAATTTTTCTCCCGTATAGGACAGGTCAGGCTCAGGGTTATATGCGGAGACGGCATGGGGGCTGACATATACTTCCTGTGTCCAAGAATCGAGGACCTGGTCGGTAATTATTTTTCCGCTTTTCTTGTCCTTGTCTCCTTTCTTATTCTCCTTTTTGCCCTTGCCTCCCTTCTTGCTCTTGTCTCCATCTGACTCTTCTTCCCAGGTCTTTTCCCAATCCACCGGTGCTCTTCCTCCACCCTTTCCCTTTCGTGCATCCTTTCCCTTCTTCTCCTTCACAGCCCTGGTCCTCTCGTTTGGGGTGGGTAGTGGTTCTTCAAACCTCACTTTCGGTTTGTCGCTCAGTAGACCGGAAGTCATCAGATCATCCCCCAGCCGTACTTTCCGCTCGAATGCGTTGCCGCCGGTAGTGCTTGGGTGCTCGGAATTTGTATCTAACTTCCAGCTATAGGGTAAACCCCTATCTGTGGTTGGCGAATATATCCACGCACCGGGCATCTGAGTGACGGAGCTCTCTCCGTTGTATCCAGATTCAATTTCTGGTCCCACTACTAGGGAATCTTCGAGTCCCCTTTGGAAATCCGGTTTCTTTGAGTCATCCCACGCATTGATGTGTTCCGGACGGTTCAGGCGCGCAACATGTTCTTCGGCAGAGCGCAATAGCTTTTTCATCTCCTCCTCTAACCCTTTCACATCCGCCTTGATCTGATCAAGCTTTATTATATCCGAGTTCGTCTGTTTTGGCTTTTTGTCCAACTTTTTCTCTTCCTTGACTTTTTGGGCCTTGAGTGCCCTAAGCTCACCAAGACGACCCTTATTTAACTCGAAAGACATGGCCTCGAGATCACCGTAGTTGCTAACTGGACGGTCGCGGTAGGCCGTCCCATAGATCATCTCACGGTTAGTCTGAAGCTTGTCGGAGGAGCCGAAGATGAATGATGACCACCAAGAAGGTGCCTCGTAGAACTTTTCCGGTGGCTTCTCAGGAAATTGTGGTACAGATTTCGGGGTGGATGACCATGCGGACCTTAGTTTGCTAAGAACCGACCCAGCCGCATTGAATGCAGCACGAGTGAGCCCTCGACGAATGAGGGTAAGACTCCCGGGAGGAGATGGGGCCCCAAGAGGGACATGCTGGAAATTGACTGGCACCTCGGCATGGCGAATTAGGGGTGCCATATTACTGATTGATCAGGAGATAAAACCTTGGAGTGCAGCGTCAGGAAACTAGGAGATACATGGTGTAAAAAGCGTGCATAAAAACCGGAACGTACAGGGGCGAAGGACAGATAGGCAAAGGGGGCTTTAGCCTGAGTGCTGTTCTGCCCAAGGTATCACCGGAGGATCTAGAGAAGAACCAGTGAAGCTGATGTATGGATGATGCCTATGGAATCTTTATCTATATCCAATGTTAGCTATATTACATTGAAAGATGGAGAAAGAACGTATGCAATGTGTACTGAGCACATAGGAAGACTTACTATTCGATGGTGGACTGTAGGAGGTCGTAAAAACTCCGTAATAGAACTGGTTTGAAGTTGACAGGTCTCCGACGATAGGAAATGTTCCGGTGTTGACTTGGAAGTGATTTCGATGCTGAAGGTAGTTTTAGACTGCAGGGAGTGGAGGCCAGGCTTTATATACAATTTTGGAGACATTTACCCCCCACAAAGTTGGCATACCCCGAAGACTGGGGGACATAATGTTGGGGCCAACATAAGCTTATGTTTGAGTTTGTTGTGTTATCTGTAGTCGTTGAAGCATATGGCAGGGCACACCTGATTGAAGACATAGAAACATGGCGTGGGGAAATGCATTGCCCAAGTTCTAATGGCGACTACTACCCTACTACTTCAGACCCATCACCTCAGATCCACCAACCAGCTGGTAATTCCGAGGGTTGAGAATGTTCTAGAACCAATTAACGCCTATTCGTGGTATATATGCTAAGAAAGAAGCTGGAAGAACTCCTTTCACCCCAACACCCAAGACCAAACCCAAAACCCAAAACCCAAAACCCAAAACCCAAAACTAAATGCCTATAGGGTCTCCACCCAACTTTACTCATATTATAAACCATCAATTCTCAGCCTTACAACCTTCGCCCCACTCGGTCTTAGCTTTCTGTAGTATCCCTCCACTACGCCCTCGTCGATGGTAAACCCTCTCCTCTCGTACCATTCCTGTGCCTCGTGGTTTTCTACCCACACATGAGCATATATCTCTTCCACGCCCCATTGCTTTGCCGTCCCAACAATATCTGCTAGCAAGGCACTCGCAACTCCTAGCCGGCGAAACGGGGACAGCACGCATATGGTCATGAGGTAGATCTTCCCGCTGCGTTTACTACCATCATCCAGGCAAGATGGAGATACTATTCCAGGAGCAGGGGTAGCACTGGACGAGGGCGACGGAGGATCCCATTTTCCGCGGATGCCGCCAATGATGCTGATGCCGCCGTCCCAAAAGGCCACCCGTGAAAGCGCAGCATCGATAGGATTGGTAAGGATGTCTTTGTAAAAACTTTCGCGGTAGTTGATGGGGAGGAGAAGTGAGTTGAGGCGTTTTAGAGAAGCAAGGTTTTTGACATCCGATGCCGGGGCAAGACTGAGTTTCGAGGGCAGAGATTGAGAGTTAGCCATGGTCTGAGCGGTACTGAAATGTACGAGTGATTATAGAATGCCAGCAGATCTTGTGCAGAACTACACTTGGATTATTCGAAGGTCGCGTTTTTGGTCGTTGAGACCGCGTGTGCCTTACCTACATCCCAAGGTTCTTGGAATGTGATAAACGCTTACCGTCGGTGCAGGGTAAGGGATGATGCGGCTCTTGGCTTTCCGAATGATGAATTGTTATGATACTCTGTACTATAAATCGAGGCATATATAATCACTCTCATATTTCTCAATTCTCACGTTCCAGAGTTTTCGTTGCAAACTGTTTGTCAACTTTAGGTGAAACTCGGATGCCTGGTTGACGAGAGCACATTAAACTATTTCTGGTGACCATTTTTTCTTAGTATTGTTAGTTGAAAGGAGGACTCAAGAAGGCTACGTATACGGAGATCAACCTACTACCCGGACCTCCGCTCTATGTGGGGTCAGAAGTCAGTTCTGGAGTATCGTATACCAAATGACTGTACGGAAAATGTGGGATTCCGAAGGCCGTTATAGAATGGTTCCTGGTGCAGGATACTTAGTCCCGAGCTTTAAAATACGTGATTGCCTTGTTTGAAGAACGGGGGTGCTCAATTGATTGGTTGTAAGTCCATAGTGAGTGGAAAAGTTATCTTGCCAGCCCGACGGATAACTAGTTAACCCCGGACAGTTGAAAGTCGAAACAGTTAGAGTAGATGGCGTTATGATGAGGTATGACGAAAGTCAGTATTCTTATGAGAAACTGTGATCAATTACCACGTTATAATCGTCAAACTACTACTGCTGTGACTCTAGATATGCCACTCATTGTACTCAATTATAGGAGGATTCTGCACAGCTGTATCTGCAAGACGGTATCCCCGCTAACAGTCTGGAGGAACATCATTGTATCTGCCAGCTATTATGTAACCGTTATAATAATCTGCTACCGCCACCGACTAGAAAATTCCCACTTTTCTACTTTAGGCTTTTGTCGCTGGCTACCGCAATAATCCTACCAAGCCGTCTAGCAGACTAGTACGGTAAGTCTTTTCACAATGCCCCTGTTGATACGGAAAAATTATGGGTTGAATTCGTAGGTCTTGCTTTGTTGGTTTCCGGAGTAGAATAATAAATGCAGTTTCTTACACCCAGTGGGGTGTGAGCAGTGGTAATATCATATCTCGAGGTTTATTTTTGGTGTCTGGGTTTCCTTATGCTCTCCTGTTCCACATAAAAGGCGTATCTAAACCTAGCAGGGCCACATTTTCCTGGTTGATCCATCACTACATCAGTCTGGCTCTCCGTTGTGTGATGGGATCGGGAAGAGGTGGTTGAACTCGCTTAATTTCCACATGGGCTCCCTGTGCACATCTCCCGTTGATGGCACCAACCAAAGGGCGCCATAGTCCCACCCTCCATCTAATGTATCACCATGACTGCTCACAGACCATGGTACCCCTCATCGCAAGCATGCCGATATGGTTCGTCATTTCCAGAATCTACACTTTCTTGCTCAACGACGAACCTTACACCTCCCTCACCTCGATAGAGTCTTAAGTCGCTAAAGAGTAAGATATCGCACACGTCGGAGAAGCGATCGGGCTTGTAGCGTCACATGTGACCTAGATCTTTGGTCTTGACCCATTGCTGCACAATCTCTCACCCGCAATTTCGTCATATGTCCCGGCAATTTCCGGATGACGTCTGCGGGCTCTACCTACCTGTTTGCAGGGCCTAAGTACAACCTCACCATTATCCTGCTTTGCTGAGTGTTTTCGATACTTTATACTCGGCTCCCCTTCAGAATTTGGCAGCACATGAAATCTCGTCCTCCTTCCTAGATATCCCACATCCTTCCCAACTTGAGTACACATCGTATCCAATTCTCCAATTCCTTCAGGCGTCAATCTTGCATCATCTCGTTTGATCGGCATGTCCAATTTATATTCGTATCCGCCAGCGGGAGAAAAGTTCACAGAAGATTTCCAAAGTCTACATCACTACCAACCAGCCGCCACGATGGATCCTGAGTCTGCAGACACCCCAAAGCGTTCGGGAACCCTCAAAAAGAAAAGCTCTGTTAAACGAGTGGGTTCAAAAAGGTCCAGAGCCGGGTCTATACACAGCCTAAAACTGGAAGAAACCGAGTTGTCGAATAATTATGTGTTTTATTCGCCAGTTCCTACACAGGGCAATCCTACCGAGATTTTGGTGAATCGATTTCAAAGTAAGTCCAAAATACTTTGTTCTTCTTGTGGAGCGCCAGACTGACTCCAACCGACAGCATGGAGGAAGGTTTTAAAGGACTTTATATCCTACTTCCGGGAAGTCCAAGCTCAATATGAGGCTCGTGCTCGAGGAATTCAAAAGATCACCCAGAATCTCAACTCAGTCGTTCACTCTAGCGAGTTTGTTCCGCGTGGTGGAATCATGGAGACGAATTCTGTTCTCCGGGGCTTTCACAAGGAGGCCACTGTCAACTCCGAGCACGCAGCAAAGATCGAATTGGAGGTTATTAATAACCTAACTGGACTGAGGAATGATTTAAACTTAAAAATTAAGGAAATAAAGGCGTTATCGCCGGATTTCAAGAATAACATGGACAAGGAGAAAGAAGCAACCAAGAAGGAAGTTTTGAAGCTCCAAGAAGCATTGGAAATTTTTGATTCCAACCCTTCGGGTGGTAAAGACCCGTGAGTGTCCCCCACTTCTAATGTTCTCAAGGAGTTTCGCCGGTTAACATCTACAGATATATCGTCAAACTTGGCCTCGAAAGACAGCTCAAACGCCAAATCCAGGAAGAAAACTATCTCCACAGAGTAATATATTCCTAACGCTTGTAATTGCTGATCATTCTTCTAACTTGCTTGGCAGGCCTATCTTAACCTCGAATCTAGTGGTCGTGAGCTTGAGAAGATTGTTGTTGGTGAGATTCAAAAAGTAAGCTTTTCTCGTTTCTATCTACCCGGCGATCTTCCGAACTAACGATATGGTTGAAGGCGTACGGCGTTTATGTCAAGATTCTTGCTCGAGATGGTCAAGAGCTCATTGATCTGGCGGATCGTCTCACAACATCCACTTTACGCCTTCCTCCAGACTATGAATGGTCTGCCTTTGTTGAACGAGACCCTCATATGGTCGACCCAAGTGCTACCCTAAGAAAAGTGGAAGAGATAGAATATCCTGGGTACCATCATCCTGCTGTCATCGAAGTCCGCTGTGGAATGCTCGAGAGAAAATCCAAGTATCTGAAGTCCTTCACTCCAGCATGGTATGTAGAAATATTCTCAAACTCATTATCGTACTAATACACTGGCGTAGGTACGTCTTGTCGTCAACCCATTTGCATGAGTTGTAAGTAATTCTTCACACAATCATTACAAATCTATCTAATTTCCTGTATTTTAGCAAATCACCAGACCGCACTCGCGATCCCACTCCTGTGATGTCCCTATACCTCCCAGAGTCCACGCTTGGGAAATATTCCGATCCTGGTGCAGTCAGCCATAAGTTTGTCTTAAAGGCTAAACAAACTGGATCTCTTCATCGGTTGGTCTTCTCTATTAAATAAAATTTCAAATTCTGATTAGTTACATAGTGGCCATAATTGGGTTTTCCGTGCCGAGTCTCATGAAGTAATGCTGGCGTGGTATGAAGCTATCAAGAAACTTACGGAAATTTCGGGTGCGGAAAGGAATGCGTATGTTGCACAGTCAAACACTTCCCATCAGCGTTCTGCTTCGGCATGCTCTCGAAGAGCAGAATCATATACTTCCGAGAATGGGCTGGACAACGACGAAGCAGATGAAGTCCCTTACTCAGGTCATGATAGTACATTGCAAAATCCAGCTGTCCACGAGGAGGAAGAGCCGTTGCAACCTCCAAGGCGTCCTGAAGGCGGGAGATTCCCGAGCGACATTCAAGTTAATCGCGGCCTGGAGCGAAGGGAATCCATGAGTGGAGACTCTGGCGCTTCGGCTGCCGCCATAGCTTCTGCTTTGCCAGGACCGCCGTACCACAGTGATGACTACGATAGGAGATATGATAACGGAGCCTACAGAGACGCACACGGTACACAATCCTTGGAACAGAGTTATGTAGTTGTGCCGCCAATGAACCAACGGCGAAGGGATAGTCCTTCATCTTGGTCTTCTGATGAAAAGGTACAGTTCCCCATACCATTTATGTTAGTTCTAGGCTCATTGTTTAGTATCCTGTTCATGAGGTCCGCAAGAGCGAAGCTGCTTATACACACCCTACATATGTACCGTCGTACAAGGAGCCCCCTACACCTTCCAAACAAACCAGAGAAACTGGCTATGGCATTGATCCCATCACCGGCGAACCTGAACCTCAGATGGAGCAAATCAATCATTCTCCGCAAAGCCCAGATGCACATGTCGCTTTTCTAGGGTCGGATTCGGTAGCAGCAAGATCTGATCCCGAGGCAGACCCCCGCGAGCCAATCCCCCAGGAGGAAGTTGATCAGGTAGCTATAGACTCGGGGTCTCTAGATGCTGTAGCCGTCGCTCCACCACCTAACGGTGAGGGCGTTACGCAACAATCTCCACGGCCGTTAGTTGTGGACGACAATTCCCCTATGTATGCTCCAGTCAACGCTCCGGCCCGGACCACACCGACCGAGACTGTTGATTACACAGTACGCGAGACTGATAGGCCCGAAATTCTTCAAGGCAACTTTTTGGACATTATCTCTAGAAGTACCAACAGCAATCTACATGTACCCGGCGAGTACCCTAAAAAGGTTTAGAGCTTCGTTTTGAGGATCGAGCATTTTATATACCCGCAAAATACCCAGCCAAACTTATTTGTGGGGGTTTGCGCGGTTCTTCTACCGTCTAAGTGTGCTTTTGCGTTCTGTTTTTTTTTGCGTCATCTTATACTGCTACTTGAGGATCGTTTGTATTATGTCAATCGCGATGGGTTTGTACTCTTTTCTTCTATGAATGTTGGAATAAGGTGTTTATTGGTGTTGTTTTGTTTGGATACACTGTTCTGTTCTGTACAAGTATGTACCTGATCTCAGTTTGGAGGGGTACTTATGGGTAGCATGTTCGAACGCGTCGCTCTGTTATATGAAAAGAATCAATTGCGCACACTGTTTTACGATGATGTGGCGGATTTCAAGAGTATTGAGTTTCTCAGATACTGGAAGCTCTTCCTTCGCGCTGAATAATCAGCTGTAGTAGCATTTCTCTTCATTGTTATCTTTCCATGCGGGGGCTTGTACATTGTCTTTGTGAAGACTTTCTTTAAGACACTGCTTCGACTACAGGCTGAATAGGGTTTGAGAGCCGAATGGTTGGTGCATATTGAGAAATTAGCTTTCAAGTTAACCTCGAGTTCTCGATACTTTCGACTGTTCAAAGTAATCCACGACTGCTACCCGGTCCGAGGCGATGCTGAGCTGGCAGTCAATCAGCTGAGTGGCAGGGCAGATGTCAAAGGCCTTGCTCTGCGGGTTGAGAGACTATCACCAATCGTATACCAATGAGTAATAAACAATGGAAGCAAGCACCCACAGGTCCTAGCATAGATCTCAAGCTCAAGCTCAAGCTCAAGCACAACTTCAATCACACAAATTGACTCAATCTTTTCACTAATATAGCAACTTCAGTCTCAACACATCAGATTGACTTTCTTCCATTCTACCCTTCTTCCACTTCATCTGCTTCTTCTCTTTCTCTCCTCATCCCACTCCTCCTCTTCACCAAAATGCCTCCTTGCAAACACAATCAACCGGGGCACTTCTATCCTCACAACTTACCCTCTTACCCATTTGTTCCCCCGCCGATACCTATCTCGCAACTTGAAACTCCCCGGGGTTTCAGTGCTGTCCCCAAAGTCAAGAGCTCATACCCACACAACTGGTCAATTGGGCAACGCAGGATTCCCTTTAATGGAAGACTCCTAGCTCTTTCCGAATCCCGCACTACAGTCTTCCCTGGTCGAGATGAGTCCGACGTCTCGGCATCAAGTAACACAACTCTTGAGCCGGTGAGGTCGACGCCTACGAAGCGGAAGCGTGACCTACCAAACGCTGCCGATGCCGGAGGCGATGCCAGCGACGGATACTACGGAGGCAAATGCTTCTCCGTTGTTTCCGAGGATGAACTGCTGGAGATGCCTTCCAGGATGGAGAAGGCGGGTGAGGTGTGGAAGGGGAAGACCCGGGAAATCATCCGGCATTCTGCAGAAAAGCAATCTCCAAGGAAGAGGGCGAGGGCAGCGACTGAGTATCGCAAGGAACGTGAGCGCGGTGTCGTTAAGCCGTCTAACAGATCTTATGCGAGATATTCCACCCCCACCACCTTCGTTTCCTTGGCAAACGCACTGGCAAAGCAGGATACAACCCTCGGCCGTCCTACAGACATCGGGCGGATTCGGGGGAAGGAAGTGACCAAGGAGATGGTGGATGAGATGGAAGAGGGCGAGAGCGACGAGGGATTCGACGAAGAATCCGACGGCGGCAACGACCGCAAGCTCCATATCTCTGATAGCGCACCTAGTGTGTTATACTGGTCTGATTCAGTGTCATCTGAGCCATTAATGTCTGCGGTTGAATCTGGTGTGTCTCCAGACCCGCTCTGGAGTGAATCCGATGGGCCTACTGAACACCAGGACTCTGACTGTGTAGAGAGTTACTGCTCTGTCGATTCTGACAGCGAAGACGACCCAGTTGCCTCTGATCCTCATGTTCCCCGGGATATCGATATGAAGGGCACTTCCTACCAAGTGGATTTCTGCAGCGATAACGACTCGGACAGAAGCTCTTCGCACAATTTCTCTGACTGTGAATCCTGCTGCGGCTTCTTACACAACGCAACAGACTGCTCTGGTCCAGATTCCGGTTCCAATTCCGGCTCCGGCTCCAACTCCGAGTATGGTTCCAACAGTGATACGAATAACGATTCCGAAAGCTCGTGCAGCTTCCTTTCTCTGGCTCCACCGGCCCGCAGGGTGAAGCGCAATGTCAGTTATTGGTATCCAGAATCCGAAGATACTGAGAATCATTCGGATGGTAAGTACTTTGGTCTATTTCTGGACAGCTTTATGGGTTACTAATACTTCCTTTAGAGGAGAGCGTCACCGCCGTCACCAGCATCGACAAAAGCGACTTCCGCGCGATCGTGGCCAATATCATGATCCATATGGGCAAAGGTGGCATTGTCTGGGCCCCAGGAGCACTCGACAATCTGCAAGCGCTCGTAGAAGAGTTCGCTGTACATGAAATGGAAGGTTAGCTACAATCTCCTCTTTTGTTTTGCTTTTATGAGACGGTTGTGAACTGACCGATTTGCAGCTTTGGCGATGATCTGCCAGCACCGCAATGGAGATACCATTGAGTTGAAAGATAGTGAGATGTTGGGGAAGTTGAAGAAGTTGATGAAGAATTATAACTAAATAATTGTTGCTCTTGTTATTTGTTAACTAGATTGGATGTTGGTGTGACGAGGAGGTGAGAGTTCATGTTGGAAAGGGTTCGTGCATAATTTAAAGTCTCATCCGTTGAAGTTGCAACTCCAACCTTTTTCGTTGCCACTTGCATATTGACGTACGCTACGTCTCCATCATCACCTGTCATTAATCCACCGCCTATCTTTCTCTTGCCCCACACATACAGCATGAACGCCACTAGCAAGAGGCCTCGAAGCCCAATGCCCGAATCGTGTGTAATCTGTCTGGAAAGTATCTCAGAAAGCTGCAAAACTCTTCCATGCCGCCACTCATATGATTACATCTGCCTTCTCAGCTGGCTTGAGCTACGCCAGACATGTCCCCTCTGCAACGCGACAGTTCATACTGTCGAGGTCTTCGATAAAGCTACGCAAAAACATGTTCGGGTGTGTGCGCGTATACCTCACTTAGCAGATCGGATAAGCTAACGAGTGAATTTCAGCATTGTGTCGAGCCACCGCACCCAAAACCCGCACCAAGACCTTTTCAAAATCCCTCCACATCGCGCGATCATCACCGGCGACGGCCTTGGAATCATTCTCCAGAACGTATAAGCACCGACACTGCAATCTTTCGGCGACGACACGTTTATCGTACAAAAATGCGCTGTCTCCATGTGGGCTCTAATCGGATCTCGCGTTTCCGAAACTTTACTCCGCGGATGCTGCTTAATGACGAAGAGTTGCAATCCCGGGCGAAAATGTTTATCAGGCGAGAGCTACAGGTCTTCGAGTGGACTAACGAGAATGCTGAGTTTATCCTTGAATACATCTTTGCAATCCTCAAGACTGTCGATCTCAAAGCTTCCACGGGTGCGGCGGAAGATATGTTGACGGATTTTTTGGGGCGAGAAAACGCCGGTATATTTTGCCATGAGATACATGCATTCTTGAGGTCCCCGTTTAAAAATCTGGAGAGCTTCGATGGGTTTGTGCAGTATGAACGGCCTTTGCCAACTGTGTTCGACGAGGAGGGACTGCCGATTGTACCTGATAGAACTAGGAAGAGAAGGCTGGAAGTGGTTGATAGTAGTCGCGTGGAAACTAGACGTAGAAGGAGTTGAATTCATTATGAATTCATGATGGGTTATATCACCTTGAAATATGGTTGCACAGAGTCCCGAGGAACAAGAGGACGTCAGCTGGGCCGGCCTAGTTCTGGGACCCAATGCTCGCAGTCTCACTGCACGCAAGACTGCACAATACCTGAGCAGCTTGATCCTGGATTATTCGAGCTAAAGCTATGCCGTTGTTGGTGGTTGTTCAAAGGAGCTTACGACGTCGTTATGCCGAAGCGGATTTCGAATTAATGTATATACATCCTTGGTGTGGAACTTCGAGGCAGAGATTACCAATGCTGGAAGGATGCACATAGCGGTTTAGATCAAGCAGGCGTTGAGATGTCCGTAAAATATTGCAGCCATAGTTTGTTTCTCCGGGTCATGGTCTTGAAGTGCTCAAGGCGTTTGATATCGGTCAAGATTTGGTAATCCAGCTGCAGGGTTGTGCGTATCAATTTGCATGAAGTAGACACCTTTCTTTAGGAATGAGATGGGAGGGTACTGTAGGAGGTTGATAGATAACAGCACCCAAATGCTCTACGACTATTCGCACCCTACAAGTCCAATTTTCCACAGTGGTCATTAGAAAACGACTCTAGAAACTGAAAGCTACGTTGGTTCCAACTGGTTAGTGGGGTAGTGCTATGATCTTTTATATACCTTCTGTCCATATCAAACTTGTTACATGCAAGCCCATAAGTGCTGTCGTACATAAGTATGTAAAGCCAAGCAAGGTTGCCAATTTCAAACACAGTGCCCTATAGCTGGCCGTGAAGTATTTGAGCCCTTTCGACCAGTACTTGCCTATCCTCATATCATCTGCTCGCCGGTTCAGTTTCGTCTGGGGTGGTCATTTTGGCCATGGTGATTTGGTGATGGCGCTATTGACGGACTTTGCTACTGTCAAGGCTGTTGGATCAAACAGCGTCGAGTATTTCACCCTGTCGACTGCAAGTGCTATTCGTCGGAGTATCGTCACTCACAGCCGTCACACTGTACAGTACTAAGTACTTAATTGAAGCGTTCTTAGGAAGACCAACGAGGAGAGTGTTACCAGGGTCCCTTAATGTCAACTCATTGGTGGAGTTGGCTATCATCAAAACAACCCGCAAGCCATGGAACATCTCTTCGCTGCTCTCTGTTCTAACGTTATTCCCGCACTGCAGCTTTTAAGTTGCGCTCAAAATGAATTAGCATGAACCATACACTCGTGCCAGTGACGAGCGCATGCAGCAGGTCATTACCTATTATTGTTCAAGAATCTGTGGAGCGGCCCCGGTTTGGAACCTTCACGCCAGTGTCCATCCCCCCACCATCCTTGCTCCAGGGTACATAACGTGGACGAGAGCACCCCGCCAAAGCTCAGACACATCGGAATTTCATGCTCGTGGTTGTCCCTCTTCCTTTCCTGCTCACTATTCACGCTTCGGTTGCAAGATTCACGGGTATCCTCGAGCGCGAAGGATTATGGCGTTACATTTCTGTGGTTCGTGCAATCTGGGAGCGGCCGCTGGACGCTGCTGCTCCAGACTTGACGAGTCAGCTGCGCCCCTTGTCTTTTCACTCTTTCCTCGACTGACGGACGAAACCGGTGCTGCTGCTGGCTACGATCTACTTACTCCCCTGGTGCTTGACATTTTCGAAATCAATATTTGACTATTAGTCCCTTTTTGACTGCTGTTTTTTTGTTTTGGATATCACCTTAGAAGCGGAAGAGGACAGAAAGGGTGGTGGTGGTGTCAGAGTGAGGACGCAGGCAGGCAATCTCTGGCAAAGAGCGATCCGGCAACGGCAACAGGTATTTTCTCCCTGACTGCCCTTGCTACTTGACCCTCACTCCTGGCTTGTCGTAAAGTACTGTAGCAGCTGTCTTCCGCCGCCCGAAGACGCGACCGAAAAAAGGTATGTCACTGCGCTTGTCCTCCCCTCAGCTCCATCCCATCCCTACTAAAACCCACTTGCATCATTTACCTTCTGCCGCTACCGAGATTCTGTATGGCCCGTCGCGAGTGGCTAACAAATCTTATTCGCGGCTATCAGTTACTCACTCAATTTTTTCGTTCAGGCTTTCGGCACACACACACGGGCTTCTACCTACTGCATAAGCACTCGGTACGTAGTGTAGGTGTCGCTTACAGTGGAGAATAGAGCCGCGGAATATTTGGTTCTAATATTTTTGATATTTTGAACAGCGAGATATTTTGGAAATTTCAAGGTTGTTTCGGTGGTTCTCGTTCGATCGTCTGACACCACTCAGTTTTGAACAGCGTGCGAGGCTCACTCCTGAGCTTTTTGACTTGGGTGTTTTCCAACTTTACCCCCCCCGCTTCGCTCGGCCTCGATTCAGCAGTACACACGAGACGCACGCACTACTTGTCGGAACGAGACGCTGTTGGTGGTCAGTAAACCTTTTCCCTAAACCCGTACTGTATTTGATTTGCATTCTATTGTTTATTGTTGTCTACGTCTGCCCGTCGGTCTGTTCGTCTACCGGCACGCAGCGCTCCACCCCCTTTCTCTCTGCCTGTCCATCTTCCCCGGCCAGTGGCTCATTATTGTTTGTTGCTGCCCCGTCCCTTCCCCTTCTATCGCCATCTGCCTTACAAATATCTCTATCCGAACTATCCGTTGCCCATCCATCATTCGTCGCGACCATTTACTGCTTCTGATACATTCATTCCTTCCCACCACCCATCCACCCCTTCGCTGGCGCGAGCAATCGTGTTTGAGCGCGGGTTGCTCGCTGCTCTGGATTCGTTCTCTCAGGGCGTATTAGGCGGTGGTAGTGGTGGTGGAAGTGGTAGAGGTGGTGGTGGTGACGAAGGTAGCGAGGGTGACTTGCTGTGTGAAGCTGCTTGCTCCTAGTTAGGGGTAGTTGGTTTTGGCGCGTGTTGGCCTTTTGCCTTCACTGTTTCGCAACAAGACATCTTCATCTTCACACCTACCACATCATCAACCACTTGTACTCACATGCCGGTCCAGGCCGTGCGATCGATGGTGACGACAGAGAGTTCAATTTTAAGCTAACGTTTTGTGGGGAGCATCCCTTTTTCGACGTTTCAAGAGCGCATTAAACCTCGATGTCAGTGCCGTCTGTGCCCAGCGGTTGGCTTCCAGATTCTGCAGCCATCGTACATCAAAATTCATCAGTGTCTACGTTCTCAAGCCCCGACCCCTCAGTGGGAATGCACTCGTTCGATCCCTCGGCAAGTGTGCTCCAACAGTCCATCGGCGGTTTGGATCACAATCACAGTCATTTCCAGCAACAGCAACCGCGAAATCAATTGCAGAACGGCCATTCTGGACACTCCTCTCCTGGATTCCAGCCTCCATCCTCCTACAATGTGAATCCTGTCGTACCTTTGAAGCGCCCTCGACCACGCGACGACTCTATTAGCATATCGCCTCGACTGGCTCCTCAGGGGCTACCTCCATCGCGATCGCAGACTCCTCTATCACAGACTCCTCTATCGCAGAACCAGCTCGCATACCAAATCTATCAAAATAATCAGCCGCAACAGCAACCACGGCAATATACCCCTGTCGGATACACAAACTCCTCTCATCTTCACAATGTCGGCTCAGCAACTGCCAGTCCATCGCCTGTCATGCAGAGCCAGCCCTTTAATTCACAAACAAATTCTGCTCCTAAACGCGTCGCGACTCAATCGCCCTCTCCATTTTCCCCGGCCGCGTCACAACAAGGCTTCATGCCTCAGGGGTCTCCACCGCCTCCTACTCACACTCCACGCGTCGACACGCCACAAAATGGAAACATTGGCTATTCGCAAGCTTATACCCAGGGGTTTCAATCCCCCGCGCCGACTACCTCAGCTTCACCTGTAACTATGCTAGGATCCCAAATGCATAACCAAATGGTCTTTACGCAGATGCATGCTAGACAGCAGCAGCAGCAGCAACAACATCAGCAACAACAACAGGCACGGTTCATGCAACAACAGCAACAAGCACAGCAGCAACATGTGCAGCAATTGCAGGGAATGAGTGGTCAAGGGGGCCCGATGAATACGTTGCAAATGCATTCTCAAGCGAGTGCAAACACGATGGGACCAAATCCGAACCAAATGCAACGGCCACAGATGCAGAATTCCATGGGCCAAGGACAACGACCCACCGATCCTAATCAGTTTATGAGGGCTTTACAAGATTTTATGTCAAAGCGCGGATTGCCTCTACCAGGAACCCCGTACATCGGGAACAAAGTAGTTAATATTGTGAATCTCTACGCAAATGTTCTCAGGCTCGGTGGATCACAGCGAGTACAGATGGAAAACAAATGGCCGCATGTGTCCGTTAGCTTGGGATTTCCTCTGGAACAGTATCCCATGGGCGCAGACGAAGTAGCAGAAATCTTCAAGCAATATCTCGCGCCATACGAGGAGGCCTGGATGCGAAATCAAAAGGAGAGCCGGCAAAAGCAGATGGCTATGCAACAAGCGCGACAGAACCAACAGAATCAGTCACCGCATCCGGGACAACAAAGAGCTAGTTCTAACGGGCCTACTTTGCAACAGCCACCGAGACCGCAGCAAGGACATCCAAGACCCATGCAGAACGTTCAACATCGACCTCCCATGCAAAATGGCTACGGGCCCCAATCACAACTCTCTCGCCAATCTACACCACATCACCAACCACCAACAACGCCGAACAGATTACCAATAGACGCTACATCGCCCCAAAGTCATATCGCGCCGTCTGGGTTTCCGATAGGCAAACCCGCAGCACCATCATCTGAATCTGCATATTCATTGGGGGCATCAGCTACCCCTGTAAGAGATACATCGTTTAATCCGAAAGTGAGGGTGCTCGACACACATGGAGGGCTTGAAGTACGGGTGATGAATGGACTAGGCGGGGAAGTGTTACTTCACAGACCTACAGTGCCGACATATCACGAGCTGGGTCTGATTGATATACATGCGTTGACTATGATGTTGAAGTCCGGCATCACTGCAGAGATAAGAGTTGCGTTGGATACGCTAGCAACAGTCTCAGTCGAAGCCCGACAATCAATTGCTTTGGAAAGCTGCGAAGATCTGTTGGAGGCTCTAGTAGATGTTGCCGAAGCTCAAGTGGAACTTTTGGGAGAACATGCACCTGAAGGAGCCGAAATAATTTCGCTAATGGCTTATGAAGATGTTCTAAGAGCCTGTCGGGCAGAAAGAGATACCTTGCTCGAGGTGTCCCGATTTGGTTCGTTGGAGCATGAACTCGAACGAGCAACAGATAAACTTATATGCACGACAACCATTCTGCGAAACCTTTCATTTTTCGAATCGAACCATAACGCGCTAGCTGGTCCGAATGTTGTGCGATTCGTTTCCGGTGTAATCGAGCGATTGGGAACGTGTCCGCTGTTCCTACAATCATACACAAATCTCTTGGACTTCATGAAGGACATAATCATCTACTTATCTAACCTTTCACATGCAATTGTACTTCCGAGTGAGGACGAGGCCCTCAATCTTTTGCACTTGATTTTGGCATTCGCCCCGCAACCGCTTCCCCACGTCCCTGGTCGGGAAGCTGTAATGTTTACATCATATTCGCCCTCTGTTCACCGTTACCTCCCTCCAGCTGTCGATACCCTTGCCAAACTACTGGCACGAGACGATCCGAATCGAGCATTCTATAGAACAATCTTATCCGAGTCGAACATTAACCTACCATACGATCTTCTCACTCGCTCATTTGCCCTGGCAATATCACCAATTCCTGACAATAACCGAACCATGTTACAACAAGCGGTAGAAGCCCGGAGACCTATTTTGGAGCAGGGCCTGCTTGCTGCGGAGATTCTCGCGCAGATCTGTCCTGGGAATGAGCATGGCCTTGCAAGGTCATGGCTTTCATCTGAGGATGGCTTTGCATTGAGCTTACTGCGACTGGTTTGCCTCCTGAGTCCGCAAGCAAATCCCATGGCACAACGGCCGCCACGAGGAATGGATCGCGACGATTTGATGCCATTTGCACGGATAACTCACCGCGGTATGAATGTATTGCGGATACTAGCTCAAAAAGCAGAAGAGATGACAGACGAGGGCTCTCGATTACCGTTAGGGGTACTGCCAAAAAAGGAGAGTCTATTGGGGGCATTGTTGACTGTTCATATTGACGGGACGATTGTGAAAGAGTTGTGTAGCTATGCCGGACTGGATGACTGAAAGAGGGATGTGTACGAGAAAATGGGCGGCAGTCTTTGGGATTGTACGGGATTAAAGAGTAGTAGGAATGGCGTAAGGTTATCGGTTGAACTGGGTTTTTTCTTGCATCTGTATAAAAGGTGAACTCGCGTTATGTCTATGTTATGTTATGTTGCGCATTGGACCCATTTTTTACATCTTCTGGTTGTTTTTCCTTTGCTGAGAGTATGTTTCTCTTCGGTTCATGTGGAAACTAAGTGTTCGGTTTTCGATTCCTCTTCATTGTCGCTTTGATGTGTGTATTTTACTTTGAGAGGGGCATTCTTTCCTACCAGTTTTGATTTTCATGGGGTTCGTTCCTAGGGGTGTTTATCGCTTTTCTGTACAAATAAATGGGAGGGACTCTTCGAAAAGATCGGCTATATATCAAAGCAATACAGTTATCTTGAGGTGTGGATGAATGAATACCGTTAGGTTTCACATCCCCTTTCGATTATCGTAATATACAATAAATAGTACCACACCATCAAATCTAGCTCAGAACTTCTGTTCGGCTAGAAATTTCTCCACCTCCTTCTTCCAGTGTCCCTTAATGATAACATGTCTCGTCAGATAGTTGACAAAGATCCTGTCCGGCTCCAAATTCAATTGTGCAATCAATTGCTCCCGTAGGGCATCCGCATTGCCTTCCACTTTGCGTATCCTAGTCTGCAACATATTTCCTCCTCGCTTGGCTTCCTCGTATACAGGAAAGTTTTTAGACTTGCTCCGGTGGACAAAGTAGGGTAGTGGTGTGACGGTAGCTAGGAAGTGCAGGTGTTAGCTGGTGCGGTGTGGACCTTGCTGCGCAGTGTTTAGATGCTGATCTACCTTCTGTAGCCTGCCGAATGGTTGTAGAGGTGGAGAAGCAACGCGGTTGGAAGATGGTAGTCTGCTGGGATAGCCGAAGAGGTAACCGGACGGTGGAAGAGAACATGTTGTTACTGGCGCTGAAACGGAATGGTAACGGCTAGGAAGTTGAAAGGCTGGCGGCGGCGAGCGAGTATTGGTATTCTGGATACATGCGAGATTGAAAGTTCGTGAAGGCTGCCAAGATATTCGTGTAACGCTAAACCAACTTTGTCAAGGAGCTCGTCGGCTATTAGCCGCGTGCCAAGCGAGCATCTATTTCAGCCACAGTCATACTACGCCACACCCACCCTGCAAGAAAGACAGTCAAGTCATCAAAGTTGAAATCTCCACCCCGCCCAATTTCGTCCAAGCCCCACACCAACCACTTCTTCCCACCTGCATCCGATCGCCGCCCCCCAAAACGACGGCACCGGTACGATTGAACATGGCTTCCGAAGCCCCTCTCGTTGACGCAGCAGAGCTCGTGCAAAAATACGACCTTACGCCGAAATTGATTCCCAATCTCGATCGGCACTTGATCTTTCCGCTTCTCGAGTTCCTCGATAGCAATGAGTCGTTTTCGCACGAGGAGATGGTCCAAAGCAAGTACGACCTGCTTAAAACCACAAATATGACGGACTTTGTTGGCTCGCTGTACAAAGAAATCCACGACACCGACGATGTTCCTGAGGAATTCACGAAAAAGAGGGAGGTTGTGTTGGAGACTTTGAAGAGCTTGGAGGAGGGAAGCAGGAAGATTTTGGATCTTTTCGATGATGCCGAGGTTGTCAACAACTTGCGATCCGATAAAATGCAGAATATGAAGTACTTGGAGGAAAACCATGGGGTATGCTCGCTCGCTAGATACTGGCATCGGGAGGCTAACTATTGAAAGGTTACACACGATATGGTCAACGTTCTCTTTGAGTTTGGACAGCAGCAGTTCAGCTGTGGTAACTACGCAGCGGCTTCCGACCTGTTGTATCAGTTTAGAATCTTGGTGGGTTTCTCGGTTGCCATAGGTGCATATTGAATTGAGCACTAATATCTGATGCAGTCAACGGATAGTGAGAAGACTTCTCAGGCCACGTGGGGTAAGCTTGCCTGTGAGATCTTGAGGACAGATTGGGAAGCTGCTATGGAGGAAGTGACCAAGGTCAAGGACCTCATTGAGCAGAAGGTAGTGCCTTGTCTCTCAGCCCGGGATTACCCATGCTAATATGGGTTTCCACAGCTTTACAACAACCCTCTTGCTCAGCTGCAGCACCGAACATGGTTGATTCACTGGACTCTTTTTCCCTTCTTCAACCACGACCTGGCCCGTGATACACTCATTGAACTTTTCTTCTCTCCCGCCTTCATCAACACGATCCAGACTTCTTGCCCATGGATTCTCCGTTATTTAGCTGCTGCCGTCATCACAAACCGCAACCGCAACCGAAATGCTGGCCAGTACCAAAAACAGCTAAAGGATCTTGTACGAGTTGTCAAACAGGAATTGTACGAGTACCAGGACCCCATCACAGAGTTCGTGACCGCATTATGCATCGACTTCGACTTTGAGGAAGCCCAACGTAAGTTGGGAGAGGCGGAGGAGGTTCTCAAGAGCGATTTCTTCTTGGTCGCCACTGCGGAGGCGTTTGTTGATTCTGCACGACATCTCATTTCTGAGAGCTACTGCAAGATTCACCAACGGATTGATATCAAGGATCTGGCCAAGAGGCTGAACTTGAGCCAGGATGAGGGCGAGAAGTGGATCGTCAACCTTATCAGAGATACCCGGGTGGATGCGAAGATTGACTACAAGGAAGGAACAGTGGTGATGAACCATCCACCACAGTCAGTATACCAGCAGGTTATTGAGCGGACGAAGGGAGGATTTTTCCGGACACAGGTCATCACTGCGGCGGTTTCAAAGGCTTAATTCAAAAAAACTGGGGAATTTTGCTTAGGTGCTAATGGATTCGTTTCATATCTTTCTTTTTGTGTGCTGGTGCTTTTTGACGGCTGGGATTTGGGTCTTTTTTTTCTTGTAAGCATCTGCTCTTTGGTGCGCTAGATTAGGGTCCAAAAAGTCATGGTTGGTTGTTTACGGATTCTAGAGATTGGAGCAAGGCCACTTGAGGTGTGATGGTTACGAGTTGTGATTGTACCAATGATATTGTGAGCTCCTCAAGAGCCCACAATACAAGACGAAGATAGATAATTGGGAGTCCTAAGCGTCATCTTTCGCTCTAGCTCAAGACTAAGGTCAAACAGATTGCCCGACATCAACAGTGGATGAAGAAGTGCGAGCATTTGGATGTAGAAAGAAGTGATACTGAAGATTATCAATTGTCAATCATCTCAATAGGTATTGGTGCTGTAGGTTAATTATCACGTGACAAGCTCTTATGAACTTCAGCGTCGTTGCCCTGACAACACTAGCGCCTCCGTGAAATTGAACCTCCCCTGCTTTGCGACTCCTCGTTCCTCTTTGTCCGTTGTACTCTACACCAAATATCATAACTAACATTGACAGCACTTCCCCTGGTGAAGCCTTCTCTATTGGACTTTCCCGCGTCCTTTTGGCCCCTTCGCCATCTCCTAATTAACGTTCAAACGCTATTATCGACATAACAATAACAGAAGTAACAACAACGGCAACACTATGGCCTCTACAGCAACAACCACGAGCCAGGTCCGCATTGTAGCTCGGATAAGGCCAGTTATTGGATCAGAGATTGAGAAAGATGTTGTCGTCACGTCGGAAGGAAATTTAGTTTCCATGCCCAATCCTAAGAATGAGAAGGAGACCTTCACATTCCCGTTTCACGCGGTGTATGGTATGGAGAGCGACCAGGCGCAGATATTTGCGGAAGGTGAGTACTCGAGTTAAGACGTGTCCGCGAGAAGGGGAGCTAATAATGCCTATAGTCTCGCCGACATTGAAACATCTCTTTAAAGGAAACGACGTAACTATCTTCGCGTACGGTGTCACTGGATCGGGGAAAACACACACTATGAAAGGCAACAGGGCAGCCGCGGAACGAGGGATTATTCCCAGATTATTGACAGCCATATACCGACGTGGGAAAGACATCGAGAAAAAGTCGAATGGCGAGACATCAGTGAGTGCCATAATGAGCTACTATGAGATCTACAACGACAAAGTATTTGATCTATTTGAAGCGCCTCAGAAGCGGACATTGGGTGGGTTGCCACTCAGGGAACAGATTGGAAAGACGCATGTTGTCGGCCTGTCGGAGAAGGAGATTTCTACGCTGAAAGAGTTTGAGACGTTGTATGACATGGCAAATTACAATCGAACTTCGAGTGCGACAATGCTCAACGAAACCAGCTCGAGGAGTCATGCGATTATTTGTGTCAGAGTTGAGATCAAGAACAATGAAACAGGAGAGACGAAGATTGGCACTGTGAGCTGTATTGATTTGGCGGGGAGCGAAGATAATAGGCGGACAGCGAACGATAAAGATAGGATGGTTGGTAGGTTGATACTTATACTTTATAGTTTGTAGATGAGTGAAGTGACAGCTAACTTGGTTTAGAGTCGGCGAGCATTAACAAATCGCTGTTTGTGTTGTCTCAGTGTGTCGAGGCAATAACAAAAAAGCAGAACCGGATCCCATATCGAGAGTCCAAAATGACCCGTATATTGAGTCTTGGTCAGAACAACGGCATGACGGTCATGATTCTCAACCTCGCTCCCACAAGAAAATTCCATCAGGATACACTCAGCGCTCTCAACTTTGCAAACCGTGCGAAGACGATCGAAGTGAAAAACGACCCTTCACCTGTCCTTCAAGTTTCACGGAACCTGGCCACCGTATCTGGCGCACCTGTTCGTGCCTTTGGGACAAACAAAAATTCCACCACCCACAACCGGCCATTATCGACGGACACACAAAAGAAACCACCCAAAGATTCCCAAAAACCTTCCAAACCGGCGCAGAGAATACCTCTATCATCTCGGCCTTTGGGTACGCAAAGTAATGGAGTCAGGAAACCCCTCAGGACTTCGGATTCAAATAAGATACGGCGAGAAAATGGGAAGGAACTTGACATTGAGAATATTGTGGAAAAGAAAGTGGAGGAGATTCTTGCAGCGCGAGCTCTTAACGAAGCATCAACAGTTCATCCACTGGCACCAGATATGAACGAACAAGTCAACAAAAGATTGGAATTGCTTGAGAAGAAACTCGAGAAGAAGGCGGATGCACGGGCGGAAGGGCTCACATATCTTGTCCTTGCAAAACAGCATGCCCAACGTGGTGAAGACTTCGCGGCTTTATCGATGTATCGTCTGGCACTCGGCTACTTTCCAGATAACGAGAAGCTTCTGAAGAAGATCTCGGATTTAGAGCAGAAGAGGAAGAATACGGTTCACAAATCTACACCACCGCCTGTAGCCGCAAAATCGAAAACGAAGAAGGCATTTGCAGTGTTTATGGATGCGGAATCACCCCAACGGCCACTAAAAAGGGCTAGATCACTGAGTACCGGTAGCTACACTGTCGAGCAATCGCCACGAACGCGGCAGTTATTGCATATCATAAATTCAGAAGATGTCGAACAGATCATGCAGCTGAAGGTTTGCAATTCCTCTCTACAGTTGTGATGGTTGTATAGTATACTAATCAATTTTAGGGGGTTGGAAGGAAACGAGCTGAAGCACTAGCTCAACATGTACGAGAGATCCGAGAAAAGAATGATGATTTCCCAGCCATCAGGGACTTGGAAGATTTGGGAATCATCAAGGGTATTGGAAGCAGCATGGTGGATAAGATGAGGAGTGGTATTATTGCATAAAGGTTCCCCTAAGTGTTAAAGTATTTTGAAGCAGCGCTGTCATTACATTTTGGAGTTTTGGTCTTTCATCTATTAAGAGTATTACTGCGTGTATATAGTTCTCTTGTGCTTGCTTTTCAACGTGGGAGATGGCGTCTTTGGTGTATGCATTTTGTTTGCTTCTCAGATTTCTACTTGTTGTACTACTAGGATAGTACAGTATCTACTAAGTACCAATGGCGAAATGTATTTTAGCATTACTAGACCAATGGGGATGCTTATGGGGAACTGGTGTAGATGCATTATGATAATCTGCCATGCGCAGTTTGGTGTTTACTCGAAATACTGGTACCGCACCTACGCCCCGCAACACCTGCACTACCTACTCTTAACGAAGTGCTAGTGACCTTGATGGGGTTGTTTACTGAGATGATTACTGTTTGAGATGAAGCATCTATGGGGTTATAAATTATTATATAACTGGAGGTGTTCCTGGTCTCTTTGATTATTTAATTACATGTTAGAAACACCCAGGAGCCTTTGAGGTGCTGGGTCTCAGGAAGGTCCGAGATCTTACAGCAAATGAGCATGTACGGCTCGTTATCTCGCTATCTTGCGCGTATGTTCCTTATACTGCGATACCCCTTATCCATGAAAGCTTGCTCAAATCCCCTACAGCCGTTTAGTGTACCGAGTGGTATCCTTGATCCAGATAGGAATTGCAATTCATGGCTTTTCTCCAACCCCGAGATCGCCCGCCTCGCCGCCCGCCTCACTAATCCGCCTCCCTGCCTATGGAGTTATCGTTTGAGAGACATCCCCGGCGGGGTTTGTCCTGCTAGGTGGCCTCGTTTTCGTGTCTCCTTATTGGCATTTCTCGCACTACCTATCTCGTAAGCAGCAATCCAATATTCCTGATTGATGGCTTCGCTACGTATACTGTGAGAACGGTGTTCGTCTCAGACGCAGATCCATATAGCAAGAGAGTAGGACCAAAAAATGGCTCTGCAACTGGGTTGGTTTTGGTCATTGGATATCACCTCGCGGAGTCTCAGTCCAGAGTTATCCCGGGCTCATATCCCGGGACAGAGTCTTGGGACATGTCATTTTCATGCCGAACGCCAGGCGCAGGCAAACCGAGCCACCCCCCGCGCACCGTGCCCCCGGGAACTGCGGGATCCGGGTCCGGAGCTATCTAGACAAACAGTCGACTTGAGGATCGCATGGGAATGTTCCCCTCGACATGAATGTTTCGCCCGAGTCGGGGCTGTGAATGCATTGCTTCGAGTCTACAGCTAGAACGCATCACTTTGTCAGCAATCTTGGCCCAGCACCCAGGAACGTATCGAACTAGCGACGCTGGTATCGACATCATAACTCGTCACTCACCAACTTCCTGCTTTCAAATCGACACCCCCAGGGTTATTATTTGCCTGAAGTTTGGCGCAACCTTCCCCAACATCCTCCACCTCGCCCGCAGTAGAGTAGGTTGGAGTACCGGTGCTCGGTAGACGTGTCCTCGGCCTCACGTGAGGACTGGGGCTGAGTGTAATATGGAGCACAGCATTAAGTACCGGTACCTGGATATCTCCGATGCAGCAACCAAATTAGCAAGTGCCTGTCTTGTCGATACGATACACTACCTACCAAGAGGGCTCTGCATAACTCTCGTCTCTCATCTCACCTCTCAATAATACGGGTTCAATAATACCCCGCCCACTTCATGTTCCGTGCAGCCACTTATAACATCCGCTGCCGCTGTAGTAAATTTCAAAACTCCGCCACCTTTACCTCCCCGCAGACCACACCTCGGAAAACCACTCTTGCTCGCTCAGTAAACCCCAAATCTCGCAGCAATCGTAGCAACAGCAATAGCTTTGGTCGAAGTGTCCTGCTCTGTGCAGCTCCAATCGCGCTAGCATTACCCGCATTCGCTCTTGGGGTGAATTGTCAAGAGAAGCAAGAACAAGCCGACAAAAGCCGAAACACAACATTACGCATTTGGCCTTTCCCATCATCATCCCCATACCCAACTGAAGAGGAGACACCGAATATCACTGCCGAGATGACTACTACCCCGTCAACAGCTATCATGCCTGGGAGGCCGGAAACTTTAACGGCTGAGGAAGAGGCGAAATTGAAGGATCTGTGGAATAAAGTATTAAAATGCTTTGGAGTGGCCGGCGCCACATCTGGAGATAACACTCCTTCTGGATCTGCAACTCCATCTGGAGCCGTCACTCCGACTGAGAGCAATGGAACCGAAAAGAAAAAGACGACGTCGCTTGGCCGTCTATTGTCAAGGCGAGAGAAAACTCCTGCTGCTCCTGCTACTCCTGCGGCGGACGACCTGGACGATAAATATGGCGCCAGCAAGGATTACCAGACTGTGCTCGCATCGCAGACACCGGCGGAACTGAGAGATGCCTTTTGGGCAATGGTCACATGTGATCATCCAGATGGACTGTTGCTACGGTTTTTGAGAGCCAGGAAGTGGGATGTTGAAAAGGCGCTGGTGATGATGGTTGCAACTATGCATTGGAGAATAAAGGAGATGGATGTACGTTGAACACCCTCTAGATGTTCCCGTAAAATCCCAAATTCTGATTGGTTTAGGTCGCGGGGGTCGTAAAAGACGGAGAGAGCGGGCCCAAGGTGGCCGGCGATGAGGAATTCATGAAGCAGTTGCGGATGGGGAAGAGTTTTCTTCATGGAACGGATAAGGACGGACGTCCGATATGTTTTGTCCGGGTTCGCCTTCACAAACAGGCGGACCAGAGCGAACGGGTTCTAGAGAGATTTACAATCTATACTATGGAGACAGCTAGGCTGATGCTGAGAACTCCCGTAGATACGGCATGTGTGTTATTTGATATGACTAACTTTTCCCTGGCTAACATGGTTTGTCGCCGCCGCCGAGCTCTTTGCGGGGGAGCTGTGTTGATGGATTATACAGGATTACGCCCCGGTCAAATTCATGATTAAGTGCTTCGAGGCCCACTATCCAGAATCACTTGGAATATGTTTGGTTCACAAGGCCCCATGGGTGTTCCAAGGTATTTGGGTACTTAAAACTGACACCAATACCCCAAAAGTTGATCCGCTTCTAACACAAAATGTCTTCTCTACAGAGCATCATCAAAGGGTGGCTTGACCCTGTCGTAGCCTCCAAAATACACTTTACGAAAACTACCGAAGAGCTCGAGCAGTTTATTCCCCGTTCGCATATTCTCAAAGAGATAGGTGGCGATGAGGACTGGGAGTACACCTACGTCGAGCCTATAGAGGGTGAAGACGATGCGCTAAAGGACACCGCGCGACTAGCGAGTCTACAGCCAGTACGGGATGCCGTAGTAATCGAATACGAACAATTGACACGAGAATGGATTGCGGCGGCAGCCGGGAGCGAAGAGTCGGACGAAAAGAAGACTAAAAGGAATGAGCTGGCAAAGAAGCTGGCGGCAGGGTATTGGGAAATGGATAAACATCTGAGGGGAAGGACGGTGTACGATCGTACAGGTGTCTTGGGGCCGGACGGGAGTGTGAATTTCTACCCAAAGAAACAAGAACAACCAAAGACGTCGGAGGACGATATAGATTGATCGGTTTAGACCAGTTAGATGTGTGTATTTGGGCTGTGTTGAGGGTATATGATATAAGTACAAGGTTGGTCGGCTGGTCAGCTGGTTAAAAGTTCAGGCTTCATTTCTACTTTGAAAAGTACATAGCCATAAGTAATGGATGCCTTTTATTGGGCTTATTGTTGGATTTAGAGCACATACTGCGTCTATTTGTTTTTTTGACTCTAAGACTCATGATGTCAAGTGTTGCCCGATACATCCCCGCTGCACGCCATTATATCTATCTCCACCTGTGGCGGAGCCGAACCCCACATTTAACTACTAGCTAAATCTCGTATTAACACTACCACCACCTCAACCACCTCCAAAGCAACAATAAAAATGTCAACCGCAGCCTGTATCTTCTGCAACATCATCAAGGGCGAGATCCCGTGCTTCAAGGTTTGCCAGGATCTCCACTCTCGCTATGCCGCTCGGTCTGGTTCCCTGGCTAATAGAAGCAAACAGCTTTATGAATCCACGAAGGTCCTTGCCTTCCTCGACGTCCAGCCGCTTTCAAAAGGCCACGCAGTAGGCCCTCCACACTTCCCTCCCTCCGATCAATATCTCCGACTGACGCTGAGGTGGGACCGCAGCTTGTAATACCGAAAACGCACGGCGAAAAGCTCCACCAGATCCCGGACGACGAGCTGTCTGAGCTCCTACCGGTTGCAAAGAAACTCGCGCTTGCGGTTGGAGCGGGGGACTACAATGTGCTACAGAACAATGGGCGTATTGCCCACCAGGAGGTGGATCACGTCCACGTTCACATGGTAAATGGCTCGACGAGTGAGATGGGATGGTGATGAGTTGGACTTGCTAATGGTTCGTGCAGATTCCCAAGCCCAGTGAGAAGGAGGGATTGGGTATTGGCTGGCCGGCACAGAAGCGGGATATGGACAAGCTGAAGACGCTGTTCGAGGAACTGAAGTCTAAGATGTAGAGGTTAGGGTTTGGGTCAGAGGCACAGTTTGCAATATCGCAGTGCAGCAAAGAAACTACCCGTAGATATCTTTCTCAAACTTTGTTGAGATGGGTAAAAATAAGTTTGGTTACGTGGATGTAGAGATGTGGATAGCCGTCATCATCTGTTATTACTTGCTCGAGGTTTTTCCGCAAGAAAACAAGCAACGGGGAACCAAAACGTCACTGGTACCAGAAAAGCTTGGCAGTAAGTCCCAGCCATCTCAACCTCGTAGTCCCAGCACATCCAAAAGAACCATCCAGCTTTGTTCTCTATACTTATACCCACGAACGAGGTCAAACCATCACACATCACACATCTAGATAATCATGCAGCGAAGAAACGGAAACTCCCCATCAGCCGCCTCTGACGAGGCAGCATCGAAAGGTACGTGGGTGGATATCAAGCCGGAGAATCAACTTGTTGCATTAATTCCCCCCGCCTGCCTTGTTACGGACCACCGTAGACAGAAGTCGGGGGGTGTGACGTGCAGGATTAATAGTCTGAGGGAAACGAATACCGACTGATGGCTGTATAGGTGCTGATGACTTACGGAAGCTAGACGCCCTGGCTTCGGACGACCGACATTTCTCGATGATACGGTATGGATGTAGTGGTGCTATTGTTTCCTTTCGAAACTAAAGATGCTGATTCGAAGGTTCTAGGGCACTTCACATGGCCGACTTAATCACGGAACTGAACGGTGCGAGGCGCTGTTCACCATATTTCTCGTCGAACCTCCCCGCTAATATACAGTGTACCTAGGTTTCTGTGGGGCAATGAGTATCTTCTCGTCTCTCCGTTACTGTCTCGGCGCTTCCGACAACCTCAGCCAGTTGTACCTTGCGATGGTATTTATGCCGTTTGGGTTGTTCTTTGATTTTATGGACGGCAAGGTTGCACGTTGGAGGAAGAAGAGTTCGTTGATGGGTCAAGAACTCGATTCCCTGGCCGATTTGGTATATCTTACTTTCTCTCTATCCATCCTTCACCCCGCCCGCTTCTCAGGAGTTGCGTATGCTAACACCATCCCCACAGATCTCCTTCGGTATGGCCCCTGCTGCCTGCGCCTTCGCCCTGGGGTTCCGCACGTTCTTAGACACCATCCTCCTCACCTTCTTTGTGCTCTGCGGCCTCTCCCGTCTTGCGCGCTTCAACGTAACTGTACAGTCGCTCCCCAAAGACGCAACCGGCAAGAGCAAGTACTTTGAGGGCACCCCAATCCCGACTACATTGTCGATTGTATCCCTGATGGCATTCTGGACGAGCAAGGGCTGGATCCTCGAAGCCATCCCCCTAGGTACCATAGGAACCGGACTGCTTGAATTCCATCCCGCAGTGTTGGTGTTCTGTGCAAGCGGGTGCGCAATGGTTTCGAAGAGTATCCATATCCCGAAGATATGAAACTAGATAGAGCTCACAAGGGGTTTTTTTCATTTGAAGACGAGAAGTGTCAATGGCGGGGCGTTCTCATGCTATCTGTGTACTATGTGTGTAGCCTGCTAACTATTTTTTTTACTCCCCGTCGAATTGGAAGGGTGGGGTGGGGGCGTTATCTCATCTCCTTTCTCCTTGTTCAACACAACATTACGGCATTTTTGCATCTCTATTTTTGTCGTTTCTTTTCTGGCGGGTTGACGATACCCTTCATGCGAAGGGGAAGAGGGGAAGGGGAAGATCGATGGAAGCGAGAAAGAAGGGAAGCGGGGAGGAGAAAAAAAGCAGGCTGTTGTTTGACTTAATGAATGCGAGACGAGCCGTGCCTCACGTGGACTAGCCCTACATACTATATACATATATACATCCGATAGCATCCGGTACAACATTCATTGCTATAACCCACCTGCTTCTACGTGCAACTGCCATTGAGAAAGGGAAAATAATTGATTAAAAGCTTGAATTTTGAACACACAGGCACACACGTACAGACACAACCCATCAACCGTCCTTCCAATGAAGCTATATTCTACAAAAAATCAGGGTCTCATGAGCCAAAAAACGGGTGATAGGGAGATTTGTGAGTATTCCCAAAGGAACGACAGGAAGCAGAGGGGGTATTTGTCTAATCGGCTATCTTTCACTCACTCATTCCTCGTAGGTCCAGCCTAGCGAGGAGGAGAGTAAGCAGGAGCAGTAGTACAATGATGACGGTGATGATGACAAAAGACCGCAAATAAACGCCTTGGTGATAAACCACAAAAAAATAAGGGACAAAAAGGAGACAGAATGAAAAAGATAATGAGTGACGCGGAATGATTCGCTTTCCTTCGAGTCACCCAAAAAAAATGATTAAGTAGCCCCCTCTCCTTATCAAACCATAAAAAAAAAGCCAATTGCACAAACAACCTCTCATCAGTTAAGGGGAATATTCGCCTCCCAAGCACATAGTTTAAGAAAGAAACAGAACTACGAAACAAAAGCCGAAGCCCTGGGAGAATACCTCTAATATACGCTATAAACGTCTCCTGAACTGATGATGCCCAACTAACAAAAATAGAAACAGGTATACAACCAAAAGTGACATTTCAAAAGTGATATGGCAAAAATGTGCAAGGAAAGGTTCAACATGAAGAAAAAAGGGTATAGACTAATAAAGGTGGGCTACTTCATGGTATCTCGTTCGCCCCGCTCCCCGCTTGCCAGTCCGCAAAATCGCCCAAGCTCGTTCATGTAATTCGATATCGATATGGTATGTTGCGAGGAAAATGGCAAATAGCAAAAGGTATTGGTCGAAAAGTAAACACAAGAAAAACCGGAACCCCCGAGATGAAACCAGCCCTAATATGCAAGACTTTTGTCCCTTGTAGGGTTTGATAGTCGTGACCCAATTGTTTAGCCGTCAGGATTCGTCACCTAAGGTAAAGTCAGTCCACAATATCAGGCCAACCCTCGGTTTAGTCAACATGCCTTCAGGATTCTCCTCGAGTAGTCTTGGTTGTCTGCAATACTTCCGACCGAATCCCTCTTCTGCACCATACCTGGATCAAGTCGGTGGTCTGATGCAGGTTTCTGGGTGAATCCCCTAACTGCGGCAGACTTTCGATACTCCTCCTCAACCTTTTGCCTTCTTCGCTTTCTAAGGAATACCCAAACCCCCACACCGAGTCCAATGATTGCAAGAACTCCTACGACAGCACCAGCTGCAACGCTTGCCTTATTAATTGGGCTGGGTTCGGGAGTAGTTGTGATTACGCTGGCTTCCGTGGTGGCGGCAGCAGCAGGGGTAGTACTCGATGGTCCTAAAAGACTCAGTACTATGCACAAGACAAGTCACGAATAATGTGATGGCATTCACCCAAACTGGACGAGCTTTTTGTCTTTGACGCTCTAGAGGATGATGATGCTTCCGAATCCATGTCAGGGTTCGGTTCGAGCCCGGTGATGTACACCGAAAAGTATTCTCCTAACCGACTACCACCTATAAAGAGCGTCAGCACCATGTCGCAACAGAACTATTGAATGTTTACAAGTCTCTGTAGCAAAACCACCACACGGCTGCTTGCACTTGGCATCGTCGACTTTGAATGCATCGTTGGGCAATTTCTGTCCGCAATAGCAATCCGTTCCCTTGGTCATGGCCATAACCGCATATCCAGGGTCCTTCACACATTCTGTTCGACATGCCCCACGAGCCATATAAATGTCCTTTGAAATCGTCTCCTTCATCGACCCTGTGGTGGAATAGCACGCGTAGTACGACGCATCCTCCTCCGCAGTGATTACATGGGCGCAACCAGCTAGGGCGACTAGCACAACCGAATGTAACGCTTTCATCTTGGTCGAGGGAGAATCCGCAGGTAAAATTGACAAAGACTGCGAACGGAGGCGCGGGACAAATCGAAAGATCGGAGGTGGTTTAATGTGTATGCAGCCTGCGATCGGTCGGTTGGTTAGTAGAATAATAGAAGACACGGATTGTGGTTGTGGTTGTGATCGAATCTAAAAGCAGAACAAGGGGTAAAATGATGTATGGTGGATGCGCAACGGCGGCAAAGCAACAACCACATTGAAAAACAAGGGATTTATGTATGCACTTACAGAGAATTTAGATGATCATTCACTCGTCAAAGAAAGAGTTTCGAAGTCCAGGCGAGGAGCTCCGCCGGATGGGAGAAACGGAATTGATTGACCCTCCTCTGTTGCTGACTATTTGAGACGAGGGGTGAATCTCCGGCGGGACAATGTGCTGGCGATCTGGCTCGGAGGGGATTTGGCAATTTTGGGTGCAGTCGGATGACTGTGGGGGAGGGAGAGCTTCGAAGAGGTGGTGGAACGGATATGGTGGGTTGGGTTCCGTTAAGGGAAAAGGGACGATGATGCTGACAGGGGTGGGTGAGGAGTGAATGTGAAGCAGGAGAGGGAGCGAGGCAGGGAGGGAGGGAGTGAAGCAGGCGGACAAAAGTGCCAGAAAACGCCACCTCAAAATTGGCACGCCTTCCTTTGCGACAAGCAGCTTCCAGCAATGACAGGCGATATGGGTTATGAAGCGACAGCGACAGCGGTAGCGAGTGAATGAAGGTGGCAGTCAGAGCTGAGAACGAGCGTGAAGCAGAGCTTGTTTGCACCGAACAGAGAACAGAAAACAGAAAGCGCGCGGCGACAATCGAGCGAGAGCGAACGAGCGTAGGTGGAGATTGATGGATGGCGATGAGTCTGCAGCGCCCATGGTGGAAGGAGAGATGCCAGTAAGCGTTCGGTGCTTCCGTTTTCGTACTGGCGGGTGAAACAACAACTCAGTATGGCATGTCGCTGTACCTGGTGCTAAAGTACCTCTACGCAGCGTACGTACACCTCCCTATACATCATTCAGTACCAACCTAGGTACTATGTGGTACTCTATCGACGTTAATGTGAGAATATTAAATGCTGGAATGCGGAAATTATTCCATCATACCATGCCTCTACTATTACAACCGATGGTCCGTTATGCTAAGCGCTGAAAGACAATCACCCGCTCTCACTCGCTCTCACTCGCTCTTCGTACCCGCTGCCCAAAGGCTTGTTGAAAGTTTGCAATGCAACTGTTGTTGGTTGATCTGTCTGGATCGCTACTGCTCAAGGCCAGTGAGATGTTTTACCGCCATGCGTTCACTAAGTGTTTACGCGTTTCGGCGTGGCTATGCAATTGGACCGTACTTTGCAAGCCAATGAACAGGGCACTACTTCTCACTCGCTGTGAGGACCTTCAGCTGTACAGATACTTGTGAGGATAGATGAGGGCCGAAGATCTGTGCGACATATAGATAACCCCTGAGGTCCCAGACACCCACTCTCCCGCAGAAAAGCAATCAGCGGTTAGAGCACCATGTGGAATCCACAACCGTGCGCACTCAAGCCTTTCAATGGGGTTTATACACCCCGAGAGAACGTGAAACGCCCGTTGACGGGGACAAGGTGCTACATGCCTTACGCCACTGATGGATGACAGACTGTATCCGACGGCTTGGGAAGTACCATCAGGAGACATGAATTTCTGCAAGAACATTAAACAGTCATAGATCATTCAATATGGACAGTCTCGTCGACAGCATAAGTATGTACATACAAGTAATAATAGCCAGTCCCGCGCCATCCTTTCAAGCCATACATTAAAATCGTAAAAAAACAGCAGACCGATACAAACGCCTGTTATAAAACCGATACATTCATTCAGAACTCATCCAGAAGCACAACATAAACCAACAAACTTCCCCAAAAGGTCACGAGACAAGGTCACCACCGAGCTCCATACCTAAACCAGGGTTTCGGGTGGGCGGGGATCCGGAAGGCGGTACCAGTTGATCGAAATTTAGTCGCTTGCGGGCATTAGCAATAGGTGTTCCCCGTCCCACTGGTCCAAAGGCACCTTGCGCTGGTGAAGGTGTTATATTCACAAAATCTGCAAAGTTGAACCCAGTCTGCGGGGTTTGAGGACATCCGGGAGTAGACATCATGGACGAAGGAAGTGCGGAGGATCGAGATGGGGGTGTTGTCGGAATATATCTGGTTCTGGGCATGGCAGCAGATGCGGGGGATGGCGAGGTGGCAAGATATAGTAACAGATCAGCTCCCTCTTCGCCAGTATTCTTGTCTCGTCCGATAGGTTTTATCATTCGTCGTGGTGGTGTACGGGGAGGACTCGAGTGGAACGTGGGTTGGAACTTCTGCCCACGACACGTGGTATCGTTGAAATCATAATAACCAGGTGACGATTGAATCATTCTTCCATTATTTTCTTTTCGTGCGCGATGGCGCTTGTTGGATGTTGGTGTGCTGAGGTCAGACGAATTTCGGGCTCGTTTTCTAGATGTCTGGAACAATGGAAGAGGGCCTATATCTGATGCCTGGCTTGACGGTCGTTCTTGACTGGGTGGCCTGTTTCCCCGCAACGTTTCAAGGTCTCCTTCACTAAACATTGACTTTTGGGGAGACGGTGAATTCTCTTGCGAGGTTTTCTGACGTTTTCGTTTTAAATCTTCCTCGACTTTGGGCTCAATAGCGTCGAGAGTCAGGTTTTCCCATCCATGTTGTGCTTTGACGTTCGCTAAAGCTAAACGATGTTGTAAGAGCCTGGCAATCTAAAGTCGGATCGTCAGCGTAAGAAACAACATCAGGAAGAAGAAAAAGTCCCCTTAACAACCGATAATCTGTTGTGTAGATGGATGCTTGTCTAAGATGGGACGGGGAAGGCTTACTCTCGATACTTCAGCTCGTCGTATAACCTTTTTCATAACCTCCTTTGTTTGCTTCTCGGTCCATTGTTTGGCAGCCATCTCGAGTCTTTCTATTTCGTAACGAATGAAGCGGGGCAGTAAACACCGATGGTGTAAACAAGGGGTAGTATGGTGCCTTTTACCGTCGGGACAGAACACGACTAACCGAGATTGATTGGCAGAATCTAGAAGGCTGAAGATATTCAAGATATTCAAGATAGCATCGATGAGCGATAGTCAACAGTTGGAGTACGTAAAGAGGTCGGTATTTTGGGACGTACTTGTCAATAAGGATCGGGAAGAAAAGGAGGAGGCGCGAAGGGAGAGTGAGCGAGCTAGCGAGAATCTGCTCTGGCTGAGCGCTGAAAGAGGAGGCTAGAGTAAAGTGCAACCAAATTTTTGATGACCGGAAACACGCCAAACCAGCCAATTGGCGGCAGAGAGAGAGAGAGAGTAGGGTAGAATGAAAGTCAGAAGGTGCGTTTTTGTCCGGCCCAAGAATCCAAGATCCAGGATTCAAGGATCAGCCCCATTCCCATGCAAACCGTTTATACTCGATAAAACCAGTGTCAAAGCGGACTGCAGTGCATAGAACCGTTTTCCTATGTATTTTTGGGCTATTGAGACTCGAATCTACAAGGTGTCTTCAGACGATGTAATTAGAAAAAGCATTGGTGTTGCCAATACCATGCCTACAGCCAAGTTTGGTTTGTGTAACGTGGAGACTCAAGACTCGAAACACGACCCATCCAAGTGACGACTCATATTCTCACAATGATGATCACGATACCTTTATGCCACATTATTAGCGATTTAGCTACCCGTCCATGAACCTTCGTTCTTAAACATCACAATTGGTCCTCAAGTGTTAAACTAAAAAAAACACTGATTCCAAGCCTAAGTGCCCGAATCAAATACGTCTACTTCTAATACTATACTGAGTGTCAATATAAGATTCAGGCGTATCGACTTTTTTCAATACCGAAAGTCTAACAGCGGGCTAAACCGCAATGAAATGTCGTCGGATGCGACCTCCGTAATGTGTGATGTACAAACCTTTAACTCTTAGATACTCTTGAATTCAGCAGTTCCGTATCTCATACTCTTTCATAGGCATCCATCGACCTCGAGTTGCATGGGAACCCATCGGCCAGGGATCAGAGTTTGGGGATTATCCTTCTAAAGTGCTAATAGAGTAAGAGTAATTCCCGGAGGAACTCAACGGAACAAAGTTCGGGCTGGTAACCATGCAGTCGGACGTGGCGGAAGGAGGTGGCACGATGAGTAGATATGCTCCTTGGGCGGGAAGGTGTACGTTGTAAGCCCTCCGACACCGTATTGTCGGCTACATCTCTGGTGCAAACTATCTCGAAACCAATAGGGCGCTTCCGGAATGTCTCCCAGTTGTCGGAAAGGGACGAAGTTGCAACCAATAGAGACTCCGCCGCTGGGCAAGACCCCCAGTTGATCACCGCAGTCGGGGTGAATGAAGTTGTGGCAATCACCCTGGATACTGTCGTGGTTCTGGGAACTAGTTCTGTAAATAACCACCTCTCAGTAATAAAGGAAGAGAGAACCCCAAAATCATCAAGAAGGCGGGCCTCAGAACAGCGCTTCTTGCATCCTTTATGCGAGAATAGGTGGGGATACGATCAAATAAATATCTACAACCATTGACACGCTTTAGAGTTCTAGATTCAGCCTTGGGGAAACGTGTTGCGGGAAGACGCGCGGCTTGGCTGACGTATAGTGCGCTAGCCTTTTCAGGACTTGGATCGAAGATCAATGCCCCTCTTTTAAAGCTCGAGCCTCCAAGAGCTGTAAGGAACCTTTAGGGTTGAGCACACCCGAGGGAGGGCGTTTGCTCCATTGAAATCTTCAGAAGATTTCGCAAGTTGTTGCGTATAGTTTAAGAAGTCTTTACTCTAGAGCATAAAGGCCCCACAAGCTTGCTGGTGCGGCACTAATGTACCTAAGCAGTTGTTATTTGGCTTTCTCCCTTCATCTTCTTTACCCAATACATCCGCTCTTGCAGTTGTACTCTACAGCTACGCGCATTTTATCCATGTCGACTTGATATAAGTGGTCGGCTTTTAGCTCCCATTCCATGATTCAGAACTGGGTACTGGTACTTTATCTACAGCATGGTAAACCGGGAGAATATACAATAAACAGTAAATACACATACAGAAGACTGGTGAACACCGTCTACCAACACCTGCTGGCAGTAGAAACGTACTAAGCACCTAAGCACTAATAGAAAGATAGCAATAGCACGAACCTGTTCCAGGGCATCATTGATAGCTGGTAGTCGATACCTGTGGATAGACGGAGAGTACGTAGTCCAGTTGCTGATCATTCCCTTCCTCATTTCACTCGTTTATCTTTTTCGTCCTATTCCCCTCCCCTCCACTCTCCTCCGCTTCTCGCCTTGTCCTTTCGTTCTCCCCCAGACCGCCGTCGTCGTTCCTTCCCCTTCTCTCCATCCAATGCTGTCGCCGGGCCCCCAGAGGAGCCCCAGCAGCTTCCATGCCCGTTTTACAGACAAAATGAAGATGAAGCTATTAGGAAGATCCAAAGCCACATCGTTCTCGCCCACAATCACTGAATCTTCCGCTGAATCTTCGTCACTCGACACTTCATCGTCATCATCTGTTGTGAACAGTCAATCTACCTCTATCACTGTTCCTAGCAGCCAAAGTAGCGCTTCACTATCAACCCCGGTTACACAACGTCACCAGGAACGGTTGCCATTGGCCAGACCAAAATCGGAATGTTATTCCCCAAGACGGCTATCAATGATTGTGGGTAATATTACAAAAACCCTTTGTGCGCAAACTAACATCTCGCAAAAAGTCTTCCTCACCGTCGTCCTCAGTGCCCCCGTCACCATATGCTCCTCGCATTTTGTCAGTTCAGGAAAATCAATGGGTTCACCAAAGCTTGCTCCTGGTCTTTGGACAGGTCGGGGTCGTAGAGAAACCTTGTAATGGGTTGATCACAGTTCATCACCACTTGGATGGTTATCCTTCCACTCAATGGTCTATATCCGAAGGTTACTTCAAAGCCTTGGTCCGACTGGACCCTGGACCAAATAAGATCCGGTTCGAGTACAATGCCTCGAAAATACCTTCGTTCAGTACCTGTATCACGCTGAACATGCTGCCGCTGACAGCCAGCCCTCCGTTGCATTTAGCTGTGTTACTTGGGAAAGACTCAACAGGAGAATATGAATGTCAGGGAGAGCGCAAGGAGCATGAAGGAAACGGGATAGAAATGGCACAGAAAAAACTGAGGATGGCTGCCCATCTTGTTCAGGTAAATCAATACTGCGTGCTAAGAGTAAACGTGAATAATATTGATCTCCAAACATCAGGCCTTTACCGCGGAACAGATGTACAGGAATCGGCTGGGCCGCAGATGTTTCCGGCTGGAAGAAGAATGGGATTCCGACACCTTGTCAAACCGTGCCACGAATGGTATAATGAGGAACCTGGCCAAGGTACACGTCATTCGTTTGGAGAGCACGGTGGACGGTGAGTTGCGATGTTGTGCACCGAAAGGTTTAGCTGAAGTGATGCCTGCAGAGATCCATTCTATTGAAAGGGCGGAAAACAGCGAAATTCTGAGGAAAGTGGTCCGAAAAGCTGTCGATGCACATTTTGGTGGCAGTATCAAGGCTGCAAAACGGTATATTGCAATGGTCTTGCTTGACGCCAAAGGTCACTTGCAATTCCAAAGTATTTCCGAACACTCTGCATTTAGCGATGGATTGGGGATCGTTAGCGGCCGTTCTTTATACACACTTCCGTCCTGTATCGAGGAAGTCGTACCGTCATTTTCCGATTGCACCCGTATTGGCAGCAGTGCTGGTTCACCAAATTCCGCCGACTCAGTGTTCTTTTGGGAAGCTGCAACAGCGGTTTTAGGAGTTATGATGGAAGCATTCCTAAGTCCACAGACATCAGTAGAGCCGAGAGACTTTACCAAAATCAACCGCACCTTTGTTACCAAAGAACCGTATTCCTTGAAAACAAAATCTCCCGGCTTAAAACTTAGTTTACCCCAGGAAGAATGTTCATGGCCAAGGATCGACTGTTTGCGATTTCGCTATCATCCATGCTTCCGTCTTCCAACCGACCCCATACCACCATCATTGCCAGATGCTCCACAGATATATGCAGTCGATAACGGTATAGTGGCCGGCGCTAGTAGCGGAGTTGCTCTAGTTCTAATATATGTCGGGGGTACTTATCGAGACTTTATCGAATATACCACGAAGCCGGAACGCGAGGTCTTGTTACAGGAGGATTTGATTCGCAGCAAACTACCAGATCTCCATCGCTCGGCAATAATCAAGCTCAAAGTCTTCTCTGCGGGGCAGGGAGAAACTATTGTTGAGGACTTTCATGCAGCACGAAACTTGAAGGTTCAACTCCCCAATGGATACGGATCAGCGTTCAAGAGTTCATCTTTGGGACCCCTTGAGACTGCCGGCTCGCACTCACAACAAGTTATCCTGCATTCGATCACAACTGGGAGAATGCTTACTGGAATTCGCGTATTTTACAACAGCGCTGCATGGGATGGTCTCGAGTTCCTATATGAAGATTCATCCAGTCAACTGTTTGGCCATAGGGGGACCACTGGAGATGCCAACAATTCAAAGGGGCCAGCAGTTTCCGATTTCACCCTAGATACAAGGAAGGGAGAATCTCTGCTAGGGTTTCAATTAAGAGTTCGAGCTGGGAGATTTGCCGATGGGATTGAAATACTTACGAGCTTTGGACGTCGGTCATCGGTTTTTGGCAATTCGCAGGGAGGTTCGATGTACGTCAACTTCTTGATCCCTTTGTTAACCTTGTAACTGGACTAACTTTGATACGCAGTACGACACTGGTTCCCCCCCGCGGCCGCTCCATCGCAGGCGTGTCTGGTACTTGTGCCGAGCGCGTGGACGGATTCTCGATTCTTTATAGATAACTACCCGTCATTTCTTTATTCTTTGTGTTACGATTGCATCTACAACAATACACGTCCGAGCGCATTATTATCGTGCCATTTCTTACGTCGTTTGGGAAGGTTTGTTACCCAGAAGAATTCCCTCACTACATTATGGGAGTTTCGATACTTTCTGTACATGATTGATTTTGTTTTAGAAGAAGGCCATTGGAGAGCAATGATTTTTTCAGTTCTTTATGCGGGGAATTGGACTTTGTTTACGGCCGACTTGATTTCAGAAGGATGCACGGGAGCATTTGTTGTTGAGAGACTAGCTTTTCTATGTAACACCAGAACTCTAACTGCTAATATTTAATACCTATGGGTTGGTATTGCAATCCTTCCCATATAGACGGGGACGTGTCTGTCATTCATGGGTTTCGTTTCTATCTCTATCATAAACCCATGACCCGCCCAACCTCCAACCCCCAACCCCCAAACCAACAGACTAACCAATGGACTTTTCATCGTGAACCCAGAAACAGCGAAGCTCTTATAAACATATAAACAGTGACCCGGTATTTCTTAATATACATCCGCCAGTACCCTACCTACTCTCACAGCCACTTGGCCAGAAATAACTAGACAATAACCTCTCCAGGATCAATGTACGCCGGTTTAAACCTGGCGTCCCGACTCTCTTCCGTCTTGCTGGGCAAATCCTTCTCTGGAGGGCTGTAAAGATACCAACCCTTGAGCGCATTCACGGCTGCTCTTATCCTAGCTTCATCCAACGACCCACCATGGCCCTCACCCATCAACTCGGGGCCGGAGTACACGCCCACAACAAATACGGGATGTCTTGAGTGTCTTCCGGTCTCTGCCAGCAACCTCGCAACGGGAGGTTCGAATCCTTCCCTCGCACACAGTCTCGACAACTCGCGGGTCGGCTGGGTGAAATCGAAAAGCTTGTCGACGTCGAGTTTCCGCGAGAGCACGTGCTGGCGGAAGAACTGCTTTGAGGCTGAGAGGCCTTCGTGGAGGTACACACCGGCGAACACAGAGCGGACGAGGTTTGCCATCGCGTGCTCTAGGGTCGACCCTGCGCGGGGATCCCGGAACAGAGCCACCTTGGGATCCATCCCCGGAGGCAACCGCGTGAACTGTAACAAGCCCGCGTCGACATCCGCCGTCGGCTCAAACGCATTCTCGATACCCCATTCCCGCCCCAGCGAGGCGAGCGCTTTGTTGCCGACGTAGGCGCCCACGGCTGCGTACAGAACCTCGGTTGGAAGCCGCGGGTATGTTACCATCAGGTACTCGGCGGCATAGTATCCCGTCAGTGTGTTGCCCAGCGTTGTGAGGTTTTGGTTTGTGAAGCGGACGTCCTTGTCGGCGGAGGGGTCGACGAGGGCACGGGCGAGGGTTTGGATGGGATAGTTTGGGTGGAGGTTGAGACGTGCATGGAGCGCAGGGAGTTTAGCTGATGCTAGAGGGTTGCGTGAGGGCGGAAGTGTTGGCAACAACTGTGGGGGCTGCAATTCGGGAGAGGAGGATTCTGGTATTACTGTTGCTGCTAACGTTGAAGCTGATGAGCGGAGAAGTGAGGGCGAGGCATTGATTGCTGGGACTACAGCTGGGCGGAGAAGCGAGTTGACGGCGGTGAGGTTTCGTATACGCTTCATGGTAGCGGGCGGGCGGTTGGAGATTGCGAGTGAAAGCTGAGACGACGTGTGGATGGGGAAAAGTCGAAGTCAAAAGTGTGTATGGTATGCTTTACTAAAGAGCCGCAAAGAGAGCAACCCTAACCCGCCTAGAGTTGGTGTTGCATAGGGGATCACCCCACTCGAGTCTAGATTCTAGTCCCATCCATTCCCCATTTCACTGTCCAGCGGTACTCTAACTCGTAGTCACACAGTTCGAAATAAATACATATATCAAGAGGTACAGTTGATCATCGCAACAGATTCCCGCCCAATCCTGGCAAAAGACAAATAGTGAAACAAAAGATAGCCAGACAAAGATATCGAAGAACAATATCGTGTATCAAAAAAGAACAAACCTAAACCAATTCAACCTGGTGACACATATATAATAACCAGGAAACACCGCCAACTAAGAAATTCATCGACAATGGATGGATATACGAATAACGAAATGCCGCCAATTGAGACCCAAAACACAGACAAAAAGACGCCCAGCCGGTTCCAACCCACCCAGAATGAGATTGGAAATTACATGGCAAGGAAAATAATAATAGACCCCCTACTTTTAAGCTAGATTCAAGCGTAGAAAACGATACAAAACCGGAGAGGCGGCTCCATTCACCAGCAATCGAACCATTCATCAATAGATAAGTCGTAGTTCCCATTTCTTCCCTCCGTTTCCATCGGCATGGTGCCCATTCGTGTTGGACCATTCCTGTGGCGGAGATGAGAATGGGGAGTCTTCGATAATTTCCTCGAGCTGAACCTTCATATCCTGGCCTTCGTTCATCTGAGCAACAAGGTCGTCGTCGATGAGAATAGTTAAGCCTCTGGCGTTCAGGTGAACAGTTCTGAAAACCGTCGCAGGATCGACACCACACTTTGCAGCGATGCTAGTAGACAAGCACGATGCAGTGCGGCATTGCAGGTAGACAGCGCGATGATATAACTCCTTCTCAGACTGATTTGGAAAGATAGGAAGAATGTAGACACACATGACGGCTTTGGGAAGTGTCTCGGTTGGAGGCTTGTAGGATGCATCAATTCCGATGGCTTCGATCCACCCAGAAAGCACCCCATCTTCATTAGTGGAGTTCACTCTTTTGGGGACATCCGCTTGCGTGACCGCTGGGAGAGACTGGAATCCTCCCTTCTGCCAATCCTTTTCCGGACTAAAGCTGTCGCCGCGCTGACTCGAGAGCGATGCCGAGCTAGGTGTTGGGGAAACAAAGGATGATGCCGTCGTATTCGTAGTTGCTACACTGGCTCTTCTGAGAGCCGACCAAGAATCCTCCCCGTCCGGCTCCCCAGGAAGACGAACTGGATGCAGATCAGGGTCGTCCGTGGTATCCCCGCGAAGGTAGAGGACGCTGACTGGCCTAGTACTTGAGAACATGTCTTGCATGCTTTGCAGCTTAGCATTGGTATCTTCCTCCTGTGACCTTGATCCATTAACTGAACTTGCTGATGACATTGACCACGTTCGTTTGTGCTTAGGGGCCTTTCCAAGCTTCCCCATTTCATCCTCCTTCTTAGCCTTCTTCCCGAAAATCTTCATGCCTGTCCCTTCGGTCTGACTAGCCTGCTGTTTCAACTTCTCAATTGTCTTCTTGATATGTATGATATCATTTGAAAGTTTGCGTTCCGCTCCATGATCTCGGAAGAGCTTAACTTTACAATAGCAGACCTCGGGTAGTAACACCGAAGATGTCGGCGAACCATTTGAAAGAACCTCTGACTTTGCACAAAGCCGGACCGGGATACCCTTGACTCCCTTGGAATGACTGAAGTCGGTCGATAAAAAGTTGAAGCGTACAGAGACTGATGCTTCCGCAGTGCCAGCTACGGTTGGAGACCAAATCACGGAAAACCCGTCAAAAGACGAGCTTTCGAGAATAACTTTTGCCTTTTTCTTTTTATCATCATCTCCATTTGCTTGGTTCTCAACATACTCCACGGCTTGAAGTTTTCCTCCTCTCTGGTGCGCTTCGTTTGTTCCTCTGCCCTCTTTCCACAGTTGCCAACAGCCTGCAGGTCGGTTGCGCTGGGTTTCGTCGTGGAATGATATCCGAATAAATAGCCGATATTTGACAGGCGGGGCGCTGGGCGGAGGAGGCTGAGTATCCACTATGGAAATAGCATATGCTTGTCCCTTGTTGAGATACGTTACGGGAATTTCATCAGGATGCTTAATCATGGCAGTGGGTGCATTCAAGACGACATGGAATCGAAACCTGCGCAAAATTAGTGCCATCAAATAACACCCTCAGACCAATTCTACAATAATGGACCAGAGTAGGCCATGCGCACATGCAAAAGGGTACTGACCTCTCTGAAGACGTAGGGAGTAGCTGTGTGATGCGATCGAATTGCTTTTCATCTAGTGGCATCGGCGGATTTAGGGAAGTTACACCATTCATTGGGTCGCTCATCGTCATCGAATCTGGCAATAATTCACCGCCTCCAGATATATCCATAGGGCTCCCAGGTCCGGAGGGAGGGCACTGTTCATACTGAGATGGATCCATGTATTGAGGATGTAGAGGCTGCGAAAATGGCTGGTAGTTGTGGAACTGGTGGGGCTGTATTGTTTGAGGAGCAGCAAACCCCCGGGGATCTGCCGTAGTAGGAGCTGGTAGGGTGTTACCGTTTGGCAATGATAATGGTGTTCCTATACTGATGCCAATGTTCGGAGTCTGCAAATCACGGGTGGTGCCAATCGCATTCGCCGGCACTGAATCCGACACGCCAAAGCCCGAGCTTACGGTCACTCCAGGCGTAGGAGTAAACAATCCAGGCGGTTGGTTCGCGAATGCAGCAAATGCAGCAGATGTTGGATCCATGAACGCCGACGGTGTGAGTGAAGGCGTGAACCGAAATGGCTCTGCCGGAGCCCTCGGGGTCGGATCAAGGTCTTCATGGGTGGAGAATCTGATATGAAAGCTGCGTTAACAACAGAGCTATCGAGGGAACTTGACAATCTATCTCACTGGGCAAACACAAGCCCATCACAGAAACAATCCCGCAGGTCGGCGACTTGCCTTGGTTGGTTAAGGGAAGGTTGAATTCCCACCGCAACAGCAACTGCGGGTTCCGCTTGCGAATTTGGAGCGGAAGTGGTGTTGATTACGTTGGGAAATGATTGCCTGAAGCGCTCAAACAACTCATCCGGAGGTTTCTGCGAGGATTGCCTGTGAAAATATCAAACAAAAATCGTCAGCTAGAAGAACAAAGATGTGGCAAATAAGTTGATTCCAAGCAGGTAAAATGCAACCAATAACAATAACAAAAACAATAAGCAATATCAAGCGCAGCGCAGAAGAGACGGGTAGCCAGACCTGTTACGAAACATAATGACACAACTATTCAATTACTGAACGGAACAGGAACGAAGGGACGGGAGACTGAAAGGTGTTGAAATACGACGAGGCGCTGGGTGGTGGTGAGGACGGTGATGGTGGGGAAGCGTAGTGGGGGTGGTGGCCAGGTATAAAAAGCGGACTGGATGATAACCAAAACGACGGACAACCTCAGAAGCCAAAGTGGTGAAGCAGTGAAGTAAGTGAGTTGAGTAAGGAAGTGAGAGGACAAAAAGCGAGAGACCGGGAGAGAGAGAGGTTGTATGCGAACGAACGAAGGAAGGAAGGAAGGGAAGGGAAGCGTTCGTCCACAGCGACAAACAGTCAGTGAGTGTAACGCGCAGCAAAGAAGGCATGCACATTGATGCCACTACAACACGGCGCTACTTAGGGAATTCTGCTTCTGCTACGGTACAATACTCTGCAATATGCGCGGTTTGCCGGACGGGGAAGGGGAAAACCATAGCGGCTCGGCCACCGTTCTGCTTGCATTACTCGCTCCCAAACCCCATGAATTAGAGTAGAGCGCTGCGGGGTGGAGAGTGGATGCGGATGGGGGTTCCTCGGGACTCCCATGTCTTCCACGCTGCAGATGGAGAATTTGACATGGCGTAGTGGGCTGCTAAAATGTGCTAATGTACGTACTACTTACTTCTGCAGTTACTGTAGCACCATGATTATTTGTGGATGGAGGGTTGTCTCGTTGCTAGGTGTCTATCGAATATGCCTGCGATCCTAATATCAAGATCTGCGTACCTCAGCCCGATACAAGATGCTGCAGCCCAAGCCCGCAGATTGTTCATGCGGTTGCCACTCGTTCCTCACGAACTAACCTCTCATCAGCAGCAACAGCTGCTAGTACTCGGTACTTCAGGCACTCCGAGTGGTTGGCCTGCAGTCCGCAGTCTTTCTCGCTCGAGCCCGGTTGCCGTTACTAGTGACGCTTAGTGCTATAGTTTGAAACCAAGAGAGGCGATATCTCGAGTACCTAGCAGCTAAAAGCCACTTCCCTATGATGGAGACCAAGGTGAAGAATAGAGGCACCCAGGTACTCGCCCGTGGGTCAGCACCAAACCACCATGAGAAACCGTCACCAGGTCTCCAAACAAATCATGAGGAGAAAGAGAAGGTAAGAAGTGCTACTGCTACTGCGTCATAATCATCATCATCATTACCCTTTATGGCCCATAATGTGCGCGCCTGAACGGCTCCTAGATAATCCCGGCACCTACCAGTAGCAGATACAACACTACTACCGCCACTACAATTTCTACCTCCTTCCTTTCAACGAGATAGGTAATCTTTTAACTGGAGAAGCAAGGTTACTAGGTTCATACATATTCTTTGGTTACGATAGGCGGGAGTCCCGCCCGCCAGGCGTAGCATCTTCAATCTGAACACGCCAGAAGTGCTCAGATGTGATCTCGGAGACGTTTTCGACTACTACGTCACCGTGCAGTCTACGCTCCCCAATGTTTTGCTCGCTAGTGTGCTGTCACTTCCGGCCCCACTAACTTCATCATCACCAACAATAACAATGAAGTACCATTTATACCGACGGGCAGGTTGGCTTTCTGGAAACCCGACTCTCGCCGCACAAGATGGTAATTGCTTGTGATGATAGTGACTGTTAGGCCGGAGAACAGCGGGATCCTTGTTGCTTAAAGAATTTTGCTTCTGTCATACGTTTCGGGAGCAGTTGAACGGATCGATATGTTCGAGGGATCGCTGAATCACTGAGGTCAGAGTGGGCTGCACTCCAGATCGCTTGTGGTTTCGCCGATCTCGATGCACAAATTTGAATTTCGTCTTCCCTACCTAACCAACCACAACGGCTGAAGACCCCTGCGCCGCTTTTGAAGCTTTTGGTCCTCGGTGGGATGGAGCAGAAACTTTACTCTGCCAACGTATCCGACAAAAGAGTCCAAATTTAAGGTGGTTCACAGAGTTTTCACAGCAATAAAGCCGCTTCCGAATATACTGCCAGCATGAAGAGTTCACAGGTCGCCGCGATCACGAATGCTATGGCCAGGAAGTTTAACTATCAAACGTGGTGACATATTGAGGCTAAAATGCCTGGAGCTTTGCGGAAGGAAGTTTACTTGGGCTGGAGAGTATGCTTGGATTGTTTCGCCTTCTGAGGTGATTCTGAACCTCGGAAACGCACATGGACATCAGCTCCACCGACCGTAAATTGTCTTTGAACTTTCGGTTCCTGCATGGATACTGCGGGGCCATATCGCTGACGGACCTCTCAGAATTTCGCCACAGCATAGATGTTAGGGTTGTCGTTGTACTAGTACTAGTCACTTAAGCACCTAGGTAGTTAAATGACATCGACGTTTCATATCCATAAACTTGACTTGATAGACGTTGGCTATATCCCTTTAACTTGTGAAGATATTTCAATCTCATTCAGTCGACTGGAAATATCTGATCTACAGTCTCTTACTGACAGAGTTAGAGTAATGACCAATCAAAGTCGATGCACAGACGATAAGATTTGAGATTGTGATATATCCACAATCTGAGGGATGTACTCTAGGATAATACGAGTGATTGTTTGTGCGGGACGAGACGGAGTATGGAGATGGTGGTGTACCAAGATTCCAGACAGATGAGATGAGATGGAGATGTTCGGATCAGCCTGCTGAAAGTTGCTTGCGAGGGAGAGTTGCCAATACGTTAGAAACTTCGTGTAACAATCAGCAACGCGTAGTATTTGGGAGCTTACGTTGCTGTTTCAAGACTTTCCAAACGATTTCTAGCACTCATACCCAAAAGTGGGAATATCTGGTCTGTGCACAGGTGCCGAGTTTCTATCTATGGCAGAGCGCCAGCCCCGCGCTAACTCAGCGACAGTTTTGACGCCAATGAAATTGCACGCTGTGGCTCGGTCACAGGATCAGGAGATACCTTTGGTAGCTGAACTTAACATCTCAACATCTACACATCGTTCAAAGCGCTCTCTTCAGAGCACACTAACAACTCGGGTCTTACTATTTTACTCCTACGAAACCCCCTCGTCTGCTGCACGATCTTAGTATCTTCGGTGCTTCTTCAGGCGCCTCACCACCATATGGACTCATCGGCACAGCCTTCCGCCGATACCACCCCTCCAGGCACTATATCTAGCTCTGGGTCCGATGCAGAGAACCAATCGAAGCTCAGGTAAACTGTGATGGAGGTAGCGGGGAACGTAAAGTTGCTGGATTCATCTCATCTTCTCATCCAGAACACTTTTGGGCATTTTGAGGCGCTTTATCGGAGTTACCGACATCGCTACCGTTCGCTTTTCGCTTCCAAGCCAGCTTCTCGAGCCTATTCCTAATCTCGAATATTGGAATTACCTCGACCGACCCGAGATGCTTGCTAGGTGAGCCTTGTCGGCATTTTCTGATAGGGGGGTTTCCCTGATATTCTTAGCGTAGCATTGGAGACTCCGACGACGAGATTGGAAGGTTTTTGGCAGTTCTGAGGTTTTGGTTTACGAAGGATCTGGTTTGTCCCTCCTTGTTGTTGGTTTGTTGCTAGGATATTGCTCATGAACCCTTTGTTGCAGAAATTCATAAAGGGAAAGCCATGTAAAGTGAGTGAACGAGATCTCCAACTTCATGGACTATGAAATTGCCCGGTTAACGCGCCCATTGTAGCCTTACAACTCCACACTGGGAGAATTTTTTAGGGTATGTCACTAGGCCTTTCAGTTTAAAGTTTATTTCTGACGGAGATGGTGAATAGTGTAGCTGGGACATTCGAGAAACTCCTTCCCCACTCAGCTCGGAAACCCGACCCACCTCGAGCAAGTCCTCCGCAAGCAAAGCTACGGCTAGCACTACGAGTACGAAAACTGCTCGCGTTTCTTTCCTTACGGAGCAGACTTCACACCACCCTCCCGTATCAGCTTTCTACATTGAGTGTCCGGAGAAAGGCATAAGTGCGAACGGCTATGATCAGGTAAGATGATTACTTCTGTGCAGTAGGACTCTGTAGTAGTAATCTATTATGGCTAGATCAGTGCAAAGTTCACAGGAACCTCGAGTATGTATATTGTTGCCAGGGGAGTTAGTTTTTTAGACGCAAACTCACAAACCGCAAGTCAAGGTGACACCAGGTGTCCATAACTTGGGGATTTTTATTACACTTCACAACCACGGAGATGAGTCGTATAGATTGACGCACCCGATAGCCCATCTAGGTGGCCTATTACGAGGTAGTCGCTCGAACTCAACATTGGGCAATAATGCTGACTAGCCTAGGCGCTCTGACACTTTATGTCGAGGACATTTCGTTCATGACCTGCTCCAAGAACAAAATACGGTGCATTCTGCAGTATATCGGCGACTCTTGGCTTGGTAAACCTAAACATCGGGTTGAAGGTGTGATCTACCGGTATAATGATGCCACTGAGGATCTTGAGCGGATAAAAGATGTTCCAACAAAGGCGATTCTTGCCAAAATTGTGGGCTCCTGGATGAATCAATTATACTATACCATCGTAGATTCTAAGGTACTTTAAGCGTTTGCGAAATATGAATTGGAGGATTTCCCTGACAACGTTACCAGAAGAAACACCTCCTCATCGACTTAGATCCTTTACTTCCCGTTATCAAGACATGTCCACCTCCGGAAGAGCAGCTACCCAATGAATCTCGCAGGAAGTGGGAGAAAGTCACTGAAGCTATTCATGCAAAAGACTATGGATCTGCTACTCAGTTGAAACAAGAGATTGAAGAACGACAACGGGAAAAGGCGGCAGAACGGCTGGAGAAAAAGATCCACTGGAAACCGCGATTTTTTGAAGATATGGCCGAACGGGTTGGGCAGCCTCACCTCAGTGAAGAGGGTAGGAAGGTCTTACAGGGGCTGAACGTCGGGAATTACAAGCTGGAGCCTTATGAGGTTTAGTTCCCGCAAGGCACTAATCTTAGACATTTCCCTTTTCATATGTACTTTGGAGTCTGCTCAAAATACAGTGATTGCTGTGATAGAACGTGTAACTTTTTGGGTTGTTGCTGTCGTGTTCCCTTCGATTATTTGTTCTCCTGAAGGGTTGCTGCCTAGTGAGGGCATTTTTTGTTTGCTTGAACGCAAGACACCTCCACTACTTTCCCCTTCCTTTCAGCATTCAATATATGGATGTTTATATGATGTCTTATTAGAAGTCCCCGTGTTAGAAGAGGAGGGAGGATGATTGGCTGATATTTTGCTTTCGATGAGCTGTATAGTTGCTACACACTACTCACTGGCGTTTATTACTGTTAAGAAACAAGAATTGAAGTCTTCTTTCTGCTCCATTTGCGTTTGCAATGTTCTTGGCAGTTGCTTGACCTGCATATGCTTCCGTGGTCATTCTGTAAGGTACCCCCCGGCTTCCGCAGGCCCTGTCAACTGCAGGTATTCTTTCACTCTTCCGCTATCACCCATCCTCCTTCGCTATGTTGCCGTTCTACCCTAACCCACTGGAAATTTCTGTCTCACATATAGCATCACGATGATTTCGTATGATGTCACAACGAGATTTCAAATTTGATGAGCGAGCGCAAATCTACACACATGAACCAAGACAAGAAAACATATTTCCAACAAATTCCACACGCTCTGTGTTCCAATCCTTAAGGGGAATCCAGTTACTAACAATCGTTAAGCATCCCGACCCTCAAGTTGTCATACTTGCTTTGCGGGTAATCAAGTTGGTTCATCGACTGATCTAAAGCCTCAACACCGCCGAGATTGTTGACAGTAGTGCAGACAAGACTCCTAGGGTTGGAGATGGGATGGTCTCCGCTAAGCTCCCACCACATCCCTCCTCCGAGACAGTTTTGCTTGATGTAGTTTGTCTTCAGGGCGGAGATTATGGGGGTATCGTAAGAGATCATCTTGTGCGTGGCGGAATTGTAGCTGTAGGAGGAAATCAGCTGCGCGTCGTTGGCCTCTGAGGCGCCCGTGTGAGGGAGCGCCTTGTAGTCCCAGATGCCGCTCTCCCAGGATCCTTCGCCGGTGCCGCTGTAGGTTGTACCTGGACCATTGGTATTCTCGAAGGCACGGCCGTACAGCGGCATCCCGAGGATGATCTTGTTGGGCGCCACACCACCAGCGATGTAGGCCTTTACGGCGGCGTCAGCATTGAATGGGGTGCAGGTTGGGTTGGAAGCGGAGGGGAAGATATTGGCGCTATTCCCCGAATTGGCATCCCATGCTCCTGCAAAATCGTAGGCCATCAGATTCCAGAAGTCAAGGTATCTGTCCATCTGTGACATGAGGAGCTTCTGGTAGTTTGTAGCCCCAGCGGGGACGGCTACAGTGAGAAGCATGCGCTGGCTACAAGTTACTGCAGAGTAGGCATCAAGTTGTCGCCGGGTCTCTTCGAGCAGCAGCACAAAGTTCTGTGCCTGAACAGCATCCTGAGGGTACTCCCAATCGATGTCTGTTGGAGAGAGCGCAGTCAGTATCGACATGCTCTACCGCCCGCCGCATTACATACCTATGCCATCGAAGCCAAGATCCTTCAGCAGCGTCACGGCGGTGCTAGCGAAAGTCGAGCGACCGCCTGCGGTAGAGGCGGGACCGGCAAAGTTGCAGGAATAGGTCCATCCGCCAATCGAGAGCAGCGTCTTTAGCTTGCGATTCTTCTTCTTGAGGATGTAGAGCTGCTTGATGGAGCCATACACGTTGGTACTACGTCTAAGTTAGCGTTTTGCAGGGTTGTAAGGATATTACAGAGCCAGAGTTTTGCATACGTACCCAACATCGTTCCAGGAATCGGTGGGATAGTGTTTCTCCAGATCGGAATAGGTGTCGCTCAAGTAACTGTATGTCGTCAGCATCAGTCTCGTTTCGGGATCGAAGATGGAAAGGATACACGTACACTTCCCCGCTCTCGGGTCTGATATTGGCAAAAGCATCTGCGGTGTACGTCAGGATTGACCGGTCGGACCCCTGGTCGCCGGTGTACTATACTTACACAAGATATGGGTAATATGGTTAGCTGGGATGTCTTGAGGCTGGTAGTTACGGCCATAAATGCCCTACGGAACAACAGAACAATCAGTACACAAGACCAATGTCCGGGGCAGTGAAGACAAACCCAGTTGGTGAAGTAACCGACAGTCTTGTATCCTGACATAGCGGGTTGAGGTTTCTTAATGAGACGTGAGAGAAAAGTAGGTAGCGACCCGGAGTTGATGGAATATTGTAAGAAGGGAAATGTGAAGGCCAATGGAGCTGTGACGATCAGCAGCAACAACAATCTAGGGGCGAATACCCTCATCTTCATGGCAGAATTGAGGTGGTCTTATATGTTTTTTGAAAGTTTGCTCAGCCAGACTCATTTTCAATTCTTTGGCAATAACCTTCACCGCGTAGCAAGATAGTAGCCGATATCATAATTCACCCCGCGATGCAGCACTGTAACAAACATAACTGGGTCCGCCGCACCACGTAAGCCTGGCTTCTTACCAAGGCCGCTCGCCTGTATATGCTTGCGTACCTGCGTTTCTGCGCCGAGTTGCGGGCAACTCTACTGGCTGGTTATTTGAGGGTCTTATATGTACTAGATTTAGATGCTAGACTTCGGGCGAAGCGAAAGGGCAAGCCAACGGATAATTATCTATCTCAGAAATTTGAGCTGAATGAATTTATTAGGGCTGATGAGGATTGTGTTTGGGCGGTCAATTGATGGACACGAGAACGTCAGGAAGGGTAGGGCGTAAGCGCAGCAGTTTGCGTCACCAAACTGTGAACTTGAGACGTGGCGTGTGGCTAAGCAGCCTGCGCCACCTGGGGCTCAGCACCTTACTAGCGTTGTCTGTTATCAGTGCACACATCAGATCGATCTTATCTGAAAGCCGTCACAGCCAGCCCTCCACAAACCCGAGAATTTGTGCGATCATTTGGCTTTGGAGAGCAGCCGAAATACGTATTGTCAAATCCACGAGCAAGTGCTACCGCGACGACCCCGCCCACCCCTTCGGCAGATTCACTAATTTCGCCAAATCAATCAGCCCAGCATGTCGCCCAACAACTTGCCTGCGTATGTCTCTTTTTCTACCGTCTCGAGAGGACATTGCTGGACATGACCACCAGAAGTTGGAGCTGATGGATCGAGAACAGCATCTTCAATGCGACGACCCAGGACATGGAAATGCTTCTGGCCGCACAGTGCCACATGGGCTCCAAGAACTTGCAGGTGCGATTATTCTGGAAACGAAAGGACTGCTTGCTGGGACGATTCCTAATGAGCTCCGGTGCCTATATAGGTTCACATGGACCCCTACCTCTACAAAACTAGACCCGACGGTGTGAACATCATCAACATCGGAAAGACCTGGTGAGTGTGTATCGGCATTCAATTTCTGCTTCAGACCAGCAATGTGGTGGAAATTTGGCACATTAGGAGTAGTTGTACTGATTGTGCGATTGTAGGGAGAAGGTTGTTTTGGCTGCCCGTGTCATTGCAACCATCGACAACCCTGCCGATGTTTGCGCCGTCTCTGCTCGTCCTTATGGACAGCGTGCGGTTCTCAAGTACGCTGCCCACACCGGTGCCACCGCCATTGCCGGACGTTTCACCCCCGGTAACTTCACCAACTACATCACCCGTTCGTTCAAGGAGCCACGCCTGATCATCGTCACCGACCCCCGAACTGACGCCCAGGCTATCAAGGAGGCTTCGTACGTCAACATTCCCGTCATTGCCCTTTGTGATACCGACTCCCCCACCGAGTTCGTCGATATTGCTATCCCAACAAACAACAAGGCTCGTCACTCCATTGGTCTTATCTGGTGGATGCTTGCCCGGGAGGTTCTCCGTCTCCGTGGCACTATCCCCTCAAGAGAGACCGAGTGGGACATCATGGTCGATCTGTACTTTTACCGCGACCCTGAAGCTGAGGAGCAGAAGGCTCTTGAGGAAGCTGAGAAGGTTGTCCCCGTTGAGGAGGCTCCTGTAGAATCTGGTTTCAACGCTGCCGCTGCTGGTGATTGGGAGGTTGCTGGAGGAGCTGCTGCTGGATTTGCCGCTGCTCCTGAGGCTACTGGAGCTGTTGGTTCTTGGGACGCCGAGCCTACGGGTGACTGGTCTGCTGAGCCTACACAAGAGCCTGCTGTTTCTGGATGGTAAATGTTGGGTTTTCATGATCTAGGCGAAATAAAAAATTTGGGTCATTAAAAAATTCCGAATTGGGTCGGTTGGGAGTTTCAGGGAGTGCACTCGGATACTTGTACATCTTTGTTTGAAATGTGGCCATGAGACAGACGCGCGGCAACATGTGGGCAAGATGCGAGCTGTATGTTTGTCAAGCGTATAGTTCATATCGTTTTTTCTTTTTTGTTCACGAGATTTTCTTCGGTCCATAAAAGCAATTAAGCAATGGTTTGGGATCACCGGAATGGCACAATTCAATGTGAGGAAAGCCCAACAACTGTATCACTAAACTGTTCTGTTTAGCCATATTGCTGCAGTTCCATAAAGCTGCAGAAAGATATTGTGAAAAACATTGAAAGCGAATCAAGCCCACAGAACTCCACGTAACGCCGCAATATATACATATAATCCAACCGAACAACCACCTCTCCTGCAATCTAATGTTGATCCCCATTTCCCTCACTTTTCATCGGTGTCTGCGGTGGAGGAGGAGGAAGTACAGGAGAGCGTGGCAGCAACTTCCCAGCAGGGTCAACAAACCTCTTTGCCTCAACAGGATCCCTCATCATCAAAAACTTCTTAACCCTCTCCTCCTGGTTTCCGCTCTCCATACTCTCCCTCCGACGCCTCATAACATCTTTCCCAAGCTCTATCGACTGGCGCTCACCAAGCTCAATCGCCTCATTCCCCGCTCCAGTAGCATAATTGATCTCAGCGAAGGAACCAAGACATGCGAGCATTACTACGATAGCAACAAAGACGCTATTTCGCGTGTGAAGTTCCTGCTGCTTCCCAGCCGCTGCATCTGCCCCCCGACTGCGCGCCTCATACCAGCGCTCCCAGTCCTCCCACGTCGCATTTTTGCTCGCATCGTTGGGGCCGCCATGTCCATACGCGGAATAGAAGTCCTCGCGGCCCTCGCGTGCTTGCCACCATTTTTCGGTACCCCTGCTGCCGCGGTGGCGGGGGTGGTAGACCGGGTGGTGAAACGCCGATGATGGTGCTGCGGCCCAGCCGGCACCATACCGGTCGTATACTTGGCGTTTTTGCGTGTCGCTCAGGATCGAGTTCGCCATGACGATGAGGTTGAATCGCTCCAGTCGTACATGGTGCGGGTGTTTTAGGTGGTAGCAACGGTGGTGGTGATGGTGGTCTGGGTGGTAGATCTTGACGAGTTCCATGTAGCGGTGCTTCGAGTATGGACCATCTTTCTTGATTTCGAGGATATCGTAGGGAGTGGGGTATTTTCCCTGCGGCCAGCGATATGGATCCAGAGCGTCCTTCACCGAGGCGTAGTTACGACGCGAGATGTGGACATGGTTGGTGACGAGGAACCGTTTGGCAATGCTCGGAAGCATCTCTTATGTGTTGTTCGTGGGGAGTTGCGGAATGGAGAGGGTTAAAAGTAGCTCTCGGGGGGTTCCCGGAGAGACATGCACAGGCATGAGGTCACAGATGTTCACTAAAATCCGCCGAATCAGGTGATAAAATTCCCGGTTCCGGATTGAGAAAAAAACCCCCGTCAAAAACCGTCAAAAACCGTCAAAACCCCGCTTATGATACATCCAGGCCCAATTATTATAGAAGGCAGTTTTAGTTTTTTACGGCCGTCATTAGTATGAGTTTTGTGTCTTCTCTTCCGCATTATAAACGATTCAGACCACCAGTTGCTCCTACTCTTCCGCCTTCCCTACATGTTCCATTCCGTTAGCAGGGGTCACAGGTTTGCTGTGATCCGCGGTTTGTAACCTCATCTTCATCTCTAGCCAAGTGAAAAACCCGGGTGATCTTATGAACTTGCGATAGAAAGCTTCAGCGGTCCTGTGACGGTGAAAACTGGTTTTTCCTTTGAAGTGCACTGAACAGCCATACGTTGACAAACTCTCCAGGAAGTCCTCTTCAGAAAAGCTTCCCATATCAATTATATTTGTATCCGGAGTAGAAGATGTTAACGTCGCAAGGTAGCGATTCAGTGGCGCCAAAAAGAGTGCTGACAGAAGTGCAAAGTGCCGGCGGACAAATCTTCCAATTTCTTGTGCTGAAAGTAACGAGAATCAGGCTTCGTATTTGTGATCAAATAAAACGAAATCACTCACGTGAACTCCCAGGGTCCTGAAGAAGTATTTCTAGCTTCCGTAGAAATGATGGGTCCTTTGCAATGTATCCCTTGTTCTCGTTGGGCATTATGTGTGACGAGGGATCAGTGGCTCGCTCAATAAACGAAGTGTAAAACATCGAAGGTGCTTTTCTCCTGAAGATGTTGTCAGGCTCGGAACACGAGCAGAGACTTGAGGAAATACCTGGTCTCAGGGCCAGCCAGATAAACGACGTGTGGCTGGCTATTTTCCTTCCCCTGCGACATTATCCTCTTCAGGAAGAAGGGGTTGGTTATGCCGATGAGATAATGGCGGAGAGGTAACTGGGACATGTGAGTGATACTCTTACCAGACATCTATTACCGATCTTACTGAATCTTGGGACGGACAAAAGTCTATTAACGATCAGCGCAGTTGGTAAAGTTATACAATGAACGCTCACCTGACTGCATGGTTAGGTACGGTCTACAGCAACCCCCAAAAGGGACAGGTCGAATTAAGTCCACCTACTTTTGTGAGGATGTACTGTTATATTGAAACTACTATAGTTTCACTTACGATAGAACTGACAAACTCGCTGGCACATGCTGGATCATCTGCCAGTATAACTAGAGGTTCCGAAAGTAAGGCCTGCGTGAGTCCCAAATCATCAGACTTCCTTCCCACTGCGCTTGTGATCGGAGGGTTCCGTACTCGTTCAAATATGATGTAGAGCTCCGAGAGAGATGTCAACAAATGTGCTAGTCGCGACCAGGAACCCGTAGGCTCTGAGGTATGTATTTCCTTATACTCGACACGGAGATCTGCTTTGGATGAAGTGCGCGACATAAGTCCTTGGAGTGGGAAGCAATTGTGAGGGGGTCTGTAGGGAATTATCAGCTGGACGACACCAGAGCTGGAGCAGACATGACCAAAGTTGCAGACGAACATGTGAACTTCCAGTATCTCTCCAAGAAAAGGTAGTTCTTTGATTCCTATCTGTGGCGGACCCCAAGCTGCAATATTTGAACAAGCACTCTCGACCAGCGCCGGACTTACGGTGAACTCCAGCATGGAGACCGTCTTAACAATGTGACTGAACAGCGGCGGAAATTCGTGTTGCGATACTTTAAGACATTAACTGCGGTGACCCCTCCAATCCCGCAATCAGCACTCACAGAGGATCAAAGACTTTTGTCTGAAGTTCCGTCTGGCGGATACATCTCTCTTCTGCCGAAATAGACAGTACCCATACCAATGCATAGGATCGTCTGGATTCGTTTCGTGGGGAACATTGGGGGATGTATGCCGGAATTTGAAGTGGAAGGCTGAGTCTTCGATTCTGTCGGGGTTGCTTTTCTCGGGGAAGCTGTAGCCAGGTCAATCGCGGCATGCTCTAGTCGACAGCGCAGGGGAATCAGACCTGCTGAAGCAGATAGTCTGAATGTCTGTTGCTGAAAGCTCCGTAGACGGGAACATATATTCGATTTCCACCCCAACTATGATTCAACAAGGGTTAGGTACGATTCAATGCCAACATTGGATGTTTTCTCTGGACACACCGTCAATGTTGAAGTCACATACGACGCTTAATTGCCGCACTCAGTAAGCTTTTTGCAGCTTCATGTTCAGAAGTAGTAGGCTAGAGCTTACAAGGCTATCATCCACTGTCTCAATGCATCTAAATCAAATGAGTAGCTCTGGAGGTCATTGGCGAACAAGGCTGCGGTGAAGGCCGAGTCGTTAATATCAACGACCTCACCAACAAAAGCCATCGCATTCCGAGAAAGTTGAATTGTTTTTTTGTCGACGTTGATTCAGAGACCCACAGCTGTGGATGGGTGTCAGAATGGTGGGTGGAATGGGTGTGGTATATACCAAGCAGCTGTGTTTGATGTGTTGTCAATGGTGGCTCGAGCGGTGTGGCTTGCGTGGCGCTGTCTCACATTCTGCATTATGCATTGTGCATTGTGCGGGGTTTAAAGCCAACCAACAGATGGACCAGATAACAAAAAGAACTGCAGAAGTGAGGCATCCATCCACTCGCTGCCTTGCATTGTACACTCTTTGTACTTCATGTGGTCATTGTGATGTGCAATATGCGCCTTGTATCTATCTCATCCAAGAGTTTCAATTCTGCTCCTAAACATGGCAGGGAGGGTCAATTGAATGAAGCTAACAGAAGAACGGGACTACCGGTAGATACCCACCTGGAAATTGGGCCACTACTAAAATTTCAAAGAACGGCCACAACAGCGATGACTCTTTCCTGCCTACAGTGAATTGTTGCTGCTGATGGAGAACACGCTGACTCGGAGAAAGAAATGAAAGGTGGTTATTGGTGAAAAAGAAGAGCAAGAATTCAAAAACAAGAGCATTCAAGTTGAGTCGTAGTCACGTGTTAAAACAAAAATCTGATATCTTTCACGTGTCTCGCAACTCCTACATACCCCAATTCCACACAACCATGGGCCAAACTCCCTCCTCCGGTGCCGGGACTTCTAGCCCACCTCGTGAGCCATCTGAGACACCTTCCAAAACCTGCTACTACGAGCTACTCTCCATCGGGCGTACCGCAACCCAGGACGAGTGCGTACAACTCACCCTGTCCTCCCGTCCAACTTCATCCAAAGTAACATCCAAATCATCTACAGCATAAAAAAGGCCTACCGCAAAAAAGCCCTCGAGCTCCACCCTGACCGTAACTTCAACGACGTTGAGCGCGCCACTCAGCTCTTCGCCGAAGTCCAAACCGCATACGAAATCCTTTCCGACCCGCAAGAGCGCGAATGGTATGATTCACACCGCGATGCCATCCTCCGCGGAACCGATCGCGACAGCGGCGATGGTGCTGCTGCGACAGCAAGACCCGCCGATGTGACCACCAGTGAAAATGTCCTCTCATGGTTTATACAATTTTCGACACGGATGTCATATGACGACAGCAACCCGCGGGGCTTTTATGCTGTTCTCCGCCAGGCATTTGCGAAGCTTGCAGATGAGGAGGTTGTAGCGGCCGAGTGGGAGGGCGTGGATCCAATCCATTACCCAGCCTTTGGTGGCGCAAGTGATACCTACGAGTCCGGGAGTGTCCGGGAATTTTACCTTGCATGGAGCAGTTTCTCGTCCAAGAAGAGCTTTAGCTGGTGTGATGAACACCGTTACACTGATGCGCCCGACCGTAGAGTGAAGCGGTGGATGGAGAAAGAGAACATGAAGCTTCGGGAGACGGCAAGAAGGGAGTTCAACGACACTGTTGTCTCCTTTGTGAAGTTTGTTCAGAAGCGGGATCCGAGATTTACACCCAACACTCAGACTGAAGCAGAGAGACAAGCTGCATTGGCAAAGCTGAGTCGCGAGCAGGCAGCACGACAACGCGCCGAGAACGCGAAGAAGCGCGGAGAGTACAAAGAGGCGGACTGGACGAAGGTTGGCGGAGACTCGGAAGAGGATGGACTAGAAAGCAATGAAGAGGACGAGGAAAAGAGTGAAGAGGAGGAAGAGGAAGAGGAGGTAGAAGTAGAGCGCTGGGAATGCATAGTGTGCAAAAAGGTCTTCCAGAGCGCAGGGCAGATGAATGCACACGAAAAGAGCAAGAAACACACCAAGGCCGTCCAGCAATTGAAGCGGCAGATGATGAAGGAGAATAAGAAATTTGATTTGGATCGAGATGTTCGGGGGAAGGAAAAGCCACATGATGCTGAGGTTGAGCTTACGCCTATGGACGATGATGATGACAACGCTGCGATGGAGGATATACTAGATGACATGCTCAAAGTGGAGGAACACGCTAATGAAAAGGCAGAGCATATACCATCAACCACGGAGGGCGGACCCGAGGCCGAGGACAGAGCATCAGACTCGGAGAAGCCACCTGCATCCGAAACCAAACCAGCACCAGAACTAGAGCCAACCGCAGATTCCGACTCGGATGAATACGTCTCGCCGGAAAAGTTCTCTGCACGCATCCTCGGGGAAGACGAAGATCGAGATGGACTCTCAAGCGGGCTTGCATCAACAACAATCTCGGACCACGAGAGCTCCAAACCCGCTACAAAGATGGGGAAAGCGAAGGCAAAGCGAGCAAAACGCGCGCAGAAAGCTACTGAAGCGGAGGATCAGAAGTCACAAACGACTGATGTCAGTTTCTTTGAGATACGAGTTGGTGGAACAATGGCTAACTTATCGTTCTGTTTTAGTTCAACTGTGCGTCTTGTAACGAGCGATTTCTTTCGAAGTCAAAGCTTTTCAGCCACCTGAAAGAAAATCCAAAGCATGCAAAGCTTGTACCTATAAACAGTGGTGGTGGTGGCGGTGGCGGTAAAAAGAAGGGGAAGCGGTAAAGACTGAATTTTTGTGGCGTTTTTTGGCATTGGCATATTGGAACATTGGCATCTTAGAAGCGTATTAGACCTTTTCATTACTGGCGTATTGTGGCAGCAGCGGTGGGTATCACTACATTCATTAGTACATAAAGTTATAGAAGGCAGCCCTAGAATTATACACATTGATTCCTGCTTCTTTCCACTATTACCCACCCACCGGTGAAGCAGCCATCCGCTCACTTCTCCCAAATGCTGGCGTCAACGAGGCCTTCGCTTTCTCCGCCCCACTCGCCTGCTTCCACCGTATCTCACGATCCGCCACAAGCTGCAGAAAATATTTCTCTGCCTCAAACGTACAACTATAACTGATTGGCTTCCACCCAAGGCGGTTCGGCGTTTCCACAGTAGCCCCCCTCTCCACAAGCGTGCGTATAACCTTGAGATGTCCATACGCAGCCGAATAATGCAGTGCCGTATTCCCCAGGCCATCGGCCACCTCCGGATCTGCGCCCATATCTAGCAATATCTTCATGCCATCAGTCGGCGCCGGAATAAACACGGAGGAGAAGGGAAAGGAGGGGAAGGGAAAAACTCAATGTTTTTACACGGTGGGTGTTTTGTAAGGGGGGGACAAACATTAATAACGCCATCACGCCCCGCCATCGCAGCCACCATAATCGCAGTGACACCCAGCCGGTTTCTCCAATCCAGACTCTCCTGGAAGCGGGTGGCAAGGAAATGCACCACCTCCTCATGGCCCTCGGCTGCCGCAGCCATCAGGGGCGTGTCACCGACATTGTTCTTGCTCACACCATCACATTCGTGGTCTGCCACTTCGACAAAGTATCGGACAATGCTGAGATGCCCGAACTGTGCTGCGAGGTGGAGCGATGTATTCCCTGCCAGGTCTGGGTTGAAGACCGATTTGGGGTTGTTTTTGAGGATGCGTTTAACTCTATTGGATGTTAGTGAAGGGGAAGAAAGAGAACGGGGGGATATACATCAGGAGGTTGTCGGCGTGGATGCCACGCCGGAGACGAATGGAAACATCAATCCTGAGGGTGAACGGTTAGCTACAGCTGCAAATGCAGAGAGTGGAAGTACGCACATGGTTATAAGGACAACATATATTGTTGGTGTAGCAGTTGGGAGTTTTGAGGTGGAGCTCTTGCTCTAAGTTTAGTTAGCTTGACGCGGAACCTGGTTATCCCAGACGCGAATACGCGGTAGCAGCGGTTGTTGACATACATCTTGACGACAATAATATCTTGGCTATACGAGCCCTTGGTCGAGAAAGACAACTGTGAGTTCACTTTCCTTAGGACTCCCAACTCTACTATACAGTTATCTGCATAACAGTATCACCGACAAACGAGATGATAAATAGTGTAGTAGAACTCGTCATTGACTGCAATGTATACGGTACTACAGAAAAACCCCAATCAGAAGAACCTAGAGGTATCAGAGGAAATTTAGACAAAAGCAAGCAAATCAACAGTATCTGCCACTTCTAAAGAACCTGTACAAGTAGAATAAGGAAAACAAAAGATAGCGAAATTGGACAAACATTTAACTACACCTCAACTCCAACCCAGCAACAAACCTAACAGACCATCTCATCCAACTGATGCATGAAACCAACCAAATTATTCCCACACATCTTCTCCTTCTCTGAGAGTAACCCCTTTCTTTGAGGGGAGTTTCCTCCAGATTCGTAGCCAGAGTCGGCTCTTGATCGGACTGAGCACGCTGGCGATGAATGAGGGCTTGATACAAAAGATATTGAATAGTCCGGCTTCGGCTCGATGCTGATCGACTTGAGGTTTGGGCAGTTCTTCTTCGCTACTTCAAAAAGAAGGTTGTATTCGTCAACCGAATGTTGGTTTGAGGAGGTATATGAAATGTTCTTTCTGCAGCTTCCGCGGTAATAATTTTTCCACTTAGAGTCGCAGTAACCCGGAAACATTGGACGGTTAACCACGAGCTGCTCCAGACCCTCACTCAAATGTTTGATGACCCCAATAAGCCCTTGAATAGTAACACCGAGGGTGTCATCAAGAACGAGGACTTTTCCGTGCTTAGAAGGGTTCATGCAACCCACGAGCCAGTACAATAAACAGTCGTCAAATCCTCGTAGATTGTAGATCCTAAGGGTCTGAAGCTTCTGGAATGTTGGGTAGAGATGATGTGTATTACTGTTGGGCACATCGAAGTTGTAGGTAGGGTAGTAACCATTTTCAAGGGGGGCCGAAGAAGTAGGAATGTTGCCATCAATGTTGATTTCTTCGAGTGAATGTGCACCCATAGAAGCAATAGCCAAAAAAAGGAAGCGACAATGTTGGAGGTCGGGAACGAAAAGCTTTCGTCCGTTCCCAATGGTGAGTTTCTTGAGGTCATGAAAGTGGCCTACAGGAAGCGATAGTACCAAGGTTGCTTCGCAGACCACTTCAAATGCTCCTGGAAAATCAAAAACAATAGCAGACACGCCTCCGTGGAATCGTAGGAGCTCGCAAAAATCGGGGACGACTCGGTTAAGTCTGTGACTAGGGACTGTCGCCCCGAGAACTTCGAGGTCGTCGTAGGTATCGGAAGAAAGCCGCTGATTAGATGTGTTACCAAGTGTTGGAATAAAATTGTAGCTATGAAGTGGACTTACTAGGTTTTGTTCCCACAAGACAAGGAGATGATGGATGGTCTTTGCTTTTGATTGTTCATAACGACTGGTTCCAATGTCGTTGACGGTATAAGTAAGGTTATTAGGCGAGCGAACAATTCGGGTGTCCTGAAGGAGCCTAGAGTAGTGCCAAAGGAGAGGGTGGGAATATGCGATATTGTGAATGTCGATTCCGTCGAGGTATTCCGAGATGATCTTATAAAGGATAGGCGAGGGAAGGTCAAGAAGGTTGATCTTGTAGGTAGGCTTTTCTGCTTCGATGTTGCTGGGGTAGAGAGAATTAGCCATTGTTGCTGAGCTGATAGTGGCTGGGACAATTGGTGCTGATTGCTTGACTGAATGGCAGTTAGGTGGATGAATGGGAAGAGAAGACGAGAGTGAATCGCAACTTCAGGTTTTAAGAGCTTGAATCAGTCACGGGTACACTGTTTAAAATGCCGCCCAAACATTAATTGCTCTAGGAAACGTTCTCGAAGCATTCTCGAAGCTGTAAAGGACCCCAGCCCCGCCGACGTAAATGGCAGGATGACACTTGAGTGATGATATGTGAATGGCTTTGTGCTTACTTGACGGGACAGTCTACTTAGTAGACAAGACCGCCACAAATGGTCAGTCGGTACAAGGGTGTTATGCAAAGTTCTATTGCATGTACATGTTTACCAGGTATGCACGACAGCTTTGCGCCGAGTCGAAGTAAAACTGATACGCTTCCATCATGGCTTTTGGTATTCATGACCCACATACATTTTGCTATATTATTCATTATTACCCGTCGTATGCAGCAGATCCAAAACACCAATACCCGACCACAAAGCAAGGAAATACAAGTAGGAGTGGAGGAGTACGTATAACAGACATTAAAATAGGCCTGAGAACACACCGTATCACACAACATTACAGCCCATGGAGAAGTATAACAACACCAACAAAGAGAACATGTCACTTTCAATGCCCACTACAATCTTACCTCCACCTCATATCTGGGGACCAGCTCCGACAAAACCACTACCCTGATATATCAATCATCCTAACCTTAACTAAGTTCCAATCCTCCATAACTCCACATCCAAAATTTCAAACTTCCCTCCAGTATCCTCGCTCAAGGGCTCATTCCCAAACGTAGGACAGCAGCTCGACACACCCTTCTCAAAGGTGTCGTCCAACCAGAGTCCGTATTTGCCATCACTGTTAAGTCACATTAGCCATTCCATCTCCTTTCGAATATGGAGGGTAATTGGAACTTACCCTCCACCCACTGAGAGAAAATGGTTTTCGCATAGAATCATATAGTCGTTTATCCCCGAGTACGGAAAAGCCTTGAACCTGATCCGTTCATGGGTATCTGGTGTTGACGTTCCATCCGGATTCTCTTCAGGCTCGGGTGTGCTCCCTTCCGGTGGGGGCGGCAGAACCATAGCTTTCCACAGAAAGCATTCGCCGGTACCGTAGTATCTTCCTGAGGGACGGAAGGGCTCATTGACAAAGGCGCCAAAAATCTGTGCACACCCATAACACCCATGCCCGTGCTAATTAGCTATCCGCACCTGGATGCAAGCTTCTGAGGCTGCAGGAAATGGATAATTTACCCCGCCAAGGCTATCCTTCACAACTAGCACGAATGCGCCCTTCTTTTCCTGCGACCGGTTGTATAGAGTTGCCAATGACACGCCGTGCTGCTCTAGCGAGTATACCAGCATCCATGTATCGTGAAGCTGGAGTCGCGCGGGTAGTAAAATTCTGATTTCCTCGGCGAGCGCACGAGAGAGGAGATGTGACGTTGTGGTAGAGGAGTATCCTGTGAGGTGCAATGGCGGTAGTGGGGGTGGAGTAAATGGCGACGGTCGTCGTGATGGTACCTTCTCCGACAGCGGTGGAGACTGAGAGCGCTGGGGATAAGGGTCCGAGGAGGTAAGTCTGTTGAAAGTCCATGACAGCGCCGACGTCAAGCTGCCTGGAGTGGGGAGAAGGGCGCTATAGGAGCTCTTCCGGGACGGCGATGAGGGTGGTCGCTCTAAGCCCATAGTGATAGATACTTAGTACTTAGTAGGTGAATTGGTTGCTTCCTTTGTTTGTACTGCCAGCTCTGATTCGGGTAGATTTGTTTTTCCTTGCCGTCTGCAAGATAAGTATCGCATGTATGGGCGTTTTGAAATATGTGGGGCGGTGAAAGTGTGGACCGTTGACCAAGAAGTGGGAATTCTTATCGTCAGCTTTTACTTATTCTCCTTGACGTGCTTTATTTTATTTTTCAATATTTACTTTTGGCCGAGACCGTATCTCCATCATGCAGAACACAAAGGTGCACCCAATGCGCTTTAGAGAAACATCGACTCCAACCTGCAAGTCGACGGTTCTAGCCTCCCTTCTTGCGCTGCTCTCACGCACTCATAGAGGAGGGCTGTAGCTGCGGTTCGGTGTAGTATGATACTTATGACACATATGATTTAATATGGTACGAGTTGACATTGGGGTTGGATTCCATCACTCTGCCAGTGTTCAGAGGGGAAAGTATACCCTGGCAATATAAAGGATGGGTGTGCAGGCGTTGCAACGGCACACAATACCGGTCTTTTTACTAAGGCACTCAGTTTATTGACGGTTCATAAAAAATGCACCCACGAAAATGTATTAGGACTGCTTCTTTGGTCGTCGAAGACCGAATTTGTGATCTTGCAAAATCGATGGGGTTTCTTGCCGCAAAAAGGTGAAACAATCTAGCGTGAATCATCGTGTAAAAATAACCGCCAACTTTCAGTTACCACAACGCATTTAGAGCGACCAAAGGCTTGCAGTACGTCGCCCCAGACGTTGTCCAGTGCTTAACCTTCAGTAGACTAAAGGTCACATCACTAAAGGTCATGTTCGCTCTTCCTTTCCGCATCAACAACCTCAGCCGCATTCTCCCTGAGCTCTATTACTACCACCATGCACCTATCCTGTCTCCTCTTCCTAAATGGCTTCCCCGGCGCTAGTAAGCTCACTATCGCTCGCCAACTCCACGCCGAGCTGGCACCTCGGAGCAGACTGACGACAACAATATCCTAACTGATCTCGCCGAAGCCATTTGTCCGGGCCGCTCAGCAGCTCGTCATCAACTCCGGCGTGATATCCGCCGTGTAGCCTTCGATGCTTTGGCCTCCCTGCCGGACCCGGATACAGTTCTCATCACGACATCTGCCAGCGCTGAAACCCCTAGTGACATCGCTCCCTTTGGTGAATACGCAGATATAGCGAGGAGACACGGGTGCCGATGATAGTGGTGAATTTGGTATGTGACGAAGGGCAAATGCTGCCAGACTGGCTAGCAAGGAGCGGAGAAGCAGCAAGACCAAGCTGATGGACACGAAGGTGCTGGAGGGATTGAGACAGAAGTTTTTGTTGTTGGATCCGAGGAAGCATGAGGAGGAGACAAAGGGAGTGGACGTACAGTTTGTGGAGTTGGATACGTCGACGATGGGCGTGGAAGAGGCTGTTAAAGAGATGCTGGGGGTTTTGATGGACGGGGATGACTCGGATGAGACGACTGTTTGATGATCATGATGTGTGAATATTTCCTTTGTTGGTTTGATTGGGATCTATCTAAACAGTGTAAGCAAATTCTGGGTCTGAAAATTGCACCGATGCAGACTGTGGTTGTGGGGTTGTGGCTTTGGGGTGCATCCCCGAAACGTTCTGCTTTGAGCGGCTTTGGAGCTTAGGGTCCCTGGGCTTTGCGATTCGCAGGCTTAGGATTTCGCAGTAACTGCTTTCGGGATTTGGGCGGGTCTAGGCGGCTTTCGGTCTGCGTCCTTCGAAAGTTTGGGTAGTCTCGAGCGCTGGTGTACCACACACCGAGACTAAAGCTTGGGTTTGAGGCAACTTGCCGACCGACGAAAACCCTGCGAACGATAGCACATAAGCGAGACAGATGATTCTTTCCTCCAGGATTTAACGAATAGTTATCTAGTTATTTCTTCAGCTCAGCACAACCTCCGCCGCCTTCATCGGCTCCTCCATTGTGGAAAAGCTCAACTATGATGGCACTGTATCCAGGGTCTCCCTGACTCGTCCCTCTGTTTTCAGTATCTTCAGCCAGGGTCCCATCACCCACGAACCGAGGGAGATAAACAAAATATTATGAAATATATCCAGGTTATCCTCGGGTTTACGAACGGAATGATCCACCCCCTCATTATGCAACTCTGGTCTGGATCAATCAGCCGGGGGTCGACATCGGAGAGAATGCACGGTACTATACCGCACGAGATGGCTAAACAAATCTCAGTAAACCCCCTAAGGGCTCCTTCTCTGCTTTGTCCTGGGTGGAGAATTTTGGAGACTAGCTTAGGACGGCTTTGTATCCCTAAGAACTATATGACCTTCCTTGTAGTTTACATTATGATTTCTAATACTATGTTCCCAGACCATGGAAACGAGCCCTTTCAGACAAGCTGCTTCAGGATGGCATCTTTGCAGGTAACCCTTCCACCACCGTGGGGTGGACGGTAGACGGGGACTGTCATCAGTCCAGGAAAACTCGATACACTAGCAATAATCAATCGAGAGATCCTCCAACTCGGGAAGATGTAGAGACACGCGGTATGGCATCACTGTTCCTAAGCGGCTAGGCTTGAAGCTTGACCAAGTCAGACTGGATAATTTGAGAGCAAGGCCGGACCGGATTACGAGTCAGCGGATTTAGGTTTAGCCATCTATATATTCATTAGAGAGTAGAGAATTAACAGCCAGTTGTTGGCAGCCACTTACCGGTATTCATTTGAGTATACAGGCATACAGATATCGGCCGGTATCATCTGGATTATACGGGCTTGACCCATGCTGGCTGGTTGTCAGGAACCTACCACTTCCTGTGAACGGCGGCGGACCGGGTATGGCTTCTTCCAATGGTAACCAGTCTAGCGGGGCTACGAACCTGGAGATGCCAGCGAGGGCACCGGGCCGCTTAGGACAACTGACTTCCATTTCTTAAGAGTACTATCGACCCACCGATCAAGATACTGAGGATCCCTCGACTCATAGCAGCTTTTCGTGTGGATATTATGTGAGGTGACGGAACTAGTGAAGTAGGATTGGGAAATTTTGGAAGCCCGTAATAGCCTTCAGTATGATGTCCATTCTAGAGGATGTTATAATAGAGCAGAAGCTTGGGTTATACAATCATCGGCCAGACAGGCATAGAATGGACGGCCTGTGTATACTTTTCTCCCTAGGGGGGGGGTGCTGCGCTCCGCTACCGGTAGAGTTTCCGATTAATTAAATGGCTTTTCGAGCAAGCTAGCTATGCCTAAGTTAACCTTGCAGATTACGTTTTGTTTATGGTGGACTGCATCCGTTTTAAGTTTTGAGGTTATGGGAATATCAAGCGATCACGTAGTAAATATATCAGCCACCTCTTCCCATTCGCATACATAAACTAGTTTACTCCTGTACCGATATCAAAATTCAGTAGAACTCCCCCAGTAGCCTATACCCCCATAACTAAGCGACTGGACTCCCTTTCCCAGCCTGTTAAACCACCTCACCATTCATAGACACAATGTAAGGCACTCGCAAGGATGCGTCCTAGTAGTTCAGTACGGGAACAACTTGCATAAATCCTTCGTTTCGTCAAGGTTGTGCAGAAGCTCATCGATGTAGCCAGTTACCCCGGACATGTGATGTACTAGACAACACGCCCTACGAAATTTGGGCAAATGCGGTCCCGGGATAACTCGTCTCGTGCCAAACACTAGCGGTTCCGGAAGAGCTTTTGAATTGAATAATCCGGGATCTTGAGGTGGTATCATATGAGTGCGGGATTTGAACGATGCTTCCGGCCCAACTTTGTACTGATTGGACCATGTGTATCAACCTGCCGAAAGGAATACGAAGGGCATGTACTGTACTGTACTGAGCGTAATAGTTTGTACAAGGTTTCTATTGTAACAGCTTTAATCAACGGATGATTGGTGTAAAAGCAGAAACAGCTGAAATTAACGGATGGCACTCTGTGACACCTGACGTCCGAGCTCGCTACAATACAAGCAACACGGAGGTGTTGCAAAGGCGCTTGCTAGCAAGGGTACAAAAGCTTAAAACAGAGCCTCCCTGCATATGACGTCATATATGATACTTTCTAACAACTCCACACATCGTGTCGAATATCAAGAAAACTCTGTACTTAGACTGGCGCGGGCCCGTTGAGGTAGCGTGGTTGCAGAGTGACCAGATGAAAGGGACATGATATATTCCCAGAAACTCCACAAATTAAATAAGTACATGTATTAGAACAGAGTCAGAATCCAAAAGTATAAAGAGAAAAAGTAGATAGTGAGAAGTAGGGAAGAAAACGCTTGTAAATCAAATGTAACCGGAAACCGTACCAATAAATGCAACATCACAAAATCTATAATTCGTTTGGTATCCGCGCTCTCAGCTAAAAACAGAGTATCCCATAAATTATACTCCTATCACCCTGTCCAAAGATTACGGCAATGCAAAAAGCAAACCCATTCGCGCCAGTCCAGTTCTTTTATACGATTTTTCCTCAATTATCCAGACCTGTCGACCGGAGACACACCCATTTTACATGATACACTAGTCAAAACTCAGTCATGTCCGTCAGGTAAGGAATGGGGTACATACACAATCCTGTTCCTTCTGCTGCTGTGGAACACCCATTTCCTCGAACGTCTTCGGACCCTTTCCGGGAGGTTTCGCTGGTGCAGCAGCGGGCTTCGGCGTAGGGGCTGGCTCTGGTGCGGCATGCTGTGGAAGGTGAGACTGTGTAGGGGCAGGGGCAGGGGTAGGGGTAGGCCAAGCACCAGCCTTTGGAGAAGGCGATGATGGCAATCCAACTGGCTTTCCATTGGGACCGGGACTCATTGGAGTCGGGGGTCCATTGGCTACGGGAAGTCTTCCCGAGTATCCGGATGGCATGGTTCCCGTGGGTGGAGCTGGAGACTTGGGCGGCCGTAGTGCAGGTGATCTAGGCGGTTTTGGGATAGGGGCTTCGAATCCTATGTCAACTGGAGTGGGGCGATGTTTGTTATCGGGTCCAGGTCCAGGTCCAGGTCCAGGTCCAGGTCCAGGTCCAGCACCATATTGATCTGAGGGACGAGAATTAAGTGGATATCCCTGGGATCCGGGGTACGGCAGCCTACCAGGTCCTTGCGATCCCGACGGCCTCCTGGATGGTCCGGGCCCGGGATTGTTCAGACTCATGCCAGTATTTGTTCGTGGAGGACCAGCAGGATATGTTCCAGCTGGTGGTATCATTCCAGGTCCTCCGGTAGCTATAGAAAATGGCCTGTTAGCGAGATGAGCACCAGATATTGGACGAGGCGAAGGACCATATCCAGCGGCAGAGGAAGGCCGTAAAGGACCTTGATTTCCAGGGACCAGACTATTAGAGGATCCAGGATGACCAGGATAAGGGAGTGCAGTTCCAGACCTGGGAGGGAGTATGGCCGATTGGGCGGCTCCATGGGGCATACCGTACGCATCAGTTCGGATGAAGTTCGTGTTGAGAGGTGGGATTGAACCCTGTCGGATGGGGTGCAACTGGGGTTCTTGAGAAGGCGGAGGACCTGGAGGATAGTTATACTGTCCACCTGATGGGATGCCTGGGTCTGGCATATCAACCTCTTCAATAGGGGCTGGCAAGGTAGACCGTCTTGCAGTCAAGGGATTCGACTTCCGCATGGATCCATGGCGTGCCTTGATCTTGGAAATTGCTACATTTTCATGGTCCTTACGGGAAAGGGTCTTTGATCTGGAAATACCATCAATACGTCCGCTGGCGTCTTTGTTACCATGCTCCGCAGCCTACATACGCGTTAATATCTATGGACAAGGGCATATAAGTGTCTATGCAATCACCTTGGCATACCAACGCTGAGCTTCCTTCAGGTCAACTTGCACATACATGCCAATTTCGTAGAAGTACCCTTCGCGATGTTAGCGAGAAGAACCCGACCAAAGGCCTCCTACGGATACATACCAATAGCGAACTCAGCAGTCCCGAGCCCACTTGCTGCTGCTTTCTTGGCATACACGTACGCAAGTTCTTCGTTTTTGTCGAAGACGCCTTCGTGGCCACACAAAAACCACTTGCTGATAGCCATATCTGCCTCGGCTTCACCTTGTCTAGCAGCCAGCGCGTTGTAATGTAGAGACATTGCAGGATCGAAGTCGCAATTCAGTTGGCATAACTCATATGCGGTCCCCATCTTGAGTTGAGCGCGCTGAACAATTATCAGTCACTGGTTGAAATTAGAGAATTTGGCACAGAAAACATACCGCAAACCCCAGAAAAGCCGCTTTTTCGATCATTTCTTTAGCCAAGTGTAGATCAACAGGTAAGTAACCTTCGGGGACATCGATTCCAGGTAGTTCACGAGCTAGAAGCATGCCATATACCTGCAACCCCAGCGTTAGAATTTTGGTACCGACAACACTGCTCCACACCATAATACTCACGTAGGCACCCTGAGGAGCATTCTCGTCCGCAGTTTCAGCAGCAATCCGTATCAAATCACTTCCTCTTGCGAAGTCTTGTTTATATCCGTGCTGACCGAGTAGTGTCATCATGCCCAACCGCTGTAGACATGTTAACGTCTTCCATCAACAAAATGTTTGGGTCACCAACATAATTGGAAGCCGAATCCCCAGCACGCGCACCCCGTTCATAGCGTTGGATGGCCTTCTGTGGCTCGTTGGAGTTTTCAAACTGCATGCCCATTCGATACTCTGCTCGAGCAAAGCCCTTGTCCGCAGCCCTTGCGTAACATCTGAATGCATCCTTCTTGTCTGTCCGGAATCCAAACTTTCCAAACTCCAGCCAATTGCCTCTCATGAACTCGGCACGGGGGTGACGCTGATCCGCCAAAAAGCTGACAACGTTGATCGCATCCGTCTTGATCTGATGCTCAAGAGCCGGCGTTTGCGGCCGCCCTGGCGGATCCGCAATTCGCGTATAATGATTCATCGCAATTTCAACGTAGTTCAACGCATCCTGGGCCCATATCAACTGCATCTCTGGATCGTTGGACGAAAGTACATCCATCCGGGCGCCCTCGATTTGCATCGCTTTTTCTTCATCGGAAGGCGGGATATTAGGACATGGGTTGATGAGCCTGGGGAAAGGAGAGTACAAAGGCTCTTCGACCTGCGAGTCGAACCGGCTCAGGTAGTCGTCTGCAATTGAGGAATGGTATGAAGAGTGACGATCTTCACTTATGGGCCTCGACCCTGGTCCCTGTGACGAGGGCGGTGTGGCATAGGTGTCGTGGTATCCTCGATGTGAAGCATTTCTGCGGTCCCTAGGATTGTTTGCCTCGAGCTCAAGGTGTTCAAGGCTGTCGGCGATCTGAACAGGTACCTCTGGCATCAGACTGGTTGGGGATTTGGCTATGTTAGCAAAGAAGTTGAACTGGGCAGACGGACGAAACAAAGAATGAATGAATACAAGGTAAACAAGCGTAAAGGGGGGATGGTAGGAGGAAGAGAGAGGGGAGGCAGGAAGGGGGAAGGAAGGTTGTTGAAAAGGGGAAAGAAGGGAAAGAAAGAGAGGAACAAACCGCTGAGGAGCGGGAGACACGATGTTCAACTCCGGCATCATGTAGTCGTCCCTTCCAGGATAAAAGGTTGCACCTAGATCGTTGGCCATTCTTCCTCGACTGCCTACTTTTAAAGTGCGAAGTCAAAAGCAGCTTAGCCAAGAACTCAAGAGTTCGCGGAGGTCCGGGCGGGTCAGGCGGCAGAACCACCCACTCACCTCGTTGAGCTGGAACTTGAGGCCCGCTGTTGCCGCGCTGGCGGTATAGATACTGGTTCCCTGAGTGAGCCATTTGTACTGCAAAAGAGTAGCAGAAGACGTTTCGCTCAAAAAAGGCCGTTTGTTCGGACACGGGTTTTGCCCTCCGTGTTGTCGCAAACAAACCTCTAGTGATTGGCGCGGGGTATAGGTATTTACCTGCTCAGAGCCTCGAGGTTGCTAACCTCTCTAGGAATAACGCAGCCGCACGCACGGTCGGGTTCGGTCTTTTAATTTCGGGTGAGAGAACCTGGAAAGATGTCGAAGACGATAGTTTCGTCAGCCAGGAATACGTATGCGAAGGTAGGTATGCGGAGATGGCGATGGTGTTGCGTATCACAACGACTGCCGGATGAGGGGCGATCATATGGCATTAATATTTCCATAGAGGTTGTTCTATAGCTCTACCAAGAAGCAAGGGGAAACACCAGAAGTTCAAAATACGAGGCGCAGACTTCAGCCGCGCCCTAGTGAACAGTAGAGTACAATACATTGCCTTGAGAATTAGAGAATAGGAATCATCAAAACCCGAAGCAAAGCCACAATCGAAATAGATTACTCTTTATATGTTCCTGTGCTACATTGAAAGATATACATAGGGTACTGTAGCCTGTTAATGCCAACGACTTGCGCACGTTTCGTCTTCTTCGGTATCCAGCCGCTGATAGTATGGGTATTTACGTAGGGTAGTACTCTATTTTGCATCCAAAATCGTTACGCCGGTGATTTGAAGCCATTCCTCATGCAAGTGCTCCATCTAATCTATCAACTCTGCTGTCGGAGGTTCAGTAGATTAAACATGTCACGGTTCTGGAACTCTAACGAGATGGCATTAACCTTCTGCATATTATGCAAGCTCGAGTGGGGTTTAGTTTTCTCATCGTAATTGAGTAGAGTTGCTGGCAGTAACATAGCCACAGCATACTTCGGCGAGCATTTCTTCACGGAAGACTCCCTTTTTGTTTGTGGGAGGATGCACTGCCTGTCGGCCTGCATTCTTTTTGGCGCCACTTCCTGAATCAAAGCGACGGTAGGTCCATCAGTTGGGGGAAAGTTTATCGGACTCGGTAGTTTACTGCCAAGGTTCTCCGTTCAGGAACAGCAGCCTCGTGGCGGTGGGACTAACCGCATCTCTTCGGCAGCTACCCGCCGACATCTGGAGGACCAAACTTATTCACTCAAAAAAATCTCTCCACTGGATTGTGGGAAGTTGATTGGTAGTTATCATACAAATTCGTGACACGAGCGTTTCGTGATAAGCTGTCTGAAACGATTGGTACAAGAACCCCCAATGTACGCGCTGCAAGGACACTCTTCATGCCACTTAGTACCTACATATTGTTGTAATCAACCATGAAGCACGGAAATCGGTGGATGGAGCAACCGAAGAGCTTGTTGGACGAAGTCAAGAGAAGGAGGGGCGACCTTGGCGCCAAACCAGAGTGGAGAGATCCCTTGCTGCAGCCCCTTGTACAACTGCAACTACAACTAGAATCAATATTGCGATTTTACCACTCTCACCTTTCGTACTGCTCCACCTCCACCAGCTCCAACCGCCGCTTCATCCCCTTCCGCCAACATTTATTGTTGTTTCTTTTGGTCATTTCATTTCTTGTAATAAAAGCAGTGATCAGGACGGCGGCCTTGCGTTGCAGAGTCTCGTGCGACGAAAGTCACCTACTACCCTCCTTTCAGCAACAGCAACAGCACCATCACGACCGATTTCGTTCTGCTGTCGTGCCACGGTTTTCAAGAACTGCTTCCTCTCAGCATCACATTGCGCACACTCCCGTAACGGTGCCTGGAGTAGTCCTACCTATCAGCAGTTCAGCTGGTTCTGAACAAAGAGCCCCCTAGCTACCTACCGGTCTTTAAAAGCTTGTCCACTGGGCGTAGAACGCTCACAGGCAAGATGAACATGGAAATGTCGGACCGATCGATCACCCCACAGTCGGAGAGGTCGCGATGGCCGGCCCTAGCAACGAAGATGGGCTCTACGGAAATCACACATTCTGGATTGAAGGTACTCACACTGGGTCAGAAAATAGACCGCTGGTACGTTCGATTCGCACTGGATTTCGTAGATCGATCTAACTGTGCATGCAGGATGGTAAACGAAGGTTACAGACGGATGTATGTGCCTTATTCTGCATAGTGTAACTTCCCAAATTCTAACGTCGCCTCAGTTTCATTGGTGTGTTTATGTTATTGCATTTGCTGGTGTTTGGCTTCGGGTTCATTCATTACACATTAAAGGTTCGACCATCGCCTGGTAATGAGATGGAATGCCAGTTCACCATGTTGACAAGGCGCATTAGGATAACCTGGTCGAACCACGAAAGGTCTTTGGCGTGACTCTGCCCATAGCAAGAGCATCTGCCTTGACCTTACATGTCGATGCTGCGTTGATTCTTTTTCGTGAGCTCCCCCAGATCCGACAGCAATGCATATACTGATTTGTTGCAGCGGTATGCCGTAACTTGATTTCTACAGCTCGGCAAACTGCTCTCAATGGAGTTATCCCATTTGGTGAGTCCCATCTGTCTGACTTCATGGAAAGATAGCCATAATAACATCACACCAGACAAGAATATTGCTCTTCATAAGAGTAACAAGTCTCACCAGTAGTTGCCTCGATATATTACTGACAATGTGTTATAGTGACTGGATGGTCGATCGTTTTGTTCGCATGGGTTCACACTATTGCTCACTGGAATAACTTTGCGCAACTGGCTATCAAAAACAAGCTTGGATTCATCGGCTGGCTGCAAGCAAACTTTATCTCGGGACCAGGCTGGACTGGGTACATTATGATGATTTGCTTGATGGCAATGGCATTTACTGCTTTGGAGAGGCCTAGGCGTGCCAACTTTGAAAGATTCTGGTATACTCATCACCTATTCCTGATATTCTTCTTTTTCTGGTCTTTCCATGGAGCTTTTTGCATGATCAAACCGGACCGACCTCCTTTCTGTGCCGGTATTGGAGTCTTTTGGAAGTTTTGGATGGTCGGTGGTCTATTTTACCTCTGTGAAAGAACTTGGCGCGAGATTCGAGGAAAGCATAAGACATACATCAGCAAGGTCATTGAACACCCAAGCAACGTTGTCGAAATCCAGATCATGAAGGAGAATACCAAGGCAAGGGCAGGACAATACATCTTCCTATGTTGTCCGGAAGTCTCCATCTGGCAATATCACCCATTTACACTGACCAGCGCCCCGGAAGAGGATTACATTTCGGTTCACGTCCGTATGGTCGGAGATTTCACCAAAACGCTTGGGAAAACTCTGGGGTGTGATATAGAAAAAAGGGATACTGGCAGGGATGCGAAAAGGCTTAACAGACAATCCAGAATTATCGGCGTTGATAAAAACACGAAAGAAGATGTCGACCCAGCCATTCGAAGAGTCCTGCCTCGGGTTTATATTGATGGACCATTTGGAAGTGCATCGGAGGACGTGTTTAAGTATGAGGTCGCTGTACTTGTCGGTGCCGGTATTGGTGTCACTCCTTTCGCCTCAATTTTGAAGAGTATTTGGTACAGAAGCAATTACCCGCAGAAAAAGACACGGCTCCACAAGGTCTATTTCTTCTGGATTTGCCGCGATTTTGGCTCCTTCGAATGGTTTCGTTCGCTACTGCTCGCCATCGAAGCACAGGATATCGGTCACCTCATCGAAATTCACACATACTTGACTGCGAAGATCAAACCGGATGATGCCACTAACATTATGATTAATGACGCAAATGCCGAGAAGGACGCCATCACTGGACTTCGTGCACCCACTAATTTTGGAAGACCCAACTGGGATACAGTGTTCAAAAGTATTCGCTCAATACACAAACCGGCAGAAGTCGGTGTGTTCTTCTGTGGACCTAAGGCCCTTGGATCGACATTACATGTAAAGTGTAATCAGTATTCCGAGCCCGGCTTTTCTTTCGTCTGGTATATTACACCCGTCCTCAGAATCCCGTGACACTTTACTGACAAGTTTTATAGGGGCAAGGAGAATTTCTAAGTTTTTCATAGCTATAAGTAGATGGAGTTTTATGACACAAGTTCTTGGGAATGATTTGCGGCTTATTTGGATAGTTCAGATGAGTCGTGGCATGTTTGCATCTGGTTTTTATTTCCTGCGTTCATTTTTTTCATCTTTTTTTCCATATACCCGCCAGTATTTTTGCATAAGGGGTTTTTGTTTTCTTGGATATTCAGATGTATGCGTCTAATTGATAGAAAGCATATAGCCAACAGTCCATGCATGTGTATTCTGCCTCATGGTGCGTTTTCATCTTTTTCCAGAAACTACTTGGGCGCGTTCGGTGGTTTGAAGATATGTACTATAATTCGAAAGATCCCGGGCATTTCAATATTTGGTATGTATTCTGCAGCCTGGAACGTTCTAGCGGTAGAAGCCCCAGAGTATAGTTCAGAGATCCTAGGGTCTGTTTTCATATCCAATCTTTCCCATGGGGGAATGTATTTCTCAAGATACGGACAGCACGACCGGGCCCTCGTAAATCTTAATGGTGCTGCCTGGCAAACAGCGGGCTTGGCCCCAGCCCTTCTAATACGTTCTAACGCCCTGACGCTCAATCCCAGCCCTGACGCCCAGGAGATTTCCATCCTACCTTAAACCCCGACTTACCGAAGTCAAGAAATATTGATGTTATCCGATTGATGCTGAATGGAACTGGAGTCTCGGATCTGTCGCATGATGTACTCATAAATAGCCCACTGATTTATACAACCGTCAGTCACAGCTGTAAATAGGGCGGGAAAGGCGGCATACCTGAACTGCGCTCACCTGCAGTCACAGAATGTCAATATGCTCTTCTCCACCTGAGCACAGACTACATACCAAAAATGCCCTAGCCATACTTCTCCCCCCTTCATCAGCTCCAGCCATCTTGCAATACCCAGAGTTTCACTCACCATACCCCCAACCCATCAAAAAACACCCTACACCCCGTCTCCGCCCACGCACATCTCGCGCACTCCCTCGCCCCCCACCCACCATGCCACGCCCTCCCCTTCCCCCTCCCCCCCAGTAGCCTCTCTGCCTCCTCCCCAAAAACTTGCGTTTGCACCCTCGTCTTCACTACATCAAGCGGATAAATGCTCGCCCACGTAGCACACCCCGCAACCCCGCCGGCACTTAGTATCGCAACGCCCCCCTCCGGCTCGGGGAACAATCTTTTCACCCCCTCATAGGCGACAAAATAGAATCCGTACCCGACGGCATCTCTAACCACCGTCACCCCGCCACCGATATACAGCCCCCGTATGCCGTGTGTGGAGAGGAGGGACCGCGTGATGGCCCACGAAGATACGCCAACCCCGCTCAGCTGCGCACGACACTTTACCAGCTCGGTCGGTGTGGAGATGAAGAAGGTTGTTAGCCCCCCGAGGGCGCCGGCGGCCCAGATTGCGGGTAGGGAGGTGGGGCTGCTGCTGAGGTAAGGGAGACACCGATTGTAGGTGGAGAGGAGGAGGGCGTTGAGGGCGCCGTAGGTTAGGATTGGTGGAGCTGCGCCTGCGGGGGGTTAGCGGGCCCCGGGGGGAGGGGGGATGGACTGGCCTTTTATGAGGGAGCTAGTGGTGGGGAAGGTGTAGGTTGCGCGTGTGGATGAGGTTTGCAGGCGCGCTTTGATTATGTCCAATGGTGAGCCGAGGATTATCGAGGCTGCGCCGGAGATGTAGCTGGGATTGATATTAGAGAGTGGGATGGAGGGATAGAGAGGGAAGTACCCAGCTATGAAGTCGGCCATCTACTCTAGGTACTCTATTTGGCTGTGGGAGTTACATGGTAATGGCGGCGGACAGGTAGAGATATTGTATGTACACCCCAGAGTGGGGTGTGGGCGTGGGGCGGCAGAATCGGGCGGGGATCTCATCGGGCAAGAGGAACCAGGGATTGATCCATGTGAAAGCTGCAAGCTAGCGTCCAGGCAGATGCACAGATAGTGGGACAGCTCTGTATAATGGCAATGTTGATTAATGGCAGTGTTGATGAGTGATGGAGAGTGCATTAAGGTCTCCCGCAGTTGTGGTTCACAACATCTCGCAACGGCTGCAACAGCTCGTCGCGTTCAAAGATGATGCTTGGTTCAAAAAAGATCTGGTATATGCTATGGTACTCAATAGATACAATTCCCCCAAATGTAGTGTCTACTCTAAAGCTTTAAGTCGAGTCCATCGAAAACCAATACTAGTATTCCAGCGCCTTTTTAATCCCATCAAAGACCCCTAAACAACCAACATTAGCATTCACTTTACATTCCAATTGTCAGGAAAACCTACTGGCAACATCCGGAATGATCAAATTCTCAAAAATCAGCGGCATGGGCACATCCCATCCAGTGACTCTCGTTACCGGTGCCTCTAGTCTCAGAAAGCACCTCTCCTGTACCTCAGCACTCACACTCTCTCCAATACCTCCAGTCCTCGAAGCCTCATGCACAACCACACATCTCCCCGTCTTATTCACACTTTCTATAACCGTCTTCTTATCCCACGGGTGCACCGTCCTCAAATCAACAACCTCTACATCCACACCTAGTATCTCCTTCGCCGCCTTTGCCGCCGCTTCACAAGTATAAACCATCGCCCCATAACTCACCAACGTCACATCCCTCCCCTCTTGCACCACCTGCGCCTTGCCCAACGGAAGCGTATACTCCTCCAACGGCACCTCTTCCACCGCCCCTCGGTAGAGTATCTTCGGCTCCATAAACACCACCGGATCCCCGCTCCGTGCAGCAGCAATAAGCAACCCCTTTGCCTGCGCCGGTCCGCGGGGTATCACAACCTTGACCCCCTGCATCCCCAAAAAGAACCCCTCGGGGCTCTGCGAGTGATACGGCCCCCCGTGTCCCACAGCCCCACACGGCATGCGGATCACTAAATTCCCGCTATTAAACGCCTTTGCGCCGCCGCTTCTGTACCGCCATTTTGACGCCTCGTTGTGTAGCTGATCGAATGCGGGGAAGAGGTAGTCTGCGAATTGGATCTCGGGGAGCGCGGTGTATCCTGATGATGATAGGCCGATTGCGAAACCCATTATCCCCTGCTCGGTCAGTGGGGTGTTGAAGACACGCTGGGTTCCGAAGCGGTCCAGGAGTGTGGTCGTGCACCGGAACACGCCGCCGAAAGATACGTCTTCGCCGAAGATTAGGGATTTCGGGTCTGACTCGAGGATAGCGGCGAGGCCGTTGTTGATGGCTTGGTAGAGGTTCATGCGTTTGGTTTTGGAGGTGGATTTGAAGTCTGGGGGGAGCTCGGGGGCGGAGAGAGCGTGCGCTGGGGTGTGGAAGAGACTATGGTGGATGTCAGTTTGCGGAATTCGGGATGGAGCTGCGGGAGATAGGTACTAGGAGCTGGCATTGTAGTCTATAGGAATATTAAGCTTCCGCTTCCCACTTTCTGCGGTATTCGAGGTGCTGTACGGTAGCCGAGAGCTTAAGCTTGCTGAGACGGCTGGCAAAGGTAAAGAGGGACGCACGAAGCTCAAGGAGAGGAGAGAGTTTCTTGCTGATTTCATGGTAGTTGCGTATACTAAATTATACAAGAAGTAGAGGGGTATCTGTGTTCCAGCCTATGGCGAATTGACGATGGTAGGTGGTGATGTTGTTACGCCTAGGTACGGCTTGCATCGGGTGTGGGGTTACCGGGGGTGAGTTCTCGCCCAAACAATAATTTACAGGCATCATATACTGTACACAACGTCGAGCAACCATATAGAACCCAAACTCCGAGGACACCTGAATAGTAACGCCTCAAAGGCTCCCAGAATGCAGAAAACTCCACCAGATAACCCCATCTATGCCGGAAGATCCAAACCCAAAAGCGAACTAGATACAAGACGGTAATCTCAGAATGGCGTACCAGCCTTCGAGACCAACAAGATAATGAAACCCCCCCGTAAACTCACAATTCCATCTCCATCATCAATTCAGGCGTACTCCTACTACTCTCCGCACCCACATTGTCCCTTCTAAGCGGCGCTAGCTTCCTCCTCCGAATCCGCCCACCACTACTCGAGTCCGTTTTATCCTCACTCTCATAGTCCCCATCCCCATCACTGCCATCCAGACTTTCCGCATACGTCCGCTTCTTTGATGCTAGGGTTTCCGACCACCGCTGTTGCCAGAGCCGTTGCAATCCCTGGAGTACAGCAACCTTCTCTTCATCTTTGTCCTCTTCCTCTTCTTGCTGTTCTTTGCCGTTGTTTTCCGGTGCGTCTTCAAACTCACCGTGTAGAAGCTCTATCCCAGAATCGACGTCATCGTCATCGAGTTCTTCGATTTCGACCATTGGTGGGAGATAGCATGCGTACGAGGATGAGGATGAGAGGGAGGGACACGGCGAAGGTGAGTTGGAGGGGGGGGGCGAAAATGTGCGCGGCGTGAAGGTGTGGTGTTGAGGACTAGATGGACTTGCGCTGGTAGGGGTGGCGGGAATGGGAAGCCGGGCCCATTCGTGGGTTACTAATGGGGAAAGGTAAGGCGTGTTTGTAGTGCGGAATTGGGACATCTTGTTGTTTCGGTAGTTGGGAAGATCTAGAATTCCATGGAAGCCGAGTGCAAACTCATGCAGATAGCTCGAAGCGTTGATCTCAGATGGGAGCAGAAGCGAGCCAGCGGGACGAGATCGAGATTTTAAGGGTGAGAGTGGGGAACATAACAGTTATTGTGCGTGACATGAAGAGCAGTCAGACAAAGAGTCAAGCTGTGAGGTGTCGTTTTTTTCTCGAGACAAATTTTTCGTCAAAGGAAAAAGAGCTATCTATCACTTTTTGTGTTGCATCTGCATATTCGTGCAGGACGGAACGTCATCACTTCATATAAGTCGATGTATATACTCACCCAATTTGACCTTAATGGTAACTTACTCTTGCTCCAGGATCGATCCGGAGTGCAAACGGCTCACAATTCAACTCCTCCCAAGCGCCAAGACCTCTTGTAGTCCCGCTCGCCCGCTTGTTCCTGGAAGTTAGCCTAACCATCCAGCTTGGGAGCATCGCGTATTTCAGCCCGTAGTTCGTTAGCTGCCGCAAATCCAGTTGGTGATGTCGAATTTTTTCTAAGAAACACGCCAGAAGCACTATTTTTACCCATCATGAAAGCACACTCGGACCCGTTTGTGGGTTCGCGCTACCACGGTGGCCTTCTTGGCATGAGCCGCAACACCGTGAAGATGATAGACAAGACAACCTAGACCTTGATACACGACATACTTCATAATGCGGCTCCAAGGAGTCAACACACCTCTCACTGCCGGCCTATTACTACTTGCACCTTTCTTATTCCGAATTACCGATGCCAGTCCAGCAATTAGTGTCGGCCTCAAGGCGTCCTGGAACAGCGCGCCTTTTATCCTAGAGCTACTGTATGTCTAGAGCTTTGCTGTGTGAATAATGGTATTAATAGTCGATAGAGAAACAGCTGCAGAAGAAAACGAGACATCTTACTTTCCTCTACTTGACCGCATCTCATCCGGTGCCTTCGCCGACAAGACCTCCGATAAAGACCTCTACAATGAGTTCCTCCGGATAGCCAACGCGGAAGGCTTCCTCACAGACCCGGCGGAGCTCTCCTCATTCAACCTTATGCTTTCGATTCATGCCGCAGCTCCACGGATAGAAGCACACTACCATTACTATGAAAACAACCTAGTGCCGATCATGGGGAAGTTCTTCAACTCGTCCTGCAAGGTGTGGGTTCAATGGGCTTCAAAGCAAACGTGTGAGTTGGAGGGAGAGTTTACCGATATGATTGCCGGCCATGAACGGTTTCCGAATGACCGCCGGAAACTCCAATTTGACCGCGCGATGGAGACAGTCGAGGATAAGCCGGCGGCGATCTTGTATGCGGATATTCAGGCTCCGGAATTTAAGGCGCACCATGAGCGGCTAAAGCGTTATGCGGAAGCGGGATATATTTCTTACAGAGTACGGTATCGACCACCAATAGAACCGGAGGAGAGACCAGTTATCCTGAGTGGGTATGGTGTATCTTTGGTATTGAAGAAGACGGACTATATGGTCATGGATGATCGTGATGTGAAAGCCGACAAAGATGAAGACAAAGCGATTGTTGGCGACGAGGGCTCTACGACTCAGCAGCCCTTGGGGCGGTTGGAGGATACGGAGACACATGATATCAAACCGCTGCAAGGGAAGGACCTTGCTGGACTTGGGTACAAGGCCGCGAGCTTTGTTATGGCTTCTGAAGATTCATTTGGGACGCTCCAACGACTGGTTCAGGATTTCCCGAAGCATTCCGCTGCTATTGCTGCTGGAGAAGTTAACTCTAACATCAGCGATGAACTGCACAATAACTGGGAAATGACTGTCGGACCTGGAAAGAATCTCTTGTGGATCAATGGGCTTCAGATGGAGCAGTCGCAGATAAATGCATTTGCATTACTGGATCATCTAAGAAGGGAAAGGAGATATATCAACGGCTTCCAGTCACTGGGTCTTCAACCGTCGGAAGCAATTCGCTTACTCTCTCACAATGCTTTGGCTGCGGCAAAGGAAAACGAGAAGGTCCAGAGGTTCGACTATCGAGACACAATTGAGGGAGGCCACGTCATTATCTGGTTGAATGACCTCGAGAAGGACTCACGATACAAGAGCTGGACAAAGAACCCAATGATGCTTCTCCGACGTATATACCCTGGTCAACTGCACCCAATCAGGAAGAACGTCCACCATCTAGTGATACCACTCGACTTCACATCCAAGGAGGACCTTACTTTCATTTACCATAATCTCCGAGAGTTTGTGGACAAAAAGATCGCCCTGCGATTCGGCCTTGTACCTCTTACAAAAACCCGCAACTCAGAAACTCAAGCAATGGTGTTTTACTACCTCCGGGAAACGTACGGTCTTCAGACTGCATTGAAGTACATTGGTACTATGATTGAGAAGGACAACATCTTCCATCCCGAACCCAACCGGAAGATCTTCGACAGCATCGTGGAAGGTAGAAAGCTGCGGGACTATATGAAGGCCCTGTCGCTAGACCAAGTGCTCGTAAATGAATCACTCAACGAAAGGATTGGAAAAGCGAAGGAGTGGGGTAACAGGTTGGGAATCAACACCCCAACCCCACCGATATTTATCAATGGCCAACCAATCCCCAAAGATGATGACTGGATGACGGCGATGAGCGGAAAGCTCCAGATGGATGTCTCTGTAGTCCAGCATTACGTATACGAACACACTGCGGACGAGAAAACAGACATTGGAGCCTTAATTTTAGAAGGTGCTGCATCAAGGCGCAATACATATATCTTTCCGGAGAGCGAGGATGATATCAAGCTGGTCAATTTTGCAGAAGTCGTAGAGAGCAACAAAGAAATATTTGAAAAGCTACCTAGAATAAATTCTGACACGCCGGACAGTACATCGGAAGCTAGCATCTGGGTAGTTGGCGATTTCGATGAACAGGATGGATACGATCTCCTCGCTGGGGCGGGGGAATTGCAGAAGGAAGAAGCTGGTGTAAATTTGATACTCATTAACAACCCGCAAATAACCCCTGAGAAACCTACACTGTCTACTCTGGTTTATCAGCTTCAGCAAGTTGGGTTCCTGACTCCTGAAACTCTCCGCAAGTTACTTGGTGAAGTACAACCTGCCAAAGGCTTCGCAGGCCTGCCCAGTGCCCAAGATATGATACGTGGCCTCAAAGAGGGAAGCTGGTCCTATCCAGATCACATTGCATCCGGGCAGTTCTGGAAGCAGAGCCAAGTCCTGTTGAAAAAGGCCGGTATTCAACCAGGGCAGAGAGCGATCATTATCAATGGAAGGGTAAGCAACCCCAATATCTGTATATAAGGACCTTAATATTGACGAAAACAAAGGTTGTCGGACCGATTTCTAGAGACGATGCGTTTGTTGTGGCAGACTTCAAGCAACTTTTGGAGTATGAGCACATCAAACGAATTAAACCAGTTCTTTTGGCAGCGAAGGAATTGGATATCGTTGAAAAGCTACAGCAACAGTATGTTCATCTAGTTGTGGTTTAGAGAAGCTACTTCTAACCGTCCATAGTGGTCCTTTCGGTTTGGCAGCACTCACCAACCAGGTCGCTTTGACCACCATTTTGGAGGTTCCTGCCGGATTGTTTCAGACACCGGATTTCACCCGCACGGATGTTCCTGGGAAGATGCTCAAGGGAGAATATACATCCATCTCAATCGGTAATAAAGATAGTGCCACAATCCAGATTGTAGCTTCTATCGACCCGTCTAGTGAGACGGCTCAGAAATGGATTCCTCTCCTGAAGGCGCTGTCCGAAATGAGCGGCCTCTACTTGAAGATTTTTCTCAATCCTACCAAGTTAATCAACGAGTTGCCTGTGAAACGGTTTTATCGTCATGTATTAAACTCCACCCCGACTTTCGACAGTAATGGGTAAGTTTACCGGAAGAGGACAGTTTATTTATTAGAGCTAATGTTACTCCAGACGCCTCTTTAACCCTGGAGCCCGTTTCGACAACATCCCACAAGGACCTCTGCTTTCACTCTCCATGGATGTTCCTCCATCATGGCTGGTCACTCCCAAAGAATCCATTCACGATCTCGATAACCTCAAACTGGATACCCTCAAAGAGCGTCTTCATGGCGCTGATATAGAAGCTCTGTATGAATTGGAGAGTATCCTGATCGAAGGACATTCCCGCGATGCTAGTGGCCAACCACCTCGTGGAGCACAACTTGTTCTTGGAACAGAGAAGGCACCCCACTTTGCCGATACTATCATTATGGCCAATTTGGGTTACTTTCAATTCAAGGCTAACCCGGGCATATGGAAGATGGAGCTCAAGGCTGGCCGATCAAAAGAGATCTACATGATTGACAGCTTCGGGACCAAGGGATTGATGGGACAGCGCGATAATGAGGACCCCGATGTCGCACTGATGAGCTTTCAGGGAGCCACTCTGTTCCCGCGGATGTCAAGGAACCCCGGAATGGAAGAGGAGGATGTGCTTGAACCGTCCACTGCTAAGGGAGCAGTTGATACCGCGAAGAAATGGATCAGTGGTATCTTGCACCACTCTACAGATGCTAAGCTACAGGCGGAAATCAATATCTTTTCGGTAGCGAGTGGTCATCTTTATGAACGCTTTTTGGGTATCATGATGCTTAGCGTCATGAAGAACACAAAGCACACCGTCAAGTTTTGGTTTATTGAGAACTTTCTTTCTCCATCATTCAAGGTCCCCTACCCCCCTACCATTTTCTATACCTACTGACGACCAAATAGGACTTCATCCCAATCATGGCTAAGGAGTATGGCTTCGACTATGAATTAGTGACTTACAAATGGCCGCACTGGCTCCGCGCACAAAAAGAAAAACAACGCGAGATTTGGGGCTACAAAATCCTCTTCCTCGACGTCCTCTTCCCGCTTGATCTCGACAAGGTAATCTTTGTCGACGCAGACCAAATCGTCCGAACAGATCTCAAAGAGCTCGTCGATCTCGATCTCGAGGATGCTCCGTACGGTTTCACACCCATGTGCGACTCTCGCGAAGAAATCGAAGGATTCCGGTTCTGGAAACAGGGGTACTGGAAGACATTCCTTCAGGGATTACCATACCATATCTCGGCGCTTTATGTCGTCGACCTCAAGAAATTCCGGCAAATTGCAGCGGGGGATAGGTTGAGACAGCAATATCACCAACTTAGTGCTGACCCAGAGAGTCTGGCGAATTTGGACCAGGACCTGCCGAATCATATGCAGAGCGTTTTGCCGATTAAGTCCCTGCCGCAGAATTGGCTGTGGTGTGAGACGTGGTGTAGTGATGAGAGCTTGAAGGATGCAAAGACTATCGATCTCTGCAATAATCCTATGACGAAGGAACCGAAACTTGATAGGGCGCGCCGCCAGGTGCCTGAGTGGACAGCTTATGATGAGGAGGTGGCAAGACTAGCAAAGAGGAAACTTAGGGGAGAGTTGGGGCACTTGAGTGAGGCCGGGGCAAAGAAGGATAGAAGTAGACCGGTTGAGGAGGTGGAGAAGGTAGAGAAGGCGAAAGATGTGAAGGATGAACTTTAGGTTGTTGGTCTTGTGTACTAATATTCCGTTTCTTTGTTCTGTGTGGGTATTGATAGGCTGTTAGGATGCTTTAATGTACGAGTAGAGTACTGTGGCACCTAGAAGCCATCTAGAATATATCAAGAATTTAATCGAGTGATGGAACGTGGCTAGTTTACATGGTCTTATTAATGAAATAATAGCCCTCCACCAGCAATCCCCACTATGCCTAAGGAGCCACTTATATCCTACTTATTGTTCACCGACGGATGATTGCCACCGATCACTGCAACAATTAATAGATAAATGATAGACCCTTGATGTTTCTCACCTTCCGTCACAATGCATCACTTGTTAACCTCAAATTCCAAGCAAATTAAAACTGATAAGCCCTCAGTCCAATCTCACCTTCTACTTTTCCAAACTCCCTCCCCCTTCATAAACATTGGCCCCCGAACTCATCCCCGAGATTCTAGACCACTCCAGAGTTCTTTCTCCTCTGTATGTCTCCTTACCGCAGCCGCATCAAACTTCTGCATCCATATGGTCAGAATGCAAATAACCTTTCTATCAGTGTTCTAGTGCTAGGTGGTGTGCACTCGAAGAATACCTGAATCTAAAGTATGGAGATGTTTAATGCGGGGGTGTTTCGCAGTACGGATGCGGCTGCGGTAGAGGCGTCTCAACCGCGGATTGCGGAGTATTTTTCTTTGATGACTGCATTTTACCAGAGGAGGTTGGTTGTGCAACTGGTCTCAACACTACGCCTTCCTTGTGAGCTGTTCTACTTGTATAAAGTACGTCGATTGTTCCAGCTTCAACAAATACTGGGTTCCATCCCCGGCTCACAAGTAGAGTATGCTCGATGCGAAAAGTGCTGCTTGGGATGGGTTTCTGCTTCATAGCCTTATAATTGAAGGCATAGGATTACCCAGATTCGAAGCTCCATCCAGCCCTACCGGGAACGGCTGTACTGTACAGATCAAGAGTATATGGGATTTTTGCACTTGGACCCCTGTAAGGGCCCGATCAGCAAACGTTTGACTCGGAAGATTCAGACGCATGAATCTAGCGTGTAGAGAACGTGTAACTTGTAGCGATGCAATTCGCTTCTGGTTTCATGGTGCATGTCTGCGGACCCATTCCCATATTGCCATGGCTAGTGAGGGTACTAGACGGTGTTTTTGAATGTAAACGGCTCCAATGAATAATAAGAAGCCATCTAAATTTTCGTTAGCATATTTATAACATCTCTCCTCACAGAGGGGAACAAACGAACTACTGATCCCCAAATCGACTCACATTCATCCACATCGCATCACTCGACAGGTGAAAACGAGACAGTACAAGACAACGTCTCCACCCCCTTATGGATGGAGATTCTGGACTCCAGTCTATAATTACATTGATCTACGTGTCACGGAGTAACATGGCACGACGTTTTGCACTTGACTCCCGCGCGATGCCGCAAGGGATGCTCAAAGACTTGGGATGGGGTTTCCTGATCAGGCTTATTTCAACTTTCACTTCATAGATTTCCCAACTCCACGAATCACAATACCGCAGTGACTACTTCCTTTGTCCAGGTACCCCTTTTCTTTAGACTACCAAACCAACAGAGCACCGTATGTCTGCGGTACCTGAGTTTATGCATCGATTAGGAGGGCAACATCTACCAAACGGGACGACGACCGGAACAGGAATTCCTAGGATGGAAACTTAAGAAACGTGGTGGTTATCGTTACAACACGCTATAACCATGTGCGAGTACGATCCAACAACCATCATTTATGCAGGATACCTTTCGTTCGAAATCCAGGTAAACTGTTCCATGCAAAATAACCTCCAACCGAACTCCTAACATACACAGTCCAGACACGCATCCAACGCACAACAAGCACAGCACGCGGCCAGTCTATAACTCGCCCATCAGCTTGGAGTCCCCCCTGCTTGTACTTGGAAACAACTTACATTCCGCCTAGGAACCCGGTAGGGCCCCGTTTCTGCTGGCCGGGCGGAGGCGGCGCATACATGGGACCCTATGTTGCTTGTTATCAAGGCGGGGGTGGGTGGGAAGGGGATGTGATACCGGTTGCCATTGCTGTGGCGCATACTGGGGGCCTGGAGGGGGAGGTTGGTAGGAGGTTGGTGGGTACTGCAGTGGAGGTGGTGGATGGGAGTTGTAGTATTCGTTTGCTGACATTGTGTATCTTGAAATCTATGCTCTGTAATACGTGGTACGCTTTTTTTTATTTACGGTGCTAGCTGAGGAGGACGAGTGACATCACGGAGGCAAATTAAGCTTTTGGTCTCCGAGGAGCGGTGACGACGTGGTTGACGGGTTAGAAGGTGGCACTCGCGTGTGGATCTGTTATCACATCTCTGATACAATGGATCGAGCCGGATTGGTGACTGATGTTGTTTGCCGTCATGGTTGTAGATACCATGGTAAACCAACTTTATATCACTCTTCACCCTTCGTAGAAAACCATGGATGTTGGCTTGTGATGGATGAATAGCAGAGTCGTATGGACTCTCTATTGCCACCCGGAATAAAACTGATACTGTCGAGTTCCTTGCATGAATCCCCAAAACTAGCAAGGAGATGAGTAGGATAATCCCATCACCACCATGTTCAACCGCGGCCTCCGGGGCAAACTATGGTACGCTCTCGCAGTGGACAGGATGGACCTATCCAACTCATCATAGCCATCCATAACTTTCAGCTGAACCGTGGAGGCGGAGAATTCGCTTCCAAGGTACAACGTTACCCGTACCCCTTGCGTAAAGTAGGTGAGTCCGATATTAAACCCATTGATCTTTGATCCCACCGGCAGGTGGTGATACCCAAATCGTACCAGCTACAGATCTTTAAGCCTGGTTAGAGTCCGTGAGACAGGGGAAATTGAGGGATGACCAGCACTGAAAATCAAAGATATCTATCCCGGCCATTATTTAGTGGAACATATCGTTCAGCTGGAGAGGAAACAGACCATAGTTTCCTTGTTTGAGCCGGGTGGTAGCTGAAGGTACCTCAGTCAACAAAGAAACTTCAAGGTACTCATATCAAGCGTATGTGTGACGCAGATGTCTAGATCTTCATTGTAGCCATCCAATTCCGGTCGTAACGTAGATCATTGTTGTACTTTGCTATAAAACCAATTCAGTCGAACTATGCTTTAGGTAAGGAAGTATGAAAATACTTGATTTAGGTATACCTCAGATGCAGCATTCCGTCAATGTTCGTGAAGCACCCGCCCAGCTCGTGCTGAGATTTGTTTTCCAAAAGCGTCTATATAGATCTGAAGCAGTCGAAAGCAGACGGTCTCGTTTTCTTCCACAACTGTCACTCGGCCGGTGTCGTGTAGTGCGGCGCGACTCGAGGCTCGCCTCGCTACCACCTCTCACCCGCGCTCACTTTCTCAGCCAGCCAGCCATTCATGTGACTTGAATCGTCTGTCGCCAAAGCTGCCTTGCTCAATGTGAGATCGATCCACGGCGCCGTAGATGTGCACTTTCATCACAACAGGATCTCGCGTCTCACAATTCCAACAACAACAACAACAGCCTCATAGATCCGAGCCGTCCGTGGCCGCCACATCCTTCAACTCAAGGCACTTCGCCGCAGGCTAAAAAAAACCAACAATCCTCAACTCTGGCCCGCACATGCATCACCACTATTCCCCCCTTCTCCCCGAAAAATAAAATCGGATGCTTGTTTACGAGCGGGGTCAGACTAGAGTAGTCTGAATTGCCACCCTCCCACAGCCCACTACTGCGGTGCCCGCTTTTAGTGGGTGGTGCTAACGACAAAGAAACAAACTTGTGCAAAAATAACACCTTTACGCCTTCTTTCTCTCCTTCTCATGCGGGCCCAAAACGCTGGAACCCATCCATCCATCACATCCATCTCATCCCGCCTTTGTGAAACCCAGGTGTGCTGCTGTACATTAGGATACGGATCGCCTTATGATATCACACACTACTATAGGCCATACACAACACGCTTCGCTCTGTCCAACTAGCCGACTGCTTGTTGCTCATCTCGTGGTGCAGACGGCTCGTCACAGCGCAGGAGATGGACGCGAATCGCAAGTGAACAAAAGAACGAGAGACAACGGAACGTGGTTTGTGGAGCTACTTGTTATGTACTAAGTATGGATGTACCTCGCCGAGGGTTCGAGTCGTGGGATGTTTCAACTCGGCACTGCAGGACGTACCTGCCCGTCACGCCGCCACAAATTGCAACGGCGTGGAGGATTTGCAGGTTTTGTTATTACGCCGACGGCGGCCTTCTGCGACAGCCTTGCTGTTTTGTTGCTCGACTAACTAAGCGGCTGCGCCTAGTCCTTCGAAGGTGTTCTAGCGGACTTTTTCGTTCGGGGAGCGAGGGTTTGGCCCTTCCTCGCCTGTCCTTGTGCGAGATGCTAACTGGAAACAGTAATACAAGTTGATCTGCGGAATTGATTGCAGTGACCAGGCACAGGCTTTTTCAATGTACGCGTGAGCCCTCTGTATATTGCAAATCTTTTCATGGAAGGCCAAATTTGTTCAAGGATATCTATTAGGATATTGTGCTAACACTAAACATGGGTTTGGCCTCACCGCTCAATTGTTAGTCCGGAGTTCGTTGCGATGGTTCTTCACCGCGCCGCCTGAAGAATTTCGAGTTTTCGACTAAGGAATGGAAGTTCCCATCGCCACCACCCCACAAGACACGGAGTGGACAGTGATGGGGTAATGGGATGGGAGAAGAAGCCCCGCAAAGAAGTCACGATGAAGAGATTTCAGGTCAAGACTCAAGACGGGGCAAGCGGGGTGAACAGCCAAGTGAGGGGGTCCCATCTCCGCCCAGAGTCTAGATAGCTTCAACATACACAGCCTTCCATGAATACGTACTTCAAACAGCCCGGCAATGAAGTGGTAATTTACACAGAAGCTCATACGATCCCACCCCCAACCCCTTGCACGAAACCCTACCCAAACTGTCGGGACGACCACAGTACAGCAACACACCCCCCCACGTCAACCTCCCCTATTCCTCGGTCCCCCCCGTTGGATATCCTCTTCTGAAGAATATTTCTTACTCTATTTTATGCACCTCGTGCACTGGAGATAACCAGTAGAATAGATACTTCCTAAAGCGGACAATGTGTGATATGCACGCACCAGGACCCAGCTGCAGTATGGGCTATTTATTCATTTATGCATTCATTTATTTGCAATTGTTGTATGCCACGATCAACATACCGGGGATGTCGCGATCATGGGTTTCGTGCGGTGTGGCAGCAACAATATCGATTTAGCTTAGGGGGCTTGCAGGAGTTTCTCATTGACAAAAACGTGAAAGAGACAAAAAAAGCCGTATTCGAAGCAGCCACCTGGATCGACGGGATCCCAAGATTCAGTATTTCTAACCAATGGTGAAACACAGACTGCAAACTTGCGGATATATCCATCGGAAGGATTGCCTGTGCTGCGATGTGTGGAGGATGGAGTTTCCTTGTGAAGCGGTCGAGAAGCTCTGTTTATTTGTGAGCACCCTCACCGGGCCTCATCAGATTGACGAGCCCTACCCTGCACCAAGACCCGCCCGGCATCCATAACGGCGGGCGGCTTGCGTAAACAAAGCAGCTGGAAGAACCGTCCTCCCGTTTCACCAACGACTCCCGTACCCTTTGCCGGGGAGAAGAGCAGGATCAAGAAACTCTATCCCTATCCACTATCGACTTTCGTTACCGTTGGCTGGGATGCGGTACCTTGTCCTCCCAGGATTCGTTTCGCACCATGGACTGACTTAGCGAGATCTACGTACCCTTTCCTTCCTTCGTTCAGCAAACGGGGTCCAGGTCGCTCCCGAAACAGAATTTTACAAACCCCCGAATGGCCGATGTCAGGCGTTCCGTGTAACCTGCCAAGATGAATGACGGGGATTGGTGAGCACGAACCTCGACCTGGGTAGTACTTCCCCGCCTCGCGGCGCCTTACAACACCGATGGTACGTACCGAGTCGGTGTCTCGATTGCCTTGCCTTTGCCTTCTTTCTCCGGGGGGGGCGGTGATGTATGTTTCAGCCACGGCCGCGTCGTCGTCGTCGCACTAGATATAGCATCTTGCGCCTGCGCCTCCCGACGACTGCGAGTTCAGATCCGATGGGTGGAGGCAACCTCGGGACCGCTTGCCCCCATCTCCCTGCCGCGTAGCATAACCGTCGGGGAAAAAACGTTGTAGGGCTGGGGTTGCGAGGAAGCTAACGGCTGGCGCTCCTCGCTCGAGGGCAGATTCGGGGTTTCTAGCGGTATCAGCTGAGCACGCGGCAGTCCATGTTTGTTTGTGGTTAGACGATTAGATAGGAACAACAACGCGGCAACTCCTTGTGTCCGTTGTGGAAGGTAGCCGCGTTTCCCGCCTCCTTCCGTTGCCACCCCTTGTTGTTCTGGACCAGCTTGTTTGTCAATATGGTCTGGATGTTTGCACGCGGTGCGTCGCGGGCTAGGGTTTTTGCACTCCTTTTCGAGAAATGTCTAAATGCAGCAGAAGTAGACGAATCCCAAATTTCCTCGCCAATGTTACGCCGGCCCCTTACTCCGACGACGACGTAATGAGGTGGGTGGCACGACGATGACAGTAGGCGTGCATCATGTATGGTGATGGCTCGTGTGGCGATCTCCACCAGTAGCGGGTAGGCGGAGACGGTTTTTTTCCTTCTACTTTTAGTTGCGGCGGCCATCAAAATAGCATGCCCGCCCTAGCCATGTGGTGATAGGCATGCATGTGATGGCCGTTATCGAATGTAGAGACGACATCTCTCCCTCTGCATCTGTTGGACTCGAATCGTCACCACGCGCGCAGTGATGGCTCATGCCCTCAATGGAGTCACACGGGCACGCCGACTTCGACTGCACCTTTCTCTCAGCCTCCCCGCCTCCTCGAAACCCCACCAACCCCGTGAAGCTCAGCTCCATCCAGGATTCTTACCCAAGCGATCCTCGACATTTTCCACCCCACCAAGCACCCTCCCACGTCCCACTCCCGCTCCTCCCGCGCTGCGCGTATGTAAGCCAAGCCCTCGGTTAAGCCAACATCCCACACAGGATGGACGAGCCGCATCTGAAATGGCGCTGAACATTTGTGGCTGAAAAGGAAAAAAAAGAAAGCAGACCACTTCGAAACGGCCGATGATAACGGGGAGAAAAAAAAAAGGTTTATAGTATCCGAAGCTTGCCGCTGCCGCGGAGAATTTGTCACAGAAGGAAGGAAGGGGATCTTCGGCTGGAACATCCGCAATCTGCCGGATCGCTGTCGTCTGGTACCACGGTAAGAAATGGAGGATTTACAAGAGCTGGGCTTGCCCATCTACCACGAGGAGGGGTTTGTGATTAATCGGTAATGCTGGAGGTGTGAGAATCAAACGGCGCGAGGTGCACGCGGTAACCTGCTAGAATATACATACTTGTGCAGATGTCTTCTGCCCACGGTAGATGCACGGTTGCAGCACCCGCTTGCTGCAGTCGTATGCAGTCCCCAGAGATCCGCAGGAATAGGAATATGCATTCAGTGGATTGGCTCTGTGATTGGTCTGTACCGGCGAGAGGCAGTATTCCTTAGGGGTGGAGACTTTTAATTGACCGGATGGTAAAACTACACTTTGCTCCGAAACACTGGGGTTGCGTCAATCGCACGGTTAGAGGGACTTCGGATAGATCAATTGAGGTAAGGTGGCATCAATAAACTAAGTACATACAGGCTCCAAGTAGTGGTAACAAATTTCAAAAGGAAATGCCACCATAGACACACTGGTACCCCCTCACCGCCGCCACAAACACAATGCCCACAGCCTTTTTAAATAGCCAAAAACTCCGCACCCCCGTTGATATGTAAAGACAAACGCCTCCAACCCAGCTGAACCCGTAAAGAAAAATTGCGTGCAGAGTAGAGACAGAAATCTCCCAGAGACAAAGCTCCAAACAATCCAGATAAACTCCGTAAAGAATATGTAAAACCGCCCCCCCCCCCCCGGTCACCCAAAAAATGATACAAAGGAAAATGAAATGAAGTAATATGCAAAACGCCGTATTGGTAGTAAAGAGTGAATCTGTGCCTTAAAGTATTTGTACAGGGTTGCCCCAATCCATAGATATACTCGAACTTTTGCCATAAACCCATGTCGTGGTCTCATCATTACGCCCAGCCCTATAGATCCGAATGAAGATGTTGAACAGTAAGGAAAAGCGACAGTCAACAATGACTTTGCCCGATGGATATTCAGTCGTAGCGCATCCGAATATCATCGTTGCTTCTGTACCATTCGGATCTAGACAGTCCCTTCGTCGTACTTGCATTCCAGTCGGTGCCATAGACCTTCTTTGACGAGCCAAGTTTTGCCAAACCCCGAACAATCTTTTCCAGAGTGCTCCTCCTTCCAGTCCCTTCGAATTCTCCTTCTGAAGACTCGTTGCTGTCACGATGACGACCGACAAGCGACTGTTTACGGCTGGTTGGTTCCAATTCGACACTTGTATCCGACTGGAAGCTGCCAAAACTGGTTGGTCTTGAGAGGTCTTCTGTCCTTTGGATCATATCAAGCGATGCCTTGGTGTATTGATGTACAAAGTCGCTGGTGTTCTTCCAATTATTTGCGTCGCGAACGGTATCCAAGACCCTGGGGCCATTCTTCTCCACACTAATGATGTACTTCCAAAGAGCTTTTCGCTGATTTGATAGTACAGCCGCTGTCAAATGGACGTTGATGTCTTCTTCCTCGAGAGGGTAGAGAGTGTTGAGAAGCGCTACACAGTTGCATTTGTTGAATCGTGGTAGAGAAAGTTCGTTTACCAATGTCTACGCGCTTGTTAGACGCCTGCTTGACGCAACAGTGGAACGAGGAAGCTCACCCAACGCCTGATTCCCACGAGCGCTTTTGCGTAGAGATGATCTAGCCTTATTGATCTGCTCCTCATCTGGACAATCTTCGCGTCGTGCTGACCTCTTACCCTGATTGCCTTGTCCAACTCCTTCTTGCGGCGAACCTCCAAGTCACGCAGATAGTCCAACGCTGTGAGAGCTTGGTCAAAATCCACATCATTAAGACTTTCCGGGAAACATTTCTTGATGAATGTTGTAAGGAATACTGGTGGCAGTGTGCACGGCTGGACGGGCAAGTTCTGGAGGTGCTCCATAAGCATCTGCTTGAAGTCGGAGTGCGAGGTGGAAGCTGTCTGGCAGTTGAGGGTGTAGATCGTGCGGAGCGGCAATGTCGTTTGATATGGATCCGGGTGGGTGAGAACATGGTCAAGGACCCTTGAGAAGCAGGTCAGTCATGGGATCCAATCGATGATGTGCGCTGCCAGAGAGTGATCTACCAGTTCATTGCCATCCCGTCCGTGGGGCTGCTCGATGATGTTGAGTAATGCGACATTAAGTTGGCGTATTGGGGCGATGTGTTGTGTACTGCGCAGTAGCTGTTGGTTGTTGAAGTTGCAAGCAAGAGTGAAGTACTACAGTGGGTTGGTTGGGTGTTAATGAAAGAAGCTGATCGAATGAATGAATGACTGAATGAGCGAGCAGGCGGTAGATAAGATAGACACAACTAGGTATTCCAGGAATCTGAGAGGGCGAGTGTGGGATCGGGGGCTTGGGTTTATTTCAGTCTTTGGGAGAGAGTTGCAGTTGGCACGGGCCATGCTCCAGTAGCCGGGTCCCCTGCCCTTCGCCAGTCCAGATCCAGCGAGACGACCCCTGCTGGTCGCCAGTCCCCATCGAGCAAAACCCATCCCCGCCCCGCCCGTGTGCCACACTCCGAGACTTCCCCCGCGCCCCCTGCTGCAGACAAACTGCCTTCGCCAACTGCACTATACCGTCGAGTACCAGGGCAGGGGTCTTTTAGAGTACCCATCACCACCGTCTTGTTGGTAGATTATTCTTCAGTAAATTCTTCAGGAAGTTGTACACATTCCCTGCACTATGCATACATGTCGTATCGGCACATTCCATCCCCAACACAGTCGCCAAACTCGACTCGATTCAGGTACCGAACGATAACTACCATTACAGAAACGCCTATTGTGCTATTCTATATTATGTTACTCTACTACCATCGCTGTTACCATTGCTGTAACTGGTGATACTGTTACTGGAAAATGCGCCATGATTGTTGACTCCGGATGTTGTCTTCATCCATCATCCACGTTTCATCAAGCACAGTTTGGAAGCAAGGCGTGAGTGGGTCCTATCATCTCCGTAGTGCTGAGTATTTCATTTTCCAAGATTCAGGAGTCATCGGCATTTTATTTCCCTCACGTTGTCGGGGAGATCCAACATCTCGGTCTCGGCCTAGCCGTTTTGTTTCCCCTGTTTTTTCTTTTTGACCCCGGCCACTTGGTTCTTCGTTCCCAGCGGCGTGGCAGATACCCCCTCACTCCAATCCACGCCAGTAGTAACACAAATGCACAACTATCACGTTGTACTCTACATCTGATGCCACACAACTCGAGGAAGGGAGCGATGACTCTGCTCTGTCATCCAATTGCTGACTACTTACCAGTTTTCATCGCTTGGTGAACCTACTATGCTGGTGATTTTATGTGATGCCAGATGCTTTAGTGCTGACCAGAGAGGTAGGTGAACAAAAAGCACCGGCCCCTCTCCCCGTCGCAAACGTGATATCGGTGCGGGAATTGCTGCACCCTAAGTCTCGGGTGAACGACTTGCAGAGCTAAGATGTTCCATGAAAAAAATCCTCTGGGCTTATGGGTTTAGGATCCACTTAGAAAGCCGCGTATTCACCACCTCCACCAGAGTAATATTGCTAATAAATGAAAAACAGGAGATTCTCGCCTATTATTTAGGTATTTTCTATCTATTTCTTCAGCAGAAATGAATACTCTATTGCTACTTACCCATAGCTTAGAATGTATGCGCGGTCATCACCGCTAACCAGTACCCCACTAAGTAGTTAGTGAGTCTTGACGAAGAGCTGTGGGATCCATTCGCGGTTCCAAAATGCCGGTAACGACAATTGGAACCAACCCCGTCTCAGAGTTGATCCCACAAAATTGGGTGCTGCCACAATTGGCAGGAGAATTGCTTTGGTAGCGAGACGGAGCGCGGTCGCCTTTGCCGTAACAGCAGGTACCGTGTGGGGGTCTTTTCCAACACTTCGCCTCTGGGCCTACGGGCCTACAGTTCGAAGATATGTAAAGCGGAATCCTCCACTGCTTTTGTTCTGATGGCCTTTTTGAGCCTTGTTCATGGCGTCAATTGATCAACTCCGAGTCTGATATACTCTATCTTTGACGATCTTGTCTTTGTTGAACACTCGCATATTAGATCGATCAGCAAATAAATAGCAGTGTTTGGTCTAGACTGGCTTTTTTATACATCGAAAAGTCTCCAGTCATAAACTATTTGCTACGTATACGGGATGTTGCAGTAAAATTGCTTGGGGTCAATCTGCGGTGGTATACACGGCCGAACGCCTTTATCCTCAAGTGCACCGCTAAAGAAACAGCCCGAAACTTGCATCCCTTGATATCCAGCTGGACTTTCAAGCATGCAATTGCTAGGCATTTACAGGCTTAGACCCTGACAAACAGTATCTGAAATAACTCAGTGTTTGAAAGCTCTGTTCCCCCACCCGCCACTGGGAATAGGGGAACGAAAACTTGTACAAACATGCCGGCACATATATTGCTCTCAAACACCGGTGGCCCGCCATCGTCTATAGTACAATGGGCCTTGGAATTGTGCAGATATAGAATATGATATATTATAAGACGGCTGACGGCCCGAGACAAACTGGTTTGATATGGTATATGTGAGTTGACCTTGTGGGTTATAGTCTCATCTATTTATTCGGTTTTTCCTCCTGAAAGACTTAGGAATGGGACAGATCTATAAGTATATAAATACCACCGTGCATGCTCATCCTAAAGCTAATCGCGTGCACTGACATCTGGCATGATTGACACCTGTCATGACAAGATGCATAGACCCGATGGCTCCCGATATCGCCTGTGATAGTGCGATGATGTCCACTGCTGTTAACAGTCCGATCATGGTGGTGTTGTGGCCAGCCGGCGTTTGCTTAACACATACTCGGAGTTAAGCTACCTGGATTCTGGATTGGTGGAACGTTGTTGACTGGTATAATAAATCTTAATTGCATAGTACATTTTACCTTTTGTTGTATTGTTATGTTTCTCGGTGTAACGCCTCGTTTGTTCATCGCTAGAAGTCTACCGTCTCTAAATCTCACTCGACACGGACGGCCGTTTGTCTTTAGACGACACTAGACGAAACCCCTCAAACCCACATAGCCACGTTTTTCCGTTTTGGATTCGGCTCACCAACCCAACCGCTCCACCTTCAGACAGTGACAAAGAGCAAACACAATCTGCAACGTTAGAGAAATGTCTGACCACGGCAGCGCAAGCATGGATATGCTACCGCCGTTGAGTAACCCGGAATCACAGCCCATCACTATGTGTTACATCCTGATGGAGCCGACTCTGCACACCGCAATCTCGGTTGATTTCTCTCGTCTCCTGCTCCAGCACACGAAACAGCAGCCGAAAGCAAAGCCGGAGAAAAAGCATACTTCCGATGACACCGGTGGTGGTGATGGTGGTGATGGCAGCGAGGATCCGGAAGCTCGCCTCCGATGTTACGTCCGTTTCAGCACCCAACACTTACGTTGGATCGTCGAATACGCCTACGTGGAACCCGACCAGACTAACAACGACATGGATAGATCTAGCACTCTCCTCGGTTTCGGGATCGAGCTTGCTCTGCGGTTTACAAATCCACCGTGTACCGGGGCTGAACACTTCAAATGGCCAGCGGGGAGGAGGTCCGTGGCGGTCTTCCGCTGTATGGAGGATGGAAGTTTGGAGCAGCTGCAGAGGGGAGATCCCGCGATTGTTAAGCGGAAGTTTTTTAGGGTTGGGCAGCCGACGGTTAGGAGTGAAGGGTGGATGCCAGGTTCTGTTTGTGCAGTCTGGGCTGTTGAACGGCTCTACTGTTCACGTGCTCCCGGGCTTGCAAAACAAGAAGAATGGGAGGAGGAGTTGGGGGAGGAAGAGGGGATGTCATCGTTGGAGGTGCGTTCGGGATTGGAGAAGAGAAAGAATAACTCGCTCACTAGCTTTCTGGAGTTTGTGGGGGCGACCCAGTCGTACGTATCTCTTTACGTGACTACCAAGAGATATTGTCTTATTAATACGTTGTAGATCGCCTAAGAGGCTTCAATATTCGGATGCCCCGAAAGTGACAATTACTCCAACAACTCCTGAGACGGAACCATGCTTTGAGAATGAGCTGCCTGTCATTCCTACTCTTGAGCGTCGTACGAAATCTTGGTCCGGGATGCTTAATTCCAAGGAGGAAAGAGTGAAAAGCGCCGGTCAACTCTCACCAAGGAAAGAATCAGCTGGAGACCTGTTCATTGTAAAGGCTCCCATAACGCCTAAGAAGGAACGCTCTGGCTTCCGAGTTCCGTTTCGCCGCCGAAACATACATGATATGGAAAAGGGTAAACGTCCTCTACATCCTATGCCGTCTCCTTTAATTAGGAGCATCTCTGCTTGCGATCTACCTTCATCACCCATGGCACAAAACGACATAGGACAGAAAGACGACGTGAGAATGCGTAGAAGGTCGTCTGATCAAAAAGTTGTCCGTTTTACTGAGAATACGAGGCCGACCATGGAGGTGGACGAACGCTGGGCAGGCAGTGATGGGAATGTTTCAAAAACCCCGGCTCCCTCACATATCTGCTCTTCACCGGAATCAATTACCCCTTCTTCGATTCCAAGAGGACGACATTTTGTAGCTGCTTGGGAGGATGGTGAGTCTTCTGATGCGGACACTCTTGTGAATGATTTCAATGGAGTCATCCAGGAAACAACTGAATGGCGGGATACCACGCCCGGCAAGGGTGCTTGTGGAGACCGGATTGATCTCAACGATCTTTGGCTCCAAACTCCGTATAAAGCTGAGGGTGTCTGCGAGCTCCTGCCGCCCTCGCCTGTCTCACCTCCTGATCCCGAATATATTGAACGTATTGAAAGTGAGATGGAGCAAATCTTTGCTAATACACATCTATTCGAGGACGAGCCGGAAGAGAAGGAATTGGATATCTCAGAAATGACGGAGGAGCAGGCGTATGCGAATTATGTGGGCAAAGTGTCTCAATGGCTTCAATTTCCGCCAAAGCAGGTGTCGTCGGAGTACATGCCGAAGAGCAAGGCCCATTGGGACTGGAGAGCTTTGGAGTTGAGGGGAAGAGATCCGTTTACAGTTTTCTCGGGCCCTGGATTGAATCTGGATGATGGGAGTGGAATCAAGTTTCCCGCAACTTTCTGAGTGCGGTGTTTACAGCTGGTAATCGGTAAGCCCTTTTTACTTTGTATTTTTACTAGATAGTTCTTAGACGGCGTTTACGGAGGGTTTTCTTGATAGATGGCCAGTCTCTTTTCTGGTATGCCAGGTGCATTCTTTCTGATAGACTACACTTGCACATTTACAAGACCTTGATTTCTGGCGGTCAGTTGCTGGGCATGCATTGGCCAGCTTCTGAAGGTGAATGATCATTGGTCAATAAGTTACGTCAATACATACCACCCACGTTTTACTTTTTGTGGTAACTGGTTTACCTCCGCTTTATAGCAGCCCTCTGCCCTTTTTCAATCCAAACCCCATCACTGGCGGTATCTGAGAGTAATTCTCCCACGATAGCTCCTTTCCGTCGGGGCAGGACTTGAAAGCTGGCTCTTCAAACCCATCCAGCACAAAGCCCTTTACCAAAAAAGGACGCAGGAGTTCGCTCAGGGAGCGATGGAAGTAGTACTTCATATCCCAATTACCATTTCACTCCCAGAAGAACTCGGGAAGGGGGAGTACCTGTATTTCCGCCTGCCCCAAAATCGCTTCACCTCTCGTCGGTGGTATATCGAGATACCTCTCTACATTGATGCTATAGATATTCCTCACCCTCCCAGAAGCAGGATCGTCGATGACTTGGACACCCCTATTCGTACTAGAAGAGTTGAATGCGGGGTGCATCACCGTTGCCACAAATCTTTTTCTTCATCAGCTTGGTGCTGCATAATGACTAGGTACCCCACCTTCCGCTGTCAGTTAGCAGGCGCGGCAACGCATTTGCGAGTGGTTCGAGCGTAGGAATATCCATTAACGCCATCTACCATCATTACCCCTCTCTTCTCCTTTCCTTGGGGTGGGAGCGGGTACATTGATAACCACCGCATCAAAGCTTCCAACTCCCCGCATCTCGCTGAACGCATTCAGTTCCTTCTCGCTGGTGCAGTCCAGAGTGCTAAACTCCACATCGTGATTATTACCATGCCTGTGGGCTAGCTCTATCATCTGAGACGAGAAATCCGTCGCTATGACACATGCACCGCAGTCTCTGAGACGCCGCGAGAAGATTCCGTTGCCGCAGGCTAGCTCGAGAATCATACTATCCTGTTGCACTGGAGAGAGGAGGGTGAGGGCGGTAGGACAGACGAGGTGCTGGTAGAATGAGTTGCCGGTAGAGCCTGAGGGTATGTTAGTGGCGCGTGTGTGAAGGGAAAGGATAGAATAAACGTACCCATGGCGGCGTCCCAGGAAGGGGCGTTGGCGTCCCAGATTGCGCGGTGGTCTGATGGCTCTGCCATGGGTGATTGAGTGACAATTGATGGGGTGCGGGTGCGCTTTATGGAGCCTAGAGTTGAGTCATTCCAATATATGAAGACGGCCCAATAGATGTCCCGGTGACTGCATATTGCCGGGAAGAGTTACACCGCAACTTTCCTCACGAGTGCTGTGTTGTGATGGGTATGAAACTGACCTCTCAGAAATGCCAGATCTTCCTTAAGATTAAATTTGCTAGAGATAGAATGAAAAACACACCCAAATGGATGGAACGACTTGGAACACATGCAACACATCAGAGGCATCAAGTACTGGCGGGTGAGATTTGGTGAGCTGCAGATCGAGGCTTGGCTTTGATAAACACAACCATGAACCATGAGGCTCTATAGCTCCAACCTAGATTCAACCCACATCTACAACTTCCATCTTCGTTTCCGTCCTCATCCATCTATTCCTTCATCCCCGCATTAACAGAGCTCTCCCACGCACTACCCTCACATCTTCGATCAATATGAGTGACGTCCGGACCCTCCACCAATCGCTGCGCCAGTGCGTCAGTAAGAAAGACTACAAGACAGCCTCTAAGTACCTCGCACAACTCAAAATCGCGCTGCTCAACTACAACGCACTGATTCCATCGACCGACGTTCCTCCGGCAGTTCTCGGTGGGGCCCGCGAGATCCTCGAAATTGGTGCTATCGTCAGTATACATCTCCAAGACGAACCGGCGTTTCTTCGATACTATGCGCAACTACAGCCATTCTATGCCAACCCCATCCTCAACAAGGTGCCCAGCAAAAACAAGAACAAGATTGTCGGCCTCTACCTGCTGCTATTGCTCACCAAGAATAATATCGCCGATTTCCATACCACCCTCGAGAACATGCCTGGTGCTGAGGAGGGCAATTTTGTGAGGTATCCGGTTATGTTGGAGAGGTGGTTGATGGAGGGGAGTTACGATAAGGTGTGGCAGGCGACCAAGAGTAGCCAGGTGCCCAGTGAGGAGTATGCGAGGTTTTCAGAGGTCGGTTTATGCTCTTTCTGAATGGTGGGATCATAGACTTATTGGGATAGGTGCTGGTTGGAACCATTAGACACGAGATTGCGAGCTGTTCTGAGAAGGCGTATGCTTCGTTACCGGTGTCGAATGCGAAGCAGCTGCTATTCTTGGAGTCTGAAGGCGCAGTTGTAGATTTCGCGGGAGAGGTACGTTTACTCCTGATCACTACCGCTATGCACTATGCTGGCCACCGGGACGTGCTGACGAATTGCTACAGCGAGATTGGGATGTCCGTGACGGAAGAATCTACTTCCCACGAGATGATGGTGAGAAGGCATCGCTCTCGAGCACCAACATAATCAACAACACGATTGGCTACGCACAAGAGTTGGAGACGATTGTCTGAAGGATTATATTGCAGTGTGGATGTGGATTGGTTAATTCCGGGGAAGGGAAAGTTGTCTCGCATTATCAGGTGTCTTCTCCAGCTTCTTGGATTGTCTCAAATAGACCAGATACACACCCTCTTGTCATAGAAACTACAGCTCGCCACCACGTTCGGAGCACCTGCGTGAACATGGCTTCCGTAATTCATACTCTCATTCTCCTCCCACCTCGCCACTACCTCCAATCCTTTACCCATATTCACCACTCTCGACCCGGCATGCATGCAGCTCGCCAGTAACTTTCCGGGGCGTTCAATCTCTTGTAGCCTCCACACTCCCCCTCCAAGATCTGTCTCATCAACTGCCTGCATCCTCTCCCGCAGATCCCACACCCGCAGCATCTCGTCATAGCTTCCCGTCAACACCTCGCCTCCATCCAGTGCTAGAATCGCCGTCACCCCAGCCCCATGTGCACTCCTTCTACTCCTCACCACCTCCGTCCCCGCATCCAGGTCCTGCCCAATAAACATGCTATCATCACCGCCAGAATACAGCCTCTTCCCATCCGGCGAGAATTCGCATGTCCAAGCCTCAAGCGTATGCGGCGTGTACGAATCCCTCACCGTGCGCACCTCAAGATCCACAACCGCAACTCCGCCGTCGCTGAGCGTACACGCCAGCACGCACTCCTCCGTCGGTGAGAAATTCAGCGATAGCACCAATACTTCCTCGCTGAACAGTTGCAGCGTCTCCACGTGCGCAATTCGTCCCTCCTCCTCCTCAGCGAGCGAGTACATCGCGATCGCACCCCGGCTCAGCGCAACCGCTAATATGCGTCCGCGGAATTTGAGGTCAAGAACCGCGCCGTGCGCGGTAGGGATAGACTGCAAATGCGTCAACCCCCCCGCCAAGGAGTGACGGTACAGCTCCAGCGTACCGGTCTTCTTAGTTTCGAGCGTGGTCGCAGTTTCATCGAGGAGGTAGGTGCCTACCACCAGGAGGCTGGGGTCGAGAGGTGAGAACTGGAGACATGCTGGTGGGGTTGCGGTAAAGACTGTGCTGGTGGATGGGATCAGGCGGGATGCTTCGAGGGAGGAGGACATGATTCTCGGTGCGGGACATGGGGATGACTTGGCGTGAGGCGTTTAGGGCTCAAAAGCTTGTTTCGGTGGATGAAGGCGGAGGTGCATTCTTCTCATTCTCGCATGTTGCGTGTGTTTCGTATGTACAGATACCAACCTTCCGTCTTCCCCAAGTCTAAATAGAAATACATGTACAAGAATATTTATCCACAAACCCCATTCCACCCCGCTCCACCTTACCCCACCCCACCCCACCCCAACAGAAGTAATCAAAAGGAAGTTGTATTACACACATCGTTGTAACCATAAAACGGCCCGACAACCATAATGAAGAGAAGGGTGGTGGCTAAAGGGTAGCAAATCGCAACAGGTATACAGCTCCTGACAAATCTATATAATCCCAACATTTTGTGGAAATCCCCCGATCTCGTGCTTAGTTGCTGTACATTTCCCAACCGATTTCTATGTACCCGACTTTTCTGAATCCGAAAAAAAGAAAGAGATGCGTGTTCGTGGTTGTTCGTCATGAAATAAAATGTCTTCCGTTATTTCTTTCTAGTAAGGACCATGTTCAAGACCTCCTCTAGGCCAGCTCGTGCTTCGGTGTCAGGGAAGACTTGAATCGCGTCCTTGGCTATGTCGCAGAACGATTGTGCAAGGTCTCTTGTTCGTTGGATACCGTTCGACCTGTAGACTAGCTCTCGTGCCTGCAAAGCAATTAGCTACTGCATGGGTTGCGATAAGTTATCAATTTAGAGCATACCTTAGCAGTGTCCCCTTCTTGTTCGAACTTCCGTGCAATCATTGGACCGAGCTCTGGGAACTCTTCCCATGCATAAAACACAGGTGCAGTGGCGAGACCTAGCTCCAAGTCTGCAGTCGCCGGCTTGCCCAACTCTTCGCTGCTGCCGGTATAATCAAGAACATCGTCAATCAGCTGGAATGCCAGTCCCATGTGCTTTCCGTATACATATGCCGCGTGTGCAACCTCCTCCGTTGCACCCCCCAAGACGGCCGCCGCACGGCAAGATTTTGAAATCAGCGAGGCTGTCTTGAGATATGTCTTCTCAAGGTAATACTCGAGCGATTTCGAGAGGTATTCCGCTGATCCATGATCCGTCCGCGTGTTGGTAAGCTGGTAGAGCTCGCCCTTCACCAACTCTGAGATAACTTCCGCAATGAGCTCAATCACCTCCGGCTGTCGCAGACGCGCCAAGAACACCGAAGCTCGTCCAAGCATGTAGTCTCCGGCCAGGACGCTCATTTTATTCCCACTAAAAACGTTCGCACTCGGCATCCCGCGTCTAGTCTCCGCATGATCGACAACGTCGTCGTGAAGTAGAGAGGCGGTATGGATCAATTCGACAATCTCGGCCAGTCTCCGTTGTGTTCCTAGAACTGCTATGGCTTCACCCGGTGCTGTTCCCAATATGTTTGCCGGCATAGATCGGGACGATAGTATTGTCAAGTCGGGATTTCGGTCCGCGATTATTGATGTAGGAGCAATCGGCTTGTTAAACTTCGCTTCTAATGATACACATGACGCCTCCCAACCTTTGATCTTTGGCGCGGCGGAGGTCGCTCTAGCCATGAGGAAGACAACCATAGGCCGAAAAAGCTTTCCGGATGACTGGAGATAGTACTTTGACGCAGAGTCAAGACCGGGATAGCCGGACGAAAGGAGGAGCGAGATCTGAGACTTGAGATGGCTCAACTCTAAAGAAACAATCTTGTCCGGTCTGACGCGGGTGATTGGAATGGTAGGAGATGCATTGCGGAGGGGCGTTCCCGGTGCTGGAGGAATGTCGGGCTCGGGGATAGGTATCGTCGTGGCGACTGCGGCGGCGGCTGAGGACTGTAACCGTGTGCCATTGACTCTTGATACGCTGGGGAGTATTGAAGGTCGTAACCGTATAGACGCACTTGGGGCTCTAATTCGCAGCAGCGACCGGCTGATGCCAACCATCATGATATTTCTAGGATGTTGTAAACTCGTATCGTAGTACTTATGCACGCTAAGCAGACTGGAATTAATGCCGCGGCAAGCAGATGAGGTGCCCAACGGACAGGAAGCGAATGACGGTGTCTATAAATAATGGGTGGGAGGCGTTGCTATATGTCGACAAGGGAACCCAAGGCAAGCAGAGGCGATAGTACGTAGGAACGACAAGCGGAGTACATATATGATACCTGGCTAAGGTACTTGGTACGTACGTCAAAGTTCACGGGTGGTTGAAAAGTCGTGCAGGGGTCTTGACTAGTCTCGGTAGTCGGCGCGACCAAGACGGAGAGAGCACATCGTCACCACACACGAACAACAGACGATACATGTAGATAGCTGCAGCTAGCCGACATTCCCGAATCCTGATTGCTATTATGCATTGCTATGGACAGCTAACCCCAAATCGTCTGAATTCCAAGGAAATCATTCTTGTTGAGTTCGAGATCCGAAAAGACACTCTCGCTTCCTACAGATCGACTGATCAACATCTATATAAGTTCGAGCACTCTACTATATCACATACCTTTGAGATGCGCAACTCGCTTTTCATCCTCCTCTTCTAACAGATCTAGCTCCTCCGCGGTTCCTTCGTGATCCCCCTCATGTGGAAAGCTCTTCTCACCAATGAAGAGGATCTCGGCATTCTGGTAGTCTAGGTGTTTTGGCTGGACTGCTCCCCATCTAAGCCCCCGAAACTCTTCCATTATCCTATACAATTAGCCATTGCACATTGACTGTGGTGATGACTGGGCATACTCCTTGGGATACTCTGCGGGGTTTGGAATTCCTGCATTCGGTGGTGCCGGTGTCTGAGGGTTTCTCACGGAAATGACAAAGCTTCCCTTTTCCTTCAGTCCAAAATCTCCCTGGAGCTCATTTGGCTTTTCGGGAACCGTAAGAATATACGCAAAGTGGGACTGGCGTTCGTTATCGGACTTGGTGATCGCATAGACACCTTCGCCGATGGGTTGGGCCGGGAAATCCGTTCTCTCTCTACCGCGACGATTGTATTGATCAGTACCACCATAAACAAGTAAGCAAGAGAATCAGTATCCTACCCCATAGTCTTGGTCTGGTAAATTCTTCCTTTCAAAAACTTTTCTCTCAGATCCTCCAAGCTGGCTTCCGGTGCTTCAACGAAAGTCAATAACCTTTCGTATCCCTTGGCTGGTAGCCTCTTCTTGGGGATGGCAAGCAATCGGTTTTTTCCACTGTCCTGGATCTTGCCGTCGACCAGCTTTGTTCCCGGTGGTAATGGACGAAGCACCAAGTACGATCTCTTCACCTCATTCATTGACTCCGGATGCTCCACATTCACCTTACCACGGAGAAAGAAGTATACTAAGCCCTTCTCTAAGATTGGAGAGTCCTCAACCCTCTGCTCTCGAGCTTTCTCAACAGCAATGCCCGAGGCATCAATGTTGCCCTTTGCGGCTGCAGCATCGGTCATTTCAACATCGTCGTTGACTTTGGGATTGTACTTCTCCAGGTCGGCGTCTAAGTCAGTAACTTCCTCAACCGTCACTTTCTTGTTGCCGTTTCCCTCCTTATCTTTATCCTTACCCTCCTTCTTTTTCTTTCCAGCACCCGACTTCTTCGGTGTAGTGGTGGTGGTTGATTTTGCTTTCTTCTTCTCGGGCTCTTCCTTCTCGTGTACTGCTTCGGTGGTGTCTTTATGCTTTTTTCCGGCAGCCTTGTCCTTGATACTGCCTCGTCGAGTGGTGACCATGGTAATAGCTTACAATTGTGGCCGTAGAAAGTAGATATAGGTTCAGCGGAGTCCGAATTGATATGTAAGGGTATGGTATATCTGCTCAGTACCGAGGTTTACTTGTGTTTATATGTCGCTGGCATGCGCAGCGATGATGTCATTGTGGTCGCACTTCCGCAGGATTCACGGGATCTTGGCTGAAACCCAAGATGTCATACAGAAGGGTACTCTAAAGTACTCTTACTATTGCATTGGCAGCCACTACAATAAGCTGTATTGGAGATAGGTATATTTGCATTTGAGACTAGGGCCCATGGAAGATGCAAATGTTTTTCAACCCCTACTCGAAACCTATCAACTGGACAAGACCTCTCCAATGTAGTCCTTAAATATTGCTGGAGAACGACATAGAATTCTACACTATTATTAGAAAAAGAAGCTCTTTCTTAGACCGTTCCAAGTATGTTAGTCAGAGATGACAGTCTAACAACTGTCAAAACTTTCTGGAGACTGTTGTTAGATCATTTTTAAACCGTCCCTTAACGTCAAATAGACCATCATATTTCATCAATGTACTCGGGACTGGCTAAAAAAAAGGCACCCCTTTCCAATTGTAGGTATTTAGTATCTAAAAGCCGTGATGGTGGATGCATCTATACCACCATAACTCGCCCCTCTCTCCCAGTTCAATCCAAAGAGATTCCCAAGTCCAATTATCCTGCCCATACCCGTGGAAGCCCTATGCTTACAGCAATATTACCCTTGACCTCCTCACAGCATCTCACTCACAAGATTAGGGTTGCATCCCATTAACGCAAAGTGCGGTGGTCTGTGCACTGGCCGGGATCCATAGGAAACTTCAAATCCTCACCCACCACTACCGCCACAACGACAAACAACAATGATGAGCTCCTCAAACCACGCAACAAAGACCGGCAGCAATGGACAACTGAAGCGGAAGCGGCGACGACGCAATATTCGCACTGCAGATATATCCTCCTCCTCATCGTCGTCGTCGGATAGTAGCAGCGACAACGAGAGTGAAGTGGAGGTGAAGAAGGGGAAGGGGAAGGGGAAGGAAGAGGTGGAGGAAGTAGAGATGGAGGTGAGGATGGGTATGATATTATGGAGAAGGCGTGCGGTGCTGAGAAATAATTGCTAGGATGCACCACCGATTGATGAGCGCTCTGAATCGGAAGAGGAGGATGAAGAGGAGGTAGCAGCGACGATAAATTCGGCAAAGTCCTTTAAGGAAAAGGTACATAGCAGTAGCAGCATATCTTATTTTCTACAAGAGCTACATATCCACAGAACTAGACTAACATGTAACAGAACGGTCGTTTCTCGTCGCCCGTCCGCAATTTCCACGATTCCAACGTCGACGCCCGCTTCGAAGAATACTACATGAATCTAATCACATCCGAATTCGGCGACGACTTGAATAATTTGCGGATGGCGAAGGACTTTAACGACAAGTCGCTAGCGATGTTGGTGCACTCGTTGAAACAAGGTGTTAATATCTTTGATCCGGAGGAGAAGCGCATAGTCCTTGGCGGAGGAGGAGGAGGAGCGCAGAAGTGACGATGGGATGACGACGATTGATGGTATGCTAATAAAAGTGCTGTTCCCTGCGATTAAAAGAAATCCCGTGCTCTGAAGTCCGTTTGTTTGTCGTGAACTGGTAGCCCTTTTTTAGATGCCTCCTCTCGTCCTCCTCTTCCTCCCAAAAATCTCCCTCAAGAGGCTACCGACATCATCGGAGTACTTGGCCTCGCAGGCTGCTCTTTCAACCGTCCGTTCTCGACATAATCGGCGGCCCTGAAAACCTTCACCTGCTCAGGCTCCTTCCACATCACTAGCGGCTTCCCCTCGTTTAGAGCCCTCTCTTCTCTTCGTAGCGCTTGCTCCGTTTTCTCGACCTTGCTCGACATCTGCTTGATATTATCGCCCGTTCTCGCCACGAGTGCCTATTCCGGTTCGTCAGTTAAGAGCGAGCGGGTTCTGGTGTCGGGTAGGAGATGGGTGATACCTCAAGCAGGTCGATCTGGCGGTAAACATCCTTCAGCTCATCAGCGATAGGGATAAGCTTTTCAGCCGTAGGCTCGATAACATCCGATATCTGTGATTGCGCCTTTTGCCGCCGCATATCAGCTATCCCCCGCATCTGTCTCTCATCTGGAACACATACATCCTGCACCAAATCCTTCTGTGTCCTCATCGTGTCTTCACATTCTTCGCGGAGTCTCGTGATATTGGAGCTCTATTATTCCACCAACTGGTATTAGATTCTCCTTATGTAACCGCGCGCACATGTTGGGCGGGGAAAGGGTAGCCTACCAATGGCGCAAACAACGAGCTCCTCAGATACCCCGCCAACTCCAAAGCGACTGCGGGTGGCAGTTCGAGCGGCAAGCCGTTGCTGCTGTTGAAGGAGCGTCTACTACTAGAGTCCGACATTGCGTACTTATGTATATGGAGAGGGTATGCAAAAAATAAAGCTAGACAAATGAGATCAGATGAAACACCACAGAGGGATCTTGTTCGATCGGGTAATTTTTTTGGGCGAGTATCGGCGTATGTAGGGCTCGGGTGGGGTGAACTTGTTGGAAGCTACTTAAGCGAGGACTGGAAGAAGCTGGTACGTGCACAACGCCGGAAGATGGAATTGATTGGGATGGACCATGGATTGGTCGGAGGAACTGGGGAAGAGATGGAGCTCGTGATGTGGAGAAAGGAGAAAGAAAAAACGGATGGGTCGGCCGGCGATGCGTTGTTCACACAAACAAAAAAAATATGATGGTGGTGGAGGTGGTGGTGGGTGAGTTATTCATTCCCCTGCAGAGTCACGTTTTGAAGTTTGCATCATAGCAGAGCATTGAGACGTCTCGACACCGCTGTACATGTCAAACCCCAACTTCGACTTCTAACATCGTGATGTTGCATCAGATGTATATTTATGTCCGAGACCAGATGCAACAGTTTGATGGTATGCTTGTTTTGGATCTACTCCTTCTACGTTTTATGTCTAGCTAGTACATTGGTGTAGCTGCTGCCTCTCATCTTGACGGGTATCAAACTCTTCAAAGTAAATTCACCAACCAACACTGCCCGACACGCCCCTACTCCCGCTCGTTCTTCCGGTAATGGGAATAGATACTGAAGCCAACCCACCCTCACAAAACAGCGCATATGCACCAACAACACCCAAAAGAAAAGACCAAACGCAGGCGTAAATGATCGTAAAATGCTGAAGAAATATAAACCGTGAAAATATTACAATAATGTTGGATGGTCATCCAACAGAGGACATCGTCGTCCACATCCCCTTCTATTTGTCACACTGGAGAAGTTGACGTTTAGCGACCGTTTCTAAACCCTCCGCCAAAACGACCACCACGACGCCTGCCACCACGGCGACCACCACGGCGTCGACCACCACCTTGACCGCCTTGACCTTGACCCCCTTGTCCTTGTCCTCCGCCAGTAGCATTTCCACCATTACCAGCGTTACCACCATTATTACCAGTGTTACCACCGGCGTTGCCACCAGCGTTTCCGCCGCCTTTTCCAACTGTGAACTTTGTGCAATCGTCTTGGGCACCACGTTGAGCTACCGGCATAAGAACAGGTTGATGGTTGGAGGCGCTGCTCATGGTACACACTCTGTAGTTTCCAGCAGGAAGACCCTGGTCAACCGAGGCTTTGAGAAGACCATTGCCGTTTCCAGCGTCGTTAATACCCTTAAAGAAAACAAACTTTGTTGCATCAGGACTAGTAAGGATTATGAGGTCAGTTTGTGCGACCTGTGATGAATGGAAATTGGTGCACTTACGCTTGGTTGGGAGTTAAGCTATTACCAAGGTCCTGGACTGTTACGTGAGTATGGCCAACAACGACGCCGCCCTCCAACGCTTGTGGTGCAGCGTAGTAGGTGTTCTGTGGATTTGTGAATGAACCCGCTGCAAGATTTGCGACCTGGACAGTGATATCAAAAGCTTTGTCGGCTGCAATATCCTCACCAGGAGCCGGCGAGACGATAATCGAGGAGACCATATTGGACTGAGCAGGAATATCTCCCATCACAATGCCGTTACATGAACCTCCCTGCACCTGTGCGCCGTTTGTGAGTGTCTTGCCTGTGCAGAAGTTGATGAAGTTTGCGTTGTCCCTATAAAACCATGTCAATGTCTCCATTTTCTGAATTGCATGCCAGAATTCTTACGTTGCTGAGTCTGCCTGTCCAGCAGCAGTCCCATCACCGTTCTGACCAGTAGCCTTGGAAGCATCCTGAACGTTTGCAGGATCCAGCTGTAAGTCGGCATTGCCGCCTCCATTGCCACCATTGTTTCCTCCATTGCCACCGCCGTTCCCACCGTTGTTCCCCCCGTTACCACCATTGTTTCCTCCATTACCACCATTGTTTCCTCCATTACCACCGTTGTTCCCTCCGTTACCGCCGCCATTCCGGTTACCGCCAGCAAGCCGACCTCCACCACCACCAAACTACATCTTCGTTAGTGTGAAAGCTAGCGAGATTTGAACAGGCAAGGTGCCTCACCTGTCGTGGTAATATATTTATGCTGCGTGCATGTTCGTGGTGGGGGGAATATGCGGTCGAGATGGAAGCCAGCCCGGCAGTTGCAAGCAAAACCAACGGTAGCTTGGTGAACATGTTGAGTGGATGGATGAATTGACTTATATATAAAAGAGGGAATAGGGTCGATAAGTCAACAAAGAGAATCACGATCAACGCAATCTCGGCCGGCGAGGTGAATACAGGCAGAAGGAAGGGATTGAAATGTTGGTATAAAGAATGTCCCTCCTCTGGCTAGACAGATGCTGCTGTAGTGTGGAGAGCAAGGAAAAGTGGTCATTTTCGTCGGGAGGGACTGTACACTTAAGAACTGCCCAGTATTCAGGAGCTCCATGGTGCTACTCGCGCCTGGAAGCTTCGAACAGAAAGTGTTTGCAACAGCCACACATGGCAGTGGTCGTGATCCCCGTAGAAGATATGTTGAAACCGGGTAGAAATGTATCGGCTCTGTTTCGAGAAGTATCCTGGAAAGATGGACCAGTCGTCGTTAAATCCAATCAGGTACATGGCGGTCTACTAATTTTCTGAGCAACTATTATTGAAGGCTAAGCGCTAACAATTGTTGGATAAGCGACTGACTTCGCGTAGAGCTCCCGTATTTTGGTTTGAGGTTTCGTTTCAACCATCCCTGCACATTCACAACATATGCGCATCCGATCCTCCTAGTGGAAGGCAACAACGTTTGGGGAGCTAGTCTTGAGACATCGTCATTCAATATCTGCTTCACTTGCCTACTCTTCATGTAGGCCAGCCCCTCTGTTTACGGTCCACATTAATGCTGAGGATTAGTTATATCTCACTATGGCGTAAGTGGCGGAAATATGCTACTAGCTCAGTCACAGATTCCACTCGCAGACTTTGAATCGTCATAGACAAGACAGGACTGATTTAATTGTAAGCCACCCCAATGACTAAGGTCTAGCTTCAACAAGATATCTTCCGTCAATAGTTAGAGTTCAATAATGTCGTTGATTTAAGAACAGGAAATTTTCTTCGTCGTGATTTCTCAGTTGGTCGAAGGCGGCTCCCAAAACTGGAGACGATATCTCATGCCCCGAAAGTTATACAATGCGAATGAGGGAGGGAGGGTGTTGTATGCTATGTTGAAGTTTTTGTCAGCCCCAATCAGCCGTATTTTTTCCTTAGACGCTTACCAGCTCCTTATATCTTCCCCCTAAAAAAAGCACCGCTGAGCTTCATAAACTCCGCAAATTGACTTTTACCCTCAGCTACGTCAGTGTTTACCAAGCCTTCTTTAATCCATCCTGGCAATTTGTCCTGAATCCTTTTACTGTTATAGCGTTTATCAATCAAGATGATTGCCGCAAAGTCCCCTCTGTGTCGAATTGCCCTCCCGATACTTTGGTTGACGGAACGCATGCACGCATTCTCATAAAACTCTCTTCCCGTAGATTTGGCATAGGCCAATTTCTGGGCCTCAAGCGTTGATCCCATAAAGGTTTTAGGTTCAGATGGATGTGATTGGAAAGAATTGTAGGCGACGTTTTCCACATGTTGCATTTTTGCCCGCCATTCCACACTCTGGGCGTTTGGAAATGGCAATCCAATCATTACAACACCGCGTCCTAGACTATGAAAGTATGTCAACACTGAGCTTTGTCCATCTCGTCATTCTCGGCCCGCCTGGAAGTTTGATGTAGGCCAGTTTCATAACACACGAAACAACCAGTGTATTGCCTTGGCAAATTCAACCACATGTATCTCATTGAATCCAAGAAATATCTTTCTGTTCCTTCGAATAAACGGGGATGGTAACTTACTTGTCATTGAAGTTGATACCTTCACTCATCTTTCCACCAACGACGCTTAATAGAAGTCCACCTTTTCCTGAATCAATCGCCATGCTGTATCCCACAAGCGTTTCCTCAACACTGCTCTTCTCGCTGGACTCTTGAAATATTTGCTTCCTTCCGGCTAATCTTTCCCATATCGAGAGACCACTGGTAGGTTTTTTCTGCCATTGCGCAACAATAAAGCTGAGATATGAATAGCTAGGAAAAAAGCATACCACACCATGCGGTATTATAACGCAGATGTTGTTGATCGCTCTCCCCAGCTCTTCGATCATATTGGAATCCATACGCTTTTCGTACGTAAATTCGAACTCCCGTCCAGTTGGGCCCTTTACCAGTGGCCATGCTAGCAGGTTTTCTTTTAGAGTGATATGTCCACAAGCCAATGTACGTATCTTTTCGTTCGGAAGATATGGGAAGAGGTGTGCAAGAAAGTCCTGCATAGGCTGCATAGTACCTCCGGCCAGTATTACAGCTCTCGCCTCCTCGACAATATCTTTGAAGTGGAATGCCGGATCCAAAAGCATATATTTGAAGCACAGTTCTTTAGACTCTGTTCTCCCATAGAAAATCTTACCTTCGCCCGAAGGATTGGTCAATGTCAACAAGAAGCCCTGGAGGTGCGTAAGTACAGGGACAGAATCCTTTGCCTTGTTCTGCTCCGCTGTCTTTCCTAGACGTTGTTGTTGCTCAGCCTTCTTCTGTTCTGAATATGCCAAATATCCTTCTAGCTTTCGCGCGAGCTTGCTTTCCGTCAGGTATTTTTGAAGTTTGAAGACGTTGATCTGATCTATTCCTTTAGCCGCCAGAAGGTCTCCAGCCTGCACCTCGCCTTCCGTGCCTTTTTTGCTCAATCCGTCGAGATAAGCAGCAAGGCCATCCAAAAGACGGGAAACCTGCATGACATATACCTTATTCGATCCTTTGAGTCTATTTCTGAACTTCGAAAGATATGCATCTAACTGTGCTATGCATCGGTTGAGCTGATCTAGAGTTACCGTGATTGAGTGTATCGACGATATGGCATCAATGAGGTTATGCGCTTCATCAATAACGACTACATGCCCCTTTAGTGAGATACCTAAGGCTTCTCGGGCGGATTTCTGCAGGAGGATAGGATAGGGTAGGGTGACTATCTGCACATCCTATTAGTATCCAGCCAGGGTGCGGAAGAATCATAATTCCAACTTCACTTGGTTTGATTGCAGACCGAGAGGCGTAATAAGGACATGTCCCAAGCGTCTTACCAAGCTTTGAGAGATCTTCGATGTCACGAATCGTTGCAAGGGCATGATCCCGAAAGTTCGTAACCAAAGCTTGATCGTCTTTTGTAGGCAGAAACTCGCATCTCTTCTCGCCAGATGTACCTGTACCCTTTAGCCCCCGCCACAGCAGGTTATGGGAACTGGCACCTACCTGACTTCTGCATTTCCAAACACCTTTCGTTAATTGCCATGATGCTGTTCAATTTCGTGACTTTCGGGTTTATGCATAAGTTCTTCCGTGATCCCAATGATAAATGTTTGATTTGTTCAGGTAAATCTTCAGCAGCGTCGGACAAAGAGGATGGCATTTCGACTCGTCGAAGTTCGTTCACAAACTGGGTTAGCTGAGAATGTGTCCGAGAACAGAAGAAAATCTTCGTTTCGTCTGGTAGCTCCATCTCCGGGTCGTCTTTTGGTGCTGTTCCTGGGACTGACATTCCGAGCCTAAAATCTAAGTTAACAAAGTCGCTCAACTACTACAAATGAAGCTTCCATACTTTAACATGAGCTCTTTCACCTCTGGAGAAAATCCATCTGGATCGTTCGACGCGGCCTTTTTCGCGCCAGATTCACCATCGCTTTGATAGTCATCCAAGACAAATTCGCCCTCATCATCGTCCTCAATTTCAACCTCGACACCTTTCCTCTATGCTCATCAGCACTGCATCCCCAGCGTAAAGGCCATAGCATATACCTTCTTTTTGAAATTTCGAACATTTCCAGCCTCGTAGTTTGCTTTTTCTCTGGCTTCTTTTTCTCGAATAGCCTTTAGGCGTTCTTCCAACTCTACCCTTCGCCTTAAAATCCTTTCTTTCTTCTCTTGTTTTGCATATTCCCGAACCCAAGCTGGTTCGTCAACGTCTGCGTTTGAACGTGAGACAAATTTCCCACGATCTTCGAGTTGTTCTAGTATGTACCTTCATCTTCAGCCTCCAACTGCGCCAGAAGATCCCGGTTCTTGTGGTCTCGTAGCCATGTCAATGAACCGCAGATCAAGCTCAATGATTTTCCCTTTTTGACATCGTATTAGCGATGTGGCTTTGTTGGAGGAATCCCTTCCATACCGTGCCTGTCGGAGATTCAAATATGCCAACACATCCGTCTTCTATGGCATCGTACAAAGCATTCATGAACTCCAATTGGATTGCATAAGGGGTGTACGGATGGTAGAAATCCCGTTGAGTAGAACCGTCCATCTTGTCGTGTACACATCCCGTGGTGACGTGTTTGCAGGGTACTTAGTCGCGGTAGCTTGGCCCACGTGACCATCTCGACTTTCAGCAGACGGGCCAAAATCGAGCACCAAAATACAATACAAAATTTTCTAATGAAAGGAATTATTTTAAAATCACTTGTTTCAGGCTATGAGACTATGGTTGACGCCGTTGCTAATATCTCTCATAAGGTTGTTATTACAGAATTATTGTCGAGTGACATGTAGTGTAGAACTTCTCTCATCTAAAGATCATACTCACGTTGACATTCACCACCCACGACATCGATTCAACAGCCGTCTAAATGCCCCCCAAGAAAGAAAAGAAAGAACAATTCAAGGGTGATGAAGGTTCCATTAAATTACTGCCATTGTTTAAGCAAAAAAAGAAAACCTGACCAAAACAAAGCGACGGAGATGATCCTCGAGTACCTCACCAAGCAAAACCGTCCATATTCCGCTACAGGTATGCCTCAGTTGTTCTTCCTGAATTCAAAGAAAACTCTAAGTATATTTGTGAGTAGACGTCAGTTCGAATCTCCATAATGCCGTTACAAAAGGTCTACACCATCCATTCCGCCAGTACCCTAACTCAGAACTCTAATGATGACTGATCAGTCACCGCAGCAAAGTTGCTTAAGGAAATGCACGAAAGCGGTCAAATCGAAGGACGGGTTTCGGGGAAGCAGGTGGTTTATCATGTTATCCAGGTATGATGTTCTCCAAGGGTGTGTCGTCTATTGGAGTTGACATTCGTCTAGGATCCCAAGGAAAATGTGAGCGAGGAAGAACTGAAAGCGATGGACGAGGAGATCGAAGGTATACAACGAGTATTGCCAACTTCGCGCAGAACTCACACAGACGCAGCTCTCAGGCAGGAGACCACCGCATTAAGAGCACAACTCAAGGACATACAGGTCTCACTGAGTTCCCTCAAGTCAACGCCTAGCATCTCCTCACTCAACGATTCGGTGTCTCTACTTGACCCGGAGGTCCGGGAACTAGAAGATACCCTTGCAATTCTTCAAGCCAGTGCCACGAAGCCTGTTGATTCAGTCGAAAAGGCTGCCGCCGAGGTTGCATACAAGCGTATCGAAAAAGTGTATTTAAAAAGACGGAAGCAGTTTAGGGAGTTCTGGGCAATGGTGTGTGATAGCATTGATGGTGATCCGACAGAATTATGGGTAAGTTCTCGATTCACCTTCTATCCGTCTCGGATTAGACTTCCGGCCGTGAGGTCACAGACGCAATTGAATACTGCCGGACATGCTTATCATCTGGTCATTCTGTCTCTTACATATTCTAACTCGAGATATAGGAAACTCTTGGGCTGGATGGAGACCTTTAGTCTATTGCGTTAGACTGCAGGGACGGAGAACCTACGATGTAATGTGATATCCATACCTGCGGTCATCTTCGGTCAGCTTCTCGACGCCTTGTCTCCGCTATGAAGCATTTGTTTACGGTCTGTCTTTCTCTATCTGTATGTACACGCATATATCACAAAAAAAAAGACGGCAACGCGTGGAGTGTCCTTGAGGCGAGCGATCTGTTATTGGCATTTGTCAATTTTATCTCACCACCGAGTGCAGTATATTTGATCAGCTGGACGTATTGTGAACTCTAGGGCGTTTTAGTATTCTAATAAATGCGGCCCCAGGGCGAATGGATGTATGTTTACGCTACACTACAGTTATGGCTGGAATCACTTGTCCTTAATAGCAATAACTACCAGCTAATTCTATTGACAGAAGGTTCAGCATCATGTACCGGTACAGCAACAAGTACAGAGCCTTACAGACTTTGGTACAGATACTTTGCCATATGGACCATATGGAAAGCGCGGTAAACTAATGAGGCACGCGCAAGATGTTCTACAGGGGTGTCGACCACCAATACAACTGGGGAAGTCATGCTGCATGAAATATAGCCCGCAGAGGAATTCTGTCACGTCTCTGGGTACTATTAGGTACTGGAATAGAGAATAAGAAACATACTCCTCCATGTTCATGATTACCGTGTTTTTATTTGAAGAGTGGGGAACAGTATTGTACTAGAATGCTAGAAATGCAATGACAGTTATGGTCAAACCGCCCAGATCTCTGCAGCGGGTTTCTCAACTGGGAAAGCCTCTTGCATGCGTTGGTGGAAGTGGTCGCAGACAAACCTAGTCATGTGCTGTCGTGGTTGAGATATGGTATTTACAGATCCGGTGCATCGGCGTATTGAGGAAATGATCGTCTTTTGTCATCCCATCGGACCATTTAAAGCCATGTCGGCATCTCCATCGAGCACCCACGATTCGACTTGCATACTTGGTTTGTATCGTCTTTGTGGGCTTTGAGTTTCAAGTAGAGAGCCGGGTATCTCCATCAACCAGCAATAACTCAACACTCGAGGGCAGCTCTCAGCTGCATGAAACAGCGACACAGTTAGTACTCAACACCAGCATTTGGGAAGGGTTATCTTTATGCTCTTAAGAACCAATCCTCCGTTCGTCACTCGGCGTGGCTAGAAAAACTCTATCTGATAAACCAACCGATATTACCCGCGGCATCATCGCACATCTCATCTCTACGAAAGTTAACTGTATTGAAGACCAAGAGCGTTTGAACCGGATAGATACAGTACAGACGCATACGCCTTGTGGCTGTTCTGAATTGGAGATAAGGAAGGACCCGCGCTCGGTATCCGAACTGATCCATCTCAGTAGAGTACAACCCTCTACTTGTACTCGCACTCCCGCTATTTGGCCTTAACCCTACAACAATTGGACCAGCCACGACAGAGTTCAATTACGATTGTGTGCCTGACGAGCCAATCTCCATCTGATTTACAAGCCTGCATCCGCTGTTCGCTGTCTCGCTGTCATCGGGAATATTCATTGGACGGGTATGACCATCCGTTTCTGTTCGTGAACTTTGAAGTTTAAAGTCCTCAACACTTGTGGCGTTGTTTCTTTTGCTTAAATAGCTACCTACGCACACTACGTACTCTACTTGGATGGTTATTGGTTGGCGCCGCTGAACGTGGTCGATCACAGCCCAACTGACTACCGGAGTACTGACTGCAAATTAGAGCAACAGTGGGTACCTAGCCCTTTTCGCAATCCCAGAACTCTTTCTTCCCCTTCTGCCTTCTTCTTATTCTTCTTCCCCTTTCTCCTTTAACCTTTCATGCCCTCGCAACTGTCGGCTCCGACTATGCTGGCTGCACCTTCCTCGAACGAGAGCCTCGAGCCGGGCCCCACTAGCAACACCATTACAGCCGCAAACACAAATTCACGATCAGGCCCAACACCCCACCATCACCACCACCAACACCACCATAGTCGATCCAGCAGCGCACGCCGAAGCATCTCTGCTACGCAAGGCCAACTCTCTTCGGTGCCGAACGGAAGCACAACCAGCAACACTATGCCGACTCCAGTTCCTCCGAAGCAGGGTCACGCCCAGCCACCCGGCATCCCCATGGGACCTGGAGTGCCGCCGTTCGACGGCTCCCGAAGTCCTCCCGGAAGCAAGAGTGAGTTTGGACCTTTGCTCAAGTGCAACGTGGCGGTGATAGTTCCTGACAACTAGTGTTTAGATTTGAATCACGTTCCGTGCAAATTCTTCCGCCAGGGCGCCTGTCAGGCTGGAAAAGCTTGTCCATTCTCCCACAGCACCGACCCTTCGAACGAAGCCGCACCGTGCAAATATTTTTCAAAGGTACCTTAGATTTTTTGATTTCTACATTTTCGGGGGATCGTATAACGCTGATATTGTCTATTGTAGGGAAATTGCAAATTTGGAGCGAAATGTGCTCTCGCTCATATCCTTCCGGACGGTCGCAGAGTTAACCGGCCAGCTCTGCATGGGAATCTCTCGTTTGGCCGCATGGACACCGGCTATACGAACCACCGCTCCGCCCTCCACAATTCATTGATGCAGGCCAATACCGGCAATGTCGGTCACCATACTCCAAATCACTCTTTGGGTGGACAAGACGATTTCCCAGCCCTTGCTGGTCAGCCAATTCCGCAACTCGATCAGAACCTCTCGTCATCGCTTCCAGACACTCAGTTTGGATCGCCACGTAACCCAGACGGCCTGCCGATGGCGTCTCTTGGAACTTCCCAGCGCACGTTAGGACCGCTCGATGCTACTCTTCCAGCTTCCATTGATAGGTACGACTACAGCTATTACGCAAAGCATGGTCCGTTTGCATCGTCGGTTCCGAATACATTTGGAGTGGATTCGCCTCCTCCGTCACTGCCTAATAGTATCAGAGGAGAGACCACGGTCAGCGCATTGCGGAGGTCAGCGTTTGGTGATGATGATGGTGCAGAGCTTTCCCGATCTGCACAGCTGCGTGAGGGATCCTTTGGGGAGAGACTATTGCATTCGTCCACTACAAGGCGCAACAAAGTCTATTCTTCAAGCTACGGAGGGCCTCAGACGTTGTTCAATGGCTTTCATGGATTGGGTAGACCAAAGGACGATAGTGGAGCCACCGAAGCGGAAGGGACGTTTGCGTTCGAGGAGGACTTTTTACCAGAGAGTTTGTCGGACTTGCTTACTCCAGCTGAACGCAACCGCAGAATGTCCAGAACGGATGACGATGCCTTTGGACGTAGTTTTACCGCTCCTGGAACCCCTGGAGAGACGGTTGGATCCCCTCCTCTCGGCTCCCCGGGTAGCTGGGGTCCAATAATCAACCGAACTAAGCGTGAGGATGACCATTCGCAACTCTCTGGTCTCGGACATGTGGGCTCGCCACTTAGGAACTCATACCTACATTCCGACACCAGTCCAATCGCCCGCAGTCTCAATCGAACTGCAAACGAGACTCTACATTTCAACAGCTCTCCTGGGCGTGGAATAGGTGGTGGCATCTCTGCTCTTACACAAAGCTTGAAGCTCAGCAGTATTACCAATTCAGAGACATCCGCCTCACCTAAAGCCATTGCAGCAAATGGCAGACCAATTGAACGCGCCACTTCCTCGCCTCGTCTTGGAAACGGCAAGGTTCATCCTATCGATGAGGAACCTGAGTGTCAGTTCAACTTGGAAGTTGAGGAGGATGGCCTCACTCGGCACACTGGAGGATTTACTTCCGTAGGCACCAACACCTCGGGGCGTACATCTGGCCTTGGGCTAGATGTTGGCGAGAGATATCTTTCAGGAAGATCCTAGGGATCTGGGGTATAGACAATATAGAGTCCTTTTGCATATTTTTTCTATTACAGTTGATATTCTATACCACACGGTGTTTGCGCATTTCATTGGTCTTACAGGAGGGGAGACCTTTTGTACAAGGAGAGAGAGATTGACGAAAACCTCAGTAAGCATGAAAAGGTTTCGTTCCCGAAGAAAAAAAAGAATGGGGAAGTGTGTGGTTCATCAAAAGCTAAAAAGTTCGTTTGGGTGGGCGGAGTTGTCTGCTTTTTAAATTTACATATCTGTTCCTGACGCCTGGCTTTACTTCACTGTATCTTTTTTTCCCTCCAGTTTCGTCCGGCCAAGTCGTTTACTACTGCATATTTGAGTCGCTTATGGTTCTTTTTTTTAGCTGGGCTTTTGGAGGATGTAACGAGCTAAACGCCGGCTGGCCGCTGGAAATCTGGTGCGATATGTTGAAATATTGCATGTACCGTGTTGTATGGGTTCTAGGTTCTGACTATTTGTATACGCTTTTTCCCTTTGTTGTTGCCGCGTTGTGAGCACTCGTTTAAACTTTATGGGAAATGGGATACGACTACTGCTGCTACTACTCCTACCTGTGAATCATCGTCTTGCGATTTTCATCCCGTGAATTGCGTTATCGGGAGGTTAGATTAAGATTAGGATTTTGATTGTCGCGGCTAATCACTAATCATTTATCGCTCACGACATTGAAAATCATACACCTATGGTCCGGTAAAAAAACGGGCCGAACCATGGTCAAGGGTCGAATCTTTCTAGATGTTTCATTTATGTAGAGTTAGCGGCAGGTGAGTAATTTGTCATTCGAAGAGACCGAGATCATGGAGGTCCTCCCAATGGAAAGGTGATTGCCATCACCCTGTATGACCAACCAGGTTTAGGTGAATCATGGAAACGTACTCGGTTTATATATCGATGTAAGGGCAGTTTCACACCCCTACTCCCATACACGCCTGATAAAGGGGTGATTAACTCTAGAGTACAGATATATAGTATTACAAAACCTTCGCAAGCTCTTTCGCCGTGGTTTTATGCACCAAATGCGTAGGATGTAAATCATTAAGCCAGAAATACTTATCCACAGGGACTCCACACGATGGAATGAAGGTATTCCATTCTGGTGTCCCACTGTTTCCATTGTTAGCACCATGGTTATTACAACCCGAACGTTCGATAGTTGGTACATACTTCATATACTCAGTGCAATATGCGGTAGTGTTCTTGAACCCATATTGCTTTGGGTTGTCGAGGATCTTGTTGAAAACCTTTGAGCTCTGGAATAGCTTTGCCCATACTCCGCTCTTCTCCTTCTTCAATGATTTAATGCGCTGGAAGAGGAGGTTATTGTAATTTGCGAGCGCCTTTTTCTCGAGGGCTGCACTTGCTGCGCCTTGACCGGTGGTGAGGGGTGAGCGGTCGATGGGGGGTACGTCGATGAAGAGGAAGCTGCGGGCACCGGCGGTGTATAGCTGGAGGCATCTTAGCTAGGTTTGAGGTGAAGCTGTGAGGGGAAAGGATATTGTACCTTATCTACAAGCCCGAAGTACTCGTTCAGAAGTGTTGTATGGAAGGTGAAGTTATTGTTCCCGTAGGTGTTGCCTATGTGGTAACGGTCAGATTTTGGTATTTCAATGGCTGGCTGGTTGTGTAGCGTTACGCACCTATGTCGTTTATACCTATCCAGATCAGGAAGAGACTGTTTTCGGCCTCCCAGGGCGCAATGGTGGATTTTTTGGGCTGCAATACTCCCAGGAAGAGGTCTTCTATTTGTTGCTTGAGCGAAAGGACTGTTGGTTTCCAAGGTGTGACGAGGGCCGAGTCAATGGTTGCACCGCCTGTGATTGTTAGAGTTCCCGGGTTTGAGGTCGGCGGAGGGGAGGAGTGGAATACCGTAGGCGAAATCAAAGGTCAAGACTTCGCTCTTGTTGTAATTCACTGTGAGATAATCGATCCAATTTGGCCCACTACGAATTTCCACCATCAGCCATGAGGAACGATAACGCAACCACGTTTGTTTCTCTGAGCATACTTTGCAGAAGTCCAACCCGGATATGTCGGGTTTCCCAATGGATTTCCAGGAGTAGGTAGCGGGCTCCCATCTGTCAAATTGAAGGACGTAGTCGTGTAGGAATCCCCACTATTATCCTCGTTAGCATCCACTCAATTAACTCTGATTCCCCACAGACTACTTACAATGCAAAAAAGTACTTCAATCCTGCCAGCCCAGGATACACTGGCCCTGCCTGGGCTACGGAGCTTCTAAGGAGTGTAAATACGGCTAAGCATGACCAGAGGCTTTTGTTGCAAAGTGTCAGCATCTTGACTGCTGTGAGTGGGTTCGGAGAGACAGCAAGCGCTGGAGGCGTACCTTATAACCACGGCTATCCATATTTCTTCCAGATCATCCGGCAGTGGGAGGAAAGTACCGTAGAGACATTATCCATCCTCGTCATTGCAGTAAGAGGCTTATTCTTACCTGATTAATATCCGCTGTCTCTATGCGGAGATAAGTATATTGATCTTAACTATGGACCGGGTATGGGGATATCGGCAAAGCAAAATGTTTTGGCGAGCTTATGACGAATATGAACGGCTGAAGTGAACAAGGCATGTTCATTTCAGTTTGTCACTCGTTAGGCTGGCCCACATGACAGATGTTAAACCCTGCTCCCGGGAAGATAGCGTACGCGTGGTACACGATAGTACCTGCATGTATCATAATGGTACACTTAAATTTACGAATCTTTGCCTCCACTGTTCATCACCAGATTGCCAAGAACAATTGTAGAATCGCGGTGAGCTAAACTCAGTACTTAACAATTCCAACCATACCGATTTGAATTAGGTAGAATACCATGGTAGATTCGTGGGAGTTTCTTGATGCAGGCAAAACAACCGGGAAATTGCTGCTGACTGGCCCGAATCCGGGTAGGGCCAGCTGCTATTCCCGGCCTAGATTTCAAAGCCGCAAAATAGAATGAAGTAGGTAGGTTTATGAAAGTCAGAAAAGGGGATTCGGGACCACATTTTATGACCCTTGGCTCCACGTTCTCGATCCTATCTTGGAGGCTGAGCACAAAGAGCCCGCTGCAACTGCCAAAACCAAAGTAAAGGACCCAGAAATCTGGCCGCGCGTGGCATTGTGAGACTATTTTGTTGTCCCTAAGCGGCCAGGCTAGAGGGGTAGGCTGCCGGGCCATTTGCGGCGCAGGCTCTCGAGATGAGGTCTCGGCCGCACCAAGGGCAGCTGGTGGGAAAGCGGCCTGGCCGGCCTGATCTTTCGACCCTAAAAAGCCCAGCGGCTTAAGAGTCCTGGATCTCTGTTATATTGCGAGAACAGCCTCATTTACAGCGTCACCGAGTCTGAGAGCCTTGCAGGTAGAGCTTACCTCCCGTTCAATGAAATCAGATTGCATTCCAGCCAACTGTCAACCTGTGGGTTTCGAGAACTAATTATCGCTTACCAGAATCCCGTGGTTCTGGCCTATCCAAAGCCTGCAGATGTGGGCTGCGACCTGTTATGCTGCGGCCCGGCCGGGCATGAAAAACTGGTCACCCGTATCCTGCAGGACAATCGAGTTACATGGCGGGTTTCCTCTTTAAATTTACGGACTAAATTCTATCTCTATCTGCTTCTTTAGTCAGTTGCTCATTTGATGCTGCATATCCTGAGTTTCGCTGTAGGCCTGGTTTGGCCAAATGCCATCAACCATTATGTACAGCAACAATGCTTCGAAATTGTATGCTCATAGGGTCCATCCATCTGGGTTTTCCCAAATCTGGATTTGTACCTCTTGCCTTCATAGATGTTTCGACCCCATTGTCAAGAGGCCGGCTCACTTACTAAGGGGCACGCTTTCCAACTGGGTCAACTTATTTGACGGGAAAACCTGGTCCAGTGGCCAAGTGGAGAGCTTCATGACAAAGCCATCTCTTAAGCCGACCCAGTTATAAAGTTCCACACTTGCTACTCGGATCAGCTAGGATTCTTGCTCCGAGAATACAGAGCGTGAAGTTCCAGAGGCCAGTAAAGGAGTGAAATTTGGGTGTCTAGATATTCCTAGTGATGGGAATGAGCTGACTAGAGTCTGGCCTGGGCAAGAAGCCCAAGTAGGGTCAATTCATGTCAGAGGGGACGACATGTAGAGACTCAAGCAGGATCATAAGCTTTGAACCTAAGTTCGAGCTTCTAGCCTAGAGACTCGGTTCAACTCAGCGCAGGTCGATAGACCGTGCTGCAACAGATAAACCTAGTTGGGAAATCTGGTAATAGACGCGACGGTCACAAACTCTGCCGATGATTGCCACTCACTTAAAAACTGGGCCCTTCCACTATGCAAACAGGTCAGGTCAGTTACAAAACGGCCTCTTGATAAAGTAAATTACTTGACAACAGGGTCAGAACACAGATGTATTCCTAGAACAAGTCCGCCAAACAATTGTATTGCTTTCCCTCCAACACCTCATTAGCTCTTTTAGCTTCCTCGTGAATATTCGTCCGCGAGGACATGGTCGACGTCTTGGTTATCCATAACTCGTGCTTTTCCACTAAGTTTAAAAGTGGAGGATATTAGTGTAGAGAGTCCTGCAAAGTGTTACTATTCAGCGCCACATCGATAATAACGCTGTTCTGCAGAAAGTTGATGTCGAACACCTGGTCAGAAGATATTACTCCGGCCTTTCAAAGTTCACACTCGTTAACTAGTGAGAGAATATCTCGCTAGTCTTTTAACTTTACCCCGGAACTTTGGTATACTCTATTTTAACGCCTTAGTAACCACCCAGGCTTTATACTCGAGTAGATGAGGTACTGAGACAACCAGGTGGAGTTTTGAGCAAGGAAGTGTAAAACCTCCCGAACCTGTCGCCCAAAATTGTAGATAGACGCTTGTTCCAAATACAACTGCGGGGACACAATCGACCTCACATTTAATCGATCATAAGCTCTCACTCCCACTCCAAATCAGACTTTTTATTAGCATATAGTAGTAGACTACGCTCAATTGGCAGCCCGAATACCTATTTTGTCGCCTTTTGTTTCCTCGCAGCCAGTATGACATCGAACGCGGTACGGTTGTTCTTGAGTTGACATAATACATCCACCGCAAATTCGCCATTATTTATCACCATCTTCGAAAACTCATTGAAAGCCATCCATTTCTCTATATTGGCGGAAGCACAGGCCGACAGAAGTGTCCTCAGTTCGTCTCGCGGGACTTCCTTTCCCCCTTCTGACACATACCTATCAGTCGTATTTTCATAGACATACTCCACCATCTGCGCGAAGATACGGTTGTCTACCAACCCCTCCGAAAGCAACTTCTCCATTGATTCTAACGCCGTTGCTTTGAGATCGTCCATACACATCATGTCTGCCAATACGTAGATGTGCGCAAGCAAAAGACAGCCTTTGGCGCGGCCTAGTGAATCGGATATTTTGGGCAGTTGGTAATTTCCAGTGTAGATAAATTCGATGAAAGCCCTAAAAGCGTCGGGCTGTATAGGGTCCGGAAGTGTAACGGAATTCTCAGTGACCTCCGTACCTCCGAACGAAAGCAGCCGGGCAAAGTAAGGAGATCGAGCCTTTAAGATTCCTTGATGAAGATGGTAGACGGCCCTCTCGAGGCCAACAATTACGTCGATTGTTGGTGAAAGAAAGTAACTGGTATTCGTGTGTTAATAGAAATTGAGCCTAAACATCTATTATAGATAGTGACTATCTCACTCTGTGGGGCTTGGGGTATTTGCTTCTTCTGGCGGTGCCATTGGACTCAAGTGGTGTAATCTCGAACTGACGGTTGTGTAGCTACGGCAAGAGGTGGTGGTTGACTTTGTGCGGGGAGTATATATGTACAGCCAACAGTCTTTAAATAGAATCCCGGTCTCGTGACGCTGCTGGTGTTACATAGGAAGCCGTTCCAAGACCGTTATAACTATTGACCTCCGGCCACTACTTCGGAGTTCCCTGGAAGCTTCGGGGGGCTTTGAGTTTATCTCAGGCTTCCTAAAGCAATCTCAGAGAATTAATCTTTCCCAGGTCCAACTTCCACCAGATTCTATACATACACAATCCATCACTCTCGCATCATCCCACCTTAGAAGTTTGCCAGCTACTTTCTCTTCAAACAATTATCTCAGTTCGTCCATTCGGTTTCTTCAGACGGCAAACAAAGCCAGGGAAACATACGAGAGGTTTCACCATTATGTTCGAGAAAATGCACCACCGCTCCCATTAAGGAGGAAGTTTGGATCTATACCTTCTAGAGCTAGTTCCAATTCTCTCGTATTAATGACTTCGAATGGTCAATATGTGGGTGGTTGATTGTTTGGTGAAATGTAGGTGAATAATGACGTATGTTTGTAGAAGTGTTTAGACCCATGGTGGACAAGCAGCAGTGAAATGAAGTTGGAATTTAAGGGTTTCATTGTCTATTAGTGAAAAGTTGCCAGTGTCCTATTGACTCGAGCCTGGTAGTGCCTGCTGTTTGTTTTGAGCGCAGTCCCAGTATGGTCTCGATCTGTACATTTCATTCACCTCTATAGGCGAATCAGGAAAGGATGTGAAGGGGCCCACTAAGCTGATTGAAGGCTCCCGGAGTGTAGTGGTCATGGGTCTTCGCCAGAGCTGTCTTCATTTTGTGTAAAGTCCAGGTTGAATCCTACGCCCACTCTTTGGTCAAAGATGGTTGCAATCCTGAGAAATTTGGTTGTGCATGGCGTTTGTGCTGTTTTCGTTTCGCTTGATGTGCGCCATTCCACATGGGGTCGAACTTCTACATGCATGCACAACCAGTCACTCGATCCACACCATTCCCAAGTTCGACCCTCCCTCCCACATCACCGCTATAAAAAGTCCCCTTGCCTAAAATTGTGCTCACCTTGTAACCACCGTCGCCCGCAATGCATCCCGATGACTATCCTTACTGCATCCTCCGCCTCCCCCCCCTCGTTTACACAGGCATAGATCAAGAAAGCGTACCTCAAACTGTCACTCAAGATGCATCCTGACAAGCATCAAGGCGATGAGGAAGCGTACATAAGCAAGTTTCTGGAGGTATGCACGCACTGCCCACCACAGAGGAAAGTTTAACCGAGATGTAGCTCAAGGAAGCGTACGAATTCTTGAGCAAGCCAAAGTGGAAGGCTGCTTTTGACGATTGCTACAAGTTTACGGAGGAGGGACGACTTTCGATGATTAGTGTAGCGGGTGATAATAATGAAGTGGGAGGCAACTACACAGCACTGGTTCACGCCGACCAATTTTGCTCTTGTCATTTCCTGTATCTATTCTACTTCAAATGGAGGTATTGTTCTTGGAATCGGGAGGCGTTTGTGTATATGGGGCCTGACGGTCTTTGACTTACACTATTGTTTAATTATACTGTATTCGCTCTATCTAGAGTATGACAGTGCCCGCTTCTCCTCCCCCCTCCTCCTCCCTCTTCGACCTACACTCTGGGGATGTAGCTGTATGGATGTGCATGGTCTAAGTGGTATAAAATAGCACAAACGCTGTAAATTAGAGAGTTACCGCTCGATACCTCATCTCTCATTGCCTGAAACCACCCTCACCTTTGGAAATTTCAACCTCTCCCATTCGGCCTCTTTTAATATTGGGCACGGAAGGCTGACGTCGGGAATTCATTTTACCGCAAACCCTAAGAAGGAGGGGAACTAGATATTTATGGTTGGTGATATCTCGGGAGTAGGTATCCAAAACTTTAGTATTGTTTCTCTCGACCCGGTACCAAAATCTATTAACGAAGCTTGCGAATTCAGTTGTGTCCAACACTATCTTCGTTCACTTTATATAGCTCACTCTCTTCACCCTTCCTCGATGTCTCTCTTCATCCCCCTAGTTCCTTTAAACAATCCCAAGTTATTGCTCTTCCGAGACACCTTCTTTACCCACTGCCGTTTAAGTGTCTTCTCTTCGGGAAAGCTTTTGGTCCTTGGCTCTCTACTTGACTCTATACTTAAGTACTGCTATATATCCTAGAAGCAACACGCAAGCTTCGCTCCAAATACTCCCCACCGCCCAACCGGTATGGGTATTACAAACTTTCCCAAGTATAAGAACTCGCCATCCGCCCACCCATCTATATGAGAAACGGTGGTAGCAAACTACTCAACAGACCACCTGCAACGCCCGCTCCTCAGGGGGAACCACTCCCCCCTTCCAGCCGCCATGGCCACTTCTGCTGTTTGCTCGAGAGTAGAGCATCTATATTAATAGCACTCTCTAGCCACAGCCACTCTTACTCTCGGTAGTGATACGAATTGCATCCGCGATACTTCGCGAACTGGCGAGGGTTAGCATGTATATCTGCCGGAGCTGGGGATGAGGAGGCCTTAAACGTATTGTTGCACGACATAGCCTTCCTACCCAGGGGGCTTCGTCATGAGCATCAATGCTAGTTTCGTTTCCATATACAACCTCCACAGGGGATGAACGGTTTCAGGAGCATCGAACTCTAGTCCAGAAGGTCTGTAGCAGAGTAGTGAGCTATATTTTTAAGGGGAAGAAGGGTAAGGAAGGAGATCTCCCCCACCTAGCTGGCCATCCGGAGGGGGAGGGGAAGCGGGCACTGCCATACTCCAGATAGAGTGAATACAATATGATTAAAACGAAAAGCAGAGCAGTGAGCGAGGGCAGTTAAATTGCGGAAGACAGATAATGGTATGATATGCTACAAGGCTATTTTCACTTCTATGTATGTGTGAAATATTTTTGTGAGCTGATATAAATCAAGTAATCTTGTCTACCCAACGGCCAAAGCGCACGCACACTCAAGATCTCCATCACCAAATATCAAACACAACACCAACCACCCTAATAATACACATAAACAAACGAGGCCAGCCCAACAAGAAATAAGTGGATGCAATATTCAAATGAAAGAGCAAACAGCAAGTAACTCAAAACGCCTCCCGTCCCATATCCATACACGAGGAGTATGTCCTCAAATTACCACATTGTAACATATCCGCGCCTCATACAATGCTAAAATAAACACTATGGTAAGATATCATAAGATCTCAATCGCTAATCATTACTACTACCGCCATACTTCTTCTGAAACACCGGCATTGCGAAGCACGGCCTGGATTTCACGGGAATCGTATCCTTCTAGTCGGCCTTGCTCCAGCTGTGCAAGAGTCGGACGAGCCTGGCTCTTGGATGATGCTACGAGGTAGTTGAACATCATTTCCTCGAAGTCTTTCCATGAATATTCCTTAGCTAGGGCTTCGAAGTGGGCTTCTAGGGTGACCCCCTGAGGCGGACGTATCTGGGGAACGGTTAGCGATTACGAAAGAGTGAGAGCAGGTTATACAAACTTCTGCTAATCCCTCTGCCCTCAAGCTCTCAAACACCTTTCCAACCTCGCCGTCATCCCCACCAAAGATCTCGTTAACCATCATCTCCTCATCCGACATGTCTCCTAGGCCCGTAGGCCCTACCGCAAAGCACTCATTGAGAGCGTCGATACCAGCACATCCATGACATCGATACGCCTCAAGCGCAGCTTGCATCATGAAATCCACAGCACTACTCATCCAAGCATCCGCAACCTCTGCTCGTCTTGCACTGATATGAGCCGTCATAAGAAGAAACGCCCAGAATGCATCCCTCAGAGTAGCGCTGCCATAGAACGAATCAGGGTTATGACCCAAATTTTCCAGCAACGCCTCAGCATTCTGCTGCAGCAGGTCTGCTGAAAACGGTGTTGATGGCCGCGCAAACTCACTGGGGTTCTCGGGAAGGACTGAAGAGAGGCCCTTGCGCTCTAACCATCCTAATGCACGTCCTCGACATGCATTGGAGTTTGGTGCAAAGTCGGGCGCCGTCACATCTATCCGTCGTAGCAGCATTGCTGCGAACCTACATATCCGTAGGCGCAGGGATATCGGCTCAGGGAGCGGGCTGTGTGGATGAAGTCGTTGGAAGGTCTGATAGAAGCCTGTGTGGATCGCGTTAATGGCATAAAGACACTTATGCATGCATGCGCGCGAACAAGACTTGCAGAACTGACTCCGGGCCATGTCATGCAATGCACATGTTATGCACCAGAAGGTGCAGGGCGGCGCATGTACACTTTTTGAAAGGTGCAAAGAAAGGGAGCACAAACTGTTAACCAACTTCATCCCCATATCACCATTGCGCGAGGCCTCGGCATATTGGTTTTTGGTGTCTCCATCTGCACGCAGGCGGCGCTCTGATAGAAGCGAAGAAGTGCAGTACCATAGCAAGTAGTCAAGAATAAGCTCATCCACGTGGAGTCGCGTGGAGGGAGTTTCCAGTGCGGAAGGCATCGGGCCACGTATTAACTAATTAGGGGCGGTAGAGTTATGATAGAGTACTAAGCAGCGATGGCAATGGCGGGGTTCGGCTTGATCGTGTGCTTATGGAAGAGATGGAGAGGCTGATGAAGGAGTGGCAGAGAATAGAGTACTAAATACCTGAGGCCAGTGGGACGAGGAGGAAGAATAAAAGAGGCGGCCCAGCGCTGGAGTGGGTTGGAGTTAGAGCTGGAGCTGGGAAGCTGTAGTTGAAACCTGAAAGGGGGGACGAGGGAGGGAAGGCGGGAGGCGGGTGGCCGCGGGTGACGATCTCGCTTGTTGCTTGAACGTCTTCCACGTGTGGTGGTGAGTACGTATTCTTAGCCCAACCGGATGTTTTCTGCTCCTCCTTTCTTTCTCCCGGGTTCCCCTTATCCCCTGAATTTCGTTTGTTGGGTGTTAGACAGGCTCCTAAGCCGCATGCCTCCACGCGCAGACGATTGTTCTTCTCTGGGCCATTCCTATGCACTGTGATGCATTGTGACGGCAAACTTTTCTCTCTGCAACTCAGGGGGAAACGTTTTTCGACGAAACAAACAGCACACTGCATAACCGAGTGTCCCAGAACAGCGGAAACGGAATATAACTGCCGTAGAACTGGTGGAGCATTTCGGTGGCGTCCATCAGCACCGTGCACGGTCCAGCAACTCCCCCTCCTGGCGATGGCTTTGGCCGAGTAAGAGCGAGTTTTGAGAGCGTCGAATCACAATTGCGCCTAGACGCTACCAAGACATCCGTTTCTACGGTAGCGCTCCGCAACCAACACAGCCGCCTTACCTCCCCCTGTCCCCAACCTTTCTCTCGGGCTCATCGAGGTGACGGGCTCATCGAGGTGAGGAGCTCAGATATCGGCCCCCATGAAGTGGTGCTTGGGTCGCCATCGCATCTCGGAATCGCGCAGCCACCGAACCTAGAGTGCCTCCATCCTCAATCGACATCACTGGCAAGTTCACTGCGCAGAATAGCGCCGCGCAGACTGTATACATTTGGCCTACGGACATTCTTAGGTAGGCACATTCTTCCCTGAGGGGGACTCAGGACTCCTCCCTAAGTAAGCTCACAATTCCCACCCTCGATGACGGAATCAATTGACTAACCCGCCGTTCAGATATGGCACCCCTTACCTCCCTCCCCCCCGAGATCTTAGCGTTAGTCTCCTCCTACCTGACCATCCCGCGAGACTTCCTCGCATTCACCCGCGTCTGTCGTGTCTTCCAGGCAACCGCGCTCGCAACGCTCCCAAAAGCACTCCTCACTCTCGCCCGTCGCTACCACGGCGATGAAGCAACGGCAATAATGTTCACGATGCGGCGCTTTGCACCGGGCAGGATTTGGCATGCGAATAAGCATAGATACACCGCCCCAGGGAGATCCGACATTGTAGCGGAGCTCATCTTTAAGATCGTGGTCCAAAAGGTGACGGCCGCCGGTATGATTGAGTTCTTGGACAAAGCGCCGAGGTGCTACCATTGTTTGGAGCGCTTAGATGCCGCGCCGAAGTCGGTATTAGCTGCGGCTGATATGTCGGAGGTGTGTTTATATGATAAGAATATATGGTAGGGAAATGTGAGGGCCCCCGCAGTGGCTTGCGGAGGGCTAGTCCTGAAGTCGAGCCCCCTCCATGCGCAAGTATAACTATAGGTAAATAGGCATTTAAGTGGCGAACTAGCAGGTAGAAATGTTAATGCATTCTTTTAATTCGTTTGCAGAAAGAATATGCACATGTGGAATGGAAGAGACATAGCAACAACAACCCCGAAAGCTCGTTCTAGACTTTTTGGAGCAGTCTAGGCACGGGTATATCGGAAGTTTCTTATATGTGAGACCGGGAGCTTATTATCGCCTGTGCCCATGATGCACTTTCAATCTTCAATCATTTCTCCTCCTACATTCTTAGTCGGGATTACGCTACTCTGCCCATACCCTCTAGTAAAAAGCATACCAGAACGACAAGCGGGTGGATGTGCGGAATACCGAAATCTGTTTTCTAGAATGTAGGAACGGGTCACCGGTCTTTTACGCATGCCACGGATAGATCACTCAATTATCATTTCTTGCGCTCAACGAGTTTTCTAACTATTTGAAAAGATAGGATAGTGAGGGCTGGTTGAAAGGGATGCACAGCCCAAAATACCTAACATGAACTTCCTCTCCCAGCACTTTCATACTGGGTACGGAGGCCTTTTTAGCTACTGGTAGTGATCTAACAAACCGTCTCTACTGGTTGGGGGCAGCTGAGTATGCCGAGTCTGTTCTTGCTTGCGTATAAGCATCGATAAACAACTGCAGTATATGGTGAGATTGGTCTAAAGTGTTCATAGGTGGTGACTATCACTTTAGCCTCCAAAAGTTAAGAACATATCAGGGCGCCCCAAGTGCCCATGGACTACTTCAAGCACCGCACCTATAGGTATATTTTTATCCCAGTTTCCTCATAACGCCATCAAAAGCACGCCATTCTCTTCCCCATTACCCTCACTCCCCAACCCACCCTTTCACCCACGCCACCTCCTCTCCCTCCAAACCCACACACCTCACCCCAGCCTTCCCCATCTCCTCCTCTGCCGTCTTAGCCCCCTCAACACCACCCACAGCCCTGGTCCCCTCCCTCACAACCCAAACCCTAAACCCAAACCTCACCGCATCCTCCGCTGTCTCCTTGACGCAATAATCCATCGCCAACCCGGCGACATAAACATCCGTGACCCCGCGGTCCTTCAGCCTCTCTGCAAGCCCGCTATCGCTCACCCCGACCCCGCCCCAATGAAACGGATCACAGAACGCAGAGTACATCTCCACCCGCTCATCGGTGCCTTTACACACCACGTCGTCGAACGCGCCCACATCCACCCCGTCCACCAGCTCCGCACCCGCTGTGTGCTGCACGCAGTGTACAGGCCACAAGGTGCTTTCGTAGCTCCGGGTGGGGTCGGAGGGGTGGGTAACGGTTGTGCTACTGACGAAGGGCGGCGGGTCGGAGGGGTGGTTGGCCGCGAAGGAGATGTGCGTGGGTGGGTGCCAGTCTTTTGTTGCGAGCTTGAGTGCGAAGGGGAGGGTCAGGAGGGTGTTTATTGGGGCGATGGTGGAGCGGGCGTCGGGGACCGGGAGAGTGCCGGACTGTTGGGGTTAGTGAGGGAGGGGGAGGGGGAGAGGGGATGTACGGGGGGACAGAAGTCTTCTTGGAGGTCTACTACGAGTAGAGCTGGCGTGAAGGGGGTTGGTGGTGACATGGTTGTGGATGGTTGCGGTGGTGGGGCTTGCGGAGGTTGTGGATTTGTAAACCATATCCTGACGTCACTGGTCTTCATAAATACGCACTCGGCATGCGTGAATCCATCCAAACGTGTTCGTGGAGTCCTGGTCAAAGAGGTCACCGTGACTGTGCAGTGCAAATCAAGAAGTTCATGAGATGTTTTGATCAAAGTATCTTTTCGACCAGGTTCAGATTTGGCAAATTCGCTGAGCGCAAGAAATATGACAGTACTCCTCCGTGATATGGCCCATTCTTGTCTTTACTCGAAAACAGATTTCGGCACCTACCTGTCATGTTTGAATTCTGGCGTGCATTTCGTACCAGGTGCTTTGATAGAGTAGTTGTATGTTCTCAACCTTTACGGCTTGAAGTAAGAGGGAGTACCATCGACCAATCCTATCAACTACTTCAGTTATTTGTTAGTATCTCTGTGCGGGCAATAGCTTCGGCATACACGGTTGGCCTCAGCCAGTACGCTCACAATGGAAACAGGACCATAGAAGAACGATTAGTGCTATGGGTTCACCGAATCTGACTGATGTGTATAGCGAGAATGTATATGATCTAGCAAGCAACAGGTATCATGCTTATTATTTATACCATGCCATCTATCCATATACAGCAAACAAACAAGTGAACAAGGTCATCATCCCAATCATCATCGTCATCATCATTGTATCCTAAGCCCAACGCCAAAGCAAACTGTACCCAACTAAAACCCCAAAGAATTCTCAATAAGGTCCATAACGCCAATGGTATACATCCAATACACCGACGCCTTCCTCTCAACTGGGTCCTCTTCCCAAGACTTCAATAATCCTCTCATCCGCGTTTCTATTTGACAACAACGCTCTCAGCCTATGCACCAACTCGATTTTTGTCCCTGTCACCTGTACATCCTTATTAAACTTAGCATGCAGCTCCAGATTCCTCTTCAATACCGGCAGCGTCATATTCTCCACCTTCGCCGGGTCGGTGATATAACCCGACGGGATCTCGACGCAGTACTTTTCGTGCCGGTTGTTGAGAAACTCGATTGCATAACCGGGGACACTAAGGAGTCTACATCCCTTTGGAAGATTCTCAAAGACTAGCCTCCGCAATGCTGGCATTGAGAAGCTGGTACCACGAAGGTATAAGGCTGTGAGTTTTGGGAGTGCTGAAAAGACAGGTCGCACGTCATCGGTGATTCGCTCATTGTTTGAGATGTTTAGATTTGTTAATGTATGCGAATGACAGACGAGGTGATAGAGGGCGTGGTTGTTGATTCCAGTAGCACACAGGTCAACGGTGGTAAGAGAGGGGAGAACCCGGAGGAGTGCGATGTCGTCGGAAGAGACAATGGTGTTTCGTAGAATGATGGTTGAAAGTTCGGTATATCGATGCTGGGTAAATAGTGGTGCGAGAAGCAGCGAGGAGGGAATCGTGGGGATGGAAAATCCACCGGAGGTAGCGGGCGAGCTGAGATCGAGTGTGGTGATGGGAGTGGTTCCAAACTCGACGAGAAATTCGGGCGTCCAAAGACCTGCAACTGTTAAATGGTGTACGCGAGCGCGATCAGCAACCGAGAGTAGAACCTTTTTTGGTGATGAAATCTGCGGCCTCTTGGAATCTTTCCTCGTCGACAAGTGATTGGAGGTGGTGAATGTCTGAAGAGTGGCTTTCCAAGTGCTTGAAAATCCCGGTCCCAGGCTTAAGGACGTCTTGCAATGGGGAGACGGTCTTGGAACCTGAAGTGTGCCGGTGCTCTGTTCTCAACACGGAACCTTTGCTCTCTTGCTTGAATGGCTGGTCATCGATGAAGAAGCTCTCTTGCTTGACGTCGCGAAAAGAGGTATCTCTTGAATTGGCAGCCCTGGTCTTGTCTTCGAGTGCATGGCGTTTGGGTTGCGAAGCCGGCTTGTCTCCACTATCGAGGCGCTTCCGTTTTGCATTCCGTGGAGAGGATCTCGTGGGAGCCTCGGCATTTTCGTTGAAGATGTCGAGCTTTCTTGTCCTTTTGGGGGGCATTGTGGCGGGATCGTAGCGAAGATTTAAGTTACACTGCCGGACAAAAGTTCATGTATTCTCTCGCTTAGCAACGCCGTACAGGAGGGGTTCCCACCTCGCTCTGGGAGAAGTGACGAAGTCCCTTCAACCTTTCGATTCAGCAACCAACGATCGAACAAGAATATCTACGAGAGGCACGACGGAGAACGAGATAAGGAATATTTTTGAGCAACGCGATTAAAGAGGATGATTGAGGTAGACGATTCTGAAAGGCTCTCAAGGACGAAAGGACGATCAACCTAGTGACACGCGTATATACCAAGAGCATGGCTGCCGCAAACGACCAGCAACCAGCCTTCGATGTCGTCGCTGGGGCTATGAACGACATTTCCCGTTCGTATGTCATTCTGGCTACGTACATTGAGAGAATCCCCAATATCCTAGCTCTCGATGGAGGGCTCCGAGCTCCAATGATTCCAACGGTCCGGACGATCTCAGTCTGAGGTAGGGCTCAGTACGGCCCGGTTCGGCGGGGCAGACTGGACTAAGCTCCAGACTACCAATCCTACACTAAACCACCCTAGTCCAAACCAGTGCCAAAATCAGATACAATAAGTAACTAAAATCTTCTTGGGATGACATGGTGAACAAGTGATTCCTTCGTGCGGTGACAGGTGTTAAATAGCTGTATTTCACTATGCAACTGGATTCCCCCTTCGATCACAGTCTACTGATCATAGGTCTGCAGAATTTTACTCGGCCCGCGACATGGCTGGACGGTTGGAATCATTGCCGAGCTCTTCGAACGGATATGGGAGGACATGGGAATACAGTTTGAGGACGTGAGGCTACAATTAGACGAGATCAAACAAGGACTCCAAGCAGCGTGAGCGACTTTCGATGATCCCGCTTAAGTGAATACTGCAGTGCTGACTTTCTCTGTCTAGCGATATCAATCCTGTGGCTCGCTTGGGAACAGCTCTCTTGCCACGACTGCTGGCCCATCGTTAAGCCCATTGAGGACGGCCCAGAACCAGCATGTCAACAATTTCCCTCCGACACCGGGTCATATCGATCGCTTGAGCTGTGAGTCATTCTATCCATCTATTGGGTTGATCGGTAGCTGATGTGTAGTCTATTAGCGGAGAACGTGAATGCTCTCCTCACTGCCTGTGGCCTGCCGACTACGGAACTTTTCGCTGTCCGTCGACGCCGACTAAAAAAGTACATCGGTATTACTATGGCTATGACTGGAATATAGACTCGTGTTGTCACGGTTATCTGATACCGGTAAAGAATTCGCTGCGCTGAAGACTGTTAAAAAATGGATCGTGTCGGTGGGATTGCTTGCAGGTTGCTCATTTATGCTCATGCTTTCTTTTTCTATGATTAGTAGGTTAGTACGGACTGGCGCATAGAATACAGTGTTTCGGGGGCTTCTTTTGCGAATTATATGTAATTTATTATTATCAATTGATGTATTTATACTATTTTCATTCTGGGCGAAGCACTAGGTAAGATTAAAGGTGCTCGAGGTAAGGTCGGTAAGGTGGTAAGGTGAAGTGTTGAAAGGGTGACCGACAAAGTGCTTGATCCTTCGCTTAGAGCCGCAGTCTAGAGTCTCACACCTGCATTAGTGCAACCCAAACACCCGTGGCTGAGACCCCATTGGTCCCAGATTCGAATGCTTCCAATATGAAACACGAATAAAAGACTTTGTAAACAAAAGTTCGCCGTCTCTAGCGTTTTGTGACAGCTTGAGATGAGATGAAGTAGCTAGTGCGGGAATGAAGTTTTGGATTCAAGCATGAAACGGATTCTGACCACTTGGTGCCTTTACTTCGCATAAACACTACATTGGTCGTAAATCGGTTCTGGGCTGCAGTTACTTAACCCAAAAAGTGCGTATCCAATAGACGAGAGTTCTGGTGTTTCGCGATTTAAAGGCAGAACAAAACGTAAAGCCATGTGCGGGAAACGCTCAGAGTCACTAGCCTTTGTAACGCCACGTGTATGGAGCCGCACCTTATTTTGACGACCAGGTTGGGTGCATGAAACTCACGGGCACAGACGAAATAGCCCATTCCATCACTATCTCCCCGGGATTGGCTCTATCAGAAATTACCCTAGCTTTCATTAAGTGATGATGCATGTATGCCTCCTCTCGGGTGGCGCTGTGGGTGGAGATAGACTACGCATGCCTGACCGGGCACGGGGATCCCATCATATGGACGGACTGAAAGGGCGTACTAGCCAACCGGATGACAGTGCATTCACCGGTCCGTGTTGTTGGGTGGAGAGCAGCGTCGGAACGGTCAGCTGCAATGGTCCAAATCCGACGATACCTGCATAACAAGCAAGTCCAGGTCAAATAGGCATGAGGTTGGGGAGTCTGGTCCTGTATCATGCGGGTCTTTGCAGATGCGGACTGCCGCCTTCGGTGATCCGCAGATGCCGTTAGACGGTTGAATCTACCAGTATCGGTTGTCAAGTTGCTTGCGTCTTCCAGGCGGTCAGGCAGCGGCATTAACCCCCCACCACCGGTGGAGTCAATCTCTACACTGAACTGTGTTTCCGGGGAGTTGTAGATCCTTCTGTCCGAGGAGGGGCATTGAGGCTGAGGGGCTCTTAGCGGGTGACCCCGCATTTAGTTTAGTGGGTAAAATGCCCCAGTCATGACGGAAGGCAACCATCATCAAGTTTATATCATTAAGAAAACTCGAGTCTTACTCCGCCGCCGCCTCCTCCGCCTCCTCCGCCTCCCCTAACCGTCATAACGTGACATGATATCCTCACATCCTCCTTTATGACTACCTCGAATGCCGCACCCCCTTCAACCCTACTGTCGCTCCCGGAGGAGGTCCTTACCGCTATCATCTCATGCATCTCGGATAGCTGCCTAGTAAACCTGTCCCAGGTCTGCAAGAAGCTCAATCGAATATGTAGCTCGCCACTCGAGCTACGCCAGCGCTGCATTCGCCTGCGGTGGTGGGAAGAAAGTCACGAAATCGAAAAGAAGGAGGCTTTGCCCCACGTCACTGACTTCAACTGGCGCCAGCTCTTTTTACGTCGAGTTGGGGTAGATATGACTGCCACACATCTACTGGACCAAATCATTGCGAATCCTACAAATCACATCAATAATTTCAACCGTATTGTGGACTTTGGGTATGATGCGAAGGATTGCCTGAAGACGCATGCTGAAGTTTCGGACGATGAGGTTAACGACCCATTGGCAAGGAGGTTGGTACACACATACATGTTTGTGCTGGATGAATCCCGGAACGAAATGTTGATGTCGGAGCAGATACCATGCCACCACTGCTATTCATTATATCCACCGCCGCCGGGCATTGTCGATCTGGAAACGTGTCCGCGATCACAACGACGTTCCTTTAGAAGTGGCGTTGTTGGCGCTGGACCTCTTCGTCATCAAGACGCCTTCTCCGGACGTGGAAGATATTGTTAAAGACTTCGACAAGCTTGCCACCAGTTTCCTCGCCGCAACACCCGAGTTTCCAACACTCAATATCGAAGAGAAGGCAGTAAAGCTCATCCACTGGATGTGGGATCAAGGATTTAAAGACGCACCCGTTGAACGCTATCACGCCCTCAAGAACGTCTTTGTCGGCCTAACAATCCGCACAGTCCGCACTGCCATCCCCCTCACCCTCGTTGCAATCTTCTGCGCAATCGCCCGTCGGGTTGACCTTGAAGCGCATCCTTGCGGATACCCGGGGCACGTGTACGCAATCGTCGAGGATGATGACGGAACATACCTATACTACGATCTCTTTCCTATGCCCGGGAAGCCCCCACTACGCCCCAGAGAAACACTAGAAGCAGAGCTTCCGGTCGAGGGGGCGTTGCGAAGCGCCATTATGGAGCCCGCCTCGGTTCTGCAAATGGTTATCCGCGCAGCGCAAAACATACTCAGCATATTACAACTAGTACCAAACGAGCGCGCGCAAACCAACGAAGGATACCCCGAAATCTGCAAGCACTCAATGGTGTACGCAGCGCTAACGATAATGGTAATTCTCAAATTGGGTCCTATCACTTTTAATGTAGTAGAGCACATGACCCAACAGATCCCCTCCGACTTTCCAATGGACGTGCGATTCCTTGAAGAAGAGTTACTACCCCGGATCCAAGATCGTGGCGGTCGACAACGTCTGGAAAATGTTTGCGGCGCCCTAAGGGCGGCGGATACAATCCCACGCCTCGTCTCGCGGAGAAACTGTCCAGAGAACAAGTGTGTTCAGGTATGCCCCCCCGTATCTCCCGTACCTGCGGCGCGCAAAGTTGACTGAAATGAGTTTTTTAAGCACCGTGTGGGAACCATCATTAAACATCGACGATACGACTACTCCGGCGCTATTTTTGGGTGGACAAATGAATGTCGCGAGGGCGAGGATTGGATTGCGAAGAATGGGGTCGAGACGTTGCCCAGGGGGAGAAAACAACCGTTTTATCATGTTTTGTAAGCCGTCTGCTCCGCTTTTGGTGGTCCTCAGGCTAACGAGCCCAAAGGGTCGAGGACGGAACAGTGAGGTACGTGGCGGAAGAGAATATCCGGCCGGTTAAACCAAAGAATGTTAGATCCCTGATTGGATTGGCGGGGAAGTATTTCAAGCGGTTTGATCCCGAGGAGGGGAAGTTTGTGAGTAATATGCATGTTGAGTTTCCGGATGATTGAAGTGTTGAAGGGGAGGGTTTGTATGTATATATTTTGGGATTTTGGTTATGTATGTGGGGAGTGTCACGATAATGAGGTAGGAGGTGAATGGAGGGATGATGGGGCGTTATCTGTTGTACTCTGATATATGGGCGTCAACATCTACTTCAGTAGTGTAATGGTGGTTTAGTGGAATCAAGCTGGGTGCCATTATGGCATATTTTCTACTCCTCCTCCTGTCCTCTCCAAATTTCAAGCCCACGGCCCCTCTTTTGGGATTGTTTTCTCGGGATGGGACTCCTAATCACTGTATTATCCCGTATCCAAGAGAGAATGGAATGCCATGATAGGCAGCGGTTCGGAAGTTGGTCACAGAGTCTCATTTTTAATTCTTACTCGATATTGCGCTCCTCCCAGGGGTTTGATCACATACTCATGAGTTCCCGCCGTTTTGGGATGATTGGGCATTAGAGATTTATAGGATATCATTCAAGCAAAAGCCAGTGTTTGCCCTATAGTCTAAAAAAGCGCCGCTGTCTTAACCACTAACATTCAAACAACTAATAAGAACATCCTCTCAAAGCACGCCTAAAACTCCATCGCATCTACCGCAGCCCTTTCTCTCTTAACTTTAACTTGTTCCTTCGTCTCATCTCTCAGAACTCCGGCGACAAACTTTCTAAAGTACTCTACATACGGCTTCAAGCTGGTCTTATCAATATCCGGTTTCTTTTCCTCATCTTTCTTTAATAAGTCCTCTTTACTTTCGACATTCCACTCGTCAATCTCTTTCAGCAGCTCTGTTACCGTCGGCACGGTGAGGGGGTCGAAGTCTTCTGGGTGCTCGGAGTCGATGGGGACACACACTCTACCGGTGCCGGGGTGCACAACGAATGGCGATTTTAGCAGATGGTTGAGATGTTTGGTGACTTCGGAGTCGAGGCGTGGGTACAGGTATTCGACGATTATGTCATGCTTTGCGTCGTATAGGTGTTTTTTGGTGCTTGTATTGGAGGGGATGTCTTTCCATTTTTCGGCGGAGGAGCGGTTGGGCTCGGATTGCCATTTTTTGCGGAGCTCGGCAACGAGGGCTGGTACGATTAGCGGGCTAATTGGTACGTAAGTTGGGGGAGGGCAATTATGGCATACCATTGTCTGGCAAAAGTCCCAGCAACATCTCCGCCTTTTCATTCTCCCTCCATGGGTCTTGGTCTTTTAGGACAACCTGCATAAACGACTCCTTAAGCACATCCATACTCCTCTCCAGATGTGGATGCAACGGTCTCCTCAGGTTGACTTTTTTCCCAGACTTACTTCCTCCCCTCACTACTTCCAAATACGCAAGAAGAGCCTTCCTCTTTTGGTCATCCATAACCCGCGCTCTCTTATCACACACCCAAGCGTGTGCACCTCTCCGTCCAGAGTACACCCACATGACATGACGGAATCCAAGATCCTCTTTGAGGGCAACATCTATAATTTTGATTGCCACCGTGACAAACTGCCAGCACTTGTTGCAAATATTCGCCTTATCGCAGCACGTACGGATGTCGTCGTAATCCGTCAGATCTATATCGAGGACCAGTTCCTTAGTGATAGGTTTGAAGGCGGCTTTTTGCAGCGACTTGCGGTCGCGCGGGTTGGCGGTGTACACGGGTCCGATCTCGAAACGGCTCGGGTTCAGACGCAGCACGTCTTTGCGTAGCGTCTCGAAGGTGGGGTAGGATTGGTAGCGCAGGTAGGCGTCGTTGTGGAGGGTGAAGGCGAATTCGCGGTGGCTGAAGTCGTGAGAGGGGATTGGAGAGTGGTTGAGCCATTGGAAGAGGAGACGCCAGGGGAAGAGACGCTGGTAGAAGGCGTACATCACTTGGGGATCTGAGTAGCTCGCCTTGGAGTGTGCTGGGCTGTGGTGAGTTAGCAATTGATCACTAGTTTCTGGGGGGCGGCGAGAGCTACATTGCTACCGCTTCGGTCTCGAGCATGTCTGCGTCTGGTAGGTTGCCATAGTCTTCGTCGTCGTCATCGTCGAAAATTGCCTTGATGTCCTTCTTGCTGTCAAGGCGCTCTGGCGGGGGTGAGGAGTGCACTGGCTCGTCTTTGATTACAACGGAGGTTTCGTCGCTGGACGCATCATCTTCTTCCGGAGAGTCTATTGGAGGGGCATTCGGGAGCTCATCAGCAGTAGAATCGCCAGAGCGGGGCATGGCTGTCTGTGAGGGTCTTTGAGAGTGTAGGTGTTGTGTTGGAAGTGTGGGAATGGAAGATGCGACAAGAAACAAACTTAATCGCGTATATAGAAATTGTCTTGGCCGGGATTGTTGTTCGTTCTGCGCGTTGTCTCATAAACATAAACCAACCTAGTCTACCAACAACCACGAAATGTCCTCAATTTCTGCAGAAACTCCAACCGACAGTTCAAAATCAGACCGTATCGCTAAGCTGCGTATTGAGCTAAAAGAATGGGAACACGCCTTTGCCAAAGCCCACGATGGACGGAAGCCAACCCGTGAAGAAACAAAGAAGGACACCACAATTGGTTCGTCTCCTCCGCAGTTCCCTCCCTTCCTCACCCCCGCTCTGGTGTATTTTATTAACATCCGCCTTTCTTATAGCTGCAAAATACAAAGAATACTCCAAGCTTCGTGCCGCGTCGTCATCAAATATAAACACACTCTCCCATTCCGTTTCTACGACCTCGCTCAAGCAGCAGACACTGCCGCAACCGTCTCCTCAAAAGACTGCTGCTGCACCACCCCCGCTAGCTCAAACACCCACCAAAAACACTGCAAATAGCCCTTGGACCACCGAAATCTATGAATCACCGCTCTCCATCCGTCGCCAACGTATTTTTGGCCGTCGCGACCAAGTCGGGCCCACACCTCAAAAGACCGGCCGCGTCCTCGGAATCTTTGACTCTTTTATCGATGTCGAGAGTACGCCGCCACGTCCCGGGCAACAAGAGCCAGCACTAGGAACGCCAACAAAGAAAGCCGGAGGAGACTGTGTTTCCGCTTCCCCATCCACCGCTAAGGACGCTGGTGGTTCACCGTTCCTGACGCCTCGGAAGCGGAAGCTGGAGGATTTGAAGGCTGCAGACCCATTTGCAACTCCATCTGCGTTACGACAGTGGAAGCCACCGCCAGTTGATGGAGAGCTGGAAAGTCCGCGGGTTCGAAGACCACCTTCGATGCCGAAGCGTGGGCTGAGTAGCATGTTGAAGGAGCTTAGAGAGATGGAGAACCATGCGCTCGATGATGACGAGGAGGCATTGAGGGAGATGGAGATGGATGCGGCAGGTGGCGCCGGTTTACCAGCACCATCGATGGTAAAGAAATTCGAGACAAAGAAACCGGTGTTTGATGAACCAGAACTGCCGCCACTCCCGCCAGGCGTATTTGTAGAGGAAACACTGGTGGATGAGGATGCGGGCAAAGATGTGGAAGCTCCGAGGATCTGGAAGAAGAGAGGGCTGAAAAGGCAGCATAGGAGGGTTATTAGTATGTTTGCCTGGCCATATCCACGTATACTCGCATGCTAACCTTCATGCAGTGAGGCCTGTGGTGGCGAAGCCAAAAACCCCTGGAGAAGAGCAGGATGACGACGAACAATCAGTGCCATCCGACATTGAGAATGGTGAAGATCCTGTTGCAGATCCCGATGCATACTCGGAGTCAGGTTCAGACTACGAAGAAGTAGATGAAGAAGGAGATCCCAAGCCCAAGAGATCAAAGAAGACAGTAAGTGAAGATGTGGCTACAGCAGCAAAGAAGGAGAAGAAGAAAGGCGTGGTGGAGAAAGGGAAGGAAGCGGTCAAGAAGGCTGTCCGAAAGATTTCAGCGAATGCGCATTCGCACATGAACTTTAGGAAGCTAAACATCAAGAATAAGAATAGCAAGGCGAAAGGAAGAGGGGGCAGATTCGGGGGCAGGAGAAGATAGTGAGCGCAGAGAAACGGAGTGGGAACGATTGAGTAAGATATCCTTAGAGTTACTGGCCGTAGAAATAGAATTACAGCGGCCGATAAATGTACTCACTGCCTGAGTATTCTGAACAATTGCTGAGAAATTCTATACCGAGTGAGATTTTGTGCGCACATGAGCGGGGGTGGGTCTAAATTTTGAGATGTCATCGAGTCTACCCACTTCAATGCTCCACCATATCTTTACCCGCACTGGAGTCACCACCACATTTCTACGACCCTTCACGCGACGACTTTTACTGCATCGCATAGCACCAACACCGTCCGCTTATATCCGTACACCGTCGCCGTGACAATTCGCGGCAATGGCTTTGTCCCCACCAACAGAACCAGTCTTTGCGTCTCCGGCCGACACAGCATCTACCTCTGAAAATGTCGAAGTACTAGTAGAGGCTCCTACCTTAGAAACGGATAAATCAGCCGACCCTACTGCCCCTTCCGAGGGTGAGACATCAACACTGTCCAAGAACCAGCGCAAGAAGCTCGCGCGCCAAAAGAGATTCGAAGAGACACGGCCAGCATGGAAAGCTGCGAAGAAGGAAAAAGCAAAAGCGCGCAGGGCCAGGAGGCGCCAAGAAAAAGCTGTTGCTACTGTTGTTGTTGCCCCCATTGATACCACAACTGCTACTGCGAGTGTGGGTGAGAAGCGGAAATTGCCTGGTGACGATGATGCGGAAGTCGAGGGAGTAAAGCGGGTTAAAACTAAGGGAGAGACACCTGTGGTAAAAGTTGTTGAGGATATCACTTTGATTATGGATTGTGGGTTTGATGACCTGATGACAGAGAAGGTTCAGATCCCGAGACGGGAGGAGGCGGAGGTGGAAATGCTGACATTTTTTGGTTACAGGAGGTGATCTCAATGTCCTCGCAACTCACGCGCTGCTACTCCGCCAACAAGGCTTCGTACCGCCAATTCAAAATGCACGTTACATCTCTTAACAAGCGCCTCCTCGCCCGCTACGAAGGCACCCTTCAGAACCAGCACCTCAAATGGAAGGGAATGACATTCTCCAACGACTCCTACCTCGTCACACCCGAAGAAAAGGAATCTCTCGTCTACCTTACCGCTGACTCGAAAAACACTATACATGAACTTGAGCCGGGGAAGAAGTACATCATAGGTGGGATTGTGGATAGGAATCGGTACAAAGGGCTGTGCTTTAAAAAGGCAGAGAAGCAAGGGATTGCACATGGACGCCTGCCGATCGGGAAGCATATCCGGATGGCTAGTAGGCAGGTCTTGACCACGAACCAGGTGGTTGAGATTATGCTGGAGTGGCTGAAGGAGCGGGATTGGAAGAAGGCTTTTGTCAAGGTCATCCCGCACAGGAAGATGTGGAAGCTAAAGGGAAAGGAGGAAAGCGACGATGAATGGAATGGTAATGAGGCTGGAGACTGGCTCGAGGAGGAGGAGGAGGAGGAGGAGGAGGTGAAGGAGGTGAAGGAGGAGGTTAAAGAGGAGGCTAAGGAGGAGGCTAATGAGGAAGCTAAGGAAGAGGTTAAGGAGGAGGTGAAGGAAGAAGTGAAGGAAGAGGTGAAAGAAGAGGTGAAAGAAGAAGTTAAAGAGGAGGTAAAAGAAGAGGTTAAGGAAGAGGCGAAGAAGATGCAGGAGGAGGTTAAGGAGGAGGTGGAAGAGATGCAGGAGGACGTGAAAGAGGAGGCAATGAGGGACACGAAGGAGGAGGCGATGGAGGATATGAAGGAGGATGTGAAGGAGGAGGCAATGGAGGACGTGAAGGAGGAGGCGATGGAGGACGTGAAGGAGGAGGCGACGGAGGACGTGAAAGAGATGCAGGAGGAGGTGATGGAGGAGGCGATGGAGAAGGACGTGGTGGTAGCGCTGGAACCAGAAAAGATGGATGAGACCCCTCGGAAAGCAATGAGGCGCCTCCATCATGATAAATGGCTAACGTGGTAAAAAAAAGGGGGGATGTTCCGTAAACATTCTAGTAGTGTTGACCGACTGTCATCAAATTATGTAGTTTAAATCTATGCTTACAATGCGTTAATGACACTCTGCATGGTTTTCGCCTGCAAAATGTAACTACTTACTGAGTACTTTACTTTCCGCAACATTACTCATCTGATGGCCATTCATCCACTGTCTCTGCAATGTTTATATACGATTAGGTAGATATCTCTACTATCCTTATGCTTTATTGCCCCAATTCAGGTTGTAGCATTCAGCTCTCGGGACTTGCACTTTTGCCTGTCACTTTTGCTGGACAAATTTTTCACTGCCATGCACGAGATAGGCGTGGCATGACAATTCTATTTGTTGGAGTATAATCTATCGTAAGTGCAACATAAACAAATTGGTAGGTGGAGAGTTAAGTAGAAGGTAGATATTTTTTAGTAGGTAAGAAGTTATCTGCACCCGAAAGCCGCAGCCCAACATCTCAAGCACACTCCATCACTCACTCCATCCAAACACGGCGTAGCGGAACCCAGGCCTTGGCACATGCTCCGAGCCGACGTCGGTCGAGCCAATGCATCACCGTATCTGGTCCGCCCGCAATCTACAAACCGTCCACCACCTCGACAACAATGGTCCAAGGTACTGTCGCCCCTTCCCCCCAATCGAACCCAACTAACACCTCCAGATCTCCCTCCCCAAGGCGGTTACGAGCCCGTCCAATACAAGGTACCCCACCACCACCACCGTCTCCACCCCTCCGGCAGCTAACCTCCACCACCACCAGCGAAACCTCCCCTTCCGCGGCTTCCGGCCAGGCTACTACCTAATTGCGATGGGCGTAGTCAGTGCCTACGGCTGTTACGTGGCCATGAATGGGATTAAGGAGCGGCGCGAGATGGCACGCGAAAAGATATGGACGAGGATCCATCTGACGCCGATGCTGCAAGCTGAGGCGGACCGCGACGATGTACGCCGCTACTGGGCCGCTGAGAAGCGTGAGAAAGAGTTGATGAAGGGTGTTAAGGGCTGGGAGGTTGGGGGTGTTTACAATTCTGATCGGTATTGCCTTTTCCCCGGGGCAGCAGTTGTTGGGTGGGGACTGACAGTTCTGTGTGTGTATAGGTTCGTTAGACCCACATATACTGTCTCGCCGCCAGCAGAATCCGTTATTAGCGAGAAAGACTATCTCAAAATCGTCGGGAAGGAGGAGAAATAGGTGTATATACCCCCCCTATAGGAAAGGGTGGTTTTTATACCGAGATAGACGGTATTTTTTTCTTTCCCTCATCCTTAGTCCCGAGGTGCGATAAGATCTTTGAATTGTATCATATCAAGAGACAAGTGTCCCGTCATGCCTGCACATTTTGATGAAGGCTCAAGTAAATAGATACATTCAACCAAAATCATCATCCATGCCTGATATCCTGCCGAAAACGCGCAAAGCGAAGAGCACACGCACACACTGACAAAACCAAAGCTGAACAAAAGCCAGTCCTCCATGCAAATACAAACATAAACGAAGCCGCGCACTCATAAAAACCAAGCTACATGATTAAGCATTGCCCCCAGGTTCCGTAATTCCTTGCAACCATCTCTAAATAACCTTCATTGTCACCCCATATCTTTCGACGTCCAACACCCTTGACTTTTATTTCTTGCTCTCCATCCATGTGCCACCACCGCAATACGCTTCTTTCGTCATCATACTCCCACTTTCCACCCGAAACTTTAATTTCCGTTTCCGCCTTTGGAAAATGGAATGGTGGCATAAACATCTCTGTAGGCCAGGCCTCATCGGTCGCTTTATCCACTGCAAGCTTGAGCTTAAAAGTGACATTCGCAAGGTCAAACCCAGATTCGATAATAATGCCTTTGGTATACACTGCTGAAGGTCTAACAAAAGCCTCGTACGCTCTAGTAACTTGAAAATCGGTCCGGCTTATATCTGTTGACATGGTATTCCGTGTCATTGCCCGCTTGAGGTTATCCCGGTCCACCTCGCCGCTGAGTTTAAAATCGCTCGCGGTTGAATTGGGATCTCGGTCTTCGGCAGAGTAGATACTAAGATCCTCCCCGTTCCAATTGTCACCCCATATGTGATTATTGCTGATTGTGTATACCCATAATGTGAAATCCGCTTGCGCACCTTCTAGGGCATAGTGGTTGGCATCCATAGCGCGGATCTGAGAGATGAAGTCGCCGGTTTTGTAGGCGTACTTGTCATCCATATCGTACGGGATACCAATTTCGGTAAAGACGCAGGGTGTTACTCCGATGTTGTCGAGGCCTTCTTTTTTCATGGCTAGTAGTTGATCCTTAAGACAATTGCGAATTGCCGTCTCGCCAATCTTGATTGCGAATGCTGGTGTGAGATATCGCCCTCGTAAGACCCCCAGAACGTCAATGTTCCAGAGCCGGTTCCTGACGAAAATCAGCACAAAACCACTCATTCATCATTGGGATTGTCTATCACGAACCATGATTTTGTCATTAGCGTAATGCCGTCGTAGTAATGTGGGGCATAAACCATCCGCTCGTGTGCGTCTTTAGTCCCCTTAATGACTGGCGGAATCTCAAGAACAGGTGGCTGGCAAAACAGAATGGTATTCTTATGAATTGACCTGATCCGCTTTGAATACGCCCTATAGTGGTTTATGAAGTAAAGATTCGTGAACCCAGCAACATCGATATGTTGTCCGTCCGGCGCTTTCGAAAAGTAATCGGTTTTGAGAAGCGTATCCGTCACGGGATCCCAAACACCATGCTGGGCCCAAATACATTCACCGAGTTTCCAACCAGGATCACGCTTCCACCCATACCGTGAGTCGTCGTAGTCGGCTGGCAACCAACATTGGACACCCTTGGGATCTACGAGAGCTTTCCCCGTTCTAAAGGGCCCAGTCCCCCCAAAGTCCCAGGTATCAATTTCACATGCGCGGCCACTTCCAGTCAGGATTGCCTGCCATGCTGTGGGCGACGTTCCCTTCTGTAGCTTCTGTTCTGACGGAATGGCGTCAATAGCTGCGTATCCGATCACTCCTCTGTTAGGTTCGTTCAAAGATTCCCAACCGATAACGGGGAAATCTTCCAAGTCTCCGGCCTCGTGGATCTTCGTGGCTAAGTGGGCGCAAGCATTTATGAAATGCTCTTGCAGGTAATCCTGAATGTTTTTCTCGTCTATGATAGCCTTTGGAGCAAAATCTCGACCCGCAAAAAACAGCGTCCATGCTACTTGGTTGGCCATTCTTTGGTAATTGGTAGACCAGATCATCTTGGGGAATTTTTCGGGTTCGGGGTAGGTGTTGTGAACCATCGCTGCTTCCGTTGCATTGAACGCTTGCGGATTTAGGCCCATGGCATAAAGAGTCCACATAGGTGCACCAGAACCTCCAGAAAACCGGGACCAGACGTCTTGGTGGGGATCCATAAAAATCATAAAATCGTACTCTTTTGCTTTGCGCAGTATCTTGATTGTACTCTCAATCCATTCCTCATCATACTTTCCCGGCCCCTTGGCTTCGATTGCCTCCCATGTAAAAAGGTACCGAATCGTATTATAACCGAAGTTCCTTAATCGCTGAAAATGGATATCTGCATCCGCAAGCGAAAACGGCCGTCCAACAAAGGAGACATTATCGCCGTCAAAGAAGCCGTCAAAGACATGTGAAGGCTGATTCGGGCTTGTGGGAAACTTGGTGTCACCAGCAACGTTGATGCCTCGAAGCGTTACCTGTCGACCGTGTTGGTCCTTGAAGTAGGGGCCTTCAATATTGAGGAAGGTAGGCATGGTGAGGTCAGGTAAGTTGCTGACGGGTCAAACAAGGTCGAAACCCAGTCTGCGCACGATGTTCAGCTCCCAGCAGAGTGCTTTTAAGAAAGATTACACACTGCGATGAGGTATGGAATAAACAGTAATGGAGAGCTTTAGTTTCGGAAGCCGGAGGTGGCTTCGCAGTAAGTGGAAGTTTAGTTGTCGACTTGTCGGAGACGAAGAAGAGAGCTGTGGTACCAATCAAGTACTTAAACTAGAAGCTACCCTGATACTTAGCCTATCGGGTTGGCATCATGACGTGAGTGGTCGGTGCGTGGTCGGTGCGTGGAATCGATACAACCAACAGACTTCACAGTTTCGTTCTAGAAGGCCTGAAGGCCAACTTTCAGCTCAACTTTAATAATTTCTATAGAGCTTACTGTACATATCAAACAAAAAGCATTAAAAGTTAGGCTGGAAGTTAATTTTCACGCTGGAGCAGAACGACTCTAATAGTGTTGGCGAATATATACCTTCTTTTTGGGGGATCAACCGCTTCCTCTTTTTTATTGCATACTTCTTGGCCTCGTACCCCGGCCCTTGATCTCACGTGATTTTACACTAACCGAAATGGTGAGTCTGATCCAAATTGAGATCATGAAAAAAAGTGAGGTGAAGGGGCCTGGAGACATCACTCCACCAAAAATTCAAATTAGCTGAGCTTTTGGGGGGTATTAGTTTACACCTACCTGAGTCAATGCCAAGCTTTTTTAAAAAAAAATTTTCCACCACATAGGCACTTACTACAGCCTTAACCCAAAGCTAATCTGAATCGTTGCCAGCTTGACCTAGTCACTCTCATTCACTTTATACTACAAATTTTGTCTGACTCACTTTGTACCCCATATAAACTGTATTTCCTTTACCCTAAACTCTTCTTTCCATGCATACCCAGCTCAAACCCGTGATGTTGAAATTTTCACTGACCTTTGAACTTTGTGACATTGTATGGAGCGATGTCTCCAGGCTCTCTCACAACTTCATTCTCTTGTAACACTTTTCCCTTTTTGTCACTTCCATTTTCATCTTTAGTGCAATTGAGAGCCTGATTCGAGGCCACATACTTCCTGCGGCTTGCAACTATATGGTGATGACTGATTTCCCCTCTAAGCCCATCCCCATACATCTTTAAACAAGGCGGTTGTGTAAGTCATAGTAGAAAATGGCATAGCGATTATATGCACATTGAAAATAGAGACTTGTGACGTATCGAGCCTATAGCCTTGTGAGGATCACACGCAAGAATTGAGCGAAATTTCCACAGGCATGTAGAGATTCAGTGGATTTATATTTACATTAACGTGCTACAGCAGGGGAGGATAAGGCAATTACAAGTTCCTTTTTACATTCAACAGTGCAATTAGTGATCTGTGCACCTAACTTCTAAAGTTCCTCTCCACATTGACATCCGCTAAATGAAGTCCGTCAAGATTAGAATACGAGGAACAACCACGGGACACGACGTCGCACGACATTTCCTACACTCTAACAATGCTCATTCGTGTTCTGCAAAACATCCACTTCCACTAGCGCCCAATACTCTCGATAACCTTCTCCGACACTGAGTTAATAAGATGAGCACATCACGCAAACTGCACAACAGAGTAAAGCCAAGATGAGTGATGGTCTATGACCTGACTAGAATACTCTATTGACAACCCATAGGTGGCCGCATCCCTACATTCCATCGGTATTCTACCATCACCTTCACCCGCCTCTTCCTCCTCTTCCTCCTCTACTAGTCTCGAATGACGAGTCACCCTCCAGTCTCGTCTCAAGTCGACTCATATGTGCAAAACTACTTTCGCTAGGTGGAGGTTGAAGATCCCGGCGAGAAGGTAAACACGAGACTGTCCCATAAAACAATCACCAACGCTCCAGGCGTTGCTTACGATACTCTGTCTCCCGATCAGCCGGGCATAAGAAAATAGACGCGACATCTAAGTCTGCGCGGTATCTTAATCGTCCTGTATCTCGTCCTCTTCTTCGCCTTCACCACTGTGTCCGGCGTGCGACTCAACGACTGCGACAATGCAACTCCAGGCCTGTGCTACAGCACACTACTAATAAGTCGCTCAGACACACCGCATCCAAAAGCAGATCAGGTCTCACGTGCCTGTACATACATGCATGTGACGTTTGGGGGTGTTTGTATATATTCGATATACTTCAAGGATATGTCAGAACAGCAACTGAAGAAGGGACTGGAGGGGCGGTTCTGGTTCATTTACCACCTATTTCATCATGAGGTTAGCCGAAATTTGTTGGTTGTCGTTATGCTGCAATATCCGCTACACTTATATTCGACAGTGATACTAAGAACCAATAATGCAAGCCTGTTCCAAGGTAAAACGGGCAACGAGAGTGGCGGGATCTTGGACAGATGTTGGCCATGGCTATGGCGCTGGTCAATATTTTGCTAGAGGCAGTTAGTCTTGTATCTGAAAAACACTGGGGTGGTTGAGACAAGAACTTGCCTAACTGCAACCGACGCTGTCGTAGATGATATGAAAATCATAGAAGCTGAACTCCCTAACATTCAGCAACGACGTAAAAAGCAGCACAATCCCTATGTACATTCTCTTAATTTGCCGCGCTCTTCCTTCAAATCATTCGCCTACTTATGACACTACTTATATGCATAACTCGCAGACAGTAAGATTCCATCGACAATATACGACCTCTCGTGAACTTCAACGTATCGTTTGCCATCCCCATATAACCTTTTCAACCTGCGTGTGAATTCCTTCTTGCGAAAGTCCAGCTGTAGAATATCGTGTCTCGCGCGAGAAGCAACTGTAGGAATTGGAGTTGCACGAAGTTTAAGATCGGTTTTGAGCAGGAGATTATTGAGTGCCCCATAGATATAAAGACTTGCAGAAACACGGAAGTGAGGACCTGTGTCTGGTTAATAACGCTTTGAATGTAGAGGATTAAAGTTACGCCGAGACCTACGATGTCTAGGTTTAGTCCGCCGATGCTTCTACACGGCATTATTAAAGAGGAATTAATAGAGTATCCTGAAATCTCTCATGCCCATATTAGTCTTGCGCTAAGCCTTGCTGGCGACTCAAACTCCCACAAGCAACCACTTGGAACTAGAGAAATAGCTGGAACGTGGTATAAGGCCTTGTACTACTGAAATATTAATTCCTTTTAACCCGTGCTCATTATTGTGAAGTCGATGTCAATTTAGAAATTATATGAAATCTGCAAATTTAAACGTGTGTACTCTCAAAGCTACTTATATTTAGATGATATTGTGATAGTTCACCCTCTACCCCTGCAAACAATAATGCCTGTGTTACCTTGGTACAGCTGCACCCCACTTGGTCCCGCCCAGCAAGAGCCGCACTCCAACATCCGCCGTCATTACCCCGCCGCATCTCCAAAATGTCGAAACCAGCTCTCAAAGCCGCTAAAATATGCATCGACTCAAAAGATTGGACTGGTGCAGAAACGCAATGCCGAAAAGTCCTGTCATTCGACCCTCAGAATTATACTGCGTAAGGCACCGTAGTTTTCCAGTAACTCAAAACATTAGCTAACTTCAGGCAAGACATTTATACCTCGGCCTGAGCCTGTTCAACCTTGAAAACTATGAGGAGAGCGAGAAGGCATACCGGCAAGCTATCGATATTGAAGTGGATGAACGACAAAGGAAGGGCCGGAGAGAAAATCCAGCATCCTGGCAAGGCTTGCTGAAGCTGTATGAAGCCCAGAAACGAATAGACGAACACATTGATGCGACTGTCCAATTGGCGAGAATATTTCAAGATCAGGATGACCGGGCCAAGTGCCAAATCATCATAGAGAAGACGGTTGCCTTAGCCAAAGAGAATGGATCAAAGAATCAGTACAAAAGAGCGTTGTGTATGCTACTGCCTGGGGGACCGGTTTTTGGTTACTTAGAAGGCTTAATCCCCCGCCCGGACCAAATATACTTAAAGCTCGCTGAGATTGTTGAAGCGGAGGAAAAGGAAAGAATAAACAAGGAAATTGCAAATAGGCGCTCTCGCCTTGGTGCTGTGCTTGGTCAAGTTACTACGGAAGTTCGGCGGGAGGTCTGGGGTGCATCACCCTTGGAGGAGTATTATCAACAAATTCTCAACTGGTCGGACGATGAGGAGCTCAGACGGCAGATTGACTGTAAATTGTTGCAACATGGCTATGAAAAGTTGATGGTCTTCCCAAAGGAGAACAAACTGGAGCAACGTGTGAAGGTCGAGAATTGGGCGCGGGGATTGGTTATTCTGAAACATCCCTTTGAATTGGCATGGAGAATTGTGATAGAATGGAAGGATTGCGAGAGCATAGGTACACCTCTAGACCGCATCTGATTGGGGCATGCCTAATAATAGGGTAGGAGATCACGATGTCAATGTCTTGCGAGAGTATATCCAATTTTTCCCAGAGAATGGACTCGCAATATCCCTCAAAGCTTTCCTCGATTCCGAAATTTCACCTTTTCCAGTAGCTCTAGAAGGCGACAAAACAGTAGAGAAGCCGGTAGCACCGGGGGACGAGCAGCCAGACAATAATACCGTAGATGCTGCGGCTCCTGACCAATTACTGGATGATATGATTGTACGTCTAGCATCGAAACAGTACGAGGGAGCGAAACTGATATATATACAGGACGCAGTGGAGAAGTGCCCAACATCAATCTTGTGCCACCGAATCTTGGGAGATTATTATCTTCTGTTGGATGAGTACGAAAACGCTGTCGATACCAGCCGGAACGGCAGGAAGATTGTTTTGGCAGAATCACATCGCACAGGACTTGCGTTCCAGAAGTAAACACCTCAAAGCCCTGAAGATTGTCTCGCCTTAACATGTTCATAGGACTCAGGATGCGTTAACTGTTACTCTTGGAACAGCCCTAATTCATTATCAAGCACCAAAACACCACAGTGAAGCAAAGTCGCTGTTTGAAATTGTCTTGAAGCATAATCCAAGTTATGGAGGCGCCCTCGTCGGACTTGGCCTTATTTTGGAAGAACAGGGAGATTACTCTGGCGCCGTGGAATTGTTGCATAAAGCATTATCGAAAGACCCTGATAACATCAGGATCGTGTGTGAAGCGGCTTGGTGTAATGTACTTCAAGGCAACTACAATATTGGCCAGCAAGGCCTTGAAAATTGCCTTGAGAAAATCACAGGAATAGATCCGAGGTCAAGAGATTTGAAAGCACAAATTCTGTGGAGAATTGGTACCTGCATTTGGAACGCAGATGGTACGACATCTAGCCTACAGTCAGCCTTTGTTGTACTAACCGCGTGTAGAAGAATCCAGACGGGACCGTAAAGGTCCTTATCATTACTTCATTGCAGCTTTGCAGAGCAATCAAAACTTTGCACCAGCATATACGAGTCTGGGTTGCTTTTACGCTGATATCATGAGTGACAAACCCCGTGCAAACAAATGCTTTCAAAGAGCATTTGAAATTTCTGCTGGGGAAGTCGAGGCTGCAGAGCGGCTAGCAAGGAGCTTCGCTGAGAGCCGAGAGTGGGAACTTGTGGAGATTGTAGCGAGGAGAGTAGCCGAGGCCGATAAGAAACGATCGGTGCCTGGTAAAGGCCTTTCCTGGCCACAAAGTGCGATTGGTGTTGTTGAACTGGTATCTACCGCACTCTGCCTATGAAATGACGCTGACTTTGTGACCAGAACAACCAAAACTACAATTTGGCAATCCAGTCATTTCAATCTGCCCTGAGAGGTTCACCAAAGGATTTTCATTCGTGGATCGGTCTTGGGGAAGCATATGCTTCAGCTGGGCGATACACCGCAGCCCTCAAGGTCTTCAGTAGAGCAGTAATACTCGATGAGACGAACTGGTTTGCAAAATACATGCTTGCGAATGTCAGACGAGAACTGGGCGAGTTTGAATTGGCATGTGAGGGTTATCGCGAGGTCTTTGCGCTGAGAGAGCGAGAATTTGGTGTTCTCGTAGCACTATCGGAGACCTTGGTGGCAATGGCTTGGAAATACGTCGAGACTGGTTATTATGGGAGAGCCGTGGACAGTGTTGTGGAGTGTATGGGTGTTGCGGAGAAGGTCCTTGAGGAGAGATCGGATGCATTTAACCTATGGAAGACAGTCGGAGATGCGTGCATGTTGTTTTCCTGGGTTCAGAACTTGGCTCATCGTTTCCCACACACTCAAGTCCTACGACTTGTGGAGGGTGACTTTGAAGCCAGTGAATTCGATATCATGGCAGATGCGGATGAGGTAGGTCATATGGCCTTGCAGAAGCTGAAAGACGGAGAATTCGACGATGTCACCGCATCTGTTTATACGGGAATATTGGCATACAAACGAGCCATCTTTGCCACTGCGGACGATCGACATGCACATGCCGTTGCCTGGTATAATCTAGGAACCGCTGAGTACAGGGTCTATGTGGCTTTGAAAAAGAGGGAAATGAAGCACAGACTAGCAGCCATACGATGTTTCAAGAGAACCATAAAGCTAGAGCCAGGAAATCACGAATTTTGGAATGCCCTTGGGTTAGCAACCGCAGAACTGAATCCTAAGATAGCACAGCATTCTCTGGTCAGAGCACTATACATTAATGATAAAGTGAGTTTCCGAGAGTGCAGAGGTTGAAGGGTACTAAGTTTGCAGAATGCACGAGTATGGACAAATCTGGGGGCGCTTTATACAATCCGAGAGGACTATATCCTTGCCAATGAAGCTTTCTCGAGAGCACAGAGCACAGATCCTGAGTATGCACTGGCTTGGGTTGGACAAGGTCTCATCGCTACAATACTTGGAGAGGCCCGGGAAGCGCAAGAACTGTTCCAGCACGCTTTTGAGATCTCCGACCAATCTTTAGTAAGTACCAGCGGACATGATGTGGAGCTGGTCCCTGAGATTAATTTTGTGTTCTCAAGATCCCTGCCAAGGAACAGTTTATTACTGCAACATTCGATACATTGGTCAAAACGAAATCTGAGCCTGCGTTGGCTTCCATTCTTACTCCAATATTTGCACTGGAAAAGTTGGAAGCCCAACTGTCAAAGATCCCGGCGGTCCTACAGCTCAGTGCACTATTTGATGAACGTGTTGGTGATTTTACTTCTGCCTGTGAGAAGCTGGAGCGGGTGTGCTCTATCTACGAAGAGCTTTACGAGGAAACAGAGTCCGACGAAGATCTTATCAAGTTTGCTCAGTCCAAGGCAGATCTAGCACGCATGCAATTAGGTTTACACCAGTATTCCGATGCAATTGAAAATGCTTCGATGGCTTTGGATCTTTCCGGCGAAATGGATCAACTCCAAAACAGCCGACTTTCAGCGCATCTCACAGCTGGCCTCGCCTACTATTATTCGCATCAGATGGATGAAAGTCTAGAAATGTTCAAATCAGCACTCACGGAATCTGAAGAGAATCCGGACGTTATATGTTTACTCTCGCAAGTTCTATGGGCTAAGGGAGGTGAAGAAGAGCGCGATGTTGCAAGAGACCAGCTGTTCGCCAGCATAGAAGCCAACCCGGAGCATCTTGGATCAATCTTGCTTCTTGGTACGATTGGTGTTATGGATAGATCTGAGGATGTCACAGAAGCAGTCCTCGATGATCTGCGGTCGTTCCGAGCGAAAGCCGGACTGCCCAGGGATGTGCGAGAGAGGGTTGATAACCTTCTTACGGCAATTGCGCAACTTTCTTCGGGTGAAACAGGAGACATCGACGCAACTGCCATTGCTGCGAGCGCCGTGTTCATGCGTCCTGCAGCGACAGAAAATTGGTCGAGACTCGCATCTGTTGCCGAAGATGCCTTTGCTGCAGAGACCGCCCTCAGGGTTGCACAGAGTGCCAAAGATTGTGATTGCGAGAGGCTGTCAAAGGCGTATGCTGGAATTGCCAAGGTGGGCTGCGACTTGAGGGCAATCTTTTTGGCGCCTTGGATGATTGAAGGGTGGGAGGCTTTAAGAGGGGATGTTAAAGCATAGGGCGGGAGAGTTACTGCGGGCAATCATATTATGGTTAACCAGGCTTTATTCATGATGAGGGCCAGCCTGTTGAAGTATATTCATTCCTCTGCTAGCACACGATCCTTGTCTTCAATTGAGCTGGGAACCTAGTTGCTTGGAATTGGGTTAAGGCGGATCATTGCATGATACAGGATACATAAGCCGTGTTAATCGTGAAAATCCACATAAATGCCTGTAGCTCTAGTGCTACCATTCTTCACCTTCCCTTCTTTGCCAGCCAAGGTGGTGCTTCTGCGAAGGTGGGGGTCAAAGTTGACTGAGGTAGATCATGGGAATTGACTGTCCGGAAATACTCCGCGAAGTGATAGGTGGTTTGTATCGAGTGACATTTAATGAAAATTTTGTCAAAATCACATACTATTGTTATAAATCACTGGTAAAGCAAGTGAGAGAATTACGTTGTGTTTTTTGGAGGGGGCGCGAGACGGAGGATAATGGTGACGGAGATACCGGCGTACGTAGGTAAATTATTGTGGTAGTTGCAAGGGTTAGGTGTGTGGTCAGACATCCAGAGCCTCAAACCTTCAAGCTTCAACTCTACGCTTCGTATAACCACCAACCCCACGACTATCCACATCTCATCAATCACCCTCCGATCATCAATAAATTCAACGCGTCATGGATATCGATCCGAAGCCGATCCCAGAATTCCTTGTCCAGCAGCGTGATGAGCACGCTCCAGCCGAGCTGCAACACTTCTTTATAGATTTCGAAGACTTCTGGGATCGGAAATTATGGCATCAGCTCACAAACTCTCTCGACGACTTCTTCAAAGCCTCTGAGAGTGGCCCGCAACGTCTGGAGCTGTTCAAGAACTTTATATTGACGTTTGCCGACAAGATTAACCAGTTGAAGTTGGTAGAGTTGGGATTGGCAGCCAGCCAACAGTGCACAGGTACGTTGTGGAAGTTGTCCATCTGCCCTTCATCAAATTTCATCGCGAGCTAACAACTATTCAGACTACAACGAAGCCCTCGTCTTTCTTGAATCCCTCACCAAAAAAGTAAACAACAAGGACTCCCAAGACGCCTACGTCTACGCCACAGTTGAGGTTGCACGCATCAAACTCTGCCTGGGAAACCTCGAGGGCGCCCGTACAGCTCTCGACGAAGCCGAAAAGATTCTCGATAAGTTTGACAGCGTCGAATCGATTGTACACGCCTCCTTCTACCGCGTCAATAGCGACTACTACAGCACGAAACGCGAATTCTCTTCCTATTACAAAAATGCCCTGCTCTACCTCGCATGCGTCCAGAGCCATGAGCTACCCAAGGAGAAGCAGACGGAGCTGGCCTACAACCTCTCGATCGCCGCGTTGCTCTCGGAAAAGATCTACAACTTTGGTGAGCTGCTGCTGCACCCCATCCTCGACTCGCTGCTGGACACCGAGCACGCGTGGATCCGCGAGCTGTTGTTTGCATTCAATGCCGGGGATCTAGGCAAGTACAACTCGCTACTCGGCCATTTCGATAAGCAAATCTTGTTCCAGGAGAAGCATCAGTTCCTTAGGCAGAAGCTATGTCTATCGGCCCTGACGGAGGCGGTTTTCCGAAGACCGCCTCATGATCGTGCTTTGAGCTTTGAGACCATTGTGAAAGAGACAGGGGTTTCTCCGGAAGAGGTCGAATATTTACTCATGAAAGCGCTGAGCGAGGGATTAGTGAGGGGAAGCATCGACCAGGTTGCGGGGGTGGCTAGAATCTCGTGGGTGCAGCCCAAGGTACTGGACAAGAACCAGATTGAGAACATGAGGAAGAGATTGATGGAGTGGGATGCAAGTGTAAGCACTTTGAACCAGTACATGGAGGAGAAGCTATCAGAGACTGTGGCTGCATAATTTACAGATGTCGGACGGATGGAGAATTCAGTATATGTACTTTTACTAGATACTCCGTATTGTGATGACTCAATGATGCTGGTCTGCCTCTCCAACTTGTATTGGCACTTCTATTCCCCGCCCCCTATACAAGAGAACTTTTCCGAATCCACATCGTGATCATAATGTACAACCCATACCCTCTATCTCTGAAACTCCTTGAAATCAGAATCCTCAAACTCTACCTTTCCATCCTTAGTAACAATAACTCTCTTCAAACTCCCTGAGTTTGTCCGTTTCGTCGTTAGCGTAGGTGCTGCCTTTGTCTCCCTTGCGTCCTTTGCTACAACTTCTTCAACCATCTTCTCGGCCTGCTTCGCGGTCTCCAGCCCGCCTTTCTTCACCAACACAGTCTCAATCCCAAACTGCTTGGTCGATGTAGATGCTGAATATGCGCCGGGCTCAATATCAGCCAATTCCCCTATCTCCTCCCTCCGAATCAAATCCTTAGTCCTCCCGCCAGTCCGACTCTGTAACAGAACAGTCGCAGGCCCCACAAAGCGCAAAAACTCGCGGTCTCCCCAGAGAATGGTTTTAATGGCCCACACAGCTTTCCCAAGCAGCTCCCACAGCTTCGAGGCGCGAACGGCATTGATCCACTGCACATCCTTCAACTTCTCCGTCAACCGCAACCCGATGACCCTCGGGATTTGGAACCGCAACGTCGTCGTCGCTAACCGTGATTTCGTCGGCTTCTGTCCGGCGGTAGAGTATGCGAGCAGCGACTTGCGGTGGATGATAAACTCCTCGCCGAGCTTGAGGGAGACCTGGTAGACCTGGCCCCTCCCGGCCAGCGCCACCAAACCCCGCCCCGTCACCTCTGATGGCCGCACCATGATGCTGCGTCCGCTCCATGCCAGCAATGCGTCGGGCTGCGACAGCGTCCAGTCCGCGGTGCCGTCCAGAGAGAGCACGCAGAAGGTGGTGTTGGGTGTGTTGGTGGAAATTATGCAGGTGAGCGGAGACGTCGAGTTAAGTTTTTGGTACAGGAAGGGAATGCGTTTCGGTGCACGCAACAGCGGGGGGAGGATCGATAGCGTACTTGTTGTGTCGGAGGGCCGGCCATTGAGGCCTAGGAGAGTTCCGCGTCGGGTGTAGAGGTTGCTGGAGGCCGGGAGCGCAACGGAGAGGAGGGAGTACGGTGCACCAAGGACTTCGAAGGTGATTTCTGGATTTGTTAGCGACCGATGAGGGGGAGATGGGAGACGGGGGAGGTACCGGCGGGGAATGGCCCAGAGCCAGAGAGCTTGGGGATTGCTTGTGTCTGGCTCGAGAGGTCGACGAGGCCGTTGATGCTAGTGGTGGAGGGAGTGGCTGAGATGTGGACCTGACGGAGGGAGCGGAAGAGAGGAAACCGGCCCCCTGTGAGGAAGGGGTTGTAGAGTGGACGTTGAATGGCAGCCATTTATGCCATTGATCAAATGTCGTCGTCGTTCGCGGTGGTGTGTCGTCATTTACTGGTGCGAGAGTAAAGTCCAAACTACGCCAACCCTTTCAGGTATGTTATTAACCGGAAAAGGTGAGCACGAGTGATATTTGTGAAGCACACAAGTTGTTTTGCTGGAGAATTGGAGTCCACGTACGGCTGCCTCTTATAAACTTCCAAATCACCGAGCGAGATATATCTAGCTGAATATGTATCGACCTACCAACTGAACAACTGTTCGTTCTATATCGCTTATCATTGATTACTTAGTAGGAATTGAAGTGGCTGACCGAAATGCAGGGCCTCGGCGATTTTGATGGGTGGTGTGAAGTTACTTATTATATGGCGCCGGCTCTGCGGGATTTGTCAAGCGAGAGAAAAAGAGAATTAATACAACGCCCGGAAGTAAACCCTATCACTATACCTACAAAGTATTCGTACGTCACGTTCTCTCCTCGTACGACATCGATAGATGACGATCCCTAACTATATTCGATACTCTGAAAATTCACCAAGAGGACCAACTACTTTATCGAAGAATTCCCCGAGTACGGTCTGCTTCTGCATACCTTCAAATTCCTGAAATTCTGACCGTAGGCATGCAAGAACAGCATCAGTATACCTCTCACCCATCCGAGAACGTAGTCGCAGTGCGTATTTATTAATCAATATATCACGAAATGCCGAAGGATCTGACGCCTTCCCTCGAGTATTGTTTATGAACTCCTCTAACGGTGACCAGCTACCAAGTTCCAACAGGACTATACCAATGCTGTAGTAGTCGTAGATATTTCGGATTGATTGTTGCTGGTACTGTATGTGGGATGTTTGGAAAATATATATTCCCGGTTCTTGCTCGTGGTTCACTATGCCATAGATTCTCCGAAGGCCGCGAGTCACAATAACCCATCAGGTAAGGATTGTCGAGCACCGCTGCAACTGAAATGTCCGACGAGCTTTCGTGAAAAAAAAACCACGTTCCTCGAGCTAATATTCTTGTGTAGCCAACTGACGATATGCAACTAAAACTTTATATTTATTAGGCTGTTGAAGAATATCGGAAAGACTCTGGCGAATACCATTTAAACCCGGCTTGCGGACTTGGAGCTGGGTAAGCATAACAATACTATAGCTCGGGTGAACATTCGGTTGCACAAATCTAACGCAGTCTAGTACGCGAAAGTCAATAGGCTTTGGACTTCTGTGCAACATTTCAGCTAGGAGCTGTATGCGTCGTCTTTTGAATTCCGGAATATCTTCCTGTTCCATCATGTGTACCCACTCTACTAAGATTTGCTTATTGTTATACCGTCCAAGTTGATAGCTCTCGTAAGGCTCTTGAAGGCTGAGGGCGCTTGAGTCTAATAGAAGGCTTCTTCCTTCGGGTTCTTGGTGGTCGAGTGAATTTAGGCGGAGATTTCCACGCCTCGTCGATGCCAGAGCACGAAGTTCCGAGTACTGAGGTGTATTGGATTGTGAACTCGACTCAATACGTCGGAGATCTTCTCGATTGTTAGTAGCCAAGGAATCCTCTTGCCATATATGCATTAACTTCGCTCGAAGCTGGACTGGAAGCGGATTGCACAGGTTGTCAATCAGTTCTTGAAGCATTTCAACCTGCTTGGCGATAGGAATGGTATTTTCCACGCCGACAGGTACTCCGTTGAGCCAGTCGCGATATTGCTATTGCGTGAATCCAGTTTCTCAAACAATCTAATAAGAATACTGCGGAAATTATCTCCGTTATTGCTGCAAATTCCAATCATGTTGGTTGACACTATGTTGCCAGCGAGCTGTAAGACCTTAAGTTACCCCAAGCTGCAAGACGCTTACTCTCGAGTTGGATCGTTGTGGCTGATGTTTCGTCGGTTTTGCCCGGGGTCTCTTTCAGGTACTGGTCAAACGCTTGCTGAACAGCATTGAATAGAGAATTCACGCTTAAAAACGATAAACTTTGATGAACATCCGCCGCCTTAGAGCGCTCTGCAGGATTGGTCCGAAGCATTAGCTCTGCCGTATCCAGCAGGTTCTGGGGCATCCCGCTGTCAGTCTTATCTTCAAACTTTTTGTACCAAGTGGTGACTGAGGGTTTCAGTTTGTTTCCGGAGAAGAAATACCGATCTTTCAGACCGCGACGTCGCCCTGGCCCAAGCCTGAGTGCCCGATATTCCTTAATACCACTTGGCTTACCTCTCATATAAGCCGCAATCTCGAACAACATGCAGCCAAACGACCATATGTCTAACGGACGTCCGACTTTCTGGCGCATTAATGCTTCATTCATACACTCCGGAGCAACATACTCCCCTAGTCCGGCTTTCCACTTGGTTTGAGAGCCCAATTCTGCTAGCTTCACCCTCCCAAGCCCAAAGTCCGCAAGGTAGAAAGCTCTGGAATCGACTAGGGCATTGGCTGGCCTGATATTGTGGTGGTAACCAATCCGTGCCAACTCTATGTCGTGGTCTCTCACGCTAAGATTTAAGGAGTGAACCTTTTCTACCGCCGAAGAAAGCCCTTGCAAAGCTGTGTAGAACATGAAATCTTTTTGAAAGCCTTCCAGGCGTTCCCCGCGACATAGAAACTCTTCGAGGTCAATCAGAAATAGTGGGAACAGCAGACAATGGTCATCGTGGTGAGTATAAGACCCGAGTAGCTGAATAATATTGGGATGTGTGAGGTGATTAGAACCCAGAGGCATTCTTTTTCTCGCATCGGGTCCGAATGCCCTTTGCTCAGTTTCAATCGTATTCGGACAACATAGACCTCGGCATCCTATCATGTAACACATGAGCTTGTAATATGTTTGAAGTAGCGGAAGTACATACTGACCTAGGGAAAATTGTCTGCATCGATGGAAGTACTAACATTTTGGAAACTTCTCCAAATGCTCCTTCCCCGAGTCTGGTTTCTGCAATAAATGGCAAGATCTCTTCGTTGCGGATGTGACAATGATAGCCACTCTTTCCTTTAGCAGCATCCTAGGAAGGAATTCCCATTGCGCTCTTTCCGCAAAGTCTCCTGCGAACGCTTCTGCGATACCTTTCACTAGCGTCTTATCTAGTGGCAGTTGACGATCGAGCGCATTGTGCTCGATAAAGCGCATCAGTCTCGATTGCTAATGATTACGGACAAGAATCCCAAAAACGATTTTCCCTTCCTCGAAGATACGATCCACAATAACGGGTCGTTGATAATCCGGAACGTTGCATTCCAGTATAGCTTGCGCAAGACATTCTCTCGTAAAGAGTGCTTTAAGCTCGTGCTAGGCAATGAAAGAATGTCCATCTACCGACTCATGACGCAAGTTCCCGATTTCAACTCGTAGTTTTTATGCTAGGATCCCATCGCGATATTGTAGCTTTAGCAAGGCAGTCTGCGAGGTCTGCGAGAAGAGTAATTTGATTAGACGTATGCCTCTCGTTACAAGTAAAAGGTATCAAATATATTCAATAAAAGACAAGAGAACCCTAAATGCTAGAGTTGTCAGCGTCTGTGTAGATCCCTTCAGAGGTTGCAGTGAGGTAGCTATTGTCAGGCTAAGGAACAGGGCAGGGCGTAGGCCAGTTGACGTGTGGGGTAGTCGAGCTACGTGTGGGGTAGTCGAAAGCCAAGACTTTCTCAGACGGCCACAACAATTTAGCAATTGTCAATTGGTCTTACAAGTATCTAAGGCCATAGAGTAAAAAGAGCGGATAGTGGATAGAGTTGTTAAAGAGATGGCAAAGAGTGAGGGAGAAGGCCCAGCAAGTACCACCTCATCCATGTAACGAGACCGAGACTCACGGTACATATCCCTCTAAACAGTCAATCCCCCAAATCTTGAACTGAATCTTGTTCCTCCTTCAATAGTTAGCTTGAGGGTGAAATCATCGAAACGTTGAAATATACCTCCGTGAGCTGTCTCGGTGCTTTGATCAATATATTGGAACCCCATGTCTAGGAAAGTATTATCAGTTAGGCCACTACTCCTAACTCTTGAATAGTTGCATTACGAATGTACATGTACATACTTGTACGCTCCACCGATCTTCACCGAACAGCGTGTCTAAAAGTTCAACGAGCTTTGCGTACACAACGTACCGGCCGTTAATAACTGTCTCGACATTCATGTCTCTAGTGGTTGGTGTGTTTCCGAGGGGTTTTGGCCTGACTTGATCTGATAGCTACGTGTTGGTGTAAGCGTTCAAGGCAGCGGGGCCTTCAGGAGGGGTTCCAGCAGGCAGACTACCGGTAGAAGCTGCCAAGACTTTTTTGTACCATCACAACTGCTACTTCACCACTACCCGCTCTTTTACTATTCTCGCTCTATGGCCTAGGTACTTCCGGGAATTGCTGCTGAATTGTGGCCATCCTCAATCTATCTAGAGTAGAAAAAGAACAGTCATTCAACTAGCCTACGCCCTCTCTAATGTAAATGCTTCCAACGCTTACATCGCACATTTATAGTGAAGTAACCTTGTGACTACATGTTGAGCTACGCAGAGTTCACCAAAGTGCTGCACGTGTAGATAGACTACGACGGCTGTGGAAGCGACAAACAACCTGAGGAAACTTGTATATCTACTGTGGTCGCCGCATCGATATGTTGGTCGCAGTCGCCGAGTCATACGGTATTGTGATGACGACTTGTTTGAGTGAAGATTAGAAAGTAAAGCTTTTCTAGCAGGCCGGTCCGAATTGGTAGCTGTTATACCGAAAGCTTGATGTTTTCACCACCACTAACGATAACGTCTATGATACTAACGTGTTAACCTCCACCCACCATCAAAACGATAAACTCGTTCTAATTACACATCTGAGTAGCCTGGCGGTGAAGTCCTCAGCACGAATCCGAAGAGGAAAAGTTTCAATGCATAAGCCATGCGAAATCATGAATACACTGTTGGTTCTCAAGAAATTATCAGGTATACGACTAGGTCATCGGTTTGCAGTGCCATGAAGCTCACTTCATGGTACTTAACCAGAGCAGAAACGGATCAACGGCCGCTTCAATTACCCAACTTCCAGCGGTACAACACCTAAAACATTTTCTATATCCAAATTTAGAATCCCGAGACCATAGACCTCTCGCATCAACAATCGACATGGATTCATCTCGTCACAACTTTGCTTCGTCATGTCCCAGCAATTCATTCTTCAGTCGAGACTCGGCCTTTATGGAACGCCCGGAAGCTAATACCCAGGCCGACCTAGTCAAATATCTCTCAGTTGTCCAGAAATGCAATATTGATTTCTTGCCTATGAGGTGGCTGCCCGCTCTCGGAGCTCTTGGTGAGGGTGGCACTAGGGTAGTAAACCAATCGGACGCGAGCTTGGTCATGGCATTTGCATTCAAGCGGCTCTATGGCTACAGAGACTTGGAGGACTTCTTTTTACCACTACTCACCGAGATATTAGTTTTGAGTCAGCCCCTAATTAAAGAACACCCTAATGTACTAAACCTCGAAGGGGTTTACTAGGAGATTAACGAGGCCGAGGAGGTTCTTCCTGTCTTGATCTTCGAGAGAGCAATGCGGGACCGACAACAATTCATGGAAGTGGACGATGGTATGCATATATCAACTGAAAAGCGGCTCGAACTCTGCGCCGACGTAGGAGCAACTATTATGGCTTTGCATGACTACGGTGGGCGTTTAAGCCAATTTTTACAATTTGAAATAGTTCTAACGTAGATGTAGGCGTGATTCATGGCGATATCAAGCCACAAAATGTGCTAGTTTTGCAAAACGCTGCTGGGACCACAGTAAAGCTCGTCGACTTTGGATATTCCACTCTTACTACAAGAGAGATGCAAACAATTCGTTTACCAAAGTCAACGCCATGGAATGCACCGGAACACCAGTATGGAAAAAACCCCAACATCTCTAAAGCCAAGAAAGCTAATGTGTACTCTTTCGGTCTGTTGTGTCTTTGGGCGAATAGATCTGCAGGCGCCTCGCTGACGTCGACGACGATTGGAAGCGATGCAGATTTGGGTTCGTTCTGCGGATCATCTGCATTGCACACCATTGAGCAGTTGAAAAATGGCGGTGGACTGGGAAATGCTGCTCAGAAACTCATCTAGACAACTTCTGGCTTGAGTGGCGAAGATGAAACCCGCCTAAAAGAGTTTTTCCGTTTGGCCATTGCTCGAGACACTAAAAGCAGAGCATTGGACCTCGGAAAGCTGGTGAATCTTCTGAGCCCACAACGGTCAGTTTGCGGATGCTGCAATTCAAAGAACTTTGCTAAAAAATCTAGGACGAGGGTGCAATCCTCTACCATTGAAGCGCGCGAGACACTAGCCTGGGCTCATTTATCGAACTGCATTCATGAAGATTTCCAAGTAAATATCTATCTTACCTCACTACCTATTAAGAGTTTTTCTAACCAGCAAGGTCCTAAGCTGGCTGAAAGCTTTACCTAATTCATGGTTACTGACTACTGCGTACGAATACATATTCGCAAGCCTTTGAAGAGAGCTATATGGGGAACCAGATTCCAAATATTGCATTCCAGATCGCTTTTTGCTATCAAATCGGAATTGGAGCCAAGTCGGATGACGACCTGCGCGATAAATGGCTAAAGAAAAGCAACAGATAACTAGGCGACCTTAAGGCTGAGAAGAAACTCCTATGGACGACGCGTTTAATGAACAACACGGAGGTACAAAGGTTTCTAAGCAATGGAATGATCTATCAGATCGAACTTATTAAGGGATATCAAAAAAGGGCTTGTCGGGCCTAGAGAACGCTCTCGAGGCGTATAAACAGGAGTTTGACGACATGAAGCGCGAGCTTAGAATACCATTCGTCATATCAACAGGAATATACAGCATCATAGGAGATTTACAAGATGAGCTAGGGGACCTTAAAGGGTCAAAGGAACTACGAATACATATCAAAGATCAGATACAAAATCTCGTTGGTGTTAATCATCCATATTATCTTGCATCGGTTCAAGACGTTGTCAAATCGTACTGGAAATTGAGAGAGTTGAAAGAAGCAGAAGCATTGCTACAAGAAAATTTGCCACGCCTGAGAGAAGTGTGTGGAGTGCAACACCCAAATACAATTGTGGGAGCAGGTAATCTCGTACGAATATTTACTCTCCAGGGGAAGTGGAAAGAGGCCGAGGAACTGGGGTTGCAAACCATGGAGTCAAGTGCGTCAGTGTTCGGTCGAGAGCATAAAGAAACCCTACATATTGCTATTAGCCTTGCAACGGCCTACTTGTTCCGCGGGCGGTGGGCTGAGGCTGAGGAATTGAATAAACAAATCGTGGATACGAGTAACAAGGTGTTTGGCCAAGAGCATCCGGTCTCTCTGTTCGCAATTGGAAACCTCGCATCAACATATTCAAGACAGGAATTGTGGGAGCAGCAGGCGCAGGAAAAGGGTAGTCAGGCCGTGGAGATGAGTAAAACGGTGCTTGGAAAACAACATCTAGAAACATTGACGGCGATGGGTAACCTTGCACGGACGTTTTCAGAGAACGGGCGATTGGAGGAGGCAGAAATGCTAGAGAAAAGTGTCTGAGAAGCAAGGAAAGAAGTATTAGGCGTCGACAACCCAACCACCTTGGTCACCATATCAAATCTTACGTTGACGTATTTGAAGCGGGGAAAATATACGGAGGCTCGGGAGCTAGGAGTGCAGGCCATGGAGATAAGCAAAAGAATACTCAGTCAGGAAAGTCCGCAGATCGTGTTTGTAATGAGCAACCTTGCGCAAGTCTATTTCATGGATCCGGTGGCGCGGTGGCGCGAAGGCGAGAAGCTAGGTGTGCAGGCATTGGATATAAGTTTGAGATTTCTTGGCCCGGAACATCCAGATACCCTAACTATTATGTGTTCCCTCGTGTGGGAATATGCAATCCGGGGACGGACGGAGGCCCAGAGGCTAGGGGTACAGGCCATGGAGACATGTTCCAAAGTGTTGGGTGAAGAGCATCCACGCACCTTGATGATGATGGCTACCGTCGCCGTGGCATTTTCAAATCGGATGCAGCGGAACCCGTGTGATCTCGGGGCAAACCGTTTTCTGGAGAGGCGGTGGCTTGATGCCGGGGAACTGGGGGCACGGGCAGTGGAAATAAGTTTGAAAGTGCTTAGCCGAAACCATCCAGATACATTGACTAGTATGGGGTGTCTTGCACTGGTATATGCCAAACAAGCCAGGTGGAAGGAGTCTGAAGAGTTGCTGGTGCAGGTTGCAGAAGGAAGAAAGAATGTGCTCGGTTTAAGGCATCCAATGACTTTGGATAGTATTTTCTCCCTCGCCTTGGTATATGGTATTAAGCAATGGAGATGGAAGGAGGCCGAGGTATTGATGGTGCAAGTCATAGAAGGAAGAGAGAGTATATTTGGTCCAGAGAATGCAACGACCTTGCTCGCTAAGGCCAACATTGCAAAAATTCTTGTGGGCCAGGGACGTTGGGCGGAGGCTGAACAGTTGTTGGTGAAGGTTACGGATGCGAAAAAGAGGGTACTTGACCAAGGGCATCTACATACGCTCTCTAGTATGGGCTGGCTTGGGGCTACATATGTGATGCGAGGTCGGATTGATAAAGCTACTTTCACGATCGCTCAAGCTGTCATCTTACTTTTTTTCGTCACCCTCTTGGGCTGGCATCATGGGTTCAATAGATGCTTAAAGCACTTAGTCAAGGTAGAATGAAGTTGGGCCATAGAGAATACGGTTGGTTGCTGGCTGATTGAAGTGGAGGCTTAGAGACCTACAGATAAGATCGGGGGAATAAGTGGCCGAGAGAGATACATGTGGTTGAAGGCAGTGAGTTATGGTTTTGTTGCTTGGATGGGCTGGTCTGTGCAGTGAGGGGGGTACAAGCTCCCGCCCGAAGATATTTGGCTAGCCCGAGTCCTTACATTAGCTGGCTGGTTTTATTTCTACTTGACCCTGAGTATCCTGTCCTAACGGAATTATTGATGGGGGAGGACATGTAGTAAAGTATGTAGTTGAATTAGGTCCCAATGAGAGGATTGTTACGGGTAGAGGATGCCGGATGGTCCGCTGACTGCTGTGAGAAGCTTCAATCTATTATCATGAGGCGCGAAAGTCGGTTCTTACTTCCTATGGAAGCAATATTGCAGTGAATACGAGGATGGTGTTGGTGAGATCAATTTGCGGCTCCGTTGCGTGGGGCGGCGGCTCAAAAGTGCTGTCGCCATTTCAGGGACGCCGAGATGCGAGGGTTGCTGCGAGAAATTAGCTCTCCGGCATTTAGAATCCAAACACGAGCGAGCATTTCGGATTAAATATCGCTCAGAAGCTCTGTCTACTTAAGCTTCAGCTTTAAAGTCGCTGTGTCGGTCTGTCTGTCAAGCCTTTGGCTGTCCCCTCCCCCCACTTCAATTTGACATACCATGAGAAATTTGCGTCATCCCGTCATCCCGCGGATCCAGGGAAATGGCGACCTTCAAGAAACCCACGCGCGCCGCATCACCGGCCGAGTCCTACTTGACTAGTGACCACCAACCATCAACCTCTCCCCCCGCGCGTTTCCGCGACAGCATATGTGAGGTAGTTCCACCGAGCTCTCCTTCCGATCCCCGCAGTTTCCAATTACATGAACAGATCCGCAAACGGCAAGGATGCTCTCGTCGTGCGTCTTCCGCACAATCGGTCGGCCGCGGCCAACTACCATCACCACCCCGAATTCACCGCTCCTACGCTTCCCTATCCGCCGACTGCCAGCGCGCCTCTTTGTTGCCTCACCCCCGCACCGCTTTCGCTATTTACAAGAGAGACCTTACGATGAAAAAGCCACCATGCTAGGGACCAAGACGGCGAACGAGCCTCAGCGGGACCTTCTAGCGGAAGCAAACCTCTCGGCCAGGGGCCAGCGCAAAGCAGACTGGGGGATAATAAAGGAGATGTCGCGGTACCTGTGGCCAAAGGTATTGCGCGACGGGTGTGCGAGAGGAAGGGGCGAGTGCTAAGTGGTGTCTAGGACAGCCCTGGGATAAAGTTCCGCGTCGGACTATCGATAGGACTCCTCCTTGGAGCAAAGGTGTGGTTTCCCCTCTCATTGTGCGGGATAGTGATTTACATATTACTGCTACTAGATCCTCAATGTCCAAGTTCCCTTCTTCTTCAAGACAATCGTAGACTCTATGAATGTGGACTTCCTCGCCATGGGCGGCACAGTATGGACTGCCGCCGGCTCTGTGATTATCGCTTGTAAGCCCCAGCCCATCAACACTCTCCGTCTCCGGCCTTATACAATTTCTGATTTCAGAGAAAGATGGCCTAGCACGGATTGGAGCAACTGCGTTTCAGGAAGTCCGCAATGCGGTGTTTGCAACGGTCGCGCAAACGGCAATTCGTAAAGTCGCTTGCAATGTCTTTGATCACTTGCTGCGACTGGACTTGAACTTTCATCTGTCGAGGCAGACTGGAGGGTTGACGAGGGCTATTGATAGAGGTACAAAGGGTATTAGTTTCTTGTTGACGAGTATGCTTTTTCATATTGTGCCGATATTTTTGGAGGTGACGATGGTCTGCGGTATATTGGTGAGCTCTTTCGCCTTTGCAGGTGTGGTGATGGGGCAGGATGTGCGGTTGACGGTTGCAGACATACAACTACGGGGCCAACTTTGCAGCTGTTACGGCGGTGACAATGGCAGCTTATGCGGCATTTACAATTGTTACGACGTCTTGGAGAACAAAGTTCAGGAAACAGATGAATGCGGCGGATAATAAGGGTGCAACAGTAGCGGTTGACTCTCTGATCAACTATGAGGCTGTCAAGGTTGGTCTGTTTAGTTGCCAGAAAGGACGACACCTTTCTAACTCCTTGAATAGTACTTCAATAACGAAAGGTTTGAAGTCGGGCGTTACGATGCTGCATTAAAAGGATACGAGCAAGCTTCTATCAAAGTCGCAACTTCGCTTGCTTTCCTTAACTCTGGTCAAAACATCATCTTCTCATCCGCGCTGACTGCAATGATGTATCTGGCATGCCAGGGTGTTGTTGCAGGCGACCTAACAGTAGGCGATTTGGTCATGGTCAATCAACTAGTCTTTCAGCTTTCCGTTCCATTAAACTTCCTTGGCTCCGTCTATCGCGAGCTGAGACAGTCTTTGTTGGATATGGAGACTCTGTTCAATCTTCAGAAGGTTAATGTTGCAGTTAAGGACTCGCCAAACGCGAAGCCGTTCAACTTTAAGGGCGGAGAAATCAAGTTCGAGAACGTCACATTTGGATACCATCCTGATAGGCCGATCTTGAAGAATGTCAGCTTTACGATCCCGGCGGGTAAAAAGAATGCTATTGTTGGTCCCAGTGGATGCGGGTGAGTTTGGATATTGTGTCAAGCGCGGCCGATGTCATGGCTAACGGATAAACAGTAAATCCACTATTCTTAGACTGCTTTTCCGTTTTTATGATGTTCAGTCCGGAAGAATCCTCATAGACGGCCAGGACATCAGGGATGTGACGTTGGAGTCTTTGCGAAAAGCTATTGGGGTTGTTCCTCAAGATACTCCGTTGTTCAACAATACTATTGAACACAATATCCGATATGGAAGAGTTGATGCTACTGAAGATGAAGTGCTCGCGGTAGCAAAAAGAGCCAAGATTCATGATACTATTACATCCTTCCCTGCCGGGTACCAGACGATGGTAGGTGAGCGAGGCATGATGATATCTGGTAGGTCTGATCAGACACATCCGAACAGGGCCTGTAAGCTGACAGTAGTGCGAAGGAGGCGAAAAGCAGCGACTGGCCATGTCCAGAGTGCTCTTAAAAGACCCTCCGCTGCTCTTCTTTGACGAAGCTGTAAAGCTATCAGTTCTCTTCTCTGTAGCCTAAAAGCTAACTATAGCTAGACATCTGCCCTTGACACACACACTGAGCAAGCCCTCATGAGCAACATCTCGTCCATCCTCAAGGATAAACAGCGAACCAGCGTCTTTGTGGCGCACCGCCTACGCACCATCTTCGACAGTGGTGCGTATTAACTTATCTCCACCTTTTACCTCCGAGGCTAAACTGTCGCGCTACACAGATCAAATCATTGTGCTTGAGAACGGAACCGTAGCAGAGCGGCCAGGAACGCACGAGCAGCTTATTAATTCTGGCGGCGTTTACTCCACGCTATGGGGTATGTGGCAGAAACCCCTGGGTGTTTGACGATGGATGTGCTAATGTTTTTCCGCCAACTTTTTAGCTGCGCAAGAAACTACGCCCACCCTGGAAGATACTGAGGGGGTTCTTCGGTGAATTGATGCCCTGCATTAGTTCCGTGGTGGATGGTGTAGTGGGTGGTGGATGGGATGGGATGCGGTATGTATAGTACAGGCATGTTAAGTAGTGTCCGTGGTAGAAGCAGCATTCATCTTTTCGAGAAAGTCCAGTAAGAGCAAGTTCGCATGCAAGCAGGAAGGAAGACTTCTCCCATACGAGAAAAAAGCGCATGATTGGTGGGTTAGATCACTGGGGTCGGTTGATGAAAACGTGGAGAGACTTTCCTCTTGGGCCAGATAGGGGTTCCTGGCGTGGTGTGGTGTAACCGCACTGAGGCTAGTCGACATCTAGATCTGCGGTTGCATCACTCCAAGCTCGGCAGAGCCACCACACCACACACACCAAACCCATCTCGATAGTACCCTGCAGTCCTGCCCTGCCATTCAGCAGCTGCCTTTCTTGCCTCCCTGACTTACTATCCTTACCGTCGTCCCATTTAATATCTGCTGCTCGCTCCCCCCCGCATCTTTCACTCGCTCCCTCTATCTATCGATTCAATTAATCGCGTCCGTTGCTTTTGGAGATCATCGCATCACCACTTTCTTCAGTAACCCTCGAATTCAGCAACAATCCCGAGTCGGCGCTCGCTCTCTCCCTAAACACACACGCCGCCAATTTCGGACATTGTGTATCTTTTTTCTCGCTAATTCGGTCGATAAGGGTTTTGCGTCAGCGGGGGAACTGAATTGAATTATCAATATGGGTTTCTTCGATAAGCTTCAGTCGAGTACGATCCCCCCCTCCCCCCACACTCTCCGCACGATTCGGGCGAAAGCTGACTGTTTATGTTTATATTTATAGAGTTTGAACTGTACAAACTCGAGCAGCGATACACCAAGCGCAAGAGAAGGACTACCTTCATCTCGGACGCTATCTATGTCGAGTACGCCCTTCCCCCTCCTGCAATTGTGTTTGTGCTGGAGCTGACAAGTGGAACAGTGGCGAGTACGTCTACAATCAGGGACAGCAACCGCCTTCGCCCCAGAGATCCGGCTTTCGGGTATCTACGTTTGCTACAGGTGGCACGCGTACTTCACGATAATTTTCCACAGCCAGTGGTGGGGGGGGAAGCGGGGGTTAACGATTCGCCGATCCGCCGATTTTCGTTTTTTTTTTCCTTTCGCTGCCCGAGCGCGGAAACACAACATGATACCACGACAAATATTTCCTCTTCACCTCATTCGCTCGCTCGCTATCGGACAATAAGAAAACCAGAAATGTACGGCGGTCGGCATGGTGGGCGATGTTTTGTTTGTTTGTTTTTGTTTCATAAACACGAGCATCTACCATATTTCCCTCTCTGGCTACCTACCTAACCCACTTGATTTGTGGAGACTACCTAGCTTGGCTTATGTTCTTACGCTCTCTCTCGAATCTCCTTTTGTTTTGTTATTACCATCATATACGGCGGAACTGAATTATTGCATTTGCTTGGGCGGCTAGGGGGGTGTTCTTGATCTTGTGTTTTAATGGCAATTGGAGGGACGACGAAGGTTAATTCGAACGATAAACAAAAGGGACTTCTATTGTTTTCTCTGCAATGTTTATTTCAAATTTCTAATTGGTGGGAGGTCGAACTTTGTATGTACATGTTTCTTTTTTCTTGTAGAAACTCGGGTTTTTCGAATCTGGAGATCTTGTGTTGGGATCTGGCATTGAAGGGGCGGCAAAGCGCGAAGGGTAGCCATACATACAGTGCCTAATCCTTACTCTTGGGAACGGAAAATTAAAAGGTTCCCAATAATGCGTTTCTACCTGCGGTGTGTCATCTATATAGCAAAAATTTGGAAAAGGGGAGATGGCTGGGATTTTAGGTAGCCGGGCGGCGGGTAATATATTTTCAAGCGAGAAAGACCCTTTGGACCTACCCTGTTCCTGGATAGGCTTTATGCTAGGAGACAAGGCAGTATGGCGGAAGGGTTTCTTTGGGTGGATAAGCGATGTAGGGAAGGAAAACATCACCAGGGCAAACTTTTGATACGATGATGCAGATGGAAACACAAGGCAAGGGATAAAATAATTTACTACAAGATAAGATAGATAGACTACATGTACTCTACTTGGTACATAGCCAAAATCAAACAGTGAAGTCAAAATCATCCCAAATCAATCAATCAACCATTCCCTCTTGGAAAGTTCGGTGTCATACACTCCTGCAGTAAACGAAACTCAAGTAAAATAGCAGAGAAAAGCCAATACCAAACGCCCGCTCACATTCCCTCGGCTATGCATGCATCTTCAACATCAGAAGTGATAATAAACATAAAACAGTAGCAACAGTAGCAACATAATAAACCTTCTTCAGCATATCACTCCCCCTTCTCCTCCTTCTCCACCTCAAGAAACGGATACTGGAGACTTCGCAGGCTCTACCTCCGAACCCTCCTCCCACCAGCCAACCTCCCAATGCCCCCGAGCCCGCCGGCGGGTCTCCGCGTCCCAGACGTGGCCGTATTCCCCGCCGGTGCAGTCCCCGCCGCAGGTGCATTCGGAGTTGGCGCCCTAGCCGGAGACATAACGCCTGTCGCAGTAGCAGTCGTCGACTGGGCGTTGCTAAGACTAACATTATTGTTATTGGCCCCCTTATTGCTATACTGCATTTGCTGTCTCTGCTGCACCAGCTTGAATTTATCCAGCAACTCCATCCACTTGATATCATCCGCCCTCCCCTTCAGCCTAGTTGGTCTTTCGTAAGAGGTAGATGCGGTTGGAGCGCGCGGTGCAACGTGAAGATACCCGATTGCGCTAACGCTGTTTAGGCGGTTCTTCAACGTCCCAAAGGCCGAGGATTGCGGGAGCAGCATGAGGAGGCCATAGAGACATTTATAAAGGTATGGATACTTTTCCGGTTCTAGCAGTTGTAGACGAAGGTAGGTGAAGACAGGCGATTCGAGGAGCTGGACAAGTTTATCGACTTGGATAAGAAGATTGACAGTGATTTCGAGTTCGGCAAAGATGAGGAGGAGGTTCGAAGCCTGCTCGTACGCTTGTGCGAGGAGACACAGCGAAAATGTTGCAACGGCGTTATGGCACCACGAGCGGAAGAGCGCGACAAAAAATGTTTGTCCATCCTTCGTTTCCAGACTTCTCAATCGCTGTCGCAGCCCTGCCAACTCCGGTGCGGTAATGAGGTTATTGTTGAGATTCTGGACCATTATCGAGGCAAATTCTACATCTTCGTCTTTCTCGAGAATGTCCGCCAGCGTACGATATATGCGTTCTGGGTTTAGGTTGACACACAGATGACGGATGATCAGGTTGCCTCGAGTTTCAAGCAACCGGCGATCGGTGGAGAAAAGCGACAGCAAACTATGCATGAAAGATGCAAAGTAGTCATCCTCGCTGTTATGGGAGATCTGAGAGAGCAATTGCAGATCACGGGTAACGACCTGATCCGAAGGATCGGATAACGTTTTGAGAAGCGCTGGGAATGTCCCATCGTTGATAGCCAACATCTGACCGCACTGTTAGCCATTGCCCCAACTTGCTTTCATACAACGAGAAGATATACTTTACGGGGGGCCTTCCGATGGAGCATGAGCAGCCATTCCAAAGCAACTACTCTTGTTTGTTCATGCTCGTTGAGAAATTGCAATGTCAGCGCGTTTACAGTTGCGGAATAATCCAAATCTCCGGCCTTTGGAATCGGTGGCGTCGATGTTCCTGGCGTAGGTGTTGCAGTGGTAGGCGTTCGCCGGCCTACGTCTGCGCCCCCCGGTAGAGACTGTCGAATCTGGGTGTCTCTTCGTGGTAGCGGCTGTTGTTCGTTCGAGCTTTCCTTAGTACCCAGTCTTGCCAGTTGTGGTGGAATAGCAGCAGGTGGTATTGGTACTGAATAGTCCTCCGCAAGGGACACAATCAAATTGAGCAACGAAGTGTTTACTTTGGTTGCGGCATGTCGTACCACCTCTGTTGGATGAGCGATAGCTGGAAGTATATGTGAAAGTAATCGAGGGACAAATGGTAGGAGATCCTCTTGACATATTTCAAAGAAATTGTCCACCCATCGTAATGCTGTCAATTGAATTTCTTCCTCTTGCGCATCCAAGAAGGGTATGAGAATCTCCAATATCTTCTGATGGTCGACTTCCACGTCCTGCCCTGGAATCCAGGAACCATCTGCACCTTCGTCTTTCTCGTCCAAAGGAGTCGTGTTATTGGAACGATCGTCTTCAAGACTCAATTTCTCAGCTTGCTTGACTGCTTCATCCGTGCCAGCGCTACCACTATCACTTAAAGTCCTGGAGTGTCCTTCTCGTACGACGCGGTTCTTCCTTGATGCTTCAACTCCGTGCTTCACCTTGGCTATCCTCTTTATCTCCGCCAGGAACTCTTCCAAAGCCTGTTGCGTTGCTACGTGTACATCCTGGTTGGAGTCGCTAAGGAATCTAAAAAGCCCGCCCAAAAAGGCAGGAAGGTGAGCTACGAGCTCCAAATCTGGTATAGAGTCTAGCAGCGTTATCCAAGATACAAGAAATATGCGAGTAAACGGATTTATGACATGGACCCGTTCTATAAGGAGTGGAATAAACCGGTGAAGTGAAAATGCTGTGGGGAACGGCGTATCATCTGCGTATGTGGGAGAATTGTCGTCGGATGCGGTCTCCATAAGGCTTTCTTCCGGAGAAATCGATTGAAGAACCGAAACATAAGTAGCCGCAGACTCTGCCACAATATCTTTCACCAAACGGTCCAACAGCTCAGCTCCATTCTTCACCGAGAGCTCGGGGTCGGCGGCCAACTAAGGACATAGGAATTCGGTCAGAGCTCTACAAAGCTACCATGCTTCACTCAAACACACCTTCGATAACGCATCAAATACTTCGTTGAAGAATGGCAGGATTTCCCCTTTGGCAACTTTCGCAATGTTGTACATGCTCTCACAAGCATAGTAGCGAACTCGTGCATCTTGGTCGGCGAAGCATGCTAGTACCGGTGGTACGATTCGGTCGAGATATCTTGCGACATCCTGTGGGCCAGTTCAATAAGCGGCCTTGATGTACTGAGACGAAGACCTACCGATCCCAGAGCTATCGACGCAGCGGCCAAACCTATCAATCCACCGTTGCGGGCATGGGGCTGATGCACAGCGTACGCGTAATCGTGACACAGCTGGTCGATAATAGTTCGGATTTTCTTATGATCGCCGTCTGCGAGGCATTGGCGTACCGTTTTCTCAAGGCTTACGACGGCTATGTCAGCAAAACCGTCCGGCTATAACTTTCGGGGAGTTGTAAGCTTACTCGAGAGCACCAAGCTTCCGTCGGTCATAAAGCTTATCGTTTAGGCTTCTTTGTATGGAAGGGTCCATAGTCAGCGTTCCAGGGTGTGTGGGGATGAGGTAGTTAGCTGTCGACTACCGCAAAGGAAGATGTACTTTGTTGCATCAAAGAAAGTATATAAAGGATGGCGGCATCGAGTGAAGGTCGCTGCGATAGGATGCCTAAACTTGGGGGTACTGCAAGAGATGCGTGTAGAAGAAGACACGAATGGTTGCTAGTCGCTAGTTGCTGGTGGCCGGTTGCTGATTCCTGTTTGCTATTTGGGTCTTCTCTTGATGCAGGCGGGGCATGAACCCTTTGGTAGATTGGCGACATCCTAGTCGCTAGCTTGTAGATGGGCTACGTCAGGTTGCGGCTAGCTATTTTGATAACACCAAAACTCCTGCTTGTTTGTTAATTCGGTCTGTTGAGACAGGAACAATTATATTTCGGCACTGAATGTTTTTCTTCAACATTATAAAAAGCTGCTAGTTCCCATGTATTTTAAAACTTTGTTTTGGAAAGTCTATCCTATGTTAGGGCTAGGGCATGGAGACAGACAGTGACACCCAGAGTCGTCTCACCGGCACTGCGCAGGCGAACAAGAGGAAGAAGACCATGTTATCAGCCCTTTTCAAGGCATTCCATAGAAAGAAGATGTGTGGAAAATTCTAAGTCGTATTGTATGAAAAACGAGTGATAAACCGTGCAAATCTATAGTTTCAGTACAGTACTGTATAAACGGATAATTCGAAATGGCTGGGGCCAAATGACATGAAATGAGCACAAATGACCACCACTAGGGGATTAAAATGGTCAACGGCTCAAAACTTCTCTGACTGAATTAACATCTAGTATTTGACCAGGGCTATGTATGAAGGATAAGAAAAAAACAAAGCCCATGACAGACGACGTCCATACATACCCGCACGATATAGTATTATACAACTACGGTCTCGACAAGTTTATAATTTGAAGAGTTTAGAGACCATGCCTTTGGTAGTTTTATCCCAGCAAATCCAACCGACAACTGTATAATACACAAATACCCAGAAACATAGCTAATGTAACATCCTCACGGCTCCAAACTGTACATACGTGAATAGAAAATAGATCGTCCCATAGGAAAATGGCGATCGAACAACATTGATGCTCTAAACTATGCAATAAGGTATGTATCAACTATTTACTTATGAAGAATAATATTAACGCGAGATAGGACATCTAATACCAACCCCTCAGAAAGCAAACAACGCCTCGGAACGTCAAATAAGTAATACTTAATAGCCGGTTAGAGGAAAAGGGAGTGTGGATGTGTCCCAGATCGTGCCAGCGCGCTGCCCTTTGAAAGAGACACCTGAACTACGTGGTTGCCGGGATCTCTCATTCTCGACTGTAGTTCGTTTTGCCTCTATTCCTACCCTCTTTTTGGCTCGCGCGCGTGCATTCATCATGTCCATGCCAATCTCCCTTATTGGGTTTGGCCTCAGACTCAAAATTAGTCGATGGGCTAGTGCTATCAGAGACCCCTGGGTCTTGCATTGCCTACCTTGTGTGGCTAATTGACAATGTAGCGAGTGATGTCTTCTGAAAACGTTTCTATACGGTATTCTTAAGCGGCCTGGTCGGCCAGCGGGCTTTTTAGATATCTACAGGCTGGCCGCTCTTAGCGCAGGCTGAGCCGCTTAGGAACACTGGTTCTTGTTGGATGCATCAATACACATCGCACATGCTATGCAAGATAACTTGTTAACCCCCAAATAGTCTAACGAGGAACCTGCAACTCCGGTTGGTGGTGAAAATGGGTTATCAAAACGCATTGCAATGAACAGGAGCCTTCAAGGAGCTGCGGTAGTTATTCTTCAGTACCTTAAAAACCTCTTACAAGATATCGGATCCAAGAAAAGTCTTGTCTATCTAGCGCCTATTTGATCACCACGTCCCAAATGTAGGGCATCGTGATAGGAATTGGATGAAATCCGAGGGAGTTGACTTAAAACGTTTTATTGTAAAAGTGTCGGCGAAGACGATGGGAGTGTGCATATTTCGTGAGCACATCAGTGTGAATGGATGACGATTATTCTCTGAAGATATCGCACGAGGGGAAAAGAAATTCCACCCTCTTTTTCATCTAGTATTAGTTAGATAGGAATAAGTAAGAATCAGGCGGTATTGTCCTTACCTTTTAGTGTCTGAGGCTACGAATAGCAAAGTTTGATTTCTGGATTTACGAACATTCATAGCGGAGACGAGTTCAGAGGAATCGAGAATATCAGGAGGGGAAGTAAGAATATTGCTACAGATATCTTCGATGAGCATCTTTGCATCCAATAAGCAATCCCATGCATCTCGAATTTCTGCTCGACTAGTAGTTTCTTTGCTAAATGCTTCTCTAGCTTCTCAATGAAGCCCATGAATTTATCGTAACGCTTGTTTAGGCGGCTGGTGAACTTCTTGAGACTGCTTGTAAAGAGTCAGTTTCAAGTCTGTGACTATCGGCCAAGCGGTAGCAAGGGCTTCACGGGCAGAAGGTGATTTTCTGATATATTTCAGGACAAATTTTGGTTTCGACTCTTGTAATACCTATAGCAGCACTACACAATCTCTTGGATCTATTGCAAAACATCATAAAGATGCGACAAGATTTTGGTCGGGACTCCGCGGTTGCCAGCAATACTCTAGTGAGAGTAATGCTCCCTCCTGCTTCTGGTCCATCTGGTTTCTCCTGGAGTCATAGCGCGATAGTATAGACTTCCCCCTTTCTACTATAGACACAGGTCGATGCAAGGGATGGAATGCAGTCGACTTGATTCAAGTTGTAGCAGATCGTTGAGGCGATCTCCAGGCTCGCTATTCAATTAGTTCGCAGTAGTTGCGAAGGCAACAAGATACTCCAGAGTATTTAATATTGTGAAGTATTTTAGTAGAGTGTTAGAATCAGTGTAATCACTCCCCTGTTAGCCCAACCCTTCGACATTGCCCGCAGTCCAACTTGCCTTAAACAGAAAACAAAGCCACACGAGAAGAGTGTCACTTTAAGAGGTATGTGTCTACTAGCGCCAGCGAAAAAGAAAGCCGTATGACAGACTAGTATGTGTCACGCTCGCTCGCTGGTGGAGGTAAAGGAAGGAACGCAGGGTATGGTTGGGATTCGATGATTTAAGTACTCGTTGTGTATACCTAGAACCCCAACCCATAGTAAGATAGGATCCAACATATCCTCGTCGGTTCTCGGGCTACAAAAGCAAATAAAGGCGAAAATAAGAGCTTTGAATGAGTTCTATAAGCTTAGGTACATTCAATCTATCTGCCAAGCGAATTTCGATTGCCGAACTTTTTATTACTACGACTTCATGGTTTTTCTAATGCAATGCAAAATAACAAAGCATTGAGAGGTCCGAAGAATGAGAAAGTAGAGTTGGGTGTTGACATTATGGCCGGGGATTATGTATGAGTGCATCGCAATTACGGGTGTGCTCTCTGTAGCTTTTAGACCGCGGGAGGACGGCTCACATAACATGTGAAGAAAGGGGATGCTGTAAACCTGTTGGTCTGTCTAACATGCTGGGGTGAACTCGTGGCAAATTATCTTCTGTGGTCTGGCAATTCAATTTATTAATATAACTACATACAAAAGAATTGTAGAAGATACCACCAATCCCACTCTTTCCATCGCTTCTCTCTTCCAGAAAGTAGTATGTAAGTATGCAAGACCCAGAGCAGGAGAAAGAAGCGAGCAATTCAAGACAAACTCATCTTTGCATAAGCCAACCCCATCATGCCCCTTGCATCCTCACAATTTCATCTCGCATTATGGTGTATAAGGTGGCGGCGGGCCACGCCTGTCCAAGTCTTCGTCTTCATCAATATAGCTCGGTTCATCGGTGGTCAGGGCTTCAGAGTAGACCTCTGCTTCCTGTGGCTCCTGTGGTTCCTCTGGTTCCTCAGGCCGATGGAACCCCAGTTCCTGCGCCCGGGTATATCTCGCCCTCCCGTCATTCGCCTCAACAACCCACGCGGTATGATTCTTCCCACACTCACATCTGTCCCAGCTACATCCAGCATCGCTACCCCACCTCTCACACCTCTTCCCAACACCGTCTCCCCATCTCTCACACTTCCTCCCAAAGTTCTCTCCCCACCTGCCGCAACTCCTCCCAAGATTCTGACCCCGCTTCTCCCAGCTCTTGCCGAAAGAATTGCCCCGATTTCCCCAACTCTTGCCGAGATCACTGCCCCACTTCTCCCAGGAATGACTTTGCTCCTCACCCCACTTCTCCCACGATGTCTTTTGGTGCTGTCCCCATCTATCCCAAGCTGCTTGTTGTTGTTGGGCACGCTTGTCCCAGGCGCACGCTCTGGCCTTGAACCGGCGCGCAAACTCGAGTTCGTGCCTGTGCAGCCGCTGCGCTATCGCAACCTCGGCAGCTTCGCGGGTTTCCTGCCACTGGGTGAGTGCGAGTTCGTGGTTGCGAGCACTAGTTGCGCAGAAGTGCCGGTGGTGATGGCGCGGGTTCATTATTGGGTTGCTTTCGGTTCGAATGATAATGGATGATGATATTGAGGTTTGGAGGCTAGGAGGTTTGGAAGCTAGGAGGTTTGGAGGTTTGGAGGTTTGGAGGTGGTGGTAGCAAAGAGCGAGCTCGTTAAATATTGAGTGGTGACGACGACTGATATATGGTGTGGGGTGATATGTGTGGTGTTCTGAGTGGCTGTGTGGAGACTTTCAAGGTTGTGCATGCAGATGTTCGTACACCTCTCACTTTAGTGTCTATCTTACGAGGAGGCTGTGGTTGGTTGCGGCCGATTATGGATGCCTAAAGTTCGTGTAACTACTTCGAAGCTGCTACCTTCATCAAACTATCATTATTACTGCCTTGTTCAATGTACTACACTATTCAGATGCCGTTCCTGGGGTTGAATCTCCTGGCTGGAGCCGCGAGACATCTTTAGCGGTTATTGAATGTGATTATGATAGTATTTACAGCTTTAGAATTATAAGCTAGCAGTAAAATACGGACGAAATAAACCGGAACATGCACACTGCCAGTCCCAGTGGAGGGGGCAGTGCTCATCGTAGAAATCAACACATGCCCCTCCTAACTCCCCCCTTCGTAAAGCGCGCCGCTTAATACTGTATCACAAGTGAACACGCGTGTGGAAACCACACGCTACCACCTGAAAAATAAGCTTCTATACTTCTGCTGGTTCTCTGTCAATGTTGGCCCGAACTCGCCTCCGGGCGTGTTGTTGCTCGTAAGCTCGCCATATTTATCCTGGCCAGATAAAATTTCGTAACTTTCTTTTCGTGTCCTCGTGTGTTATATAGTAGGGATATAGTAGGGATGAGTGCAATAGTCTTGCACTCTTCATCGTCCTCTATTCTAGTTTCGTCTCCGCGGGATTTTCCGCGATTTGCCGTTCTGCAGTCTTCTCGACTGGATCCATCTGCTTTCGTGCTCAGACTTTTTCGCCGAGCGAGGCGAAAAAGTGAAACCGGAAAGTCTGGTATACGAGAGTAGGATCTATCCGAGAACTGGTACCATGGTGTCTTGTTTGAATATAAGATCAAATCTCTTGAGAGTATTGTTTGCCGTGCTTCGAAGTGGACCCGCACGAATTCCCGCGACTCCCACGCTGCCACCACCCTGCGATTTATGACACCCACGGAGACGGGTATCCCCTAAGCAGACCGAATGTCGTTAAGGCGAGACCCAGCCATATAAATGTCGTGCCCAGTATATCCATGCTAGGAAATTGGGAACGTTCTCACATGTGAGGAATACTGTTGACAGCGGAGTTGTTGAACGGTGAAGGAGTTCAAAGGGGTTGCAGCTGATACATAACAGGGTTAGGGCTCAGTTGATGTTGAGACATCCCTGCAATTCCAGCATCTCAACATGGCATCTCGGTTCTCAGTGTTTCGTCCTCCCGCCCTCCTTTTTGTGCAGCAGCCACTGTGATACCTTACGATGCCTGTCAGCGATAAGCAGAGTACTTAGAGGATTGTAGAGGGTAGCAATCAGTCGCTCTTTACCCCTCCCCTTCCTTTCTCCTTTCAATTCAAGTCGCTCTCTTGTCATCTCGCCCCTGTTTCCCTTTATCCCTACCGAATTTGTTAGTTGATTAGTTGATTGTACTTACGCGTGTATTGCCTTTCAACCCGCCGGCTGTAATCTTACGACAATCATCTCGTTTGACGGATTCTACTTATCACTACAAAAGCAGCCCATCGTCTTGCAGGAATACCTCACCAGAACCACCGATCATGGCGTTATCAAGACAGCGTGCATATTCCACCGCTTCAACTCCTCCACGAACATTCACTCTACCAGTACGGCCGCCAATATTAGATCTGAAAGATCCTGGAAACGACTTCCTCAATAGCGGTGTTGGCGGCGCTGAACACATCCAAGTTCTATTCGCGCATTCGAACTCAAGAATAGTAAACTTCACATTCAGTGCCACCACTACACTTGCAGGTCAGCCGTTACCATGGAAGAGTCCCTTGGAGAGAACAATTGCGTCCGGTTAGTGATAGACCTTCAACACAGCCGCCATGGAGCTGACAATACCTTAGGTCCCTTACGAATCTACAAGACCGTTCCTCATGACGTCGCTTTTTTGCAGTCCGGATCGGCGTTGAAACCGCTTTTGTCTAGAACGCAGTGTTGGAATGTTGACGGGAAGGCGACGTTCTGCCTCCAGCTCCGACCCGGAAACTACTGGCGGATCGAAATCTTAGGGTTTTATTCCATGCCCTTTGAGCCTACAACAAGCGCTGACAATAGCTACATAGGGTGGAGCCCGAGCAGGATTTGAAGTGTGCCGAATTTCGGGATGCAATTGGAAAGATTGTGGCCTTCGAAGTAACGGCTTGTCCTTTCATCCGCACTGAAGACTGTTCACCAGTTACCGAATCGCCGGATGCGCTACAACCGGCTAAAGTGTGGAGGCGACCAACGGCAAGGAGAATGGACGATGCTACTAATGACGCCTCGCCGGAACAATCTGGTGGAATTTTCAGGGATTTCAGGCAAACCGATATGGGACGGCCTAGTACGGGTGAGAAGCCCCAGCTGAGGCTAGACCCAGCAATAACATTCAAAGATATTCCGTCTTTCGACATCGCCAGATCATGGACAGGTGGAGCCCGTGCAGAAAGTCCAACTGTTTTGCAACGAAGAAGTCGGTACGAATCGTTGTTCGCGGGAGGAACATTCAAACCATTGAGGGATGAGAATATGCCGGATCGTCGTCGGAGCTCTTTGGCTGGAGAGTTTGTTTTCACGCGCCAACAATGGCATTCTGAACTCAGCGGAGATGCAAAGAAACTTGAAGAATCATGTGTATTCGATGATGAAAAGCATGACGGTCTGGGAGTGAATGTCGGGCGTCCAAAGTCCGCTCGTGCTTTATTGTTCGAGGCGTGTGGGCTGCCAGAGGATGGGTTGGAACAAACCGAAGTATGCAAGACGCCACCATCCGAAATGTATGGCTCCACCGTATCTCCCCTAGCTATTAAATCGACACAAATGATAATAAACGACGACGAGTATCCCTCCCCCGAATCGCAACTGTGGCGGGATTTCTCACCACCCCACAGCCCGTTGTCTCCCAAGCAGAAGACATTTAGCGTTACGCCGCCTTTTGTAGCTCCTCCTGTTCTTAATGATGCCACAGTATTTGGAACACCATCGCGGCAATCAAGTTGTCCTACAACTCCAGAACGCCCACCGGCACCAACACAATGGCATACCCCTACGCAGCAACCGGCTCATCCTGAGACCTGCCAGCGGAGTCAAGACAGAAGCCAGGCCATACCAACTGTAAGCCTCTCGCCAACCCCAACGTTACCTTCAGACTCCGAATCAGAATTCGACTATGTACATGTACCCCAAACTCCACCGCGTCCACGTCCTTCTACAACAGCAGTAATAGATCCGCAGATTGCACGACCAAGACTGCGACGGACGACCTCCTCCTTGGTTCTCGCAAGGGCAGTTGACGTTGCGGCTGCCACTACAAACTTTGTAGTGCTTAAACCATCTGCATTTTTGGTAGCCATGATGTTTTCAATAGCGGCCAGGATTGCGACAAGAGCTGTGACAGGCGCTGCGTACTCACTCGCCGAACGCGGAGACCTAGGTCTCGGATGGGATATGTGGGATGATGATGATGATTATTTCTTGGCTCCGTCACGGAGTGAGAGGAAACGCAGGAAGAGTGATGTCTGAGAGAGGGGCTTGGGGATTGGAGGAGTAAGAATTCGCTTTTCTTTAACCCCCACTTTCTGAAGTATAACACAGGATAGCACATGGGGGGACCGAGTTATTAACCCATAGACTAACGAAGTTCAGACGGGCAAGAAAGACCAGGAAGTAGGGTCTTTGTGCAGGCTTCGCACACATGTCGTAGTATTTCAGGAACACCGTCGATTGCAGTTGCAGCGGGTGATTTTATTTCTTGATACCCATTCTTTAGGGTTTCAGTTCGGTTCTCTTTCTTTTTATTTCTTCATCGGTACGCATAGCCAAGGTGCATCTGCATAATTGGACTGAATTTCATTTCGGTTGGTGGGTGGGGTGGGCGTTTTACTGTTCGATTTTTGTTTCTTACTAAGTTTCTTCAAGATGGCATCATGCTAGGTTGAAAGAGTCATCTATTGCATAATGTATTCACAAAATATTTCCATACCTTTATATATTGTTGAAGGTGGGGGATGACGAGAGGAGGTGAGATTGGAGTATCTATTTGTATCGGTATATTCCAGTGTCAACTGTGGACTGCACACTTTACCACACCAATGGTCACTAAACCTAATTATTCCTCCCCTCATTTGTTCATCATCTCAATAGAATGGCAGGTACCTAGCTGTTGACAACAGAGGAATAGCAGGCGTCCTGGCTACAATCTACATCCACTTGATAGTCTAGCGTACTTTCCAAAGTTCACGACAGGATCTGTTGTGCTAGCTGTTACGCCTTGGACACCAGCAGTCTGCAGATGGTATCAGTCCCATCTCCAGGGCACTGGTCAGCGTTATTTTATGCGGTTCTATCAGTAGATGTTCAACCTCGCCCCCATAAGAGCGAAATGAATCAAAAATTTTCCTCCCTTGCCAAACTTCTCAACTCGGGCAGATTCGGTTTCTGGACGGCCTCAATTATCAGAATGGTTTCGTGAAAAGATCAGCACTTCCACGTCCAATGGTCAGGCTAGGCGGTCGGTTATTACATGTCAGCGGCGTTTGTGGGAACTGCATAGGTACAGAAACCAACCCGAGGACAGTCCATTGGTTCCTGTTGCGGCAAGACAAAAGAGTGATCTCTGCAGGCTTCGAACCTACACTCGGCATTTATAGCGTCGTGAATTAATTAGAATGAGTTTCGTGCCTGCTATCTAGTGTTTATAGCACCATGTACTACCTGTTAGATTAGGTAGTCGGTTCTTATATCTGCGACGTCAACGTTAACTACAACTATATGGTAAGATATCAATCTGCAGGCACGGATGGGTGGGTGGTTAATCAGGATGCCCAACCACCACACTACAGAGCTTCCAACTCTGGATTCATTGAATTGCGCTTGGCTTGATTCCATGGTCATGGTTTAAGCCAATCCATATACAATTAATTGCTTAGCCTAGCTGGGTCAGTATGGTACTAGAAACGCCGAGTGCGGGTTCGAAACCTGCAGTGCAGTAAATACTGTGGGATGTAGGTTTGAAATCTGCTCTATTCAATTGATGGTGCTGTAAACACCTGCGGAGATCACTCTTTTGCTCTGCCGCGGTGCCTACTTTTTCGTATGTAGCAGGCGGTCATGTACATAGTTAGTTTCTGTACTGGGAAGTTTACAGTACATGATTAAAACGCTGCATATAAAAGAACTGAACGCTTAGCCTAGAAGGCTGGATGTAGCAGCATTCGCGGTGCTGAAAACACTAGGGTTAAGGCTCGAATCCTACACAATCATTCTTTTGTCCTACACGTAGTAAGATACCCATGGCTACTGAGTGTCCACGGGAATATCACAAGAAACTTTACATGATCGTAGATTAGATCCACATATATATGTTCCGTACCATGGACGACCGTTTCGGTTCGCAAACTGCAGTCGTCGGTTCGCAACATTTACAGACCATCTCACGAACTGGTGAGCGTTTGCGAACCGTCTCCCATGCCCGACCACACAGGTCTGTTCTACATATAAAAAGCTTCATCTGGTCACTGTCCCACCCAAAGACCCTCTACACTGTGTAAGAAAAATATTGGCCATGAGATTGGGTGAAACGATACTTACTGAGTATATGTTCATGGCCCCATCTTTGTTCAACTCGCCCAACCTGATAACAAGTCTCAGCATTGTCATGAGATCCCATCAAAAGTCTCAGGGCCTTTAATCACATAAGTGGCGATTGATTGCGGCGATTGTTGATAATCTCTCTAGCCAAAAACTTCGTAGGGTCGTAGACAGGCTGTCAAATTGCAACCCGTCCCCAGGTCGCGGTCTGGACTGCTCCAGGTTGCGAGTTGTCACGGGTTGTGTACCGTACGGAACATATACAAGAACTGATTGCAGATTGCTTAGCGGTGCTAGAAACACCAGGTGCTTTAAAAACCGGATGCGAGTTCGAAACCTGAGTGTTGTAAACACTCACAGGCATAAAACCTGCAATGCTAAAATGGTACTATAATCGCAGGCTCCAAACCTGCATAGCTTTTGCACCCCCTGCCTAGCTGTGACTCAATGATGCTCGGAACTTTACATTACCATGCCTGATATCAACGCATACGCGACTGAGGGCCTAGTTGGAACTCACAGCGGGTAGTGCTATGGGCTGCCCACGAATTGACCTCTGAGGTATCAGTTTATAGTACATTATCATGGTTGGAAACGCCGCAGATATAACAACCGACTGCCTAGCTTAATAGGTAGAGGGTACTGTAAACACTATGGTAGTAGGCTTGAAACTTGCTCGGATCACCTACGGTGCTGTAAACATAGGTAGTTATAATCGCAGGCCCGAAGCCTGTAGATATCATTATTTTACTTTTCTGTGGGCTGCCCTTTCGTGTAGTGCGATATCGATATTCACGGCCGCTGGATTGTCCTACCTTAGTTATGCAATTTATAGTACATATAGATATAAAAACTATTTTGAGTAGACCAGATTTTTTTAGCCTTTGTCCAGAGAAGGGAACAAAAAAATTAGCAGTTTCACCTCCGGTAGCAGTTTCTGCCGAGCCTGGCCAGAACACTGGATATAAAAAACTGATCGCCTAGCCAAACCGGCAAGGCACGGTGCTATAAACACCAGGTAGTAGGCTCGAAACTTGCTTTGATCAATTCACAGTGCTTTAACAACTTAAGACTGCAGGCACTAAATCTGTAGAGATCACTCACGGTGCTGTAAACATCGAGTGCGGGTTCGAAACCTGCAGTGCTGCAAACACTTGGTTGCTGCAATAACCACCCTTTTGCTTTTCTTTTGTCCTTCCATTTCGAAGCAGTGTGATACCCGGAGGTCGCAGGGCTACTGTCCTATCTTTTGGCTGCGCCTTCCTGTTTGTTGCGAGTACGCACTGCAGTTTGTAACCCCCGAAGGTGTTGTTTTGAGGCCGACTATGGAATTTAGGTACCCAGTGGTTATTCGAGCTGTAATGTATAACCAGAACAGCACCATTCCATCCGCCCCGGCACTGCGGATCTGGATTTCGGGTGACCCGGTTGGCGAGTAGAGATTCTGTTTCAGCGTTCTTTTTTGGGATTCCAAGCTTCAAGATGGCTGGAAGTTTTCGAGCCTTGCGTTTGGGCCCACTCCTCGGACAAATGTTCTTGATAGTCGCGGGTTAACTTCCTCGCAGGGGAACTAGAGACGGGATCGTGGAGAAGAGAACTCTGCCTAATCCGCCTCGTTGATAGCAGTGTATAAGTACATGATGAGACCTCGAACTGCAGCCAAACAACCCACTGGCGGTGACGCAGCCTTAAATCCGGACGTTTGATATCGACTTGTTCAACGCGGTTTGGTTGGTGGATAGTTAGATGTCGAGCGCTCGTATTGATATGTCGTAAGTGTGCTACTGACGTCGGCGCTTTGAAATAGAAGACAGTCATCACGATACCGCTACTTTCTAGCTCGCTTCGCTTCGGACAGCGTTCATATGAGCAGCAGGGCGAACACCGTAAATCCCACGCGGCAATCTAAGACAAGGTGCGGCTGCAGCGTGTATCTGGCGTCAGACCCTGAGCCTCAACCTCGGCTTGGAGCAGGTACCCAGTAATCTGATTAGTCGTGTGCCGAGATCCGGGTCCTGCACAGGGGTCCGACTCGGTTATGGCCCACCGTGATTGGTAACGAAGCGGAGCAATCTTGCCGTCGGAATGGCGTCATAGCTAGAATGCCATTAGAAATCTCTGTCTCAGAAAGTTGCACTCACAGGCACGTCCAAAGAACCTGCTCTGCTGCTGCTGAATACGAACAGCGACGATAGCGTGCAGTCCCGATGGCTCACGTTGACGGCCCACCCCTGCTAAGCCATAAACTCCGGTAAGCGATCCAATGGCTCGCTGCGGAACCGACGGCACGTTGCCTGCCTGCTGCTGCCCACGGAGCAGGTGGGGCCAAAGTGGCACCGCTCTGGCGAGCAAATGCTTGATTCGGGTAATCAATCTTTAATTTATCTAATCTAGAGCGCACTGTTTACTCTGCATGAGCCTGGTAGATCCGAGCGCCGAATGGCCAAAGGTGGACAACTCCGAACCTGCTGGATTTGTCCGGGTGAAATGGTTTTGATATTGATATATATTGGACATATCCGCGGACTGCATCTCAGCATAATCCCTCAAACTCGACCGCTTTGCCCAGAAGTGCGCTCGTTCACTTTCTATTCCGCCGAGATGTCGCAATCATATCCAGCTCAACCCAATGCGCAACCGTCATCAGCTGCCACCTCCGTTACCCTGGAGAAACGCATAGAAGCCGGATCGATTTCATCAACATCTATTAGCACTGGGGAAGTGGTAGGTGGTGAAGTCACTGGAGTGAAGAAGGAGGAGGCTGCCACAGGTGACTTCGAAGAATTGGAGAAGCAGGAAACCTATATTTCCCAGCACAATCCCCGGGCATTTCCAGATGGCGGGGCGAAGGCATGGTTGTGCGTGCTAGGCGCCTTTTGCTGCTTGTTCTGCTCTTTTGGTAATTTCCAATCTCTTACCATGATGAGGGATGTAACTGACCGGCTTTTTAACAGGGTGGATCAATGCCATCGGAATCTTCCAAAACTACTACCAAACCAATCAACTGAAGCAATATTCACCGAGTACTATCTCATGGATCAGCAGTCTCGAGACATTCTTCATGTTCTTTGGCGGAGCCTTCGTTGGCAAAATGTTCGACGCCTACGGGCCGCGGTATATTCTACTTCTTGGAACTTTCCTCCACGTTTTCGGGTTGATGATGGCTTCCATCTCACACGCATACTGGCACTTCGTGCTTTCCCAGGGAATCTGCTCCGCCATCGGGGCAAGCATGATATTCTATCCGGCAGTGGCCTGTGTCTCGACCTGGTTCTTTAATCGTCGGGCATTTGCTCTCGGGATAACAGCGTCTGGATCTTCCCTGGGCGGTGTCATCTTCCCCATCATGATTCGACGCCTCATAGCCCAAGTCGGCTTCGGCTGGTCAATGCGCATCACCGCGTTCCTGATACTCGCCATGATGGTGATTGCGAATCTGACGCTCGTATCCCGTATATCCCCGAAGGGCGCAACGCCATGGACGATCGGCGAGTTCACACGCCATTTCAAGGAGTTCCCGTTTACGCTCATGGTTGGCGCATCGTTCCTCTTCTTCTTTGGGTACCCTGCCCCCTCCCGCTTCTTATACCCCCCGCTAACGCAAGTAGAATGTTCCTCCCCTTCAACTACCTCCCGGAGTACGGAATCCGCCATGGCATGTCCGTCGACCTCTCAAACTACCTGATCTCAATCCTCAACGCAGCCTCCATCTTCGGCCGTATCATACCCGGCTACATCGGCGACAAAATCGGCCGCTTCAACATGATGGTAATAATCTCGTACCTTTCCACGGTCCTCGTGTTCGCACTATGGACCCCGTCCTCGGGGAGCGTCCCCATAATCTTGTTCGCGGCGCTGTACGGGTTCTCGACCGGCGCGTTTGTGTCGCTTGCGCCGGCACTCGTCGCGCAGATCTCGGATATTAGAGAGTTTGGGGTCCGCAGTGGCGGGTTGTTTGCGGTTGTGAGTTTTGGCGCGCTCACGGGGAACCCGATTGCGGGTGCGTTGATATCGAAGTATGATGGTGGTTTTAGGGGGGCACAGTTCTTTGCGGGGGCGGTGTTGCTGGGTGCTAGTACGTTGTTCTTGGCGACGAGGTGGAGGTTGGTGGGGTTGGAGTTGAGGAAGAAGGTTTGATGGGAAAAGTTTTTGTGGGTTTTGGATGGCGTTTGGGATAGATTATAATTTATGATTTAGATTTGTAGTAGAGGTTGAGGAGCGATTATTGTATGTACTTAAGTATGAATGTAATGTTGTGATGTTCATGGGATGTTTGATGTTCGAAGGAGGTGATTGGTGATGTATCGTGTACCTGATTCACTGAGTTTGGACGAATGAAATATGAGTAGTATACTAGCATGGGATGTTGTATGATGTTCAAGGAAGTGATTGGTGATGTATCGTGTACCTGATCTACTGAGTTACGAATGAAATATGAGTATAGTAGCGATGTCTTATATTTGGATTACTATTACAGTATTACCGCACTACAAACATCAACAAATGGGACCATCAGAATAGCCGTCCCTGACCCAATCCCAGTACTTATTACTTGCATCGGGCGTAGGGAAAGTAAGACAGTAACCACTCCACTCACGAGTGCTAGCGTGTGGATTGTTACAGATCTCCACCTGACATATTGTTCCATACTCAGGTCTAAGACAAGAACTGATGCCTAGCTTAGCTGGTAGTCCATGGTACTCCAAATACCAGGCGCAATAAACGCCAGGTGCTGTAAACGCCAAGGTTCGAAACCTGTCTCTCGTCAAGTGCAAGTGCAAGGCGTTACAAACGCTGAGTGCTGTAAATACCCAAGGTTCGAAACTTGTACTCATTCTTTTGCTCTCTTGTTTTTGCCGTGCTGCGTGCAGTTGTTCGTTCCCTTATATATAAGAGTACTTGGGGCTGTAGTACCTGGGCGAGTAAGACTGTAAGGGAGGAAACATGCTGGTACAAGCAAGACCAGGAGCTGCGTTCCCAGGAGCTGCGTTCAAGGCTTGCAGGATCCGAACATAGCCCCGAAAGACAGGCTGGCTAGATCTTAGCTGGCAGTGCATGGTGCTGTAAACGCCAAGGTTCGAAACTTGTGTCTCTCAAGTGCAAGTGCAAGGCGTTACAAACGCTAAGTGCTGTCAATACCCAAGGTTCGAAACTTGTACTCATTCTTTTGCTCTCTTGCTTGTGCCGTGCTGGGTACAGTTGCTCGTTCCCCTTATGTATAAGAGTACTTAGGGCTGTAGTATCCGGGCGAGTAAGACTCTAAGAGAGGAAATATGCTGGTACAAGCAAGACCAGGAGCTGCGTTCAAGGCTTGCAGGATCCAAACATGGCCCCGAAAGACAGGCTGGCTAGATCTTAGCTGGCAGTGCATGGTGCTGTAAACACCAAGGCTCGAAACCTCTCTTTTGTCTCCATATTTTCAGCCTGGGCATTAGAGGAAGTGGTCGACGATGTCCGGGGTTGACAGAGTTTCGAAAGGAGGTTGCTGTCGGTCTCCCGGATGTACGCTACCATATACCCAGAATTAACCAAGGCCTTTGTGGACAACGTGATGCGAACGATGCTAAATACCGGGTAGGCATTGAATAAATTCGGCCCCAGGTAATGGAGGTGTTGAGCTTTGATTGGTAGCTCGCCATTTGGATCCGCAGAAATTAGGTTTCTAGATGCGGGTATTGCGGGAGAGGGGTTCGAATACCATGGAAAGCTTTTGGAGAAAAGATATGTCGAGTTGTGTATCGACATTAATCCGAACACACCGACCGAGAACTGATGGCACAATTGGACACTATGAAGATGTGTGACCCCCACCCGATTAATAGGCAGCACCTGCCAAGGGAGGAGCGCCTTCCGTCAGTGCAAGTTTCAGTGCGTGGGGGACCGTTTTCGATGCCGAATATCGGTTGGTACTGGTTTGAAATATACCACCCTGTTCTCTGGTAAAAAGAGTATACGCCGTCACAAATAGGCATCACTCACGGCATCGGACATCCTGGGGCTCGTTATGACAACATCCCGGGGGTGGCGCCAGTGATCCCATCAGTCACGGCATATCCTGTGTCGTGGACTAGAGGGTTAGATGCGCAGTCTTATGTCCGAGTACTCTGACATTGGGGCCTCTGCGGTGTGGCGCGCCGCTGGTGATAAAGCAGGCCAGCATCCGATCGCCCGTTTTCATGTGGCCGTAGGAGTCAGGTGTACCCGTAGGTCCATAGGCTGTACGGATCTATGTCGGACGTGATAGCCAGTGATTCCATCGTTCGACCATACCTCATGAAATTTGGTATCCGAGGTTTTGTACCAGTCCAGAATTTACCCCTTGATACCAATACGTAAAAGCGTTATCTAATAGTTACTTAGTATAGTTCTGCGAAAGCCCTACTCCTTAGGCCCGAGACGGAGCAGCAACCGCACGCGAGCAAAATTTGTGCCTTGACGCAGCGTACCTGTTATGTTGCACAACGGGCGCCACAGTTGTGTAATCTTGCAGAATTGCCTCATCGTCTGTCCATTCTTGGAAATGTGTCGTGTGCTCTTCTCTCCCCACCACCCCCCCAACATTTGATTGGCTCGCGTTCAGCTTTCAGTTGTGTCGGAAATCAGAGCCGGCCTTGTGGGAGCGCAACTCGTGATGCTGTAGCTGAAAGAAGCAAGTGTGTGTTCGCTATTTTCGCCATGTCGATGCGCAGGGCGTTCGCCTGTTGTATGCAAGCGTTTCTCATTCTGCAGTTGGTGTGGAAGCTTGGAAAATTCTAGGTTTTCTTCCCTCCTAGCCTCGTGGCGGGCTGAGTAGTAAGCCCTGGGTCGATGACTGGATAGAGACTACAAAAGGTGACGGTGGACCCACCGCATGGCTTTGTCTCACGATTTAAAGTTGAGCTGATCTGATAACAAAAAAGGCATTTTTTTTGTGAACAGTTAACTTTAGAAGGGTTCTTTCTTTCCAAAACAATACCAAGAACTTTTACTCTATCGAAAGCCTCTAAGAGTCCGACATCCGGCAAACCAGATGGTCCAGGTCCAAATTCGGGAAATCATAATAAACGAACGACCCAAAGAGACACAGTGACGGCAGAAATACAAAGGTAGATTATTAGTGATACCCCCAACCAACAACGATGAAGTTCGCCCACACCTTCAACGAAACACTCTCCTCCGAGAACTTTCCGCCGGAATGGCAGGCCGCCGCAATTCAGTACCGACAGCTTAAGAAGTGTATCAAGCGGCTGCAGCGAGAGCTCTCCGACCTGGGGTTGACTGTGGACACGCTCAAAGCCTTGATTTCTGAGTCCCAGAGCCGAGGATCCCATGGCGCTGAACTCCAATACATGTTTGATGGTAAGTTGTGCCTCCTCGGTCCTGAGTCCGGGGAAGTTTGTGCTCATGTGGTGAGGGTTAGGTACCATGCAGAGCTTCCAGCCGAAATTAGTCCTGACGGTTCATGGTCGTGATGGACTACAGTTGGATCTGGGATTGTCAGAGGAGACAAGAATGTCGTTGGAACAACTGCTACAGACACGCAATAGGCGGGCGTCGACGGCGAGCGATCTGACTTATAGTTCAGACGACACTGCATCCTCAACAGCGTCCTCAACAGCGTCCGAGACATTCAGCAACAACACCGACTCCGACCAGGAGAAGCATGAGGCCCAAGAGCCAGTATCGACGGTCGAAATACCACTCAATAATGACACTGAGTTCTTTCACATCCTCACCTCCGAATTGTCTGCGCTTGACCAAGTCCAATCTACTGCCGCAAAGACAATCGAAAGCGAGATCGTCACCATCGGGGATTCTGTCACCGCCGTGGCTACACCAATGAGTCTGGTCTCACGTTCAGATCTATATCCTTGGAGAGAGATCTTTCGGGTCTACCTCGAGATGGGTATCTTCTTTTCAAATCTTGAGATCGAAGCACATAAGGAGCGAAACGTGGATGATGCACGGGCACGATTGGATAAGTTTTGCTCTGAAGTTGAACGACTGGGGTTGCGGAAAAGCTTTAAGCATAGGAACAGTGAGGTTCTATTCCAGCGCTTTATTGGTGTGAATGAGGAGGTCCTTCGGGTTTTGAGGTTCCAAGCTATCAACAAGATGGCTATGACAAAGATTCTCAAGAGTCTGTTCTTCTCTCTGTGACCTTCTATTATACATGTCAACTAACCAATCTGGGGAACAGAATTCGATAAACGTACCGCCTTTGGAGCTCGCCAGACGTTCCCTATCTTCGTCGCCTCCACTCCTTTCCTTGCATCACACCTGGCAAAGGCGATATGCTTCACCATGTCTTCGAAACTCCTAACAATTATTCCGCAACTTGATGACTACTTGTGTCCGATTTGCCAGTCTATTAGTGTCAAGCCCGTCCGACTTTCCTGCTCTCACGTTTTCTGCGTTCGATGCCTCGTCAAACTCCAGCGCGAGGCGAAGCGTTTCTGTCCCATGTGCCGAAGCGATGTCGTGCTGCAGGCAGATGCTACGAATCTGGATGTATCGTTGCTCAACTTTTTGAGGACTTACTTTCCACGGGAAGCGAAGGAGAAGCAGAAGGAAAATGAGCATGAGGTTGTGTTGGAACAATGGAGGAATGTACAGCTGCGGACTGCTGGGGATCCTGGATGTGTGGTCATGTAAAGTTGGGGTTTTCTTTGCTATTTTTTTTTGTAGATAGATAGTTGCGCGGTTATGGTGGGCGTTTGGTGACATGGTTGTTTTTGTCCTAGGTGAGAAGGGGTTATCCTTTGATAGATGTTGTTTATGAGAACGGTGATAACTTGCAGCAAGTAACGTCTCACGTGATTGCGTGCTCGCCAAGCCCCTTGCTAGCGGCATCTGTGTTTTGGGTTGATCTTAGTGCAACGCCTGCCCCACGTTTTACAAACAGCAACACCGCGCCGCCAAACATTCTGCGACTCCACTCCACACCCACATTCGTCGCTCAATCTCAGTGACAATGTCTAGACCTTCCCGTCGCGCTGCCGCGCAGCGTCAGCGAATTGTCGATTCGTCAGATGAAGAGGATGAGGAAGTCAATGAGGAAGAGGATGAATCAGACACGTACACGCCAGCACCACAGACACCCCGACGGGCATCGAGACGATTAGCATCTTTAACACCGGCTGCTTCTGCTGCTGCTACTAACAGAACAAGCCGCACCCGACGAACTGCATCTTCGGAGCTCCAGCCACGACGAGGTGCAACCAGGCCCGCTGCACGGGCAAGGGGAGGCCGTGCTACACGTAGAACACGAGTCTCAGATACCCCGTCAGAGGCTGCATCGGAGGATCACTCTGTTGCCGCCTCCCCTCGTCCGCAGACCCCGCAGATTCGAACTCCGACTCCGCAGGTGCAGACACCACAGCATGCAACCCCTACGCCGCCGCCGCAAACCCAGCAGACACAGCGTGCATCTCTTACGCCGCAAGCACAGACATCACGGCATGCAACTCCTTCAGTAGCAAATACCCCTGTTCCATTGCAGCTATCACCAATGCGGACGGACATCCAAGCATCACCGGCAAGGTCTGCAAGGTCGGTAAAATCAGATGCATTCTTGGGTGTTCCTGGAGCCAGCCCGATGGAGAATAACCGGCAGCAATCCCCGTCGCCGTCTCAACCTCCGATGATGACCCAAGACTTGCCTCCGATCGTCGTTAAGTCCCGGAGCACCGCGTTGCTATCTCAACAGCTTTCCCAGGAACCCAGTGGACCCAAACAAAGACTTGTCATCACGCATTTGGTGTTGAATAACTTCAAGTCGTATGCGGGGGAAAGAATGGTTGGGCCGTTTCACCCGTCTTTCTCGTCGGTTGTCGGCCCCAATGGTTCCGGAAAGTCCAATGTCATCGATTCTTTGCTGTTTGTCTTTGGGTTTCGAGCCAGTAAAATGCGACAAGGAAAAATTTCGGCATTGATTCATAACTCGGCGACATTCCCGAACCTGGATTTCTGTGAGGTTAAGGTTTATTTCCAAGAGGTTTTGGACTTGCCGGCTGGTGGGTCTCAAGTTATACCGGATACGGAACTTGTCATTTCGAGGCGAGCATTCAAGAATAATTCGAGCAGATACTATATCAATGGCTCAAATAGTGATTACACGCAAGTTACTACGCTTTTGCGCGGACGGGGTATCGATCTGGATCACAAGCGTTTCCTGATTCTTCAGGGCGAGGTTGAATCGATCGCACAGATGAAACCAAAGGCTCAAACCGAACACGATGATGGTCTTTTGGAGTATCTGGAAGATATTATTGGGACTAGTAAATATAAACAACCAATTCAAGAATCGGAGACCCAAGCTGAAGAGTTGAACGATGTGTGTGTGGAGAAGAGTAGCCGAGTGCAGCACGTTGAGAAAGAGAAAAATTCCTTGGAAGATAAAAAGAATATCGCGCTGGACTACATTAGGACTGAGAATGATATTGCGCTGCAGAAATGCGCACTCTTTCAGCTGCACATTGCGGATAGCGATGGAAATATACGTGTTACCTCTGAGATGGTCGTACGTTCCTCCGGTGATAAACTTCCAACGAGCGATGGGCACTGAATTTAGGACAGACGCAAATCCAAGCGGAGTTGGACACTGAACTTGAGAATCATCGTGGCTCAGAAGATAAGATTAAGAAGCTCGAGAAGAAATACAAGTCTGGTGCCAAAGAAATAGAAGTAATCACAGTAGTCAACATCTCTACCGTTTGAATTGCTGACGGTTTGAAGGATATTGAAAAGCAAACACAAGCCATTCTCCGTGAAACTTCCCGGGCCGACAAGGAGGGGGTCAAACTCAAGGAAAAGGAAAAGTTCCTGGCCCAAAAGCAGAAGAAGCTTCAGAAGACAATTCAAACGAGCAAACTTCAGGCTTCGGAGGCCATAGCTCTCATCCAACGACATGAGGGAGATAGGGAGAGGTTTGATGTGGAAGCCGCCGAACTCACGGAGAGCCTCAAGGCCGGCGAGGAAGAGCTTGGGCGGATTCGTGATAGTCTGAAGGAAAAAACGCAGGGGTTTTCGGATCAGATTGCTGCCAAACAGAAGTCCCTTGAACCTTGGAACGAAAAGATCAACGAGAAACGATCTGCTATCGCCGTTGCACAGAGTGAGCTGGATATTTTACACGAAAGAAGCAACGCTAGTAAGGTTGCCCTAGAAGAGGCAGAGGCAAAGATTGGTACCATCGAGGAAGCACGGGAGACAAAGCAGGCTGAACTCGACGCGTGCCGGGTGGAAAGGGCAGGCCTGGAGAAGGAAGCAAAAAAACTTCAAGCCGAAATCCAGAAGATGGCAAAGAAGGAGCCTCAACTGAAAAACAGTCTTTCTGGAGCTAGGGAGAAGGCAGATGAGGCGAGATCTTCCATGGCATCAGCTCAATCACAAGGTCAGGTTTTGACTGCACTTATGAGATTGAAAGAGTCTGGAAGAATAGAGGGTTTCCACGGCCGCCTCGGAAATCTGGGAACCATTGACAACAAGTATGACATCGCAGTTTCAACCGCCTGCCCAGCGTTGGAAAACATGGTTGTTGATTCAGTAGAGGTCGGCCAGCAATGCATTGAGTATCTTCGAAAAACTAACCTTGGCCGCGCAAACTTCATCTGCCTGGACAAATTGCCGAAGAAGGACTTGTCTCGTATCAATACGCCCGAAAATGCACCCCGCCTATTCGATTTGATCAAGCCAAAGTCACCCGAGTTCGCACCGGCATTTCACAGCGTTCTCCAGAATACCTTGGTGGCGAATAATCTCCAACAGGCAAATCGTATCGCATATGGTGCCCAAAGATGGAGGGTGGTCACTCTCGAAGGTCAGCTCATCGATAAATCTGGTGCCATGACTGGAGGTGGCACGATGGCCTCAAAAGGCCGAATGTCCAGTAAATTACCGGCGCAAATGTCCAAGGATGCGATTCAAAAGCTAGAGCAAGACAGAGATACACTAGAAAAGGCGTATGCGGACTTTCAGGACGAGCTGCGTAAACTTCAGTCTGACCTTCGGGACACCAACGAGCGGATACCTGAACTCGATGTCACTATGTCAAAGATAGAACTAGAGATTAAATCTTCCGTTCAACACATAGCCGATGCGAAACAGAGGATCACGGAGTTGGCAAAGGAGAAGGGTGCTTCAGCTACAGACAAGACTCGCGTCACTGCGCTGGAAAAGAATATTAAGAGTCTAGAAAAAGAGATTGAACAGCTCCAGACCGAGACGGCAGAAGTAGAAGAGGAGATCCAGTCTCTCCAGGACAAAATCATGGAAGTCGGTGGTATCAAGCTCAGAAGCCAGAAATCGGTGGTTGATGGAATCCGGGAACAGCTAGAGACTCTCGGCGAACAGATTTCAGCCGCAGATCTGGGTAGGACAAAATCGGAGAAGACGAAGAAGAAGGCCGAAAAGACCATCGCGTCAGCAGAGGAGGAGTTGGAAAGTAATGAAATTGAGCTTGAGGGGATACGGGAGGATATGAAGGCGCACGAGAAAAATGCGAGGGAGAACCAGGAGAAGGCGGATGAGGCGCAAGCTGTAGGTTCAATGATAGTATCTGTGGAATCCATACTAACGTCTGCATATAGTATCTCGAGACGAAGAAGGACGAACTGGCTGCGTTTAAGGAAGACCTCGACGAAAAATTGGCGGAACTAAATAAGACCCGCGCTGCCGAGATCGAGATGAAAAACAAACTGGAAGAGCACCAGAAGGTACTCGCAGAGAACCAGAAGCGGTCTAGACATTGGCAAGCAGAGCTCGGGAAGCTTCAGCTACAGAATATCCAGTGAGCTCCTTTGCCCCCTTCCCTCACAACATGCGCTAACAAACCCAGGGACCTGGGCGGAGAAGAAACCGATGAACCCCACGAGACCCTCCCCATCTACACCGAAGACGAGCTCGCAGACATGGACAAAGTCAATCTACAAAGCCAAATCGCCGTACTTGAAGAGAAAATCAAAGACATCAATATCGACCTCTCAGTGCTTGCCGAGTACCGTCGTCGCGTCGAGGAACACACAGCCCGCAACAACGACTTGCAGGACGCAGTCGTGAACCGCGATTCCGTCAAGCACCGTCTCGACGACCTCCGCAAACGCCGTCTCGACGAGTTCATGGAGGGGTTCAACACCATCTCCCTCCGGCTTAAGGAAATGTACCAAATGATCACGATGGGTGGAAATGCAGAGCTCGAGCTCGTAGATTCTCTTGACCCCTTCTCGGAGGGAATCCTGTTCTCGGTCATGCCCCCCAAGAAGAGCTGGAAGAATATTTCAAACTTGTCCGGGGGTGAGAAGACGCTGTCGAGTCTGGCGCTGGTCTTTGCGCTGCATCATTACAAACCCACGCCGCTGTACGTCATGGATGAAATCGATGCTGCGCTGGATTTTAGGAATGTTAGTATTGTCGCGAGCTACATTAAGGAGAGGACAAAAAATGCGCAGTTTATTGTTATCTCGCTAAGAAATAATATGTTCGAGCTTGCGGCGAGGCTGGTGGGGGTTTACAAGGTTAATCATATGGTATGTTCACTACAAGCATTCGTGCCCCCCCCCAACACACTTTGGATGGTGGCTGACTGATGATGGTTGGGGCATAGACCAAGAGCGTAACGATTGAGAACCAAACATATCTTGCGACGAGTTCTTGATTGTAGCCTATTTTCTTTGAGTTTTCTAAGTAGTCCTATCGGTATATTCTGGTGTTCACTTTCTAGGTGTAGGGGACTTGGTTGGTTTCGTTATGTTTGACGTTTTATTTAAGATGATGACGATTGCTATAATTACTTCTACATACTACCTACTATCCATCTGCGTATATTTATATATACCACGCATACCTTTGTTGGTGGTTGAAGTCGATGATAGAGTCGATACATCTTGTTTTATGGCATTATAGCGATATGATTGCTGAGAGAACGTGCGGGTCGTGGTCTAATTGCCACTGATACCCACTGTCCTGCTCGATTGGTGGACTCGAGGGCACTCAGTAGGCTGTAAAGTGCGTGAGTTGGTTTGGTTGCCGTCTGAAATCCAAAGGGCATTGGCGATGGGGAAGGGGCCTGTCCAGGGGAATACGTAGTTCGTGGTAACCACTATTGGTGAGTGAGCGAGTGAATGGGCCTCCTCCCCGGACTCCATTTTACTGTTTGAATCACCGGTTGCTATGGCTGCGAGAGCGACGGCTGGAATGCATGTGCTTGTGTAATCCCCACGGTGCAATTTGTTGTGGTGTTCCTCTTGTATCCAGAGTGCTTGACGTTATGATGATTACTGCTGAGTGAACGAGGAGGGATTGGCCATCTCCGCATCCCCGCTTTCGAACTAAAGAAACTTTATTTCAAGTCGACGTTGATGCCCCAGAACCGAACGAACCTGCAGAGGGGGGGGGGTTATGACGATGGGATGATGAGTCGAGGCCGAAGTAAGAAACGCCCCTGTCATGAACCTTAAGTAGAATCAGCTGAAAGAATCGAGTAACGGTCAGCTGATGAATGCACAGTTGAGTTACTCACGATAGCTTTCGTCATAGTGAACTCTATGTGAGAACAGTTGAGGTCTAGGATAGTGATTTGGTCCTTAATTGCCCCAACTGAGTGTAATTATTTGCGGACCGCTAGAAATACTCGGTCTGCTGACCATGGGCGAACCCACTCCGTCATACTGTATGAATATTGATTGCTTCATGTCCATGTTTTCACCTACAACACTCACTATCACTCGCTGAGCGGCTACATCTCGAAGTTATTGCTTCCAAGGTGCCCGTTCCCCTTGAACGAACGAAGGATATTTCTTTGACGGGCTGTCGAATAGAACTGGTCTGGGCTCGCTAGCGGAGATGTACCAAACCTTCATATCTATCAGAGGAACCTAAATTCATAAACTCTAGCGCCCGGGGGATACTCGAGTCCAAAGAGAAGGAATGAATGAGCCGGCCAGAGTGATATCGATGTGAATCAAATATGAAATACCTGGAAGAAACGAGTGAACCTATCTCATGGGGATTCCTTTCGCAATTGAACATACAGTATTTAATCGAGCCGGCTCACTTCGCCCCGGGACCAAAACTCTCGCATGCACCAACTGACGGAAAACAGTAAGGTCGGCCCAGTAGCCCAATTCCCAATGAAGCATCGTCGAAGACCCGAAACCTAATCACCCCGCGCATCGTGAGGTTTCCTGGCTCCGAGGTCACGCTGTAAACGTTTACAAAAGGGCAGGGGTACCCACACCGCAACTCTTTTTGATTTTCTTTCGAATTTCTTTTCTCTCTTTACAGATCAATATGTCCAACGTTTCGATTCAAAACCCACAACCGGAGGATGTGAACTATAAGCTGCGGGGCGACCTCGCCGACGACGACTCCTCCCAGGCCGAATCAACAGCCCCGCTTGATATTCATAGATGGAATGTCGTGCATAGATGGAGGGGGAAGAAGCTGCGGTTTTGGTATATGTTGCTGGTTGCTTGGCCTGGTAGGGTGCTGATCCATCCGAATAGGATTATTGTGCTTGCTTGCGTGAGCTTTTGCTTCTTTGGGTATGACCAAGGAATGACAGCAGGTGTCAATGCTTCAAATCGTATGTATGATAAGCTTGGTGACCTGTTATTGGAGCTGACAGGTGAAGATTATGTCAAACTGATGGGATACGGCTACGTCGACGAGAAAAACGAACCGCAGGTTACGAATGGATTACTGGAGGGTGTGTAGTCTTGTTCTCTTAGCAATTTCGTGCGTCTTTAATGTGCTGACCGCCGTTCCCTGCAATAGGTGGAATCGTAGCTATCTATTATTTCGGTACTTTTGCCTGTCGATGGATGGATTATCTTGGTGTTGACTCTCATCTAAGGAACCTTGATCGGTTGTTTCCTCGGCGGTTGGGCTGGTGACAAGTACGGCCGGATTAAAGGAATCGCCTTCGGGGCGGCCTTCGCAATTGTTGGCGCGGCGCTACAATGCTCAGCGCTGAATGTTCCGTGGATGTTGATAGCTAGAATTGTTAATGGGATTGGAACTGGTATCCTTAACTCTGTCGTTCCTGTTTGGGTATGTGTTAGAGTGCTTGTGTCTGCCCAGTTTGCTGCGCTAATACACTGGATTAGGCCACAGAGGTAGCAGATCACTCTTCCCGCGGACAGATGATCTCTATCGAGTTTACTTCCAACATCTTTGGCGTGGTTATTGCGTATTGGCTTGCTGTAAGACCGCCGCCCATCCTATCACTCAAGTGTTATTTTTGCGCTCGTTAACAATGTATAATAGTATGGTCTCTCGTTTGTCGACAACGGCAACGCCCAAGTTCGTTGGCGATTCCCCATCGCATTCCAGATCCTCCCCTTGACAATCCTCCTCTCGGTAGTCTGGTTCTTCCCCGAATCTCCTCGTTGGCTCGCCAAAGAGCACAAGGACGAGGAAGCGAGATATATTCTTGCTGCTCTCCGTGGGGGTGATTGGGAATCTACCCAAGAGGAGTTTAAAGAGATTGTGGCTGCTGTGAGAGCGGAGAAACGCTTCATGCAGACCAACGGGCCGACGAATTACATGTCAATGATCTTTGGCACCGGCAAAGGAGGGATGCATATCACTCGTCGGACATACCTTATCATTTGGTTACAAGTTATCCAGGAATGGGTGGGAGTTGCTGGAGTTACGGTGTATGCCCCAGTCATGTTTAGGGCTGCTGGTAGGCTATTCTCCTTCAAGGCTGAGGAGGTGTAGTGCTGATAAGACGGCGAAATAGGTTTCTCGGCTCAGATGGCAAACTTGATCGCTGGGTGTAATAACGTGAGTGTGAATTCTCTTTAAGACTTTGGAAGGATAATTGACAAGCGTTAGATCACTTACTGTTTAAGCACACTTATTCCGGTTTTTATCCTAGATAAATACGGCAGACGAAAAATCTTATACGTCGGTGCAGTTCTCCAGGCCGTTGCGATGGCTGCAGCTGGCGGACTCTCCAAAGCATCTGAAGACGGCGGTGGCCCTGCATACGGACAGGGTGCTACGGCCTGTATCTTTATCTTCACGTTCGTTTTCGGTGCATCCTGGGTATGTAGCCCGTTCCTGGAATACAAGCCACGATGACTTTGTTGCTAACTAATAGCCAACAGCTGTGTATTCCCTGGGTATACCAAACCGAAATATTCCCCCTCGAAGTCCGTGTCAAAGGCAGTGCCTTTGGCGTCGTCGGGTGGTCCATCGGCAACGGCTGGCTCACTCTTCTGTGTCCTATTATGTTTCAATCGATCGGACCGTGGACTCTTGTGGTATTCGCAGCTTGCAGCTTGTCAACACTGCCAATGGTGTACTGTCTCTACCCAGAAACCAACCAGCGGAAGCTTGAGGATATCGAACATCTCTTCAACATCAAAAGCCCGTGGAACTGGGATGCCGAAAGAAACTATGCCCGCCACATGGCCGACAAGGCAGCAAATATTGCCCTCGAACTTTCTGAGGACGGCAAAGGTATTGCTATGGATGACATCTTCGAAGTTCCATCAAAGCAAGACTAACGTTTCGTGTCGTATCCGTCTCGGTTGATCAAGGTTTTTCATGACAAAAGAGTGCAGTGGCTGCTGCTGATTTTTCGTTGCTGATTTGTGTCTGCAGTTGCAGATTTAAACGACTTTTATGATTTATGCATATATGGTTGCATGCTTGGTGCTTATTTGAAATTTCGTGCGCACGTGATTTCATTTGCTTGGAGATGGAAATGCTACGGCCTCGCTGTGTGCGTGGGTTGTTTGGACTTGTTATTCGTATGTACAACCTGGTGTTTTTGATTTTATAGGAGATATCAATTGAAGAGGGCCATCTCTACTCACCTAATCTTGTTTCTTGTAAGACCCTTGATGCGGAGCGTAGCGCCATTGTTTGAATGGCGAGTATTGTGAACTTGGGGTGGGTGTAAAGTGGACAAAATGCCATTTCACGACGTCATTAGTGGAATTGGGTAAATTCATGTGCACCAACACCGAATTCTGCCAATTCCATGTACAACATTGTGAATTTAATGATATTGTAGCATGATGTTATATATAGCTGACAATGTCATGCATGAACTTGTGGAATTTAGTGCTGGTGCACATGAATAAGGACTTTTGGAATCTGATGCACATTAAATGCTGAATCTCCTAAATCATGCAAGATCCAGTATCTGATGCACATCAAGTTCTAAAATTCCTAATTCATGTGCATAAACACAGAATTCCACTAGTTGGTACATGATGTGGTGCTAAGCTGATGTGGTGTATAACTACTGAAACTGGGTGTTGGTGTGCATAAAGTTAGCCAATTCCATTAATTTCATGCACAACATTGTTGAAATGGTATTTGACTACTTTACCGCACTATAGTTGGCGGGATTTGGGAACATTTGGAAATGAAATGAAGGCAGTTGAAAAAGTGGCGAAACGTCACTGAAATAAGACATTACTTAGCCGTCGGCAGGTTATGGTTGAACATCCAAGGCCAACCTCGGTCGCCGCTCCATATAGGACTGCATAGTCTGTCAGACGGCTTGGATACGGTGTTGCGTAGCCGAGAAAAAGCCGTATGACAGACTAAGGACTGCACGCTTCCTCCTATACTAATATTATTGATTGCGAGACAAACAATCGATCTTGGATATCAAGCACTCCTAGGACTGGGTTTGAAGGGATTTTAGCCTTACTATGTATGACTCGATATTCAATTTCGTGTTCACGCACATGTTTATGAACGACCCTTCTTATTTCGCGGGTTTTTGCTGATAGTGCAGAGAGCATCTAGCGTTTAACTAACGACCCGATCCGGATCCAGGCGAACTATTCGCCACTTCGCTATATCGACGCGCAGCCTCGTTCGCTTTAACACTTTAGCTCTGAGCATAGCCGGGTTCTGCATCAAAACTTGTAACTACAAGTGCTATCTCTTTACGAAGTTCCTATATCAGAAATACTGCAGTAGTTGCTATACTCCTGACAGATGGTGCTCAGCTGGAGGCGAATACCGAAGCTTCAGAGGTTGGCGTCGGTTGTGCAGACACTTCTGTCAATCGCCGCAATCGGTAGAAAATTGGCTACTGTGGTAGGTATGTGTGAAATCGATCAGTTATTTTGGTACGCCAGTTCACAACTAAGCACTCGTGCATGCCGATTTCTGGAATGTCTTTGGTCACTTGGAATGAACGTCTTTCATTATTCAAATCCAAATAATCCACAAGCTCAGATAACTCGCTCAAAACATTATCCTCCGGCCACCAAACAATAAATACTGAAAAAAAAAGCAGTGTGCGTACTCTCATTATACTGACAAATGGGACCTTCAAGCAACTCAACACTTCATCCCATCGAACAAGCTGTTTCCACTAAGAGTCACCGGCCGTCCATTAAAAATACAGGTACTATCTCCCGTATTTATACGAACAAACTCCTCCTCCGATGTATGCGGCGACTGTGATGAGTGCTCCGTTCCCTTGACTGTATTAGAGTTTGTTCCCCCTTTTGTTCCGTCCCTCGCCTTTTTGTTGGCATTGTTGGCATTTCCTCTCTGGTTGCCAGTGATGGGGTTATTTTTGAACGGGTTAAGGTCGTTATACTTCTTGCCAGCAGCAGGTTCGGCGTCCGCCTCACGCTTCACCATCCGTGCGGATTCGCGGTTTCCTCGGAACGCAGGACGTGGCTTCTTTAGCTTCTTGTTGTGTACTGGATACCCGTTAATCTCTACCGGCATGCCGTTGTAAATGACAAAACTCTTTCCCAGATCTTGAAGCTCGAGCTCCTCTACCTCTTCCTGGTGGTGGACTTCGGGCACCTCGTAGATGGGCTCTGGCTCGGGAGCTGGGGCAGTAGCAGGATCTTCCAACGCTACCTCTTCGTACTCGACTTCTCCGGGGGGCGGGGCAGAGGTCTTTCGTCGTCCGGAGACACCAGGAACGTCGAACATTCCGAGACCGAGCTTGCTCCTTACGTCCCCACGCTTCTGAAGCGTAGTTCCCGGCGCAAACTTTGAGATATCGAGGGCTTTTCCGGTAACATCGCCTTCGACAGCCATTGGAACCCCGTTGACAACCATGTAAGCATTTCCGTTCCAAGGTTGCTTCTGTGCCTGCTTCGGCTGCTGCAGTGCGTTTGCCTGTGCCAGTTGAGGAGCCATGACAGCCGGAAGCGCATTTGCGGCTGCAGCGGGTGCTCCCGGAGGTACTTGCATTAGGGCCGGGTGCTGGTCCTTTGGCGCTGCAAGTCCCATACCAATCTCTGGGGACTTCAGGTGCTTGCGGACCACGTTCTCGTCAACATTTGGATCGTCGAGGAACTGAAGACCTAGCTTCTTCTTTAGGAGACCACGCTTCTGAAGGTTCTCCTCGAGCTCTTCGGCGGGCGGGTTGATAGGTTGCCCGGTGTGCGGGTCGACTGGAACACCGTTGAAAAGGGCGACAGAGTTGGAGGCGGCCATGCGTGTGATATCATTGCGATTTTGGGACTCCTTAGCTTGCTTTTGGCCCTTGATGCTGGGGATTTCGGCTTCAGCCTTCTTGGAGGGGGAGCGGGGAGGGGGAGGGGGAGTGATATTCTGAGGTTCCTGGGACGGCTGGGATGGGTTGAATTTGTCGCCGACCTTGCCTGGTTTGAAGGGGCGAACTGAGTCACCCCAGGAGCCGAAGATGGGCTTGATGGGTTCGGCGATCGGTGCAGGGGTGGCGGCAGGAGTAGGTGCAGCAAAGGCTAGCGGGAGCGCTAGGAGCAGAATGTTGAGGGGGAGCATTGCGGCAGCAATGATATTAGGTGGTATTACTATTAGGGGTGTGAATAGGCGGCCAGAACTGTTCTCATGACGGGGGTGAAGGCGGTATAAAAACTTCTAGATTGGCAGGCTTGGATTTGGAGATTGAGATAGACGGGGGCTTGCTCGAAGGAAGTTGAGATCGATGTTGGAGAGGATGTCAGAGGTTTTTGGATCTAGACCACCGGTGCATGAATTTCTCTCCTGAAATAACTAGCTGCTTCGGAGTTTGAAGGAGTATTCTGGGAATGCTTATGCTCTGGAATTCTTATCTCATGATGTCGGACATGAGACCTTCGCGGGATCAATTCGAAAAGTGGCATCTGTTGGGACGGATTCACTTGAGAGCAGTCTGATTTAGACCTAAAGTTAAGCTTGATTATATCTAAAAAGATACCAGGTGCTATGTTAGGAAGAGAGTTTCTGATAGTGGCACTTCCCTCCGGGATGAAGGGACCAAGAAGTGGAAAATATATGGGCGAATGCGATTCCAGACACTACGTCTTCTTGGAACTACATCCTACTTCACCCCACTATCCCGTGGTACCTGGCGTATATAAATTCCCCTCAGGTCCAGACCCAACTAGTGTAAACTTAGATCTGCACCACCGCCCTCAACCAACTGATGTAATTTGTTTCCAACAGCGTATGTCTTGGAGTATTCCGACAAACTTCTGCTCCAGCCACCTGATGCGCAACACAAATTCTGCTGTTTGCCCAGCTTGTTTGTATGGAAAAATCGAAGCATCTCTTCAATGAGATGTTCGAGGTCCGCCAAGCCAAGGCTAGGCTACCTGCATTAGTGATGAGCTTAAACCCACCTCACCTCTTCCTCCCACATGGCCAGTAACCAATCCCCGTCTCGAGGCCTCAACTTCCCCTATCTCCCTGCACTGCTTCTCCTTCTCTCGGAATTTTCAGAACTAGTTCTAACCTCCCCACGCATCCGCCTCCTCGAAGCCTCTATCTGTCGCTCCCACTACCTCGCGCACAACCCTTCGGTCTTAAACCCCGACGGCAGCATCGATGAGTCCCTCTGCAAGCTAGATGCGATACAGGCGCGCCTTGCGCACATTCGTGGATGGCAAGTGTTCTTCGAAGCGATCCCGGTGATGCTGCTGGCAGTTCCCTGGGGCGCTCTCGCGGATCGTGTCGGCAGGAAACGGGTGCTGGCGATTAACTTTGTCGGATGCTTGATACATGTTTTTTGGTTCCTGTTAGTTTGTGGGTTTTCTAGTCCACGGAGAGGAACGCGCTGATGGGGACAGGTCATCCGGGGAGTACGATGGCCGTAGAGTGGGTGTGGGTTTCGGCGTTGGCATTCGTGCTTGGAGGAGGGCCGAGGACAGCTTCGGTGCTGATACTGGCTCTAGTTAATGATACCTCGCCAGAAACGGAGAGGTGAGTAGCGACCATTTTGAGGGGGAAGGAGAGATACTGATATGATAACAGGAGTGAACGCTTTTATTACACGTACTCGGCGTATCTAGTCACGGAGTTGGTTGCGATGCCGGTTGCGTCGCTCTTGATGGAGAGGTCGATCCTGCTGCCGTTTGTATTTGCCCTACTTACGCTTGGGGCTTGTTTCCCCGTACTAGCAGCCGTGCGGGGTGTTGTTTGGAAGCAGGAGGAAGATGGAGACGGAGCTACAGCGGGTCTTCTGAATGAAGTGGGTGAAGAGCACACAATTTTGCCAAAGAGGACAGCCACAACTCTCACCAACGCATTCCGCTATCTCCGCTACGAATTCTTCCAGGCCATATCTGACACTAACATCCTCCTCGTGCTACTCGGCCACTTTATCTGCCCTGTCCGCCAGGAACTCGTATTCCAGATCTTAATCCCATATACGTCCAAGCGCTTCTTCCTACCCATCTCAACATCTGGTCTTCTCCTGTCTATCGTTGCTTCAACCAACCTTCTAATCTTCCTCTTCGTCCTTCCGTCCCTAACCCGATTTCTCCGACGTAGTTTACCATCAAGCCATGTTGACACCCTTACGGCGTCATATTCGTCCCTCATTCTCGCCTTCGGATGTCTTGCGATTGGGCTATCTGCGGTCTTTCCGCTGCTTTTGGTATCAATTGTAGTGTTTGCAGCTGGGTTTGGGATTCGGCTGGGGTTGTTGAGTCTCCTGACATCGCTGGTAGACCCGGCGAAGGTTGGGAGGGTTTATACGCTTGTCACGGTTGTTGAAGGGGCGGGGGAGATGGTGAGTGCTCCAGTGCTGCAGGGGTTGTGGGCGTGGGGATTGGAGAACGGTGGGATCTGGAGGGGTGCGCCGTGGATATCTGGTGCAGTTATTTATGCTGCGGGGTGGTGGTGGATTGGTAGGGTGAGAGTGAAGGCGGAATGGAGGGAAGGCTGATATAACAATGTTTTTTGGCTTTATACCGTTGATAGCGGCATGATACTTAGAGGTAGTTTTGAAATGTGATAGATGTTTTATTTTCTGTTAAGGACTCGGTGATATGTTCGCGGGAGCCCACATTATTGCCACCGCTTGACTGTAGTACCGTATACTGGGCGTAGTCCCTAGGGGTTGGGGCAAACGGTGTTCGGCACAGGTCTTCACATCTTGTGTAGTCGGTGTTGGGGGACTCGTTACCTGACCCGAACCTCTCATTGCATCTGCTGGTCACTGACAGGGGTTAAGCTGCCTCGTCGGCGGTCGTCTAGTACCATAGCGAGAAGAGGGTGCTCTAGTATAACTACCCATCTGTCCCTGCTTGAAATGTACATGTTTTGAACCTATGAACTCAGAGAAGGTTGATGTTTACAGTTCAACCCTAACCTAACCCTAACTTTTACTTGATCTCATTCGATCAAAGTACGAATCACGCCATGACTTACACACGAGAAAACGGCGGGTTCGATGTAATGTGATGTGAATGTACTCAAACAAGTCAGAAAGTTAGAACTTTTTTTCGTAATCTTGATAACGTCGACAAGGAAATGACTGACGAGCGCCAATCGCGCATGAGAAAAAAAACATCAATTCTTCCAAAATTCCCCCAATTCATCACGAAACAAAACATGTAACTCCAGGTATCATGGTACAGGAAGGAAAAACAACCCTCAGGATGCACATTCCTCACAGGAATCACAGAACGGCAAAAATGAGTGCAAGAAAAACAGGAAAATCAAGAAAAACACAAAGCCAATATTCACTTGCTTAGTCCGTCCATCATAATCATACAGTCCCAGTTAGCCAGTTCCATCCAAGTCCCACTTCCCCTACTCCCTCTCCCCCTCTCCTTCTCCTTGCGCAACACAATTACCGGAACCATCGCTGAGAAACACAAAATGTCATATCGTCATATTCGAAAAAGGAGTAGTCGTAGCATCATTAAACATCGATAAAGGTGATTCCCGGCCGGCCGCTTGAGTAAATCCCATTGTCTCTCCCTCCCATGCCATGTCATCCCACCATCATCCCGTCCATCCATCCATCCCCTTATGGTATGTGTCGCTCCAAATAAACCAAATCAAACCAAATCAAACCAAAAAACCCCTGTACTCCAGATTTCGCCAACTTTTTTTCCGGTTTCTTCGAGTGATCGATCGTCATACGCCTTAGCGTATTGCCGTTCCGCCTTCGCGTACAAGAATCCGAAAAGCCTGACAAGAAAATCTCCCCGTTGATCGTAAACCGTGTACATCCGCCGTTTCGTGACCGACCACCACACGGCCCTACTTCATCTCAGCTTCACAACTTCTGGAACACTTACCGTGCCATTCATAATCTGCCCCATATCCGGTTCTGTCACAAACGGAAACGTGCATCTATGGGTTGCTTAGCAGTTCAGGCTTAATGTAGATGTCCTCACCACCCAGTCCCAAAATACTGGGGTCTCGCTCCAAAGTAGTGAGTCCGAACATCTCCAATTGGTCTTGTGAAAACATAAAGTCTTCTCCTTGTCCACTGGCCGGAGAGAAGTTTTCTGACGAATAATCGCTTCCAGTACCCAATTTTTCATTGTCGCTTCCGGGCCGCGGAAGACCAAAGTCCGAGTAATCAATTTCCCGAGGCAGGTAGTCTTCATCAGGCAGTGAGCTAGAGGAGTAGGAATTGCGCTTGCTTCCGGATCCAACGAATTTCGAAGTGAAGTTTTCAAACTCGTAAAATTCTGGAGGCGATGTTGGAGGTGTGTAGTCGGGCGAGTTTAAAGTACGAGACATGAGTTCAGGAGACTCTTCTTTTATTGAACGAGCTGCGGAAGACGCCGACGAGTCGTACTGCTCGAAATTGGGCGAATCTGGAGGCGGACTACTGTTATCCAGGGCCGGCAGTGTACGGGGATCCGAGACATCTGACCCCGAGGAGGAGGATGCAGAGGAGGATGAAGGCTCGTGGTCGGAGCCCTTGCTATTCTTTGCCGATTCGGCTCCATCCTCGTTAAGAGGCTTCTTCCTAGGCCTACCGCGTTTCGCAACCTTCTTGACTATGCCCTCAAATGCTCCAATGCACATTCCTCGCTGACGATGTCTAGTCAATGCATCGTGCCTGGCAAAGGAGTTCCCGCACAGGCAAGGATATGGTTTAATCCCGGTGTGAATCTTAGAATGCCGTTTAAGATCATGTTGCCGTACAAAACACTTCTTGCAGACTTCGCATCGGTATTGGCGATCTCCAAGATGGGTTTGGACGTGAGATTTGATGTTTTCCTTGCGACCAAAGCGTTTTTCGCAGTCCGGGTACTTGCAAACCCATTTCCCATCAGATGCTTCGGGACCAGCGATGAAGCTCGCAATCTCTTCCATGCTAATTCCAGTGCTCTTCGCTCCCATTGGCTGTGGTGTTGTTTCACCGCGCTCTCGGCGCTGTGGTCTTACCGCAGAAGTATCGAAAGTAGTATTCTCCAGAAGAGGTGGCACTTTGATCATCGAGCCATCCTCTGTGAAAGATTCCTCGGGGACAGTCGACATGTTATTCTCAAACAAACCTGCATGCTGAAGGCCAGGGGACTGCTGAGCTGGAGGAAATGTAGGCGATGCCATACCAGATCGCGGAGAATAGTAAGATTCAACGTCATTCTCAAATGGCATGTTCAAGGTTGCTAAGTTGACAAAGTTGGGATGGAGAGGAGCAAGATCGAAAGTGCTGACGCACTGCATGTGGGCACTATGAGGAGGAGTTGGAAGATCCTGGGGAAATGTATGGGATCGCCCCATCGATTCTATGTCAAACGTAGAATTCTGTGGTGCAGAGCCTCGACGAATGACCGGTCCTTGAGTAAGCAATGGAGATGTGTCAAATGAAAATAAGTCGTCAATCATTTTGGTTGCGTCATCTTGCTGTGCTTGCATAAAGTCTGGGTATTGGTTTTGGGCAGAATCTTCTGCGATAATTAGCCTGCGAATGGAAACAATAGACCTTAGAAGAGGAAGACACGTACTTGTTTCTTCTTGAAGCAATGTTCTTGATTTTTGAGGCAGCGGTTGCAAAAAGAAATTGTTGTTGATTGTATTTGAAATTTGCCTTCGTCGATCATTGCCCACATCCATCTCGCTTCCACCATTGTTCAGAGTGTTTGCTTGATAGAACTTGTAATCGTCAGATATGTTTCCCTGGACTGAAGCCGAAGCTATGGACATAAGAACATTGTCCGGTACTGATAGGTGTCGGCGATGCTGCTGCTTCCGAGGTGCTCCACGGTGGGCTGTGCTTGGTGTATTCTGGCGCGAAGTAGTTGGTCGTTGAATTCGTCGTTGTGGATCCTGTTTGGCCTCGAGGATTGGGTTCTCGGAGGCACCGGTTAGTCGTCGTTGGATTCGAGATTTCGGTGACTGCAGCATAGTGAATGTGGACTTTGATTCGACTCTAGCGGTGTTCGTCCTGCGACTAGAGTTTGACCAATGGGTTAATGCTGGAAATTCCACGATCCATTGAGAAGAGCGAATACCTGATGGATAGCGAGGACTTGCCGACGTGGCTTAAGCCAACAGCTCGCTGAACGCGACAGCAAGCTTAAGAAAGCAGCCTTAAGTCTTTGAGCCGAACCGGATTTATGACGCTTTGCGGCACTCAGCAAGAAGTGTATATTTGTTTGTCGCTACAGGTCGTGTTTATCGTACGAGCAAAGAGATGCGTGTCGTTATTTGAAGACGCGAATGGTAAATTGAATTGCAGCTTGTTGGCAAGAAGAAATTGGCAATGGGAAATGAAGAGAAAGGAAGTGAGGAGTGAGGGTTGATGATTTGCTTTGAAGCAAGATGGAATATGGAGCAGTATGTATGGTATGGGTATGGTATGAGAGGTATATGGCTACCGCCAAGGGGAGGAAGAGACACAATAACGGCAATCGGGTCTCATGCGAGGCGGCATCTTGATGCAGGAATATGTTTTGGCACAACAAGGGACGCTACGGACGTCGCCAGGGCAACGTACATCAACAACACCGTGGATTGTCTCGAGCCCGACAGAAAATGGGCTTTGTTTAGTCATTGGTTATCATGTGATTTAGTTCAAACAATCAACACACCATTTGGCTAGCGCCGTGTCAACTTGTTGACTAAGGCGGGGACGAGACAAACCTGTGGACGTCATTCCGCTGTTGCTGACCCAGCCTTGATATAGCTAGCTTCAATCTTACGCCAAGCCCACACTAGAGCAGAGTACAGTAATGCTTGTGACTGCTTCAGCCAAGACAGCGTTCCCACACGAAAACTCCCTCAACAGACTTCTCAAGATCCCAAGCAAGTGTTCTTGACAATTCAACCAACATCAAAGGTATGCCTTTGTCATCTTCGTCTAGCATGAGAGGCAGATACTGATTGTTCTCGTACAGAAGCATCTTTTGCTGAGCTGTGGTTGATCGCCGAAGATGCAGATTTTCGTAAAGACCCTCACGGGCAAGACCATCACCCTTGAGGTCGAGTCCTCTGACACCATCGACAATGTCAAATCCAAGATCCGTACGTCTTTCCTTGCGACTTTCGAGCTCGATGCAAAATCAACAGCCAACTGATGGAAATGTGGTGAATAGAGGACAAAGAGGGAATTCCCCCGGACCAGCAGCGTCTAATCTTCGCTGGAAAGCAGCTTGAAGACGGCCGCACCCTTTCGGACTACAACATCCAGAAGGAGTCTACCCTTCACTTGGTGCTCCGCCTCCGTGGTGGTGCCAAGAAGCGCAAGAAGAAGGTCTACACCACTCCCAAGAAGATCAAGCACAAGCGCAAGAAGTCAGTATTTTCAATCTACCAAGACGTGTTCGGAAAGGCGCTAATCGATCGATAGGACCAAGCTCGCTGTCCTTAAGTACTATAAGGTTGACGGTGATGGCAAGATTGAGCGTCTCCGCCGCGAGTGCCCCCAGGAGGGCGTATGTCTACCCCTTTATATTACCATTTGAACTCTACTGATGAACCGATAGTGTGGTGCCGGTGTCTTCATGGCTGCCATGCACAACCGCCAGTACTGCGGAAGATGCCATCTCACCTACGTTTTCGAAGAGTCGTAGATGCGTCGGTCTGTTCGAGCGAATATATGTCTACAGTGTCTCGACGGTTTAACGAGGGGCTGCGGGATATATAGAAGTAATAAATGTCTTGTTAAAAGGGGAAACATTTGATACCAATTCTGTGATTACTCACCGGCAACAACGTGATTGATAACCAACGTGACAAAAGAGGCGGGTTCATTTGAATTCAAGTAACGCCCAATAATCCAGATCGTTCAGTCCGAGCAAATACGTGCTCATACCTCCCTGGGTGGAGGGTGTTGGGTTCAAGTTTAAGCTACGCCTATCAGTTAGATCTGGTGAATGGCAGTTTCAAGCACAGCTCAAAAGTTCCACCCAGAGAATCCAATGCGTCGGAAAGCACCAAAGAAGTATCATTTCCGATATTACTGCAACCAACACTCACAATTACAGCTTGTCGCTAGTTCCGACAGTCGCCCGTTTCACCACAATCACTTTACGCAGTGCATCGCTAAGCGCGATCTGGCATTCCTTGGCGTTTCGACTGCTATGTAGGCGTGAAACCAACCATCAGGGCCTATACGCGAGCCATTATAGTATTCTAGAATCGCAGGTGTCACTAGCAATTTTTACTGTATTCTTCTTCTAAGGCTTATAGCGCCAGCCAAGGCTGCATGATCAGCTGTTGGGATTGGTACTGAACTTCCTATAGTTACAGGACGTCTCCTGTTAACGTTCCAACTTTGACTTCCTTCTGTCCAGCCGATGGACTCTAGATTGTTGAACGGCGTTCCCAATCTAGATCTTGTTTCAACGTCGGGAAGAAACTTAGGGGTTGCCAATGCTGCGGATACTTCTCCCTCAATCCGAGATAAAACTAGTTATGGCAGCACTAGCTATATGTATCTTCACTGTCCCCCTCTGGCTCTTTGTCGTTATTCACGCACTCACCACCAGACGTTGTGCGGACCATCTATTCTCCTTCTCGACGAAGTGTCGTTCCTTTCTCTTTTCTCCTTTAATCGTACATATCTCCGCTGCAGGTCTTCGGTCACAATTTTTACCTCTGTATTTATTTATTTGCAAACATGAAGTTTTTAACGGTGATACTGTTTGCAATGCTGTTGACAGCAGTCACTGCTATACCCCAACCTCAGCCGCAGGATGATGGTATGATTACAACCTGAGATTCTGCGTAATGAGATAGATGTTAACTACAATGAAGCCAACAATAACAATGGTGGCGACAACAATGAGCTCGCACTTGACCCCAATAATGTCCAGGATGCGTCTAAAGCCACTGGACAAGAAGGTGGCGACGACCCTGCACAAGCTGATTCTCAGACCGACAACGCAAATTTCATCAACTTCTGCACGGGTAAGACCATCACAAACGGCGCACAGGTCCAGGCAGGCTCCTGCAACGGTATTGTGATGGGCGATATCCCAAGCCAGCAAAACATGGTCTCCTCTATCATCACCTCACCTGGCCCTGGAGAAGATATTGCAGCAGACACGGAATTCTCCGTGAAACTGCAGGTCGCGAATCTGGAGGCTGGAAGCTTTACCAGTAAGCCCTATTCCATCCCCCCTCATTTGTGAGCGAGGCTGATAGCGGCAGATCCCCAGAATACGTACTATGCAGCCCCGCAACAATTAAATAACGGGAATATCGTTGGACATACACATGTGACGATTCAGAAGATCAGCGATACGGACTTTAACCCCGACACGCCGCCGGATGCGGCTAATTTTGCGTTCTTTAAGGGGATTAATAATGCAGATGATGGTGCAGGAAATTTGGAGGCTGTTGTAGATGAAGGATTGCCCGCTGTAAGTGCTCCAATAATGTTCGGCCAGGCAAAGGCTGATGAAAGTTTAGGGGTTCTATCGGGTGTGTACGATGACTTCGAGCAGCAATCATCAGCCCGTCCTTATGCCAGTCGCTCAGAGAGGGGCACAGGATGATTGCCAAAAGTTTTCAGTTGGCCAGGGTGGAAACAATAACAACAATAACAACGACAACGACGAAGATGCTGATGCCGGCGATCAAGGTGCGGGCGACCAGGGCGGAAACCAGAGCGGGGGTCAGGGGGGCGACTAAGGCGGCGATCAAGGTGGAATATCGGATACACTGCCGCTGGCGGAGATGCGGCTGCTAGCGACCAAGGTGGAAATCAGGGTGCTAGCGCTACTGGAGACGACAACCAAAACAACGATACAGCTTAGTTTAGATGCTCTTGACGGGCCGGGGAGTTATTTCGGGGTTTTTACTTGTTTTCATAGACAATACCTTTTTTCAGTGTACTTTGTTCTGTTTGGATCCAACTCATTGTGAGTGGTAGGTCGTCATAGCCCGTACAAACGCGGTGGTTATATCTACAGGGATACCTGAGGTTGCGCTTCCGCAGGCGAATGTACTTGTACAGTCGCGCAACTAAAATAAGTGGACACAGCTTACAATCGGCGCACCCACGAAAATAGCAACAGTTTCCAGAAAGCTTCACCAACGTGATAAGGGAGAGCATTATCTTAGAGAATGTGTTAATATGGCATGTTGGTGCTAGTTGAATGGTCGTTGACAAAGTCGTGATTTTCGTGTGTCCATTATTTTTGTTGCGCGACTGTACTTTACAGGGGTTCGGTTTCATCGCGGGGTTAGGCGTGCATCAGATTTATGCAGGAGATTGTACTCGATACAGGGGAAAGTATTTTAATGCAGGCGCCACTGCCTATGTGTTTTTTTAGTGGCTTGGGTATTCAGAGGAGAGGCACCCGAAGCGCAATTGCGACAATCCGAGTTAGCTAGACGTCGCTTGGAAATGCTTCATCAGTACTGGGAACTCCCTCCTGTCACAAAACTCATCAGAGGGACTGCTCTTATTCCCTGCTCTCATTCCCCGCGGTTTGCCAATCGACAGACAGTTGGCGCGGCGGTATTCTATTTCGGCGTGTATTTTTTCATCCATTTCCGAACCTAGTCGTCGCGGCAAGGGTTCTGCCCTAAGTGGTACTACCTTATTGACAAGGTCGCATTGCTTCGATTGTATTTCCTTCATTATACCCGAGAAGTCAGTCCTCAGAATTTTACTTATGCTATGGGGTGTTATAAACTCTTTGAAAAAAAGTTGCCTGTTCGTAATGAGTGGGTAAGTGCAATTTCGTAACACAATGCGTATATCAGGTAGACGAGGGTATCTCTTATCTATAGAGTCGGCAGCGGATCGTACGGGGCCTCCGTGACGGTTGTTACCTGTCCTGAAGTTCTGGCAGTACTATTGGAAACGTTGCTGCCGTGGCGCGGTTGTTACCGATGCCAATTTGCTGTAGCAAAAGTTGAAATACGAACGTAAGGTGTCATAAAACACTGCCCATCCGTAACTTACAGATGGTCATGAAGGGTTTTGACATTTAGTCAAAAGCCGGAGTGTGAACATTGTGACTGAGTCGTTCAGCAGGTAAAAAATGCTTCAGAGTGAAGGGTTGAGGCAATTGGGTTAGTGAGCGGAAACATGAGTCGTATGAGGAAACACATACTATAGCAAGCATAAGGGTACATACGAACGGCCACCATCACCGGGCATCTGTGGTTCATTATTTTCCTAAGCAATATTCAGAACAAAAAATCAATATTATCCACAAAAGCTCTTTGTGGAGTTAACCACACAAATTGGGTCCTCCGTTCAAGACGAAACAAGACAGTACCTCAACGTTGTCGAAAAAGGTCTGCCGAATGCCGAATGTTTCGCCACACGGCTCCGGTTTACTATTTTAAGTGTCGTCTTGAAGAGACGGTTTGCATCTTTATGCTCACTATAGTATCCTCGATGGTTTATGGTCGTTCAGTCTGAGCATGAAGCGGGTGAGGTTGAGTTAAAGCAGAACGGGTGGCCCGCGCTCGAGATATTGTTTGGTTTTTATTTACATTATTCCCACTTATATATTTGTGCGTAGCAGCTAGGGAAACTTGGGCGGGCAACTCTATGGCCATGAGATGGGAGCTGTAACGCGAAGTCATGGGCCATCATTCGGGAATACAAGCAGACATGCTTTAACTGATGTCACTTCGCAGACATACCATGTACTGTGATCTCGCCTGCCATCCCCTACGCTTTGTGTGTAATTTTGGGGAGCGAGCTTGCGAGCGAGGCGAAAAGTCTGGGCACGAGAGCACATGTACTGGTGCCATCCACAGGGTACTGAAGTCTAGAGAAGAATTACACTCGCTTACTTTGACAACTCCCTAACTCTATTACACGACTAAGGATCAGGAACCATCCTTAATACATGAAAAGATTATATGGTACTCTATGACCCGGACACCATGTATTAGGCGCCCTTCTACTTTCCCTCATCCTTCTTTACCCACTTTATCTGATTAACCCACTCTGGCAACACTACTCGACTTTCACCTTCGAAATCACGCTCGGCTGCCTTCAAAAACTCATCGTTGGACCGCCTCAGCTTTTTCTGGGCAATCTTTGCAGCAACCACCTTTTGAACGATCTTCAAAAGCGAATCTTTGGTCTTTGGCTTAATTTGGATGGTTTGTCCGTGGAGGGCATTGACCAAGTAAGCGGAGCATTCGCGTCCGTTGATATCGTTTGCTTCGAGGATGGCGCAATACAGCGCCAACTGAATAAAATCTTCTGGTTTAAAAATCCCGGCTTTCAGCTCCCAAACATTCAGGCTGCCTTCGGTAGTATGGATATCGAGATATCCAAAGACCTTAACGTAAGATGGCTCCATTGTTCCATCTGCTGGCAACTTGAACTCGTGACCACGAATTTTCTCAAACAGCAAGTGCTTTTTGTCATTGGGCATAACTTTGTCCAGCTTACGTCGAATTTGTTTTGCGTGTTCTTCAGTAACCCAAGTATACTGATCTTCGGGTATACTAAGGACCTTGAAGATATACCCATCTCGTGCCGCCAAATGGAAGTTCGCAAGAAACAGAACGTCCTCCATAGTCATCATTTTTTTAGTCCTCCTCTGGGAGATGTCATCCAGACGACTGATGTAGTCCTGAGGAAGAAGTTTCAGTATTTCGTCGACGCGTTTTCGACGTAATGATTTGTGTTGGCTGAAGATGTAATTGAATGTCGACAGCCTATAATGATGTCTCCGAATCCCCCATTCATAGATGGCGGGGATTGCGGTACCGGTTATATCATTTACACCCTCAACAAGGCCATTCCGCACTGGAATCTTGTCTTCGATTATTGGATCAACACTTTTGCCACGGGGTTCTATCGGTTCCAGGTCTAATTCAGCCATGCATTCCGCCATCACAGAGTCTGGAGTCCATTTGGTTAAAGTTGTAGCCGAGAATGATGAAAGCTTCGGCAAGGAGTTTTCCTTCGTTATGGTGTTAAGCTCGAGATCCTCCTTTATTTCCACTTCACATGACTGTTCCAAGCTTTTCTGATCAATAAACCACAGATACTGGTGTTTTTTATCGTGAAATGATATCAGGTGCATTTTCGGCCTTGAAGCTGCTACAAACGGGATATTGTTTTCTCCATCCGTCGTTGTCGGATCTTTGTCGGACATCGTGGATGAGCTGTTATCGAAGCCAAGTAGTATCACCGCATCCCATTCACCTCCTTTACTTTGATGACGAGAGGAAAACCAAATCTTTCCCTTCGTGACATCTGTGGATGAATCTGTTACATCGCTAGGAGGAACATAAATTGGATACCCTTTGAGTGAAAGTTTATTGGCGAGGATCTGAATGTTCGTCATCCACAAAGGCCTTGAGGATTCCGCAAGAATAGCGATTCGTTCTGGCTTGAGGCCATATTGATCCATAAGGCGGCAGACTTCTTCGAATGGCACATCTGACTTGCTGTCGCAGATAATGTACCGGGGACGAGGGTTTTCTTTCTCCCCCTCCTTCTGGCTGGCAGCCGCACGGATCTCCTCCCTCTGCAGTGGCTTCAGTAGTTGCTCGTTCAAGAACTTCACAATCTCTTTCGTAGATCTGTACGTCTCATCTAGCCTAACCACCTTCCACTCCCCATTTCTTGCAAATTTCCCAAACATCACCTCTTGATTAGCCATCGTCAAGAACCGCGAATCAGCGTTGTTGTAGCCGTAAATAGACTGTCTTTCGTCTCCAACCAAACAAAACGTTACCGGGGTACCGTTGCCCCCTCCTGAAAATCCGGAGTCCCGAAGAACTTTCTGTATAAACCGATAATAGACGGGTGTCATATCTTGTTGCTCGTCCAGGACTATCACATCAAACTGCGGTAATGTCTGGCCATCTTTAACTGGCATATCATCCTCAACGATACGCTTTAGTCCTTCATCGGTGGCACACTCGGCAGTGTAGAAGTCATATCCAAGGCCATGGTAATTGTATACGGCAACATTCTTCAATCCATACTTATCACATCGTACCCTGGTGTCCTCCATCAACCGATTGTTATAGACGAGAAGAAGGAACTGTCGCTCGGGCATTGAGTTGGCCATTTGTAGACATAGAGTAGTCTTTCCGGAGCCGGCACACGCATTGATAATCAAGTTTTTCTTGGTTTTCAAGGCTTCAACAGCACCGGACTGCTGACGAGATAGCGGAGGAAGTGGGATGGGGGGCTCCTTAGGCAGGATGAGCGGGGTAGGTGGTGATGATTTCTTAGCATAGTATCGTGGTAATGGAAGTCGGGCTGTCACTACGCTCCTGAGTATCCGCTTGTCGTACTTCTCGTCTATTAGTTTGTATATTTAGATATTTTTCGGGGGCCAACTTGCGAGGAATTTCCCGGCCATAAGCATTTTTAAGATCCTTACTGTGGCACGATGATATATCGCTGAAATATACTCAACCAATAGTACCGAATTCCTACTGTGCAGGAGATGATTGACTGGCTGGTGGGGTTGAAATTTCTAGACGACGTTTGGTAGATGTAGATAAGTTCGCCCTACCAGACTAAGAGGGAAACTGAGTGTACAGGTACCATACGGAGTAAAGAGAGGAGTTTGATGGGAGAGAGGAAGAGGAGGCGGTTTGTTATATAGTAGTTGTGGTTAACAAAGACGTACTCATGCGTTCGCACCCTGGTTGTTACTATGTCTCTTAGTGTCGTACAGATCAAAATATGACTCGTCGAATACTATGCCTATAGCTCATCTGTTGATGGTGCGCACAAAGGGCAAGAGTGGGTTTAATTGATAGGCTGTTAACCGCCATAACGCCGCAAAGGAGGCGCCTCGGCACCGTCCAGGTAGTTGGTACATTCCAAGCTGTTTCAGAAAGCTTATGGAGGTATCTCCTTGAGCCACACAGCAAGGCGAATAAGTAGATTAGATAGATGGTAATACGTTTGATGTTCGAGGTGACACCACATGCCGGTTTGATCGCTGTTTGAAAAACGGCAACGGGAGTACCCGAATCAATCAGTATTTCTTTTTTGTAACTGATAGTAGTGGAAGGCACTGCAGGAGAATGTACATTGTTGATTGTAGATTGGTTGATGGTCACAAGGGACGTGCAGCTGCGGCGCGGCAGCAGGGGAATGAGGTGAAATACGGCAATCGCAACCAATCCCCTGGTTCTATTTCAGATTGAGAAGTGACTCTTCAAGGCGTTCTCACAGGTTTTTTCTAATGTTGTCGTGCCTGGTTCTTGAGCTACGGAACATGTCGAAGCAGTCAGTCTCCAGATACAAACAGAAGACCACCGGGCTTTCCGACTAGGTTGTAATATTATCCCAGCTCTATTCCCATTATCGTCGATGTGTAGAGATAAGTGAGCGATGGTGAATGGACGAAAAAGGGAACTCTGAGGCGGAATTTCTGGTTCCTTAGTAAGTTCAGGCGTCTACTGTAATAAACCCATCATAACCCAGTTGCGGCTAAACCTGTGCAACAAAGATCCTGACCCCTAGACTTGCTAGCATCATAGGGAATGTTGAAAAATAACTCGATAGGTGGGTCAAACCTGGGTGACATTCCAACGGCCCGCGCAAGTATACGCAGATGTATATTCCCCTAGCTTGTACTAGGAATTTGATAGGTAGCATCCACGCCTACAGAGTTAGTTCAAAATCAAACAGTTCCGGCTACGGGCCCATTGTTTGGATTTCCAAACTGCAGGGGTTGTTGCTGGCGAATCGTTTCTTTCAGTAGTTTCTGCGTTCAAAAATCAAAGAACAATGGCCAACGCACGTTTGTTTATGCCTTTGTTGAGAGACCGGTCGGTTGCACTCCGCTGGATACGGCAATTCCTTAATGTTCCCCTTTCTTGATACCAATGTAAGTGGGTCAGATAGAAGGAAGTAATGTCATAAGTACATGGTATTGTGCATTCCGATGCGCTACGTGTTCGTACGCCTCCTGGACGGTTCGAGAGAAAAAGGACTACAACATTCCGCATGGATGGCAATGCAGCGACTTTCAGCAAGAGGTATATTTAGGACAACTGCAATTTTACAATAATCATGTAAAAGAGAGAATTTGTTCTTAGTGCGATTTCAAGATATCGTCCATTTGAGTGTACCATCGTGTACTGAAAAATTCCTAGTGATTTCATTCAACTGACTTCTACTCTATCTAACAGTGTCTCGAAAAAAATGATGCCCTTTCTAAGGACTAGAGCCCGAAAAACGGCCTTGGGTCCTATTTTATTGTCGTGATCGTGTGGGGTTGATTTGCACGATCGTGCATGTAATATGCAAACTGCAGTGGCCCATCTCGATGAACCCGATTTTAGGGCTACGAACCCATTTTCAGGACCATGGGCCCGTTTTCAGGCCTGGTATATAGCTCCTCTCAAGTGTCTGTTTTTGAACCACTTTTTGTCAATTCCAAATATTCCATCGCAACAATGGTAGAGCACATGGACTGGGACTAGCTTAGGACGACCTAGAGAACAGCAAAACCAGACCACTAGGAAGCACCTAGCTAGAGCAATACAGAAAGGAGTCGAAGATTTCCACAAGTAGTGGGGAGACCAACCAATGATTCCACCAGTCCAGCATTGGACCAGTCCAGACCGGGTCCGTCCAAGTCCAGTCCAATCCAGTCCGAGTAATTTTTGGACCGGGATCGGACCAATCCCCACTTTTTCTGGACCTGGACTGAACTGGCCTGAACTGATTTGGACCAGTCCAGCACAGTGTCCAGGTTTAGGGTATTTTTTCACTGTATCGGTCATTTAATGGGGGAAATATATCTCGATGGCACCAAATATACAGACAGAACTGTCATAATTTCACCCAGAGTGGGTATCCAGAGGTGTGCAGTGATCAATGTGAGGATGAGTCATGTTTTCAGTGGTACTTGACTATGTCGAAATTGCAAGCGTGTGCGGACTGGTCTAGACCAAGCCCGTCCAGTCCCAGACTGCTAGTCTTGGGCTCGGTCCAGTCCGACCTAACGGTTGGACCGGACCATACTGAGCCCTACCCCAGACCGGGTCCGTCCGGACTGGTGGAATCATTGAGACCAACCAGATGATGATTCGCAAGAAAAATATATCTAACGATCCTTCAATAATTCTTAGCGCTACGGAGACGACTCTCACGGCGTGTCTGGCCTGATCCTCGTCAGCCAAACTCGAGGACGTAATAGAAACATCATTGATTGTGGCAGAGGTCAGCAAGTCAGTACTTACGGTTGCCATTGCGAATTAGTTCGTGAGGGGGCAGCGGGTTCCCAAGCGGTCAGATCGACCGCCCGGCTATCTATAAATCAGTAAACCAGTTAGGCCAAGTTACCTCTACCTCTGGGAAAGCCGCCCTTGGCATAGAACAGCCCAGTCGAGGGCCATATCTGACCGATCTGACCTGTTGGGAACACTGGGTGCTGGGTGGTGATGGGGAGCAGCAATCGTTGGTAAAAAGACTGAGAGATCAAAGGAGGAGACAGTGAAAGTGGAAGATATGGTGGAGGGGAAGGGAGCGCCCTGTAAACACAGATGCCAAACTCATAAAGCAGCAGGGGTGGTATAGCTTCTATGAGAGCACCATCACTGCTGCTGGCGTTTGTCGGTTTCTTTTGCTAGAATTATATTACCGGTATTTGTCACTATGCAAATTTTCATTCTATATTCCTTTCGTCAAAAGAATCAAGTACTCACTCAAGTACTATATTTATGGTACTTCGATGATGCTCCAAAAACCCGATAGTGTTTTGACTTCGAGGTTTCGATCGCATTGCGAGTGAGCAACGATGTTGTGCTTGCCTACGTCATCCCGCTGCCATGTGCGGCGGGTCTGGCGTAAACATCCGCACAACCTCACCAACAGAGATCCTCTCGGTGGGCTCAACATTGAGCATGGCGCACAATATCTTCTCAAGTGCTGCTCTTTCTTCTAGCTCCAACATCGAAAGGGGCTACATGCGTGTCTGAAGATCAGGTATCTTGTCTCCAGTATACACGCCATCATTGGCAAAGTTTTCGGCCCGTCTCTCCCACCTCGCCCACCAACGTTCTTAAAACTTTCTAGACATAAAAGACATCCCCCGCAACACCAGATCTTCCTTGTCCCCGCATCCTGGAAAAAGCATCTTGCCACTCAGAAGCTCAAACATAGTGCAGTATAGCATCCATATATCACCATCTAAGAATAACACCTCCAGCGCGGGGAAATAGGTACCTTGAGTCGTATAGTTGCAGGCACACCAGTCCAAAGGAATTCCTCTCCAAAGTCCGCAATTTTAACGTGCATATCATAGCCCAGGCCAGGCAGAGCGGAAACATGATTTGCGGGTCCCATGGCCACACTTCGTAATCCGATGTATGGGGTGCGCATGGTTATCCATTGTAACGTACGATCCGGAGGGCCAAATAATTGTGGATATCATCGTTAGACCAAAGATCCGTCCTAGCCGGGCGGAACAGGATGTTGCCTAGATGAAAATGTGCATGTTCAAAGTCAACTACGTCCTATTCAATGCGTTAACAGTAACGCGCCTCCATGAACAATGCCACAGGCATATAGGAACGTCACTCCCCGTGCCACCTGTGATGTTACCTTCCGGGAAACGTCCAGAGGAGGTCTTCCTGCATCGAGATATTCTATTACCTCGATGATACTAGGTCTAAGGAGTTCGCCGACGATGCACTGGTGAGTTACGTTTGGGCTATGGATTTTAAATTGGACCAACACTTCAAAAACAAATTCACTACCCTTCGAAGGAACAAGCTTGATTTCCGCTTCAGCTCAAGATGGTGTAGGATCCGACTCTCGGATGAATCGGAGATCTCACTAGCGGCAACAATCTTGGGAGATACATGTCGAGCCAGTTTTAGGTCTTTTGCAAACTAGACTGTCGAGAAGGCGCCGAAGCCAAGCTTATGGGAGACCTGATATCGGTCGTGGATCCGGTCTCCAATATGAACGGGATGAAATCCGCCCTCGCGGTACCGCTCGAGATCCTCGCCTGCTGATGTTGCAATGTATGTGGACTGCCCCGGTGGCCATGTTTCAGTTGCTGTTGTGTTGTTACTATACTTTTAATTAGATGAGAAGATAATGTGGAGATTATGGGTATACTTACGTGTTGCTGGATGTTGGGGATGTTGCGAAACGAGCAAGATAATCGGGCACAAGAGAAGGCGACAAGAAGAAGGGGTGCTCAAAGGAAAGGAGCCACAGTTCCACTCAATCCAACACAAACTAGCGCCAAACCGACTACTTTTGGGTGCCGGCGACTTGGAATTGATTGTGTCTGAGATTATTCACACTCTGCTTTTACATCACTATACAGCCTGAGGGGATACTTTGATGGTTGTGGGGCGGTGCGGGGCGGTTGCTCGAGGGAGATCAGAACACTTTGTACTGATCAAGGAGTCCTGAGTTGGTTGGATACACTGCTCGTTAAGGTACTCGATTTTATAGTTCCTATTTCATGATCACGAAACATTTTTTAAATGATTATATTCTTTAACTATCTTTGTCAATCTATATATGTACACATGGTTGATCTGGGCTGGCTGGAGACGATGCTCAAGCGCACACTGGGTGGTGCACTTGGAGGTGCACTCAGGGGGTGAGGGTAACGGAAGGGGTGTCGCAAAGGTACTCGGGAGCTAGCTGGAGATTGTCGATCTGGGCTAGTTGAGAGTTGAGGATCTATTTAGAGGTTAACTTGTGATCATGGGATCCGCTACTGCTCGCCGATGGAGGCAATGAGCTTCTACTGTTTACAATTGAATTTCCGGAAGAAAGGACCGTAAACCCAGTGAGAACCCCTCCCCCTCCCTGTCATACTCTAGATAGAGTGAATGCAGTATGATTAAAACAAACAAAACCCCTCCCCATCTTCCCCTATCACGCTATCACAGCTAACAAAACTACAGCCCTCGAAGATCTCCCACAACCCGCCGAAGACGAAGCCACAGACGATTTCTTCAACGCCATGAACTCCCCCACACCGCCACTGCACTACTCTCCGCTTCCCCCCATCTGCATCAGGCAGAATATTTAAGGCGCTAACGCAGAACCGGTCAACGGGTGGGTCTGGGCTGGTTGTGTTGTTTTTTATGCTTGGGGGAGTACTGGTTGTGTATGTAGATGGGACTGATAATACATGAAGTGCGCTAAGTTTAGAGTGAGAGCGCGGAGATATTAGCAAACAGAGTGGTAGCTACTGAACAAATGCGTTGCACATGTACACGACTGGAAGGAAACAATGCCCAAGTGCTCCTCAAAATGGTAGCCCCATCGCTGGATCTCTAATCTTCATCCCGTGCCGATTGTGTTCGAGTCCCCAACACCAGATCGATAGTTGGCCAAAGCGATTCAAGCAACCTCACGCGGTGTGGGCGTGCATATGATTCCCACAATAAACACTAACACTATCCACCATGTCCTATAGAGCATCAGAGTAGAGAGATGTTGGCTCGAGAGCGAACGAGATCTGAAGCCTTTTATACGTAATGCGGTTCGTAGATGGAAGACGGTTTGCAGACACTCGCCCGTTTGTGAGATGGTCCGTAAATGTTACGAACTGTAAAGATTGCCTATGGTACGGAACACATACACTTTCCATATGGCGATGAACAGAAAATCATACCAAACATCTGACTAACAATTCCCCCCACCACGCTTCATACCTGTCACAGCCGACCCAAAACCAATACTCTCCGGACTTTTCAATCGAAGTTCTCCTGCTAGTCCCAAGCATAGAATGCTGCCCCCAGAAGCCCATCGTCCAAACCGACAAATGATACCCCTCTCTACCCTACCAAGTACTGCGGCGACCCTAAAAACAACTGAATTTTTAGTTCCCATCTTGACCGAAATTTCCCCGCATTATTGGTGTACTGTAGGGTGCATATATGTTCGCATGCCTACAAGTGATGGGTTAAGGCAATGCTATATGTATCCTGCCACAAGGCGTATGCGTAGTGATGTCCCTACCGGGCTTGGTAATATTTTGGCGTTCAGTTATGGGAGATAACCATAATTCCATAATTGTGGAGTTTGATTGTATATATCTACTGTACCGAGCGTCCGTGGTTTGTGAACTATGTCATTTAGGTTCTGTAAGGTATGGCTCAGCGTTAACGAGTTTTCCAACCAGATCGTGATTGGGACTCGCTGAACCCCCAAACTCTCTGGGCTCTCTAACATGTTATTCAGGAGACATACATATGCCCAATAAAAATTATGTAAGTGAATAGTGACAAAGCGAAGAGCGGAATGCTTTTCTCTAAATCGCGCAAATGAGATATATGTTCCGACCCATACGCCAAATTTTCCCGTTGGCCAACAGGTCAACCGATTGGCAAAGCAGTCGACCTTTTGTTATACAGGTTAACCTATTGGCTAACGGGAAGATTTGGTGTATGGGTCAATCTACTGGCAAAGTGGTCAACCGGTGTACCAAGTTCACAATGCGATTTCCTTCCACAAAATTACTAGTATGCACTCCCAGCAAACCGCTCAATCTATTCTTCCTCCTGCCCTTGCACATGCCGTCCCCTTGTCACTCTTGCTGTATTTTGACCTTGAACTGTTGTATTGGTTCTCCTTCTTGCACTCAGTCTTCTTGCACTCAGTCTGACAGCTGACCCAGCTCACTCTGGACCAAGGGTTCAATTTACCAATGTAATTTGTAAGTGGAGATAAATTTCCGCAATCATACTCATCAGCATGACAGTACACTGAACACTGAACACTGAACTTGATTCTTCTTGCAGCGACAGTGACCAGTGCATACAGCCTTGCAATTACAAGTTACAGTTACTCAATTGATGGTTGATTCTGCCACTGCAGCAGCATGGTGTGTAATCTGCCAACATAAATATTTAGTTGACCTCCTGACAGACCACATATGAAAAGCCTTTGTTTATCTGGGAGGAATCTGGAATGCCTGCAGTAAACACTGGGGTGCTAGTGGAAGTCAAAGGTAGTCATTATTATAGGCGAAGAAATTTTAGTGGAGTTAGAAGAGACACAATGAGGGAGAAGTAGAATCGACACGATAATGAAGAAGTAGGGTAATGTAGATGTTTAATAGTTGAAAAAATATGGTGCTTTACTGCACCTTCCTAACCTCCTCCCAGCCTCCTACTTGGCACCTCGGTCAGTTGGTGTATAAGTTGACCTATTCACCAAGCTGACAATTTCGCATATCGGTCGACCTGTTGGCCAAAGGGAAAATTTGCAGTATGGGTCGGAACATATATGTTCCGACCCATTGGTGAACCCACCAGTTCGCAATATTTTGTCCCGTTCGCAAACCGGACAAGAGGTTCGCGAACTGGTTAATTTATGTAAACTCTACCCATTTAAAGCTATTACAAGTTACAAGAGTAGACATAATACTAGCTAGCTATAACTAGCTCCACAACTTTCATCGAATTCAACATGATGCAATCTCCGAGCCCTTGTCAAGTCATCGCCACAATATCTACACATTACTTCATGTAGTCTTCCTATATTATGAACATTTACTAGTCACTCTATATACTCAAACTCAAAGACCAAAATTGGCTGGTCTTTACCTAGCGTATGGTCAAGCAGATCTCCGACATAGTGCGAGGTGCTTAAGGATTGAAGTTCTTGGAGCAACTGGGACACCAAGTATACTTATCACAGGTCTTACAACATCTTTATTGCATAACTCCTTACCTTGATGGGTGGGATTAAATCTCCTACTTTGGCAAGGTCGCATGCTGGATCCCCAGTTCGTGTATCGGTCGGAACATATATTCTGTCTCCATGTCTCCACCTCATGCCCTTGAACCGTCCTAACCATGCCACCTCCTTCCTTTGGGGGCCAATTGAACTGACTAATCTATTGATATCAGGTACCGCGGCGACGTTTCCTTCTCCGTTATTCTAATCAACTCATATCGCGATGGGTAACCGAACCAAATGTACCGTGAAGTATCTTCATCACCACTTTGACCTGCTACGGCTAAGCCCGATGCTGGGGTAGTCACCGGGTCCTATAATTGGACGGATGTCTTGCTGAAAGCGTATGTTATTAAGATCAATGCGACAAGTAACAGATGAAGACTGTTACAGCCCGCTACAATGGCAAACCCAGTCCATGTTCTCGGTATGCGCTCTTGCTGGAACAACTTGTAAGTGATTGCTCCCTTCGAGTCCATTGTGTCGAGATATCGGTAATAGTTTGCCGAAAACTGGACGGTCGAAAACGATTCAATCGCCAGCGCTAGGCTTCCAGTGGTCTCCAATACATCGTTGAATAATGTCTCTAGAGTAATCGATATCCAGTTAAAGTTCGCTTGTTTATTGCAGCCCGTCATTGTCTGCAACTCTCTATGGTAGACGACATACCAGTTGCTCTGACGAGGGTTTGAAAAGATGTTTCGTGGCGGAAGTTGCATCGTGAACAGTTCAAATTGTGTTTGGTCGATACGCGACAGATTCCAGACTTTCCGCTCGCTGAGAGAAATCCTTTCCGATAGGTTCTTAGGGCCCGCCACTCCAAACTGGTGCCGTATCGAATTCGTGGGCACTGTCCGCCTTTTCGGACCTTTATCAAGCGCCGGTTCTGTGTAGTTAGGTTCGGCTTTGACGAAAATGTCCACAGCCGGAATTTCCGCAACGCGACCGACGCAAAGACTGTATTGTAGGGTGAATGCAGTTCTCTTAGCAGTCGAGGAAAATTTGCTAATCGCCCATTCCCCCTGAAAAGTGGTGTTGGCGGTGTTCATGGATGTGTTGGCGGCATCGAATATTCCCCCTCCATTAATGCCAGGATTTTTCAAGAAGAGTCCCCACTGTAGACCACTGTCATTGCAACCCATGGTCGGCTTCATCAGGTTGATTGATCCATATGGGAATCCTCCCGTGAATTGACACTGGGACCACTGGAAATCGCTGAGGTTGGGTAAACCCAGTGGTTTGGCTTGAGGTGGCTGGTGGCTATTAATCCAGGCAAGGTGCTCTCTGACTTGAGACAACGGACTCGAAAGCCTGACGTCGAGTATTTTGGACTTAAGAACGGAGGTTTTAGGAAAGATGGTAAGATTCATCTCATCGAACTGAGGTGGGAAACAGATAAGACGTGTTTGTACAATCCCTGCCGGGCCATTGTACTGCGCGAGGGACATCCGGAGGTGGGAGGAAGTCAATGGCAAAAAGGCGCGTTGGACAGTTCCAGTATCTCCTATCGCTGGCGAAGACTGTGATCCATTAACCATGTAGCGGTGGCGGTCGTCGGCGCGCTCGGCAAAAAGTGGGAATTCCAATGGATAGATCTGTTCTCTGTAACCATTGTGATAGTTGGTATGGTTGAAGTTGCTAAAATTGTAAAAAATCTGATCTGTGACGTTCCTCCCATGAAGGTCGGTCGAGAACATATCCCACAGCAATATTGTCGAGAACAGCTGTGACACAATCGTCAAGCCCGTCATGAGTATCATAACAATGAATAAAAAGATGGACCGTGCATTCCACCGCAGCCCTCTTGTAACCGGCAGGATGAGATCTAACGGACCGGAATTGGCGTACTGAAATATATACATCATCTTGATGTCCTCCTTGCCTTTGACGCATCCATATGTGAGTGCCAAAGAGGCAATTATGGAATAGCAGATCAGATACTGAGCAGCTATGCAGGTTCTCAACAACGCCGTAGTGATGGTGACGACTTGTGTGGACTGGTGTGCAAGGGCGATGTTAGACCAGATTCCTGTATAGTCTTCGATGGCCTTCCTGTTTCCCCATTGCCAAAAGCATCCCAGCGACAACGTGCACACTACAATTACCAGTGTCGCTAGTGGAAGAACAAGGGTACCCCACCACCCGAATCGATGCCGGAACCGTTTAAGGTTATTCCTTTTTGGGTTAGGGCCTGTCATTAGTTAGTCGTAGCTCGTGAGCTATAAGTAGGAAGCAAGCCACCTGAATCCATCGATTTTTCGCTTTAATTCAATGGGAACCTTTTCGTGAACCGTCTATCGAAGTTGAGAACCCGAAGAAGGTTCTGGTAGGAAACTCCCCAGATTTTTTGCGCAAAATTCGAAAATTGAATATACCGTCAATGTGAAAAGAAGTGAGTCTCTGGATTAAATATGACAGCAATGGAGCTAGATCGATCGTGACTGGATTCCCAAGGGTGCTGGGGAACTATGCTTTAAATGAAACGTACGCGATGGTGAAACCAGCTAAGAGGCGGTACTCGCGCGCCTGTACTTTTCCCCACGATTTTTCACTACCCATTAATAACCATCTACTCTATTAATACTAAACTTTAAAGAGAGCATTATTACATGGTAAAGAGGAAATAAAGACCCTGAAACCCCATCACAAGGATGAAAAACTGTGCTAACTCCTACTAGAGGAAATTGTTAAGCTATGTCATCCAGTTCAAAATCTTCTTCATCCCACTCAAAATCCTTACTATTAGTACCATTTCCATCATCCTCCATGTCGCTAGTGACTACAATTGTGACGTGCTTCTAGCAGCAGTCAGTATAAAGAGACCGTGATCCAATGGATCGAAGAAGTCTCGGAAGCTGTGGACAAAACGACCAAACTGAGCCAAATGGAAGCAGACCCTGTTGCAGAAAGACATTTAAATTCATAGTACTCATTGTACTCGGTTCGGGTGATGTTTGATTATGAAAAAGGTAGATTGTTCTGGCAATGGCATTTTCAATGTCTCCACCGCCTTCACCACCACCACATCACCATGCTTTAGAGAGATCTCATAACACATTAATATCCTATTTAACTACCTCTATATCTATCTATCGATTTTTTTTTCCGGTCAAGGAGAACTTTATTCGGTGTTGCCCTTAACTGAGTCGCGAGTTTAAAAGCCCTTATTCTGTAGTCCTAATAATACCTAGTTTTACTTACCAGAGACATAGTACGTGAGTTGGCAACCCCTTCAATACATTTGACGAAACCACAGGAATGTAGGGGTTGAGTGTTAAGTTTAGAGTTCAGCTGCGGCAAAGAGGCACGCAGCTCGACAATAGCTAGCGCTAGCCACTGATATTTCGGGATTAGTCCGGTAGGGGTTTCGAGAGCAGCAGAAGCTAGGTTAACCTCTTGAGTCTTGACTAAGTAAACGAGGTCTGGAGACTGGCTTGATTGAGTTATTGGTCATACACGGCAGATTATTAGAGCGGTGAACAGTCAGTGGGACAGCTTACTAAAATTCCAGTTACTGATTGGCGTTTTGCCACTGTGTCCCACTGGCCTGTCCATCACTCTAGTATTGATCAATACCTTATATCAGAGCGATTAAGGAGATTAGAAATCTCCTGGGTTCGCCTACGTAGGTTCAAACCTCTCGATGCTACTACCACTTTGTCTTTTTCCTAGTGATAAAGGAGAAGAGACGTCTGGTTCCAATTTTCCTGACAAGGCTCGGGTAGACTGTTTTAGCTTGTCACTAGCTGGCCTCTGCCTTGCATGTATGCTGACCCAAGGAACCGCCTATATCTTCTGGCTTTTGGTGGGAGGAGCTGCGGACCATTAACTGAACGTGGACTTATATGGCTACAGTTAATTAGAGGTGCAGCACTCTTCAAATAGACAAATGTAAGAGTCTGAAAGAGTGAGCGGCGGAGAGAGCGGTACTGGTAGGAATATGTACAACATTGAAGCGACGGTACATTTCATGTCAACGAGGAAAAGTACTGGTACATTTACGGATCCGAAATCCAATTCCCCTCTGCAACACAAACCCCGCAATTCTAACGTTACCTGTAGTTATCTTCTCGGACTTTGGGGTCCCAGGTCCTGGTAGTTTTGGAGTCGTAGCTAGTTCAGCCTGTAGTCTGTAGCTTGACCTGCTGGATACGATCAATCGGGGTCACAAACTAGAGCAATCGCTGTGTACATATTGAATCAAACGAAGACGCAGTAGTAAGGCCGATAACAACCATCCATCCCTTCATAATTCTGCCACATCAAACAGAATTAGTGGTAGGATATGAGTTTCATAAGCAAGAACCATTTCATAACACCGCTCGCACGCTCCGGTGACTGGACGGTCTATATTAAGCATCACGAGAAATAAGTTGTGCTCTGGAGAGCGTTGCGAGTCCACAACGCAAGCAACATACCTTCAGTACTACAATGAGGGACGATCTCCGTAATGATTTTCTAAAGTCGTAACTTCGTCCCAAGAACCGGTAGAGTCTGAAAGATCGTGAAATAAGGTCCGTAGTGGCTTGATATCGATGTCGATTGCTTAAATCTGTATGAAATGCAATGCTAGGTTGTTCCTATTACTATTGTACTTTCGTCTCCAGTATCAGAATCAATCAACCTATCTCTAAGCATATGATGGCACGCTATACCTTAGTGTGACATGATGGCCGCGTAGTACAGACGTGGGATATGATTAGTTAACAACCCTTTCACCCGACCTGATGGGAATACGCAGTAAACAAGCATTTGATTTAGATCCCCCTCATCATCGGTAAAATAATCCAGAGCCGCTATTGGTCGTCTAGTGACAAGGCAATACGAAGTCTCGTATTGTCCGGGTATCAAGTTCTCGACTGCATACGTTTATCTTAAATCCGACGATCAAAGCTTTTGTGCAAGATTAGCGGAAAGGGTACATTCCGACCAATCAAACCGATGTATAGGTACTTCAGACATGAAGCTCAAAGTATATAAACACCCGCTGAAGGCGCATGGCCATATCAAAATGCACCACAAACACCAGCCCAACCTCAGCCGGCGCCCAAACTCGAGACAAAAACTACCATCACAAACACACCACAATGACCATCCTAAGCAACGTCATCATCGTCGGCGTAAGTACCCCCACCCGCTTCTATACCCTCCTCACCACTACCACAGGCCACCAGCAGCATCGGCATCCCGGTGCTAACAGCCCTCCTCTCCGACCCCTCATTCTCAGTCACAATCCTTGCCCGCCCCAACTCCAGTATCCTACGCAATCCTCCCGCCGGAGCCAAACTCGCCATCGCACCCTCCGACGACCACTCAGCACTAGTCTCGGCAATGAAAGGCGCCGACGCCCTGGTCATAACCATCAGCGTCACCGCGCTAAACCAGCAATCCATCTTCATCAACGCGGCAGCCGAGGCGGGCGTGAAGCGGATTATGCCCTCCGAATTTGGCGCCGACCTTGACAATCCCAAGACTGCGGTGTTGAATGGGTTTGCGGTTAAGCTGGAGGTTCGCAGGCTGTTGGAGCGGCTGGCGGTGGAGGGGAAGACCGCCTGGACGGCTGTGTCGAATGGGGCTTATCTTGACTGGAGTATGTGTGGCGGGTGATACATTGTGAGTGAGGGCTAATTGGTCACGCAGGTCTTAAGGCTGGATTTCTTGGTTTCAATATCAAGGGGAATAAGGCAATGCTGTTTGACGGCGGAGATAGACCGTTTTCGGCCACCCTGCTCAGCGATGTTGCGAAGGCTGTTGTGGGGATTCTGAGGCACCCGGAGGAGACCAAGAATAAGCTTGTCTATGTCCACTCGGCACGATTAACCCAGAAGCAGTTGGTTGCGGTGTATGATAATATTCGTGATACGAAGCTAGAGACTACTGTGGTGAGCTCCGAGGATGTTGTGAAGGCAGGGACTGAGAAGTTTGCAAATGGCGATTTCAGCGGCTTCGTCGACCAGTTTCTTGTGTGTTACTTTGGAGAGGGGTATGGTGGGGATTACGAGGGGAGAGAGAGTAATGCCCTGTTTGGTATTGAGTTGCTGGATCAGGAGGGGATTGAAGAGGTGGTGAAGGCGTCTTTGTAGATACCTAGCACATTATAAGCGGGGTGCTCACACCAAAGATTGTAGGCTCCGCCCCCAATCTTAAATCGATGCTGCATTTCTCGAGTCGTTGTATGCTCATCTCTTTCATGTATGCTATCTAATTGTACACCCACCGCTCCTCTGTGGTACGTCTCTTGATTATGGAAGTGCTACGGGTCCAAACTGTCTGCCAGTGCAAGACCAAGTAGTTGAGTAAACCATTGCAGATGAAATCCTATCTGGCTATTGGCAATTTCATCCATTCCAGGAAGAGTGACTGTCTAGGAAGTAATGGTCTATTTCTAGTGGCGTCAGTGGCTTGTGGGCATTTCTGCAGCTGGCGTGGTCTTGGGTGAACTTTAGACATTATTATATGCTTACTATGTACTTAGTAAGGACTATTGCGCTCATCTACTTACAACAATGTTTTCTAGTCCACAGGCTAGCTGAAACCCCAAAGTTAGTGACCCGCCATGGCCTTTATGACGCAAGCGGCTCATCCCCCCACCAACCCACACCAATGTCACCCCCAGCCTCCACCACAACCCTCCTCCTCACCTCCCTCCCCTCAGGCCTGCACGTGGGCCTCGACCTAGTCTCCTTCACCTCCACCACCACCTTCGCAGGGATAAAGCTCCTCCCACCGGGCCTCCACCACATCTGGCACTCCACCTCCCTCGGCCTGCGCCACGGCTTCTGGATCCTCTGTACGACCGGCACGCAATCCCGTGCGTACGATGCAACCACCGAGTCACTCCTCCCGACGCAGCTCATCGAACTCACCACCGAGCTCTGGAACAACGGACTGACATCGTACCGGCAGCGGCGGCCAGACGGGGGGGAAACCTCCTCCTCCGCTTCGTGGCAGAAGTTGGTGGTGCATGTAACCCCCGGGGTGTTGACACGCTTGCTGGGCGAGGGGTGGACGGTGGAAACGATTTCTGCGGGTGCCGAGGGCGGCGACGATAACGACACTGCGGGTCTTCCGGCTACCCCCGGCGAGGCCGCGGAGAAGCGGATCGCGTACACGCCGATAGATCTGAAGCGGACGTGGCCTTTGACTGCGATAGGGCGGGAGCGGACGGAGATGGCGCGGGACCGGAGTTGGGCGCTTGGGCAGGTTTTGGGGGGGAATCCTGAGTTGCTGGGGGAGATGGAGGTTGCGTTTGTGACGTGTTTCTGTTTGGGCAATTTTGCGTCCGCGAGTCAGTGGAGGAAGGTTGTGGCATTGGTGTTGACGTGTCGGGATGCGGCGGTGGGGGAGAGGGAGGGGTGGTTTGTGGAGTTTCTGCTGGTGCTTAGACGACAGTTGGAGGTGTTGGTTGAGGGGGAGGAGGGTGGGTTTTTGGGGGAGGAGGTGATGGGGGAGGTGCAGAAGTTGCTGAGGGGGTTTGGGACGATGCTGAGGGAAGAAGAAGAGGAGGATTCTGGCTGGGGGAGGAAGATTAGGGTGGCTTTTAAAACGTTGGCAAAGTGGGCGGAGAAGCGGTTAGATTGGGTTCTTGATACGAGAGATATTTTGCGACGGGGTACGGTACAGACGGAGGAGGGGGATATGGTGGAGGTTGAGGACGAGGGGTTGGAGGAAGAGGAGGAGAGGGGGGAGTATGCGCCTGCCATTGTTGAAGTTACAGACAGCGGCAGCAAGAGTGCGCCTCCACTCGAGATGCCGAAGGTGGATGAGGATGAAGATGAAGATGACGATCCCCGCTTTTAAGTCTGTATATATTACAACATGGTGACAACATGGCGTTTCAGGCGTAACAACTTTTCCTTTCCAAACCCGCAACTCCCGCCAGAATGAACCACCACTCCCACCTTACTTCTTCCTCGTCTTCGCCCGCTCCTCCTCCGCCTCAATCCTATCCCTCCTCTTCAACGTAACCTCATAGTTATACAACCTCGCCGTATTAACCTCCAGCGTCGTAATCTGCTGTCTAAGAAAATCCAGATCCTCTTCAGAATTCTTTAAACTCTCCAGCGCAGCCTTAAGCTTCCCTTCCAGCAGCGTCTTCGCCTCCTCGATTGGATACGCAAGCATCACATTCGCACCCAACCACAGATAAACTTCGTCCATATCCCCCGCTATCGACGCCTTTGCGTACAACGTATCGTGGAGTTCAAACGTAGTCTCGAATGCAGTCCCCCGCTTGCGCTGCGAGAGGAATTGGACGGTTTCCAGCGTCTTGCGGATATCGGGGATCTTATCTTGGAGGCTGAAGGCACGCCGCTGCATGTTCACCTCCATGAATTGGTACTTACTGGCTAGGTGAGAATGTGTCAACGGGGGAGGGTGGGTAGGGGAAGGGAGGGGGGAAAGAACGAACGCAATCATCTCTTGGAATTTCTTGAGGTTTGGCTCGATTTCTGAGCGTGAGGTGACGAAGGACTCGACATCCTCTACGAAGGGTGCGACGGGGATGCCGCGCGGGTTGGTGTCGCCGCCGCTGCTGCTGCTGCTGCTGGTAATGGTTAGCTTTTCATCTTGCGGACGGTGTGGGGGGTGGGTGGATACACACCCTGCTTCAGCCATGAGTTGTGGAGATAGAGGTACGTAAGAAGTAGCTGGGCTGTTGGGCTGTCGATAGTTCCGCAGTGGTGGTGGGGAATGTGGGGCAAGAGCCGCCGCCGCCAAGCGCAATCGCGGCTACTTCCACGACACAGGAGCTAAATTAAATTTATTCAGAATCCCACCTCACCTCCATCCACCACGTCACAAACAACCCAATGAACTCCCACCACCACCTCCGAACCGGCGCAATGCTACTGATACGGAGTGCACCACCGCGCTTCTCCGCTCTCTCCATCACCTCAATCCCAAAAACACTCTCCTACTCCACCACGACCACCGTAGCCCACCGCACCACACCACCACCGCCCGCAAAAGTCGAGGCCACAACCGTCAACGGTCCCCTCACCACTATCCCCGCGCCCATCTCCATCCCGCCCAAAGACGCAAACACGGGCGCCTTCAAACACCTCCTCCAAACCGGCAAAGCCTACGTCCGTCTCCCCCCTCCCTCCCTCCACTCACACTAACACCCCACAGCTATCCTTCTTCAAATCCGGCTTCCGCGCAATCTTTACAAACTTCTCCACCAGCCGGCCGATCCAAGCCCTCGCCGACAGCCACGACGGAACCCTAACCTACCTCGTCGAGCACTCCCTCATCACGCGCTCCCAATTCCAGCACCTCCTCCGCAGCCGCCACGACATCGCCCGCCTCCCCGCCTTCGGGCTCATCTTCATAATCTTTGGCGAAACATCCCCGTTCATCCTCCCCTTCATCCCGTCGTTGATCCCATACCCATGTCGGATACCCGCCCAACTCTCGCGGCAGCGAAGAAAAGCCTTCGAGCGCAGGCAAAAGTCATATGTGGCGCTTGGAACACCAGGAGAGGTGACGAAGGGTTTGGGGGAGCTAAGTAGTGGTGAGGTGGCACATGTTGCGAGGGTTCTTGGGGTGAATAGTTGGGTGCTCCCGCTTGAGGGAGTGAAGAGGTGGAGGGTGAACCGGAGGTGTGAGTACCTTGAGCTTGACGACACGCTGTTGAAGCGCGGAGGAGGAGTCAGTGCGTTAGATAGTGGTGAGGAGCTAGTGATGGCAGCGCAGGAGCGGGGGATTGATACGCATGAGAAAGGGGAGAGTGAGGTTAGGGAGGCGTTGGATACGTGGGTGAAAGTTACCGAGGCGTTGGGAGGGGTGAAGCCGAGGTTGTGGCTACTCCGTCCTGAGAGTTGGGCTAAGGTTATTGAAAAGAAGGCGTAGAGTGGGTAAGGCGTAAAAGGAGGGAATGTATAATATTTCACGGGTTCACGGGTTGTCACAATATATAACAATAAATAGGAACATCGGCTTTCGTGTGTATTCAAGAGAGGTAGATTTATGTACAATTAGAAATAGCCAAGTATCTTGGACAGACTTAAACATTACAACGAAAGCCTTCTCTCCCAAGCACATCTTTGTGGAGATGAAATCCTCAGCCATATGAAAGGTAATGAAAAGAAGTTTAACCCCCAAAAAGAGAACCAATTGAAAACTCGGACCAATGCAGCCTTTTAAATGGAGTAGGTTGAATATTCCTACGTTTTTACACAAGAAAAACAATCCGGTTTCGTATTCCGCACAAGTAAAGAAACAAGAAAACACGTAAGGCGCCGTTCAAATTTACTTTTTCCCAGAGACAGACGGCAAGGAACTTGTAAAATGCCACATAGACTTGTAACGCGCTGATATGAATATGAGTAGCAATACTAAGACGTTGATAAAACCAACCGCTGTCGAATTACGACCCCTTCCATTTAGCGAGCGTTTCCATGATGTTGCCAATCTGGCCCGCAGTGGGCTGTGCTTGCTGCTGCTGCTGCTGTTGCTGGAGTTGCTGCTGTTCCTGTTGCTGTTGATTTGCAACCTTCTGCTGGGCCTGTCCAAGCAAAGCAGCCAATCCGGTGCTTCCGCCAAAGGCACTGAGGCCAGTGTTCATACTGGCAGGGACACCTCCGTACGCTGGTTGCTGTTGAGGCTGTGGAGTGGACTGTGGCCTGGCGCCTGCCAAAAGACTGGCCAGATCTGCACCGAGCTGAGGTGTTTGTTGCTGTTGTTGATACGATGTCTGTTGGGTCGGCTGTTGAGGTTGTAAGCCGGCGATGAGTTTCTGGAGGCTACCAGGATCCAAGTTGCCCAAAAGATTGGCCAAACCAGGAACGCTAGCTAGTGCTCCCAGTTGCTGTAGAGGTTGTTGGGGCTGTTGCACCATAGGAGGTGCTCCAAAGCCACCATACTGGGTGACTGGGGCAGCTTGCTGCTGCTGCTGCTGCTGCTGCTGCTGCTGCTGCTGCTGCTGCTGTTGTTGTTGCTGCTGTTGATAATGATGATGTGACTGTTTCGACCGAATAACCAATTCTGCCGCAATGGGAGGATCGAGGTTGTCATATTCTAAACTGATGTCAGCACATCTCAAGGTAGAGAACAAGGTGAGAAACGCTTACGATCAAACGATGCCTCGCCTTCGCCTCTCCGGTCGAATACTTGGATCGAAATTTTACTAGCAGTCTGCATCTGCCTGTTGAGGAAGACTACAGCTTGAACTCCTTCAAGAACCTGGCGCTTGACAACCGCCGAAAGCTGTAGTCGGGGGTTGAGGAAGAGCATATCACACGTCAAGCCACGTTGACGGAAAGCCTGCTCTACCCACCAAATGAAATTCCTATTCTCTTCGTCAATAACCAGCATCTCATCAATGGATCAAGTGGTGCCATACCTATCCAGCTCATCACTAACTAAGATTTGCACCTCAGGCACCTGATCCGGCGACCTCCTTGGAAGCGGCACATCGTCCAAGTCGGGGGTTCTACTCCTACTCCTAGCCCTATACCTTGGGGGCGACCTAGACCTTGATCTTCTTCCAGGGCGATAATCATCGCGAGGTCTCAATGGTGGAGACCTCCTACGACTTCCGTAATCTTCCCTATCGCGGCGGTCACGTAGTTCCCTGTCTGTAGGTGGTGGCCCTCGATATCGGTCAACTTCTCTCGGTGCAGTGCTGCTACCATTTCCACGGTAAGATGTTGCTCCTCGTCTAGGAGAAGAACCACCCCGAGAGTAATCAGGTGACCGAGAACGACGTGAGCGGGCAGAGTCGACAGGGGCTGGACGTGTATTTCTCTGCGGCTTCGAGATTTCTAGGTCTATACGCAAGCACTAGCAATTAGAATGTGGCACAGTGCATAGATGATTGTTATTGGCGGGTGGTTGGAATCTTACGCATTTTACGACCTCGTACCGAGGACCCTTGTTCATGCCGAAGAGCTGACGCACAAGAGGCTTGATCCAGAAATTGAACAAACCCATAAGCCTGCTTGATGGAGACTTGTGCCAGACGACCATGCTTATGGAACAGTCGAAAGAGATCACGTTTGGTAACTTTTTCCGTTGGTAGATTTCCTATAAACGGGCACAATGGGTCCTGTAAGTTTTTGCAATTCACGCGTATAGATAAGATGGATATGGCAAGAATATTTCAAGTAAATGCATGAGGCATGATAAGACAAAGGGTAATTAACTGGGGAATTCAAGGGATGATAAACGGGTGGGTGGGTGGGTGCGCACCAATGAACAGACGGGAACCAGGTGGAAATCGATCCCACTGGCCCTGTGTCACATAATCACGCTCATCGGAGAGGAATCTCGAGAACTCTTCTTCTTCGTCGACAGTAAAAGGACGAACGTCCTCGTCATCTTCATCCTCAGTGACAGAGGCTGCCTGTTGCTTATGTTGGTTGAAATTTGGGGGCGGCGGAAGAGAAGCAGGGTACCCTGCGGCGGGATGGCCCGGCACGGATGAAGACACGACTGGTACAGGCGGGAGAGGGTGGTTCGTCGGTTGTGGAAGACTAGGAGGAGGAGGAGGAGGAGGAAGAGGAGGATTCGATTGAGTACGTGTCTTCTGGACGGGAGATTGCGGTGCTGGGACCTGTAAAGTAGGAGGAGGAGCACTGCTAGTAGGAGGAGGAGCAACAGGGGCCCCATTTGGCTGTGGTGGAGACTGGGGTGTTGAGTGTAGCTGTTGAGGAACAGTGGGAGTCGCGGGGGACAGCTTGGTCAACAATGCCTGGAGATCCACGTTGCTAGGTAGGTTATTTGCAAGAGTGGGTGGTTTTGGAAGCCCAGACGTGGCAATATTTGCGGGTTTTGAAGGTGTGGCGGCGGTGACTCCGTTGTTTTGAGCGGACGACGATGCAATTGACCCAATACCAGCGGGTACATCACCATTCCCAATGTGATTGAAGGAGGGGGAGGAAGAAGTGGAACTATCCATGATGGGATAAGGAGCAGCTGGTACTGTGAGCGCGTCCTTGGGTGGTTCTTCGGATTGTTGCTGCTGTTGCTGCGACAGCGGTGGCGGTGGTAATTGATTTTGTTGCTGTTGCTGGTGTTGCTGGTGTTGCTGCTGCTGCTGCTGCTGCTGCTGCTGCTGTTGCTGGTGTTGCTGTATCAGTGACTCCAATGAAGTCTGGTTCACGCTAGCTGCGCCGTTGATATGCGCAAGCGGTGGGGAATGGGCATCAGTAAAGTTAAATGCAAGCTCCATCTGGTTCTTCAAAACCGGAGGGTCGGCGATGTGTACGGGACGGGGCGATACTGGAGACAGTCTCTGTCTCTTCTCAATTCCGTTGGTCGCTAAAGACTCCTGTTGAAGCTGGAGGTCGGAAGGGGAAGAGGGTACGGTGGTAGGTGGGGCTTGATTGGAGTCGGGTGGAGTTGGCTGGTTTTCAGACATACAGAACTATGAGCAGCAGACCGAAGAAGGCTGGATATTTCAGGTAAATCGAACAATAGAATTGAAGTGCTGAGAAGTAGGAGATGACGAGATAGATGACAGGATAGAAGAAAAAGACAGAAGTAGTAGATTGTTGTCGGATTGGTTGAGGCGGTGTTAAGGTTCTGGTTGAGAAGGGCGAGGTTGGTTTGATAGTGAAAATCAGGCTGGAAGCGGAGGGGTAGCGAAGCGAGAGGGAAAGAGAAGAGATATGCGAGGAGGGGAGTGGAAAGAGGAATGTGGAAGCTTAATTTGAGTCAATAGATGAGCAGAGGGAAGTGGGAGTGGAAACAGAAGCGGAGAGGAAGTGGAGGAGGAGATGGGCACCAGAGAAAACGACGTCGTTGAAAGCGCGAACTTAGACGCTTTTATTGGATGAGTAAGAGGGAGGCAACCACCAGCCACACCCGCCGAACCGAACGCCACTGATAAGACGTCACTGCCAATCACGCGTAGATATACGTGCAGGTGGGTTTTGATACATCAGTCTCACAAAACAAGAATGACTCTCCTCCGACAGCTGGGTCTTCTTCCATTGACCCCTGGACGATCGCTATACCTTCGCCCTGCCACCCGATTCTACTCAGACTGGCGCTCTGAGACTGCCTCAAAGTGGAGCTCCCCCGAAGAAATAGAGCAAGCGCGGCACTGGATTGAGACCTTCAAAGTCGAAGATATTCCCAGGAAAGCTTGTACAATCAGCTACTCAGCGTCATCGGGCCCCGGCGGTCAAAATGTCAACAGGTAATGCCCACTTCTATCCCATAACATCAAGGTTGTAACAGCACCAGTAAAGACTGAGCACCAAAGCGACGCTACACCTCGATCTGGGCTCAAAGGCGGGCACTTTCCTTCCTGACTATATCCTACGAAAAGTTCGCGAGAACTCACGGCACCTCACCAGGAATGACGAGATTGTGATTCAAGCCGATGGGAGTCGAAAGCAGTTCGAGAATACGGAAGAGGCTTACCATCGGTTGCACAAGATCATTGTTTCATGTGTCTCAAAGGACGTCCCAGGGGTTACCAGCGCTGAAAAGAAGAAGCGTGTTGCAGAGCTGTAATTGCTCCTGGGGAATCAGCAACAGGAGAATTAAATATGCTAATGGGAAACTCAGGCAAAAGCAGGACGCCAATCTCAGAAAGAAGTTGAAGTCCATACAGAAAAGCAAGAAAGATTCACGGCGAAACAGAAGGGACGACGACTAACTAGGTTGTAGTTGGAATATAATGCAACCAAACGCCAGATTACAATGTACATAACACCGCAGATGCCATTAATCAAAAACTTTTCAACTTGCTTTCCACATTTGACAATCCTACATCCCCAGGGAAAATTTCTAATCCTTTTTGAGCTATCCGTATTGCTTCCTCCTTCTTCTCTCTTCTAAACATAAGATCCACCCACCGCGCATACAGCTCTGGCTTGGTTGCGTCTTCCTTCTCAGCTTGTTTAAAATACTTGATCAAGCTGGAGGAAATGACCTTCTTGATACCCACGTCAAGATTTGGTGATTGCTTCAAGAGCTCGGTGAAGTATCTTGCAAAAAACAAGTACATCTCGCTCCTGTTATCCGTATCTGCCAAAGCTGCTGCCATATTTGCCAAAACTGTCGATAGATTTCTTGGGAACGCCGGATCGGTCGGTTCCACAGCACATAGCGGTAGCTGGACGCTCAACCATAATGCCTGTGGATGCTTAGGAGCTTTATCTAGCATATGCTTCACAACATGCTCCAGCAACCTCCTACAACATTTGAGTTGTCTAAATTGTGCAAACAAGCCATAGAAATCACCGGCAAACTCAATATCCCCCGGGATCTCCTGCATTGCTTGGTCAAAGATCGCAATCGCAAGCGCACCGTTCAAGGCGGGATTGGTGTCGACATTTTCAAGCGCCATTGTGTCGAGCGACTTGTCCTTCTTTGCCGTCTCAAAGTCTTCGCTTGTAACCTCCGGCAATATCACCATATTCTCATCCTCATCCCCATCGTCCCGTTTCTTCAGCGGCTGGTCGATCCCCAACACTGCCCTCCGTAGAAACACCTTGGCCACAAACACCATCTCCAGCTTTGCGTACTCCCTCCACATATCCTTGCTCTTTGTGCAGAACCGCAACCCACGCTGCATATGGCCTCGTCCCTCGGCGATATTCAGATTCTCCTCGACCGCATGGCGCGCCGCATAGATCCACAATTCAGGTTTTGCCGGATGGAGTTTCAGCGCTGATGCAAGCGTCTTTGCGAGGACACCATTCGCCTTCTCACGCTTTGCAAACTCGATGTATTGTAGCCACAGCGGCACGTTGCCGGGGAACTTTCGAGTTGCGCGGTCGAGAATGAAGAAGATGCGGCGAGTGCCATAGTGCATCCGCGCGCGAATTCCGAGACGTTTTATGCGCTTGCGGTAGAGCGCATCGAGGTTCATTTCGTATTGCGCATAGCGCGTGAAGTCGACGGCATGACAGCCCGAGGCATTAATGCGGTGCTCAAAGTCGGAACGTTTCTTGGTGATTGCGGCGATTTCATCCTGTGCGCAGGGTCAGTTGCTGGTAGGATCCGAAAAGTTGGAGTAGGTACCTTTGTGAAGATCTTTTTCTTCTCGTATTCGTGAAGCTCTGGAATCGACTGCTCAAGGTAGTAGCGCGCTTTATCGGCAGCCATAATTGCGGTACGTAGGTGTTTATGTTTGGAGGAGGGAGTAGTGTGAGGCTCAAGAATTGAAGATTTTCAAGTTTTCTTGGCGTACTTTAGAGCTGTGAGAAGACCACCATCGCAGCTCCAACAGCCGCGTCAGGCAGATATGTGGATAAGGAATACTCAGTCAGCCAGGTCAGGCATTGCATGCATGTAGTTTTCATCGAGACTGTTTAGGTGGGGAGAGTCGCTGAAAGGCTGACATCTCTGCCTCTGGCTATCGTGTCAGTGCCTATTGTCAGAAGATTGGTCTTAAGTGCTCAAGTGATCTTCATTGTAAATGCACGTCTCTACAAATACGTCCTTGTAACATTGCCTTCAAACATCTGAAGGTGGGGACATCAACTTCCCAAACGCTGTTACACCGAGACTAAAATGCCCGTTAGATACTCACTTACCATTCTAAGCTTAAATCCAGCCATGTCTCAGAAATGCCGTATTTTCTAGTGCTAAATCCCTACAGCACTTTCCTTTGAGCTCCAGGTTTAACTACAGAAAACGTGTTTAACAGCCTCAATCTCAACCTCGATCCCAACCACTACTTCCTGTAAAAGTCAGTAGCTATGAGAGCAGCAATTATATCTGCGTCGCCGCCCTCATCTCCGGCCTCTAGGTCTTACTTACGACTTACTAAGTACGTGGGGTATCTCTCCGCAGATCCGATGTGAACCCTAGCCGCCAAGTAAAAAGCTCGATCTCCGGTCCAATCCCAAATATTAATTGCGACTTCTCGGCGCATCTCAACGCAACGTGTTAGTAAGAGCTTGAAGGGACGGAGAGAAACACGACCCGAATTCCGTCTTTGCCGAAAGGTTGGCAAAGGGTGACAAAGTAAACTATCGTCGTCAGCGGCCGTACTCTACTGGCTTTTTGCTACCAAGATAGGTACCAACGAGCTAGTAGTCCTCCTTCCTTCCTTCTTTTCTTCTTCTGCTCGTCTGCAAACACGGTCGGTTCTTCGTTCCCATTCTGCCATCCTCCGTCACTCTCTTCGATCATGGCGAAAGATAAGGATGGAGTTGTCCTGGCCTCCGTACGTCACTTCTGTTAGCCCTAACGATTTGGAATCGAAACAGTCTGCTAACAGCTGAATACACAGTTCTCGGGGAAATGGGTGTCATATTCGCATACAGTGTTCGCTTATTGTCCGTCACATATTAGCTCCCGACAGTGGTGGATTGAGTACTGATTTGGAGATTGTGGATGTATAGGTGCCTTCTTCAGCGCATTAACCATAGGAATGTACGAAACAACTGTGAACCAGCGCATCGCCCATGTCGCACTTCCCGACTGACACGGGTCCAGGTCATTGCACTTCCAAAAGATCGTGAAAAACGAGTACTACGTATGCTTCTCTCGAACTGCGCGCCACATGGATGCGCGTACTGACAAACGTGTAGGGCTACCCACAAGAATGGTTTCCCTCCGTTTCGGCCACGATTGGCGACCGCTATCCCGAGAGATCAATCTTCCAAATTTTTATCGCCATTACTTCCGGGCCCCGCTTCGCCCTAGTCGCTCTTTGGTACTTGCTCACGGCGAGACCCGGCTCATTTGCGCCAAAGTTTGTGGCTTGGGTTGGTTTGATACGGACGATTCTGTGCGGAGGATGGGTCTATATCACCTCTACAGATGACCATAATTGGCATGACATCTTCATGATTTCCTACCTCATTTTGACGCTTCCCTGGACGGTGGGATGTCTTGCGCTTTCACCTCTAAACCACACTGCCGTCAAGTACCGAAAGGTCCTTGCGGGTTTATTTTTTGGTACTCTCGTGCCATTAATTTACTATTTTATCCAACATAAGGTCCACAAAGTTGCCGGAGGTGAGCGCCACGCACAGACCTTCAGCCCTAATCCAAGGGTTAGGTTACTGACGTCAGTTGTCCAACAGCCTACACTATTTATGCATTCTATGAGTGGGCGCTGATTCTTTTTGATGTTGGATTCGATGCCATTACGGCATATGACTTTACTGGATTTGAATTGAGGGTGGTGGACGTCCAAGGAGTCAGTAAAGGGTATGTTCGGCTCCCGCTGTATAATAAGGATTAGATCGGATTTGGAATACCGTGGGCCTCTTTTAATATCTAATGGAAAACACTTTCTTACTTCTTTAATTGGGATTCTTTTAGAAACGGCATCGCCCTCGCAGACGTGGTGCTTAAAAATTCCAAGTGAGTGTCAATCGAAGGATATATAAGAGACTATACACAGAATGTTGATTGAAACCATGCAGGAAGTGCAACCAAACCCTTCCCCAGCAGCTTCTGGGAGGCTCATATTCTTGGGCTGGTATGTTTGATGCTGCGGCTGACATTTATACCGGGGTACGCCTCTTTGTCCCACCAGTGGAAAGTCCCGCCCACGCATGAACTAACTCTCGGGTGATAGTTCATGTTCTGGTCGATTCTGACATCGTTGGGCGTGACGGTTTGGTGTAAGTCCTACATCTGTTGCTTCTTGGATTTACCTAACTATTTCCAGATTTTCCACTGTGGAATATGGGTATTTCAGGCTACGAAGTCCTCATCATGACTACGGTTACTCCGTTCTTTCTTGGTCTTCCTTCCGTTCGCTACATGGTGGTCAATCAACCCATTCGTATATACGCGCTCTCTTTGTCCGGACTCGCTGCGTTCGCCATTACCAGCACGGTACCCCGTCTGCTCCTTGTTGGCGTCGGTGTCGCCTTTTCTTGCCTAGCATGGGCAGGTAGCTTTTGGGCTGAGCGAAACACTGGTCGATTGGACACAAAGATCTCCGCCTTTTCACTTGGTTTGATTCTTTCCAGCGTTGCCAAGTTTGCCAACCAGACCAATAATCCTGTATGGCCGATCATGAACGCCGTAAATGGCGGTTGGAATAAGACCGGTCTAGTTCTTGCGGCTCTTGCTGTGTTGAGGTCGACTAGACGCAGCCCAACTGGCTCTGCGGATTTCTCTTCCTTGGAACAGAAGAAGGGTGGATCGCCTACCCTGGCCGCTCTTGGTCTTGCGGGATTGTTGTTTGGTCTGCACTCGTTGCTCTCGGATTCTAGTACCATGATCACCTGGGTCTGGGACGGATACCCAATCAAAGGACCTATCCCCGCTCCACATGGTGCATACACGATTGCGGCTATGGGCGTGGGGTTTTTGATCGGCCTCTTCAAGCCCGAGATTTCGACGACATGGGCCTTCTTTGGCATTTCTTCTATCGCAGCTGCGGTCTTTTACAACAAGGCAGGCTGGACAGGATACTACGGTGCTTTGATTCTCTCCGTCTACCTTATGGCTCTCATCCCCCCCTTCGTCACCTCCGCAACCCGCCACAAGCCCAGTACAACATTCGGTCTCTCGTTCTTGTTTTACAACATCATGGTCCTTGCTCATGTGTGGGTTGTCGCCTACGCATTTGTCCCTGGCGGGCCGCTCCTCCGTGAGAGAACTGACCTCGTGATGATTATTACCATGGTCCTCCTCGGTGTCGGCGTTTTCTCTGCTAACGCTTCCGCTGTTCCTTCCGAGTTGGGCGGTAAATATGCTAAACACAACACCCTTCATCACCGACGCTTCCGCTCATACGCAGTCTATGCCCTCACTGCCATCCAGTTGCTCTCAGTTTCGGTTGCTTACTTCCGCTTCCCCACATTCGATTACAAGCCCTACCATCCCGCTGAGAAGCTTGTGACTGCCGGTATCTGGACTGTACACTTCGCGCTTGACAACGACATGTGGAGTTCTGAGCGGCGGATGCGAGACGCCATCAAAGACCTTGAACTCGATGTCGTCGGTCTGCTCGAAAGTGACCTGCAACGAATCATCATGGGTAACCGGGACATGACACAGTTCCTCGCTGAGGACTTGGGGATGTATGCCGACTTTGGCCCTGGACCGAATAAGCACACCTGGGGCGCAGCACTGCTTTCAAAATTCCCGATCGTAAACTCTACCCACCACCTCCTCCCTTCCCCCGTGGGCGAGCTGGCACCCGCAATCCTGGCTACTCTTGATATGTACAGTGAAATGGTCGACGTGCTTGTATTCCACTCTGGCCAGGAGGAGGACCCGGAGGATCGTCGCTTGCAGTCGCTCGCGATACAAGAGCTGATGGGAAGCTCACCACGTCCACTGATACTACTGAGTTACCTCGTCACGAAGCCCAAGGAGGGCAATTATAATACCTACGTGTCGGAGAAGAGTCGGATGAGAGATATCGACTCGAGTGATTGGGATCGCTGGTGTGAATATATCCTTTACAGAGGGCTCCGGAGAGTAGGATATGCACGTGTGAGCAGAGGTACTATCACAGATACGGAAATCCAGGTAGGGAAGTTTGTGGTGGGAGAGAAAGGCGGGGACGAGCAGATTGAGGAGAAGGATGTGCCACAGGGAATGAGGTTCCCGGAGATATTCAAGGGTGACGGTGTCCGGGGACATCGATACCATGTGTTCGACAAACCGAGGTGAGTTCTTGGTCTACACCCCACTGTCCTATACTAATAGTGGTCTAGGTATTATGCACCGTAAATGATGGCTAGTGATACACGTAGTTTTTTCCTCTTCCTTTTCCTTGATGGGCTGTTATAGCCCGCCTTTATCATTCTATTTCCTTCCTTCTCTTTCCTTTGATGTTTGGAGTAATGGTAGGTGGGTGGGGAGTGGGGGACGGTAATGGGTGGTAACGATGCTATGTTCGGTTTTGGTCCTGGGGCACTGGATGTTGGATGTGATATAATGGGGTTAGGTTTGGCTGGGATAGGTTGTATTTAGTGGAAGGTCAAGCAGTTAAAATATGGGACGCGATCCAGAAACACTATCCAAGGTCTAAAAGCCCAATTGAAGCGCTGTGACCTGCACTACGTCACCATCACATCACTCGCCCGGCTAAAATTTGAAACTGCTCGCCTATTCTCAGGTACGATAAGTACCCCGCGCTTAGAGTTGTCCCAAACCACAGACACACAACGTCAAATCCGACGGCCGCCCTGACGGCGAGGTTAGTTGTCTGGGAGCGCTCCGTAATGGCATGCATTTGCACCAAACTATGTCGGCGCCTAACGTAGACCAATCAGGGCCATTGTTACCCGCAGCTCTACTCAGCGGATCGTCACAGCTATGCCTGGGACTTAGAGCCGCTCTCTCTAGGAACCTCACATTTCCGGTGGCGGTGCAGGCAGTGCGCAGTGCATAAGGCGTCTTCATGGCGATGTGTCTCCTGAAAACTTGGAGATGATCTAGCAGCATCGGGTGGTGGTTATTGACTTTGATTGCGCATTTCCATACTCGTTCGTTACAGAGAATGGGATGTTGAGGGAGGTTAAGAGAGTCTAGATGCTGACTGGGGTGTTTGGCAGAGATGAGGAAGGGTTATAATTGTGGAAATATCGTTTCTACTGCTGGTAATTAGGACAATGTGGGTTTCTTTTTTCGTGCGCGGGACGTGGCAATTGTGATACAGCTCCTACATAATTCATGAATCCGTAATGAGCTTCTTGCTAGTTCCCGAAAGTTTATCAGAGTCGTACCAGAACTCAATTCAATGTCCTGACTCTGCTGTCCACATCAATAATGTGCTTAACCAATCTACCCGATATTCTGCCTGTTCCTCGGGGGCTGGAACGTCTATTCCTGACGAAAGCTGAGATCTATATATCCTAAATGCAATACCGCTGCTTTCAGGGCTAGGGTGCGAAGCTAGGGTTCCTTTCAATTCCCCCTGAACCCAGCTCCCCAGAAACCCATGCACGGATACAGCGGGATCCTCTGACTGCATTCCACATCTCACGCTTGATTGATCGTCAACAAACGCTGTGCTACCGGCTAAATCAAATGAAACGGTAGAACATACAGCGCTTGCTCAGCCCACCGGGTCTGGGTGCGTCGTCATCAACACCATCCAGCTGTATTCAAAGGTATATATATCCACAACCTATGTACCCTCTCTTCATAAATACACCCACTTTCCCGCACCCGTATAACTGCCCACTTCCCCCCGCAACACCACAAACTCCAGAATAAAGTAGCGAACGAACACCTCTATCCCTGTAGGTAAGTAATTACAACCAAACACCGCCCCCCACGACGTATTAATACACACACGCACACAAGCTTTCTCTAGACATTATGTAGAATGATAACCTCTCGTGGGTGAAGGGGGGGGGGGGGGTATTGTGCAGTGAAAGAAACGAAATACCAAGCCATATTACAAGTGTAACGACGAGAAAGAGGCGAGGTGTGCGAAAAAGAAAATGATATCTTTATCCCTCTCGTACCGCAAGTGCCATGTACATGCCGCCCCTTCCAGAAAAAAAATCCCACTACCCATCGACGCTCACAGGGGCCATTATTGGGTAGGTAGCAAAGGGTAGTAGCAGCAAAAAATAAATAATCATCGTCCCTTACTCCATGCCAACATAAAATAATTGGGCAAGAAAGAAGAAAGCTAAAATCCTAAACAACAAAAAACAAAAATGTAACACCGTTCCCATGGTCGTCATGAATCATAGACAGAGGACAAATGAAAGGAACATAAAACGTAGCACTAAAGAGGATGTTCATCCTAACAATTAAGTCGGATGAACAGAAGAAGGGCGATATAAACACAAGCCATCATTCATCTCCCTGTGAGTGGTCGACACCGAGAAGATGACGAGGCGCAACATTTCTACCGGTGGTCATCTACTACGTAAACTTCCGAGGAATCAACCTCGGATGTAGCGGCAAGAGTTTCGCTTGCAGACGACCACACAGACTGAACGTCATCGCTGGGGCTGACAGGGCTTCTGCATCCGGATGAGATACCGGAGGAGGATCCAACCGTCCACTCATCGTCTTCCGAATGATAGTTGTTGTCAAAGTCCGTCAGTCCGTAATCAAACCGCTCGGTGCCGGAACCCGAGCCGATCTCCAGATAGTCATAGTCCCAGCGGAATTCCTTATCGGGCTGCAGCCTAGCTAGGAACTTCGTTTTTGCGACGTAAAAGACAGTGCCAGCCACTGTCAGAATTATTAGCGTGTCGGAAGCGGGACTCCAGTGCAGATAGCAACTTACAGAGAGTTCCGGCGATCAAATCAACAGCATAATGGTGCTGAAGGTACAACGTTGCCCACCAGACCCACATTACGTAGGTGTAGGATAACCATTTACCGCGAGGAAAGACATAGCCCATGAAACACGCGTCAACGGTGGCGCAGCCGGCATGCAGAGATGGCATTGCCCCAAAGACCAGTGGAGAAGCGGTAAAGGTTGAAGTATACATCTTCAAACCGAATAGCGCATCAATACGTGCGAGCCCGGCGGGAGATCCGTGCATGGAATAATTGGCAGGCGCCAGCCCATACATTGCCTCGTACCCTAGAATTGTTTCATCAGCCACCTGAATGCGCAAAGATGGTAAGACATGCTATCTTACATGGTGGTGCACATGGGAAGCACAACTGGATCATGACACCAATGAGATTCATGTATCCGAAAGCCGCAGAGTACACGCGCAAGGTACCAGGTGCGGCAAAGAGAAAAATGGAAGCGGCGCAGACGAACGGTCCACCAAAATGGATGACTCCGTATGGCAACCACGCGAGCACATCGAGAACAGCGTGTTTATGTGCTGAAAGCACGCTACTCAAATTCGCACCGTAAATTATGTTCTCGAGCGCTGGTAGAACTCGGACCCAGATGTGTGGCCTCCATTCAGCGGGAATGAACCTAGACAGAACCACATAACATGAGATCGTTGGTTCATAATGATTGGTTGGACCACCTGCGACCCTGACACACGTGACTTGTGCGTATTGAAGGCATTGGTGAGCGATCGATGATGACATACCTGCAAGACCAGTATAATACGAGCCAGCTGGCAATAGGCAAGAACGGCAGAAAGAACTGTCTCGTAATCGGCATCAGGAGTGCTATCATCAAAAGAGTCGCAATGGACGTCTTGACAATGGCCCCTGGTTCCTCCATCACTGACAAACAAAAGATCCCCAAGATCGTCATGAACAGGTACTGCGCATCATAGATCGACCACGAGTGCGCTCGCAGCGACCGTATCGTATCTAAAGGATCGAACGACGTCTGAAGTTTCGCCAAATTTGACGTAGGTGACTTTCCGCTACGCATCCGAGAACCTAGCCTCCTCCGCATCCGATTGAAGCCAGATAACGAAGGCCAACTCAACACCTTCGGATTTGTATCGAGCATTCCGAGAATCAGCTTTAACGATGGAGATTTCATTTTCATATTGTCAGAATGGACGTGTCCGTCGAACGTGGCTAGAAATGCTCGTGGTGGGTTCGAGATGAGACCGCGGCGAGGTGACGATAAAATCTAACAGATTGGTTGGTGGAGCAAGGAGGCGAGAATCGACACGCGACGCTGGTGACTCAACGACCACACGCTTTGATTATGACGAGGTATGAAGAGTGCGAAGGGGAGTTGGAGTCGGAGGATGAGGGGAGTGATGAGGGGGATAAGAAGGAGACGAAGGAGATGAAGGAATGGAACGGGAAGAACTTGAGCCGTACAGAATGCTGGCTGGCTGGAGTCCGGACTAGCAATTATGAATTAGAGTACAGTGGTATAGGTCTAGAGGTAATAACGTCGGCATCGAATGGGACCGACTAATTCTTTTTCAAAGACGGCAGGCGTTTGTGACCTGTGAGTCTAGCGCTTACAAAACCTCGTTTGCATGGCCAAGCCGCCATTCTAGCCGAAAAGGTGCAATCTGAGACGGTATCGAGTTCCTTCCAGCCACACCAAATCTCGCAAATCAACAAAAGCAATGTGCCGGTCTTCAATGGCCCACACTACGCAGCCCAACGCCGCTGATCCAACATCTCCATCCGATCCCGTTAAGCGGGATTGCTATACATTGCATATGTATATTCGCATAAATACATGCAGTGTTCACGAGACCGCCACGGGTTTATGTCAATGATACAACCGAGTCGTCCGTGTGCATGATATCATGATGCAATTCGGTTTTTTCTTCCGCTTGGTGTCTTAGATAACTGCGGACGCGGGGACTGCGCCATGAAAGACGCGGAGGTGAATTACTGAATGGGATACGAGTACGATGTAGGAACCAACAGGCACCGCCACAGAACTGTTGGCCAATAGTATTCATACAGCCGTCCTGAGCCCCAAATGAGTTTTCTCTACCAAATGCCCAGGCGTCACGTGTTAGATTTGGCACTGCTGCTAACGACATCGCGAGTACATCTCATTGCTGAAAATTTGTTCGAGTACTTTAACACACTAAACCTACTCAGATTAGGCCTCTACACTTTTCTTACCTCTTTTATGTACCTGCTAATAATTACTCAACTTGTCACCCAACGATGACTACAGACTCGGGAAAGGGTTTGGGAAGGGACTCGCAGACTCGACAGATGAAAAGCTCTTCTGAGCTATCAGAGAAAAGAATCTGGAATAAAGAATCTACAACTGAGACCTTCGTAAACGAGCAACGATTGCTGAAGGACAAATCTTGTTTTCTGTCTGATGGAGTGATTTGAACTCGGCTGATTACCTCTAGAGGAGCAAGCATTGAAATTCCGGTTGGGTATCCACTCGGGTCGATGCGACGAGGCGGAGACCAAGACTGCTACGCCCGAGCCTGAAACCCCAGGATATTCAGGCTGTTCAAGTTGCTATGGCTCATCTGCTTTCCTACCCCGAGCCTTTACGGAGCCACTGGTTTCCTCCGTTCGTTCGTCTCAACAGTTGTGGTCTCGTGTAATTTGGCACCATCAAAAAAGCTATCGCGAGCCCAATGTTCAATGGGATTAAGCTTCCATTTAGAGTCCAGGATAGCGAACTGCTCTTATACAATCGAGATGATGGCGATACGGCTATCAAATTTCAGGACGTGCAAGTTGAAGTCAACGGCTTGTGTTCCTAAGCGGCCCGGCCCGGCTGGCTGGCCTGCAGATATCTAAAAAGCCCGCTGGTTGGTTGGGCCGCTTAGGAATACTGCATGGAAGATACTAGAGAACTTCAGTCGACAGTTAAAGACCGCTGCTATTAAAACTTTGATGCATCATTTATATTCAGCACAACAGTTCCTATGTGTTATTGTTACAGGAAGTGTCGACGATACCTGAACCTTCCGAATTCATGCTAAAGGGGACCAGCAATGGGATTCCCAGGTCAAGTACATCATGAAATGTGGACTCACAAGCGTTAAGCACATTGATTCCGACTTCCAATATGATACAATGAGATCTGGCGATTGAATCAACCTAAAGCTTCCTGCCTAGTCTGTAGTGCACAATGAAGTTAGGATGCTTTGCCACTTTTCTTTCCACAGAGATTGACAAACCTGACGAGAATAATGGGAGTGATAGCGAACAATCGTGTTATTCTACGTACCCTTTGCCTATTAACTAGTATCTAAAGGTAACTCAAGCAGGTAAAGAATCATTATAGTATCCTACTCTATAAGTTTTCATCAACAGTGAGTTACAGCGGCACAGCGAGAGAGATTTAGCCATAAGGATCAAGGATCAAGTAGAAATCGGGAAATCCGTATTGTGTAGCCTTGCGTTCGATCGCGTTCACCAATGGGCACTAAGGGACCCAAAAATTGTGCTCGTGTTTGACGCAGTGCCAAGGATGCCCGAATCTGACCCCCCCGAGGAATACAAAAGATAATTTCAAATTAATTTTTCAGCAACCCGGAATCAAAATAGGCCGAGTGAGCTCCGACCAATTAGCTTCACCGTAACGCCGGCTGCTTTCCAATCCGGTCCCGCCGCTTAGCCCCGACCCTCAGCAGTAATATTACGCATGATGAGGTCACACGAGCACTAGCTGCAGTTGGATCCATGGCGGATTTTCCTCTTAAAACTTTCCCGTTGAATTGAGGGGGATCCGAGTCACTCGCAGTGAGGGCAATCTTATCTCGGAAGATCAATCGGACAAGGGTTGGTGATAATCCAGGGTCTGCTACTCTACAGAGCCGCATTAAAAAAAAGTTGCTGTTTCCAATTCAACGTCCACCACCGAGTGATACCACAATTCATTCGCTTTCAACAACAAACACTCCTCCAAGATACCCGACGATCGGATTTTCTTGTGCTACTCCCGCTGTCCATGTTCCGGAATGGCATCAACGTCGGCCGGCGTCCACTATTCGCACAGTCGTCGTCGCTCGCCTCAGCGGTGGCCCACTCAAGACATAAACTTCCCTTCATTTGTATAGCCTGCCAGGCGCGGGCCATGTCTACCCAGCCCCGGTCGACATCAAAATCACAGAAAAAACCCAAGTCTAAGTCGGAGAACTTCCTGGGTCAGATAAAGCGTCTAGAGGCTCATGTGCAGGAGATGGAGAGGAACTATGTGGAGCAGTTGAGGAAACGAGCAGTGGAAAAGGTTAGGTTCATACGATGGAGATATTGGAATGGTTCTGGGAAGCTAATAATTAAAGGATATCTCGAAAGGTGATGTTACAGAGGAGATGAAGGACCAAGCTTATCGTGCGCTTATGGCTCCTCCCCCAGAAGCGCTGTTTCTACCGCATATCAAAGAGGTAGAGGAGCGACTATCTGTGCCAGTTCGAGAACGGCTAGGCACCAACCTCGCACTTGTCAATGCCGCAGAACCCCGGTGGAATGCCGTGTTAACACTGCTAGAGCGGAACGGAGGGTTTGAAGGGATGGGGAGGGGTGACGTTGTTGGATTGTTGACTTGTATGGACGTTCCACAGCGAGCGGAGTTCTCGACGAAGATTTTGGAGATGATGGAAAGTGCTAAGCTTGAACCGAATGTCTTTATCTATGACCTGATGTTGGCTTCCCATGCGGCGGTAGGGAACCCGGCGTACGTTAAGGCGCTGTTCAAGAATTTGGTCGAGAGTATGTACCTACTACGACCCCTTAGACAAGCAGCCAACTAACCTGACTTTCAGAGGGCCTACAACCAACCGTCTACTCCTACGGCCATCTCCTCAAGGCCTATTCCCAAGAAAGCGATGTTTCCGCCGCTGCCGCCGCATTCCAGCAAATGCAAGCTGCCGGAATAGAGCCCAATCTAATCGTCTATACAACCCTAATCCAAACTTGCATCAACCGTAATGAATTCGACACCGCCTGGCAAATCTTCAACCTGATCAAACTGAAGTCCACCGCTACGGCACCCGATATAGCAACATATTCATTGATGATCCATGCATGTGCAATTAAGGGCGAAGCCGAGCGTGCACTGGATCTCTTCACCGACATGACAGTGCGTAAAGGGATGGTTCCTAACTCAGAAACCTACCAAGCCCTCATCCACGCCTGCGCAGTGCGAAAAGACTATTTTGCCGAAGCATGGAAATACGCCAGTGAAATGCAAAACTTAGGCATGAAACTGGACCAGAGGGCATTTAACGTCCTCATTCAAGCCTGCGGACGGGTGGGAGAACTGACTAGAGCCCGACTCCTAGTCCGCCACATGAACGATTCAGGAAACCCAGACCTTCTCCCAGACAAACTGACATTCCAGAATCTCCTCCGCTCCTATGCCACGTACGTCACCAAACCACCGAGAAGAAAGTACTTCGTAAAGGGGCCGCACCGCGCAGATCAACAAAAAACCATCGAAATTGATGAAGCAGCCTTCGTTACCCCCAAACAAGAACTCTCCCGCCAAGACGGCAGCACCAGCAAAATACCCGTCAACAAAATCCCCTTCCTTTCAAAATCAATCCTCCAGAACCCCCGCGAAGTCCTCGATGAGGCAGCCCTGATCGTCAACTGGCTCCGCGACGAGAAACCAGAGTTTGTCGACACGCAGCTCATGAACTCATACCTCGACATCTGCGTCTGTCAGAACTCCTTCCCAGATTTGAAATGGAGCTACAACCACGACTTCGAAAACCCACCGAACCCATTCACACAGCGTCAAAAACAGCAACAACCAAAGAAAGAGCCGCTGACCCAGGAAGAAGTCGACGAAGCCCTCCTCGCAGAAAGCGACCTTCCTAAATTCCAACGCAACGTTTTCACCTTCCGAAACGCCCTCGGCGCAGCCGTAAAATTCCGCAGCCTCCCCTTTGCCCGCGAGGTATGGAAGGATCGCCAGGACTTCACTGGCACCCCCGCTTATCGCCGCGAACCTGTGTGGCAGCGAGAAAAAGCCGACTTTGAGGCAGAGAAACTCATGATCTGGGCGCTGGCGCTGGGAAACGAGCTGGGCGAGGCTGTGGAGCGTATCCAGATTCTGGCAAAGGAGGCCGGAGTCCAGTGGACGTGGGACGACCTGCAGACTGTGTATCACAAGGCCGTCCAGTTAGAGGATGCACAGACTGCGGCGAGTATTAGGGCTTTTACCGAGACAACGCCGAAAATTGTGGAGGGGGAGGAGGAGGGTTTGGGGAGATCTAGACGTTAGATTGGGCGGATTGGAGTGGGATTTGTAATATACATTGGTATCGGGTGTACTATATTATGAGTGGATTTTATGAGGTTATGTATAAAATAGATAGGTTGCTGTAGGTCGCCGCAGGGATGTATACTAGCATATATAAAGTATCACTCGCATTCACTACTTGAAGTATTTGGCTAGTATATTATGAGACGCGCTGGAAAAGTGGCACGCGAGTGTACGCTGGCTTCCTTTGCATAGATGGGATAGATTTCGCCTATACCACGTTGTGACCCATGGAGGCCCAGAGGAGATAACCTCCAGAAACGACAAAAATGCACTGGTCCCCGGGCCTATAATGGTGACCTAGTCAATGACACTTTCCCCACCGCTTCTGAAACTTGTAGACTGCGGTGCTGATTGTATACAACCTTCTTTATACCCATTTCAGGCGGGCGTGTAAATTGGATCCGGATATGACCATTTTCGTCTTTACTTCGATCCTATGCTTGTGAGTGTCAGAATATTTTTTGTTTTTTTTTGTTTTAATCATACTGTATTCACTCTACTTAGAGTGTGACAGCCCCTTAGTCCCCTCCGCCTCCGGGCTGGCCGGCTAGATGGCGGAGCTCCACTCCTGCTACCCGTCGTCCCCTTCTGACAAAAGAAAGAAAGCATCTAAAGCGATCGATGAGATACAAAGGAAATGGGATGAGACCCCAAAGGAAAGGCCGCCGGCTCCTACTGCTCCGCCCGTTTGGGCGGGAAGTGTCAGAATATTCCGGTGGGAATTTGTCTCTGGACTTACGTTACGATTTTGGGCACAGTTGGCATTAGGGACTGGTGCGTGCGAGCAAAATATTTGTTGTCTACCAACTAAGTATATGACAAATTGTCCATCCCTCTAAAAGGCTGTAATGCGATTTGAGACTCGATACAAATCTTAGCAAAGTGTAGCCTGTCTGAATACTTGGTTCGTACTCTGGACTAACCCCTTCGCCGACCAACGCCCCGGGAAGCTGATGAAATTTTTCTAGGTGGGTTTCGATGCTGAAGTTCTTAGACTGCATGCAAGACGGTAAGTATTTGAAAATTATTGTGAACAAAGGGACTGCTATGTACTGCTTGATGATTTCTCAACCTCTTTAATCACCTCATGGGAAGTCTCAATCGTCTGCTGCGATTCAATCACCGCCTGCTGAAGCTCCGAACTGGTATGACTACAGTATACACCTTAATCCGTACCGCATACACCACGGAGAAGAGGGGCCACGTACTCTGCAATTACGACCAACAAGAGCCTGTGGTTGGCTATGCAGCCTGGCAATATTTTATTTCCTCATTCACATCCACCGGGATGCATTGCATCTTCTGGTTAGAAGTTACAGCTCTTGGAGCGTCCACATGCAATCAAAATCCTCGTATATGAGTTGCCCAGTCCATACTCCGTCTGGCTTGTTTGTGGGGTTGCACTCTCGTTATTACCAAGAACCACACAGAAGGCATCGACCTCCGTCCGAGGTCTTCTTGAGGTGCCGAGCGGTATCTGTCGGCGCTCTGGATGATGAGTGTCGAGACCCTGACCCCGAATGCAACAAGTCCTATTACGGAGGCGGAGATCGATAGTGGATCCGCTATTCTGAATTAGCCGCGTCGGTTGCTAATGGTAAGCTTAGGCAGAGGAGATATCTCCACAGCCGCCATGATCCAGATCCAACCAATCACCAGCACGCGTATTTCGGTACAGCACTGCCACCTTTAGGCATCCATCAAGCTCGTACACTCTAGTATGGAAGCAAAAATCAGAAAATGATCTGGAACGACAAATTAGCTACTCAGACAGAACCAACTTGCAGCAACAACCGTCATTGGCTTCAATGTCGGAGCTTTGACCTCTCAACAACTCCATATTTTTCAAGTTTCTGTCCTGAAGACTCTGAAACACGCATGCTTTTTTCCGATTTTTGCTTCCATACCCGATTAAAAGCGCGTTCAGGAAGGCTTAAATGCTCTGCGATTCCATACCACCAGAAAGTTACTTGAGCCAACACAGCGACTTTCCCGCAGCTATTTACAATGCCGGTTCCATTTGGCTTCTCCGTTGGGGACTTCATAGCAGTCGCGGAGCTTGCGAGTACGATTTCGAAAGCATTAAGTGAAGTACGCGGCTCCCAAACGGAGTACAAGGCTGTGGTTGAGCTCCTAGACTCACTCAATAACTCCCTTCGAACTGTCCACAACTTTCTCATAAGCTCGTCATCCACTGCTGGATTACCTTCACCAGACACGGCATTACTCAACGGGCTTCGCTACCATCTGGATAAGTGTCGAGATCTCATGAAGTCGTTTTTGGTGGGTGTATTTGGTGCTAAAATTTATGCTATGGTTACTGAAACGTACGCACGGCCTTAGGAAGGACATGCTCTTATTGCGGTATACTTACGACGAATCGGAAAAAGAAGAGATATGAAATGCTGGTGGTGTGGGCATGAATATCAGACAAGAGACCACCTTTTTAAGTGGTGCAAAAGATGGAAACGAGAACAGAAGCGATTGTGGATCGATGGGCAAGAGGGGGAAGATGGGTATGAGGGGTTAGAAAAGGTAATGAAGAAGCCAAAGATCAGCTTGCCAATGTCTCTTGTTTTTGCAGAAGAAAAATGTATGAAAGCACTGTTAGATTTTCTTTATCTTATGGATGTCGGTAGGATCAGCGGAGTGGTGGAGGAGTCGAGTGATGGGGGGGTGTAAAAAGTTGATGTTTGTTTTTTGGCGGTTTTTTCTTTTTTGATTGGGGAAGAGGACTCGCGACTTTGCTTTTGTTTCTTTATGTTACGGAAGAAGCGGGGAGGAAATGTATACGGGATATGCCATGGCCGAATGCAATATGATTACAAACAAACAAACGGCCTTAGGAAGAGTCTCGGAAATTCACTGAGAGCTTCATTCGGACGTCTAATGTTCTACCAGAGAAGAGATCGAGCATCCTGGACTGGAAGTCCAACCAAAACCGGGTGGTCAAAGAGTTGCGGAAGATACAATGGTCCATCTACAATGTGGAGGACGCCAGGAATTTGGAGCATCGGCTGAAATCGCACGTCAATGCATTCCAAGTTATATTGATCGCTATCAGTTTGTGCGTTATCTCATCCTACTGACTTCCCATCCTACTAACGTAAAAATGGGGGAAGGCAATCGCAGATCCGCACACAAAGAGCCGTAGACGAGAATCTGGCGATAGGTCGTAGGACCGAACAGACCCTCTCTGACTTGTGTGGACATGTGAAAGCGATGACGTCGGGCCAGTTACCCAAAGTCCTCGGATATAGCTGGCAAGGAAGCATTGGTCCAAAACATGGGGTTATAAGCCTTGAGGATGCATCGGGCAGATTCGTGGAGTTGCCAGCAATACTCTGCAGAGATTTTGATGTGAGTATTTATTCTATCCCAGACAGATACCCCAGTCCCTGCCAGTATTGATTCGTATCTAGTCGTTCCACGATACTCTTGAGATCATGTTCAGAAAACGACCGGGGCATAAAATAATAACTGCAGGTGGTTATGAGATTGAGGGAGCAGAAGGGAAACTCATTGCAACGTCCGAATGGCAAAATAATATCCTGCCGGGCGTTAGAATAGCAATGAATATCCTACTCCGACAATCTCACTCCAAGATACCCGACGAGTTGACATCACGCAAATGCCCAAGATGCTCGGCACTAGTGCTAGAAGTTTCAGCAAGAAATGGACCCATCGAATGGTAAGAATTGGTGTAGCGGTATGCAACGTTTTTACCTTAAAGCTGACGTTCTTAGTTGTGACTGCAATCTCGTATTCCGTCTCACTGACATGGTTGATCTGTCTGTAAACGCCAATACAGACAGCCCCTCCTCCAGGTCTGACGTGTTGTCGACCACACCTAGCAGAGAAGAGATCCAGGAGGAAGACGTTTTCCAACGCATTCATTATATCCGCAAGTTTCCAACGTTCAACCTAGCTGAGGCGATTAATCGCCACCCGATGAGATATCACCCACCAATGGAAATTTATGTTCCACTGCATAAATTTAGCTATATGTGAACCTTCTACCTAAACATCAATTTAACCACATAGCCACATAAACCCAGTAGGTGATACTACGTGGAGCCTAGATCTCTTCCGCCGTGAAGGACATTCTCATCACTTGTACCTGGTTACGATACATACGATTTCAGATCCGCTCAACGTTCCTCTGCACTGCAGTATGTTGAGCGAAGAGCTAAGAGTAAAGTATCAAGAACAGTAGATTCGGCTTCCACAGAATGAACACACCACTAGGAGCACACTCTTCACAACACAAGGTTCGTTATACCAGCCGTACTCTTCTCTCCGTAGCTCTCTTCCGAGGTACTATCGGTGTTAGTGCTGCTGAGCTGGCGATGTGGAAGCAGCATGTGCTCGCGGGAGTGGCAGGCACCGTCTTAAGGCACTATTTATGCTAACTCCCAACGGAAAGGTAAAGGTATGATATACCTTTGGCGGCAACAGGCCGCACAAATGACGCCGAAAGAAAACTACCCCTCAAAGGATCAAGTAATATAACCCAACACAATCGTAGCAAACCATCCCCGATCACAGCAACCACACCAACCAAGCAACCACGAACGTTCCACCAACATCCTCCTAGCAATGTATAACCGGAATTGTAGCAGCCCATCACACCCTACAACCAACCAATCAATGTAGAATCCATATCGCTACCACTTCCACCACTCAACAACTCTGACCTCAACCTCGATGCGTTCCCCAGCACCCACGGTAACCTGGTCGGTGATCAGGTTCCGCATCCTCCCTTTCACCATGATACGGCCGGTGGCAGAGCCGACTACGGGGATCACATAGCTCAGGTTGTCAAGGGTGAGATGTTTTGTGGCATGCGGGTACTTTATGAGGATACGCTCGTTGCGGAAGCCTGGCGCATCGGCCGTCGGAAACCGACGTGCGTTTTCGTCGAGAGTCTTAACGGCCTGCTCCGCGAAGGTGGGCCAGTGGCAGCAGGTGGGGTCTCTGTCTGGGAATGAAGGTGGCATGGACATGAGTAGAGGTTTGATGAGGGTTTGAAATAGGCAGAGGTTTTAAGGTGTGAGTGACGAGGATGAAGGAAGATGGGATGGAAAGAGAAAAGGGGGGGGGGTTGTAAAGCAAGACGCTGGCGAAGGATGCGTTGGAGTTCGGTTGTGCTTTGTTGCTGTTCTTGTGCTATTGCTATGTAAGCCCTTGTGCGGCCACAACATGAATGGAAAATGAATAATTATGGTCCATGGACTTGTCCTTCTCATAATGGAATTGATATAGACCCAATGGAACTGTAGGGATAGATCTCATTCATCTTGCTGTGGTATGAGGCCGTACCAAGAGCTCGAGATACATGTCAATCATGCGATAGCATACCGTGAAGCACCGGTAATGTGAAATAGGGTAGAGGGAAGGGATCTGCCACACCTAGCCGGTCATCCGGAGGGGCAAGGGAATCAGGCACCGTCATACTCTAGATAGAGTGAATACAGTATGATTAAAACAAAACAAGCACCGGTAATGTACGGATACAGGCTGAGAGAAAATAATGAGTGGGAGGACACTAAATTGCGCCCCCAAGGAATAGAGAAGAAACCGATTCTTGCCAGGTGGCCGTTATAATTATAAGGATAAGTATTCTGTATAAAATCTGAGTTCATACTGCTGAAGACTGTTTGCGCTCCAGCGCATGCAGAGTGTAGTATAGAGGCAGACCCGTCCGTGCATTAAGAAAAACGCAACGAGAAACGTTTAATTTAAAGACTTCCCCAATATTAACTTCCGAATTCCAGTCCATGGGATATTCAGGAGGACCAGAAAGGACCACCCCTGGGTAACCCTCATGTCATCGCCACAGTCCTAATAATTCAATACTTTAAGAATGACTACCCCACAAGAGTATGGGACTTACTACCTCTAGCAAATTTATCACCATAAATTATTTTGCATGAGGTTCAAGCACACGGACCGCAGACTGCCCTATCTACCACCACTGAGGCCACACAACAACCTCCACTTCAACCCGTACCTTATCCCCCTCCCTCACCGCCAATACTTCCTCCTTAATGTCTACCATCCTCCCACCGATCTCAACCCTTCCCGTCGACGATCCCACCTCCTCGAGGATATAGCTCAGATAGTCCCGCGTGAGCCGGGAGCAGCTATAGATGATGGTATGCTGTTGCCACTCCAGAAGTACGATCGGTGCAGTTGCTATATTCTCGCGGAGTGGAAATTGAGCTGCAGAAGTTGGGGCGCCCCAGATCGCAAAGTCGTCGAGGATACGGGCGTGCATTGTGTAGAGAACTGAGGAACTTGCGAGGGTGGGCCTGGAGCAAACTGGACTTGGAGTTGAGAGGAAAAAAACCAATAGGCTGTAAAGCGTATCCGTGGCCCGTGTGCCGGTCTGTCCACAAATTTTCACCAATAGAATCCAAGACCCGGTCATCGAATGCATTCTAACATTCTTTATTTACAGTTTATAGCATATATATATGTGAAAGTGATACTTCCCTACCTCCCGGCAGTATGATGTGGTGTCTGTAAGGTAACACGGATACAATATTCCCTTTTTGGCGACGTCTCTTAACTACCTAAACTTAACACACACCTTCGACAACCACACTCAACGCCTGGTTTTGCCAAGCTTTCCCCTTTTTGGGGGGGAGCGGGGTTTTACTTTGGCTTCACTCCATACCTTGTCTGTGTCCGCTTGCTTTTTGCAAGTGTATCTTGTCGTTTTAAAGCTCTCTTTACCACTCAGCATCGACGTGATCGACTGGTAGTCTACCCAGCAACTTGCCATTCGACGTTTTATGCCAGTTATTGAAGCCTACGATATGCCTGTGGATATACCAGTATGTGAGGTCCGGAAATGGCCTATCAGCGCAGTATCAGTGAAGTTCCATCAAGCGGCTGCCTAAAAAACCCCGCGAGATGTGAGTGCTGAGATACACGCTCCGTAGAAGCTCTTCGAACCGACTACGATGGACAAGACACGCTTCTCAGGCACCACAACTCCATGAGGACGAACTACAAGAGTGGCCTTACGATAACATCACCCTTCCGCCCCCCCATTCCCGCCAAGCCCGACGATGGTCAGCGCGCCCAGTATGACCTAGGGAGTATTCATTTCCGGACCTTCAAAAAAGTTCAGCTCATGAGAGCGGTTGGGGTATTCCACTGCGATAACATCAATGAGACCCTGGACTGAGTGTGAGCGAGGATTTTGTAAGTGGTGGTCGTCAGATAATGGGATGTGCAGGTTATATCTAGGAAAGGGGGGCCAATTAAGGCGGTGGGGGGAAGGAAATAAGGACAGTACATTTGACCGAGAGGAGGGCTTGGTGGACATGTCAGGCTCACACCACGGAGTATCGGGGAAAAATGGATAGCTTTGTCATACTCTAATTAGAGTGAATACAATATGAATCAAACAAACAAAAACTACCTAAACTTAAATACTCTAAGGGTTAGGGCTTTATATCCAGCTTTCAGCTTAGATGTATTCACCCCCTCGCAATGGCTAGATTCGTTCACAAAGTCTGAACTAAAGCTACTACCCTTAACTACTCACAGATGGGGTCAGGGTGGTCAATAGAATGGACATACCAATATCAATTGCTTCAGTTTAGACTTTTGTGAGCGGGCCCAGCGCTGTTCGCCACTGGGGGGATTTCCATGACCGCTTTGCCAAAAGGGGTGAGTTAGTATCCTGGGTCATTTGATAGACTACTAGTAGTAGCAAGTTACTGGGAAATTTTTAGTGAGATTGAGATAGAACGTCTGATCGAGCGGATCTTAGAATGGCAATGATTTTATTTATTGAGAAACAGCTCCGGAATAAACGCAAAGAATCCGTAAACTGCTGGGAATAAATATAACACCACTTTGATAGAGACGATCATCAGAGACTCTGGTACTAGTTGAAGAGAAACTTAAGACGTGCATACCACAGAGCGTGCAATGCTTCAATGTGGTATCTTGTGAGGAGCTCGTAAATTCTCGCATCAAGTTGCGGATTATAATTTGCATCTCTTTTAGGCGTTCATCTAGGTGTTCGATCTAGAGTCTAGAGGGGCAAATTGCAAACTAGCGAGAGTGAGTCGAGCACTTGTAGGTTCTGACCATTTGAAACATTCAAGTTAGCCTTCTGGAGAACTGAAACTGAACAAGTGAAGTTGTGAGGGCTTGACTAGGGCTGAGGGCTCAGGGTTCAATTTCCGCGTAATCCATGAAGAGAAGACAGGGTTACTTAATCCGGATTAATCACTTGGTCTCCGATGGCGTTCCAACTGTGCAACTCGGGTTTTGGAGAAACAACCCTCAGGAAGTGGTGTGTGGTATTTGATTGGCAGGTCAACGACGTACACGTCAAGGGATGAAAACAATAATGTTTTGCAGGGGTTGCAAAATATCCCTTTGCATCGGAGCACTTCCAGATGGAGTTCCAGATGTACGATGTGGTTCGATACATGTTAATTGGTTTTCTCCAAGGTCCACTTTCATCAGTATAAATCCGGCACATGAGAGAAACAGTGATGTCGATATCAGAAATAGTTTTCCGGGTGTAAGGTGCGTGTTCTTCCCGATTTCTCTCCATCCACAACAGCAAATCGGACTCAATATTGCTCACATTCCATTCTAACTCGGCACTGTCTGCCTGGTGTGTGTCTGAGCTGTGCAAATGTCGAGTTCTGACCAGTGGCTTCAGTGTGCTTGGTGGCACACGGCTTAGATTAGGTCTCGTCTGTCTCCGTGTTTCCTTCCTTTCTCTGTTTCTCCACACGGCGCTAATCTTTAGCATAGCTTCATCTTATTCTCTTCTACTTTCCTACGAAAAAGAGTGATTATTGCGGGTTTCGAGCCTCCGACCTTGTGTTTAAAGTACTTAGTGTTTATCTCCTACACGCTCGGTATCCTTTAATTCGTTTTCTTTTCGGGTATAGTGTGAGTAAAAGATAGTCATGTGGCAAAGACTTTAATTGGCTGGCTGGACTTCTGATGTTACTCTTATACCCCGAAAGGAAAGGATGCTTATAACTATACCCGAAAGGAAAAGGATACGAATTGAAGGTTACTGGGCGTGTGGGGATAGTACCTGATGTTTGTAGCACCATGCTCTCATCCAGTTGAGCTAGGAAGTTCTTGTTTATTAAGTGTCCTAGAGCACCAAGTCCTAATCTTGCATTGGCTGGAAATTTAGACGTTTAGGCAGGTTGCTTAACCCCGCGAAATATACCAATGTTAGAGCAGTCGCACGGCAACACAAAAAATAAGCAAAAGTATGACCACCGTAGATTTCGAGCCTACGACCTTGGTGTTTGCTGCACCGGGTATTTACAGTACCATACTCTACCAGCCAAACTAAGTAGTCAGGGTGTTATTGTTTATTCGGTGGTGTTATGGATCACTCCCCAGTCCCCAAAATTGCGTTAGATGCTTAAGTATCTTAAGATACCGTCAGGTGTGTGGTATGGGAGCGCGGTCATTCACATAGACTCCCCAAACTGTTGTCGGGGCAGAGGTTTCGAGTTTTTTTTTGGAGTACTTTATGATTATCCCTTGGATCGTAACTTTGGCATTCCCGGCCCGTTTGGGCATGGCAACCGACTCACCACCTGCAAATATTTAGCGATGCAACCACAACTCTGTAGGGGTGGCCTGGGAGCATTATAAACTTACTTTCTTATGTCTTGAGAGCATTTTGGCAAAAATTAAGGACTGTATAGGAATGGGATGCCGAT